>Ga0210239_100002_pt1 | contig 629184 bp, 614 predicted proteins | sample ChrtobMetP5a_0mM_FD_155451 | JGI IMG/M metagenome (GOLD analysis project Ga0210239, IMG submission 155451) | Chrysochromulina tobin associated microbial communities from unialgal haptophyte culture, Seattle, Washington, United States - P5a_0mM | ecosystem: Host-associated > Algae > Haptophytes... | reverse complement strand
CAACGTGTCATTGCCGGCCCCGCCGACTAAGCCGTCACCACCATCGCCGCCATTCAGCGTATCGTTGCCATCATTGCCTTCAATGTTGTCGTCGCCGCCGTCACCATGCAGCGTATCATTGCCAACACCGCCAACGATGTAATCGCCGCCAAGCCCCCCTGATACAGTATCGTCACCTTCCATCCCGAGAAGCGTATCCACGCCGTCCCCGCCTTCGATGGTGTCGTTGCCGAAGAATCCATACAGGTTATCGTTGCCGATGCCGCCAACGATAAAATCATTGCCGTCATTGCCCGAAATGGTGTCGTTGCCGTCTTCGCCGTATAGCGCGTCGTCGCCAATACCGCCGCTGATTTGGTCGTCACCTGCGCCACCGGCAATAATATCACTGCCATCATCGCCATAGATCACATCATTGCCGAGCCCACCGTCGACGTAGTCATTGCCCGAATTGCTAAAGATGAAGTCGTTTCCGCCATCGCCATAGATGGCGTCATCGCCATCGTCGCCATTGATAAGATCGTTGTCATCGCCGCCGTAGATTATGTCGTTGCCAAGCCCACCTACGAGGTAGTCGATACCGGCGCCGCCATCGAGCAAATCGTTACCGCCTTGGCCCAACAAATTGTCATTGCCATCATTGCCGTAGAGGGCATCATTGCCGTCACCACCGGCAATTCCGTCGTCGCCATCTTCGCCAAAGGCCCAGTCATTGCCGACTCCGCCGTCAATGAAATCATTGCCAATACCACCAAACAAGAAGTCGTCGCCGCCTTCACCTATCAATTGGTCGGCCCCATCGCCGCCGCCGAGCGTATCGTTACCGTCTCGGCCGTAAAGGATGTCATTGCCCGCATTAGCGAATAGATTATCGTCGTTGGCGCCGCCGAACATAACTTCGCCGTTTGATGTTCCCCCGGCAGTAATGCCAAGCACGCTCGTGATCCGCCCAAGGATTTGGACAACGCCGCCAGAGTGCGTTACCCGAACATCATTGTACCGACCGTCACCATTGAGGTCGACGCCGAGGTCAACTGAAGTCACGGTGCCGAGAAATAGATAGTTATCTTCGGTTGGATCAAAATCGGTAATCCTATCGGTGCCAGCCCCAGACGCGCCAAATACAAAGGTGTCGCGGCCCGCTCCGCCTGTCAGAGTGTCATTGCCGCCATTGCCTTCCAGCCGGTTCGCCAGAGCATTACCGATCAGCGTATCCGCGCCCGAACCACCGCGCGCATTTTCAATATCGACGCCTGCGGCAATCGTCACATTGCCGATCAAGCCACCGACATTGGAAAATCGCTCTTGGCGCAGATCAATCAACTGGGCCGCAGTGTAGCCGGAGAAATCAAACGTATCGATGCCGCCATTGTCCCAGGCCGCAAACACAAGCTTTTGGGAATTATTCGTGACTCCAAGCCAATCGCGGCCTGTGTTTGAGTTGAAGCCATAAACCGTGTCGCCCAAAAACGCGTTGGACTTAGCGCCATAGAGGCGCTGGATGGCGGCTATATCGTGCAGCAGGGGTGATGCAGCATAATTGTCGTTAAAGCTTGCCCCGTTTAAGTTGCTTTCGCTCCAATAGCTCATCACTGTGTATTGAATAGTGTCCTGCCGATAATCGGCGTTCGCTTCGTATGTGGGCGTGCCGGAACCGGCATTATAGTCGCCGGGGTGTTGCAATCCTAAGGCATGGCCAATCTCGTGCAGCACGGTACTCGGGCCATACCCAAGGCGCGCCGGGATTTCCCAATTCCCGAAAATATTATTCATCCAGACGTCGCCCGAAATATCGTCTGCGGCCCTGTCGGAAGGATTTGATCCAGCACTTGGAAAATAGGCAAAACCTGCTGCTTCCGCTTTTCCAGTACTATAGTTCCCGAATAAAATCGTTGCGTTATTGGAATAGGCGCCATTTTCGCCTGATCCAGATACGCGAACAAACGTTATATTCGCGACATCGGCCCACGCCTGCAGCGCGTTCAGGGTTGCTGTGATCTGGGCGGCATTGAAGACCGAAAAACCACCTGTTTCGTCGGGCATCGTCGTTGGGGCTGTGGCGCGGAACGCAAAGGTGATTGTTATCGGCGTGCCAAGGGTTGGGCTCCAGCTAAAGCCACCGCGCGTGATTTGAGCCGCCGCCTGGGCTGTCGTGAACGAGGTCGTAGGGATTGCCTCGGCATCGCTGCCCTCGCTCAATCCAATTGCCGTCGCCATTCCGTTGGAATCGAGGCCGACTATATCCACCCGCCCAAGATCGACGTGCCCCTTAATTCCACGCGATGCACATACAAAGCACATAGGTCCCCCCCGAACACTTTTACGGCGCTAAGGTTCTGCTCGAAATAAGGATTTGACAAGCCGGACCAAACTGGATTTCTCAGTGCAAACGCATAAGAACGAAGGCAGATCGTTCGGAATTCGATCAGGAGATTACGATGAAGCGCTGCCGATCGGTTTTACTTGCCGCGATAGCGATGAGCCCTTTGCTCGCTAGCCCCAGCCATGCAACGTCAAGGCCGCTTATGGGCGGTGAGGCTGTTTTGGGTAAATGGGTTTTGGCGCGTGCGGGCACGGCGGGAACTTGCTCGGTTACGCTTTCCCAAAAGGGCGCGGTAAAACAGGCAAAAGCTTCGGCGGCCTGCCTAAAGGTGCTCAATTTGCCGCCCATTGCTCGTTGGCGAGGTGCGCCCGACGGCATCGCCCTTGCTGACAAGGAAGGCGACACAGTTGTGTTCTTTTCCCTCGTCGGTTCCAAGCTTTTTCGAGGAGCGGGGGCGTTTCGAGATCTGACCCTGACCCGACCCTAACGCTAAGGTTACATTACAACACCCACCCCGCCGATGTGCCGACATTGCCGGTGAGCAGCAGCACGAAGTCCGCCACGCCATCGCCGTCGGCATCGCCGGAGAAGGTCGTGGTGTTGGTGGCTGCATGATACAGCAAGGTTGCTTGGCCCGCCTGATTGGTGAAGGCCGAAACGAAGTTAAAGCCCTGATCCCCGATCAGATTGAAGTTCGCATCAATGCGCGACAGGTCTACATAGTCACCCTGCGCCGCGGAGAAGTCTGTGATCCGATCCGGTGCCGCGCGTGTGGACTCGTTGAACACGTTGAAGCGGAACTCAGCCGAGAAGATGAACGCATCGGCCCCAAGCCCGCCGGTGAGGGTGTCTTGGCCAAGGCCGCCGACGAGAACGTCATTACCGTCGCCCCCGTCCAGCACATCATTGCCATCGCCACCGCCAAGGAAGTCGTTTCCGGCCTGGCCATAGAGCGTGTCATTGCCTGCCCCGCCGAGCACACCATCATTGCCATCGCCGCCATAAAGCGTGTCGTCGCCGTCCTCACCGTCGAGGTTATCGTCGCCCGCATCGCCTGACAGCGTATCATTGCCAACACCGCCAAGGATGAAGTCATTGCCCAGCCCACCGGCCAGCAAATCATCACCCTCCATGCCGAGAATGGTGTCGACACCATCGCCGCCATCTATGTTGTCATTACCGGTAAAACCATAAAGGTTGTCATTGCCGAGGCCGCCCAGAATGTAGTCATCGCCTTCATTGCCGGAGATGGTGTCATTGCCGTCTTGGCCGACAAGGGTGTCATTGCCAGCGCCGCCGCTGATCTGATCGTCACCAGCACCGCCCGCAATGGCATCGACCCCTTCGCCGCCATAAAGGATGTCGTTGCCGGCGCCGCCATCAAGGCTATCGTCGCCTAAATCGCCAAAGATAATGTCATTGCCATCTTCACCCAACAGCGTGTCATTGCCATCGCCGCCGCTGATCAGATCATTCTCTGTCCCACCATAGGCGGTATCGTCGCCCAGATCGCCGAGAATATAGTCCCCGCCTGCGCCACCATAGAGTATGTCTCGTCCCGCTTGGCCGAGCAGATTATCCGCCCCATCGCCGCCAAACAGCGTGTCGTCGCCATCCCCACCGGCAAGGCCGTCATTGCCGCCCTCGCCAATTAGGGTGTCATTGCCGGCGTCCCCAGCCACGAAGTCATCGCCTTCGCCGCCATTGACGAAGTCATCGCCTACGCCACCATTCAGATTATCATTGCCGAGATCGCCATAGATCGTGTCATTGCCATCATCGCCAAACACGACATCATTGCCGCTGCCTGCGAAGATCAGGTCGAGGCCCGCGCCGCCCAAAATGTAGTCATTCCCAGAGCCACCCTCGACGCGGTCATCACCCACACCGCCAACGATCGTGTCATTGCCATCTTCGCCCGCCAGAATGTCATTGCCATCACCGCCGTCGATAAAGTCATCACCCCCCTTGGCATAAATTTCATCGTCGCCGCCGAGGGACTTGATGACGTCGCGGGTGTCCCGGCCGATTATTACCTCTTTGAATTCGCTTCCCAGCACGTCACCAGTTGCATTGGAAATGATGAATTCCTCGATGTTTCTATAGCCAAGGCTCAGATCGGCTGCACCCTCCACCGCCAGCGTAACGCTATCATACCCAGCGCCACCATCGATTATCGTGCCAGCATTGAACTTTCCCATGTTGACGAGGATGCGATCATTTCCATTGCCAAGTTTTATTTCAAACGCGCTAAAATTTGGAGTGATCTGAGGAACGGTGGAAATAGAGACATAGTCGTCGCCATCGCCAGCATCAATGGTCATTGGATTTGCAACAGTAATTGTGTCATTTCCGTCGCCACCTGAAATGATGTCGAACGATTGTCCAAAAATCACATCATTTCCACTTCCTCCAATCAATATAGCCTGTCCACCCACAGTATCGAGCCTATCATCACCGTCTCCACCATCAATCGTTAGAATATAATTGCCAAGAGAGTTCGACTTAATATTATCATTTCCGGCACCACCAAATATCCTTATGAGATTAGATCCTGGTATAATTGAAGATATATCTATGAAGTCGTCGCCACCCAGAGCATACAAATCGACTGGTCCACTAGGAAAGCTAACTCCGAACCGGCCTCCCCGAAAAATTAACTGATCATTCAATTCGGTGCCGAAAATTTCAGTCACTGGGCTAGAATGTTCAATATTCGCTCCGCCATCAATAGTGTCATTACCCGCGCCGCTGCGGATCGTGTCATCACCGCCTAGGTCATTGATGGTGTCGGCATCGGAAGTGCCGTCCAACACGTCGTTACCTTCAGTGCCAACGATATCAGCCATAGGACTCTCTCCGTTTCAGTTGTCGAACGACGTAGTCAGGAAGTCACTGGGTTAGGCCGTGCCGCTTTGGACGGCCAATCACACCCAAAAATTGTATCACCCCCCCCCCCCCCCCCCCCGCAAAGTCTACTCCCGAAACGCCTGCTCATAGGCATTCCGAACCGGCTCGCTCAAATACGCAAAGGCAGACCGCGCGCCTGCGTCCACTGTCACTTGCGCAGGCATGCCGGGGCTTAGAACAACCGCATCGGGCAGCTTTTGGTTCCGGTCCAGTGTCACAATAGCTTCGAAATAGCTGGCTCCGGTTTGGCGGTCGCTTAGCGCGTCTGGCGATACACGGCTCACCTTGCCAATTAAGCGTGGCGTAGTTTGGGGGTTCAGGCCGACCAAGCGAACATTGGCCTTTTGCCCCGCGCTCACGCGCTCAATATCATTCGGCCGGATGCGCGCGCGGATCACGAGGCCCTCATCCGGCACGATTTCCGCCACGGTTTCGCCCGCCCGTAACACGCCGCCGGGTGTCATCGCTGGTTGGGCCAAAATGCGCCCAGCGATTGGGGCTTTAATGGTGGCGCGCGCCAGCTTCAGGCGTTCCGAGGCCAAACGCTCATCCACGGGCAAGAGGGCTGCATCAATCTCCGCCAGGCGAATGGCCGCTGCTTCACGCGCTTTCAAACCGGCCTCGGCAATGCGTCGGTTCAGTGCTACGCCTTCCGCGAATAACTGCTGGCGCGCCGAGGCCAAGCGCCCCTTCGTCCCCTCCGCCACGGCTAAGGCCCGGTCAAGCGGGTAAATCCGTGCGCGCGGCACAAGCCCTTGGTCAAAAAGCTTTTTCAACACATCATATTCATTGCGGATGGAGCGGGTCTCCTCCGTATTAGCCGCAATCTCAGCTTCCACGCCGATGATCGAAGCGCGGTTTTGATCAATCTGGGCGCGCAGCACCGAAATCAGCGCCGTCTCCGCCGCTTGCCGCGCCATCCGTGCGCCCAAGGCGCTTTCCCTGGCGCGCACGATTTGGGGGTCTGTCTGTTCTGCCAGTGCCTTGGGCCACACGACCGCAGCGTTCCCTTGCGCATCGGCGAGGCGAACCGCGCGCTCCGTCAACAACGCCCAATATTGTTGGTCCAGCGCGGCAATGCTCAGCGTCAGCGTCTGTGTGTTTAGCGTCATAATGGTGTCGCCCGCCTTCACGCGGCTGCCTTCCACCACAAACACTCGGCCCACCTCGCCGCCATCCTCATGTTGTAACACTGTACGTCGCCCGCTTGCCTCAACGAAGCCCTCGGCCAGTACACCCCGGTTGAGCGGGGCAAAAAGACCCCAAATCATGAAGCCGATCACCGCGACGGCCACGGCATAGAGCGGCATCCGCACCGCTTGGCTCAGCACCGGGCGTGGTGGCGGCTCATTCTCGCTCACGACACCACCTTAATGTCGGGCTTCATGTCGGGTGTGCCTACCAACGCGGCCAAAACTTCAGAAACCGGCCCCAAACGCGCCAAACGCCCATCCACTAGCGCCCCAACAAGATCAAAGCCCGTCAAGTCGCGTGGCCGATGGGTTGCCATGACGAGGGTGCGTTTTTCTTTGCGCAGCAGGCGAAGTGCTTTCCAAACCTGCTGGCCCGCCTCAGCATCCAAATGCGCAAACGGCTCGTCCAAGACGATCAGGCTTGGATTGCCAAACAAGGCGCGCGCCAGCCCGATGAGGGCCTGCTCACCGCCCGAAAGGGAAGCCCCGCTTGGCCCAATGTCGGTGTCATAGCCATCGGCAAGCCGCGCGATAATCCGGTCTGCCCCCACAGCGCGCGCGGCGAGGATTACCTCCTCATCCGTCCCAGTGCCAAAGCGGCGGATATTGTCGGCCACGCTGCCCGAAATCAGCTGCACATTCTGCGGCAGGTAGCCAATCCACGAACCGAGCAATTCCCTTGGGTGCTGATCCAGCTCAATCTGATCGAGCCGCACGCTGCCTTGGCTGGGCGCAACCGCCCCCACCATCAGCCGCATCAGGCTCGACTTGCCAGACCCGCTCGCCCCCACCAGCCCCACAAAGCTGCCCGCCGGGATCGCCATCGAAACCGCGCGCACCACCGCGCGCTTCTGCGGCCCAACGACCAGAGAAACCCCCTCAAGCGACAACGCACCGGACGGTTGCAACGGCGCAACGCGGGGCGGATCAAATCCTTCGGCAAGCGGGGCTAAAATCCCCAGAGCGGCCCAAGCCTCACGCGCGGCCAAAACTTGGCGCCACGCGCCGACCACTAGATCAATCGGGGCCAGCGCACGCGCCGCAATGATGGAAGCCGCAATCATCGCACCCGCTGAAAGTTGGTTCAGCAGAACCAGCCACGCCGCCGCGGCCAAAACCAACACCTGCAACAGCACGCGAAGCGCCTTCACCGCCGCCCCGCTTTGTCCGGCTAAAATCGCGGTGATCGTGGCCCGCCGGACGCTCTCATGGGCCATGCGCTCCCATTTCTTGATCAACGCACCGGCAAATCCCATTGCCAACGCCGCATCGCCATTGGCCACCACATCGCCAACGAATGCCGAAGCCTCTTGATTGCGTGCATTAGCATCCAGCACGCCCTCGCGAATCCGTCGCTCGCCCCAAACCGTCACACCGAGCACGATACCGGCAAACACGATCACCAGCAGCGCCAGCCACGGGGACAGCAACCACAGAACAATAATGAAAAGCGGCGTCCATGGCAGATCAATCAACGACACCGCGCTGGGCCCGGATAGAAACGCCTTGATCGTATCCAAATGCCGGGTGAATCCGGCGCGCGCTGCGTCTCCCGTGCGATAGCGCTGCGCCAGCGTGGCCGTCAAAAGCTTCGCGCGAACTTGTTCGTCAAGCTCCTCAGCGGCATCATTCAAAAGGCTCGTGCGCCCAAAATCGACTACGCCCTGCAAGCCAATTAAGAATACGGCGATTAGGGTCAAATAGCCCAAGGTCGGCAGGCTGCCGCTGCTCAATACGTAGTCATAAACATGCAGCATAAATAGCGGCTGCACGAGTGCGAACAGATTGATCGCAATCGAAAGCCCCGCCACCACGCCAAAAAGCGCTTTTAAGCGCTGCGGGTTTTCCACGACCTTGTCCAAAATGCTCAAGGGGCGATCCTGTGGCTCATCCTGTCCACCCTAGCATGAAGTCTTCTGCGATGACGACACCACCCAAGCGCGAGCCACTAGGCTGCGAACCGCGCGCGCAAAACGGGCACGAAGCGTGCTCCCAATAGGCAGGCCGCAATCGCTGCGTAGATCAATGGTTCGGTATGGTCAGCCTTCACCAGCAGGTAAAAATGCACAATGCCCGCAACCACCACGCCGTAAGTCAGCCGATGCAACAGCTTCCAGCGTTTCGGCCCGATGCGACGGATCATCCCATTGGTCGAGGTGATTGCCAGCGGGATCAACGCCAAAAACGCCGCCATCCCAATCGTAATGTAAGGCCGCTTCACAATGCCTTTCCACAAGGCAGAGAGATCAAAACCATGATCCAGACCGACCCAGCTCAGCAAATGCAAACTAATCGCGCCAAAGGCAAAAAGCCCCAAAGTCCGGCGAAACCGCAACAGCACCGGCGTTTTCGCCAAGGCAGCCACGCTCCCCAGCGCTAAGGTCAGCAAAAGAAACCGCAAGCCCCATTGGCCGAGTTCACGGGTCAGCTTCTCCACCGGATTGGCACCGAGCCCACCCAAAAACAGTTGCGCAATCAGCCAAACCAAAGGCGCCGCGCACGCCAAGCCAACAGCCCAGTGCGCAAGTGTTATCGGCGCAGGCCGCACAGGCTTGGATTGCCGAATGAAGTCGCCGGAGGCGGCCATCTGTTGGATCCGTAAACTGAAAGTGCGGTTTCTGAAAAATCTGCCCGATGCCATCATACGCGCAGAGATCGGCCTTAATTGTCGAGTTGAATCAGGAGACGAAAAAGCCCATCGGCTCCACGTCCGGCTACATTGGCATAAGCATCAAAGGTCCGCCCAAGGGCGCTCAGCACACCAAAGCCATTCATATCGGCATCGGAAAGCACAGGCGTGAGTTCTCTCAGCAATGAAGCGCCAGGGTCGGATTCGTCTTGTTCCAGTGTGATCCGCACATTGCCGCCCCAGCCACCACTGCGGACTGAAATATGCAAATTCAGCGGTGCATGGGTAGCCAATAGTAGCGTGATTGAGTTTGACATCAGATGCGCGCCGATGAACTGGCCTTGCGCTTCCAATCCCTGTTGGCGTGGCGTCGTCGTCGAAAGCCGATCGCGCGCATCGTCAATCGCCAGAGACCTGAACCCTGCGCCCACGCCGCCATCGAAAACGCGTGCCGCGGACGGCGACGAGCGAATAGCGTCCAACGCCCCAACCGCATCGTAAATATCGCCAATATCAAGCCCATTGCGGTCATAAACGAATAATTCGTCCCGGTTCGTAGTTCCGCTTGCATGCAACCGAAATGACATTTCACGACCTCGACTTTTTGCCGCCGCTTCCAAATGGGCGTGGTGGCGCAGTTAGATGTCATCAAGCAGACCACAAAAGCCGTGCCGCCGCCAAACCGCGAGCCGCGGCACGCGATCAATAGAACCGCCGCAAATCCATCCCTTTATAGAGCGAAGCCACTTGAGCGGCATAGCCATTAAAAGGCAGGGTAGGACGTCGCCTAAACTCTCCAATCCGGCGCTCATTGGCTTGGGTCCAGCGTGGATGATCCACATCGGGGTTCACATTGGCATAAAAGCCATATTCCCTCGGCGCGGACAAACTCCAGGAGGTCCGTGGCTGTGTCGCGGTAAAGCTGATCCGGACCACAGACTTGATGGACTTGAAGCCGTATTTCCACGGAACAACCAACCGGATCGGCGCCCCGTTCTGGTTCGGTAGCGTCTGCCCATACAGGCCCACTGTCATCAGCGTTAGCGGGTTCATGGCTTCATCGAGCCGCAAGCCCTCACGATAAGGCCATGCCAAAACGCTGCTCCGCTGGCCCGGCATCTGGCGCGGGTCGAGAAGAGTTTCGAACGCCACATATTTGGCGTTTGAGGTTGGTTGAACCTTGGCAATCAACGAGGCAAGCGGGAAACCAATCCATGGTACCACCATGGACCATGCTTCCACGCAGCGAAGCCGATAAATCCGCTCCTCCAGCGGGAAGGCCTTAATCAGATCGTCGATCCCGAACCGTGTCGGTTTAGCAACCTCGCCATCCACAACAACCGTCCAAGGTCGCGGCCGCAATGTACCGGCATTACGGGCAGGGTCCTCCTTATCGAGGCCAAATTCGTAGAAATTATTGTAGCTTGTAATGTCCGCTTTGGAGTTTGGTGGTTCCGTCGTTGAAAGCGGGCTTTTGCGAAAGGCGAGTGGCTTTGTGGCTGGCAATGGCGTTGCCGCGTTCGCCTCGCTCGCCTCTGGGCCACAACCAGCAACAAGCAGGCTTGCGCCAATCGCACCCGTCATGAACTCCCGGCGGCGAAGATACAGGGCATGATCGGTCACGTCCGCCTCAGTGAGGTCGGATTCAGTGCGAATTAGCATGGAAGTCTCCTATTATCAGGCCGCGCAAGCGACCTGATCATCCGCCTTTAGCCGCCATTCGGCTTCGATATTGGCGCAACCCGATGCCGTGGTTACGCCTCGCTCTGTCAGGTGGATCATATGGGCCAGCAGCATATGGGCCGCTGCCGGGTGCAAGCGTTTTTCAACATCGGCGTAGAGTTTTGCCACCATCGCACGGATTGTACTCGGGCCATCCTGAAGCAAGGCCACGACTTGTTCCTCGCGCGCGCGACGGTGATTGATAGTGCCTTGAATGAAGAGCGCGGGCTTGTCGATTGCTGGGCCATGCGTTGGATAAAGCGTCGCAAATTCCCGCCCAAGAATGCGCTCAAGGCTCGCAAGATACGCGCCCATGTGGCCATCGGGTGGGGACACAATCGACGTAGACCACGCCATCACATGGTCGCCGCAAAACAACGCGTTTTCTTCGTGAAGCGCAAAGCACAAATGGCCAGAAGTATGGCCGGGTGTGTGAAGGGTCTCCAACGTCCAGCCGGGGCCTTTGGCAATCGTGCCATCAGCAATCTCAACATCAGGGCTGAAGTGGATGTCGTCACCCGCTTCAAGCCTCACCGCACCGCCGTCAGAGTCCGTCATGTCGCCAGGCAGAGAATAGATTTTCGCCCCGGAATAGGCTTTCAGCGCCCGCGACAGTGGCGAATGGTCCAAGTGGTGGTGCGTCACAAAAATGTGGCTGACCGTTTCCCCCTGCAACGCCGCCTTCAGCGCGTCGAGATGCTCATCGCAATCCGGACCGGGATCAATCACCGCGACCGTACCATGGCCGATGATGAAAGTCCCTGTGCCGGTGAAGGTGAACGGGCCGGGATTGTTGGCAACAACACGCCGGATTAGCGGCGAAATCGTTTCCACCACGCCGTAATCGCATGTGAAGTTTTTGTTGAAGGGGATCACATTCGGCTCGTTTGGTTCAGTGGATGGAATCATGCTGTCCGCATATCAGGATGCAGCGGCGCGAAGATAGCAGTAATCCGTGACACGAGGATGCCAAGCTCATTGCGACGAAATACCCCAAGAAGCAGCGCGCCGAACCCAAGATTTATGCAGGCTGCAACGAAAAGGCCACCGCCGTCATGATTTGGATCAATCCCGAGTGGTGTAAACAAATGAAAGCTTACCGCACCCATCATCACCAAAAGGCCCGCAAGCGCCCCTCCGGCTTGTAAATGCCTGAACTTTGGCAGGATACCAACAACCAATAGAATAGCCGCTAGCAATTCGATTGAACCAATCACATATTGAGACAGAAGCCCGGTTTGGGCAAAAATACCCGCCAGGCCAAAGCCGCCCGCCCAGCCATCCAACGCCCCAAAGATCGTTTGGGTTTCAATCGCGTTGGAAAACTTGAAGCGTAAGCTGTCGACGAAGATGGCGGTCATAAAGATCGCCATCGCGTGGGGGACAAGACCCATAACCTTTTTCATGGCACTGCTTTCATTCATCATGTGGTCGGGCGAGGAAAGAGGAGAGGTCTGGCTCATTTGTTCAGCACCGTCGGCCAGTTCGCGTTACCCGAGCGAATGAAACCGGGAATGTCCTTGTTCCACTTGGTTTGCACGTCACCATTGTAGTTCAGATAGAGCTTGCCATCGACGACTTTCCAAAACCGTGGATCGCCTTTCGCGGTATAGCCTTGCGAAACAGCCCAAGCGCAGTAACCACCATATTGTGGAGCGTAAGCGGCAGGCGATGCTTTGAACTTCGCGAGGTTAGCTGCGTTTGCAAATTGAAACGTCGCGCCCTTGTATACGGTGGTAAAGCCCGGTGCGCCCTTTACTGGCTTTTTATCAGTAAAGAAGGCGACTACATCATAACCATCGGCCGCTACTTTTGAGAACGTAGAAGTATAAACTGGTGGTTTTGCCGCAAGAGCAACGCCCGGGAGTGCAATAAGCGCACCTCCAAAGGCAATCGCTAGTGCCGCTACAATTTTTGTATTTGATTTCATTTTAGGTCTCCTTGCTCGAAACTTGTCTCTGTGACCGTCTCTTGAATTGAATTACGCAAGGGCCGTGGAGGCCGTTACAACGCGCCAATGTTTTTTTACCAACGGAGCAGTCGTGGGCCTAGAAGTGCACCAACAGCCGCCGGAATAAGCATGGCCAAGCCATACCAGCTCGCCACGAAAGTCATGGAATCTTCTTGGCAATGCAAAACGTAAGCGCCCGCCCCGACCGCGCCTGCAGCCAAGCCAACAGCGAAGCCAGCCAGCCGCAATCGAGTCGGCGCAAACTGCCGCATGGCCAACACCAAAACTGCAAAAACAGGCACAGAGTAACTCGAAATCGCGAGCGGATACGGATGCCCAGTGGAACCAAGCCACAATGCCATGCGCTGATCTGGTGAAGCAAAGCTCAATTCAAACAAAGCCAATGCCGCCACAATGACGAACGGCAACACGATCAACCAGATACCTTGTCCGGGCTTCCCTTCGGGCCGCGCCAAAGTGCTCGTGATTGCCAACGCAATAAGAAGAGTGGCGCACGTCATGCCCGCTTTGATCCAAAACGGCGGTTGAACCACAGCTTCCCAGAAGTCTGGGCGCAGCCCAAACGTCAACACAACGCCGATCATAGCGACGAGCAGCCCGCCAACCACGGCGAAGGCGAGCAATGTCTTTATCTCGGAACGGGGCTTGGGCGTCGCGTCGAGCGCAAGTGCGTCAAGCAATTCATTGGTCTGCATGGGGATTCCCTCCACCAAATTTTCCCATCAGCGTTTTCAACCCGCGATGGACCGAAACTTTTACATCGGACTCTGAAAGCCCGGTCCGCGCGGCCACTTCGGTCACCGAAAGCCCGTCAATCCGTGTTAGTCGGATCGTTTCGCGTTGTTTATCAGGCAGGGTTGCCAACAGCCTCGCCAAATCCATCGGCGCTGTCGCCGCATCGCTTTCATCGTCGGTGAAAAGATCATCGACATCGTCAATCGGCACACTCGCCCGCCCAATCCGGTTTTTTCGGAAATGGTCAATCATTTTGTAGCGCGCGATCGCAAACACCCACGGCGCAAACGGTTGGGTCCGATCATAGGTGGTGCGGCGTGTGTGGATCGCAATCAGCGCGTCTTGCACGACATCCTCCACATCGGCTGCCCCGGTGCCCATGCGCCGAGAAAAATAGGCTCGAAGCCGGACCGACAGCGCGGCCAACACAGCGCGGTGCGCTGCGGCGTCGCCATCAAGGCCAGCCAACATGAGGCTGCGGAGAGGATCATTCTGAGCGATAACACGTTTCCTTGCAGCGTTCTTCGCGCCGTTTGCAAACTTGGTTACACACGTTACCGCCTAAATCTGCAGCGTGGCGCTGCGTCATGCGAAACCAAGGCTTGTGGCAAAGCTTTACCTGCGCAACACGGCTTTGCGTGCAACAGAACTTGCCCGATCACTCAAAGGCGGAGCCAAACAAATGATCACGATCCATCACCTGAACATGTCACGCTCACGCCGCATCCTTTGGCTGCTTGAAGAACTCGACGTGCCTTATGAGTTCATCCACTACGAGCGCGATGCCGTAACCCGCTTGGCCCCACCTGAACTGATGAAAGTTCATCCTCTCGGCAAAGCACCCGTGATTACGGATGGTGATGTGACCTTGGCGGAATCCGGCGCGATCATTGAGTATCTGGTTCGCAAATATGGGAACGGGAAGCTGGTGCCCGCAGACCCATTCAGCAAGGAAGGCCTAGCCTATCTGGAGTTTATGCACTCCGCTGAAGGCTCCGTCATGCTGCCGCTCTTGCTCAATCTTTATGTTGGCCGCTTGGGGGAAGCTGGCGCGCCTCTACACCCCCGCATAACAAGCGAAATCGCCAATCAATACAGATACCTTGAGGGCCGCCTTGGCGACCAGCCTTTCTTGTGTGGCGACCAACTCACCGCCGCCGATTGCCAAATGCTGTTTGCGCTTGAAGGTATGGCAATGTCGGGCGGTCTCGCCGCTTATCCCAAGCTCAGCGCGTACGTCACACGCATGCAAGATCGCCCAGCCTACAAACGGGCAATTGATCGCGGCGGTTGGTAGCCTAGGGCCACCACATGCGGCTGGGGGATCGATCCACCGTCCTGAAGACGCCTCGGCTCACCCTCCGCCGTGCCGTGATGGAGGATGTCGAGGCTTTTCACCGTGTGTTCAGTGATCCAGCCGCCATGTCGTATTGGTCAACACTGCCCCACTCGACGCTCAGCGAAACTAAAGATTGGGTTGCTGACATGGTCGCGGCCACCGAAGCCGGCCTGTCGGAGGATTTCGTTGTCGAATGCGATGGCCGCGTCATTGGCAAGGCAGGCTTCTGGCGGCCGCCTGAAATTGGCTACATCCTTCACCCCGATTACTGGGGCAAAGGTCTCGCTTCGGAGGCCGTTCAAGCCGTCCTATCCCACGCTTTTGGGCCGATGGCGCTCCAATGCGTAACCGCCGATGTCGATCCCAGAAATCAAGCATCCTTGCGCTTGCTCGCACGCCACGGCTTCATCGAAACCCGGCGGGCGAGCAAGACGTGGAAAATTGGCGAGACTTGGGCCGATAGTGTCTATCTGGCGCTCTCTCCTGCAGCCTATGCGGCTGCCCGTGCCAGCGCGGCCTCAAGCGCGTCTAAAGCTTCTTCAGGTGTATCCACCGCCATATAGGCGTTCCGAAAGTCTGTCGGCGTAAACCCAACATCAACCGTTTGATCGATTAGTTTGAAGAACGGTGCCCAAAACGCGGTATCGACAAACACTGAAGGCTTCCGATGCAGCGACAGCCGATACCAGCTCAGCGTCTCAACAATTTCCTCCAGCGTGCCAATGCCACCCGGCAACACAATAAAGGCATCAGCCTCGTCAAAAAGCATCCACTTACGCTCATGCATCGTGTCAACCAGCCGCGTCTCAATCGCGGGGTTTGGCTTCTCGATGGTGGTCAAAAATTTTGGCATAACGCCCAACACTTTGCCGCCTTCGGCCAAAGCAGTGCGCGACGATGCACCCATCAAGCCGACGTCGCCGCCGCCATAAACAAGGCGAACACCCCGCCGTGCGATCGCACGTCCCATGTTTTCGCCAAGCGTCAGATATTTCGGATCAACCCGGTTGGACGACCCACAATAGACGCATACGGACTTTAATCCGCTCATTTTCTTACCCTTTCCCAAGGCGACCCCCATGGCCGCCCATTCTGTCACATCGTAACAAGCACAATGTGGACCTAGTTGGTGCCGATTGCACCTCCCCCCCTATGCTCCTACCTCAGTAACGTGACAGGAAGTGTGCATGGCGCGTGGCGAACGAAACCCAAAAACGAAAGCTCCGGTTGAGGCTGATCCCAGTCCCGGTTTTGGCCCAACCTTGGCAAGGCTGTCCAAACTCTTGGGCTCTCTCGATGATGCGGGCCTTCGCGCGCGGATCGCCATTGCGCTCGCGCTAACGCTAATCTCAAAGGTCCTCATTGTTGGGGCCCCCGTGGTACTGGGCGATGCCGTCAACGCTTTGACCGCGCAGAAGGCCGCCGCCTTACCGCTTTTCTTGAGCGCCGTTTTCGTGTGGACCGCCATTCGCTTTGGTGGCCAAGCCTTGCCGCAACTGCGCGATGCTTTGTTCCAGCCTGTTTCGGAAGAAGCCCAACGCCGCGCCGGGGTTGCTGTATTCGCCCATGTTCACGCTCTTTCGGTGCGCTTTCACCAATCAAAACGCACGGGCGGCCTCTTTCGAACCATTGAGCGGGGCGTCCGCTCCATCGACTTCCTGATTCGTTTCCTCGCCTTCAACATTGGCCCAACCCTAATTGAGCTTGTCTTGGCCTCGGTTGTGCTCGGCTGGCGCTATGGCGTCACGTTCTCGGCAATCGCCGTTGGCACGGTCATCATTTATGCGATCATGACCTTCGCGATCACGGAATGGCGGCTGCAATATCGCCGCGATATGAATGAGGCAGACACGGAAGCCTCTTCGCGCGCCGTCGATAGCTTGATGAATTTCGAGACCGTGAAGTCCTTCGCCGCCGAAACCCGCGAAGTGGCCCGCTACGACCGCGCTGTCAGCGCCTATGCCAAAGCCGCTGTCCGCTCAAACTCAACGCTCGTCGGTCTCAACGCCGCTCAGGGCTTCGTCCAAAATATCGGTCTGGCCTTCATGGTCGCCATGGCTGGTTATGCGATTGCCGATGGAACCATGGGGCCGGGCGACGTTGCGGCGGTGACTATGGTGATGATGAACCTCTACGCGCCGCTAAACGTGCTTGGCTTTGCCTATCGCGAAATCAAACAATCCTCCATCGACATGGAAAAGATGTTCGCGCTCCTCGATGAAAAGCTGGACATTGAAGATGGGCCAAATGCCAAACCGCTGGCGATAAAAGGCGGCGCTATCCAGTTTGAGGATGTCGCCTTTTCCCACGATGGTCGCTCCGCTGGTCTGAAAGGCGTCTCGTTCGATGTGCCGCCGGGTTCGCGGGTTGCGCTCGTTGGCCCGTCTGGCGCTGGAAAATCCACCGTCCTGCGCCTGCTATTCCGGTTCTACGAAACCCAAAGCGGCCGCGTGCTGATCGATGGGCAAGACGTTCGCGACGTTACGCAAGCCTCGTTGCGAGGCGCCATCGGCTTGGTCCCGCAAGACGTTGTGCTCTTTAATGATACCTTGGCTTACAATATCGCCTATGGCCGCCCTGAAGCCACGGAGGCCGAGATTTTGCGCGCCGCCAATTTGGCCCAACTCGATGGTTTGATCGCCGGCGCCCCCCTTGGCTTGCAAACCAAAGTCGGCGAACGGGGCCTAAAGGTCTCCGGCGGTGAGCGCCAACGTGTCGGTATCGCACGCGCAATCTTGAAAGACCCAGCCATACTCGTTCTCGACGAGGCAACTTCAAGCCTCGACAGCGGCACCGAAGCAGAAGTGCAAGCCTCGCTTGATGCCGCCGCCGCCGGGCGGACTACAGTCGTTGTTGCGCACAGGCTTTCAACCATTGTCGATGCCGACCAAATTCTAGTGCTGAATGATGGTGTTATCGCTGAGCGCGGCACGCACGGAGAACTCCTCGCACTCGATGGTCTGTATGCGGAGCTTTGGAATCGGCAGGCCCGTGCGCCGGAAGCCGCTATTCCCGGTGGATCGGTAGAGCCGATAGGCGCTGCATTAGCGGGTTGAACCGTATCGCCGCTATCCATACCTAAGGGAAGCTCTGGAGTATTGCCCATGTCTGCCCTTGCCGTTCGCCTGCCCACGTTGCACCCAGAGGGCAGGATGCCCGCAATCGGCGCTGCTGCCCTTGGCGTGCTTGGTCTGCTTACCGGCTTAGAGGTTTTCTTTGTGCTTGGCGTTGGCGCTGCCATTTTTATCACCCTCGCGAGCCGCGCACCGCTGCGTACTGTCCCGGTAGACGACCGCCTCGTTCTCGCCCCAGTGGATGGCATCATCGAGTCTGTCGATGAAAATGCGGGCATCCCGTCGGAGCTTGGGCTTTCAGGGCAAGCCGCGCGCATCCGCATCGGAACGGCGCCTTGGGCACCAGCGCCAATCCGTGCGCCCGGTGAGGCGCGCCTCACCCAAAAAGTGGTTCGCCCCGGCGCACCCTATGTTTTCGCAACCGATGCCGACGACCCAACCTTGTCGCGCACCTATGTTCGCCTCGAAACAGATACCGCCACTATTGGTTTGGTGTTTGCCTCCGGTGGCTTCGGGCCACGCACCTTTATTGATGCCAATGAAGGCGACACTGTCGGAACCGGTGCCACGATGGGGCATCGGCGCTTTGGCGGTTGGTGCGACATCTATGTCCAAGGCGACAACACGATTGAAGCTGTCGCGGGCCAAACCATGATTGCCGGTGAAACCGTGATGGCCGTCGCCGGCGTCGGCGATAAGCCAAGCACATTGGTGCGCTAAACAGGCCGAAAGCTCAAAAGGCGAGCAGGGAAGTCTTTCCCTATTTTGGCAGAGAACGCACAGTTTTGCCTACTCGGTTTTCTTTATTTTCAACGCTGTATAACAAAAAGCAGTAGAATCTAACCAACCCCCCAAAACCCTGTGTTAGCCTACAGCTCGGCAGGCTTCGGCATTCCTTCGACGCGGATGAACGCCCACTCTCGGCAGGTGGGTTTTCATCGGTGCTTTAAGGCTCCCCGGGGGTAGTGCGATGCTGTGGCGAAGGAGGAATACAAAAATGGACCGCGTTTGATTGCGCGGCGCGTCAGGTCAACGAAACTGATTTGAGGGTGCGGCACACAAAGAAAAGGCCCCGCGTTTCCGCGAGGCCCTTCGTTTTAGGACAGCAGAGTGGAAAGACCTCAGTCTTCGCCGCGCATGCTGCCGCTATCGTTTGCCAAGGAACCTTCAAAGATTTCCTTCGCTTGCGCTTCAGCAACGGCACGATCCTCGTCCAGAGCGGCTGCGATAACGTCTTCGCCCTTGGCTTGACGTTCAGCTTCTTCAGGCGTGCGGGCTACGTTGACAGTCACTTCGACTTCAACTTCGCCATGCAAAGCGATCATCACCTTTGTGGTGCCGATCGTCTTGATCGGGGTGTTGAGAACCACTTGGTTGCGAACAACCGCGTGGCCTTCTGCGGCGGCGGCTTCTGCAATGTCACGCGCCGACACGGAACCATAGAGCTGGCCGCTCTCTGATGCCTGACGGATCATTGTAAACATTGCGCCTGCAAGCTTTTCGCCGACGGCTTCAGCCTTAGCGCGTGTGTCCGCGTTGCGGGCTTCGATGTCTGCACGTTGCAGTTCGAATTTCTTTTTGTTGGCTTCCGTCGCCCGCAGTGCTTTGCCCTGGGGGAGGAGGAAGTTACGCGCATAGCCGTCCTTCACGGTGACCGTGTCACCGATGTGGCCGGTACGGCCAATGCGCTCAAGCAGGATCACGTCCATAATGTGTGCCTCACACGACCGCGTAGGGAAGAAGGGCCATGAACCGGGCGCGTTTGATGGCGCGTGTCAGTTCACGTTGCTTTTTGGCGGTAACCGCCGTGATGCGCGCAGGCACGATCTTGCCCTTTTCGGACAGGTAACGCTGCAGCATCTTCACGTCTTTATAGTCGATCTTTGGCGCTTGATCGCCAGAGAACGGGCACACCTTCCGCCGACGGCCAAAGGGGCGACGGGTTGGCAGGTTGGAAATGGTAAACTTGGTCGTTGACATGATTAGTATCGCACCTCGTCAGCCCGGGACTTTGCTTTCTTCTCGTCGCGCTCACGGCGCGCAAGGATTGGCGAAGGCTGGTCGTCAAACTCTTCAAGACGGATCGTGATATAGCGCAAAACGTCTTCATTGATTGATTGCTTGCGCTCAAGTTCATGCACGGCCGCTGCAGGCGCGTCGATATACATCAACGCATAGTGGCCCTTGCGGTTCTTCTTGACGCGGTAAGCGAGGTTACGGAGGCCCCAATATTCGGTTTTGCCGATGGTGCCGCCTTTTTCTTCGATCTGGCGCGTGATGTCTTCCATCAACGCATCGACCTGTTGGGGCGAAATATCTGGACGCGCAATAAGCACGTGCTCGTAAAGAGCCATGGTTCTGGTTTCCCATAAAGGTCGCGGCGCAGAAACGGAGGGATGACCGGTTCCGCGGTGGATCTCTTTGGGGTGGCCCAAGCACTAAACACGGGCCGTCCGCGGAGACCGCGACCGAGCGAAGGCGGGCTTATGGTGGAAAGGGATGGGAAAAGCAAGTCGCACCCGTGAAAGCGACGTGTTATCCGCACCCCGTTTTGTCAGCGTTTAAACCTTGCAATGTTTCTAATGCCAATAAAACACATATGTTACAATGGCTTAAAGCGCTCAAGTATAACGGTCGGGCTTTCATTATAGATCGTCTGGGCAAGTTCGGTATAGCCAGCCTTGGCGGCTACACGCAACGACGGGGCATTGTCTGGGCTGATGATGCAAACCGTTCGTGGTGCTGCCAAATAGCCATCGCTCCACGCCAGCACCGCTTGTAGGGCCTCGCTCGCAAAGCCCTTTCCATGCGCCGTCGGGCTTAACACCCAACCAGCCTCGGGCACGCCGTCAAAGCGCGGTTCGATCTGGCGGTGCATATCGTGAAACCCGATTTCACCCACATAAGTGCCTGTTTCGCGTTCGCGGATCACCCACATGCCAAAGCCAAGCATGGCCCAATGTCCGGCATTGCGAATGAGGCGGATCCAGCTCTCATCCTCGCGAAACGGTCGTCCGCCAATGAAGCGCGTAACGTTGGGATCGGCCCAAAGCTGAACGCTCTCGTGGAAGTCGTCCACGGTCTGGCCCGACAGGACCAGACGTTCCGTTTCCAGCATCGGTGCCGACATGGCCACGAAGCCGCCTCAGGCCCGGCCGCGGCTCGACGTAATCTTTGGGATGGGGGCCAGATGCTTACGCATCTCGAGATACTCGTCGCTCAGCGTAGCAATCTCTTCGAGGTGCGTACGGAAGAAGTGGTCTGCCCCTTCAATCTGCTTATAGTCGACGATGATGTTCTTCTGAACACGGATTTTGGAGGCCATCCGTTCAGTATCGCCCGGCGGCGAAACGCTATCGTTCGAGCCGTAAAGGATGAGGCCCGATGATGGGCAGGGGGCTAAGAAGGTGAAGTCATAATGGTTCGCTGGCGGCGCGATCGCGATGAAACCGTCAATCTCGGGCCGCCGCATCAGCAATTGAAGGGCGATCCAAGCGCCGAACGAGTAGCCACAAACCCATGTCTGCTTGGCATTTGGGTTGATGCCTTGTACCCAATCAAGCGCCGAAGCCGCGTCGGACAATTCCCCCATACCATTGTCAAACGTGCCTTGGCTGCGCCCAACGCCGCGGAAGTTAAACCGCAAGGCAGCAAAGCCGCGCGCCACAAAAAGCTGGAACATCCGCACAGCAAGGCGATCTTGCATGGAGCCACCCGCTTTTGGATGGGGGTGCAAAATCAAAGCAATCGGCGATGTTTCTTCAGGACCGGGCGTATAGCGGGCTTCAATGCGACCGGCGGGGCCGGGAAAAATGACTTCAGGCATGGGGCGCTAGGTTTCCTGTGGCGTTGGCTTCATCGCTGGGCATGTGAAATACCCAACCAAAAAGATCAGTTACTCACACTTCAGAAATGCCGTTGCGAACACATTTTCCTGAAGTTCCTGCCGCCAATGGTTGACCATGGAGGTAGGACATCCTAGGTCCCATGCCACGCTACGCCACACTAAAGGCGAAGGTTTAAGTGGCGCGCTTTAGCACAAGCGATCCGCAAAATGCGAGAAATGCGAGCAGTAGCATGAAGCTATCTACGAAAGGCCGATATGCGGTGATGGCATTAGCTGATCTTGCCGCCAACGGTGGCCAAGAGCGCGCTGTTGCCTTAGCCGATATTGCCTCGCGCCAATCCATCTCGCTTTCCTATTTGGAACAACTTTTTGCCAAAATGCGCCGCGGCGGGCTGGTCGCCTCCGCGCGTGGTCCCGGCGGCGGATACCGGCTCGCACGTGCGGCTTCGGAAACCCGCGTTGCGGACGTCATGATCGCGGTCGACGAGCCACTGAAAGCTACACGCTGCAAAGCCGGAAGCCCCAAGGGCTGCACAGGCCAAGCGGGCCGCTGCCTTACCCACGATTTATGGGACGAGCTTTCACGCCAAATCCATGTGTTTCTCGCGGGCGTTTCAATCGCTGACGTTGTGGAGCGCCGCGTCCTTGGCCGTTCAGTGGGCGCAAACCCAACCCTCAACGCCTTTAGCACAGCGGCGGAATAGCATTTTGAACACACGGCCAGCCCATTATTGCGACTACGCTGCGACCGCGCCGATCCGGCCCGAAGCACGCGAGGCTATGCTGGCGGCATTGGCAATGGGCGGCAACCCTTCCTCCATTCATGGGGCCGGTCGGAAGGCCCGGGCGCTGGTGGAAGACGCACGAGACATAATCACAACCACTGTGGGCGCGTCGTCGCGGGAGTTGGTTTTTACGTCGGGCGGCACGGAGGCCTGCAATCTCATGGTGCTCGGCGCGATGAGTGCACTCGCGGCAAAAGATGCCAAGCCGCCAGTGCTGCTTGTTTCTGGGATTGAGCATGACGCCGTGGCCGCTGCCGCCGAAATGTCAGGTATCACGGTTGAAACCATCCCAACCTTATCGTCTGGCTCAACAGATATTGCTTGGCTCCAAGCCCGCTTTGAGGGCTGGGATGTAGCACTGTACGGCACGCCCATTGTTGCCCTGATGCTGGCCAACAACGAAACCGGCGTAATCCAACCCGTCCGCGAAGCCGCCGATATGGTCCATTCCGTGGGCGGTGTGATCGCTGTTGATGCGGTGCAAGCCTTGGGCAAAACCCAAGTACATTTGGGCCTATTGGGCGCAGATTATATCGCCGTTTCAGGTCACAAGGTCGGTGGCCCGATGGGTATCGGCGCACTGATTGTGCGTGATGGCGCTCCCTTTGCGCCGCGCCAGTTCGGCGGCGGGCAAGAGCGCGGCTCACGCTCAGGCACTGAAAACGTAGCTGGCATTGCAGGCTTTGCAGCCGCGCTGAAGGCTTCAATCAAGGAACTTCCAGCCCTTGACGCTCTCGCTGCTCAGCGAGACGCCTTGGAAAATCACCTCCGTCAACGCGGCGATGTGGTTGTATTTGGGGCTGACGCTCGGCGCTTGCCCGGTATTACCTGCTTTGGCCGCGAAGGCTTCGCGGCGGCCACCCAAGTCATGGCGCTTGATCTAGCCGGCGTGATGGTTTCGGCTGGCGCTGCGTGCTCATCAGGCAAAGTGCGCTCCAGCAAGACTCTCAACGCTATGGGCGTAGATGCCGCCCTTGTCGGCTGCGCCATTCGCGCCAGCTTTGGATGGGGAAGCAGCGAGGATGATTTCGATGCGCTCGCCAATGCTTGGCTAAACGCTGCCACTCGCGCCAGCCCCCGCGCACTCAACGCCGCTTAGGACGATCAAGACTATGCCTGCCGTTCAACAAACCATCGACAAAGTCGCCGAACTTTCCGGGGATAAGTATGAGTTTGGCTTTGTCTCAAACATTGAGACTGAGTACGCGCCAAAGGGCCTAAGCGAAGATACCGTTCGGTTCATTTCCGCCAAAAAGGGGGAGCCCGAATGGCTGCTTGACTGGCGTCTCAAAGCTTACGAACGCTGGTTGACGCTGGAAGAGCCGACTTGGGCAATGGTGAATTACCCCAAGATTGACTATCAAGCCGCCTATTACTTCGCCGCCCCGAAAACCAAGGAAGGCCCAAAAAGCCTCGACGAAGTTGATCCCGAGTTGCTCCGCACCTACGAAAAGCTGGGCATCCCCCTGCGCGAGCAGGCGTTTCTGGCAGGCGTGATCGGCTCGCCGCGCGTCGCCGTCGATGCCGTGTTTGACAGCGTATCGGTCGCGACCACGTTCCGGGCGGAGCTGGCGAAATCCGGCGTCATATTCTGCTCGTTCTCAGAGGCCGTGAAGGACCACCCAGAGCTGGTGCGCCAATACCTTGGCACCGTAATCCCGATATCAGACAATTATTTCGCCACGCTGAACTCAGCGGTCTTTTCCGACGGCACCTTCGTTTACATCCCGCCTGGCGTGCGCTGCCCGATGGAACTTTCCACCTATTTCCGCATCAATGCTGAAAACACTGGCCAGTTTGAGCGCACCCTTATCATCGCTGACAAGGGCGCTTACGTTTCGTATCTGGAAGGCTGCACGGCCCCGATGCGGGATGAAAACCAGCTTCATGCCGCCTGCGTTGAGTTGATCGTGCTCGACGACGCCGAGATCAAATATTCCACCGTTCAAAATTGGTATCCCGGAGACGAAAACGGCGTCGGCGGCATCTACAACTTCGTAACCAAGCGTGCTGATTGCCGGGGTGCACGCTCCAAAGTGTCTTGGACGCAGGTCGAAACCGGGTCAGCGATTACGTGGAAATACCCCTCGTGCGTTTTGCGCGGCGAAGGCTCATCGGGTGAGTTTTACTCCATCGCCATCACCAATGGCCGCCAACAAGCCGATACCGGCACCAAGATGATCCACCTCGGCGCCAACACCCGCTCACGCATCATCTCAAAGGGCATCTCGGCGGGCCATTCGTCCAACACCTATCGAGGCCTCGTTTCGGCGCACGCTAAGGCCAAGGGCGCCCGCAATTTTACCCAATGCGACAGCTTGCTCATCGGCGATCAGTGCGGCGCCCACACCATCCCCTATGTCGAGGCCAAAACGCCGTACGCAACGTTTGAGCACGAAGCCACCACCACGCGCCTCTCAGACGACCAGCTATTTTACTGCCGCCAGCGCGGCCTTCCCGCCGAAGATGCCGTTGCCCTCCTCGTCAACGGTTTCGTGCGCGAGGTGCTGCAAGAGCTTCCGATGGAGTTTGCGGTAGAGGCCCAAAAGCTCGTGGCGATCAGTCTAGAGGGGAGTGTTGGGTGATCATCCACGCCATCGACCACGTCCAGATCGCCATCCCTGTAGGCGGGGAGGAGCGCGCGCGCCCATTCTATCGCGATCTGCTTGGTCTCACTGAAGTTCCAAAACCTGCCGATATGGCAGGTCGCGGCGGCGCATGGTTTGAAGCTGGAAACGTCCAGGTGCATTTGGGTGTTGAAGCGGATTTCCGAGCCAATGACAAAGCCCATGTGGCCTTCCTTGTAACTGACCCGCTTGACCTCGCCGAGCAGGCTCGTGCGGCAGGCTTCAAGGTCAAAGACGACAATGATCTACCCGGTCACGTCCGCGCCTTTCTCTACGACCCCTTCGGAAACCGCATCGAAGTGTTGGCCAAACGCGATCAGGCTGTGAGCTAATGATCCAAACCTGCGCTGCAAACACCAAGCTCCCATCGCCCCGTAATCCAAACTCTGGAAGCCTCTAATGCTTGATATCGCCAATCTTTCTGTCTCTGTTGACGGCAAAGCCATCCTCGACGGCTTGAGCCTTTCGGTGCCAGCGGGCGAAGTGCACGCGATTATGGGGCCAAACGGCGCGGGCAAATCCACGCTTTCTTATGCGTTAGCGGGCCGCAATGGCTATGAGGTCACGAACGGCACCGCTATGCTCGACGGTCACGATCTGCTAACCCTGACCCCAGAGGAGCGTGCCGCCAAAGGCCTGTTTCTCTCGTTCCAATACCCGCTCGAAATCCCGGGTGTCCCCACACTAACCTTCGTCCGCACGGCCCTAAACGCGCAACGCAAAGCGCGCGGTGAGCCTGAAATGGGCGCTCCGGAGTTCATTAAGGTAGCCCGCGCTGCCGCAAAGCAGTTGTCGATGGACATGGATATGCTGAAGCGACCGCTCAATGTTGGTTTCTCCGGTGGCGAAAAAAAGCGCCTTGAAGTGTTCCAAATGCTGATCCTCGCCCCGCGCTTTCTGATCCTCGACGAAACCGACTCGGGCCTCGACATTGATGCCCTAAAGGTCGTGTCCGATGGGGTAAATGCACTCCGCGCGCCCGATCATGGCATGCTCGTCATCACCCATTACCAACGCCTGCTGGACTATGTGAAGCCAGACCGCGTCCACGTTCTTGCAAATGGTGCAATCGTTGATTCCGGTGGGCCAGAACTCGCCCTTGAGCTTGAGCGTTCCGGCTATGACCGCTACCGCGAGGCCGCATAAGGTGGAAACACAGGTGCTCGAGACTGCGGAAGAAACCAAGCCGACCCCAACGATCGACTATACGTTGGGCGAGCAAGCCATCATCTCGTGGCTTGAAAATATGGATACACCGGCCTCAGTCGCCTCGGCTCAGAAATTGCGCGCAGAAGGGCTTCCCAATCGCCGCGTTGAAGCGTTCAAATACGCGGATATCCGCTTAGCGCTTCGAGACGAGTATCCGTGGGGTGCCGGCGAGATGCCGGAATTGCCAACTTTTCTCATCGGTTGCACGGTCCTTCGTGCTCAAGACACATGGGTCGCCTTGGAACCTGCTGAGGAGGAAGGGTTGCATGCAATAGTGTGGCCTGAGCCTCAGCCGCCTTATCACGAAGACCCAATGTCGATGCTCTGTGCAGGATTAAGCCCTGCCACTGCGAGCCTTAAAGTCACAGCTCCTCTCGCCAAACCCATTGTGTTGTTACGAGGGCCGGGGACATCCTCCCGGATCAATTTCCATGTCGTGGCCCATTGTGCGGCCACATTAGTCGAGATCAGCGACGGCACGGCCGGTCTTTCTACGCTGCATATGGAAGTCAGAGTGGAAGAAGGGGGCTCGTTCACGCGCATCATGCTGCAAAAGGGCAGTGCGGACGCGATCAACCTTTCTTATGCCTCAACGAAGCTCTACCAAGACGCCAAGTACAGCCAAACGGCGTTGGCCTTCGGCAGCAAGCTCGCCCGTGCTGAAACCCGTGTCACCGTCGAAGGTGAGGGCGGCCAAGTCTCGATTAACGGCGCCTACCTACTCGATGGAACCGCGCACGCGGATTCCACCGTCCTCGTCGAACATACGTGGCTCAACGGAACCACAACTGAGGTGTTCAAGGGCGCGGTAAAGGACAAAGCCCACGGCGTATTTCAAGGCAAAATCAAAGTTGAACAGGCCGCGCAAAAGACGGATGCCCGTCTGCGTCATGACGCCCTCATGCTTACCGAAGGGGCCAGCATCGATGCCAAGCCTGAGCTTGAAATCTGGGCTGATGATGTGGCCTGCGCGCATGGCAATACCATTGGCGCAATAGACGACAACGCGCTCTTTTATATGCGCCAGCGTGGCATCCCCGAACCTGCGGCCAAGGCAATGCTGGTTGAAGCCTTCATTGGCGAGGCTTTCGACAATGTGACAGACGACTCGATCAGAGAATGGCTCAACGCGCAGGCGCAGGGCTGGCTTGCTACCGCGGTCGCAAGCGGGGAAACGCCATGAACGCGCCCTTCATTCATGAGAAAACATTTGATCTGGCAGCGATCCGCTCGGCTTTCCCCGTGCTCACGCGCTCGGTCCATTCGCGCCCGCTGGTCTACCTCGACAACGCTGCCTCAGCCCAAAAACCAAACGCTGTGATTGATGCCATGGCGGACTATTATCGCCACTCCCACGCCAATGTGCATCGCGGTCTCCATACGCTCGCTAATGAAGCCACTACCGCCTACGAGGACGCCCGCGCCACCGTTGCTAGCTTCCTAAATGCTGCGTCTCCCAACGAGATCGTCTTCACTAAGGGGGCGACGGATGCGATCAATTTAGTTGCCTCCAGCTTCGGGGCTTCGATCAATCCGGGCGATGAAATCATCCTGTCGGAGATGGAGCATCACGCCAACATCGTGCCTTGGCACTTTCTGCGCGCGCGCGGTGCTGTGCTTCGCTGGGTGCCGGTGCTGGATGACGGCTCTCTGGATATGGCCGCATACGCAGCCATGCTGGGCCCGCGTACAAGAATGGTCGCGCTGACGGCCATGTCGAATGTGCTCGGCACCAAGACCGATTGGCAAGCCATCGTTCGTATGGCGCACACGTTTGGCGCAAAGGTACTGCTCGATGGCTGCCAAGCCGTTGTCCACGGCCCTGTTGATGTCGCCAATCTCGGCGTAGATTTCTTTTGCTTTGGTGGCCACAAGCTGTACGGCCCCACTGGCATCGGCGTTTTGTATGGGCGCGAGGAGGCACTGGCCGCGCTCCCGCCCTATCAAGGTGGCGGTGAGATGATCGAGATCGTCACCACAGAGATGGTGACCTACAATGTGCCACCGTTCCGCTTTGAAGCCGGAACTCCCCCCATCGCTGAAGCGGTGGGCCTTGCGGCGGCGATCCGTTGGCTCGGTAAGATTGACCGCGTCGCCGCGCACAATCACGAAATGGCTTTGCACGACCGCGCCATGGCCCATCTCCGCAGTATCAATGGCGTGCGCGTTTTCGGTGAAGCCGTCGATAAGGGTGCGATCCTGTCTTTCGCAATCGAGGGCGCACACCCACATGATGTGGCCCAAGTGCTGGATCGCTCGGGCGTTGCCGTGCGCGCCGGTCATCATTGCGCCCAGCCATTGATGAAGCGGCTGGGGGTCACGGCCACAGCGCGTGCGAGTTTTGCGCTTTACAATACTGACGACGAGGTCGACGCTTTCATCGAGGCGCTCGACAAAGCCCGGAGTTTCTTACTGTGAGTGAGACCATTGCCCCTGACGCTCTTCCAGACGGCAAGTATCCACCGCTAACCCCGGAGGAAACCGACCGGCTGACCGACGATCTAATCGACGCGATGAAGACCGTTTACGACCCAGAGATCCCGGTTGATATCTACGAGTTGGGCCTAATCTATAAGGTCGATATTGATGATGATCGCCATGTCACGATCGATATGACGTTGACCGCACCGGCATGCCCGGCCGCTGAAGAATTGCCGCGCCAAATCGAAGAAGCCGCCGCCTCGGTGAAAGGCATCAAGTCCGCCAAAGCCATGGTTACGTTCGATCCACCATGGAGCCAAGCCCGCATGTCGGACGAAGCCCGCCTAGCCCTGAATATGTTGTAGGACGCCAAAATCATGGAAGCCGCCCTCAGCACACCCCGTGCCCGCCGCGAACGCCCCAAAGTCGTCCGTCTTACGCCCGCCGCAGCCGCGCGCGTCAGCGACGTCATGGCCCGCACAGATAAGCCCTACCTTCGGGTCGGTGTTAAAAACGGTGGCTGTGCCGGTATGGAATATGTGATGGACTATGCCGACGCGCCGGCCCCCCTCGATGAAGTGGTGGAAGACCAAGGCGTAAAAATTCTAATCGAAAGCAAAGCGGTGTTGTTTCTGATCGGCTCGGAAATTGACGTCGAGACCACTAAGTTAGCATCGCGTTTCACCTTCAAAAACCCAAATCAAACCGACGCCTGCGGTTGCGGCGAAAGTGTCACCATCGTCGCCGCTGCCTCCGAATAGCAATTGACAATGCGGCGCTTCAGCCTCATAGGCGCGGCGATCAAATACAGGGCTGAGCTAAAGTGATCCTACGACGACGAACGATGTGAAACGTCCTTCACGGCCTGATGGGTATCGTCGGGCGCATCGCTTTGTCATCTAGTTTGGTTACACGCTCCCTATGTCCGTCATTTCAAATCTGCCTCACCCGGCAGGCTCGCAAGGTATTTCTTTGCGGACCGAGAACCCCCCCGACTTCCCCGCTATCAATGCCCTGATAGACCGCGCCTTTGGTCCCGGTCGCTTTGCAAAAACTGCCGAACGCCTGCGTGAGGGCAATCGGCCACATTTAGCGTTGTCCCCTGTTGCCATTGAAGGTGGAGAGATCGTCGGCGTCTGCCGTCAATGGCCACTGCTAATTGGGTCAACTCAAATCATCTATCTCGGGCCGTTTGCTGTTGAAAATACGCGCCGTTCTGTTGGTTTGGGCGCGCAACTGATCAATGAAGCCAGCCGTCTTGCGACCCAAGCAAACGAGCGCGCCATCCTACTCATCGGTGACTATCCCTATTTCGGGCCGTTGGGCTTCACTAAAGTGCCTCAAGGTCTCGTAACGCTACCCGGCCCCGTGGACCCCGAGCGCGTATTGTGGAAACCGCTCAAACCGGGCGGGCTCGAGGGATTAAGCGGCGCGCTGCGCGTTCCGCAGCCAGTCTAGTCGTGCGGCCTAAGCGCGACCTTCGCGCCACCACGCCAGAAAGCCGAACAAAATCGCCAAAACTAGCCAAACAACTGTCGGCAAAACTGGTGTTTCGCGAGTTGAGGTGATGGTAGCAGTGTTGGTTCGGCGGACACCAAGCCAATCGCTGCCGCTTTGTAGTTCGAATTGACCGACGCGGCGCGTATTTGGTGGGCTGTCGCCTGACGAAACCCAACGAACGGGAACGCCTTGGCTTTCCAAAGTGCCCGCATCAGCCCGAACGTCTTGGGTTTCGGCGGGGAAACGCGGTCCGAGCGCAATCGATGCCTGCAGCCCATCGCCAGTTGCCCGCCACAGGCCCGGCTCCGGATTGGCAATCACGGCCTTAAAACGACCATTCTCTGCGCGTTCCAGTGCAACAGTTCGTTCCGCCCCATCAGGCCCTGTAAGCGCAACAAGGCTCGGCATGTCTGCACCGCTGCCAAATCGCGCGCTGCGTCGGTCGATCGTTAAGCCGTCTTGGGCTGTAAGCCGTAGCTGCTCATCTTCCAGATCGGGTTCAGCCATAAGCCAATGCGAAACCCGGTTAAAAAGGTCGGCAAACGGCCCACCACCATCATAGCCGCGCGCCCACAGCCAAACCTGATCTGAAGCAATCAGCGCTACGCGGCCGAGCTCTTTTCGTCCGATCACCAAAAGAGGGCGACCATTTGCCTCCAAAAGAACCGGGTTCTCGCCAGCTTCTCCAACAGGCTTGGCCTCGATCAAGCGATACCAGCGCCCCCATTTGTTAGCCCCCGAGACTAAACTCGCTGACGCCGGATGCAGCCGGCCGGTCGCTGTCAGGCTTGGCTGAAAGGGCTCCTCAATAATCCTGCCTGTTGGGCGCGCTGGTAAAATATCCGCCAACGGCGTTGCCCAAAGCCCTTGGCCTTCTGCGCGTGGGCTAAAGGGGTCAAAGAAACCACCAAAAGGGTTGCTCAAATCAACAGGCCCTCCTCGACTAGGCGCTGAACTTTGGCCAATCTTCTCGGCATCCCGGGGTCCCATCGCGACCAATAAAGCGCCGCCTTTGCGCACCCAATTGGCGACGTTTTCCAGATAGGCGTCGGGCAACACTTCGAGCCGACGAAACCGGTCAAACACAATAAGATCGAAGCTATCCAGTTTCTCCTCAAACAATTCCCGAACGGGGAAGGCGATCAGCGCCAACTCCTCCACGGGAGTCGAATCCTGTTTTTCGGGCGGCCGCAAGATAGTGAAATGCACGAGATCAACGCCGGGATCGGCGCGCAAAAGGTTTCGCCACGCCCTTTCTCCGGCGTGAGGCTCGCCCGTAACCAGCAAAACCCGCAGCCGATCACGAACGCCCGTAATGGTCGCAGCCGCAACATTGTTCAGCGTCGTTAACTCGCCCGCTTTGCTCTCAACTGAAAGCGCAATAGGGACCGGCCCGCGCCGTCGCGGCGTTACTGGAACCCGAACAATATCCCCAACGGTGACCTCTTGAAGTGCGGGCGGCGCGCCATCGACCGAAACCCTAAGCGCCACGGTCGCGCCAGTGGACGACTCGTCCTCAATGCGGACTTGCAGATTGGTTTGGACGCCCACCAAACCCTCGCGCGGTGCTGACAGAATCGTCAGTCGCCGGTCAATCTCATTCCTGACACCGCTGATCAAACCATAAATGGGAAAGGGCCGATTTTGGGCGAGGAGGGCATCGCTCAGGCGCCCATCGGTCACGAGGAAAACCGCGCCCACGCGCTCGGGTGGCATACCCGCTAAACCCCGATCCAAAGCCTCAAAAAGCCTTGTCTCGTCGGCTCCCGCGCCCGCCTCAATCGTGCGAACCTCAAGGCTTTTGTCGACCGCTAATTTTTCGGAAAGGGTCTTGGTAATCCGAGATACTTCGCCGGATCGTTTGGCAACCGTCACACTTTCAGAGGTATCGGCCACGATGACTACGATGTCCGGCAAGCTTTGACGATCATCTTCGCGTCGCATCGGCCCGCTGAGCGCCAAAATCACAGCGAGCGCAGCCCCTGTTCGCAGGAAGATGGCGCGCCCTCTGCCGACTCCATAGAGCACCAAAACAACGCTAATTCCCGCGCACACCAGCCAGAACAAGGGCCAAGGAACGAGCGGCGCAAAGCTTGGCCATGCGATCATCGGCGCAGCCGATCCAGCAATGCAGGAACATGAACTTGATCGCTCTTATAGGTTCCGGTCAGCGCGTAAATCACCACATTGGTGCCGACGCGATACGCAAGTTCACGCCCCCGCTCGCCACCTTCCACGCTAAACAAAGGGCGCCCCTGCCCATCAATGGCCCAAGCCGATACCCAGTCTCCATCACCCAACAGAATGCTCGAAGCCCCATCCCCGTCACCATCGGCGGCTGAAGCGTCTGTCTCGACGAATAGCCGACTATCTGTTCGTCGGCCCGGCATCGTCTTTAGCAGATAGAACGTTTTAGTGAGGGTGTGGCCCTCAGGCACAGCAACCAGGGGCGGCAAGGCCAATCCCTGCACTGCTAGTCTCCCGGCAGCCGCGTTCCCGCGTGTGTCCACAAACAACATGCCGCCACTGGCCAGGAAGCGTCGAAGCCGCGCGATCGTTTCAGTACTTGGCGGAGACGGCGATGGCGGGACAACCCAGAACAAGATTGGGTAGGCACCGAGGTCATCGTTCGATGGGTCAACACCAATGGGCTCACCCGGTTCGGCAGCTGTCCGCTCGCGCACAAATCGCGAAAGCCCGCGTAACCCGTTCAGCGCAACACTATCAGTGGCTGGGTCACCCGTCTCCACAAAGGCGAGCCGCAGGTCCAGCGGCATTGGGGCCTCGGCGCGGGCGTTTGTAGCCATCCCAAAAAGACCAACCCCAACCATTGCCGCAAAAAATACGGTCGGCGCGCTAGCCTTTGCAAAGCGCAAAAAAGAAAGAGTTCGCCGTCCACCCAACAGAAATATCGCCACCAGCATATCAATCGCCAACAGGGCCAACCCGAGCACAATGAACGCGCCACCCAATTCAATAGGTGAGGCACCCCCGGGCGAAGCCATCTTGAAATTTTGAGGGTAGGCTTCAATCCGTGTCAGTTTCTGGTTTGGCTGAATAATCGCTAATTGTCGGGCCTCCTGCCCGGTCGAATAAATGCCCGGGGCTAACGCTATAGCCTCCCGCCCGATTTTTCGTGCGCGCTCAGGTGTCAACGCAGGATCATCCGAACCGGCGGGGCGCACACTGCCAAAGCCGTCAATAAGTAATTTGGGCGCCAAGGCCGTAGTAGGCGCGCCTTCGAGAGGGCCGATTGAGTTGCTGCGTGCGGCTGGTAAACGAGCTAAGCGCCCCAAAAGCGCCGGTTGGAGCCCCGAAAGCGCAAGGTCGCCCCAGGCCGGGCCTGCCGTCGTGGCGATGAGCACTATGGATCCTTCTCCAAGGCCCCGAGCAGCGATCAAGGGGGTTCCATCCGATAAACTTGCCCACACCAACGGCGCTGGGTTCGCAGCCGGATCAATGAGAACCTGCGCTCGGACTGTGATGTCATTCGGCACAGTCAGGCCTGCAAATGGTCCATCAGCCGGAAAAGCGGCAATCCCCAACGCTCCCGTAAACGCAACGCCGGCATCAAGACGACGAACGCCCGGAAGAATCGGCGCGGGCAACAAGTCGTCAATGAGCGCCTCTGGGTTTTCGGTAGGATTGCCTCCGGAACTATCAAAGCGTGGACCCGCATAGCGGATTAGCAGCCCGCCCTCACGAACCCATTTTCGTAGGGCGTCGGCCTCGGCACCCTGTGGGCGCGCATCCGGCAAAATGATCACATCCATATCGGAGGCAGTCAGGCTCGCGATATCACCCCGAACGGTTTCTGCTTGGCTTGCTAGCGCGCGCTGCAAGAAATAGGCGTCTGACACCAGCGGCTGGGCATCGGTCGGGGGTGCCACGAGCCCTATGCGAGCGCGACGGTCACTTGTGCCGAGCAACCGAATGGCACCCGCATGATCGCTCCTCCCAAGAACAACTGAGGTGGCCCGTTTGGTTAATGCGGGCGGCACCGCAATTTCAGCCGAATACGCCCCAGCTTTTGGCGGCAATGCAATTGAGGCCGTGCCCAAAACCCGCCCGCGCTCATCGCGAACCTGAAGTGGCAAAGAAAACGGCTCACTTACAGCCTTTTGGATGAAAGCGCGGTAGCCCGCCGCTGTCGGCTCCGCCTTGGTTAGGGCCACGGCAAAACCGTCTGGACGACGCACTTCGACCGTGCCAAGCCGCGACACCGCGTCAAGCCAAACGGAATCACCGGGCTCAGCCAAACCATTGGAGAACCAAACAACCCGACTATTGGTCGGTATTGCGGCGAGCAAGGCTGTTGCTTTCTGTCGGTCGGTCCCCCACGGTTTTGGTTCCGCTGCATCCAAGCGTTCAACCGCCTGCCGCGGCGATAAAGCATCCTCCGCATTGGCGCGCGGCTTGTCGGGGGCTGTAAAGATCAGCCGAACGGTGGCGGACCCCAAGAGCTCTGTCTCCACCACAGTTTTGGCTTCGCCGATGATTGCCGGCCATTCCGGTGCTGACGACCATCCATCATCGATCACGATAACCAAGTTTCGCCCATCCGGCTCAGCAGTCGATGGGTTGATAACAGGGCTGGCGAACCCAAGAACTAAAGTTGCCACCGCAATAGCCCGTAAAATCAACAACCATACAGGGGAGCGCTGCGGGGTCTCCTCATCGATCTTGACCGCTCCCAAAAGCGCAGCAGGTGGGAAAATCGCCTCTTTTGGTGGCGGCGGAATGGCTCGGGCTAGCCAAAATATCAACGGCAAGGCGAGCAAGCCAAGTAGGGCCCACGGTGCTGCAAAGGCGAATCCCGCGAAGCCTACCATCAGACAGGGCCTTCCGAGATCGCGCGCGCTAATGTCAAAAGTGCGCCGTCCAATGGTGCCGCTGTGCACGCCTGCGCAACTGCAAATCGGTGCGCGCGTGCTAGTGCTGAAATTGCGCCAATGTGGTTACGCCAAAGGGCCTGATATTCCTCTCGAACGGCTTGAGCGCGTCCAATCACAAAAATGTCGTTTGGGTTGGTTTTCGTTCGGAACGCTGTACGTCCTTGGAACGGAAACGCTTCCTCCGCAGGGTCCCAAACCAAAAGCAAAGCGCGCGGCATTTCGTGATTTCGTAAGCTTCTGAACCGTTTTTCCCAAATATCGATGGGCTCAAGGCAATCGCTTGCGAGGATAAGGCTGTGATTGGCGCAAACCGTATCAAAGCGCGGGTCGAAATTGCTTTGCGCAATCAAGGCACCGGCAACGCGATCGTCGCGATCACTTACCACGCTGTCCAGCACCGAAATTTGTTCGCCACTTGAACGAAGCGCCAAGCCAAGCGCCAAAGTGCCAATCAGCGCAACGTCGGCTTTGGTTGGCAAACTGTGGTGCGAGCGCCACTCCATTCCAGCGCGCCCATCACTCCACAAAACTATTTGCGTCGGCGTCTCGCGTTCACGGTCGCGAACAAAAAGCCGCTCTGCGCGTGCCGATCGCCGCCAATCCACTTGGCTCAAGCCTTCATCGCTTTGATGCTCTCGATGCTGCCAAAATGTTTCGCCGGGTCCCGGTCGGCGTAGCCCATGCGCGCCAAAATGAAGGCTCGCAGCAGCCTTTCGCGCCGAAGCCACCAAAGCTGGAAGCTTTGCGGATTGCTGACCCGCATCCCTTAGGAGCGTGCCTAATTTTGCCATTAGGGCGCTATCGCTTTTTGGGAAAGCGTTTCGATTAACGTCCCAGCCTCAAGCCCGTCAGCCCGCGCTGACCAGTTAAGCGCCATCCGATGTGCCAAGGCTGGGCGCGCCAAAGCCAATACATCATCAAGCGAAGGTGCTAGGCGCCCGCGCAGCAGCGCCCTTGCTTTGCAGGCCAAAATCAGAGCTTGCCCAGCGCGCGGGCCCGGCCCCCATGAAACGCTTTCGCGCACAGCCTTAGCGGCGCTCTCATCGGGTCGTGCGGATCGAACCAGCGAGATGATGGTTTCCAGGACTTTTTCACCCACCGGCATCATGCGCACAAACGCTTGCAACCGTTGAAGTTCGCCGGTCGATGCTACCGTTTTCGTGGTTTGGATTGTCCCACCAGTCGTTGCCAACAGGATCGATCGCTCCGTGACGGCATCAGGATAGGGTACATTTATCTGCAACAGGAAACGATCCAATTGCGCTTCCGGTAAAGGGTAGGTGCCTTCTTGCTCAATAGGGTTTTGCGTTGCCAAAACGTGGAAAGGCTCAGGCAAATCATAGCGCTGCCCTGCCACCGTCACATGCCGCTCCTGCATTGATTGCAAGAGTGCTGATTGGGTGCGCGGGCTCGCGCGGTTGACTTCATCACCCATAACCAAGGTTGCAAAAACTGGCCCGGGTACAAACCGAAATCGGCGCTGTCCATCAGCACCGCCATCCAAGATTTCGGAGCCGATAATGTCGGCGGGCATCAAATCCGGGGTGAATTGAATCCGACGCCAATCCAAACCGAAAGCCGTCGCGACGGCATCAACAAGCGTTGTTTTCGCAAGGCCCGGTGCGCCGACCAAAAGCCCGTGCCCCCCTGCAAGGAGAACACACAGCGTTTCCTCGATAACCCTTTCTTGCCCGAAAACCGTTTCGCCGATGGCCGCCTTTACGTTGCCAAGTAATGCCAGATTTTCCTCGGCTTCGGCCTCAATATCGGCAGCGGTTTTGGGTAAGTCTGTCATGCCGATTCCTTCTCACGCCGTTTTAGAGCGCAGCGGGATATTTGATAACACGGTTTGCACCCCCAGCATTCGGAGGCCCGCCAATGCCCATTCACAAACGCTGGAAGTCGTAAAAGTCGCTGCCAAGATCAAGAATTTGCGTTAAGTTGTCTAAACCGCTCCGCACTTCCTCAATAAGGGCGGGATCGATCAAATCCGGTGTGCTCAGCTCATCCCGATAGTGCTTATTTGCCCACGCTTCGAGTGCCGCCAGCCTTTCCTCATTCATCACTGCCGCCGGACGAACGGCCAGAAGCTCGGCCTCCGACAACACTACCCGCAAACGCAAACAGGCTGGCCCGCCGCCATTCCGCATAGACTGGCGAACGTCCACATAGAGCACATCCCCAATCGGCCCATTGCCAGCAATAAGCTCAGCCAGATACCGCCCCACACGCGGATGTTCGCGGGATTCCGCTGGCGCAATCAGCGTTGCACGATCGTGGCCCGGAAACCGTACAAGCATCGCATTAAACAGATACGAGCTTACGGCGTCCTCTAGGCTCACCCTGTTGGCGGGAACCTCAACAAAGGCAGGATCAAATAAGCCTTTTGCCGCAATGCGTATTGCCGCACGCGCTTCCTCTGCATCCTCGAAAGCCTGTTCATGGTAAAACAGAACATGCTCGTGAGACACAGCCACAACATCATTGTGGAACGCACCGGCATCAATCGCCTCGGTCGACTGCGCAATGAAAACCGTGTTCTCAGCTTTCAAGCCGTGCCGGCGAACGACAGCATCAGACGCTTCGCGGGTTTGTCGCGCAGGAAAACTGGTGCTGGCGGCGGAGAAGCCAGACCGACCTGTAACAAAAATCTCAACGCCAGCCTCGCCATGTTGTCGGCACATGCGCATGTGGTTGGCTGCCCCCTCATCGGCGAAAAGCGGATGAGCGGGCAAGGCCGCGTGGACAGCAAAATGGTCCGTGCTTCCAAAAATCCTGCCCAGCGCTCGGAAAGTGCCATCCGCTTCCAATACCCTGTGGGGCATAGTCAGCAGATTGGCCGTCGAGAAATGCAAACGCCCATCGCCGGAATCTGGTGACGGCGAAACCGTCGCCGCATTTGCTGCCCACATTGAAGATGCCGACGAAACAATCCTCACCAGCCGAGGGTCAGCCTTGTTCGCGGCTGCCATCACGTCAGCATCCGAGCCCGAAAATCCCAACGCTCTCAGGGCTGGAACAAAGGGTCGCTCTTGCGGCGGTAAAACGCCTTGAACCAACCCGCGTTGAACCATCGCGCGCATTTTACCGATGCCTTCCAATGCGGCCGCACGTGGGCGCGCAATTTGCAAGGCATTGGACGACGATGCGATGTTGCCATGCGACTGGCCGGCGTAATGATGGCTAGGCCCGATCAGGCCATCGAAATTGGCTTCAACACTTGGCATACCCGTCTCAATTCAATCCGGGTGCTGGCAGTCGTGTGGCTTTGTCGGCTTCTTGTCGCGCGACGGGCCACGCACAATAATCCGCCGCATAATAGGCTGAAGGTCTGCCATCGCCCGATAGGCCCGGTCCACCAAAGGGCATAGCCCCCGACGCGCCTGTCGTTGGTCGGTTCCAGTTCAACACGCCGGCGCGTAACGTATTCTGCGCTTCGTCCCAACGGGCGGGATCATCACACACCAGGCCACCCGAAAGACCAAAGCGTGTATCGTTGGCCACTTGAAGTGCTTTCTCAAAAGTTGCAACGCGCGTGACTTGTAAGAACGGAGCAAACAATTCCTCGTCAGGAATATCGGTTGCGTTAGTCACATCCATCATGCCAGGGCGAACAAAAGCTGGGCCGGGGCTGCCAATCACAGGATCAATGATTGAAACAGCGCCGCGCGCCAACAATTCTACCATGGTTGATCGCACCCGAGCGGCTTGGGTTGGTGAAATGAGAGGCCCGATGAAAGGCTCTTTCGGCCCATTCCATGGCCCAACGACCATCGTCTTTATGCGCGCGACCACGCTCGCCAGAACAGCATCGCCCCAATCACCCTTCGGCAAAATTAGCCGTCGCGCGCAGGAGCAACGTTGTCCTGCCGTGATGAAGGCTGAGTGGACGATCTGATCCGCGGCTTCTTCCACGCCACAAGGATGCCAAACGATCAGCGCGTTATTGCCGCCCATCTCCAGTGCAAGGATCACCTCGGGCCGCCCGCCAAACTGGCGATGGATAGCAATGCCGGTCGTCGCAGACCCTGTAAACAGAACGCCGTCAATGCCGGTTGCGGCCAACAGATACGCCCCTGTCTCCCGTGCACCCATAACGATGTTCACAACGCCTTCGGGTAACTCGGCCTCCTCAAATGCCTTTATCATCAGCGTTGAAACGAGTGGTGCTAGCTCGCTTGGCTTAAACACCACCGTATTTCCCGCCAGCAATGCCGGCACGATATGGCCATTTGGCAAGTGACCCGGAAAGTTGAAGGGTCCGAGAACGGCCATAACGCCCCAGGGCTTATGCGCGAGGGATAGGCGCCCAAAAACGGCATCTTCACTCCGCTCCCCGGTGCGCTCATTGTAAGCGCGGATTGATAAAGCGGCTTTGCCAATCATGGTTGCAGCCTCCGCTTTGCCCTCCCAAAGTGGTTTGCCGGTGTCGCGACAGATCGCTTCAGCTATTTCGGCCTCCCGCGCCTTCAACGCTTCAGCATAGCGCTTTATCAGCGCGATCCGCTCGGCTCTCGTTTTCGCGGCCCACTTTGGAAACGCCTTGCGCGCAGCAATAACCGTCCGGATCACATCGGCATTGTCAGCGCTTGTTGCTTCAAAAATGATCGCGCCGGTGGCGGGGTCATAGCTTTGAAAAGCCGGCCCATGTCCCGGACGCCAGTCACCATTGACGTAAACACCATTGTTCATTTCAGCCTCACCCGGCCGACATCGCCGGCCTTCATATTCAACGAATCTAGGGTCGCTTGGGAAACCAGCATGGCATCCCGCGTAATCCGAACCGGCGCCAAAGTAGCCCTGAACCCGTTGATTTTATCGTTCGAGATTAACAAGCGCTGCGCGTCGCCAATGTCATAAACCGCGATCGGCAGTTGAACGGAGTTTTGCAAGGTTGCCAAATCTTTTCGTGGAACCGACACCAATGGCCCCGCGTCAAAGATGTCCACCACGCCCTCAAAACGAAACCCTTCGCGTTCGAGCATCGCCATGGCAGGGAGGCCATCTGGATGGCATTTCCCGATCACCGCGCGTGCATCCTCTGGCAAAAGCTCCGCATAAATCGGATATTTCGGCATCAAATCGATGATGAACTGCTTGTCGCTCGTCGCGCAAAAATGATCGGCGTCAGCGAAGTCCATCTTGAAAAATGTGCGCCCGAGCCTCTCCCAAAAAGGAGACCGACCATCATCGTCACAATAACCGCGAAGCTCGGCAAGAATACGCTCGTCAAACCGTTCAGGGTCAGAAGCGATCAGCAAAAACCGCGACAGCGACAAAAGGCTACCCGCACCACCGCCGCGATGGTCGGGATGTAAGAAAAGCGTTCCAACCTCCGTGCAGCCTGCATAGTCATTCACGAGCATCAAAACATCGAGATCGAACCGACGTTGCGCAGCAAACGATGCTTGTGCGATTTTCATGATGCGGAAATTGAAAAACGGCTCTTCCAAGCCAACGCCGGGCTTCACGGCGGCGCAGCCAACCGGTGATGTCAGCCCCGCTTTCTCCAGCATTAAAAGATAGCCTGCGCGCCTTTCTTCGTCTGTAGCGCTTGCGGCGAAGGCGGCCTCACTTTTCGCCAGCTTTGAGGCCAATAGTGGCTCATCTTCTGGCAAGCTCGTAAAGCCTGCCCCTGAAAGCCGCGCGAATTCCAGCATTGTCGGCAGATCAGTCAATCGGGCCGGGCGCACAACCAAACTCATGCAGCGCTCATCCCCGCACGGCGTGCCGCCATTGGGTCTAATTCACCAGAGGCATAGGCAAGCAGAAGTCCGGCGACAAGGCGCGCGCGTTCTGGGAAGCTTGCCAGTACGGCAAATTCATCGCTTGAATGAAGGGCACCACCCACTGGGCCTAACGTGTCAATGTTTGGACACCCCGAAGCCGCAAGGTTATTACCCTCACAAACGCCACCGGTTGCGCGAAAGCCAATCGGAATGCCAAGCATTGTGCCAATCGCGCTCAGATCGTCAAAAATACGTTTTTGGCTTGGCGTTATTGGTTTGGGCGGTCGGGTAAAACCACCATGCAAATGACAGTGGATACCGTCGCGCCTGTTTGCATTGGCAACGAGTGCGTCAATCTGTTCCGCCGCCCAATTTTGACCCTCATGGTCGGGCGCGCGCGCGTTAAATCGAACAACAGCGCCTTCGGGCACCGCATTGTTCGGCCCGCCACCATCGATCCGGCCAACGTTGAATGTAACCCCGTCAACGCAGCCATTCAGGGCTTCAAGGGCCATGGTGAACTCGGCTGCGGCAAGAATGGCTGAGCGACCGTCAGCATGGGCCCTGCCAACATGCGCGCTCCGCCCGTGCACAACCAAGCTGAAGTTGCCAGAGCCCTTTCGCGCGCTGGCGAAATAGCCGTCGGGCATGGCAGGCTCAAAGGTCAGGCCCAGCGCCGCTCTACGACCCAATTCCGCGAGGTAGGGCGCAGACCCCGGCGATCCTATTTCTTCATCAGGGCTAAGCAACACATCATAGCCAAGTGCAGAAGCGTAGGGGCTCGATTCAAGGGCCTGAAGCGCTTCCAGCATAACCAAGATACCGCCCTTCATGTCGGCAACACCGGGCCCATTCAGGACACCGTCCGAAGCCTCGCGCACCTCTCGAAAAGCCGTATCGGCCGGAAACACAGTGTCGTAATGGCCCGTCAGCACAAGGCGTATATTCGCGTCTGGTCGAACTGTCAGAAGCATACACTGCCCGGCGGCGCGATCAAAGGCGCGCCCCTCATTATCGATGCCCGCTTCGGGCTCCAACTGAATGCACGTCATTGTTCCGGGAAGCACACTGAAGGCGGCTTGAAGCTCGGGCAGGAACGCCGCCAAACCCGCAAGATTTCGGCTGCCTGTATTGATCGCACACCACTTTGAAACGCGATCCCGCCAGATGCTCAGATCGCCCTCAACACGGCCAAGCGCTTCTGTTGCTGGGCCCGGAAAGACTTTTGGTGTGCTCATGGTTACTGCTTGAGTTTGCAAACCACTCTATTGCCAGCCTCGGCCTGCGAAGTCACCTCATTCCCATCAGAAACGCAGGGATCTATCAGCTTACGACATTATGGGTGCGCAAATGGCCCCATATCCAATCGTGGACCTCGCTTGAGGCCTGCCGGTCCGTCGCTTCATCAATCGTAGGCACTTCATAGGCGATCATCGGGTCTTCGAATTCCCCGCGCATACCACTACGCGACACCGCACGTTGGCTGATGAAGGGCCTTCTTGGTCGGGTACCTACGGGCAAAATAACGGTTTCAGTGGGATGGTCGCCAGTCCATGGCGTTCCTCCCAACGCAGCATGGGTGCCGCGAAACACACGTTCACTATAGTTTACGCCGCGCGCATAGGTTCGGCCCGTGTTTCCAAATGACGAACGGGACCCAATCTCGGGGCTGCGCAAGGCGTGAAAAACATAGCCAACATTCCCGGGAATTTCGTCAGTCTCGTTGAGAATGTCGCGGTCTACCGCATCAAACAAAGTCATCGTCGGCACTGTAACGGATCGCGCCCAACTGGCTTCTGCGATCTCCTGCGCGATTTCGATCACGGTGTGGCCGCCACGGCTATACCCAGTCAGATGTACTTCCAGGTCGCCAGCGGTAACGCCGGATCTAACCACATCCATCACACCATTGACGATACGGGTAACCTCAAGCCCCAACATAGAAGGGCCACGCCAATAATGGCGGCCTGAGAGAATTGATGTCCTATACAATTCGCGCACAAAGCTATAGCGAAACTCGATAGCGTATTCTGCGTCAGACCACGGCCCTGTTCCATCAACGCAAATCAGCATGTCTCTGCTCGAGTTTTCCCAAGGAAACCAACCATGCGGTCAGGTTCGCCACGAAGCAAGTGGGCCTTAAGCGCCTGCCAATCGTGCTGCTTCGCTTACCGGCAACACCTTCAAGCCCGCCTTCTTCGCTGTTTGTATTGCAAAAATTAGGTCACCCGGCGTACAACCATAAGGGCTGGGATCATCGGCCACATCGTGACTAAATAAAATCAGCCAGCCTTTTTGTTGCGCAGCGTCGGCAATTCGCTGTGCAAGCCCTTCATGGTTTCTGGATCGCGCCTCCAGCGGAACCGCTTTCAATTGGGCCACATCGACGGCGCCAACATTCAAACCAGGGACAATCCCGCGAACAGTGGAAAAGCGCTTCCCCAACAGCGCCTTCGTGCGCGGTGAAACCTCCCCATAGGGAAACGCATGGCTTGTTGGCTTGAGGCCGAGGGCTTCCTGATTCTTATCGAGATCGCGCGCGATCACACCTGACCCAAAATCAGGTGTTCGGACATGCGCATAGGAGTGGCAGCCAATCTCATGTCCACGTTCTTGCAGCGCCCGGATGTCGGCGGAGGCATAGCTTGGCCCGCCATCAACGATGCCGTCCGCGAAACATCCTGCGAGGTAATACGTGCCGCAAACCCCTTCTGCCTCTAAGATCGCGGCTCCAGTTGTCACAGCGCTGCGCGGCGCATCGTCAAAAGTGAGGCTCAGTACACCGCTTTCAAAGTGAAGTGGCCGTACAAAACTGCGCTCAAACCTTGCAGCGACTTCGCGCGTGCGCCGCTTTATCCGAAAAATTAGGCCCTCTGCCATCCATTTGCCTCAAATCATCTGCCAACAAGGCTGTAAATCGGTGTGGCACACCAAAACTTAAAGCTTTCAGACTCTCTTGCGGGGGCATAGGATTTCTTCATGAGCACCATTGGCCTAGTTGACGACGACGAAAACATCTTGGAATCCCTGCGATTCTTCTTCGATAGCGAAGGCTATGAGGTTCGAGCGTGGAGCGATCCCGTTGCTGCTCTGCAATCTCTCATCGAATCACCGCCAGATATCGCGATCCTCGATATGAAATTGCCCCGTCTCGATGGGCTCGAACTGCTGCGCCGCCTACGCCAATCCTCTGCCTTGCCGGTGATCTTTCTAACGTCAAAAGATGAAGAGATTGATGAAGTTGTCGGCTTTACCATCGGCGCGGATGACTTCGTACGAAAACCCTGTTCAACGCGCTTGTTGGGGGAACGAGTTAAGGCAGTTTTACGGCGAGCCCGACCAATTGGTGCGCCTCCGGAAGTTGGTGATGTTGGCGATAAGAAATCGATGGTTCGCGGTGATTTGACCCTTGACCCCAATCGTCATGTTACGATGTGGAAAGGCAAGGACGTGCGCCTAACGGTGACTGAGTTCTTGATCTTAGAAAGCCTCGCCCATCGTCCGGGATATGTGAAGAGCCGCGACGCGCTAATGGATGCCGCCTATGACGATCAGGTCTATGTCGATGATCGAACAATCGACAGCCACGTCAAAAGAATGAGACGTAAGTTCCGTGAAGTCGATCAAGAGTTTGATGGTATCGAAACCCTCTACGGCGTCGGCTATCGATACCGCGAGCCGTGAATCCTCGGTGAAAGCGACAACGCTCCCGCGTGCTCGCCGACCGGCCCGTGAGACACGACGGAGTGGTATTGCGGGGCTAATTTTTGCGGCGAACCTTGCTGGTTTGTTGGTTTTGATTGGCGGCGCGTTGGTCCTCAACGAATTGAGAACTGGCCTTATCGCGGCCAAGGTCGACAGTCTCACGGCCCAAGGGCAAACAATTGCAAGCCTACTCGCCGAGGCTGCTACTGATGGCGAGCCTGAGCCCACCCTTGTGCCAGAGCGTGCGCGGTTGTTGCTCAAGCGTTTATCGCTTTCGGAAGGCGTTCGCGTTCGGCTTTTTGATCGAAATCGAACCGTGCTGGCAGATTCTCGTTTGCTTTTTGACGAAGTTGAAGTCCGGCCCTTGCCGCCAATAGATGCGCCACAGCCGGGAACCCAACGGCCAGATTGGCTCACTCAAGCCCGTTTAGGCTGGGGTGCGATCCTTGGCCTTCGTGGCATCACAACACTTGCCCAAGAATATGCCGGTGCATCAGCGGGGGAGCCGCAATCCGTGGAGCGCCTCGACGAGGCTGGCGAGCGCGTGGTTTCGGTTTCATTGCCCGTTGCGCGCGTGAAGGCCGTTGTTGGCGTTCTGACCCTCGAGAGTGGCGATGTCGACGCCATCGTTGTGGCTGAGCGCATTGCCCTTGTACCCTTCATTGTCGTTGCCATGTTGGTGGCCGCGGCTTCCTCAACATTGCTCACGGTATTTATTGCACGCCCATTACGTCGATTGGCATCTGCAGCAGACGCCGTTCGGGCTGGAACCCGGCAAGATCTTTCCGCCGCTGATCTTGGTCGGCGGGAAGATGAAATTGGCGAGCTTGCGATTGCCTTAGATGCCATGACCAAATCCCTCGCGCAGCGGATCGAGGCGAATGCTCGTTTTGCGGCGGACGTCGCCCATGAAATCAAAAACCCTCTGGCTTCAATACGCAACGCTGCTGACCTTTTGCCTCGCGCAAAGGACGATCAAAGCCGCCAACGTATGGAAGGCATCATTGCTGCCGATGTGAAGCGGCTTGACCGCCTAGTTACCGACATATCCAACGCCACGCGCATGGAAGCCGAAATGGCGCGCGTCCAAGCTTCCTCGCTCAGCCTCAGACAATTGTTGACCGACATCGTATCTGGCTCAAACCCGCTCATAGACGACGGGGCAATCCAGATAGTGCTTGAGCTCGGCCGCCCCGACGATGACCTAAAGATACGCGGCCGCGAAGAAGCCATTGCCCGGGTGTTCCGCAATCTGCTCGACAATGCCGTTTCCTTCTCGCCTAAAGGTGCAAGCGTGCGCTTGGTCGCCGGCCGTCCTGTAAACACGGGCACTATTCGGGTAAATGTCGAAGATAGTGGCCCCGGCATACCGCCAGAGAGCGTTGAAAGCGTGTTTGAGCGCTTTTACACACACCGGCCGAAAACTCACGGTTTTGGTACCCACTCAGGGCTCGGCTTAGCGATCACGCGTCAAATTGTTGAAGCCCATGGCGGCACGATTCGCGCCGAAAATCGTATGGATGCCCAGTCTGGCGATATTCTCGGTGCCCGCTTCATTGTGGATCTGCCAGCACTATGATCGTTCATGCGACGAGTGTTGGTATGCCTGTCGGCGATCAATGCGTGGGCGTTCTCTGTGTCGGGTCATCAGGTAATGGCAAATCCGATTTGGCACTGCGCTTGATAGACACATGCCCGACTGCTCAAACACGCCTTATCGCTGATGATCAAACTATGCTTGCCGCAATAGGCGGCAACTTAATTGCGTCTCCTCCGCCACGAATTGCTGGGCTTCTCGAAGTGCGCGGTGTTGGCGTCATTCAAATTGAGCATGCCGCCGAAACCGCCATTGCGTTGATTGTAGAATGTAGAGACCCACGGTGTGATCTTGAGCGCATCCCACGGCACTACACCAAGACACTGTGTGGCATTGCAGTCCCCGCAATAGGCGTTAAAGCGTTTGAGGCTTCGGCCCCGTCCAAGGTGCGTCTTGCTCTGCGCGCCGTCGTTAAGGGCCTTTTTCGAGGTGATACCGCGTTGAGCGAAGACCGTAACGTATGATTGGCATCGTTGTAGTAAGCCATGGCCGCCTTTCAGCCGAGCTCATTGCAGCCGCTGAGCACGTCGTTGGGCCGATGCCTGCAATGAAGGGCATTTGCATAGAAGCCGATGACGACATGGAAATCCGGCGGCAAGACATCTTGAGTGCGTGCCGAACCGTGGACGATGGCTCTGGAGTTGTGGTGCTTACGGATATGTTTGGCGGCACGCCGTCGAATCTGGCGATCTCGATTATGAACCGCGGCGAATATGAGGTTTTGGCGGGTGCAAACTTGCCGATGTTGATTAAGCTGGCCGAAGTACGCGGGCGGTTCTCCGTTGGTGCTGCTGCGCTCGCGGCCCAAGAAGCTGGGCGCAAATACATCACCATCGCTTCGGCGGTTCTGGCTGGATAAAGCCATGCCGGAGCAAACCCTGCCGATCATTAATGTGCGCGGGCTCCACGCTCGAGCATCGGCGAAGTTCGCGGCGGCGGCGCGCGCGTTTGACGCCGATATCAAGGTTTCAAAAGATGACTATGAAGTTGATGCAGAGAGCCTGATGGGCCTTATGATGCTTGCTGCAGGCCCGGGCTCAGAAATCTTAGTGCGCGCCGAGGGCCCAGATGCTGAAGCCGCGTTGACCGCTTTAGCAGAGCTTGTTGCGAATAAATTCGGCGAAGAAGAATAGGCCGCCTTATTGAGCTTTGACAATCTCGCGCGCCACGCGAAAGCCTGTTGCATTGCCACGCCCCGTTGGATCACCGGCATTCCGGCTTGCTGATCGCGTTCGTCCCACAGCGGTATTGTAGGAACCACCTCGTAGTACGCGATCAGAACAAAACGCATCATCGTCCTGTTTGGCTGTTACCGTGGCAATGTCCAAAGCCTCAGCGTAGCAGGTCGATACCCACTCGCGCACATTGCCATGCATATCGGATAGCTTGAACCGATTGGCGCCAAGGGATCCCACAGGAGCGGTGAAAAGGTACTTGTCGTCGCAGGCGGTGTCCAGCGAACGGGTCGCGACAATCGCCATTGCCGCGTCCTCCGCATTTATGAACCGACAGGCATCGGCCTCATTGTCTCCAAAATAAAACGCGCTTGTCGTTCCAGCCCGTGCCGCATACTCCCACTCGGCCTCACTAGGCAGGCGATAGGTTTCTTTCGTCGTTTTTGATAGCCACGACGCGTAGGCATTGGCATCATCCCAACTGATGCACACCGCCGGATCGGTGTCGGTTTGGGCAAAGCCCGTGGTTTTCCATGAGCCATTGGGGATCAGATCATAATTGCCAGCTTTATTCAGCAAGAAACAACCATCGTCCGACTTGTGGTTCGTCGCCTTCACGAACGCTGCGTACTCGGCGCGGGTCACTTCATAGCGACCCATTGCAAAACTAGAGATTTCCACCGCAGTTTGGGGCGCTTCGTTGGCAAAGTGGTCAGCTTCCGCGGGCGGCGATCCCATGATGAAAGCTCCGGCAGGTAGCGCGACCATTTGCGGGCAATTGTCACAATCGCGAAAAACTTGGCCAACTGAAATTGTTGTGCCCGGGGCAATTACCCGCCCCGGCGCTGCCGGTAATCGCGCAGTGGGCGTAACGGTCGCCGTTGCGCCGATGCCGCCGCGGCCCGTATCGGTTCGCGCCCGCGCTATGTCGCTAAAGGTGCCGGGAAATTCACCATCCGAAACCTTGGAGAGATAGGCCTGTAGCATTGCAGGCGTTGCATTCGGGCTCGAACAACACCCATTCCAATAGGCCAGTTCCGCTTGGCGTGCATCAAAGGCGGGTTGCGCGGCGAGGGGTGTGGGCGGTGGCGCTAGCGTCGTTGTACTGTCAGCAAGAAGGGCTGGCGAAAAGGCCCAGTCTGGATCGTCTGGAATGCCCTGTTGATCGGGTCTTTGAGTGTTTAGCGTCATCTGCTGCACATAGCGTGAAACTTCGCTTGGCAGCGTAACGAGGCGCATTCCGGGCTGGCGAATAAGGTAGGCCAAGGCTGCGCCAAACGGGCTGTTAGGTTTGCCCGCGCCATCTGAAGCGGTTGCACCGGGCGATGTTGCCATCAGCACAACGACATTATTCCCTGTGGAAACGCGGGCAAGGCCACCTGATGGCGCCACGGAGCGCGAGCCATCGCTTCCAATTCCCGAAAATGGGTCATTCCGGCAAGCGTCCAAAATCACCAAACGGACCTTTGACGCGCCGCGCACTGCCCCCACCAGATCGTCGGCCGTCATCGCCTCGTAGCGAAGCTGTTGCTTGCGGGCGACATCAATATCAGTTGGCAACAACCAATTGGTTCCATCCACTGAAACACCATGGCCCGCATAATAGATGATCGCCACATCCGCATCGCGCGCCTTGTCCTCAAACGCACTGACAGCTTCGCCAAACGCGGCCAAAGTGCGCGGGTTCAGCACGACATCAACGCTTTCGAAGCCGACGGCCCTCAAGGATGCCGCTATCGCGTTTGCGTCGTTAATCGGGTTCACCAACTTTTTTGCGACCGTGTAATCCTCGGCCCCAATAACCAACGCTACGCGTCGCTCGTTGGTTTGGGCATGGGATGGTGCCGCCAAGACCACACCCAGCAGAACCCATAAGGCTAACAGTGGCCTGATCATGTGTTGCAGTGAAGGCAGAGGCAAGGCGGATGTCCCATTCGAAAGTCCTCGAAACTTAGCCCATCAACCGATAAATCTTTCTGAATCCGCTCTTGGTTTGCCTAAGTGCTTCTGCATCACACGCGACCCGGCGTCTTTTCCATTGTTTCGACTTGAACATATAAACATATCTTTATATGAAGCGCGCTACGAGGCCAGCGCCGCACCGGGCGGCCACGGCAGGAGCCCGCCATGACACCCCCATATATCGTTAAAGACATCACCCTCGCGGATTTCGGACGCAAAGAACTCGCTATCGCTGAGACCGAAATGCCGGGCCTGATGGCAACTCGCGCCGAACATGGCCCGCTGCAGACCCTGAAGGGCGCGCGGATTGCTGGCTGTTTGCACATGACCATCCAAACCGGCGTTCTCATTGAAACGCTGACCGCACTTGGCGCAGACGTTCGCTGGGCTTCGTGCAATATCTATTCGACCCAGGACCACGCAGCCGCTGCCATCGCAGCAACTGGCGTTCCAGTGTTCGCGATCAAGGGTGAAACCCTGATTGAATACTGGGAATACGTCCACATGCTGTTCGACTGGTCTGATGGCGGTACGCCAAACATGATCCTCGACGACGGCGGTGACGCGACACTCCTTTGCGTCCTCGGGCCAAAGGCCGAGCAAGACCCATCGGTTCTCGACAACCCAACGAATGAAGAAGAAGAAGCGCTTTACACCGTGATGAAGCGCTACCTCGCTGAGCGTCCAGGTTGGTATTCGCGTAACGCCGCGGCCATCAAAGGCGTCACCGAAGAAACCACCACCGGTGTTCATCGCCTATACCAAATGGCCGCCGAAGGCCGCCTGCCATTCCCAGGCATCAACGTAAACGACAGCGTCACCAAGTCGAAGTTCGATAACCTCTATGGCTGCCGCGAATCCCTCGTTGACGGTATCCGTCGCGGGACCGACGTCATGATGTCAGGCAAGGTTGCCATGGTTGCTGGCTTCGGCGACGTGGGCAAAGGCTCGGCCGCGTCGCTGCGCAACGCTGGCTGCCGTGTAATGATCTCTGAAGTTGATCCAATTTGCGCGTTACAAGCCGCTATGGAAGGCTATGAAGTTGTCACGATGGAAGACGCCGCTCCGCGTGCCGACATCTTCGTAACCGCAACGGGAAACGTCGATGTCATTACCATCGACCATATGCGCGAAATGAAAGATCGGGCGATTGTCTGCAACATCGGCCACTTCGACAGCGAAATCCAAGTTGCTTCCCTGCGGAACTACAAGTGGCACAATGTAAAGCCACAGGTCGACGAGATCGAATTTCCCGATGGCAAGCGTCTGCTGCTTCTCTCTGAGGGCCGCTTGGTCAATCTCGGCAACGCCACGGGCCACCCATCCTTCGTAATGTCGGCCTCCTTCACTAACCAAACGCTGGCGCAAATCGAGCTTTGGACAAACCCAGGTAAATACGAAAACAAAGTTTACGTGTTGCCAAAGCACCTCGACGAAAAAGTTGCCGCGCTCCACCTCGACAAAGTTGGCGCAAAGCTGACCAAGTTGACGCCAGCTCAATCGAAATATCTCGATGTGCCGGAAGCCGGCCCATTCAAAGCCGAAGCTTACCGCTACTAGGCGGCTGCTGCGTCACAAATACCAGAAGGGGTCCGGCAACGGACCCCTTTTTTCTTAGGCACGATAAAGCTGGCGACTTAGCCGAACCATCACAGCAATACCAAAAAGCGGCGCTACAAGGTTCAAAACGGGCATCACAAAAACGAACGCGATGCACAACCCCGCTACGAACATCGCGGAACCATGTCTGCGCCTTAGTGCCGCGACGGTTTGGTCATCGGCAATTCGCATTGCCGCCATGGTGAAATACTCACGCCCCAACAACCAACCGTTCAACACCACAAAACCTGCCACATTGAGAACCGGCACAAAGGCAATGGGTAGCGCAAGTAAGTTGAAGGCGAGTGCCTTTGCAGCAAAGCCAAGGCCGACCGGAAGTGCGCGAAAAAGGGCTGGGGGCTTTCCGGATGGTGATCCCGGAAAGGCTCGTTGATCGACATATTCAGCGCCTGCATCAATGAATAAGCCCGCGATAAACGATGAAATGGGCAGCCACATCACGAACGCCACCAATCCAGCTCCGAACCCGGACAATGCTTGGACGAAGCCAAGTGCAATCGCATTTTCAGCAACAAGACTTGATGGAATCAGTGGCACGGCAATGGCTAGAATCACCCAAACCGCCCCACCAAGAATCACAACAGCAAGCAGCATGCTCGCCAACACTATGCCGCGCATTTGGGCTGAGCCGATATCACCAAAAGCGCCCAACAGTGCTGATCCTATGGAGTTTTCAGGTTTGGGCGCGGGAGTTTCCACCATCGCTACATCTCGGTTCTGAATCAGGTTTTTCCGGCTTGGAAACCATTTGTTAGTGTTCGTTAACCATTTGGCGCCATAGACGTTAACCAATTTGGAGCGCCCTTGTACCATGTTTCCAGACGGCATCAGCACCCTGTTTGTCGCTTTCGGCGCCGCCGCTTTAGCCGGTGCAGGGTGGTTAGGATTCCGGTTAGGGAAAGCTCAGAAAGCCACTGATGCCGAGCGTGACCAAGTCGAATCTGACGAAGCGTTTTTAGTGGCTTCTGGCGGCGTCGCGCTTTTGTGGCCCGATGATGATGACAGCAATGAACGTTGGGGTGCCCCGGAGGTCTTAGCCTCCAATGCCGTGCTTGAGCGTTTGTGTAGCACCCTGCTCATGCCTCCCGATGCTCTAGGGCACGACATAATAAAAGCGCTGTGTGACCGAGAGCCTGAGCTGGAAGGTTTAGTGCAAGCCCTTAGAAGCCTTGGCATACCGTTCAGCAAAGCGACCGCAACGGGCCTTATTCGCGGCAGCACTTTCGGGCCGCGGGCGATCGTCTGGATTGAACCCGCCAGCAGCAGCATCGCTTCATTTGACGTGCTTGAGCGTGCGCCATTTCCCGCGTGGCGTGTCGGGATTGATGGCAAGTTGGATTGGCTGAATCAAGCAGGCCTGTCTGCTGTTGAAGCCCCATCGCTGGAGGAGGCCATTAACCGCCAAACTTGGTTCGACACGCGAGCAGCCGTTGATGGAAAGGCGGGTATTGGCGGCGCCCTTATCGATGAAGTTCGGCAAGTTACTGTTGCCGGCAGGCGTTCATCGTTTCGGATTGCCACTTTTCCAACTAAGGGCGGCGCGCTTGGTATGGCGCTGGATGTAACGGAACAGGTCGAGGCCCGAGAGGTTTTGGCACGCGAAACCCGCGCGCATGCCGAAACCCTTGACCACCTAACGGATGCAGTCGCGGTGTTTGGACCTGACCGGCGGCTCCTGTCTCGTAATCGCGCCTTCACCTCCCTTTGGGGCCTCGAAGAGGCATGGCTCGATGAGCGGCCCAGTCATGCTGAGGTTCTCGACCGCTTGCGTGATCGACGTCGCCTCCCTCAAGCGCCAAACTACAATGCGTGGAAGCTTGAGGAGCTTGCCCTTTATACATCTGTAGGTGCGTTGCCTGATACGCTTTGGACCCTACCGGATGGCCGCACGCTGCGTGTCGCTCGTCAAAGGCAACCGGGCGGTGGGCTTTTGCTTCTGTTTGAAGACATAACGGACACGGTTGCCCTAAAAGCACAGTTCCGGACGCAGCTCGATGTCCAGCGGGCAACCCTCGACAAATTGCGCGAAGCGGTTGCTGTGTTTGGTGCCGATGGCAAGCTTCGCCTCTCGAACCAAGCCTTCGCCGAAATGTGGGATCTTGAGGATAGCTTCACCCTCAATGCGCCTGACTTTTCCGCCTTTGCCGAGCGCGCCAGCCTCGTATTCCCAAACGATGAGTTCTGGGCAGAAACACGTGCGCGCGTTACAGATCCTTCAGCCCATGCGCGCCAAGAAACCCAAGGCGAAATAAACCGCCGCGATGGTGCAATGCTGAATTGGCTTACGCGTCCGTTGCCCGATGGCGCGACTCTTCTCGCGTTCACAGACGTAACCGCCGCAAAGCGTGTTGAAGCCGTTTTACGGGAAAGTGCCGCTGCCTTTGAAGATGCGGACAAGCTCAAAACTGAGTTCGTCCGCAATGTTTCTTACCAATTGCGAACACCGCTCACCACGATTGGTGGTTATGCTGAGCTTTTGGAAGCGGGAATCGTCGGTTCCTTAACGCCGCCTCAGATAAAGCATGTCGGCGCCATCCGTTCTGCCGCAGACCAATTGGCGAAATTGATCGAAAACATTTTGGACCTCGCGATGATTGAAGCTGGAAAAATGGACCTCGACCTTGGTGATGTGCACATCATCGACGCGTTGGAAGAAGCTGCCGCTATGGCTTCAACCAAAGCGGTCGAGAGCCGTGTAATGGTCAACGTTATCTGCAATCCGTCGGTGGGCGTTATTCGGGCGGATGGAAAACGCATTCGTCAAATTCTCTTCAATCTGGTGTCGAGCGCCATTGGCCATACTAGCGAGGGCGATACGATCACTCTCGGCGCGCGTCGCACAGGAGACAGCGTTTCTCTTTGGGTCAGCGATACCGGCGAGATCATGGATGCTGATCGCCAAATGGCCGCTTTTGATGGCTTCAGTTCCGGTGACCGGCGCGGGGCAGGGGTGGGATTGGCTCTCGTAAAACGCTTTATTGAGTTGCACGGCGGCTGGGTATCGTTGCGTTCAAAAGAAGGGCTTGGAACAACGGTTACGTGCCACTTGCCAACTTTTGCCTCATCCAAGAACGCGCTCCCGGAGCTGGATCTCGCTGGCGCGTAGTAGTGCCGTTAGCCCCCAATGAGTCCCGCCATACGAGCACCTTCGGTCACCGCGTGCAGCGTCAGCCCCACCAATCCGCCGATTAATGTGCCATTTATCCGAATATATTGCAGATCCCGACCTACAGCATTTTCGATTTGCGAAACAACGGTGCGCGCGTCCCAACCTTTGACGGTGTCCGCAACAATCCGCCCCACATCAGCCCCGCGCGTGTCGGCGAGGGTGATGACCCACGCTGAAAGCCGCTCATTCAGGGCCGCGCGCAACGCGTCCTCCTTTAACAGGCCCGCCGTCAAATCACCGAGCGCTTCTGAAATCCGCGCGGCGAGCGCTTGCTTGGACGTTCCATCGCTGGCAGCGAGGCTATCCTTCATATCGCGCCAAACTTCGGCGACATAAGCACGAACGGAAGGATGCTCCAACGCTTGATGCGCGGCTTCCTCAACCTTGCCCCTCAACGTTGGGGAAAGTTTCAAATCGTAAATCAACTCAGTCACGGCGTCGTTGAAGCGTCGGCGCACGGCGTGGTCTGGGTTTGCAGCCGCTTCAGCGATCGTGTCGCGAACCGCAGCGATCATCGCATCGGCGGCTTTGTCATCGGCTGAAAACAGCTTCGACATCCATCCCGTATTCGCCGAAACCTTCTGGCGCAGCAGAGGTTCTTCATCAATCAGCGCTTCATCGGCATGGCGCAGCAGCATGTCCACAACTTCTTGGTGCCGTCCGTCAGCGGTGAGAATGGAAATGCCGCTCGCCAAAGCCGACGAAACATCCATCGCTTGTAATCGAGATACCGCAAAATCCTGTAACCACTTTTCGACACGGTCATCGTCAACCAGCTCAAGTAATCGTGGCGCGGCATCGGCCAAGGCATTGCCAACCATGCGCAAGCGTTCAGGCTCCCCGAGCCAACGCGCCGCCGCGCCCGCTAAATCAACGCCGTCAATCCGGCGGGCAATCACGTCTGGGTGGAGGAAATTTTCCGCGATAAATGTGCCTAAACCCTCGCCAATACGATCCTTGCTGCGGGGTATGATGGCCGTGTGCGGAATCGGCAGCCCCAAGGGCCGCCGAAAAAGTGCGGTTACAGCAAACCAATCGGCTAACGCCCCAACCATTGAAGCTTCAGCAAACGCACGCACATACCCAATAGCTGGGTGCAAGTGCTCGTTTGCTTTGGCAACAACGAACACAGCTGCCATGAATACAAGCAATCCCGTGGCAATGGTTCGCATGGCGTTGAGAGAAAGAGGCTGGGAGGAATTGGCCATCGGGTCCTAATTGATCACCACCGAAACGATCATCTAGTTTCTTCAACGGGAGTCACAACGCACGGCGTAAGTGAAGATAGTGCATTCAACAGGCCATAAAAAGCTTTGCACCGTCTCGGTACTGTTAGTTTGATGACCGACTTTTGTTCGCCCGAAGCGAATGCCCCACCCATAACCGTGCAGGTAATTGCACCGAGGCACCAGGTGGTAATGTTGGCGGGGCCTAACGCCACGAGAGGAAGTGTCAATGACCGACTTATCGAAATCCCCAACTTCAATTGCGCGCCAGTTTCTAAAAGCGATGGAGCCGCTCGATTATGATACCGCGCTGACATTAGTGGCGAGCAATTGCGAGTACACTAATCCGCCGCCGATAGGCACTGTCCACGGACCCGCAGGGATTAGGGCTGTCCTTCAGCCATTTTTTTCGCCTACTCTTGAAAATGAATTCAAGATAATCCGCGTCGCCGCTGATGGCCCCATCGTTATCATAGAACGCCTTGATCGTCATCGCTTAGCCGACAAGTGGGTGGAGTTGCCAGTAACCGGCGTATTCGAAGTCCATGACGGCTTGATAACATATTGGCGGGATTACTTTGATGCCGCGACGATCCTGTCTCAATGGCCTAGCAGCTAGGCATAGAGCCTTTTTGAAATACTAAATCGCCAAAAAGCAAAAAGCCCCGGCAGCTATGCCAGGGCTTTTCTTCTTCAGGCTCTTGAAAAACTACTCAGCGGCAACCGCGCCATAGCCGAGCACGGACTTCACTTCGAGGAATTCCTCAAAGCCATACTCGCCCCACTCGCGGCCATTGCCGGATTGCTTGTAGCCACCAAACGGAGCTGACGAGTCGACGCCCGCGCCATTCAAGTGAACGTTGCCGGTGCGGAGGCGGGCAGCCACCGCACGCGCATGCTCGATCGAGCCAGACTGAACATACCCAGACAAGCCATAAACCGTGTCGTTCGCCATCGCGATGGCTTCTTCTTCGGTGTTGTAGGGAATGATCGTGAGCACTGGTCCGAAGATTTCTTCGCGGGCAATGGTCATGTCGTTCGTTGCATTGCCGAAGATGGTTGGGCGGATGAAGTAGCCCTTATTGAAGCCTTCAGGGCGGCCAAGGCCACCAGCCACAACCGTTGCGCCTTCTTTCATGCCGCCTTCAATCATGCCTTGGATCTTGTCGAACTGGCGGGCGTTGGCCACAGGGCCAATTGCGCCGCGATCATCGGCGGTTGGATCGATCACCTTCACGCTTTCAGCGGCCGCCTTCGCAATCGCCAACGCTTCGTCATTGCGCGCAGCCGGCACGAACATACGCGTGGGCGCATTGCACGATTGGCCCGAATTCATCATCACCTGCATCACGCCGCTGGCGACGGATTTTTGCAGGTCTGCATCTTCCAGAATAATGTTCGCTGACTTCCCGCCGAGTTCCTGCGCAACGCGCTTCACGGTAGGAGCCGCATTGATCGCGACTTGCACGCCAGCGCCAGTTGAGCCGGTGAAAGACACGAAATCCACGTCCGGGTGGGACGACATCGCCGCGCCAACGCCGGGGCCATCGCCGTTTACGAGGTTGAACACGCCCTTAGGAACGCCGGCTTCATGCAGGATGTCAGCTAGCAGCAACGCGTCGAGTGGAGCCATTTCGGAAGGCTTCAGCACCATGGTGCAGCCTGCTGCCAATGCCGGGCCGACTTTGCAGGTGATTTGGTTGATTGGCCAATTCCAAGGCGTCACCAGCGCGCAAACGCCGATCGGCTCACGAATAATCCGCGTGTTGCCCTTGGAATAGGCGAATTCATACTCTTTCAGAGCCGTCAAAGCGCCCATCAAATGGCCGAGGCCAGCGGGCGCTTGCGCAGCTTGCGCGAGCCATTTTGGCGCGCCCATTTCCATCGAGATCAACTCGGCAAACTCACCAAGACGACCCTGATAGAGGCCAATGATCTTTTCCATCAACGCGATGCGTTCTTCGCGCGACGTGATCGAATAGGATGGGAATGCCGCTTTCGCTGCCGCAACTGCCTTATCGACATCAGCGCTGGATCCGAGCGAGATTGTAGCAACCGCGTCTTCCGTCGCAGGATTGATCACATTGTGCGTGCGCGGCGTAACGGGATCGACCCACGCGCCATCGATGTAGAACTGAAGCCGTTCAATCATGGTATTCACTCCCTTGAGGCAAATGGGCCAAGCCCAAAGTCCATAAAATATCGTGGCGGTTAGCCCGCCATTGTGAGGTGTTACCCTGTCAATTAGGAGCAAGTGAGGCGCTTGTGAAGCACTCTTGCGCTTGGCGTAACGTCACTTTGAACCTCAGAGCCACTTTCGCGCTTTGGCGAGCCAGAAAAACCCAAAAGCTGAGACCAACATCGCCGCCAAAGCGATCCATGCGCCATTAGGAAATTGGAAGATCGACATCTCCTCAAAGTTCATCCCAAACGCAGACGCAATCAGCGTCGGCGGCATAAAGAACAGCGTCACGCCCGCCATGGCCTTCATCGCGCCATTCTGCTCGACATTAACAAGGCCCAAGGTCGCATCGAGCATAAAGGTCAAATCGTTCGACAAAGACTCCGCTTGCCGCTCCAAATCATCGACATCATGAGCAGGAGAACGAAAATGGGATGCCGTTAATCCATGGCGTTCCGCCACCGCCTGCGCATAGCGGCACAAACGCCCGATGCTTCCGAGGGAGTCGCGGCATTGCGCAGCCTGCGCGCCCAATCGTGCCAATTTTCGCAAAGTGGCGTTGAACGATGCGCCACCCTTCGTCTGAAGCAACGTCTCTGAGACAATTTCCACTTGGCCGACTGCATCGCCCAACAAGTCCGCATGTCGCTCGATCAACCCCTCGACCAACGCCAAGAACACACCCGCTGCCGAGGTTGCTTCTTCGATCCGCGCAGAAGCCCGCCCTTTTCCAATCTCGAACGCGCGCGGTTTGCAGGTCCGAAACGTTACGAGGCGAGAGCGCGCCAAAATAAAGGTGATAGCGTCTCGCTGCTGCGTGCCATCTGGGCGTCGCGCCAAAACAGTGGCCGTAAAGAAAGCCGCGCCTCCTTCCTCATAAAATCGCGTTGATTCTTCCAGCGCAGTGCGTTCTGTTGCCGTTGGAACGTCGATTTCAAGCGTGGCCTCAACTAGCGCCTCCTCAGCATCGGTGGGATTGTGCAAATCAACCCAGACTGCACCCCCATCAACCAAACCAAGGCGACCATCGGGAACCGCAGCGATGCGGCCATTTTCACCGTGGGCGTAGACGGTAAGTGTCACGCGATTGTCCTAGGATGCGCCAGCCATTTGAGCATGCTTCCACGCGATGTCAGCCAACGGGGCCACCCGCTCACCCATTGCCACAGCATGTGGGCTCGCCGCCGTGCCATCACGCACACGGCCAACAATACCTTGGCAGATGCCTGCCAAACGGAAGCTGTTGTAAGCAAAATAGAAGTCGAGATTTTCAATGCCAGAGCGTCCGGTCCGCTCACAATACATTGCAACGTATTCCTCAATGCTGGGAATCCCCATCGCCTTCAAATCCAGCCCAGCCAATCCGCCGCGCTGCTCGCCCGGCATAATCCATTGCATCAGCTGATAGGTGAAATCAGCCAGCGGGTCGCCAAGCGTGCACAATTCCCAATCCAACACGGCTGCAACCCTATTCTCAGTCGCATGCAACACCATGTTGTCGAGGCGATAATCGCCATGAACAATGGAGACTGTTTCGCCTGAGGGGATGTTGCCCGGTAGCCAATCAATCAGTTTGTCCATCGATGGGATCGATTGGGTTTCTGACAGCTTATACTGCTTGGTCCAGCGGTCGATCTGGCGCGCAAAATAGTTGCCAGGCTTCCCAAAGTCCGACATCCCGATCGCGTCAACATCGGTATTGTGTAGCCCCGCGAGCGTTTTGTTCATCGCATCATAGATTTCGCGCCGATCGGAAGGCGCATAATCAGGCAACTGCCCATCCCACAGAATGCGGCCCTCAACATTGTCCATCACATAAAACATCGTGCCGATCACGCTATCGTCCGTGCACAGCCCATACGAGCGTGCAACGGGAAATCCTGTCGGGTATAGGGCCGTAATCACGCGGTATTCGCGATCAACAGCGTGCGCTGAAGGCAACAATTTCCCCGGCGGCTTCCGGCGTAGAACATACTTCTTGTTCGGCGTCACAAGCTGATAGGTCGGGTTTGATTGGCCGCCCTTAAATTGGCGCACTTCAAGCGGACCAACATAACCTTCAACATTTTCAATCAGCCACGTTTCTAGCTTGCCTTCGTCAATACGATGGCGCTCATCAACAGGCTTCGTCCCGGAAAAAGTGTCCTGAACTGAATCAGTTGGTGCGGCGTCGGCCATAATGTTGCTCTCCCGTTTTAATTCTTCTTCGGGCTTAGTTTACCCGCGCGCAAGCGCTCGCCAAGCGATGTCCCTACGGCAGAAGCCCATGGGCCACATTATACTGTCGACGCCGCGATAGGCTTTGTGAACAGCATCGGCTAAATTGGGTGCCATGGCGACGATAGTTAACACGCGGCCGCCCGCCGCCCGTATGGTGCCATCTTCGTCACGCTTGGTTCCGGCATGGAGAACCGCCAGTCCGTCAATTTCCTCAGCTGCCGCTATTCCGCGTATCGTAGAGCCCGTCAGTGGGTTTTCTGGATAGCCTTGCGCCGCCATAACAACCGCAACAGCCGGGTCCGGCGCGAAGTCAAAATCCGGCGCAGCATCGATATTGCCCAGCGCGCATGCCCGTAGCGTCAAGGCCAAATCGCCTCGAAACCGTGCCATCAACACCTGACATTCCGGATCGCCAAAGCGCGCATTGAATTCAACAAGCTTTGGCCCGTCGTCGGTCAACATGATCCCGGCAAACAACACCCCGCGAAAGGCCCGGCCCTCCGCGGCCATGCCCGCCACAGTCGGCGAGATAATGGTGTCCATCACGCTATTCAGGATGTCAGCGCTTGCAACAGGGGCGGGAGAGTACGCACCCATCCCGCCTGTATTGGGCCCACGATCGCCATCAAAAACGCGCTTATGGTCCTGAGCATCACCAAAAAAAACCGCTTTGCGCCCATCGCTCAGCGCAAAGACCGACACTTCCTCGCCAGCCATAAACTCTTCAACTACAACGCGCGCACTCGCTGTCCCGAAGCGCCCGCTAAACATCTCGTCCAAGGCGGCCTCGGCTTCGCTTCGGCTTTCCGCGATCACCACACCTTTTCCTGCCGCCAATCCATCGGCTTTCAACACAAAAGGCGGGCTCAAATTCGCCAAGTGCATTTTGGCTGGCCCTGCCATTGTGAAAGTGGCGTAAGATGCGGTTGGAATGTTGTGGCGCTGGCAAAACTCTTTTGTAAAAGCTTTGGAGCTTTCCAAAATTGCCGCGTTCTGGCGGGGCCCGAAACACGCGATCCGGGCCTCGGCCAGCTTATCCGCCAACCCAAGCGCCAATGGCACCTCGGGCCCGACTACAACAAGGTCAATAGCCTCTTGTGTTGCAAGACGAACCAGCCCGGCCAAATCATCCGCCGCTACATTCGCAAGCCTCGCAACATCGGCTATCCCTGGATTTCCGGGGGCGCATATGAGCGACGAAACACTTGGGCTCGCCTTCAAAGAGAGGGCTAACGCATGTTCGCGACCGCCAGATCCGACTAGCAAAACTTTCAAGCCGCACTCTCCCGTCAACTCTCTATTGCCTAGCGTCGCTGGGCGCTTCTTCGCAAGTGTGGATGCCTTTCTTAGGCCTCAACCAGCCGGTAGTCTTCACAGCTAAGTTTTCAGGCGGAAGCGATTGCGGCTGTGCTGGCGTGAATTGAAACGCATGGTCGATTTCAATTTGGCTAAGTACTGCCTTGCGCCTGCGGACTTTTCAAACCCAACACGCTACATGCGTAAAGACCCCACGCGCTCCTGCTCCGATGAAGGCCCGATTCTCTGTCGTTAACCGCCTTACATGTCGATGATTGGACTTGGCGGCCCAGCCTCAAAACGGTTGGCGTTACTGTTTTTGTTCACATCGTTGCAGTCATCCTGCTAGCCTTCGTGAACCCTTATGCGCCGGTTCGGCTCTCGCCGATCCCCGTGGTGTTGATAGATCCGAAGCCACCCGAACAAGAGGTGCCGCCGCCAGTTCTTAAGTCTCGTATCTTGCCCGACCCTGCAACGCCGGCGACTGCTCAGGCGACAGCGCCGCCGATAGCACAGCCACCTACCGTCACACCGCCGCCCACGACAACAGCGCGGCAACTATCCACCTCTGCCGCCCAGCCAACACCGCCTGCGGAGACTGTTCCTGAGGACCGCCCACAGCCGCCGGTGCCGATGCCGCAGGCAGCACTCCCCGAAATCGCCACACCGAAGGCGCGCTCAACGCCCGTTCCGGCATTAACGGCAAGCCGCCCCTCAAATCGGCCCAGCCAAGTCACGCTTCCGGCCGAACCTGTTCCAGCAATCGTTGCACCGAGGCCACGCGCACCAATCGTGCCGAACGCTGCGGCGCCCACCGAACGACCATCGCGGCTGCCCGGTCAGGTTTCTTTGCCGCTTGAGGCGTTGCCAACGATTGCGCCGCTTCCGGAAAGGCCGTCCCTCACAAATTCCTCCGTGTCAGCGCCATCGCGCGCGACCGCATTACCCTCCGCCGTGGACGTGCCAGCCGAAAGCCGAGGCGAGACGGAGGATGAGCGTCGACGGCGAGAGGGTGAGGCCGCCCGCGCAGGAACACCCGCTGGTCCGCCCGGTTCAACCGCTCCACGAGCAGTCGGGGGGCAGCCTGCGGGCGGTGCTGGCGCAGCAGGCGCGCCAGCCGGATCATTAGGATCTCCTCCAGCAGGCGGTGGCAGTCCATCAAGCGGCTCAACAGGGGTAACTGCAATTAGCCCTCCCGGTGGCGGCCCAAGGCCTTCCGGTGGCGGAGCGACTTTGCGCGGTGGCGGCGGTATCGGCCCGGTTGTCCCCGGCGCTATTGGCGGGCGATTTGGCGGCACCGCAGCACCCGGCGGCTTGCTTGGTCGCGTTGAGCGCGACGCCGACTGTGCGCGCGTTTCGCGCGATGCTGACGGCCGCTGCCCTGATCGTGTTGTGTTGGATCCGGCTCGTCGGCCAGAAAATGAAAAGCCGCGCGTGATCGTTCCGCCGCCGGGGTCAATTCCCCGAGAACCCGGCCCCCTTCGGGAGCCTAGGCCCGTCTGCCCACCGGGAACCGTCGGCTCTAATCTCGGAAGAACCTGCACAACCGACGGCGTTGACCCCCACCTTGGCAAAACTGGGGCGCCCTAGAGGCTATTTGATCAGCTCAATCCAGCCGGCCGCCCCGTCTTGGCCACCCCAAGCCATCCTCATACCATCAGCTGACCAAGCGAGAGCTTCAACAGCGGTCCCGGCCTCAAGCGGTTCCTCGGCGGGCTCAAACGGCTCCGATGGCCCTGAAATCCATAAATCAGCCCCGTCTCGCGTCCGTAAAATGTGAACACCACCATCGGCAAACCCAACGGCCACCAAATTATCAACCTTGTGGTGGTTGATTGAGGTCACGAGCCCCGGACGGGATGGCAATTGCTGGCCGGGCTTTCCCATCGGGCCGTCCTTGCCCTCAAACGGCCAAAGTAGCGCCACCTGTGCCCCGCTTGTCGCCAATAACTTGCCTTTGGACGACCACGACAAATGCTTCGGCCGATAGGCATAATTGCGCATCTGAAAATCAGTGCCATCGGCCAAGCGCCAGCCATGTAGCGCGTTTTCCAACATGCCCGTCACCAGGAAATCACCGGATGGGTGGAACGTGCAGGCAATGTGCGCGCCTTTCCAATGCAGTGTTTTTGCGGGCGAATCCTTGATCAGCGCCCAATAGAGCGACACCCCATCGCGGTGTGCGCACGCCAAACGCCGCCCCTTCGGGTCCAAAGCCAGAGCCGTCACTGCCGCAGGCGCTTGAAACACAAGCTTTTTGCCGCGCCCGCCCTCGGTCAGTACGGTAACCTGCTTCCCGGCTGCTACAGCGACGACTCCGGAAACACGCGACGCCACCGCCTGCTCTAGCCAACGACCGCCAGTCTCAAACAGGACCTCGGGAGACCCCTCCGCAGATGAACGCACCAATTTTCCGTCATCGCCGACGCTAAGAAGTGCTTTGCCATCCGGGGAGGGGACCGCCGCCAAAATCGCCCCGCTATGGCATTGATGCACAACATCATTATGCGCGCTCAACACCGTGAAATGCACGCTGCCATCGCCCAAAGCGAACGCAGCGCGTACGCCAATGTAATGCGCTGCGGTAACAGGGGCATCGAACTGTATCGTCCGTGCCATCCGCGCTTGCTCAACCAAGGGGCGGTTAGGTGTTGGGACTAGCCCCGGCGATGGGCGAAGAGGAGGCTGGTTCACGCAGCGCAGGCCTCAAACCCGGCCTTCAATGCTTCCGCATCCAGATCGCGGCCAATGAACACCAATCGGCTATCGGGCGCGCGGTCCTTACTCCATGCGCCATGGTAGCCGCCCTCAATCATCATGTGGACGCCATGAAATACGAAGCGTTCCTCGCTTTCGGCCATCTTCAGAATGCCTTTAGCGCGCAGCAAATCGGCACCTTTCTCCTGCACCAACGCCCCGATCCAATTGTTGAACAAGCGCTCCGAGATCGGCTTATCCGTCTTCAGCGCAACGCTACTAATGCCCTTATAATGGGTCGTTTCGGGTTCGTCGTGGTGATGATGGTCGTGCCCATGATCATGCCCATGGTGATGCCCATGATCATGCCCATGGTGATGCCCGTGATCATGATGATGGTGATCGTGTCCCGCGCCATCAATAAAGTGCGGGTCAAGATCAAGGATGCGATCGAGCGAGAACGCACCCCGATCCAACACGCGGTCAAGGTCAACGACGCTTCTTGTCGTTCGAATAATCTCAGCTGCGCGGTTAATCTGGCGAATACGCGCTTCAACCAAATCGGCCTGTTCTGTTGTTACTGCGTCCATCTTGTTGAGCAAAATTACATCGGCAAAAGCAATCTGCTCTTGAGCCTCTTTGCTATCGCCCAGCCGGGCCAGCAAATGCGCTGCGTCTGCCACGGTTACAATCGCGTCCAGCCGGGTCCGCGCGCGCACTTCATCGTCAGCAAAGAAGGTTTGGGCGACAGGCGCAGGGTCCGCCAATCCCGTCGTTTCGACCAAAATGCCGTCAAAGCCGCCTTTACGCTTCATCAGCCCGGCAATAATCCGAACCAGATCTCCGCGCACCGTGCAGCACACGCAGCCATTATTGACCTCAAAAATCTCCTCATCCACATCGACGATAAGGTCATTATCGATGCCAATCTCGCCAAACTCATTGACGATCACGGCGTATTTCTTGCCGTGCGGCTCAGTCAGAATGCGGTTCAACAGCGTGGTCTTACCCGCACCCAAATAGCCGGTAAGAACGGTGACTGGGATTTTTTCCATAAGGATGCATGTCCAAAGCTAAGGTCGCCTGAGCGATGGAACATAGGGCCTCATCGCGCAAGGCGGGAGGGGCGAAACCGAAAGCCATCTGCGCAAAGCTTCCGGTAACACTCTCAACCAACAACCCCAACATCTAGTAGATCGACACCGGAACGAATCGGCAAAAAGCGGATGTTCCAATCATGTCCATTAACGCGATTACGGGTCCTCGACGCGAAGCGTCACCCGCGCGGTGGCATCGGTTAGCGTGAAAAACAAGCCTTTCTCGCCATTGTTCGCGAGGCCGAATTTTCCGGTTACCTCAACGCGGTCATAACCAGCTTGAACGGGTTTCTTCAGTTTCACTTCAATAATCTCATTGGGTTCGGCTGGTGGATGAAAGAAACAGACTGGCGTATAGGGTGAAATCAGAAAGTGCGTTGTCGTCTCCGTGGGCTCCAGTGGCAGCATGAAGCCCTCAAAAGTCATTGTTTTTCCTGCCAGCAAACGCGTCGCAATAGGGTGTTTCGCAACATAAAGCTGCGAAGACTCGTCGATAGAAATCGTTGTTTGGCGAAGTCGATCCCAAAGGGGGCTATTCGACATCGGTAAGGTGCGTTGAAAGGCGCGCTCGCTCGATAGCTCTGCATCAATTGAAGTGCCACTTGGCTGCACATTGCCGCTTAATTCTGGATTTGCAGCCGAGGCTCGGTCTTCTTGTCGTTTTGCAGCTTCTGCGAGAGATACGCCTTGCTTCGGCTCCGACGGTGGGATCAGGGCCTCACTGGAAACAAAACCTTCAGCCACTGAATCGCGCCCAGCCTCTTGTGCGGCGCTCCCTGTTTTGTCTTGTATAGAGTTCGTTGCCGATGTCGGTCCAGACTGATTGCAAGCGGACACGCTGAATAACCAGGCCGAAAAGACGATGAGGCGGTGTTTCAGCCGGTTCAAGCTCCACCCCCTAAGCTGCGAACGATATCTGTGCGAGCCGCGACCAGACCCGGAAAAACCGCACCCAAAAGCCCCAAAGCAACCGCGCCGCTCCAAAGAACCAAGTCCGTTTGTCCGAAGCTCTCGACGGGCAGCGCGTAACCACCCAAACCCGTTGCAGCAATTGATGCCGCGGCCAGCCGAGCGAATGCAATTCCTATGGCTCCGCCGACACTACCAAGCACTAGTCCTTCAATAAGAGTGAGCCTCAAAAGGTGGCTTTGCGAGGCCCCTAGAGCACCGAGAAGCGCCAACTCGCGACGGCGCGAGGCGACTGCTGACGCAAGCGCAATAATGAAGCCGAATGCGGCGAGTGCCAAAAGAACGGTACCCAAAAGTGTAAGCGTATTGGATCCAGCGCCGAGCAAAGCTGTCAACCGCAATGCTTCACGCGCAGGAGAGGCCGGTTGTAGGTCAGGTGTAGCGGATACCAAGCCTGGCAGGATCGCGGCAGCAAGGGGAGACTGATATTGAACGAGCAGCGCAGTGATTTGCCTCGCGTCTTTCTTTCCAATTTCATTCCCGCGTTCATGGTGTTTGTGGCCATCCTTGGCTTCCCCATCATGGTGGTGGTTCTCATGAATAGCCCAGACACTGGCAAGATCGGTCAGCACTAACCGATCAATTACAGCGCCTGTCGGGGCCAAAATGCCAGTGACTTTGTAGCGCGCATCGCGATGGGCTTGGCCGCCGGGCATTAACCCGTGATCGCCAACAAATGTGTCGCCCAAGCCGAGGGAAAGTCGCTCAGCTGCTTCCGCGCCAATGACAGCTTCCATGGTTTTGTCCCACCAACGACCGCTCGAAAGCTCTGCTCCGTAAAGCGTGCCAAAGGCCTTTTCCGTGCCGACAATGCGAACGCCGCCAACATTATCGCCTAGAGAGATAGGGATTGCAGACCTAACAAGTCGATTGGCACGGATGGTTTCGGCTTGGCTTAACAGGATATTCCCAGTCGGCGCGTCAACGTGAAACAACGAGGACATCACGAGCTGAAGCGGGCTACCTTTCGCCCCAACGACAAGGTCAACACCTGCCAAATCACGCTTCAATCGCGTGTCTGCAGCGCGTTGGATCAGCAGGACAGACCCTAAAACGGCGATAGCAACGGCCAAGCTGAGCGCGTGAAACAGCCACGTTACAGGCCGCCGAAGGATGAATGAACCAACAAGTTTGAAATCGTTCATTGGGTCGATCCGGCAATCGGATTGTTCGAAAGCTCCAAATGGTCAACGAAGCGCAACTTTAATCGTTGATCATGCGTAGCGATCAACAAAGCCGCATCGGTGTGTTTCGCCGCCTCAACCAAAAGGGTACCAACGATTTCCGTATTCTGGTCATCAAGGCTTGCCGTGGGCTCATCTGCCAAAATCAATTTTGGTTGCAGAAGCATAGCCCGCGCAATCGCCACGCGTTGGGCTTCACCACGGCTCAGCGTTTCAGCCTTCCGGTGCTGGAGGTCCTGAAGTCCCACGATTTGCAGGAGTTCTACCGCGCGATCGCGCTCTTGACGTTTACCGACCGCAAACGCGCCGAGCACGACATTATCCAGTACGCTGAGCCCAGCCAGCAAGTGGACGTCTTGGAAAATGAAACCAATCCGCTCCCCCCGCAGCCGCCCAATTTTTCCGGTTGATAGCTGAGAAAAGTCGTGACCGTCGAAAACAACATTGCCCGCAAGCGGCTTTAGCAAGCCACCAATAGTAAAGAGCAAAGTAGATTTCCCGGACCCTGACGCCCCCGTCAAAAGCAAAGATTGACCGCGCTCGACCTGAAGTGATGGCACGCGAGCGACGGTTTTCTTTTGATAACCCACCGAAAGATTCGCGAGGGAAATGATCGGATGTGCGTCTGGAAAATTCGCTGAGCGCATATCCATGCGGATCTCCCAACACCTTTCGCAAACTGCGCCAATCAAGGTCACTAGCCACAATCGACGTTATAATATAACATTGAAAATTCCTACAAAGCTTTACAGGAAAATACGCAAGGATGGCACCCTCCCTTAGTCGAGCCCTTGATGGCGTTGCGGTCTCTCTTTCAAGCCTTTGCTTGATACACTGTCTTGTTTTGCCAGTAGCTGCGGTTGCATTGCCGGTTCTGGGCATTTTTGCTCAAGCGGAATGGGTGCATTGGGTATTTGTCGGGTTTGCCCTACCAATCACAATTACCATGCTGGTGCGGTTGGGTCGGGCAAGGGCGCACCGGAAGATTTTCCTCTTCGCCCTTATTGGGCTCAGCGGTTTGCTTGCAGGCGCAGCGGGCTGGCCAACACATGATTTGGAAACAGTGCTAACCGTCATTGGTGGCTTAGCGCTGGCGAGCGCCCACGTTCTCAACTGGCAGAGATCCAACCACGCACATTAGCCAAACTCAGGTTCCTCTTAACGTATCAATGGCCGCCATCAATATTTAGTGGCTCGACACCGGAACGAATCGGCAAAAAGCGGATGTTCCAATCATGTCCATTAACGCCAAGCGCATGCACAGTTTCGCGATGTCGCTTCAAACCCATTGCCCTGACGCCCTAAGCGCCCGCATACTTCCGCGAAAAGTTTGGGGGTCGCGCGATGTATCAAGTCCAGCTGACGGAAAGCTATTTTCCAGCTCAAACCGATGATGTTGTTCTGGAAACCACCGTTGGCAGTGTGCTCCGTGATCAGGCGGCCCTGACGCCGGATGCGGAGGCCCTTGTTGAGGCTGGCATCGATGGTTCCATAGGTCGCCGCTGGACCTATGCCGAGTTGCTCTCGGACGCCGAAAAACTTGCCACCGCACTTCTCAGCCGTTTCCAACCGGGGGAGCGCGTTTGTGTGTGGGCACCCAATATCCCTGAATGGGTCATTCTCGAATATGGCGCTGCCATCGCAGGGCTCACCCTAGTCACGGCAAACCCAGCCTATCGCCCACGCGAATTGCATTATGTGCTGGAACAGTCTCGCTCTGTTGGGCTGTTGTATGTGCAAGAATATCGCGGCAACCCGATGGGCTCAATCGTCGCTGAAATAGCGCCCAGCCTACCCAATCTTCGTTCCATCATCGACATGGACGACCACACTGCATTCTTCGCAGGCGCCAACTCAGAAACCATTCTACCCGATGTAAAGCCAGAAGATCCCGTTCAAATTCAATACACATCAGGAACCACGGGCTTCCCAAAAGGCGCTGTTCTCAGCCATCTCGGCATCACCAACAATGCTCGCCTCGGCGCGGCGCGCATGCATTTAGGTCGTGGCATCACCATCCTAAACTTTATGCCGATGTTCCACACCGCGGGCTGCGGGATTGCCACCCTTGGTGCGGTTCAACTCGGCAACCGGATGATCCTCGCCAAGCTGTTTGATCCGGGGAAGATGCTCGATCTCGTTGAAACCGAGAGCGTCGCGTTCTTATTCGGCGTTCCTACCATGCTGGTTGCATTGCTTGAGGCCCAAGCGGCCCGGCCGCGCAATGTGTCGTCAATAACACTCGCAGGAAGCGGTGGGTCGATGGTTTCGCCCGAGCTGGTGCGCCGCATGAAAACGGTGTTCGGCTGCGATTTCGAGACCGTTTACGGCCAAACAGAAACCTCGCCTTTGCTCACGCAAGCCCAGATCGACGACAGCCTCGAGGACCTTTGTGAAACCGTAGGCCAACCCTTGCCGCAAACCGAAGTCGCCATCATTGATCCCAGAACCAATGCGGTGATGCCAATTGGCGAAGTCGGCGAGATTTGTGCGCGGGGATACTGTTTGATGATTGGGTATAACGACAACCCCGAAGCCAACGCCAAAACCTTCGATTCTCAAGGCTGGCTCCATACTGGCGACCTCGGCACGATGGATGCGCGCGGCTATGTGAAAATCACTGGTCGCGTGAAGGAAATGATCATACGCGGCGGGGAAAACCTGTTCCCTGCCGAGATCGAAAACGTGCTGCTTGAGCATGATGATGTTGCCGAAGTGGCGATTGTCGGCGCGCCTGATGAGCGCTGGGGCGAAATTGTAGTGTGCTTCCTGCGGCTTCGTGCCGGCGCTAATTTCGACAAACAAGCCCTAGTAGCGCACTGCCGACAAAACATCGCGCCGCAGAAGACCCCTGTCCACTGGATCGAGATCACCGATTGGCCCCTCACGGGTTCCGGCAAAATCCAAAAGTTCGTCCTGCGTGATCGTTTTGTGGCCGGAGAGTTCACGCCGCATTAGCCGGAATGTGTCATATTGGTGAACGTCCTCGGGCGCAAACCACTATATCTAGCGGCTTGCACCCGGAACGAATCGGCAAAAAGCAGATGTTCTCAGGATGTCTGTTAATGGAGCGGCGGCCTGAGCGGCCGCTCGTATCATTAGAGTTAGACTTCAAGCGGTGATACAGCTCGGCAGCCTCGCCTTGCCCATCTTCCACCTGCTATGCGAGGCTCAAAAAAACCGGAGACCGGAATGCAGGTTATCATACGTATTATTATCGGCGTGCTGGGCCTGCAATTCATAATGTTGGGTCTTTGGTTTTGGGTTGCCCCTGAAGTTGCCGCCGTTCCATTTGGCCTAAGCGCGACCAGCACATTGGGCATCGCCAATTTGCGCGCCGACATGGGCTCCTTGTTCATCGCGATGGGTGGCTTTTCAGCCTTAGCCGCGTGGCGTCAGGCCCCGGCTTTCCTGTTCGCGCCAATGGTCATTCTCGGCTTGGCGATATTCGCGCGCATCATAACCTTGGTAACAGAGGGTGTCGGCTTTATCATGCTACCGCCGCTCGTGATTGAGATTGTCCTACTTGGCCTGATGGTAGCCGCGCAGCGCGTGTTGAAGCCCCCAGCCAAGGCGGCTTGAGCACGCAATCGTCATTAACCATAGTCGGGGATGGCCCACTAAATCTGGTGGCTGGACGGCGGAACGAATCGGCAAAAAGCAGATGTTCTCGCCATGTTTGTAAAGGCCCTGCCTCAGGCTTGCATCATATATTGAATTTGCGCCTTTGGTCGTGCGGGAATGCTTCGGATCGTGACCTCCCGATTGACGTAGGAAGACGCGTAAACAGTGCCTATATTTTTTGGCCACGGGTCGTGGATCCGCAATACTGTGCCAGACCCGTCATTGTCCCGATCACTATAAATTGCGCTTCCGACGACGGCGTGCACGAAATGATGTCCAGCGAAAAAGATGCAAATTGGGCCGCGAGCTAAGGCGTTGATCAAAGTTGACGTGGAAGGCGCACTGATTTGATTGACGATAGACCACCCCAGCGAACTCGCAAACAATTCAATATTTTCCATCCGCGTGTTCAAGCTGCCATCTGGATTTACTTTTGCTGCTCCCGCGTCAATCGAGCGGTTTGAGCCGAGCATCAAGGTCGCTGCTGCCGACCAGCACGTCATGTCGTTCGTCTGGCCAAAAAGTTGGATCTTGTGGCTGTGCGATACCAGAAACCCAAAACCGGTCCACGTCATCGGGCCGACCACCCCGTTTGCGGGCTTAATATTGTTCTTCAGCTGGAATGACATAACCGCGGCGCGCGTTTTCGCGCCGAAATCACCATCTTCTGTTACGGTTGGAATGGCGCCCTTCTTATTGAGGAGCCGCTGTAGGAACATGACCTCAGCGTTGCGTGATCCTAATTGTAGTGACTGCATTGGAAGTACTCCCACGCTAGCTCACCGACAATCTTAGCTGGAAATCAGATTTTGCGCCACAAAATACTTTTATTCTCGAGATCAATTTGCTCGATTGGCTATTTTTGTTTTTGATACCAGGGCTTAAACCAGCGGGAAAACTGCTCAATGCCTTGGTTAAGTTTGACCTTCGGCGTCCAGTGCAGTTCCTTCATCGCCAGATTGGTATCGGCATGTGTGGTAGAGACATCCCACGCGGGCTTCGGAACGAAGACGCGCTCCGCCTTGCAGCCAAGATGATGCTCTAGCGCATCAACCATCGAGGCGACCGTTTCTGCGCTTCCGCTGCCAAGATTGTAGACCCGATGCGTCGCGGGGGTAGCCGGTTGGTCAATGCACGCAATTATGCCTGTCGCTATATCATCAATGTAGGTAAAATCACGACGCAAAAGCCCGTCGCCATACAATGAAATTGGCTCACCCTTCAGCATGGCCTTGCCAAACAGCCAGTACGCCATATCCGGGCGCCCCATTGGGCCATACACTGTGAAGAAGCGAAGCCCGGTTGCCGCCAAGCCCGAAGCTGCACAAAAAGCACCTGTTATCATCTCGTCTGCAGCTTTAGTGGCGGCGTAAAACGAGGTTGGCGCGTCAATGCGGTCAGTTTCAATAAACGGACCTTCGGCACGGTCTCCATAGACCGACGATGATGACGCATAAACCAATGGCACCGCGGGATCATGGCGGCGAAGCGCTTCCAGCACATTGGAATGGCCGATAATGTTCGATACGATATAGCTGTAAGGGTCGTCCGCCGAGGCGCGCACGCCTGCTTGCGCTGCAAGGTGCAGAACCGCGTCAGGGCGAACATCAGCAATCAGTGCGCAGATGGCATTGAGGTCCGCAATATCAAGCGGCGTGAACCGAAACCCCGGCTCGTCGGAGAGCAGTCTCAGGCGCTCATGCTTTAATGCCACATCGTAATAGGCGTTGAGATTGTCGATCCCGACGACATTATCGCCGCGCGCCACCAAAGCCCGGCTGCAGGCCGAGCCGATAAACCCGGCCGCTCCGGTCACCAAAACCTTCAAAATTCTGACTCCAAAGCGCCCATCGCCGCCGAGTAGGCCCCAGCGAGCCCTAGCGCTGCTTCCATAGCCTGATCAAAACAATAAAAGTATCCCACTTCTGAAATCGCGCGCTATGTTGCGGCAGCAGACCAAGCGGAGAGCAAAAATGGACCGTCGTTCCGTCATCACAGGCTTCATGGGGCTTGGCACTTTGGCCGCATGTTCCCCTGAGGCGTCTGGTTCATCGGCAAAAACGGCGAGTACAAAAATCCGTTTTGCAACAGATTGGAAGGCCCAAGCCGAGCAAGGCGGCTTCTACCAAGCACTGGCCACCGGCCTCTATGCTGCGAAGGGTCTCGACGTCTCGATTATCGCGGGTGGTCCTGCTGTGAACGTGCCTCAGCTTGTTGCGGCAGGCGCTGTCGAAATGGGCATGGGCTCCAATAGCTTCATCCCGCTCAATATTGTGAAGGCGGGGGCCCCGGTCCGCGCCGTGATGGCCTCGTTCCAGAAAGACCCCCAAGTCTTGCTGACGCACCCGCGCGACGACATCAAGGATCTCGCCGACATGAAGGGCAAGCCGGTCATGTTGGCTGATGCTTCGATCACGGCGTTTTGGGTGTGGTTGAAGGCCAAATATGGGTTCACCGATGCCCAAGTCCGCAAATACACTTTCAACGCCGCACCATTTTTGGCCGATAAAACCGCGATCCAACAAGGCTATCTGACCTCCGAACCCTATACGATTGCGACAAAGGGCGGGGTGCTCCCAAAAATCTTCCTGCTCGCCGATTATGGCTATCCCAGTTATGGCGCGATGGTGCTGGCCCCGCAGTCCCTGATCGACGCAAATCCTGCCGCTGTAAAATCTTTTGTTGATGCCACTATCCAAGGCTGGACCGACTACCTATTTGGTGATTCCACAAAGGGGGATTCGGCGATCAAGAAAGACAACCCGGACATGGACGACGCCACGCTTAAGCAAGCGCGCGAAAAGATGGTGGCTTACGGCATGGTGGGGCCAACAACGAAGGATCAAGGCGGCATTGGCGTTATGACAGATGCGCGCTGGAAAGAGTTTTTCGACGTCATGGCGGCGGCCGGCGTGTATCCAAAAGAGCTCGATTGGAAAAAGGCGTTCACCTTGCAATTCGTCGGCGGCGGAAAAGCATAATCTGGATAGCCAGCTAGCCCGAAAAGACAGGTAATGACAGCTTTTGACGGCGAGTCCGTACTTTTTGCTGACACTCTAACAGTGTCATACCCCTCGGGCCTGCACGCCTTGGGGCCAATCGATCTGTCCGTTAAGGCTGGTGAATGTGTATCAATCCTTGGCCCATCAGGCTGTGGGAAAAGTACGTTGCTGGCGTCTTTGACAGGGCTGTTGAGGCCGACATCAGGCAGTGCGCGCTGTGGTGATGGCGAGCCACCGGGCGTTGTCTTTCAAGAACCAACCTTGATGCCCTGGGCCAGTGTCGCAGAGAATGTCGCATTGCCGCTAAAATTGGCCGGGCGAGCCGGTAGTGAGGCAGCGGCGCGAGCCGCCCTCACGCTCGCCGGGCTCGAGGAGTTTGATGCGGTTCGGCCAGCGGGGTTGTCCGGTGGAATGCGCATGCGCGTTTCGCTTGCGCGGGCACTCGTTGGTTCGCCGAAAGCGCTGTTACTCGATGAACCTTTTGCGGCGATTGATGAGCTTGGTCGCCGATCGCTCGATGACCTCGTCTTGCGACTGAAAGCAGAGCTTAAGTTGGCAGTTCTGTTTGTGACGCATTCTGTTGAAGAAGCCGTCTATCTTGGCGACAGGGTGATTATTATGACGCCGCGCCCAGGCCGCATCCAAGCTGACATTGCGGTGCCAAACGAGCCACGTGGCGATGGCTTTTTTACTTCAAGGGCGTTTGTTGATTCTGCCGCAGAGGCCCGTTCCGCGTTGGCCTTGAGTAAAGCCGCATGAGAACACCCGATATCGCGCCTCTCATTGGCGGCATAGTTATGTTGGCTGTGTGGGAATTGGCCGTAAGGCTAACCGGGGTGGCGACCTATTTGTTGCCGGCACCAACCGCGATAGCGAACGCGCTGATCAGCGGCGCGCCTGTTCTTATCCCTTCTGCGGTAGTTACTCTCGGACTGGCTTTGCAAGCCTTGCTCTTCGCATTGCTTTTGGGCGTAGGCCTTGCCGTTTTGTTTTCGCGTGTGACGTGGCTTGGGCGCGCTCTGGGGCCATATGCGTTGGTGCTCCAGGCAACGCCGGTTGTCGCCATTGCACCTTTGGTCATTATCTGGACGGGCGTAGAGAACCCCAGAACCGCCATCCTGATTTTGGCTACCATCGTTGCCTTCTTTCCTGTTCTCGCGAACGCGACCGCCGGGCTTGCCGCGATTGACCCCGGTCTCGATCGCTTGTTCCGGTTGCATCGTGCCAAGCCGCTTGATCGCTTTTTGCGCTTGGAAGTGCCGACAGCTGCACCCTATCTGCTTGCGGGGATTGAAACGGCCGCAGGGTTGGCGCTCGTTGGCGCCGTTGTCGCTGAGTTTGTTGCCGGGACAGGCGCAACAGGAGGGCTAGCATGGCGCATCGTCGAAGCCGGAAACCGCTTGGAGACGCCCACAATGTTTGCAGCGCTAATCCTGCTCGCAATTATGGGTGTAGTCCTTGCCACCAGCATCGGATGGGCTCGGAAGAAATTCGCGTAGAATTTTGTAATAATGAAAAAATTATAGCCTAGCTTTCGCCAGTTTATCGTGGGCCATGACCATTTCAACCACGCCAACAAGTTCGTCAAACGGCACCATATTTGGCCCATCCGAGGGCGCTTTATCAGGGTCTGGGTGCGTTTCCATAAAGATCGCGGCCACGCCAACGGCAGCCGCCGCTCGTGCCAAAACCGGAACGAACTCTCGCTGTCCGCCGGAGCGGTCTCCCAGCCCACCGGGTTGCTGAACGGAGTGGGTCGCGTCAAACACAATAGGGGCTCCAAAAGCCGCCATCGTTGGTAAGCCTCGGAAGTCAGTCACTAGGGTGTTATAGCCGAAGCTGGCCCCGCGCTCAGTCACCAGCACATTCGGGTTACCACTGCCCGTGATCTTGGCGATCACATGCTTCATATCCCACGGTGCAAGGAACTGACCCTTTTTGACATTCACTGGCTTGCCTGTGTCGGCAGCCGCAATCAGCAAATCGGTTTGACGGCACAAGAAAGCGGGGATTTGCAACACATCCACCGCTTGGGCGGCAACGGCACACATTTCGGCGGTGTGAACGTCTGTGATCACTGGAAGGCCAGTTACTTCGCGAATTTCAGCGAATACTGGCAAAGCAAAATCCAAGCCTGCCCCGCGCTCACCCGTCAACGAGGATCGGTTCGCCTTATCAAACGACGTTTTATAGATCACCCCAACACCAAGCTTCGAGAAGGTCTCCTTCAGCCAATGCGCTGTTTCCAGCGCATGTTGCCGGCTTTCCATAGCGCAGGGGCCTGCAATGAAGGTAATGGGAAGCGCGTTCCCAACCTGAAGGGCGCCGGTTCCGGTTCCGATGGTGACAACTGGGTTTGGCGTGCTCATGGTAGTCTCCTGCCCACGGCATATAGGCGCGGTCGCCAAGGGGCGCTATGCGCGGATGTGAAGAAGTTTTGAGTCGGGACTTTCTATGAAACTGATCGCCTATACCCTCGGCCTTGATCCACCAGCCATCCGGGTAGCGCCCTTAGAGCGCCCTTGGATGGAAGCCACCACCGATCGGTTTGCCTATCGTTGCCTCCCGCTTAACATCGCCAATCAAATCGGCTGGGAAATCCTGTCACCCGTATCGTTTGAAGCAACCTGGGACGGCGGCCCTTATCCGTCGTCGGTCATCATTGACCTTCTTGATGAAGGCTATCCGCCGCCCTTGGCCCATTTCGGCCATGGCGTCCTAACATTCCACGTCAACGTCCTTTTTCGGACTGAGCCCGCCACTCAGCTTTTTGTGACCGGCCCCCTTAATCGTCCAAAAGATGGCATTGGCGCGCTGTCCGGCGTAATCGAAACCGATTGGTCCCATTATACGTTCACGATGAACTGGCTTTTCACACGCGCCTTGCACCCCGTTCGTTTTGAAAAGGGTGAGCCGATTGCCACGATCTTCCCGCTCGCTTTGGGCAGTCTTGAAGCCACGATGCCGGAGTTCCGCGACGTATCCACGGAGCCTAATCTCAAAGGCGCATACGAAGCATGGCAATTGTCGCGCAACGCTTTCAACGAGGCGCTGGATGATCCAGAGTCACACGAAGCAAAGCAGCTAAAGTGGCAAAAGGGTTATTTCCGGGGCATTGGCGCGGGAGGGGAACCAACTAAGGTCGGCGAACATCGTACCAAAGTCGCTATGAAGAAATGGGATGCCCCAAGAAAGCCAAAGCCGCGCCGCTAAAGCGCTAGTGAGCGTCTGAGGCGGCAGCGGGTGGCGGCCCTTCTGGTTTCTTCAAAAGCGGCATCGCGATAAGCGATGTCAAGAAGATAACGCCCATAATAAAAAACAGGTTGTTGAACGTCATAACCATGGCCTCGCGGTTGAGGATTGCCGTCATTTGGGCAAGGGCGGCCAAGTAAGGGTCATGTGTTCCGGCGGCGGTCATGGCAGCTTCTAAGCCTTGCAATCGTGCCGCTACCAAAGGGTTGGCGGGATCAAGCATAGGCGCCAGCATGGTTTTATGAAACACCGTGTAGTAGTCCTTTAGGGCATTCAGCACGGCCACACCCAAGGCCCCACCCAAATTGCGCATCAGATTAAACAATCCCGATGCCGTCTGGATTTCCTCCGGTGGCAGCGTGGCAAAGGCGAGCTGTGTCATAAGGGCAAACACGAACATGAAGCCCATACCGCGCAAGGCTTGCGGCAAAATGAACTCGTTAAAGTCAGATTCGTGGGTTAAACCGGACTGGGTAAAACAGCCAATCGCAGCGATAACAACGCCAATCGCAACCACAACCCGCATGTCGAACTTGTCGCCAACGGTGCGGATAATTGGGGCCGTAAGGAACATGGCGGCGCCCGTAGCGAACATCACATGGCCAATTTGCAGCGCGCCAAAGCCTCTAATCATCCCAAGGAACAGGGGCTGCAAATAAACCGAACCATAAAGGCCAATACCGATCACAAACGTGATCAAAGCGCCAATCGCGAAGTTCCGATTTCGAAAGGCCTTAAGGCTGACAATGGGTTCCGCGACGGTGAAAGCCCGCCAAAAAAAGACCGTAGCAGCTAACGCGCAAACCACAAAAATTGTGAGGATTTTCTGGGTTGCAAACCATCCATCCCCGGGTGCTTCCTCCAGATAAAGCTGCAAAGAACCTAAAAAGATCGCCAAGCTAAAAAGCCCCAGCCAATCGAGTTTCCGCAATAACTCGGGTTGCGCTTTCGGTAGGCCCCGGATGCACATGGGTACCAGAAACGCGATGATAACAGCCGGCACCAGATTGATGAAGAACAGCCACCGCCAACCCAGCGCGTCGGTAATGGTGCCGCCCACAGTCGGCCCGATCGATGGCGCGATCGTAACGATCATCCCGATCATAATCTGAACGCCGTTACGATACTTGAGCGGAAACAGCAGCCAAGCGCTGGCCATGGTTGTCGGAATGAGCGCGCCACCTAAGAACCCTTGGATGGCTCGAAAGACGATCATCGACTCTATGTTCCAGGCCAGCCCACACGCAGCACTTGCAACGGCAAACCCACCAGCGGCCCAAGCGAAAAATGTTGGGATAGAAAACGCCCGGCCCAAATAGCCTGATAGCGGAATAGCAATCACCTCGGCGATCAAATAAGCCGTCTGAACCCACGCCAATTCGTCGGCACTGGCTGCGATACCAGCTTGAATATCGCGGATCGAACTCGCGACAATCTGAATGTCGAGGATCGCCATAAAATTGCCGAGCGCCATCGCCGCAAAGCCAAGCCATGTCCAAAATGTCGGCGCTCCGGGCTCGGCCGGTATAGAAGGTGCGGTCGAAGGGCTAGGGACCGCCTCGCTACTCACTTGGTGGCAACTTTTGCAGCTGTTGGCTTCGATGCCATCTCGCCACGGATATCAACGACAGCATGCACCGACATACCTGGCCGCAGGATCTCTTTGTTCCGCCATTCAGGGTCCACAGAAATTCGAACCGGCACACGTTGCGTTATCTTTGTGAAATTACCTGTAGCGGTATCGGTTGGGAGCAAGGAAAACTGTGAACCCGAAGCAGGCGAAAGGCTCTCAACCCGGCCCGTAACAACAAGATCGGGAAACGCATCGACCTTGAAGCGTACTTTTTGTCCCGGCTGCAACTGCTCAATTTGAGTTTCTTTGAAATTGGCGACGACAAACACCTGATCGAGCGGCACAATGGCCATTAACTGCATACCAGGCCGCACCAATTGCCCTGGTTGGACGGTCCTATTAGCCGCCAATCCAGTCACTGGCGCTCGAACTTCAGTATAGCCTCGGTCGTTTAGAGCGGTTTGCAGCGCTGCTTTGGCGGCTTCCACCGCGGCTAAGGATGACGCAACGGCTGCATTAGCAGCACCGGCATCGGCCGCGGTTTTGTCACGGGCGGCCTGATACACCTGCACTTGCGCTGATTGCGCCGCCACGGCTGCTTCCGCTTGCGCCAATTGTGCTGCACGAGCCTTCGCCGAGGCATCAGCGGATTCAAGCCTAGAAGGGGCAAGATAACCCTGCTTTGCAAGGCTTGCGAAGCGTGAACGGTCAGCCACCGCAACGGCCTTTTGCGCCTGCGCGGCTGCTACCGCCGCACGCGCCTCCGCTACAATATCGCCCTGTAGTGTTATCTGGGCTTCAGCGCTGCGCACAGAGGCAACGCTCGAATTGGCCATCGCTTGTGCCCGCGCCAGATTGGCTTCAGCCGCCGACAGATTGGCACGCGCGAGCGCCACGCGGGCATCGGAATCCTGTGGGTCGAGTTCAACTAGAACGGCCCCCGCCATAACCTTTGTATTGTCGATGACTTTGATGCTTCGAACGAAAGCATCGCTCTTGGCGGCGACTAGCGTTATGTCAGCTCTGATATAGGCGTTATTCGTCGCGATCTCAAAACGGCCCTTGGAGAACCATTGAAATGCAAAAAAAAGAACAACGACAGCAACCAAGCCAAAAAGAGCAGTGAGGGCGATCCTGCGATTCATAGCTGATTTTCCACAAGCTGCGGACGCGCGGCTGCGCCCTTAAAGAAAACATCAAACACCTCCTCAGCAACCATTTCAGAGGGTTTAGGGGCGGGCTCCAATCCGGCAAACGCCTGACGGCGCCAAACATCCAAAACCAGGGGCGCGATCAGGGCACGCGCAGCAGATCGTGGATCGATCGCACGAAATTGCCCCGTCTCAACCCCTCTTTGGTAGAGATCGCCAATAATGGAGAGGACCCGCTCGGTGACTTCTTCATGATAGTAACGGACGACTTCGGGAAACCGCGCCGCTTCGCCCATTACGATCAATGGAAGCGCGGCTAAACGTTGATCGCTCATGACTGATGTCCAAGCGAGGGCCACCGCCTTGAGGCCCGCGACGGGATCGCCACCGCCGCTCATGGCGGCCTCCAAGAACCGGCTCCGAATCGGAACAAGACGCGTTCGAACCAAAGCTATAAACACTGCATCTTTGGATGAAAAATAGAGGTATATTGCCGCCTTTGAGAGACCCGCCGCCGTCGCGATGTCCTCCATGCGTGTTGAGGCAAATCCCTTAACGATAAACAAATCAAGCGCGGCCTCGAGCACTTCCTCAGTGCGTGCTTCCGGCTTTCGCCGCCAACGGCGCGCCTCATCCAGACTACCTTGGTTCCGAGCATGTGCTTCCATCGCCAAACTGTAAGTGACCAGTCAGTTAGTTTCAAATGAATTCTCACGGTTTCGTGAGCTTGGCCGTTTCGATGGTGCTTGAGGTCCGAAAAGGGCTGGACGTTCAGGCGTAATCCGCCATGGTTAGCCGATGCGTCTTTGGTCACTCATCTTTGCACTCTTGATTACTCACCCAGCAATGGCGGGCGCACTGTTAGATGCCCAGTCAGCTTATAAAGATGGGCGGTGGCGTGAAGCGGAGGCGAAGGCCGAAGAGGCAGGATCAGCTGATGGCTTCGCGCTTTCAGCACGCACAATTCTGACGCAGGCGATGATCGATGGCACCATGCGCGTGCCACTCTCGCGCATCTCAGAAGCAAAAAACCTTGCTGATCGCGCATTGAAGCAGAACCCTCGACATATTGAGGGGCGCTTACAATTAGCAACGGCACTTGGTATGGAGGCACGCCTCATCCCGCCGATCGCGGCGGTGGCGCAAGGTTTGCCCCAACGCTCCCGCCGCTTGTTGATCTCTGTAACCCGTGATGCGCCAGAGAGTGCATGGGCATGGGCGCTCATCGGCGGATGGCATATTGAGGCATTGCGCCAAGGTGGCGCAGCCGCTGAAGCTGCCTTAGGGGCCAATTTCAACCAAGGAAAAGCCGCGTTTGCAAAGGCCTTAGCGCTGGACCCCGCAGAGCCAGCAATTCCGTTCTACTATGCGGCGTCTTTATTGAACCTCAAGCAAGAAACCGCGGTTCCGGAAGTTCGCGCCTTGCTTAGGCGTGCTGCCAATGCTTCACGGCGAGGCGCCTTTCAAGACGCCGTGCGGCAGAGAGCGCTCGAAGTATCGCGAACCTTGGATCGTGAAGGAACAACTAAAGCCGCCGCCCTAGCCGCCCAGTTTATGTAGCTAAGGGTCGCCTTCTGCAGGTAGCCGACTTTCGAGTGGATGACAGAGGACAACAGAGCGGGCATCAGGGGCTGATGAGCAAGCTGATCTACAAAATCCTCCCCGCAACTGAATGGCAAGCAGCGTTAGCCGCGACGAAGTTCGCAGGTTCCGCCATCGATATCGCCGATGGCTACATTCATTTATCCACGGCAGAACAAGTTCGAGAGACAGCAGACAAATGGTTTGCTGGCCAGGAAGGCTTGTTGTTAGCAACTTTTGATCCTGCTGATTTTCAACAGACGCTCAAATGGGAAACGTCGCGCGACGGCGCCCTCTTCCCACACATCTATGGGTCCATGAGTGTTGGATTGGTCAAATCCTTAGTCGCGCTTAAGGCGGATGCAAACGGCGCGTTTGTTTTTCCGGATGATATCCCGTGAGATCGCTCACTCAAATCGGAACGCGCCTTTTACGGCTATTGCCTCCGGAAGATGCCCATCGGGCAACCATTCGCGTGCTTCAGGCGGGCCTTGGGCCGCGGTGCACGGACGGGGAGGATGCGGGTTTAGAAACAACCCTCGCTGGCCTGAAACTACCAAACCCTATCGGATTGGCCGCCGGGTTCGATAAGAATGCCGAAGCACCCGACGCCATGCTGCGGGCTGGGTTTGGCTTTGTGGAATGCGGAACGGTGACGCCCTTGCCGCAGCAGGGAAACCCGAAGCCACGCCTGTTTCGCCTAGTTGAAGATCGCGGCGTGATCAATCGGCTTGGCTTCAATAATGGCGGGTTAGATGCTTATGCTGGTCGCCTCGCAGCGCGGCGCAAGCGGCCGGGGATAGTTGGTGCCAACATTGGCGCAAACAAAGACACAACAGATCGCATCGCGGACTACGTAGTCGGATACAAGCGCGTCCATGGACTCGCGAGCTATGTGACAATTAATGTCTCATCACCAAACACCCCCGGATTGCGCGGCCTGCAAGACCGTGGACCGCTGGAAGAACTTCTTGGCAGGCTCAGCGAAGCGAAGGCAGAACTTGGCGCACGAAACGGCCACACGCCGCTTTTCCTAAAGGTGGCGCCTGATCTTGATGAGAGCGCCATTACCACTATCGCCGACGTTGTCCGCGCCAACGCCATCGATGTACTCATTGTTTCTAACACGACCATCGACCGTCCCGGTTCCTTGAAGAGCGCGCATAGGGGAGAGGCGGGCGGTCTTTCAGGTGCGCCACTTATGTCACTTTCTACACAAGTTTTGGCGCTATTCGCAGAAGCCTTTGGCGGCGGTCTGCCACTGATAGGCGTAGGGGGAATCGCGAGCGGCGCTGATGCGTGGGCCAAGATCCGCGCGGGCGCATCCGCGGTGCAGTTATACTCGGCGTTGATCTTTGAGGGGCCGAGTCTCGTCCAAGCGATTAAGCGTGAGTTGCGCGGACGGATGAAAGCTGAAGGCTTCGCAACAATCGCCGAAGCGGTTGGCACTCGCTGAGCGTGGGCTAAGTTCGCGGCATGGCTTTGCCGATCGTCCATCACCCTGCCTATGTCGCCGATACGCCGTGGGATCACAGGTTTCCAATGGCCAAATTTGGCGCGGTGGCGAGGCGCGTCGAGGGGTTGGGATTGGTAAGCCCGGAGGGGTTCCATGTACCGGAGGAGGCCAGCCCCGCTTGGCTAGGCTTGGCACACGACGAGACCTACATCCACGCCATCAATTCCTTGACACTCGACGCTAAGGCCGTGCGCCGGCTTGGTCTGCCACTCAATGAAACCGTAGCGCGACGGGCCAGGTTAGCAACCGGCGGCACTATTCTTGCGGGCCGCCTTGCGCTTGAGCACGGCATCGCCTGCAACACCGCAGGCGGCAGCCACCATGCCAATACTTCAGGGGGGGCAGGGTTCTGCGTGTTCAATGATGTGGCCGTAGCCGCTCGCGTATTGCTGAGCGAAGGGCTGGTCCGGCGGATTTTAATCGTCGATCTCGACGTGCACCAAGGCGATGGCACTGCCCTTATCATGGCCGACGACGACCGCGTTTTCACCTTCTCCTTGCACTGTGAGGCAAATTGGCCGCTCCAAAAGCCGCCGTCAGATCGCGATGTACAGCTCGCGGTGGGGACTGGTGACAACCGGTATCTCGAAGCATTGGCTCAAGAAATGCCCCTACTTTTTGATGCAGCCCGCCCAGATCTCGTGTTCTACAACGCAGGCGTTGATCCTCATGCTGATGATCGGCTGGGCAAGCTAAAGCTGAGCGACGCTGGATTGGCCGCGCGCGAAGCTTTGGTTTTCGGGGCCTGCAATGCGCGTGGTGTGCCTGTGGCCGGCGTTTTGGGTGGTGGCTATTCGACAGACATCGAAGCCTTGGCGCGTCGACATAGCCTCATGTTTGAAGTCGCGGCTGGACTGATCTGAGCGGATCGCTAGACCCTGATATCAACATAGCTTCCGGGCTTTGGTGGTGTCCCGGTAACGCTGACGACACTTCGTGTTGGCGCTTCACGTTGTGGGTAGGGGTTGCTTTGAGGGCGGTTATCGCCTTCGGCAGCGACCGCAAGCGTTTTCCCGGTTAGAGCCGCTTGAAACGCCTTACTGGCATCAGGGGCGGCAGTCCCATTGCGTCGCAACTGTTCGAGTTGCTGTGTGATAAGCTGAATGTCGGGTGAAACGCGCATAGGCAAGAATTGCCCATTGTTTGGTTAACGCGAGGTTGATTGGCGCGTCTCGATTGCGGGAGCGATCAGTCGTTTTAGGCCCGGTGCATCCAGCGGCCCTGTATGCTTGGCAATAACGGTGCCGTTGGGGCCAATAACATAGGTTTCGGGTACGCCAGTAAGGCCGAACGCTACGCCCGTTGTGCCATCCCGATCGGCGCCGAGCGCTGCAAATGGATCACCCAGATCTTGGAGCATCGTGATCGTGTCGGAGGGTTTATCTTTGTAAGCGACGCCCACGAGAATGAAACGAGGGTCATTCGCTGCTTGCATCAGAATAGGATGTTCCTCACGGCACGGGGCGCACCACGACGCCATGAAATTGACCACAACCACGCGGCCTTTCAGCTCCGACAAAACAAGCGGAGGCTTTCCTTCCTGAACGGCCGGCAGCATGACCGTCGGTGCAGGTTTGCCAATCAAAGGCGAAACCTTCTTGTCCATCCGCAACGAAAACATTGCCCAAGCGCCCAAGATTGGGATCGCCAGGAAGATGGCAAGCGGCAGAAAGGCCCAAAAGCGCTTCATGTCGGTCCGCCACTATCATCGGTTTCTAATGAAGCCAGACGTCTCCGCCAGTTCGAATAGGATCGCCAAACACTGACTGCGAGCCCAACAATCACACCCAACGCGATTGCGTAAGATGGCCACACAAACCAGCCATACTTACCCATGGTGATCAAAACCGTGGCTAAAACAATCATCCGCGCGCGCGCCGCATTTCGAGCGCTATCACGCGACGGCGCAAAATTTCGCCGCGCATCCCGACCACTAGCATCGCGGCGAAGGCGATTGTGAAGGCCAGTGCCATCACCAAAAGCGGCCAAAGAAGGGAAGGATCAATCGCAGGTCCCCCGGCACGAAACACACTGGCAGGCTGATGCAATGTGTTCCACCAATCGACCGAAAACTTGATAATCGGGATATTGATGACGCCCACCAGAACGAGGATCGCACAGGCTTTTCCGGCTTTAGTCTCGTCGTCCATCGCGCCACGTAGGGCCATCGCGCCGAGATAGAGGAAAAATAGCACGAGGACTGAGGTGAGCCTTGCATCCCACACCCACCATGTGCCCCACATAGGTTGGCCCCAAAGAGAGCCAGTGATGAGGGCAATGGCCGTAAAGGCAGCGCCGAGCGGAGCCGCCGTTTTTACTGCCACGTCGGCAACGACGTGGCCCCAGACGAGGAATGAAATAGCGGCGGCGGCCATGGTCATATAGACGGCCATCGACATCCAAGCGGCTGGCACATGGACAAACATGATTCGAGCGGCGTCGCCTTGTTGGTAGTCTGGCGGTGCGATGAAAAGGCTCCACGGCAAGCCAATCGCGAATAGGGCAACAGCCAATCCGGCCAACCACGGCAAAAGAGAGCGCGACAGAGCCATGAAACGCTGCGGGTTGGCCAAGGCGGTGATCATGACACTGACCTATGTTCCGATGCAGGCAAGAGCAAGACCATCATGACAGATGCAGCCTGAGGCCCGCCGCCGCAGCCGGCGGAGCGGTTGCCAGAGCCGCTAAAGTGAACGCGCACAGGAGCAAAAACGGTTGGCCGCCGAAATCGCCGAGACTTGCTGCCGCTGAAGCCGCCGCGGCGCCAAAAATTACCGGTGGCGCATAGAGGGGGAGAGCCAGCAAAGCCGCTAAAAGCCCACCGCGCCGCACGCCCGCAGCAAGCGCTGCCGGGATTGAGCCGATGAAAAATAGGCCGAGCCCGCCGAGGGCAAGGTTGAGCATCAAAGCTGGGATTGCATGGGGCGGGATCTGCAAAAGCAGCGCCAAAATGGGGCTGATGATCACCAGAGGTGCACCGGCTGCCAGCCATTGGCCGAGGACTTTGGCGGCGACTACCAAGGTTAGAGGGATACCGGACAGCGCCAATTGATCGAGCGTGCCATCTTCGAGGTCGCCCTGAAACAGTCTCTCGAGCGACACTAAAGCGGACAGCGCTAACGCCAACCACAGAAAGCCCGGCCCAATTTTGGTGAGTAATTGGGGGTCTGGCCCGAGGGCAAAGGGGGCCAGCGCGGAGGCACCTGCGAAGAAGGCCGCTGGCAAAGCCGCACCGCCGCCGCCGACCCAGCCAAGCTTGGCATCGCGCAGGACTATGGCAAGAAGCGCGTGCAGCAGGCTCATGGCAGCGCACTCAAATCGACAGTTTGGCTGGCTCCACCGGGGAGGGGGTCGTGTATGGCGGCGATGACGATACCCCCTGCGCGGCGGTGGCTGGCAATGAGGCCTGCGAGGACGTCTCGGCCATTTGCGTCGAGAGGAGCGGCAGGCTCATCAAGCAGCCAAATGGGCTGTGGTGCCACCAAAAGCCGAGCTAGAGCGAGGCGGCGCTTTTGGCCTGCTGAAAGCATGCTGGAAGGGAGGTTTGCCAATCCCCCTATGCCAAGCCGATCCAGCGCTTCAGCGATGTTTGCACCGGGGGTGCCGCTTACGGTCGCCCAAAATTGAAGTTGTGCGCTGACGGTCTCGCCGTTTTTGACGGCATCAAGATGCCCGAGATAGGCGGTGGGGAGCCTGTCATCGTCCACGCTGCGGGGGCTGAGGGTAATTGCACCACTGGCAATAGGGAGGAGGCCCACGATGGCGCGCAGCAGCGACGATTTGCCAGAACCATTGGCCCCGCGAAGCTCCACGGCTTCGCCCTCTTTCGCGTCGAAGCTAAGCCCTTCAAAAAGCAGCCGGTTGCCGCGCTGAAGGCTTACATCTTTCAGGCTAACCGAGGCCGTCAAACGAGCCCCGCTGCCTTTGCCCTTGCCAAAACTTCCTCGGCCAAGGCCATTGAGGATGTGAGGCCGGGGCTATCGATACCGAACAGGCAGAAAAGGCCGTCGAGGCCGTGCTCAGGCGGTCCGTCGATGCGGAAATCGGCGAACGATGCTGGCGCGGGCGGAATTTTTGGGCGGATGCCGGAATAGTCGACCTCCAGCTTTTCCTCATCCAGATCAGGCCAGTAAGACCGTATAGACGCTGCAAAGCTGGCTCGCCGCACGGGGTCAACCCGATAGTCGAGCGTTGTAACCGGCTCCACATCTGGGCCGAAGCGGGCGCGCCCATCCATGTCTGGCGTGACGTGGATCCCGAGGCCTCCCGGGCTTGGCATCGGATAAATTAGATGGGTGAATGGGGCTTTGGCGGCGTAGCGGAAGTAGGAGCCTTTGGCGTAGGTCATGACGGGGATATTGGCTGGATCGAGCCCTTCAATGGTGCGCGCGACATGCTCTGCCCCGAGCCCAGCGGCTGAAATGAGCACCCGCGTTGTGATCGCCATGGGTTCGGTTCCGCCGACCAGAACACTCCATCCACCGGGCACCTTCGACGCTCCTTCAAAGGGCGTTTCGCGCACGAGTGCGCCGCCTGCATCCTCTAGGTCGCCCAGCATGGCCAGCATCCAGCTATGGCTATCGACGATGCCCGACGAGGGTGAGTGCATGGCGGCCAAGGCTGTAATGGCGGGTTCGTAGCGTTTGATTTCGGCGGGCCCGATGAGCGTTAAACCCTCAACATCATTCGCGTTTCCAAGGACGTGGAGTTTTTCAAGCGCGGGTAGTTCGGAAGGCGTTGTGGCAACGATCAGCTTACCGAGCGCGCGTGCGGCGATCCCACGCTCGTGGCAATAGGCGTACGCTTTGCGCTTGCCTTGCACGCACAGTCGAGCCTTGAGAGAACCTTCGGGGTAGTACATTCCGGCATGGAGCACTTCTGAGTTACGGGATGAAGTTTCCGATCCAAACCATTGATTTCGTTCTAGTATAATGACTGACTGGCCCGCTTGCGCAAAGGCTCGGCCGAGCGCGAGGCCGACAATTCCTGCGCCAACAATGATGATGTCTGTGTCCAATGTGGTCATGCCAGCGGAATTAGAGCGGATTGGAGCAAAGGTCACGCGCGGCTAGCGCTTTGTTTCAGGCCTCCCGGCTTTGTTGAGGGCGTCGACGGCCCGTTTTACGTCTTGAGCTTTGGCCCGTGGCACGATCAAGACACTGTCAGCCGTCTCGATAACAACGAGGTCCTCGACGCCAATAAGCGTCACCAACCGGGAGCCTGCGCGAACATAAGAATTGTGACTGTCGATTAAGAGGGTATCGCCCAGCGCCCGATTGCCTTGGTCGTCCTTGTCGCCAATTTCCCACAACGAGGCCCAGGAGCCAACATCGCTCCACCCGGCTGAAAACGGCACCATGGCGGCATGCTTGGTTTTTTCCGCGACCGCATAATCTAGGCTATCAGCCGGGCAGGTGCTCCAAATTGCTGCGTCTGGGTGAAAGCCAATCCCGTCTTGATACCCGGCGGCCCATGCGGCAGCGGTTGTTTTGGCTATCTCTGGCGCAAGCTGTTCAAGCTCGTTCAGCATGTCAGCGGCGCGGAAAACGAAGACGCCGGCATTCCAATAGTGGCCGCCTGCTGCCAGCATAGCTTGAGCGGAAGCACGATCTGGCTTCTCGACAAAGCGGGCAACCTCAAAGCCTTGTCCCAGAGGTGCGCCTTGTTCGATATAACCGTAGCCCGTTGCTGGTTCGGTTGGCGTGATCCCCAGCGTTACGATTTTGCCAGTGGCGGCAAGCTCGGCCGCTGTGCGGATTGTGCTGCGAAAGGCGGCGGCTTCGGCGATATGATGGTCCGCTGCCAATAGGGCGATGATGGCGTTGGGGTCGCGATCTAGTGCGGCGTGGCAGGCGAGCGCTGCGCAGGGTGCGGTGTTTTTGCCGGAAGGTTCAACCACGGCCCGGCCGTTATCAACTACAGCGGCAATTTCAGCCATGGCGGCTTGTGCGGTGTCGGCGCCTACAATGATGATTGGAGGCGCAAAATGGCCGTCGTCGACCATACGCAGCGCCGTTTCGGCGAGCATCGACTTGTTCGTTACAAGCGCGTGGAGCTGCTTGGGGTTCTCAACCCGTGACAAAGGCCAAAGCCGAGAGCCGGCACCGCCGCACATGATGATCGGTATGATTTTTGCCATCAGCACTTTCGCAAGGTTTGGAACTTTGTTGGATTAGTGCACGAAAACTCTCAGCAATCCGTTGATTTTTCTGTCAATGGAGTGAAGCAAAACAAAAACCGATGCGACTTTTTTGAAAGCGTTGGGCATAAGGAAGCGACAAGCGCCCGTACACCTATTCAACACGGCAGTCAGATTTAGGGTCAGCTTAGATTCATCTGAACAATGAAATCGGCATTCCTTTTAAGTTTCATGTCGCAAGCATCAGTTCACACCCTTTCGAATAATCCACTTTGGCGGATATTGGGATCGTGCCTGATGTTCGCAAGGGGGCAACCTAAAGAATCTGCGACTTCTTTCGGTTCGCTGCGGAGTGGTTAGAGCCTGGGGCCGCTTGCCGCCTCCGTGCGGCGAAGCCACGCCACTACATTGGGGTGGGCTGCCACGAGGGGGCCTCCTTCGACGGTGCCTTCGATGCAAAAGAGTTGAACGGCCACCGAAATGTCAGCCAGCGTCATGGTGTCGCCGACCAGCCATTCCTTGCCGCCTAGCCAATGTTCCACGGCGTGCAGATTGCGCTGCAGGTCTGCCAGCAATTGCGGGCGTGGTTTTGCGCCGAGACCTTGGGCACGTGCTACCTTGCCATAAGTACTCATGATTTGGCCGGGCGCGAACCGGGCCATCCATTTTGGAGCGCTTGCCTTTTCCATCATCTGGCCAACGATGCGCGGGGCGTTCGTTTCCCATGTCAGGCGCATGGTGAGTTCGAAGAAGTAAAGGCTTTCGTCGGCCCAGTCTTCCAAGATTGCGGCTTCAGCGGCTTGGCGTGGGTCTATTGGGATTAAGGCCGGGGTTGGAAATGCAGCCTCGAGATAATGCGCGATATCGGTTGAATCTGTGATGATCCTCCCATCATGGTCCAACACCGGAAGCCTGCCCGCGGGGCTTTTCTTCTTAAAGGCACCGAGTTCGTTGAGCTTAGGATCGACGGTTCTGTACGGCACGTCTTTCACGTTCAAAATTCGGCGAATCTTGTCGCAAAACGGTGAAATTTCGAATTGATAGAGCGTGATAGCCATACTTTTCTCCTCCGTCTCAGCCGCTAACCACATCGCACTCTAGGCGTTGCCCGCACGATGCTTGCGAGCAACGCCTTCCGGTTTAGCGAACTCTTACGCCAAAACGCCCATGCCGACGCGCACGGCCATGACCATCAACGCAATCGTTGCAAGCGAAAATACTAAGAAGCGCAGCGGTACGATGTTCACGGTGTTTTGAACGAGTGAGTGCACGACGCGGAGGCCCACATAAATCCACGCCAGCATCACGTTGAAACTATCGCTGAGCCCAGCGACTTGGACTGCCAATGCCAAGGCATAGAAAATCGTCGGCTGTTCCATCAGGTGATTGTAATTGTCGGCCACTTGGCGGGCGGCTGTGGGCAGAATGTTCAGGGAACCGGGGTGGCGCGCTTCCTGAGGGTCAAGCTTTGCTGCCTGCATTGCGGGTATCCGCAGCGCATACATCCAAATCCAAACAATGAGCGTCCACGCGACGAGCGCGAGAATTGGTGTGAGCATTCCGGTCATTTTGGCCTCCCCAGCCTGTTACAACGTGCCGCTTTTGTCTTTCGTCGGTCACGCGCCCCTGTTAGACCGCACTCAAGCCCCGGTGCCAAGCCGTGCGCAATCAGGAGAGACCAAAATGACGATTAAAGTAGGCGATACCCTTCCAGCCGGCATGTTCATGACGCCAACCGCTGACGGCCCACGCCCGATGTCGAGCGATGACTTGTTTAAGGGCAAAACAGTCGCTGTTTTTGCGGTGCCCGGCGCTTTCACGCCAACCTGTTCAGCCAAACACCTGCCATCCTTCAAGGAAAAGCACGACGAATTGGCCGGTAAGGGTATCGACACCATCGCCTGCCTGTCGGTGAATGATGTGTTCGTCATGGGGGCATGGGCCAAAGACCAAGATGTGATGGGCTCCATCACCATGCTGGCCGATGGCAATGGCGACTTTACGAAGGCCATTGGCTTGGAACTGGACGGCTCGAAGTTCGGTATGGGTCTGCGCGCGCAACGCTTCTCGTTCGTGGCGAAAGACGGCGTCGTGACCCAGCTCAATGTTGAAGAAGGCGGCGAGTACAAAGTGTCCAGCGCTGAATTCATGCTCGGTCAGCTCTAAGCGTTTCCCCGATGTGAAACAAAAAGGCCCCGAAACATCTGTTTCGGGGCCTTTTCTTTTTCCTTATGGCCTAATTGATTTAGAAGCCGCTCAGCGTCGCAAACCGATCGCGGTGGAAGCTGGCGCTGCCATAGAGCGCTTCCGTCACACGGGCGCGTTTCAAGAACAATCCGCTATCATGCACGTCCGTCATGCCAATGCCGCCATGCATTTGCACGGTTTCGCTCGAGACGAGGTGCAAGGTGTCGCCAGCGCGAGCTTTTGCAAGCGATGCTAAGGCTTTGACGTCATTGGCGCGGTCTTCCAGCCCCGCCAGCGCGGCCCCAACGCAGGAACGGGTGAGCTCCAGTTCGGAGAACATCCGGGCTGCGCGGTGCTGCAAGGCTTGAAACGAGCCAATCAATTGGCCGAATTGCTTGCGGACCTTGAGATAATCTACCGTCATTGCGAAGGCGGCCTCGGCGGTGCCGAGCATTTCAGCGGCTTGGACGACGCGGGCGCGATCCAAGATGTCGTCGAGCAGCAAATAGCCGCCATTGATAGAGCCTAACACAGCCTCAGCCGGAAGGCTTACAGCATCAAAGCGGAGATCGGCCGCGCCACGGCCATCCATGGTGGTCAAGGGCGTGATTGAAATACCGTCAGCGTCAGCGGGCACCAAGAATAAGGTGATGCCGTTGGTGTCGGCTCCGGCCCCGGCGGTCCGCGCGGCCACGATGAACACGGTTGCTGATTGGCCGTCGACCACGAATTTTTTGGCGCCGTTCAGGGTAAAGCCAGAGCCGGATTTTTCAGCCGTCGTGGCGATTTTTGAGGGCGCATGGTGAGCGGCTTCATCGACGGCGAGAGCGAGGAGCGTTTCACCGGCAGCGATCTGTGGCAGGTGGGCATCTTTCTGGGCATCAGTTCCGGCAAGAAGCAGCGCTGACACCCCGACAACGGCTGTGGCGATAAAGGGCGAGGCGGCCAAGGTTCGCCCTAGTTCTTCTGCGATGAGCCCCGCGCCGCGAATCCCAAAGCCGGAGCCGCCATGCTCCTCCGGTACCAAAATCCCAGCCCAACCCATCTCAGCCATTTCAGCCCAGGTTTTGCGATCAAAGCCATCAGCCACTTTGTTGTCGCGCAGGGAACGCAGGGCGGTTGTTGGCATTTTGTCTTGAGCGAAAGCCCGCGCGGCATCGCGCAGCATTTCGTGTTCTTCAGTTAAGGTGAACATGGAGGCGTTTCCTAATCGTGTTCTTTTTGTAGGGCGGTCTATTGATGGTCGCGCAGGCCAAGGACGCGTTTGGCGATGACGTTGAGGTTGACCTCCGAGGTGCCGCCTTCAATCGAATTGCCTTTGGAGCGCAGCCAATCGCGAGTGTTTTTCAAGGCGCCTTTTTCAAAGGCATCACCTTCCCAGCCTAACCCTTGCGTTCCCATCGCCTCCACCAACAATTCGGAGCGATCTTGGTTCAGCTTAGCCGCACCCCACTTGAATACCGAAGCGGTGTCTGAGACCGACTTGCCCGCTTTGGCTTCTTCTTGGGAGCGCCGGATGGTGAGCCCGAAGGCGCGATCAAACATTTTCCACTCGGCGAGGCGGGCGCGGAGGTCCGGATCGGCCAATTTGCCGTTTTCTTCGCCGACGAAATGCTTGGCTTGTTCTTCGACCGGCAGCCCGCCGCCACCGCCGAAGCCACCGGCGGAAATGTTGACGCGCTCATATTGCAACAGGCGCTTGGCGATTTCCCAACCACCGCCAACGCGCCCGACCAATTGGTCTTTGGGCACTTTCACGTCGGTGAAAAAGGTTTCGCAGAAAGGTGATGACCCAGAAATCAGCAGGATTGGCCGCGTCTCGACACCAGCCGTCTCCATATCAAACAAGATGAAGGAGATGCCTTCGTGCTTGACCGATGTGTCGGTGCGAACAAGGCAGAAGATCCAGTCCGCCTCGTTAGCGTAAGATGTCCAGACTTTTTGGCCGTTAATCAGCCAATGGTCGCCCTTATCCTCGGCTTTGGTTTGCAGGCCTGCGAGGTCTGACCCCGCGCCCGGCTCTGAATAGCCTTGGCACCAGCGGATTTCGCCCTTGATGATGCCGGGAATAAAGCGTTGCTTTTGCTCCTCGCTGCCATACTCAAGTAGCACAGGCCCGAACATCCATATCCCGAACGATGACAAGGCGGGGCGCGCTTTAATGCGGCGAAGCTCGGCTTGCAGAATGGCGTTCTGGGCTTTGCTGAGGCCACCGCCACCATATTGCGCGGGCCATTCCGGTGCCGTCCACCCTCGCGAGGCCATACGGTCGAGCCAAAGCTTGGCTTCGGGGTTGGCGTAAACCGCGCGCCGACCACCCCACACGGTATCGTGCTCGGTCATCGGCGTTCTCATGGACGGCGGGCAGTTTTCTTCAAGCCACGCGCGCGTTTCGGTTCGGAAGGCTTCAAGTGCGCTATCGGCCAATGCGGTTTCACCAGACATGGGGGCTATCTCCCTGAGACGTTTTTTCACATTTAGGGCGACGATAGCGGGCTGCCACGCGCGCCGCTAGCGAAAATCTCGTTGACGTGCGGTCAGTTTGAGGCGGGCCAGACCGTTTGCCGCTAGACTATTTGCGGCCTGTATGGAAGCCGAGCAAATTGAGCATATGAACTAAGGTCAAGATGATGCCCATGGTCGCGGCAAGCTGAACGATGTTCCACGGGATCATTCGTGTGCGGCCAATTTGTGGCGGGCGCGAACCCCACCAAGCCGAGAAGATGAACAGGCCAATACTCACCACCAATGCCACGGTGGCGAAAATCCATTCTGAGCTCATGCGGCCATACCCGTTACTGACGGGCAGCGTGCCCATGCGCGGTCTTGTCCCACTCAAATGGCTTTGTCACCAGTCCATGCAATGCCTTTACTGCAGCAAGTGTTTGAAACGGCCAGTAAAGAGGCATTGTCAGAGCCGCGGCCCAGTGGCTGTGATAGCCCATCCGATAAGTAGCGACCGCACCGGCAACCCAACTTGATCCAATGCCAAGTAGGAGCACGGCCGTATCGTCTCGCGGCAGAACGCCAAGCATTGTTGCCAAGACCGCGCCGAGCGCTAATGGTCCATGCAGTAAGGCTGACACCACAGTGCCGCCTAAGGTCACGATGAAGCCGAACATTGGCCATGGGCCTATCTCGTGTAACAGAGTAAGTGGATAGCGCGTATGTACGCCAAGAGTCTGGGCGTGGCCTTTGAGCCATCGAGAGCGCTGTCGTAACCAGGCACGAAGGCGCGGCGGCGCTTCCTCCAAGGTTTCGGGCCGAATGTAGCCCGTCTTCCAGCCAGAACGCATAAGACGGATGCCAAGATCGGCGTCCTCGGTCACATTATAGGGATCCCAGCCGCCGATTTTTCGGAGAACGTCGCAACGGAAGTGGTTACTTGTGCCACCAAGCGGGACGGGCCACCCCAAGCGCACTAAAGCCGGCACAATAATCTGAAACTGGATCGCGTACTCCAAGGCAAATTGCGCTGTCAGCCAGCCTTCCTGCGCATTATGGATCGTAAGCGGCGATTGAACGCAGGCTTGTTTTGGTTGTTTTGGATCGGTTAATGCGGCGTGCGCGGCCCTCAATTGGGCCGGCGATGGCCGATCCTCTGCATCGTAAACGGTGACAAACTGACCGCGGGCAAAGGCAAGGCCAACATTGAGCGCACGAGGTTTCGTCCGCGGTTGGCCAAACGGCACCACCAATACACGATACGGTTTGCTGAGGTTGAGGCGCGCAATGGCGTGCTGGGTGCTTAAATCATCCGCCTCGACTAAAAGCAGAATATCAAGACGATCCGTAGGCCAATCCAGCCGGTCAAGTGCGGCGACCAAACTGGCGACAACATCCGCCTCTTCATAGAGCGCCACCAAAACCGTCCACATCGGAAGGACGTCTGACCTCGGGCTGAGACGTGCGACGGGCAAAGGCGTGAGTGCAGCCGTCAGTCTCACGATCGCAAGGCCAGCAAACCCCCACACAGCAAGTGCATGGAGTAGGGTCAAGGTAGCGAATGGCGCCAGCATCAGGCCCGAAGCCGCACCAAAGCCAAGAGCGATCATGAAGAGCAACTGCCCAAGGCTCGACGGCGCCGCCGCTGATAAATCCGGGGTATTCCGACGCAGAGTAAAAACCGCATCCTGCGCCGCCACGGCCATCTCCGGGGGAAAGAGCGGCGTGACGACGAGGGGCCTATGCGGCGTTCGCGCATCGCGAAATTGTCGGGTTCGAACAGGCATAGCTCCGCCGACGCCAAACGAGCAGGAAATTCCGCATCGTCCCTAACAGGGGATCACTAAAGCGACGGCTTGTCACCCTGTCCAAAGGGACAGGGTCAATGCGTGCGATTTGGCCCCGAAGGGTGGTTTTGGATGACGATACGGGGTGTGGCGCGCGGCACAGCCCAGCGCCCAAACTGCCGATTGCCGAAACCCGCTCCCACAGCGCTGCAAGCGCAGGCATTGGGCTCCGACGTTTGCGAAGCCTGAAACGAGTGATCGATAACATGCCCTGAGGCGACCGCCACACCACCTTTCCCCGCACCCTTCAAACCGCTACAACCATGCTATGAACCCCCGTCGTCTTGGTGAATTGCTGGTAGAGCGTGGTCTGGCCACACCGTCTGAGGTGCGTCAGGCTTTGGCATTGCAAAAGGAAGTGGGCGGGCTGATTGGCGCGCTCCTGGTACGCCTTGGCGCGGTGTCGGAAGACAAGCTCCTTGAAACCGTTTCTGATCAATTGGGCATTCCGCTTCTCGGCCGCGATGATCTACCTGGAAGCGCAGAATTGGCAGCCGGATTGGCGGCAAATGGGCTGACACCGGCGTGGTGGCTCGATCGCGAGGCGGCACTATTTGCAGCCCCGCATGGCGGCGCTGGATTTGTGTGCGCAGCAAAGTTCCCGCTTGATCCTCGCTTGATTGAGGTCATCGGCCCACTTTCGCCGGTTGAGTTGCGCCTTGCTAACCATGGGCAATGGTTAGCGCTCGCGCGTCTTTTGGGGGGGCAAGACGAGAGCGAAGCTGCGACATCAGCCGCGCTAATGGATGGTGAAGGTGCGGGGCGCTTGCGGGAACTCGCTGAAGAAGCGCCGGTCATTGACTTTGTGAACGCCATGTTTGCCGAAGCGCTCAAGCGGAAAGCGTCGGATGTGCACATCGAGCCGTTTGAGAGCCAATTCGTAGTTCGCCTACGGGCAGACGGTGTGTTGCGTGAGTGGCGGGCGGGGCCCCGCTCCGACTTTGATGCCGTCGCCTCTCGCATCAAGCTTTTGTCAGGCATGGACATTGGCGAGCGCCGCCTACCACAGGATGGCCGCCAATCGATCCGGATGGCCGGCGAGGAGGTGGACCTCCGCGTGTCGACTTTGCCAGCGGCGTGGGGCGAGAGCATCGTCATGCGTTTGCTCGGAAAAACGCGCGCTTTGCCGACCTTGGGAGAGCTGGGTGCTTCCGAAGATCAGCGGATTACCTTTACTAAGCTAACGGCGTTTACAAACGGCGTTGTGTTGATAACCGGGCCAACGGGATCTGGTAAAACCACCACAATTTATCGTCTTATCCGCGATATCGATGATGGTGAGCGCAAGATTATCACGATTGAAGACCCGGTCGAGTTTGATCTACCGGGCGTCGTCCAGGTGCCGGTGAAGTCCGATATTGGGCTCACTTTTGCTGCCTCGCTTCGTTCAGTGCTGCGACAGGACCCTGACGTGATTATGATCGGGGAAATCCGCGACGCTGAAACCGCGCGGATCGCAGTACAGGCAGCGCTTACAGGCCACCTCGTGATCTCAACCGTCCACACAAACTCAGCACTGGCGGGCGCTTCGCGCATGCTCGATTTGGGCGTGGACGACTTTTTGCTATCCGATGTGTTGCGCGGACTTGTTGCTCAGCGTTTGCTGCGGAAGTTGTGTGGCGTGTGCTCAGCGCCAGAGGACGCAGCAACTGTTGCGGCACTGGAAGCGCGCTTGGCCCGACAATCACCGGGCCTCGCGGTGCACGGCAAAGCGAATTGGCGGCATCCTGTTGGATGCCCGTCATGCGGTGGTTCTGGCTATCGAGGGCGCTTGGGTGTTTATGAGCTTGCGGAAATATCTCAGGATTTGAGCGGTGCGATCCGTCGCCGTGCATCTGAGGACGAATTGGTGACAACCGCCGCGCGCAACGGTTACAAGCCAATGCTCACCGATGGCCTCCTTAAAGCGCGCGACGGCCTAACCTCGGCTGCAGAGGTAATCCGCGTCTTGGGCGATGTTTCGGCGGACGAGTTAGCGGATGGCTGACCTAACGCGCCTTCGCTATCGTGCCATTGATGCCACTGGGCGCACGGTGTCGGGCATCGTCCAAGCCAGTGACAGGGCCGATGCCGTTCGGCGATTAGCCGCAGACCGCCTAACGGCCGTTGAGATTAAGCCCGCTGAAGCCGTGGCGACAAATGCCAGTGGATCAAAGAAAGCAACGTTGGCGGATCGGCTTTTGGTCGTTCGCCAATTATCGATCATGCTGGGGGCGGGCGTACCTCTGTTGGGTGCGCTTGAATCCGTCGCGACTGCATTTCCGAATAGCGAATTGGGGCCGGGCCTCGCGAACGCGATGCGCGCCCTTCGTCGCGGCGATCGCTTGGGCAAATCCTTCGCAGAGCATGTGCCGGGCTTTCCAGCCTATGTTTACGCGATGCTTGACGTTGGCGAAGAAACGGGTCGTCTGCCAGAGGTTTTGCGGCAAGCCGCAGACCAGATGAGCTTTGACGACCGGCTCGGCCGCGATGTCGGCAACGCATTGGCTTACCCTATGTTTCTAGCCGCAGTAGGCACATTAGCGGTGGCTTTCTTGTTTTTTGAGGTCGTGCCGCGCTTTTCCACAATGATTGGCGATGATCGCTCAAAACTGCCCTTTGTTTCAGCGGCGGTGTTTGCAGCAGGCGATTTCACGCGCGCAAATTGGCCCTTTATCGTCGCAATTATCGGTGGCGCAATAATGGGCATTGGCGCGATGGCCGCGATCCCACAGTTTCGCGCCCTTGGGGCGAGTGTGGCGCGCGCTATGCCGATTTTGGGCCGTATTTTAAAGAGCCGCGATTTGGCGGGTTGGACCCGTTTGGTTGGCTTTGGGCTCTCCAATGGGTTGATTCTATTGAAAGCATTGGATTTGGCCAAAGCCGGGGTCGCTGATCCAAATTGGCGTGCGCGCCTAGTCCAAGTTGAGCGGGCCTTGAGGTCTGGCGCCGATGTCGACGAGGCTCTGGCCCCCAACACGCCATTGTCTGTGGTGGACCTTTCAGTCGTGCGAACAGGGCAGAGGTCAGGCGCTTTAGGGCCGATGTTCTTATTGTTGGCGGATAACTACGAAGCTGATGTCAAAGACCTTGTGCGTCGCGCAACCGCCTTGATTGAGCCAATTGCGCTTGCGATGGTAGCGGGGGTTGTTGGCACCATCGCTGTTGCGTTGGCTTTGGCTCTTTCTAGCATTTACGATACAGTTGGCTGAGATGACCCTCGATCCAGTCACCGGGTATTGGATCGCGGCTGTTTTGTGGGGCTTGGCGTGTTGGATTGCCGCCTTTGCGACCGCGGGAATGAGCCCGATCTTCGCTCCAACGCATAAATTGGCCCCGATCGAAATTGGGCTACGCGCTGTGGCTTACGGCGCAATCGTTTGGCTAGCGGTCGCATTGTTGCAATTACCCGGCACGGCTTCTCGCTTGTTGGCAGCTTCCGTTGTTTTAGTGCTGGCGATTGTCGAAACCGATACCCGTCGGCTTCTGATTCCCAATGCCGCAACGGTGAGCCTGATTGTTATTGCAATCATTTCGGGCGTTCTGGGCGAGGGCGCTTCTGTGGCCGATCGCCTTTCTGGAATGGCATTAGGCCTTGCCATGTTTTGGACAGTTCGGGTGATCTTTCAACGCCAATTGGGCCGCGAGGCGCTCGGTTGGGGTGATGTGAAGCTGGCTGGTGCCTTGGGGGCGATGGTGGGTCTCTGGGACTTTCCAGCCGCATTGCTTGCTGCCTGCGCAATTACAGCCGTATTTTTCATCGCTAAGCGCGGTCTGCGATTGCACGGCGGCGCGCCGGCGGCACCCTTGGGTGTTGGGTTGGCGATTGCTGGTATTGCGATCCCGCTCTTCTCGACGCTGGCAGCGCGATGAACCGCAATGGCTTTACCGCGTTAGAGGCGCTGTTAGCCGTCGCGATCCTTGCTATCGCGTTGTTGCCACTCATGGAGGTCCAGCGTCAGCAAATTCGGGCAACGGAGCGCCAACAAGCAGCATGGAACCGCATAAGCGCGGAAAAAAATGCCCTTGCCGTTGTTACTGAGATTAACCCCAAGGCGACCCCGACGGGCACGTTGGCGCTGGGTGACGGCACTACCATTCGCTGGGTTTCTGAACCTTTGACAAAGGAAGTCCTGAACGCGAACTACACCATCGGCGATGGCGCATTTAGAGTGGCCCTGTATCGCGTCGATGTGACCGTTACAGCACGAGACAATTCCACAGTGCTCGCCGATTTCGCCATTGAGCGCATGGGATGGCAACGGATTATCAGCGCCGAACAGGAACAGCGCGATTCCCTGTCCGGTTTCTGATGCTTAGGGCTTTGTAGCCGCTGGTTTAGTGGATGGTGGCTTTGGTGCCGAAACCGCTTCAGGAGCCGTTGGTGCTGGCCGCTTTTCAGGGCGTGGCTTGCCAGCTTGTTCATCGCGCGGGCGCGGCGGCGGGCGGCTTGAATTGGTATCCACAGCTTCCCCACCACCTATGCTGATACCGGTGGGAATTGGCGTAAGCGTATATGAACCCCGACGCGACAATCGTAGCGATTGATTCATCGAGGAAATAAGCGACGAATTCACGCCATCGGTGCCATTTTCTTCTAGAAGCCGTGGCGTAACGAGGATCAACAGCTCTGTCTTTGTCCCGTCTACCGTATCCGTTCGAAATGCCGACCCGATGCCCGGGATATCCTTCAAGAAGGGAATGCCCTGATTAGACTTCGAAAAGTTCTCAGACATCAAACCACCAACCACGGCCGTCAATCCTTCACGCATGGAAAGCCGCGTATTGACGGTTCTGTTTAAAATCAGCGGGTTGGAGGTGGCGGCGCTCGTTGATCCGGTAGCGCTCGATACGCTTTGGGTCATTTCGATGTCGATGCGATCATCGGCATAGACGACAGGTTTCACCGTAAGCTGAATACCCGTTTGACGGTACTCAACTGTCTGAACGACGTCGGTATTTGCGTTGGTTGTCGTTGCCCCGGCGCGGCGCGAGGTGATGATTGGAATGTCCGTGCCGAGCTGGATGGAGGCTTCTCCGCCGGATTGAGCCATCAAACGCGGCGTCGAAAGGATGTTCACTTTATTGTTTGACGCAAGCGCATTGAGAGCCGCTTGTGCCTTTGCACCGGTAACGGTGAGGCTGAAACCGGAGCCGCCCAGCTCCAAGCCACCTTGTGTGCCGCCGCGCAGATTAAAGTCTCCCGAACGATCAGCACCAAACCATTCAATGCCAAAGCGGGTCTGATCTGTGAGGGTTACTTCAGCGATCGTAACTTCGACCATAACTTGCTTTGGCGCGATATCCAGCACGCGCACCGTGTTCAAAATGCGCTCAAACTCGGTCGCCGTGCCTCTAAAGATCAAACGGTTTCCGCCAGTGTCGATGGTAACTTGCCCACCGGCTGCCCCTTGCCCGCCTTGCTGGGGTTGGCGAAACGCGGCGCTTTGGTCGGAATTTTGGTTGCCGCCATTGTTGCTGCTTGAGGCTGGCGCCTGCGCGCCGAGCAACACGCCAAGGCTTTCCGCACTGGTGTTGCGCACTTCATAAACAAACAGACTGGTGGCATCGCCCAGTGCCGCGGGACGATCAAGCTGCGATACCCATTCAAGGGCACGTTCAAAAACAGTGTCGTCTTCGGCGAAAACCAGCAATTGATTGGCAAACGCAATCGGGACCAAATTGATCCCACGCCGCACCGCGGTGCCTCGATAGGCGCTAATCCCCTCGGCCTTTAGCACTTCCACCAATTGGTCGGCTAAAGCCGAAGCGCCCCAATAGGCCGGTTGAACGCGGGCAACACGGAGATTGGCATAAAGCGGGCGATCAATTTCGCGCAGAAACGTTGCGAAGTCCCGAACTTGGGAAGCCGAACCCGTCATTATCAAGGCGTTTTGGGTAGAGTCTGCTTGGATACGAACCGACTGCGGACGGTCTGCCATATCCCGGACAAGCCCCTCCAAAGCCGGCGCTTCGATGGCAACGAGTGGGAAATAGAGCACGACTTGGCGCCCGCCGCTGATCGAATCCGGGATGGTTCGGCCACGGCTAAAATAGGTGCTGCCACCGGGCCCACCCGCGCTGTCGGTTACGAGGACGAACTTGTCTTCGACATAGACCTCAAGACCATACGCTTTCAGCGTTTTTTGGGCCGCATCGAAGAAATCCGCACGCGATGTTGAGGCTGGGGTAGCCATGGCCACAATATCGCGGCGCGTGCCGGCCTCGGGGCCAAGCCCGACAGAAAGACCCAGTACATCTTGAAACGCCGAACGCACGAACTCGGGTAGGGTTTGTGGGGGAAGTGCGATCTTTACTTCGCCGGTTCCTACAATCGCTTCAATTTGCTCGCGTGTCGCCTGAGGTTCCTTGGCTTCAAACACAGGCCCCGAACCTTGCGATAGGCGTTCGACCCGCGTTTGCAACGGTGCATCTGTCGGGAGGCGCGGCGTTGCGCTTGGGTCGTTCACCACCGAAGGGTCCGGCACGCGCGCTGGAGCGGCCAATTGTGGAAAAGACGCGCAGCCCGCCAGAGCTGTACTGAGTAGCAGCCCTGCCGCAACAGACGTTCGCGCGCGGCGAAACGGATTGGTATTCACCATATCAAAGAACTCCAGCGTCGCGCGGTGGCGGCGCAAATAAGCGTATTGTTCGGCGATCTTTGCCTTTGACCAATGCCCCTTCGGATGATGATAGGGCTGTGATCACCCAACCATCCACAAAGGTATCGCCGACACGTAGGCGTCGCGGTGAAGAATCGAGATTGGTACGGACCATCACACGCACGCCGTCTTTTTCGGACTCGATTGCAACGACGGACCGCCGGAACACATCGGCAATGTCTGGCGGTGGCGGTGGCGCTGGGGGCCGATAAACTACCCGAGGCGGCGGCGGCGGCGGCGGCGGTGGAAGCGGTGGTTTGCCATAACCCAAGCCGCGCATCATTGTGATGCCGGTTAACGGGGAACCTGAGTCGAGTAAGCGTTCCACGCGCGGTGGCGTGCTTCGCGCCGAAACGACGTCCTCAGTTGGCAGAAGCGGGCCTATGGCCCCAAAAATGGCGCCAAACGCACCGCCGATCAGGACGCAAATTCCGCTTAGAATTAGATGTGTGCGTGAGATCATGGAGTTTCTGACCGCAGCACATAAGCGACCTTGAGCGTCGCGCGAAAACGGGAATCCCCAGCTTCGTCAAAGGATAGAGCGGGCCATGCAGCGATCTCGCGATAGGCCGCTAGCTTTGTCTGAAACGTAAGAAAAGTGTCCCACTTAAAGGGGCCAGCAATATCGACTTCGAGAAATTGAATGCTGCCGGGCGGCGCGGAAACGCCTTCTCCGTCACTAATGGTTGCCAGTGGCGTGCGCACCTGAATCGTCAGCGCTGGAATTCCGGATTCGACAGCAACACTGTCGAGAATGCCGCGCACATACTCACGGGCCGACGCATCGTTAATTGCGGTAAAGGCCTCAGCCAAAACGGCTTCGCGTTCGCCTAAAGCCAATTCGCGCGCAGACAGCCAAGCACCTGCAGGCGCTTGCCCAAGGGCCTGCAATTCCTGCTTTTGCTCGACTAGTGCTTCAATGCGGGCCGTGGTTTCAAGATTAAGTGTGTAGGCGGCGCCAGCCAATGCGATAAAGGGCAATACACCAACAAGCAGACGCTCGCGCGCCGTTAAGCCAGCCCACCAATCGCTGAGCGGGGCCAAGAGATTGCGTCTATCGCTCATTGGGTCCCACCAGTGGGATTCGCGTTTGTTGCACCATCGCCAACGTCGGCTGAAAGGGTTAATCGGCGCTGTGCGCGATCAACCTCCGCAGCAACGTTTGAAAAATCTGGGAGGGTCTCCAGCGTTTGTACGAGAGTTGTCACCGTTTCTTTCGGCGGCAGATCAAAAACGGCTTGCAACTTTCCGTCAGCCAGGGCCCAGCGTTTCAGCTTTGCGCCCCCGAGAGACGATTGTTGGCTGATGATTGCCATAAGTTGCAATGGCTGAGGCACGCGCGCGACCTCATTGAACGCACCAATATCTCGCCGCGCCTTTGCAATTTCATCGCCTGCCGAACGGATGGCCTCGGAGGTCGTTTTTCGCGCCGCAAGCGCTGCCGTTACAGTGTCGCGTTCCTGATCAACCCGATAAAGGCGTGCGGCATCGTATGCGATGGATGTAGTCAGCAAGGTTGCAGCAGCCGTTCCCGCGATCAAAACCGGATCAAACTCAAGCGGTTGCCCGACGCGTTTGCTGAGAACGCCACCACGGTAGCGCGGCAGAGGTTTGATGGGGGCAGGAGGCTCATCCGGGAAGGTTGTATCTGCCGCACAGGAACGCGCAAATGCAAACCAGCTCGCGCGATCAAACGGTGTTGGGCGCCACTGCATCGCAATAGGCGCACCTTTATCCCAGAACTGGGCGTCGTACCCCTGCTCACACGCAACAATCCGCCAGCCATCCCCGGCGGGTTGCGTGGCCGATTCTGGAATTGCTTCAACGCGGCCTAATCCTTCGCCCGCGAGGTTAACGGAAGCGATCCGCGCATTGTCCCAGCTCCAAGCCCGAAAACTATCCCCAAATCGAGCCACAAAGCTGCCGGTATCCGAAAATGGCTGGGAAGACTGTGCTGACAGAACGGCGGCTTTCACCGCTTTCCCACCCTTCAGCCCTTCGGGAAGTGCGATTGACTGAAATTGGCACAGGGCCCGCGCGACAACGACTACTGGACGCGCATCCAGTGAAAACTCCGAGGCGCCGCTATCAAAGAGCGAACCATCAGCGCGTAAGGCTAAGATCGGTCGGCGAAGGAAGCGCGGCACTGACAAGTCCCTGTTGTTCCTGACTGAGGGCCGCGCGAGGCGGCAACTGCCTTCGATCATTGACCCAAATTGGGCGCAAACTATTCCGGGGCACAATTTCCATCGACCGTTCGAGCACCGGCCCACCATCAGGAGATCGGATGCGTAATCGAAAAAACTGGCTCGGAAACGTATAGATGCCCTCGTCGGAGGTGTCCACGTTGGCGCGCACCGTTGAAAGGAAGGCTTGGAGCGACGGAAACGGTTTTAGTTCCCGTGCCCTAATCGCAAGGTTTGCTTGTGCCAAGGAAACATCAAAACTGGCGGCTATGGCTTCGGCCGTAGCGGTGTTGACGTTAATGTCGCGCGGTTGCGCCGCGGTTAGCGAGTTTTCAAGCGCGGTCGTGTTCACGCCGGCTGGCGGCCAGCCGGGGATTCTGTAGAGGTCCTGCAGGCGATATACGAACTTGTTGGGGGGGGCTGGCTGGCCCAAGCGCAAATATGCCGCGCGCTCGGCACCCTCGAATCGTATGTCGCCATCGACATCCGTGAAATCAGCTAGCTTCGCCGAAAGGCGGCGTGCATCACCCGCACTGGCACCGTTCGCAATCAACAATCGTGCAAATGACTGATTAAGTGCTGAGTTGACGTTGATTAGCCCCGCGGCGTCCTGAACTTCGACTATGATCGGCGTCGCCACTGTATCGCTAGAGGCGATGCGATAGGGTCGCCCATCCGCCAAAAGCATGGTGCCAATGAAGCGTGGGTCATCAAACGGAAACGGTGTTGGTTCAAACCCGTCGGCTTGTTGAATAGACAGCCGATAGCCATTGACGCGAAAACCTGATGAGGCCAGCGGCTGTGTAGCCATTATGAACGCAAACCGCGCCTCAGCCGTGGCAGCTGCGCGGTCCAGATTCGCAAGCGTCCGTGCTGATACAACGGCTTCGGTAGAGGCACGCAGCGCTAAGACCGCACCAACGGTCACAAGGCCGATCATTGCCAAAACGGCCAGTACCGCAGGCAGCACAAATCCCGATTGAGGATTAGAATGCTGGCTCACCCTATTGAAACTCCTCTGGCTTTTCGAACTCGCTCAGGTTTGGTCGCGCTGGCCCCGAGGTCAGCGTTGGAGCGATGATAGCGCGACGATTTTGGCCATCCTGCCATTCCAAAACAATCGACGGCGTCAGGCCGTCCAGTGGTTTCTCTCGGTCAACGATGGCTGAAGTAAAGAGTGTCAACGTGCTTGTAGGCTCGCGATATACCCATCGATCCTCAAGTGCGCCGGTATCTTGGTTCAGAAACCGAAACCGCGCATCTCCATTCGGAAAATGAGCAAGCTTCTGTTTTTGGCGGCCCGTTGAACAAAAAAGTGCATCGCCACCCCCTGTGTCGGTCTCCAGCGTCAGTGTGACCGCAAAGGTTCCACCATTCGCCGCGCATGGAATGGGCCGAGAGGCAGAAATTGTACCACTAATCTGGCGCGAATTCCCAGAAAATACCATTTTTTCAACGGTATCAGGTAGGGCAGGGGTCGGCATAACTACGAATGCTGCTGCAAGCTGGCGAACCTCAACCTCAAGCGCAGACCGCGAAACCACCGAACGAAGCCGACCTTCTAATTGACCAGCATCTGTTGTCATCCGCCGCGCCAAAGCAAAAACTGACGTAAGGATAAGGCTCGAGATGAGGAGTGTTATCAGCGCTTCGATAAAGGTGAAGCCTAATCGATTTTGCACCTTGACCATAACGCTAGCGGGTATCCGCACGTACAACCGCGCATTCGGTGTCTACGGATAACCGAACAGTTTCCCCATCGTCGTTCCGCAAAATCAAAGGGCCACCGGAGCAGCCCTCAGCGGCTGATATGATCAAATTGCCCTCAGCTTTGATCGTCCATCCGGGAGAAGGTTGGAGTGTAATGGAAATCAGACGGTCGGTGTTTCCGACAGGACCATTCGGATTGACGACACGTGTGGCCCCCTCGATGGCCTCCACGCGGTAAGAAATACCCTCATTGACAGCCCGAAAATGCTCAGCTGCGAGTTGCAACTGAACGCGGCTAACAGCCGAGCGCTGGTCGATGCGTTTGATCGCAGTAGAAAAGCTTGGAACGACGAGGGCTAAGGATAGCGCCATCAGCGCAAGCGTCGCCAAAACTTCCAGAAGAGAAAAGCCGGATTTGGAACCCGCTACACTCATTTTTTCTGTGCAGTAATGTCAGCGTCGAGCCCGTCGCCCCCTGGTTGGCCGTCTGCGCCGAGGCTCATGATGACTGGTTCTTGGTCAGGTCCGGCTGGTGCGGTGTACGTATAGGGCCGTTCCCACGGATCCGCTGGAACCTTGCCGTTCAAATAGGGGCCCATCCAGCCTTCAAGCCCGCCGGGCGCTACCGTAAGGCTATTCAAGCCCTCTGCAGCGTTTGGGTAACGGCCCAAATCGAGCCGGAACGTTTCCAATGCGGTTTCCAGCGAACGGATTTGTGCTTTAGCGGCAGTAACCTTTGATCGGTCGAGCTGGTTGAGAAGGCGCGGCCCAACAAGCGTGGCGATCAAAGCGATGATAGCGAGCACGATCAACACTTCCAGCAAGCTATAGCCAGCGCGCGGATCGGTTGAATGGGCTTTTTTCATCGAATTTGGCATGTGAGGCTTATAAGCTTCTATAGCGTGCGCGACAAATTAAACTATCAGCGGGGTGGTGTCCGTAAAGGGAGGGCCGCTCTCATTGCTCCGCTTCATCGCTTTCATATCATTGCGATATTGGTTGAAGTGAATGCGCATATCAGCGCTTGGTTCTTGCGTTGTTGGCAAACGACCACCGATGGCAATTTCAGCTTCGGGTCGTTTGCGAATAATGAACTCAATGGCGCACTCGGCAACGGGGCTCAGCGTCTGGTCAAAACGCGGCAATTCATAGCGATAGGCGGCATCGACTTTCTCAACGCGACAAATTTCGGCACTCGCTCCTAAGGAGGCGAGCAAGTCCATCACGTTGATTGAAGCGGGTGACCAAGACTTCGCTTTCCAAATTGAAAAAGTGTGTTTGTGGTCAAGGTTGTGCGTGGAGGGCCACACGCCTTGTTCATACAAATCTTCATCGGGGATGGTCACCACAATATGGCCGCCTGGCTTTACGACGCGGAGCCATGTTGCGAGACCCGCCGCGGGGTCCACCAAGTGTTCAAGGCAATGGCTGGAAAAAACGAAGTCAAACGTGTTGTCTGCGACGCCAGCCATCACTTGGGCGTCGCCGTCTTCCCAGTCCCAAGTTTTGATCGCCGTAATGCCCGGAAACAGCTCTTTATAGATCGCCAACGGGTCTGGTTTGCCGCCAATGTCCACGCCGGAGCCCACTAGCCAGCGAGTGGCGAAGCGAACGTCCTGAAGCCGCCGCAAAATGGATTTACTGCATTCTTTCATAGAGGTACTCGAGTTCTCAAAATCGGGGTGCTACCGCGAAGCGACGCCAGCCAACGAAAGCATTTCGGCAACCCGGCGCTTGCCCAAGGCAGAGCCGTAGGTTTCTGAAACAAAACGAAGCCCGGCACCAGACAGCCTCTCCCACAATCCGTGATCGCGATAAAGAGCAATCACGCAGCGGGCAAACTCTGCAGGATCGTCAGCGATTAGCGCGTCTTCGCCATGGCTTAAGCCCATTCCTTCGGCAGCCACCGTCGTTGCTACTACTGGGACACCATAAGCGAGGCTCATTGCTACTTTGCCTTTGATCCCAGCGCCGAAGCGGATTGGCGCAACACTCATCCGAATGGTTCGGAACGCATCGTCGAGATCAGGAACGTGGCCAACAAACACAATGCCGTTTTGGCCGTCCATCGCGCGCAACTCTGAGGGCGCTTCGCTACCGACGATATGGAACCGCGCGTCAGGCAGCTCAGCGCGGACAAGCGGCCAGATATCAGCTACGAAATGCTTCACGGCATCAACATTCGGCCCGTGGCGATAGCCGCCGAGGAACATCATATCTGACCGGTCAAACGGCCCAAGTTCACAGGGTTTGGTGTCTAATATCCATGGGAACACATAGGCACGCGCGTCCGGTGCGGCCTGTGCCAAAATCGATGCCTCATATGTTGAGTGCAAAATAGTAAGATCGGCCGAGTTGATAACGGCAAGCTCTTTGGTGCGGGTAGCTTTTGCGCGATCCGCCATCGCTGTGTCGCCCGAAAGTGCTGCTTCGCGTTCTTCCCGCACAAAGTGAACGTCCGACGTATGAAACATGATCCGCGCTTGAGGCGCGCGTTTGCGGATCGTAGGGATGTGCTTGGCCGCTGTCCCTACCCTGAAAATCACCACAGCTTCATAGAGGCTGCCCGTGCGGGTTAGATAGTCATCGACAGAACCATAGAAGGGCCAATAAATCACCTCTATGCCCTCGCGCTGCAGGGCGCGGGTCTCATGCGGCATAAATAGGAAATTGTCTTCGGGAATGAAGGTTACTTTGTAACCATTCTTCTGGAATGCGCGCATGAGCTCCATACAAGTAAGCGAGCCGGCATCTTTATCCGGTTCTGGCGTGCACGCATCGATAACCAAGACGCGCTTGGTTACGCTTCTTTCTTTCTCTAGCTCGGGCGATTCAGCGTTGGGTCGGTGGGTTGCGAGGACAGGTGCCCAGCGCTCCGCAAGCTTCCTTGCATTGCCGATTTGATACGCCTTCATGCCTTCGGCTGTATCCGTCCCAGCACTCACGCCTTCAAAATGGACCAACATTGAAAGCGGCTGAAGCGCAGTGCGAAGGCCAATTTGGCGCACACGGAAGGCAAGGTCGGTATCCTCGCCATAGGCGACGTCGTACCAATCATCAAAGCCGCGCAGCAATCGCCACGTGTCAGCCCGTAAGGCGATAGAAGCGCCGGACATATAATCTACATCGCGCCTATATGAGTATTCAGGGCGGCGTGCCTGATCGAGACGCCCTAGGTTCCAAGCGGAAGCGTCGCGCCAAACGATGCCGCCAGCTTCTTGTAAGCGTCCGTCTGGATAGAGCAGTTTGGAGCCACTCATGCCGATAGCGGGGTCATCAAGTGTTGCGACGAGTTCATCGAGCCAACCAGGCAGCGTGATCGTATCATTATTGAGCATAACGATGACACGGCCCCGCGCGACGGCTGCGGCCGCGTTACAGTTCTTTATGAAGCCAACGTTCGTCGTTTGGCGAACCGTATGGGTACGCGGTAAGCCCGCTTCCAGAACGGCCGCCGTTTGGTCGGTGGACGCGTCATCGCCGATGATGATTTCGAATGAATAGCGTGTCGTATTTGCAAACAGCGAGGCTACGCACCCAAGCGTAAAGGCAAGTTGGTTGTAAACCGGAATAATGATCGACACATCAGGGTTTTCGACCTCCGATGGCCAGCCCGCTGCCATTTCACGCACTTTTTGCGCCAAACTCTCCGCCTCTTCATTCGTAAGCGACCACTTTGGCGTTTTGCCGCCGTTAGGGTCGAACGGGAGGCCGAAAGTTGCCGCGTGCGTTTCAAGCCATGCAACCGGCGCAGATGGACCAAATTCGTCGCGCATTTCTTTGATGAGACCAGAGAGATCTGCTGGTTGCGGCCGCCCATCCAACGGTGCGGTTGGCGGCGCCAAAAGGCTTGCTGTGTTTGTAGGTCTGTCCGCAATCGGGGCCGCAGGCGCATCGGAAGGTGCTGGAAGTGCTTCTTGGCGAGCAGCCAAGCGTTTCGGCAGTTGAAGTGTAACCGTCCACCATGCCAGCTTTAGGGCCCGTCTGCCAGTGGCCGCGAGGCCCCTATGTTGGCTCAAGAACCGCCGCAGCGGATCGGTCATCTTCCATGTCGTGCTTTGCCGGATCGATTCTAATTCTTGGCTGAGGATGAGGCTGTCGCGCGCACGATCATTCATGCGCCGGGTGAGGTCTTCAATTTGGGCTTGTTTTGCCGCACGTTCCTCAAAAACCACAGCACGCTCAGCGGTTAACTCGGCATCCCGCCGCGCAAACTCGCTTCGAGCAATCGCGCGATCGGTCTCAACAAGGCCTTCCAAATCCGCAACTCTTAGCGCGTAGCGCGATGTGGTTTCGGCCAATGACAATCGAAGGGTTTCAACGTTCGCTTGAGCGGCTTCGTGATCGGCAATTGCCGCTGCATGAAGCCCTTCGAGGTGTTCGATCCGGGCTGTCCGTTCGCTGACATCGGCAGAAAGCGAAGATTGGCTGGCGAGCAGCGCGTTGATTTCGGCGACCGCTGCTCCGTGGAGCCCCTCGAGGTGCTCGATCCGGGCCGTCCGTTCGCTGACATCGGCAGAAAGCGAAGATTGGCTGGCGAGAAGGGCTGTGATTTCGGCGACCGCTGTTTCGTGGAGCTGCTCCAATTCTTCAACGCGTGCCGTTCGTTCGCCAACTTGGGCCTCTTTCTCCGCTTTCTGAGCCTTTTCATAGTCAATAATGCCATTAAGCCGCTCAAACTCGCCGCGCGCTAACGTGCGTTCCGCCTCGATTTCATCGGCTAGCCGAGCGAATTCTGCGCGCGCGATCTCGCGCTCTGTCATGAGGATCTCAACCGCATTGTCACGATCAAGACGAAGCGTTTCCGCTTCACCCTGACCAACCGCGACTAGATCGTTGAGCGATGCGATGTCCGCTGTAAGGCGCTCAATATTGGCGACTTGGCTATTATACTCGGCTTGAAGGTGGGAAAGCTTATCATCGCGCTCACCAACCTGGCTCAGGAGCTCAGTATTGTGGTTTCGAAAAGCTTGGAGTTCCGCCTCAAAGGAATCAAGGGCTGCATCTCGCTCTACTATTTGGGTGTTGAGGCTGCGATTGAGAACAGTCGCTAAACTAAATTCGCTATTGAGGCGTTCAACAGCGGCGAGTGCAGATTGATGCTCGACCTCGAGTACGGAGATACGAGTTTCACGCTCATTCAACCGGGCCAAAAGCTCTTGATTAAGACCCCCAGTTTGCTGAATTTCAGCATTCAGACGTTCAAACTCGGTACTTGCAATGCCTCGTTCATTTTGAATTTCGTTGTTTAGGCGCTCATACTCACTGCGCGCCAATTCGCGTTCAGCGGCAAGCAAAGCCAAGATGTTTTCCGCTTCGCGCTGTGCATGATTGGCGCGCTGATCGGCTTCCGATACAAGGCTCTCAAAATTTGATCGCTCAGCTTCGGCCTGTTCAAGCCGTTGGCGATATTCACCAAGTTGAGTTTCGGTTTCGGCGCGAAGCGTTGCAGTGGCATTCTCGTTTTCAGCCGTTTTCGATGTGATGGCAGCCTGAAGAGCGTTGATTTCCGAGGTTAGACGCTCGATTTCCAAGCGCGCGGCTTCTTCATTGGCGCGAATAACGTCATTCAGTCGTTCAAATTCGGCGCGCGCTGCGGCGCGTTCGGTTTCGATGAGCTCAAGTGCTCCTGTATTGTTCAGCCTCGCCTGCTCAACGGCATCTTCAAGCTCGGATATCAACTCCAAAACAGTAGCCCGGGAGGCAATTGCTTCTTCGAGTTGCGCGCGTAACCGCAGCGCCTCGGAACCCATTTCTTCTGCTAATTGATTGAGCCGGTCTACTTCGGCACGGGCAATGCTGCGATCATGTTCCAGTTCCCGGTCACGGCGTTCGTATTCAGATATCGCCGTTTGGCGCTCTTCTTCCAATAAGCCTTGATGATAGCGCACTTGATTCGTGAGCTCGAGCGCTTTCGCATCGGTATCGGCCAAAAGCGACGCCAAACGTTCGCGTTCGGCCGCAGCGGCGTGGCGTTCTGTTCGCAGAACCTCGTCTCGACGATCAAACTCATCGGCGGTCAATCGACGCTCGGCTTCCAATTGTTGCTTTGTCGTTTCGAGGTCGTTGCGGCGTGCTGATAATTCAGCGTCGAGGTCTGCCACTCGTTTTTGCAACCGCTCAATTTCTGCGGCAGCGCGTGCGCGTTCCTCCACAAGTTCTGCATCAAGCTCTGCCGCCAACCTATTGAGACGCTCTAGCTCTGCGGCCGCTCGTTTGCGTTCTTCGGCAAGCTCGGCATCGCGGCGCTCAAACTCCCCCTTCGCGACGTCGCGTTCAGTTTCAATCAGTTGAACCGCTTGGTCACGATCCCGCGAGATTTCGGCAATTCGGGCCTCGAACTCTGCTATTTTGCCGGGCGTTATCCCCTTTGCGACTTCATTGTTTAGCGAGGCGAGCTCTTGATTTAGTTTTTCAATGACTTTTCCGGCGGCCATATGCTCGGATAAGCGTTCGGCTTCTAAGCGCGTGATCTCATCCTGCAGCCGCTGCCATTCAGTGTTGAACCGGGCCTGTTCGCCCAAAAGCGTGTTGTGTTCTTCCAATCGCTCTTTTTCTATCCGCGCGATTTCGCCTTGCAGCCGATCCCACTCTGTCTTGAAGTCTTTCTCGCGGCGCTCGATTTCAGCGCCAGCCAGTTCTGTGTTCTCAGCAATAATCTTCTGAAGGTCTTTGATATCCCATTCATTCTTCATCAGAACGGTTTGGGCCTCGCTCAATTCCCGCTTCAGCCCATTGAAACGTGCGCGACTGTCAGCGATCACGGTGCCGAAGGTTTCTTCAGCGCCGAGTAGATTTTGCGATAGGGCTTCGATCTCTTTCGGCGACGGGTTTTTGTCGTTTGCGGCCGCTTCCATCCAATCCGCAACCGATTGGATCCAAGCGGGAATATCACGACGCCGCTCGAGAGACTTGGGGTCCGCGCGATGATGGCGATCATCAGCATTCAAGAAGCTATCAATTTCAGACGTCGTACGCGGTGTCATGCGCGGTAAGGGCATACCGGTCTGCGCTTCAATGCGCTGCACCTGTTCGCGCCAGTTTGCGAGCATCGCATCATAGCTCACAAAAACCCGCTTTTCGTCTCGTGTGTCACGCTCGGCGGCAATCATATAGCTGGCCCAAACCAGGGCCGATTTTGCCATCGGCATTTGATTCCGCGCCATCAATGAGCCAGCCACCTCAATCGGGTGTCGCACCGCGATGATGAAACGAGGGTCAGCACCAAACTCCCGTAAAGCGCGTGTCCAAAATGGCGCCAAGATGGAAATTCGCGGGTCTTTCAAAACGATTGGGTTTGCCGATCCGAAGTCCGCCTCAAGGGTTTCAACGGCGCGGGCTAGGAAGGCTGTATCGAAATTAGCGAGGAATGGCCGTGGGCGCAGCGCAAACACGTCGTCCCACTCTGAATCGACGCTATCAAGTATCTCATCATTCAAGTCCGCAATGGCGGTTGATTCCCAAAACCCCTTCGGGTTGTCCGCGCCTGGGGCCATCAGAGCCTTTGGCAATGTAGCACCGGCCAACGACAAGACGCGCGTTAAGGCGGACGTCCCTGACCTGTGCATTCCAAGGACTACATAGGCTTGCCGCACCGACCGGCTTGTGCTGGTGCGCTTCGGCGTCGTTACATCATTCATGCTTGGACCATGGGATAAGGGATAGTGCAAAACGGTCTGCGCGTCATATAGGCGCTGGGCGCGCAAGGAAACGCCCTCAAACGGTATGTTGCATAACAGATTTCAGGTAAGGGCCCCACCTCAACATGACAAGAAAGCGTACACGGCAAGCCGTATTCCTCATTGGCGGTAAGGGCACGCGCCTTGGAGAGCTTGCAAAGGACACCCCAAAGCCCTTGCTTCCCTTGAATGACGGGCGCCCTTTTCTTGATCTCCTCATTGAGACAGCAATCCGGCAAGGTTTTGACGACATCGTCCTTTTGGCTGGCCATCTCGGCGAAGTAGTTTCGGAAACCTATGCCAACCGACTTATTCTCGGTCGTTCAGTCAAAGTGCTGATTGAACCCGTACCCATGGGTACGGGAGGCGCACTGAACTTTGCAATGGACCACCTGAATGAAACGTTCTTGCTTGCCAATGGCGATACTTTTTTTGACATAAACTACAGGGCGTTAGAACCGCTTCTCTATGAGCATGGCGACATAAAGGGCGTAATGGCGCTCCGCCATGTCGAAAGCACGGCGCGTTATGGAGCCGTGACAATCGTAGACGGCCTGGTGACTGCTTTTGAAGAGAAAACAGGTCTGGATGAGCCGGGCTTGATCAATGCTGGGGCCTATTTGCTAAGGAAGTCGGCTTTTGTAAACGCGCCGAAGGGCGCATTTTCGATTGAGGCTGATCTTCTTCCAACCCTCGCAACATCCGCCCAAATGGCAGCCTTTCCAGCGGATGGTTTCTTTATTGATATCGGGTTACCCGAAACCCTCGCCGCTGCACGTGAGGCGCTCGTCGTGTCACGGCCACGCCCGGGACTTTTTCTCGACCGGGATGGGGTTCTCAATATTGATCACGGTTATGTGCATAAACCCGCCGATTTTGATTGGGTGCCGGGCGCAAAAGCTGCGATCCGCGCCGCCAACGATGCGGGATGGCTCGTATTTGTTGTCACTAATCAAGCTGGCATTGCACGTGGGTATTATTCTGAGGCTGACATGCATGCGTTACATGCCTGGGTTCAAGACGAACTTGCGTTGGCAGGCGCCTATATCGACCAGTTTTATCATTGCCCGTATCATCCCGACGGTGTCGTGCCCGAGTTCACTGGAAACCACCCGGACCGTAAGCCTCAACCGGGCATGATCTTACGCGCGTTGGCCGATTGGCCTGTGGATCCAACGCGTTCTTTCTTGATTGGTGACCGCGAAACTGACCTTCAAGCCGCCGCTGCAGGTGGCATCGCTGCTGATCTTTTCACAGGCGACAACCTTTCAGGGTTTGTGGTGCCACGCATAGAGCGCTAAACGCCTCGAAACGTGGGGTGGGAGCCGAGATAAACTATGCCGTTTGCCCGTCTTGCCCGCCGCTTTGGCCTCTTTCGGAAAGATCCTATGTCGTCTGCCAAATTATCCTTTGAACTGCCGATCTTTCCGAAGATTCCGAACGAAATGCGAAAAGGCCGAAACCTCAATGGCGGATACACGCGCGGTTGGGGCATTCAGTATGGCGATCTTGCAGAAAAGATCCGGCAAGATCCGCTTTATCGCGATGCGGTTCGATTTGCAGATGGGCGTTCTGTCCAATCCGAAGACAATCGGATGAACATGTTTCTGCTCATGGCCTTCTATTTCGATGCCCTTCCACCGGTCAACATAGTCGAATTCGGGACCTTTCGAGGTGGAAGTGCGCTGTTTATGGCGCGTGTTTGCCAAGTATTGCACCCAGAAACACGCATCTATGCTTTCGACACATTTGAAGGCATGCCGGAAACCAATGCCGACGTGGATGCACACAATATCGGCGACTTTAATACCGCTGATCTCGGGGAGATCCGCGCTTATGCAGCCGCTCACGGTTTGAGTAACATAGAGTTCGTCAAAGGGCTCTTTGAAGACACATTGCCTGGAAAATTGGCAGAGATTGGCCCAATTCGCCTTAATCACATCGACTGCGATATTCACTCTGGCGTGGTTTATTCCTACGAAGCGACTAAGCCCAATATGGTTTCAGGCGGCTATATCGTACTCGACGACCCGCTTTATTCCAGCTGTATCGGTGCCTATGAGGCCGTCGAAGACATCTTTGTGCGTCGAGATAATCTGAGCGCTGAGCAGGTATTCCCGCATCTGGTTTACCGCGCCGCGTGATTTTTTCGAAGGCGGCTGTTAGCCCGTAGGGCGAATGCTGAATGCCGGTGTCATGGGTGCGATGAATTTCATCGCACCGACCGCCTGCGTTGACATCGCGGCTATTAGGTGGCTGGGTTTGAGCCTCCCAGCACTCATTTCTGCATCGTCGCGCGCTTCAATACGATCAATGAAGTGGGTATCCCAGACGCTGTCGACCATAAAGTTATGGCCAAATGCTCGATCGACGAAAATATCGATCAAATTCCCAAATACCAAAAAGGTTTCAAAATTGAAGCGTTCAACGAGCAACGGCAAGATGTCTTGCGCGCGAATGCCTTCAAACCCCTCGTGTGAACAATCCCAGTTCTCATATTCCGGCTCACTTCTACCCAGCAAGTGATTGTAGCGATGGCTGGGGGGCATTTGTTGCCAAAACTCTTGAACGATTTCCAAGGCTTCTGGCCAACGCAAATGGCCATTTCTTCCAATGATGTCTGAAACTGCAAACCATCCGTGGGGTGCCAATGATGCGCGAACCCGATCGAAAAGGCCTTCAAGATTTGTCACATGGTGCAAGGACTGATTGGCCATATAGCCGTCATAAACGTGTTGCGGTTCCCAAGTGTTGAAATCAGCTTCCAAACCAATGATGTGCTCAGACACACCCTCTGAAGCCGCGAGCGTTTGACCACGCTCAAGCATTACGGGGCTCAATTCTAAACATTCGATTTGGAAGTCGGTTACACCGCGCGCGAGTAACATCTTCGCGACGATGATTTCTGTATCGAGATTACCAGCGCCGATGCTAACGAATTTTGCTGTTCCCTGTGTTGCTTTGGCGGCTCGTTCGAAAAAATCCGCAAAAATGTCGTAGGGCCCCTTCAGGCCAACCGCATGCAGCTTTGGTGCGAGATATTTGTTCGACCAATAGTGAAAAATGTCAGGCAAGTCATGCACGTTCACGTCCCGCGCAAACCGTGATTTCTCGGCATCGATGCGTTTGGCATAGTCAGCGTCAAGGGCCGTTACGGACATGGCGATATGCGCTCCCAATAGTGTCTTTCGAGGATTGTGGATAGTGATAGTGATTGTGTGATCACGCATCATTTATTCAGTTTTTCAAACTGATGCTTGAACACATCGCGATCAACCAACTGCATTTTTGAATGTTGTCGCTGTTTTGCTTTGCCCCTTCAATGGGATAAGAGCGCTGCGCGTGTGTATCGAATCCGCGAGCATGCTGCAATGGATAAGAGTGACCCCCATGAGCTATGCCGCATCTAAGTCAATTTTGGTAACGGGCGGTGCTGGCTTTGTAGGGAGCCATCTTTGCGAAAGCCTTTTGGCAGACGGGCATAGCGTCGTTTGCGCCGATAACTTTTTTACGGGTCGGCGATCAAATGTCGAGCATCTGATGGACAATAAGCGGTTTGAACTCATTCGCCACGATGTAACGTTCCCGCTCTATCTTGAAGTCGATGAGATTTATAATTTGGCCTGCCCGGCCTCACCAGTGCACTATCAATTTGATCCCGTTCAAACAGTAAAGACGTCTGTGCACGGTGCAATCAACATGCTCGGGCTTGCTAAACGGGTGCGGGCAAAAATTCTGCAAGCCTCCACCAGTGAAGTTTATGGCGATCCAGAGGTACATCCTCAACCAGAATCGTATTGGGGCAAGGTGAACCCAATTGGGCCGCGTGCTTGCTATGACGAGGGTAAACGGTGCGCTGAGACTTTGTTCTTTTCGTATTGGCAACAGCACAAGGTACGGATCAAAGTCGCGCGGATTTTCAACACGTATGGCCCCCATATGCACCCGCAAGACGGCCGCGTTGTCTCCAATTTCATCGTGCAAGCGCTGAAGGGTGAGCCGATCACGATATATGGAGACGGCAGCCAAACGCGATCATTTTGCTACGTTTCTGACCTTGTATCGGGCCTGCGTGGTTTGATGGAGAGAACGGCCGAAGATTTCACCGGGCCGATGAACCTCGGTAACCCCGTTGAGTTCACAATGCGTCAATTGGCAGATTTGGTTGTCGAGCTTACGGGCTCGAAGTCTGTTGTGACATATCTACCATTACCAGCCGATGATCCAAAGCAAAGGCAGCCAAATATCGATATCGCAAAGTCAACAATTAACTGGGAGCCCACAATAGCGCTTCGCGAGGGGCTATTGCGTACCATCAAATATTTTGAAGGTATAGTATAACGTGATGCTAGGTTGGCAGTTTTGTTTGGATCAATTGGACGATCCGATCAATATCGACAACAAAGGGAGATTCCCAATTGCTGTTTTGGTCGACATTGGAATCATTCAATTCAAACGACGATCCGCTTGTAAAGCCGTAATCAAGCCCACAAAGGGATGCCAAAGTCCAGAATTGCGGTTGCATGGAGTATTCAGAGAATATCTCGAGCACTGGTGTCTCTGGCTTACAGAATACAAGATTGGCCAGCCCCGCACCATGCAGGCCAACCACAAAAGATGCGTTAGAGAATACGTCAATCTGCCCCTGAAAGGATAAATTTCCGGGGATAACAATCTCGAAGCCTAAACGTTCCAGTGCAAGTTCGAGTTCAACTTCATTAAGAAGGCGTCGAGACCATGCATCGCGACGGCTGACATAAATGGGCTTTTGCTTCACTGGCGTGTCTTGGCTAATCCCGGCGTGAAGCAGCCTAATGGCATCTCGGTAGCTATTTGGGATGTTTCCAAAAGAGATATAGCTAAGATAGCTGAGTTGGGAGAATTCAACGAGCTCGGAGCCGAGCCATAGTATGCGGGAGTCTGCGATCCCCATTAACTTCAAGGTAGGCTTAACAAAACCCTTGGCCGTTTCAGGCATTATCATCGTAGCGTTCGAAAGCGCAGGCGCTGTAGCAAATGCCCACAGGATTATGAGGTGGTCGCTAAGCCAATGCGCATAATTGGTATGGCCGCCATTGAATCCTAAGAAGTAATCGCCTTCCAGCCGCCGCGCTGCGGGAAACCGCACTTCCATATTTATTCCGGAACGAAGGAAGCGGGAGTCGGGCGCGCCAATCGGGGCAAAGTCCATCAAAGAGCGTTCAAAAGTACCATCTTCGTAGACCACGCCACCATCATAACCCGAAACGCAGGCATTTTTCGTTTCCCAAATCTCTAGGGGAAAGACATCGTAGGTTCGGTCCGTAAACGGGTACATCTTATGTGCCCAGAATCCATTATATTCAGGCACAATATCCGAAGCGAATGGCTTCTCGCGTATGCACTTACCGCGCGGTTCAAGGACACTGCGACGTTGGGCGATATCCGGATCGGCAGCTTTGCCAAAATCAAAAACGTCTCGTGGCACAATGATTTTGCCGGCCCAATCGGTTGTCGGCTTTAGCCCTTTTTTTGACGCGCTGCGGGACATTTTTTCAGCTAGTTTTCTTATCATTTCTTGTCACCGACGAAGACAGTAAGGTCTCTGCGTGGCATTAATTGGAAAATCGCGCTGCTATGTTCAGAAGGCGAGCCCAATAGCTGACTATTGCCAATAATCGTGAAAGCAGTAGCGCGGCGGGCAATCGCTTGGGCTGCTGACTTAATTGAAACCGACAGATCGCTCGCCTGCGCAATCATCAAGACGTGGTCGAATCGACTAACACCTTGAACCAATTTTTTAAGGTGGCTTTCCCCGTCCAAGACAATTACTGTCGACGGTGATCCGTTTGGAAAATAAGGCTCATCAAACGGCAAATCCGGGCCGAAACGCGGGTCGGCAAGAACGATCAGTCTTTTTGCCGCCCGCGCATAGGTGGTCATTGCGAGGAAGGCGACAAAGCTGGTGATTTGTTGATCGGCATCGACCCCTATGCTCTCACCATAACGCGACAGAAAATGTTTAACGATATCCCGTCGAATAAAGGCCTGCAGCGCCATGCTCGCCGATTCCGGGGCTGTACGTACCGGCTGGCGGCCTTCCACTAAACGTGTGTGGCGATCGATGCTCGCCAACATATCAATATAGCGCATTTAGGCCGCTTCCAGCCTAGCGAATACAGATTCCGGATCACCATCATCAACAATGCGGCCCTTCTCAAGGACGATAACGCGTGTGCACACTTGCTTGATGATTGGAATGGCGTGCGAAGCCAATAGGAGGATCCTCGCACGCGCTGCATGCTCAGCCATGCGTTGCGTTGCCCGCGCTATGAAGGAAGCATCGCCCGGCGTGATCCACTCATCGAGGATCAAGACGTCAGGTTCGATCGCTGTCGCAAAAGCAAAGGCAAGGCGAGTCGTCATGCCTGCCGAGTAGGTTTTAATCGGCAAATCAAAAAAGTGGCCCAGTTCGGAAAACTCCTCGATGTCGGGGATAATCGCTTCAACATCTTTGCGAGGAATGCCTCGATGCAGCCCCAAAAGCCGTATGTTTTGCCGACCGGTCGCTTCAGCTGACATCCCCATGCTAATGTCCAGCATTGCCGAAACGCGCCCAGAAATCGAAACGTCACCGCGCGTGGGGTGATACACGCCCGCTGCGACACGCAAAAGCGTGGTCTTTCCAGACCCGTTATGCCCATAGAGAGCGACGCGCTCGCCTTCTTCGATCTTGATGTTGATATTGTCGAGCGCCTGTACGGCGACGCCGCCACTACGGTCGCGACCGACTTTTCCGCCTACCAATTTGCGAACAACGTCGCGTCGAAGCGAGGCTTCTGCAACCGACAGAACTGGATAAATGAGGCTGACACCACGAAGTGAAATCAGCGGCACAGCGTGCTTGGTATCGTGCATTTAATCAGACCCAAAAAGCAATGCGACGGCGATACTTGGCAAACATGAAGAAGGTGAAAACACCCCCAACGACCAAGGAAGCGATCGAGAAAACCCACGAGCTTATCGGAATAGAAATGCCCAAAAGCGGATCACGAACGAGAGAAAGCCAGTGATAAAGAGGGTTGATTTCAGCGTACCACTCTCTGCCGCGGAGCATGTCCGGCATCCAGAAAATCGGCGAAACGAACATTAAGAACTGCAGTATATAGGAAACAATATAGGGCACATCTCGGTAGCGAGCGCCTAACAGACCCATTAGCGTCGCCATCCACACCAAGTTGGCAATAAGCAAAAGCGTTCCAAGAACAAGAGATATCGGGTTTATGTCAAGAATTCTGCCGTAAAATAACAGCACCAATAGTGCCACAGGTAGAGTATGGGCTGCAACCAACAGATTTCGCAGAATTACCCTCGCTACATAGCCAAAGAGTGGCTGTGGTGCGTTTTTGATCATGCCAGCTGAAGCAATAAACGTATTGGTCGACTCAGTCATGGTGTTTTGGAAATACAACCAACCGAACAATGCGCAGGTTATGAATGGTATGAACGTTGAGTGATCAATGTTCAAAATGCGGGCATAGAGAAACCCAAATGATCCAGAGATGATAGCAAGGCTCATCGCCATCCAAAGAGGACCGAGAACAGAGCGATGATACCTTTCCTGCAAATCCAGCCAAGCTAGGGCGCCAAAAATTGGGAAGCGCTTGAATGTGGTTAAAATATCGGAAAACGCTTGAGCAACATTCATTGAAAAGTCAAAGCTCTCAAAGGATTCTAGTTTTGGGAGTTAGCGAAAAAACAAACGGACTTCGGCATCATAACGCTTGCCAACTTTCTGAGCCCATTCCTGAAAAACGACATGTCATGACCTGTCCGCCAAAATTTTCTAACGCTCTTTGAACGAAATGGGCGCGGGATGGGTCTACGAAGAGCATCATAAAGCCACCGCCTCCCGCACCTGAGACTTTGCCCGCCCGCGCACCGGCTTTCAGTGCTGCATCAAGGACTTGGTCGATTGAATCGTTTGTAACATGCAAAGCAGTCTTTTTCTTGGCATCCCACCCCCGGCGCAACGTGTGCGCTGCGCGGATCAGATCACCAGTCAAAATCGCTTCCTTCATTTCTCGTGCTTCGGCCTTCACCGCGTGGGTTGCCTCAAGCGCGCTTCCGTCATCGCCGTCAAGGCTTTCGACCTGTTGAGCAATGATTTTCGCCGATTCTCGGGTCGCGCCGGTAAAATAGAGCAGTATCGAGGCTTCTAATTCGCGTTCGATTCGGGCCGGTAGCCTTAGCGGATTCACGATAACGCGGTCATCGGCGTAGAATTCCATGAAGTTCAGCCCGCCAAAGGCCGCCGCATATTGGTCTTGTCGACCGCCATCAAGCCCAAGGTCGCGACGCTCAATCTCAAAGGCTAGCCGTGCTATATCATATTCACCCAGCGGGGCTTGCAGATAGGTTTTGAACGCTTCGATGAGGGCCACAACCAGCGCAGATGATGAACCGAGGCCAGAGCCAGCGGGCACATCCACATGGGTCGTAATCGTTGCGCCAAACGCATCACCGCCATTAAACAGCGCCACCATGCGGTTATAGACGCCACAGATCAGCCGTGCTTGGCCATTTGTTGCGAGGGGGTGCTGAGCCTTTAATTCGACGGTTTCGTTGAGGTCTGCCGACACAAGGACCAGTTTGCCATCTTTGCGCGGTTCGATATGGGCATGGGCATAAAGTTGGATGGCGCAGTTAAGAACGAAGCCGCCATGCCTATCACAATAGGGCGAGACATCGGTTCCCCCCCCGGCAAAACCAAGCCTCAACGGAGCCCGAGCGCGCACGGCACGGGACTTGTGGTCAGTAATCGGCTTTATTGGCATTGACGAGTATGGGGTCTTTGAATGAACACGGGCGCTGCGTGCCACTCAATTCTCCGCGCCGCAACTGGATAAGGCATGAATCCGACATTGAAATCAGCCGGAATGCTTCCATCCACACCTGATTTTCAGGCTTCAGGGTGCGCGCGCTGGTCGTGGGCGACCCTGACGCGCGGCTGGTATCGCTTTAGCGTGCAGGGGGAAGGCTTTTACAACGTTATTCTGACGATGCGATCCGGCGATGGGGCGCCAACATTTGCCCAGCGCATCAGCCTGTCGCGGGATAAAGCGGGCACCTGGTCAGTAGTCTGCCTGCTTTCCGAAGCCGTCCGTACGCTTGAAGTGCATTGGGACGGCACCGGCGAGTATGCGAATGTTCGCTTGAGCAAAGTTTCCGGTTTGGAACTGCTGCTGGAACTGATGGTACGCGGATTTCGATCGTTTCTGGCAAGCCCGGTGGAAACTTTACACAAAGCCATACCAATCCTGCGCTCAATCCTGAAAGGTTCGTTGGCGGCGCTACCGAGTGCGGCTGTGGCAAGGCTCACCGATGAGGATTATCGAGATTGGCTTCGCCGCTATGATTTCAGCGCACCTTCTTCGGCAAGCGATGTGCTCATCACATTAATGACGCCGATTTTTCGGCCGAACACTGACCATTTTGACGCGATGATTGCGTCTGTACAAAGGCAGACCCACAACCATTGGCGTTTGATCCTCAGCGATGATGGTAATGCCGATAAGAGCTTAACGGAAAAACTGTCCGCACTATCGGCAGGCGATGAGCGGATTTCGTTTGTGTCGGCAATTACAAACGGGGGCATTTCCGCTGCGCTCAATTTGGCGCTGCAAGAAGCTAAAGAGGGTTGGGTTGGTGTGCTCGATCAGGATGATTGCCTGCATCCGAATGCTCTTGGCGATGTTGCCCACGGCCTGGCTGCAAACCCTCATGCACGCCTAGCCTTCACTGACGAAGACAAATTGAATGGAGCTGGCAACAGGATTGAGCCAAATTTGAAGCCTGATTGGAACCCAGAGCTGTTGTTGGGCCAAAACTATCTGAACCATTTAACAGTCTTTAGAGCCGAAGATGCCCTTAGGATTGGTGGGTTTAGATCCGCCTTTGATGGCGCTCAGGATTGGGACTTATATCTCCGCCTCAGTGAAGGGTGCCGAGCGGCTGACATCGTCCATGTGGCGCAACCACGCTACCATTGGCGCAGGACGCAGCACTCAACCGCATCTTCTATCGGTGCCAAGCCGGAAGCCCAAGCGGCCGGCCTGCGCGCCGTGCAAGCTGCCTTGGACCGCCTTGGCCGAGGGGATGTTGCGCTCCCGCTGGCAGGTGCACCTTATGTGGCAATCAAGCGCGTACTTCCTCAGAATTTACCCCGTGTTTCTATCTTGGTTCCAACGCGCGATCGGCCCGATCTGATCGAACGCGCCGTGTGGTCGATCTTAAGTCTCACCGATTACGACAATTTCGAGGTGATCATTCTAGACAATGGCTCGACCGAGCCACGCACCTTTGCCGTGTTAGAGGCACTCGCCCGCGATCAGCGGGTGCGGGTGAAGCGGTTTGACTACGCCTTCAACTTTGCACGGTTGAATAATGATGGGGTGAAAGAAACCAACGCGCCTATTTTGGCTTTGGTTAATGATGATGTTGAGATCATTGCACAAGCTTGGCTTAAGGCCATGGTTGGTGAGGCGCTCCGCCCTGAGATTGGCCCAGTGGGTGCCAAACTGCTTTACCCCGACAACACCATCCAACATGCTGGCATCATTCTAGGCCCCGGCGGTGTCGCAGGCCATGAATATCGTGGGGCGGCCATGGAGGAGGCGGGACCTTTCCACCATCTGCGATTATTGCGGCGTGTAAGCGCTGTCACGGCGGCATGTATGGTGGTTCGGCGCGATGTTTGGAAGGCCGTAGGGGGTATGGATAGCGAGACCTTTGGGGTCGCGTGGAACGATGTCGACTTTTGCCTTCGCTGCGCAGATCGCGGATTCTACACCGTTTGGACCCCAGACGCCTTGGCCCGTCATTGGGAGAGCCAGTCGCGTGGCGCCGAAGGCGACAACCCGGCAAGGGCCGCAGAACGCGCCCGTTTCGTGGAGCGTTGGGGGACTAAGCTATCGCACGATCCATTTCGTAATCCTGCGTTTGATCCGATGCGGGAGACCCGTGCCTATCGACAGTAATGTAAAATGGATTTCTCGCTCGCGAAGCGGGAATTTGACTGCTAACGTTTCGCGATGAGCATCACCTTGTACGCACTTCCCGGATCGCCACCCAGCTGGCGCGTTTGGCTTGGCCTTCTGCATTTGGGCGTCCCGTTTGAGGTGAAGCGGATGTCATATGCGGCCGGAGACATGCAAACGCCTGAGTTTCTCAGCATCAATCCGCGCGGCCAAGCGCCAGCACTCGTTGATGGTAGCTTAGTTGTTTGCGATTCGATGGCGATCCTTGGCTATCTTGAGGACGAGTATAGCGATCGCGCGCAAGGGCGATCCTTGTGGCCGCTCGATAAAGCAGACCGCGCGAGGGCGCGGGAACTGACAGAGGTCGCGCTCAACATCCTCGGAAATCGTGTTTACGGGTTGCTAGCAGAACAGATTTTCGGGTTGCCACCGGAAGAGCGCCAACCGGCGATCATCAATAAGGCGCTTTCAACCGGCAAACGGGAATTGGCCCGCTTTGGCTTGATTTTGGAAGGGCAAGATTGGCTCGTCGGCAACGCCCCATGCCTTGCAGATTATGTTCTTTATGGCTTGATCGGATTTACCCTCCATGTGGATCGCGAGCAGCCAGGACTGAAGATCAAAGAAAATGTCGAACCGGCCGTGATTGATTGGATGCGACGTGTGGAAAGTTTGCCCCGGTTTGAAGAAACCTGGCCAACGCACTTTGTCGCAATCACTGAAACCTGAGCGACGATGATGCCTCGAACGGCTTTGATAACGCATCCAGCGATGCTGAGGCACGATACAGGTTTGGGCCATCCCGAAAGCCCAGATCGGCTGCGCGCCGCGTTGGCAGCGCTTGATACCCCCGTTTTTGCTGAACTTGTCCGTTTCGAGGCCCCATTGGTTTCCGATGAAGCGGTCATGCTGGTACATCCACGGGAGTTTGTGGATCGACTTTACTCGCTCGCTCCAAAACAGGAAGGCATGCTTGTTGGGATCGACGCCGACACAGTGATGTCTGCTGGATCGGTTGAAGCGATGCAACGTGCGGCCGGCGCCGTGACCTGTGCTGTTGACGGTGTGATGGCAGGGCTGTGGACAAACGCATTCTGCGCGGTGCGCCCACCGGGGCACCATGCAGAACCCGATCAAGCCATGGGTTTTTGCTTTTTGAACAATGCCGCAATCGGGGCGCTCCATGCTCGCCATGCCCACAAGCTTCAGCGCGTGGCCGTCATTGATTTTGATGTTCACCATGGCAATGGCTCTCAAACCGTCGCGGAAGCAGACCCTGACTTCTTTTATGGCTCCATTCATGATGCGGGAGCCTATCCCGGGACCGGGTTTGCCCATGAGACGGCACACGGCAATTTGGTGAATGCGCCGGTCCCAAGCGGATCCGCAGGCGCCGCATGGCGGCGTGCCTTTGAAGAGAAAATCATGCCAGCGCTCGAAAGATTCGAGCCGGAGTTCATCGTGATTTCCGCTGGCTTCGATGCCCATGTTCTGGACCCACTCGCGAGTCTACGGTTGGAAACAGAGGATTTTGACTGGGCAAGCCGGGAAATTCTGACCCAAGCACATCGATTTTGTGGTGGGCGGCTTGTTTCGACTCTGGAGGGCGGCTACCACCTAGCTGCGTTAGGCCGTTGTGTTTCTTCGCATGTTAATGTGCTTATGAGGGGATAAGTGCGTCACATCGCTGCTGTGTGCGCCTGTTTCGGGTGGGGATAACAAGCCAAATGGATGCTTTCCCGGCTGAGAGTGCAGCAGAAGGCGCGTTCGATGCCGCGCTGAAGTCGATAACAATTGTCCGCCACGGCAAACCCGCATTAGACCGTTCTGTGCGTATGAATGCGCGCCGCTTCATTACTTGGTGGGATGAATATGACGCTGGGGGCCTTGCGGAGGCCGGCCAGAAAATCAGTGATGAGCTAAAGGCCGAAGGGGAACATGTGGCGGTAATCATCGCCAGCACGCTCCGCCGTGCGCGTGAAACAGCCGACGTGATCGCCAACGGCCGCGAAGTTCGCTTTGACGAGTTGTTTGTCGAGGCGCGCTTGCCCCCGCCAATGCTGCCTGACTTTTTCTGCGTTAAGCCGGGTTTTTGGGGCGTCCTTGCGCGAATTTCATGGTGGTTTGGGTTTCATGGCGATCAAGAAAGCCGTGTTGAAGCCGAAATTCGGGCCGAAAAGGGCGCCCGCAAACTGATTGAGTTAGCCGAGGCCAATGGCTCAGTGATGCTTGTTGCGCACGGCTGGTTCAATCGCATGATACGCCCTGTGCTTTTGGCGCATGGTTGGGAATGCGTCGACGATCATGGCGATACCCATTGGTCGTATCGCCGATATGAGAAACGAGCCTAATACCAACGCCTAAAAGCTGGCAGCAAAATGCACAAAGTAGCTTGGTCGCAGGCGACGTTCCCGCCCCGCCGTAATCGAAAGCGGCGAAGTCGCCCGGCTGCCTTCCCAAATGGACCGAGACCGCCGGAACGTTGCCCCCCCGGGATTGTCGACCCCAAAGCGCGCAGTGATTCCTTTGCGTAAAGTGGCGTCCGCATAAAGGGTCACAAACTGAGCCTCGGTCCACACGATGGTTTCACGCCTCGTAAATTGGCGCCGTAAACCTTCCCTTCCATAATCAAAGCCCCAGGATAGCTTGCCGGGCGAGATGTCTTGGCGAAATGATGTCCAGAAATAGCGATTGCCATTGCCACTGAGGGGCCGTGACTTCAGGGTTACGGGATCGGTTATTTCGTTATCTTGCCAAGCCCAATCGACGGAAAGCTCACCATTCTTGATCCCAATTGGGTCCGTTTGCAGCGTGGTTGAAAGGTTAAGACCCCATTGCTTCGCATCGCCGACATTGCCAATCGCTTCGCCGCCATCTGCGACGGGGATATCGCCGATGGCCCCGTCAATGGCGTCATAGAACACGGTGAACTCGACTACGTTCTTCGCGCCCCAACGACGCTCAAAGCCTAGCTCGGTGTGCCAAGTCTGATCGGGCTCCAGCTCCGGGTTGCCAGCGTTCTGGCGTGAATCTTGGACATCAGACGACGATACAAAGTCCCCAAAGTTTAGCTGGCCAACCTCGCGCTCAACCCGGCCTCGTACCGTCCATCCCTCTCTCGGGCGCCATGAAAATGCGGCACTGGGTTTGGGGTAGAAGAATGAGCGAGATTTTTTTGCGTCGCCTGATTGTTCAATCGTGGACGATTCGAGCTTTAGGCCTCCTTCGAGGCTTAGCGTCGGCGTCATTTGCCAAGCATCGCGGGCGGAAAGCTCGTAGCGAAGTTCCTCGACACGTGAATTTGCGATGCTTAAGGGCACATTTACGAAAGGGCCGCCGCTCGAGGTTTTCAGCTTTTGGCTGGCATCCAAAAAGTTGAATGCCACTTCGAGGCCAACATCCCAATTATGCTGTGTCGTTTTCCCCGTCAGCGAAAGGCGAGCGAGTCGTTCGCCGGAGCTGCCCTCCGACGTAAATTCGGAGGCTGAAAACAAGTTCGGATTGTTCGCTTGGCGCTGGCGAAAGACGTTTGTGTTGGCTTCGTTCTCGCCATTTGCAAGACCGGTCAGCTTCCAAACAGCCCCCCAAGGACCGGGGCGAGAAATATCGCCGCCGACTTCGAATTCTTGCTCATTATTTCGCTCAAAGCCCGAATCGAAAGTAACAGGTCGTTGCGCCCCGTCTTGGGCATCAACCCAATAGTCGCGGCTAAAGCGTCCATTCTCAAGCTTGATGTTGATGTTAAATGGTGTGTCGGCAGCGCCACCGCTAAAAGCTGCGGTGCCGGACTGATACCATCGAATCCTTCGGTCACGGTTTGGGCCTTGGCCGATGATCACGTCATTGCGATCCGTTATTTTTTCCCGCCCAATCAAATATTCCGATTGAACTTGTCCGCCCTTTAGCCCGAGTGTACCTGTGACCCCTTTGAGAACCTGACCCGACCAAGAAATTTCGCCATAAGGTGCAAGGCGATCACCACGCTGCACTGCAAAATTCAGTTTCGCACTGCCAGCACCGCTGGCGCCCTCTAGCCGCACTACATTGACTACTAGGGCAGAACCACCCGCATCAATCCCTACGCTTGCGGCATCAATGAGCTCGATATGGCTGACCGAGGCTGCTGGAACTGCGGTCAGTACATCTTGCAAGGAGCTGCTTTTGGCCGATGGCCGTTCGCCATCAATCAAAACGTTCCCAGCTGCGCCGCCGAATCCTCGAACGCTGTCGCCCTCATTGATCGAGAAGCCCGGTATCCGGCGCACCATATCGAGGGCCGTTTGCGGCACGTAGGAGGCAAAGTAAGCTGGTTCAAACTTTTGGGTCTCGGCGTATGCCACCGAAAAGTTGAGTTGAGCCACAGTCAAAAGCGCTGCAGCGCAAAGAAGTTTCTTATTCATGGGGTGCCCCTTAGAGGTGCTCATAAGGTTAGTTGATGTGAAAATCGACTTAACTTCTGTCAATGAACGGGGAAACGAGATTAAATTTCAGCCATTCTAGTGTTGCTTTGCTCTGGCTGATTAGACGTTGAGAATGCATAGGGGCCTATATGACGACACCCTCAAATCCGGCTGCAGTGTTTGATAGACACCTTGTCCGCTTGCGTCGCGAGCGGGCAGCTTATGGCTTTGCTGCGGCAGATTTTCTCAAATGCCGCGTGGTCGCGGACCTTGCTGATCGTCTCGAAGCGATAAAGAGGGACTTTCCAGTCGCGTATGATCTGGGTAGCCATGGCGGGTATTTTCGCTCGGAGGTCCGCAAACGTGAAGGTTTGGCGCAGCGGATTGGTGTTGTACTGGAGTCCGATTTTTCAGAAACGATGCTCGCGTGCCGTGGCAATCGGGGCACGAGTTTCGTGGCTGATGAGGAAACGTTGCCAATCGCTCCGGCAAGCCTCGATCTTGTGGTTTCAGCCATCAGTTTGCATTGGGTGAACGATTTGCCGGGCTGCTTTGCTCAAGTTCGGCGCGCTTTGAAGCCTGACGGGCTTTTCATCGCCTCGATAATCGGTGGGCGTTCGTTAGCGGACCTCCGTGCGGCGTTCTTGGAAGCAGAGAGTGAAATAGTTGGTGGCGCTGGTCCGCGTTTGTCGCCATTTGCAGATGTTCAGGATGTCGCAGGTTTGCTTCAAAGGGCCGGCTTTGCTTTGCCCGTAGCCGATACGGATACCATTGAAGTGCGTTATCGTGACCCCTTCAAAATCCTGAGGGATTTGCGTCTCATGGGAGAGGCGTCTGCCCTCAAGGACAGAACGCGGTCGCCCCTTACACGGGCCATTTTGGTGCGAGCGATGGAGATTTACGCCGATAGGACACGCGATGCCGATGGTCGCTACGTCGCAAAGTTTGACATTGTAACCGCTACGGGCTGGGCGCCATCCGAAACGCAGCAGAAGCCATTGCGACCGGGTTCAGCGAAAATGCGTCTAGCAGATGCGTTAGGCGCGGTTGAGCACAAGCTTTAGCGGGCGTTTTGCACCGACGAGGTGATGTTGCTGAACATATTGGTTGTGCTGCCAGCAAACGCCGTAAAACCGCCCACAAGACCAAGGAACACCAGTGCCGCAATCAAGCCATACTCAATCGCAGTAGCGCCGCGTTGATTGGTTGCGAAATAAGCGATGAACGCGTGAACAGTCCTCAGCATAGCCGTGTCTTTCCCAGCAGTTCAGCCAAAGGCTCAAGAAGAGGAATGTCGGCAGCTGGCATTGCATAGCTGGTCAAAGCGTCAGCGCTGACCCATGCCAAGTTTTGGGCTTCTTTTCCTTGGGGCGTGCCTTCCCACTGTGTGCAGATAAAGACAGGCATCAAAAGGTCAAAGTCCGGGTAGGCGTGGGATGCAAAGTGCCATGGCGAGAGTGAGGATTCAGCGACCTGAATGCCAAGCTCCTCGTGCAACTCCCGCACAAGCGCAGCCGTAAGGCTTTCATTGGCTTCGCGTTTGCCACCAGGAAATTCCCAGAGGCCAGCGAGGCTTTTGCCTTCAGGTCGTTGCGCTAGGAGCACTCGCCCCTCCCCATCCAACAACGCCACCGCCACCACAATTAGCAACGCTCGCATTTATTGGTCTTTGCACACTAGCACGGGATTGGTTGAATGATCCCCAACGACCAGAGTTAACAAGACCTCAAAATTACGTGGCTCAGTTGGCCTCATGAGCGGTAATCACCATTAATAGCGACGTATTCCTTTGTGAGGTCACATGTCCAAACTGTGGCCGCGCCAGCGCCTAAGCCAACATCCACAAGGATGTCGATGTTTTGACCGGCCATGTGCGCATTGATAGGGGCTTCATCATAAGCCACCGCGCCACCGTCCCGCGCTGTCCAAATGCCGCCAAAGCGCACGGATAGTTTCTCGCGCGAGACCGGCTCTCCAGCCTTGCCCACCGCCATCACGATCCGGCCCCAGTTGGCATCTTCGCCACAGATCGCGGTTTTAACCAACGGGGAATTGGCAATAGCCATCGCAATCGTCCGGGCAGAGGCCTCCGAAACCGCGCCTTGCACCTCAATTTGGATGAATTTTGAGGCTCCCTCGCCATCGCAAACCACCTGATGCGCCAAGTCCAGCATCACGCCTCGAAGCGCAGCGGCAAACCCCTCAAGGCGAGGATCATTGGCATCCTCAATCAGCGGCGCACCCGAAGCACCGGTCGCGTAGAGCAGCACTGTATCAGACGTAGAGGTATCGCTATCGACGGTGATTGAATTGAATGTCGGGTCAACGAAACGCGACACCAACGCTTGAACAACGGGTGGGCTTAGGGCGGCATCGGTGAACATGAACACCAACATTGTCGCCATATTGGGGGCGATCATGCCGGAGCCCTTAGCAATACCGGCCAAATGAACGGGCACACCATCAATCTCTACCGTCGCGCCGGCTCCCTTTGGGAAGGTGTCGGTCGTCATAATCGTGCGCGCTAACGCTTCCCAATCTGGCGGGGCCAGCGTCGGCCAAACGGACGGCAAATGCTTTGCCACAGTATCAGCAGGCACAGGCGCGCCGATAACCCCCGTAGCAGCCAACATTACTTCCGTGGGAGAGCAGCCCACCAATTCCTGAACCGACGCCACCGTGGCGGCGTTTTTGGCCACACCAGCCGTCCCGGTAAACGCATTGGAATTGCCTGCATGAGCAATAAGTGCCCGCGCTGAGCCGCCTGCGGCCACATTGGCGGCGCACCATTCCACATCGCAGGATCGCGTCGCCGAGCGTGTAAACGCGCCGCCAACGGAAGACCCCTCGTTCACAACGGCAACGATTAACTCATTGCGTTCGTATTTGTACAAACCGAGGCGTGCGACGGCGGTTTGAACACCCCGTACAGGTGGTAGGGCCGGGAAGCGCGTCGGTGCAAGCGGAGAGGTTTTTTCGACTTTCATGGCGCTCAAGTGGCCGCCTTGCTTTTGCCCGTCAAGCACGAAAACACCGCAAACAGTGCCTTGTTCTTCCATCGTCAACCATTCGCGCCTATATCCAACGTGCTGCCCAGCAATGAGCAGATATGGTGATAAACGCGCGTGGCATAAGCGGACCGGACCCGGGTGCGATTCCCGGCGGCTCCACCACCTCTCCCGGCCAGTTATCGCGGCATGCGGGACCAAGAGGACTGAGGGGCCGATCAGGATCGACGGACGTCTAAAGACGTGGCTTTTACTCGTGTGGGCTTCGTTATCAGCCCATTTATGTAACTGCGAACGATAACTTCGCTGAAGAGTACGCTCTCGCCGCGTAATGCGGTGCTGGCATATTCGACCTAAGCCCTGAAGGTTAGCCCCTTCAGGCGGGGTAAGGGGGGAGACCCGGCAACAGAACTCCTCCCGCTTTAGCGCACGACACCTGTTTTTGGCATTTTTTCGACTTATGCTCATTATAGGGCTTTTTTTGATCTTACGGCGCTGGTCGTTATCCCTGAATTACACGCCGATTTTTCGCCCAATCGGGATACGCGCACACCAACCGTCCGAAAGCCGATTGACGCACGCTTCGGGTCAGCTAAGGGTCAATTCACAGGGAGAAAAACAATGGCGGACGATATCATTGGCTATGAAGCGCTAGCGCAGGATGCGCTGCGTGGGGTGGTACGCCGCGCCCTCGACATTACTGCTAAAGCCGGAGCTGCGCCCGGCGAGCACCATTTTTACATCACGTTCAAGACCAAGGCGCGTGGCGTGGTGATCGCGGACTATCTTGCCGACAAATACCCAGACGAGATGACGATCGTCGTCCAGCACCAGTTTTGGGACTTGATGACCGATGATAAGCATTTCGAAGTTGTGTTGAAGTTCGCTGGTGTCCCCCAGCATCTTTCCATCCCATGGGGCGCGCTTACGCGCTTCTTCGACCCCTCGGTGCGGTTTGGCCTGCAGTTCGACGCGGTTGATGCCGAAGCGGCCAACGAAAAAGTGCCTGAGATAGCCGGTGGCGATGATGCTAATGCCGACGCCGCCCCCGCAACGGCCGGAGTGGTCAGCCTTGATGCGTTCCGCCGCAAGAAATGAGCGCTGAAGCCGCGGCGGATGCCCGCCCGAAGCTGACCGATGCCGAGATGCTGGCCCGCTTTCATGGGGCCAAACGCCGTCCGCCGTGTTCAGACGCTTTGGGTTTAGAGCTTCTAGCCATCAACCAAGAGCAGATGACTGTGCGCGCCGCATTCACCGGCAGCCCTTCGTGGGTAAACCCCATGGGCGCGCTGCAAGGTGGCTTCGTGACCGCAATGCTCGACGAGGTCATGGCCGTTGCCGGTATCGTCGCCTCAAACGTCACTGCAACCGTCCCGACGCTTGAGCTTAAGGTCAGCTTTCTGCGCCCGTGCCCGCCAGGCAGGCTCGAGGCGACTGCGCGTGTCGTGAAATGGGGGCGTCAAATTGCGTTCCTCGAGTCTGAATTGTTTGATCCAGATGGCCGACCTGTGGCTCGAGCCACTGCTACGGCGACGATTGCCGCTGTCCCTAAGCGAGGCTGAGCGCCACATCGACCACGGCAGCAAATCCGCGCTAGTGTGCGTCGTGTTTGAGGTTCACCCGTGATTGCTTCGCCTTCCCGTCGCTGCTTTGTTCTTGCAAGCTTCGCTGCCGCAAGCATGGCCACCCAAACACAAGCCCAAGCGCTCAAGCCATTGCGGGTCGCTGCCGCATCCGATTTGAAGTTTGCAATGGCCGAAATTGTGCAATCCTATAAGGCCATTTCGCGACAGCCGATCGACATGGTGCTTGGCTCTTCGGGCCTGCTCACTGCGCAGATCGAGCAGGGCGCGGCGTTTGACATCTTCATGTCCGCCGACCAATCCTATACCAGCCGCCTTGCCAGCAAACGCCTAACGCAAGGGGCCGGTGCGCTTTATGCCCGAGGCCGCATCGCGCTTTTTGTAGCAAAAGGTTCGCCGCTCAAGCCCGACGGGAGACTGGCTGATCTGCGCATGGCTTTGAACGACGGCAGACTAAAAAGGCTCGCTATCGCCAATCCGGAACACGCCCCTTACGGACGCGCCGCGCGCGAAGCTTTGATCTATGCGGGCCTATGGTCCGCCGCCCAACCCCGCTTGGTCCTCGGCGAAAACGTGTCTCAAGCCACCCAATTTGCCACGACAGGCGATGCTCAGGCTGGCATTATTGCGTGGTCGCTCGCGTCGGCCCCAGATATCGCCAAACTGGGAAAAGCCGTGCTCATTCCCGAAAATTGGCATAAGCCGCTGGATCAGCGTATGGTCATACTCACCCGAGCCAAGCCTGCGGCATTCGCCTTCTACTCCTATTTGCAAAGCCCCCCAGCGCGTGCGGTATTCAAGCGCTTCGGCTTCGCCTTGCCACAAGACAAGGCCTAGACCGATGGATTGGCAGGCTCTTGCCGTATCAGCCAAGCTTGCAGGCGTCACCGCGCTGATCCTTGTGCCGCTCGGTATTGTGGTGGGGCGTTGGTTGGCGTTCAACCATTTCCGAGGGCGTGCACTGGTTGAGGCGTTGGTTGCTTTGCCATTATTGTTGCCGCCGACGGTGCTCGGTTTTTACATGCTGCAAGGCATGAGCGCGAATAGCCCGATTGGCCAATGGGTCCAAGCGCTTACCGGCCAAGGCGTTGCGTTCACGTTTCAAGGTCTCGTCATCGCCAGCATCATCGCAAATCTTCCTTTCGCTATCCAACCCCTCCAGCGCGCGTTTGAGGGCATCGGCACCGACGTCCGCCATGCTTCTTGGGTAGGCGGCCTTAGCCCGTGGCAGACGTTTTTGCGTATCGAATTGCCGCTGGCTTGGCCTGGCCTTCTCACCTCGATCGTTCTCACACTAGCCCACACCATGGGGGAGTTTGGCGTTGTGTTGATGGTGGGCGGTTCCATCCCCGGCGAAACCCGCACCTTTGCCATCGCGATTTACGACCGTGTTCAAGCCTTTGATATGGCAAGTGCGGGCTTGATGGCCGCCACCCTGTTGGGCATCTCCTTCGTGGCCATTGCGCTGGTCTATGGGTTTGGTTCGCGCTCGGTGCGCGTCAGTGGGTGAGGGGGGTTCTGGCCTCATCGTGGCGGTCACGCAAAAGACCCCGTTCCCCATGCAAGCGCGTCTGGCGTGCCCTGCCGGTCAATTGCACGCTATTGTTGGCACATCAGGAGCCGGCAAAACCACGCTTCTGAAAGCCATTGCCGGGCTAAACCGCAGCTGCATGGGCACCATCACGTGTAACGGAAATATCTGGCTCGACACCGAAAACCGCCGCTTTGTCAGCCCGCAAGCCCGCCGCGTTGGCCTCGTCTTTCAAAACTACGCGCTCTTTCCGCACATGAACGCCCGAGACAACGTTTCCAGCGCCATTGACCATGGGAGCCCCAGCGAAAAAGCCAATCGTGCCGATGATCTGTTGAACCAAGTGGCATTGCCGGGCTTCGGCGCACGCCGGATCGCCAGCCTCTCAGGCGGAGAGCAGCAGCGCGTGGCCGTCGCCCGCGCCCTCGCGAGAGACCCCGCCATTCTCCTGCTTGACGAGCCGTTTTCTGCCGTTGACCGCATGACCAGGCGTCGCCTTCAGGCCGATCTGGCAGCGCTCCGTCAGTCGCTCAACATCCCGATCCTCTTGGTAACCCACGACATCGACGAAGCCCTCGGATTAGCCGACCTCATCACCGTAATGCATCGTGGTGAAACCCTTCAAACCGCCACGCCTGTCGAAATCATGGCAAACCCGGCACATGAAATCGTCGCCGCAATCTTGGGGGTGGCACGCTAAAGCCCAGCAGGGGCACGCTGCCACGCGCGGATCATCACACACTCGCTTTCGGCTCGGCGCTTTTCCAAAACGAGGCGCACGATCTGGCTGTCGTCATGAAACACCGCCTTGGTCAGCCCATCGAGAACGGCTTTGGCGATGTTGTCCAAATCTATCGGCGGCATTCCGGGCAAAAGGTCCACCATGATCTCGACTTCAAAATCGCCCCACCGCGGGCGAATATCAAAGCTGGTCCGGAAAAACTCGCGCAGGGTTTGCTTGTAGATGCGCGCTTGGGACGTCACGGTGCCGAGACGGACCTCGACAACTTCCCCAACGCGGCGCGCGCGCACCGTCGCTCCGCCTACCCAATCCATCGCGCCATCATTCATGGTGTCAGTTTGGCGCGAATACAGAGCCGATGCCATCCCTTGCTTTCGAAGACCGAAGCCGTCGTGCTAGAGCCGCTTAATATCCTCTTAATCCACAAGCGAGACTGAAACCATGACCGCCACGCGCATTGAAACCGATACTTTTGGCCCGATTGAGGTAGCATCAGATCGCTATTGGGGTGCGCAGGCCCAGCGCTCGCTCGGCAATTTCAAGATCGGCTGGGAAAGGCAGCCCCTGCCTATCGTGCGCGCACTTGGCGTCGTCAAGCAGGCCGCCGCCCGCACCAACATGGCCCTCGGCAAGCTCGACGCGACCCTTGGCGACGTCATCATTAAAGCCGCTCAAGAGGTCATTGACGGCAAGCTGAACGATCATTTTCCGCTGGTCGTATGGCAAACAGGTTCAGGCACCCAGTCCAATATGAACGCCAACGAAGTGATCTCGAACCGCGCCATCGAAATGATGGGTGGCGTCATGGGGTCGAAAAAGCCCGTTCATCCGAACGACCACGTCAATATGAGCCAAAGCTCCAACGACACCTTCCCAACGGCTATGCACGTCGCCTGCGCCGAGGAAGTTGTGACTGTTTTGGATCCGGCGCTAGAGCATTTGTTGGCCGCGCTGCGCGCAAAGGCCGAGGCGTGGAAAGACATCATCAAGATCGGGCGAACCCACACGCAGGACGCCACGCCCCTTACGCTTGGCCAAGAGTTTTCAGGCTATGCCCAACAGGTAGAGAACGGCCTAAAGCGCATTCGGATGACGCTTCCCGCGTTGATGGAGCTTGCCCAAGGTGGAACCGCGGTCGGCACTGGCCTCAACGCCCCGATTGGCTTTGCTGAAAAGGTAGCCGCCGAAATTGCCTCGATCACCGGCTTGCCCTTCACATCGGCACCCAACAAGTTTGAAGCCTTGGCGGCGCACGATGCGATGGTGTTTACCCACGGCGCGATAGCCACAGTCGCGTCTAGCTTGTTCAAAATTGCCAATGACATTCGCTTTTTGGGCTCTGGCCCTCGCGCGGGCTTGGGCGAATTGTCGTTGCCAGAGAACGAGCCGGGCTCGTCCATCATGCCGGGCAAGGTCAACCCAACCCAATGTGAAGCGCTGACCCAAGTCTGCGCTCACGTCATGGGCAATAACGCGGCCATCGGCTTTGCCGGCAGCCAGGGCCATTTCGAACTGAACGTGTTTAACCCGATGATGGCCTATAATTTCTTGCAATCAGTCCGCCTAATGGCCGACGCCGCCATTAGTTTCACCGATAATTGCGTCGTCGGCATTGAGCCGCGGCTCGACAACATCAAGCAAGGCGTTGATCGTTCGCTGATGTTGGTCACCGCGCTCAACGGCAAGCTCGGATACGATGCGTGCGCCAAGATCGCTAAGACAGCCCACAAGAACGGCACAACCCTGCGCGAAGAAGCCGTCGGCGGTGGGTATCTCACCGACACGGAGTTCGACGAAGCGGTTCGCCCTGAGAAGATGATCTCGCCCGGGTGAGGTTGTCACAAGACAGCTCAATATTCGCGCTAATTTTACCAATAACTGGTAGTGAGAACGATCATGCCTGATGTCCTGATCCGCAATGTTGAGCCCGAAACCATCGCCTTGTTCAAAGCGCACGCAACAATGCGTGGGGTTTCGCTACAAGTTGCGCTAAAGGAGTTTCTGGAAGCTAACGCGCCATCTTCCCTTGATGAGCGCCTTGCGCGGATCAATGGCGCGCGCGCCATGACCCGCGCAGGCGGCCCGAGTGGCGGCGAGCTACTACGCCGAGAGCGAGACAAGGCGTGAAGCGCATCTTTGACGCCAGTGCCGCCATGCCGCTGCTAGTTGAGGAGGCCGGCTCTGCGGTGGCCATGGGGCTTTGGACGTCCGCGAGTGAGCGCATTGGCCTCGATCTAACGCTCGTCGAGATTTCAAATCTGATTTGGCAGAAGCACAGAAACCATCAGATCATGCGACCTGCAGCATGGGCAGGTCATGAGGCAAGTACGAGCCTGTTTGACCGAATTGTGCCCAGTGGCCCGCTTCTCAAGGAAGCCATGACCATGGCTCTAAAGATTGGATACCCGGTGCCAGATTGCTTAAACGCGGTTGCCGCACTCAAGCATGACGCTGTTTTGGTTACCACAGACCGTGCATTCTCAACCAAGCTTCGCGGAACCGGTGTCGAGCTTCAGTTTGTGCCCGGCTGATCATTCGGTTCGTTCTCGGCAAGACTTACACCTCGGCGAGACAGAGCCTCACGCAACAGTACTTCCATCTGGGCGTTGGTCGAGCGTAATTCCCCCGCGGCCAGTCGCTCGATAGCGGCAAGCACGCGGGGGCTTACCCGCAGCAGAAATGGTTTGCGTGAGGCGACGGCCATAGCGCGCTTAGCCGTGCAGTGTGCCGGTATTCAAAACAGGCTGCGCCTCACGATCAGCGCAAAGCACGACGAGCAGATTGGAAACCATGGCGGCTTTTCGCTCATCGTCGAGCGCGACAATCTTGCGCTCCGACAACTGGTTAAGTGCGCTCTCCACCATGGTCACAGCCCCGGTCACGATCTTGGCTCGAGCGGACAAGATTGCTTCGGCCTGTTGGCGGCGAAGCATCGCCCCCGCGATCTCAGGCGCATAAGCGAGGTGCGAAATGCGCGCTTCGTCTACTTCAATTCCGGCCAAGAGGAGGCGGGCTTGCAGTTCAGTCCGCAGCTTGTCGGCTACAACTTGCGCATCAGCGCGCAGAGTTGGCTCTTCGTCCTCTGCGTGATCATAAGCGTAGTGCCCGGCAATATCGCGAAGGCCCGTGTCAATCTCTATGTTTACGAAAGACGCGTAGTCATCGACATCGAACAAAGCTTGTGCCGTGTCCGAGATGCGCCACACGACGTTTGCAGCAATTTCGATGGGGTTTCCACGCTTATCGTTTACCTTCAATTGCTCGCTGGTAACGTTGCGCACCCGAAGTGATATTTTCTTTTTGCCATACCAAGGCCAAATCCAACGTAAGCCTGTTTTGCGGTCCGTGCCCTGATAGGAACCAAAAAGAGTGATGGCTGCGCCTTCATTGGGTTGCAATTGGTATAGGCCAGTCAGCGCGAAAACCGCGAACACGATGATGACAATAGCAATCGCCTCAAAGTTTGAGAGGCCGACGAGAAGCCAAACCGCGAAAACGAGGGCCAATAGGCCCAATAAAAACGCGAGGCCGCCACCCATTGTCGCGGCTTGGCGTTCTTTCGAGCGGGTAATTTCCATCGAGTTTGACATTCTTTCCCCTCCAACGAGTATCAAAATGATATCACTTTGGTATTGGAATTCAAGATAGCTTGCTCAATCGCAATGCAGACCTCATGAGCGTGCTTTCTGATCGTTGGTCTAAAGGCACCAAAACTGAGGAAACCCGCCCATGAAATGTTGTGTTGGATTTGCAGCGATCGCGTTCGCCGTGTTGAGCGGCGCGCCCATGGTCGCCAGCGCACAAACCACGTCTAATCCGATAGCGACGCCGATCGAGAAAATCCCAACAGACATAAGACGGACCACGGTCATCGTTCATTCCATTGAACGAAGCCTCAAATTCTATCGCGACGCTCTTGGCCTCAAAATCAATTATGACAACCTCACCACTGTTTCCGGCCCGGCCTTTGCAAAGGGGCAGCCTGGACGCGAGATCCGATTGGTTCTGCTGAATGGCAACGACCCTTGGATCGGTTGGATTGGCCTCATTGAGTACACAAAGCCACCCATCAAACCCGTTAAAGGTAAAAAGCCACCGACAGAGCTTGAGCTTGGCTCTATTGTCATTGTGACTAATGTTGATGATGCCGACAAACGTTGTGCGGCGGCGGCAGCATCACCCGGAGCTCGTCTGGCCTCGCCCACAAAGATTGCTGAATATCCCGGTCGCGAAGGTGGGCCTGTTATTCGGGTAAGGGGCTGCCAAGTATGGGACCCGGACGGCATTCTAGTGGAGCTTAACGCGCGCGTTCAATGACTGTGGCAGGCGTGGCAGGGCCTTTTGCAGCCTGTTAATCCTGATGTGGCAGAGTGATGGCTTGGAGATACCCATGCCTGCACCAATGTCTGATGAGCACATTCTATTCGAGCAAGCCGCTCCTGCGCGCCGGGATAGCGTGCTTGTGCTTGCCGTTTTGGTGGCCATCGCATTTTCAAGCGGGCTGGCTTTAAGAGCTGCCGCCGGAGAGCCCGTTTTGCCCGGTGGTTTCGCACCGGGGCCTGAAACAGCGCAAATCGCACCGAAAGCGCGCGCCTTTCTTGGCGAAGGTGTCTGGCGTGTGGTTGAAAAGACAGGCGCGTGCGAACCTGCGGCAAACTTTCAAGCCTTCGTATTCACACGGCCGCCGAGCGTTGAAGTCGGGCAGGGTGCCCCCGGAACTGGGGAAACGGTTCAGCTTTTGAAAGCGGATGCGACAGAAGCTTTCGTAAGCATTGAGACCAAGGTGTGCGCGCCGGTCGGCTGCAACCACACCATTGAGCGCTACAAGGTTATCGACGCAAACACGATGCAAGAATGGGATTTTGAAGGCAGGCTGCCGGGGCAGGAGCCTTATGTCTTGCTTGCGGCGGGTAAAGCGCCAATGGATGGCACCGAAGGCCGCGTGTTTCGTCGTTGTGACGCGTAGCCGGTTTTTCGCTTCCTCCCCCTAATGACACTATCTTTAACCAAGATTTAGCGCGCCTCGTGCCATTTTCCGAAATGGATTTGGAAATTGAGGGCGTTTCAATGAAGTCATTAGCTTTTGGCCTGATCTTGGCTTCAGTCGCTTCAAGTGTGTGGGCAATCGACCTTCGGGGCCGCACAGACTTTTCAGCGGAAGCCGGCATTGTTTCAGATTATCGCTATCGCGGCGTTTCGCTGACCGACAATGAAGCGGCATTTCAAGGCAGTGTGACCGCTGAACATGAAAGCGGGTTCTACGGGACTGTTTGGGGTTCTGTTCCACTGCGTGGCACAGGCGAAACCGAAATCGACATTAGCGTTGGCTATACATTTGGCGTTGGTCCCGGAACAGCGGACCTCTCCGTTGTTGGCTATGTTTATCCAAATCTCGACAATAGCGACTATGTTAACCTCATAGCCGCCTATGAAATTCCCGTTGGTGAATGGACGGCGCGCGCGGCTGTCGAGTATGCGCCGCCGCAAAGCGGGCTTTCTCAATACTCCAGTTACGCCTCCCTCGCCGTTGAACGCTCAATCCCGAAAACTGGCGTAACCCTTTTTGGAACCGTTGGTTATGAGCAAGGCGCTTTCACTTTAGACGGCGAGAAAGTCGACTATAGCGTAGGCCTCCGCTATCCCGTCGGGCCGTTACTGCTGTCGATCGCCTATGTCGACACTGACGAGAAGCCACCGGTCGGCAGCGAAGATGTGTTTGGCGAGGGCATCGTTGTCGGTGTTTCGGCCGAGTTTTAAGAACTTTGTGAGGCAACGGTGACCGATCACGGTCACCCCACTTTTCGGTTCGCTACCAAATCATCAACCACGCTAGGATCAGCCAAAGTGGACGTATCGCCCAGTGTGGTAACGTCATTTTCAGCGATCTTCCGCAATATACGGCGCATGATTTTGCCCGAGCGCGTCTTAGGCAGACCCGGCGCAAATTGGATCAGGTCTGGTGCCGCAATTGGCCCGATCTCCTTTCGCACCCAGTTGACCAAGGTTTTCGCTAAAACATCCCCCGCCTCAACGCCCACATTGAGAGTAACGTAAGCGTAGATCCCTTGGCCTTTAATATCGTGGGGATAGCCGACAACAGCGGCCTCAGCGACATCAGGGTGGGCAACCAGCGCGCTTTCAACTTCCGCCGTTCCCATGCGGTGGCCCGAAACATTGATCACATCGTCTACCCGGCCTGTTATCCAATAATAGCCGTCCTCGTCGCGACGGCAGCCATCGCCTGTAAAATAAAGGCCTGGATAGGTCGAGAAATAGGTGTTGAAGAAGCGCGCATGGTCGCCATAGACCGTGCGCATCTGCCCTGGCCAACTGTCGAGCAAAACAAGATTGCCGCTCGTTGCGCCTTCGAGGAAATTGCCGTCCCCATCAACCAAGGCTGGACGGACACCAAAGAACGGTTTGGTTGCTGAGCCAGGTTTCAGGTCCGTTGCGCCGGGGAGGGGGGAAATGAGCGCTGCTCCAGTTTCTGTTTGCCACCACGTATCGACAATCGGGCAGCGCCCTTCACCAACGACGCGGTGATACCAAAGCCATGCCTCTGGATTGATGGGTTCACCCACCGTGCCAAGCAGGCGGATGGACGCGCGCGAGGTGCACTTAACGGGCTCCTCTCCTTCACGCATCAAAGCGCGAAGTGCGGTCGGAGCCGTATAGAAGATATTGACCTGATGTCGGTCTACCGTCTCCCAGAACCGCGAGACACTTGGATAGTTTGGCACGCCCTCAAACATGAAGGTTGTCGCGCCGTTTGAGAGCGGCCCATAGACAACATACGAGTGCCCGGTGACCCATCCAACGTCAGCGGTGCACCAAAAGACCTCGCCCTTTCGATAATCAAAGATGGCTTCGAAGGTCATCGAGGCATAGACGAGATAGCCTCCTGTCGTGTGAAGCACGCCCTTCGGTTTTCCGGTGGAGCCCGATGTGTAAAGGATGAAGAGCGGATCTTCCGCGTTCATTTCGATGGCGGCGCAATCGGTTGAGGCTGCGGCGACCGCAGGACCCCATGCCACATCCCGGCCTTCAACCATCGGTACGTTGGCCCCAGTGCGGGCATAAACAAGTACTTTTTGAACACATGGCGTCAACGCTAAAGCGGCATCGACATTGGCTTTGAGCGGGATGATTTTGCCGCCACGCCACCCTTCATCGGCGGTAATTACGAACTTGCTATCGCAATCATTGATCCGGCCCGCCAAGCTATCGGGCGAGAAGCCGCCAAATACGATGGAGTGAATGGCGCCAAGTCGCGCGCAGGCGAGCATTGCGAAGGCTGCCTCCGGGATCATCGGCATATAGAGCGTGACCCGTTCGCCTATTCCTACGCCCAAGTCTTTGAGGACATTGGCGAGCCGGCAAACTTCGTCTTTTAATTCGCCATAGGTGATTGTGCGCGTATCGCCCGGTTCGTCGCCCTCCCAAACAATTGCGCGCGCCTCAGGCTGAATGGCAGCCCAGCGATCCACGCAATTGGTAGAAAGGTTTAGCGTTCCATCGGCATACCATAGGATGCCAAAGTCCCCTTCATTGAAAGAGGTTTCCTTGACCTTGGTATAGGGTTTGATCCAGTCAAGGCGCTTGCCTTGCTCGCGCCAAAACGCATCTGGATCTGCGATGCTTTCTGCGTAAAGCCGATCATAAGCCGCTTTGTCATAGCGCGCTGCTGCCGCAAAAGCCGCTGGAACCGGAAACAAGGTATCGTCTGACATAGCCACTCTCAATCGCCAAGCATTGGGGATGAGCACCCTAGCCTCGGCTCCCCTTTACCTCCAGCAAAATTGCCAAGGCTACGGTAGATGAGAAGTCGAGCTAGACCGAGCATGGCCGCGTGACCGGATCGGCCACCCGCCATTACTTGTGGCAGCCCTTGGGGCCACGAAATTAGTGGACCCATTTTCAAGCATTCTTATCCTACGCGGACACGCTTTTTGCGGAAGCTGGCATTAAGTTCGCGCTTGCGAAGACGGATTGATTTCGGGGTCACTTCGACCAATTCATCATCGTCGATCCATGAAATCGCTTGTTCTAGCGTCGCGCGGCGGGCTGGCGTCAGGCGCATTTGCTCATCCTTACCGGCTGAGCGGACGTTTGAAAGTTTCTTTTCTTTCAGAGGGTTTACGTCCATGTCTTCACCGCGGGAGTTTTCCCCGATGATCATGCCTTCGTAAACCGCTTCGCCATCACCGATGAACAAGGTGCCGCGCGGCTCAAGATAGAAGAGGGCGTAAAGCACAGAGTTCCCAGAATCATTGGCGACAAGGGCACCATTGCGACGGCCGGGGATATCGCCGCGCCACGGCTCGTAAGCGTGGAATAGGCGGTTCATAACGCCGGTGCCGCGCGTATCGGTCATGAATTCAGAGTAGTAGCCGATCAGGCCACGCGATGGGGCATGGAAGATCAAGCGGGTTTTGCCGCCACCGGCAGGCTTCATCTCGGTCATTTCCGCTTTGCGGACCGCGAGCTTTTCAATAACGGAGCCGGTGAATTCATCATCGACGTCGATGACGATTTCTTCGATGGGCTCCAGCTTTTCGCCGGTTTCATCATCCGTCCGCAGAAGCACCTTTGGGCGTGAGATCGAGAGCTCAAAGCCCTCGCGGCGCATGGTTTCGATCAAGACACCGATCTGCAATTCGCCGCGACCAGCAAGCTCAAGGCTATCTTTGTCTTCCGCCTCGGTGACCGTAATGGCAACGTCGCCTTCGGCTTGGCGCATTAGGCGGTCGCGGATAACGCGCGATTGGACCTTATCGCCTTCGCGACCAGCAAGAGGGCTGGAATTGACCGAGATGGTGACTGAAAGCGTTGGCGGATCGATTGGGATCGCCTTGACGGGCTCGGTGACTTCGAGGGCGCAGAGCGTATAAGCAACGGTGGCTTCCGAAAGGCCCGCAATGGCGACGATGTCGCCGGCGCTCGCTTCTTCAACGGGGATGCGCTTGAGGCCGCGATAGGCGAGCAACTTTGACATGCGCGCGCGTTCAACTTCTTTGCCGTCGCGCGTCATGGCTTTGATGGTCTCGCCAACGCGGATTACGCCACTTTCGATACGGCCTGTCAGCGTGCGGCCCAAGAAGGGGTCGCTGTCGATCATGGTAACAAGGAGGCGGAAGGGCTCGCCGACCAACGCCATCGGCTTGGGTGGTGGCACGTGGTCGATAATGGCATCGAACAAAGGCGCGAGGTTCTTGCGCTCATCTTCCATGCGGTGCGTCGCCCACCCTTCTTTGCCGGATGCGTAGAGGGCGGTAAAATCAAGCTGCTCGTTCGTGGCACCGAGCGCCATGAAGAGATCGAACACTTCGTCGAGAACGGCATCGGGGCGTGCGGTTGGACGATCGACCTTGTTCAGCACCACAATTGGCTTCAACCCTAGGCGCAACGCTTTGCCGAGCACAAACTTCGTTTGCGGCATCGGCCCTTCGGTGGCGTCCACCAATAGCAAGCAACCATCGACCATGGAGAGAATGCGCTCGACTTCGCCGCCAAAGTCGGCGTGGCCGGGGGTATCAACGATGTTGAGGCGGGCTTCGCCGCGCGCATCGTGCCACATCACGCTGGTTGGTTTGGCAAGAATGGTGATGCCGCGCTCGCGCTCAAGCGGGTTGGAGTCCATAGCGCGCTCTGTCCGAGCTTCGTTCTCACGAAAGGCTCCACCCTGAGAAAGCATTTGGTCGACAAGTGTGGTCTTGCCATGGTCAACGTGGGCGATGATCGCGACGTTGCGCAGGCGTGGCGCGGTATCCATTACAATTCCTCGTTCCGCCTGCCGGTGCAGGCGTGCTGGCTGCGCCAGCGCTAAAGGCAACTGCCTTTGAGCGACTCGCGCGAAAGTTTGATGACGGCGGGTTTGGTGCGGCCTTGAACCGGAATCAAACAGCCCGGTCCAGCCCCATTAGCGCATAGCTCATGGTTCTTTCCGGGAGTGTATCCGAACAAGCGCAGCCCTACGGCATGCTTCACGTTTGCCTGATGGCATTTTTGTGTGCGTCGCACAACGCTTCAACCGCAAGGATGAGGCAAGAAATCAGTATGTTGCCAGAATGTGACGCAATTTGTGATGCAGGATGCGGCAATCTGGCCGAAGATTTTACTTGCTTATGTTGCAGTGCAATGTAATCTTGATGGTGTTGGAGCGCCGCGCGTTCCCGCCCTTTTGGGCGTTTCCTCCCTAGTAACTTTTTTGGCCGGGCCTTGTGCCCGGCCATTTTTTATTCGGAACGGATGTCTCAGTCCGCTTTGAAGATGCAAATCTTGTTGCCGTCGAAGTCGCGGAAATATGACCCGTAGAAACCGGGGCCGCGCGGCCCGGGCTCGCCTTCAGTCGTCGCACCCAGTTCCAGCGCTTTCGCGTGGATGGTGTGGCAGAGATTAGTATCTGTGACCGGAATGGCGATCATGGTGCCGTTTCCAGCGGTGGCAGGCTCTCCATTGTGCGGACCTGTGATGCACAAAAGCGGTGCGCCCGGGGCGCTGCCATACCAAACGCGGCTTTCTGTTGTGTAGGCTGGAACCACCCTTGCGCTGAGCATTTCAGCGATGGGGTCCCACAATGTGCGCGCTTTTACGATATCGTTGGTGCCGAGCATGACGTAGCCAATCATGGCGTTTCTTCCCTTTTGTTTTGAGTTGAAAGTGACGGCGCCTTGAAGCCTGTATTTGCCACGGAGTCGAGATGACTGAGCGCCCTTCTTTCAATTCTGATGCCGTGTTTGCTAGGGTGGCACAAACCTTTGCCGCGGAACGCCTCAATGCCCCACACAACTATCAAGCCAGTTTCAATGCATCTGGCTGCGCGCGATTTCGATGCTTTCACCAAGGCTTTTGGTGATTCCTTTGCGTCGACGGGATTTGCCGTTGTGGCTGATCATGGTTTGGATCAGACGCGGATCGATGCCGCACTTGGCGCAATGCGGGCGTTCTTTGCACTGCCGGAGGCCTCAAAGCTGGCCTATTTCGATGCTGGGCTGGGAGGCCAACGGGGCTACACGCCGTTTCGGGTCGAGACTGCCAAGGGTGCGGTCGAGGCTGACCTGAAAGAGTTTTGGCATGTTGGGCGCGATCTGCCGCAAGGTCACCCACTTTCAGTTTCCATGTTGCCAAACCTCTGGCCAGTGGAAATTGCCGCCTTCAAAGCGGAGGTGAGTTGGCTTTATGCCGCTCTTGATCACCTCGGTGCCACACTATTGCGGGCTTTGGCGCGCTATCTGGGCCTTTCGGACACGTGGTTCGATGGAACAGTCGATGTGGGGAATTCGGTTTTGCGACTTTTGCATTATCCGCCTGTTGCTGCGGGTTCCTCTGGCATCCGGGCTGGAGCCCATGAAGATATTAACGTCATAACCTTGCTTTTGGGTGCGGATGAAGCGGGTCTTGAAGTGCTTGATCGAGGCGGGAATTGGATTGCGATAAACCCACCACCGGGCTCGCTTGTCTGCAATATCGGCGACATGCTGCAACGCTTAACCAATCATGTGCTGCCTTCAACCACCCATAGGGTTGTGAACCCTACGCCAGATAGGGCCAGTGTCGCGCGGTACTCTACGCCGTTTTTCTTGCACTTTAACAGCGACTTCTTAATTGAGACTCTGCCCTCATGCATCAGCGCCGAGCGCCCAAATGCTTATCCCGAACCGATTACCGCGGATGACTATTTGCAAATTCGCCTAAAAGAGATTGGGCTCGTGAAGGCCTAGATCATTTTTTGACGAGCCAAAGCGCGCCGCCGGGATTGATCATGAAATCGTGGCAAATGGCCAGCGCCTCAGACCCGCGTGTGTGCGCAAGGTAATCGCTTAGAATGAGGATTTCGTATGCGTCGTTATTCATTAGGAATGCGCGCAAGGTGTAGATCTCGTTCCACGAGCGACTGTGATCGAAAATCCAGTTGAGTGGATATTCGAATTTGTTGAACATGTCGTGGAAGTGGATCAAAACGCCGGCTTTGAGCCGCGGCAAAATCTCAAAGATTTCGTGGTTCACATCGCTGCCAGTTTTGCTGACGTGCGTCGTGTCAAAGAAAACCATGTCGCCGCTATTCAGCGCTTCAAAGACGCCTAAAGGAACTTGTTGGACAGGGCTTTCGTGGATCGTGACTCGGGTATGGTCTGCCGCTCTCAAAAGCCCATGCAGGCGCTCAGGATAGGGCTCAACAAACGTGCATGGTGTTTGGAGGTCCAAGCGGTCGAGTGTGTCGAGGATCACAGCGCTTGAATAGCCAGAGCCAACTTCGATAATTTGAGCGGGGCGCTTCTCCGCAATCATGCCCGACAGAATAATGGCGTCGCCGATGCCGAAGAAACCATTGTCGAGGTGAAACCGATCTTCGCTTTGGCTCGGGGGAAACTGTCCGGGTTGATAGTGAGCCGTTATGGCGCGGAGCGCTTCAAGCATTGCGTCGCTGTCAAGCGCGATATCGAGTGGTTGGCTCGCGTTTGCGATAGCTTCGCGATTAAGGTCGGCCAAATTGACGATGGGTGAGTAATAGTGCCCAGGCGGCACAAAGAGCGGTGCTGTTGCTTGCCGCGCTTTATTGGACTGCGCTTCTTCGGTTACGGAAGCATGCTTTAGATAGTGCCAAAGGTCGGAAGGGCTCTGGACAGCAGTGGCAACCATCTTCACGTCGGCGTCGTTCGGTGTCCGCCCAAAGATGCCAACGAACAGGCGCTCAAAAACGTCTCGGTCCGGTGACTTGGTGAGATCAATATTCATGAAGTGGGAAAACTCTAAAGCAGGCTATAGAGCTTTTGTTATCACTATTTATTGGTATGGACGCAACTTGGTTTGGCCGCGACCTGACAAGGTTGCGATGCCAACGATTGCCTACAGCTCAGCTTTACTGCCGATCATGCGCTGCACTCACGCGCTGCGCGAGCCATAAGCCTGCCCCGATAAGGCAAAGGGCCGCGAATGCGTTAATCCCGGGCTTCTCACCAAAGGCGATGATGCCGATGGTGACCGCCACGAGCGGGATCACGAAATTGGTTTGGGTGACGAAACTCGGCCCGGCAGCCCGGATCAGCCAGAAATAGGCAACTGACGCGATGGCAGTGGGGCCAATGCCGAGGATGATGATCATCAGCCATGCTACGCCGTCCGGGCGTGCGCCATCCATAAAGGCCGTTACGAGGAAGGGTGTGGACCACAGCGCGCCAAACAGTGTCCAGCCTGCTGAGGCCGAAAGGGCGGGCATGGCCGGGCCAGCGCGCGCCAGCAAAGTATTTGCCGCATAGGATATGGCGGCCGCAGCGGCGGCGAGCTGCCCCAGAAACAGTGGCCCGCCGAGGCCGGAAAGCGCCGAGGGCCCCATCAACACCACGATCCCGGCAAAGCCGAGGCCAAACCCGGCTACGCGCCAGATCGTGAGCTTATCTTCCGGGGCGACCAAGGGCGCGACAACGGCCACGATCAGGGGCGTGATCGCTGCCAAAATTCCGGCTAGGCCAGAATCGATGCTGTTTTGCGCCCACGAAAGCAGCGTGAAGGGTAGGGTAGCCCCGAGGAAGCCCAGCGCCATTAAAAGCGGCCAGCGGCCATCTTTCCAGCCGGTGGACGATGGCAAGCGCTCACCTCGAATCCGCAGCCACACCACCAAAATGAGCGCCGAAATCCACAGCCTTGCCCCCACAATCACCGACGGCGGCGCCCCATGGCCGAGCGCTACATGCACCATTGCGTATGCCGAACCCCAAAGGGTGACGCACAAAGCAAACGCCGCCCAATGGGCCGGCTTGATGGGAATGGCACTCATATGCGCTGCTGTGTGACGCCATCTTCATTTGACGGCAAGGACGGAGCGCTGTTGGCCGGATTAACCGGCTTGCTTAGACGGTTTTGCCGGTTGCCTCTGGCGGATCAAACCAGCGCTGACTCTCCGCTACAAGCTGCAAATGAGCGACCGTTAGCTCTTTGCGCTTATTCGGAAACCCTAACAGCATTCCCCAATGTTCCCATGGTTCGTCGGTTTCGTTAGGGAAAAATGTTTCAAACTCGAAGCCGGTCAAATCGATTTGGAATGCGTTCACATAAGCGTCTAGGAATTCGCCTGCGTCATCGCCGTTAATCATCAGATCATGATAAACTCGCGCGGAACGGCAGATTTTCCTCCGTGATACAAAGACTGCTAGTTGGTCATACAATCGCGCTTCAAAATCGCTCATCCAAACCCCCATCAGTTACAACTTTGCCATGTCGTACCTTCCCGCACCACAGTTTCTTCATTTGACGGTAACCGCTGACATGCTTATGGCTAGCGTCGGGCCACCCTCTCCCACCGGAGGGCGCTCATCTGTGAGGATGGGAGTAAAACATGAGCATACCGACGAAGCCGCACATGCGGCCAGCTGATCCACGCTTTTCAAGCGGACCCTGCAAGAAACGCCCTGGTTGGAACCTTAGCGCGCTTTCTGGCGCTATTTTGGGCCGTTCACACCGTTCAAAACCTGGCAAGGCGCGTCTGAAAGAGGCGATTGACCGCACGCGCGACGTGCTGGGCATCCCTGCCGATTATCGCATCGGCATTGTTCCGGCGTCTGATACTGGCGCTGTGGAAATGGCGATGTGGTCCCTTCTGGGCCCGGCGCCTGTGGCGATGTGCGCTTGGGAAAGCTTTGGCGAAGACTGGGTGACTGATGTCGCCAAGCAGCTGAAACTGACCCACACCGTTTACAAAGCCGATTACGGCCTGTTGCCTGATCTGGCGTCGATCCCCGGCGACCATGACATCGTGTTTACGTGGAATGGAACAACGTCCGGCGTGCGCGTTCCCAATGCGGACTGGATCAAGGACGACCGCACGGGCATCACAATTTGTGACGCGACCTCGGCGGCCTTCGCGCAAGACCTCGATTGGGGCAAGCTCGATGTGGTGACGTTTTCATGGCAAAAGGCGCTCGGTGGCGAAGCGGCTCATGGCATGTTGGTACTGTCCCCGCGCGCCGTGGCGCGTCTCGAAAGCTATTCCCCGCCGTGGCCAATGCCGAAGATTTTCCGCATGACTAAGGGCGGCAAGATCGTCGAGGGCATTTTTGAAGGCGAAACCATCAACACGCCGTCCATGCTTGCCACCGAAGATTATATCGACGCCCTGAAATGGGCCGATTCGATTGGCGGCTTGGCTGGCTTGATGGGCCGGGCAGACAGCAATCTCGGCGTTCTCGCTGACTGGGTTGAGAAAACCGACTGGGTCGATTTCTTGCCGGTTGTATCAGCGACGCGTTCCAATACCAGCGTGTGCCTGAAAGTCGTCGATCCGCGCGTGACCGCTCTTTCCGAAGATGCTCAGGCTGATTTTGCCAAGAAGCTCGCAGGGATTCTCGACAAAGAAGGCGTGGCGCTTGATGCGGCTTCCTATCGCTCCGCCCCTCCGGGCCTGCGGCTTTGGTGTGGCGCAACGGTTGATGCCGATGACGTCATGGCGCTTACACCTTGGCTTGATTGGGCGTTTGAAACCGTCGTCTCTGAGCTGGCTTAACGCTCCCCCCTGAACGCCCCCTCCGTCAGCCTTTGGCTGCCACCTCCCCCGCAGGCGGGGGAGGTGCCCGAAGGGCGGAGGGGGGCCACCACATTCTCCCTCAAAAGGAACACCCCCATGACCGCTCCAAAAGTTCTGATTTCAGACCAACTCTCGACCGCCGCTGTTGATATTTTCAAACGCCGCGGCGTTGATGTGGATTATTTGCCAGACCTTGGCAAAGATGCCGAAAAGCTGAAGGAAATCATCGGTAAGTATGATGGCCTGGCCATTCGATCTGCTACTAAGGCAACCGCTGCCATTATTGCTGAAGCCGCCAATCTGAAGGTGATTGGCCGGGCGGGTATCGGCGTTGATAACGTCGATATTCCGGCCGCGACCGCTAAGGGCATCGTCGTGATGAACACCCCGTTTGGCAACGCCATCACCACGGCGGAACACGCCATTGCCATGATGTTTGCCGCCGCGCGCCAAATCGGGGCGGCTGACGCATCCACTCAGGCCGGAAAGTGGGAAAAGAACCGGTTTAATGGCGTTGAGCTGTTTTCCAAAACACTCGGCGTGATTGGTTGCGGCAATATCGGCTCTATCGTGGCAGACCGCGCCTTGGGCCTGAAAATGAAAGTGGTCGCCTATGACCCATTCTTGTCGCCGGAACGCGCCATTGAGATTGGCGTTGAGAAGGTTGAGCTTGAGGATCTGTTGGCCCGGGCTGACGTGATCACGTTGCACACGCCGTTGACCGAAAAGACCAAGAACGTGCTCTCGGCAGAGGCTCTCGCGCGCACCAAGCCAGGCGTGATGATTGTGAACTGTGCGCGTGGTGGCTTGGTTGATGAGGCGGCCTTGGCTGACCTGTTGATCTCCGGCCATGTGGCGGCGGCTGCCTTTGACGTGTTCGTCGAGGAGCCTGCGAAAACCAACCCGCTGTTTGGCGCCAAAAACTTTACCGCGACCCCGCATCTCGGCGCGGCTACGACCGAAGCGCAGGAAAATGTGGCGCTGCAATTGGCTGACCAAATGTCGGATTATCTGCTGACGGGTGCTGTTACCAATGCGCTGAACACCCCCTCTATCACGGCTGAAGAAGCCCCGAAGTTGAAGCCGTTTGCCGCTTTGGCCGAGCGCCTTGGGCTGTTTGCGGGCCAGATCGTCGATGACGGGCTTTCGGCGCTTGAGATTGAGTTTGAGGGCGATGTAGCCGCGCTTAACACCAAGCCTTTAACGGCGGCCGCTATTGCTGGCGTTCTGCGCCCGATGTTGGCGGATGTGAACATGGTGTCCGCCCCTGCAGTCGCCAAGGAACGTGGCATCGCGATCACCGAGGCCAAGCGCGAAGTATCGCCGACCTATGGCAGCTTGATCCGCATCAAAATCCATACCGGCGCAGGCTTGCGCACCTTGGCGGGTGCGGTGGTTGGCGGGGCGCCGCGCATTGTGGAGCTCAAAGGCATGGCGCTTGATGCCGCGTTTCACCCCGTGATGCTTTACATCAACAACCTCGACAAGCCGGGCTTCATTGGCGCTCTGGGCATGATGCTGGGCGAAGCGGGCGTGAACATTGCCACGTTTAATCTGGGCCGTGTGGATGCCGGTGAAGATGCCGTGGCGCTGGTCGGCGTAGACCAGGTGGTGCCAGAGCCGATTCAAGCCAATCTGCGTGCGTTGCCGCAGGTGAAATATGTGAAGGTGTTGACCTTCTAGTCAGCACACCGCTTCTAAAACCGCGCGACATTCCGCCCCTTTCATTCTATGGAAGGGGTGGTTTTGCGCTCGGGGGGAATCGCGATGAAAAAGATGCTACTTCTTGCTGTGCTGGTCGCTGGCATTGCTGCCCCGGCTGCAGCGCAATCTGTCGCCTACGGACAATCCACCGAGGTTCGTGGATCGCTTTTGTATCATGATCTTGGACTCAATGAAGAAGGCCGGATTGAGGAAGGCTTTGACCTTCAGGGCGAAATCATTGGTCCGAAATTGAACGCCCTGAAGTGGATTGCGGCACCGCGTGCGAGCTTAATGGCGTCGGTGAACACCGCTGGCGGCACGAATTATGTGGCCGCCTCCTTGGTCTGGGGCGGCAATTGGTCTGAGCGTTGGTTTGGCGAATTTGGCTTGGGCTATGCGCTGCACGACGGCGATACAACGGTCGTCTACAAGCGTGACGATCCCCGCTATCAGCGGCTGGACCCGAACAGGCTTGCGACCGGTTCGGCGGACTTGTTCCGGCTTGGGTTGCTGGTTGGCTATCGGGTGTCGGACCGGATGACGGTTTCGTTGGCGAGTGAGCATTTGTCTCACGCGGGGCTTTTGGGCAAAGGCAATCGCCAAGGCTTAGACGGGGCCGGGCTGCGCATTGGCTACACGTTAGGGCAATAGGCTCAGGGCACTTTCTGCGGCGCATCTGAACGCGCCATCGAGGACAAAATGGGAAATGTTGTGGTCGTCGGCGCTCAGTGGGGCGACGAAGGTAAGGGCAAGATTGTTGATTGGTTGAGCAATCGCGCCGATGTAGTGGTGCGGTTTCAAGGCGGCCACAATGCAGGCCACACCCTTGTGGTAGATGGCAAGGTTTACAAGCTGGCTTTGCTGCCGTCTGGTGTCGTTCAAGGCAAGGTCTCGGTCATTGGCAATGGCGTGGTAGTGGACCCGTGGCATTTGCTGGGCGAGATCGCCAAGATTGCCGAGCAGGGCGTCTCGATCACCCCGGATTTGCTGGTGGTGGCCGATAATGCCACCCTGATTTTGCCGTTGCATAAGGACCTCGACCAAGCGCGCGAGGCGCAGTCCAGCCAGAAAATCGGCACAACCGGGCGCGGCATTGGGCCAGCCTACGAGGACAAGGTGGGGCGTCGGGCAATCCGTGTCGCGGACTTGGCAGACCCTGAAGCGCTGAAGCCCAAGATCGAGCGGCTGTTGAGCCACCATGGCGCGCTGCGCCGCGGCCTTGGCTTGCCCGATGCCGATGGCGAGGAATTGTTTGCAGCGTTAATGGAAATCGCGCCGCAAGTGTTGGCTTTTGCCAAGCCCGCGTGGCGATTGCTGGACCAAACGCGCAAGGCCGGGAAGCGCATCCTGTTTGAAGGGGCCCAGGGCGCGCTTCTTGATGTGGACCATGGCACCTATCCGTTTGTCACCTCGTCCAACACCGTGGCAGGGCAGGCGGCTGCGGGCTCTGGCATGGGGCCGAAGGGTGCGGGCTATGTGCTGGGCATTGTGAAGGCCTACACGACGCGGGTTGGCGAAGGGCCCTTCACTTGCGAGCTGAATGATGAGGTGGGCCGCCACTTCTCGACGGTTGGCAAGGAAGTCGGCGTTAATACGGGCCGCCCGCGCCGTTGTGGTTGGTTTGATGCTGTGCTGGTGCGCCAATCGGTGGCGATTAACGGCATCGACGGCATCGCCTTGACCAAATTAGACGTACTCGACGGCCTCAAGACGCTGAAAATCTGTGTCGGCTACAAAATCGGTGACCGCGTGCTCGATTATTTACCCGCCGGAATGCGCGACCAAATGGCCGCCCAGCCGATCTACGAGGAAATGGAAGGGTGGACGGAATCGACCGCCGGGGTGCGCACGTTCCGCGACCTCAATGCCAATGCGATCAAATATGTGCGGCGGATCGAGGAATTGATCGAAGCCCCTGTGGCGCTGCTCAGCACCAGCCCAGAGCGTGACGACACGATTTTGATGCGCGACCCGTTTGCCGGGTGATCAAATAGGTCGCGCAAATCGCCCTCAAAACGGGTTGTAGCGGCGCTTTTTTGAGTAGGCGAGGTAGCCGACATTGGCACCGAGACGGAGGCCGACGCCTGTGCGCATGGGGGCGAGAACCACGCCTTCGGCTTTTTGATAGTTTACGCCAATGCCGCCCACAAAATAGGCGGAGCCTTCAACGCCGGGATAGCGACGATAGACCCCATCGGGGTTTTGCAGGCCGTAAACGAGAGTGAACACGCGCGCGGCATTGCCGCCCGTGTCAAACCCAACCGAAGGGCCTTGCCAATAGACTTTGCGCTTGTCGCCATTCTTCATGGTGAGGGTGCCTTCGCCGTAGCGCAGGCCAAACACGAAGGCGGCAGAGCCTTCATCGCCCGCGATATAGCCAACAGGCTTGCCATATTGGGAGAACACACGCTCCACCACTTGGGCGACGGCTTCCGAGGTTGTACCAAAGAAATCTGACGCGGCGCGGATGACTTCGTTTTTCTCGTAGCCATCCATGGGCTGTGTGTAGTCGCTGGGCGTGCCCGGTTGGGCCATGGCGAGCGTTTGCACAGGCGGCGGGGCGGTGGGCAGCGTTTCGGCTGCTGGCGGCGGCGCGGGCTGGGCCGGAGGCAATTGGGTAGTTTGGTTGGCCCACGGGTCCTTATATCCCGTTGAGGGATTTGACTGGGCGAAAGCCGGAGCGGCCAACAGGCCAATCAGCATTGTGGCGAGAGCAAGGTTACGCATGACGTGATCCTGTCAGGGTTAAAGCCGAACTACCCCCCAGTAGACCCTTTCAATCGCCCCAACGTGGTGAATGTTCCCTTAACGACGGGTGGATTCCGCGATTTCGCTGCGCTGTTGCACACCGGCCCTTCGCGTTCGCGCCGTTGCACGCTATGTCGCGCGCATGATCCCTTTAGAGCGCATCCGAAACTTCTCCATCGTCGCCCATATCGACCATGGCAAGTCCACCCTTTCTGACCGGCTTATTCAACTTACCGGCGGCCTGACCCAGCGTGAAATGCGCGAGCAGGTGCTGGATTCCATGGAAATTGAGCGTGAGCGCGGCATCACGATCAAGGCTCAAACAGTGCGGCTCGACTATAAGGCGGCCGATGGGCTGGATTATGTGTTGAATTTGATCGACACGCCCGGCCACGTGGACTTTGCTTATGAGGTGTCGCGCTCGCTGCGCGCTTGCGAGGGCGCGCTTTTGGTGGTGGATGCCTCCCAAGGCGTGGAAGCGCAGACGCTGGCGAACGTGTATCAGGCGCTGGATGCCAATCTTGAGATCGTTCCGATCCTCAACAAGATCGATCTTCCCGCCGCTGAGCCGGACCGGATCAAGGCCCAGATTGAAGATGTGATTGGGCTGGATGCCTCTGATGCTGTGTTGATCTCGGCTAAGACCGGCATTGGCATTGCCGACGTGCTAGAAGCTATCGTCACCCGCCTGCCGCCGCCAAAGTCTGGCGATCCGAAAGCGCCGCTCAAAGCCATGCTCGTGGATGCGTGGTATGACCCGTATATGGGCGTGGTGGTGCTGGTGCGGATCCTTGAAGGCACGCTGAAGCGCGGCACCAAGATCACCATGATGGCGACGAAGGCCGTTTACACCGCGGATAAGGTGGGCGTGTTCCGCCCGAAACCACAGGACCAAGAGGAGCTTGGCCCCGGCGAAATCGGCTTCTTCACCGGCTCCATCAAGGAAGTGGCAGACGCCCGCGTTGGCGAAACCATTACCGAGGAGCGCCGTCAAACCGCCGAAGCCTTGCCCGGTTTCAAGCCCGCTCAACCGGTGGTGTTTTGTGGGCTGTTCCCGGTTGATGCGGCCAATTTCGAGGATTTACGGGCCGCCGTGGGCCGCCTGCGCCTGAACGATGCCAGCTTCACCTATGAGATGGAAACCAGCGCGGCTTTAGGCTTTGGCTTCCGCTGCGGCTTCTTGGGCCTGCTCCACCTCGAAATCGTGCAGGAGCGCTTGAGCCGTGAGTTTAACCTTGATCTGATCGCGACCGCGCCGTCGGTGGTGTATAAGATGGAACTGAGTGACGGCTCCGCCATCGATTTGCACAACCCGGCCGACATGCCAGACCCGATGAAGATCGAGACCATTGCCGAGCCGTGGATTAAAGCCACTATCCTAACGCCGGACGAGTATCTCGGCTCCATCATCAAACTGTGTCAGGATCGCCGGGGCGTGCAACGGGAGCTATCCTATGTCGGCTCGCGCGCGATGATTATTTATGATTTGCCGCTCAATGAGGTGGTGTTTGACTTCTATGATCGCTTGAAGTCGATCTCGAAGGGCTATGCGTCGTTTGACTATGCCATTGAAGGCTATCGCGACGGCGACCTGGTGAAGATGCAAATCCTCGTCAATGCCGAACCAGTCGATGCGCTCTCCATGCTGGTGCACCGTGATCGGGCCGATATGCGCGGGCGCGCCATGGTAGAAAAGCTGAAAGAGCTGATCCCGCCACACATGTTCCAAATCCCGATCCAAGCGGCCATGGGCGGGCGGATCATCGCGCGCGAAACCGTGCGCGCCCTGCGCAAAGACGTGACCGCGAAATGCTATGGCGGCGACGCCAGCCGCAAGCGCAAGCTGCTTGACAAGCAAAAAGAAGGCAAAAAGCGGATGCGCCAGTTCGGTAAGGTCGAGATACCGCAGGAAGCCTTTATCGCGGCGCTGAAGATGGATGCGGATTAGGGGTTTTCTTTTGTAGTCTGCCCCCTCCGTCAGCCTTTGGCTGCCACCTCCCCCGCTGGCGCAGGGGAGGAAAAAACCTGTTTATGCCGTCATTTCCTGTCAATTCCTGTCATTTAAGCTGAGCTTCGCCGCGCATCATCGGAACGCAGTGCCCGGCGACACTGGCCATGATGCCGCTTGCGGTGCGCGTTGCGGTTACAAGCAGGATGCTAGGGCGGCTCATTTCGGTGCCTTGGCTGATGGTGAAGGCCGCGTCGTCTCCCTCGCTGGCGTGCAGGAGCAACGCGCCGAGTGCGGCGTTGGCGCTGCCGGTGGCGGGGTCCTCGAACACGCCATCTAGCGGGGCAAACATGCGGGCGCGGATGCACTCTTGCGCCTGGCTGTGCAGATGCAAATGGACGCCCGCCGAAAGCGCGGGAACCGTCGCCACGGCTCGCCGCATCGCGCTCACATCCGGCACAGCACGGCCAAGCGCTTCGGGCGCAACCTCGGCGATCACAAAGCGCGCGCCGACCGAGGCGATGATTGGCTTGTGTGTTCGGGTAATAATGTCGGCTTCGGTAAGGCCCGCGCAGGCGGCAATGATTGCAGGCTCGATTTCGTCGCCTAATGCTAAGGGCAAGGGCGCGTTGATTTTCCCGCCAAGCACCATGCCATCGCTATCACGCTCCAAGCTGACGGTGACGAGCCCTGCGTGCATTTCCAAGCGCATTTCATCGCTGGCTTGGTTGTGCAATCGGGCCAGCACATAGGCTGTGCCGACGCTTGGGTGCCCAGCAAAAGGCATTTCGCTCTTTGGCGTGAAAATCCGCACGCGAGCGGTGTTGGCCGGATCGTCTGGCGGTAATACGAAGGTGGTTTCTGAGAGATTGAACTCAAAAGCCAGATTTTGCATCTGCTCCGTTGTTAGCCCGCGCGCGTCGGTAAACACCGCGAGCGGATTGCCGCCAAAGCGTTCACTAGTGAACACATCGACGGTTTCAAAGGCATAAGTTTCGGGCATAGGGCTCGCGGGGTAAGGGTTGATCTTTCCACTAGGCTAACACAGCCCCAATGGGGGGTGGGAACTTTATTTCTGCGCATCATGTGAGGATGCACAATAATTATTGGATTCAATCTGATAGTGGTTTGTCCACGGGCAAGTCTCTGCGGGATTTGGGTGTTTGGCGGGTCTGCCTTTAATTCCTTCTCTGAGGCAAGCGCAGGGGAGGGTTCAGCATTTCTCGAGGAGGTCCCATTTATTGCCGTAGAGGTCCGCAAACACGGCCACGGCACCGTAAGATTCGTAGCGAGGCTCTTCGAGGAAGTTTATGCCGTTTGCCTTCATGCGGGCGTAGTCGGCTGCAAAGTCGTTTGTGTGCAGGAACAGAAACACCCGCCCGCCCGCTTGATGGCCGATTTGCGTGGCTTGGTTAGGGTTGGCCGCTTGCGCGAGAAGCAGCCGTGCTTCGGAGGTCAGCGACGGGGCCACGAGCACCCAGCGCTTGCCATGGCCGAGCGCTGTGTCTTCAATCAACGCGAAGCCTAGCTTGTCTCGATAGTAGGCGATGGCGTCGTCATAGTCTGCGACGAGCAGCGTAATCGCGCCGATGGACTGGGGCATGGTGGGAAGGTTCCTGTGCTCAAATGCCACTAACGCCAAAAACTCGTCTCGTCGCGGCAAGTTTGACGTGACAAACGCAGCGAAATCTGTTCCGATCACCAAAAATGACGCCGCCGTCAGGTTTTGTATAGGCTAGCCTACGGCGTAATGTGACACTCATGAGGAGGGCAAGCATGGCCGACGGAAATTTTAAGGCGGAAAAACCAGTGTTTCCAGACCCTTGGACAATGCCGCTGGAAGAAATTGACGTTTCGCTTGCGCCACTCTGGATCCATGACGCGCATTGGCCTTATTTCGAACGCCTGCGCCGCGACGACCCGGTCCATTATTGCGCGACCAATGAGTTCGGGCCGTATTGGTCTGTCACGCGCTATAAAGACATCATGGAAGTCGACACCAATCACGGCGTCTTTTCCTCCGATGCACATTTAGGCGGCATTACGATGCGGAACATGGATGAGGATTTCATCCTGCCCATGTTCATCGCGATGGACCCACCAAAGCATGATGCGCAGCGCAAGGTGGTTTCGCCTATTGTAGCCCCAGACAACCTTGCCAAGCTTGAGGGGCTGATCCGTGAGCGCGCGGGAAAAATCCTTGATGAGCTGCCGCGCGGGGTGGCTTTTGACTGGGTGGATCGGGTTTCTATCGAGCTGACGACGCAAATGTTGGCGACATTGTTTGACTTTCCCTTTGAGGAACGCCGCAAGCTGACGCGGTGGTCGGACGTAGCGACCGCCAGCGAAGAATCCGGCATCGTGGAGAGCGAAGAAGCCCGCCGCATGGAATTGTTGGAATGCCTCGGCTATTTCACCAATCTGTGGAATGAGCGCGTGAATTCCGAGCCGGGCGGGGATTTGATCTCCATGCTGGCCCATGGCGAATCCACACGCGACATGCCGCCGATGGAGTATCTCGGCAACATCATTCTGTTGATCGTAGGTGGCAATGACACGACGCGGAACTCCCTAACGGGTGGGCTTTACGCGCTGAAGCAAAACCCATCCGAGGAAGCTAAGCTGTTGGCCGACCACAGCCTGATCCCCAACATGGTGTCCGAAATCATCCGCTGGCAAACGCCATTGGCCCATATGCGCCGCACCGCACTGCAGGATACCGAACTGGCCGGAAAGCAGATCAAAAAGGGCGATAAGGTCGTCATGTGGTATGTTTCGGGCAATCGGGACGAAACGGTTATCGAGAACCCCAATGCGTTTTTGATCGACCGCCCACGCGCACGGCAACATTTGTCGTTCGGCTTTGGCATTCACCGCTGCGTTGGCAATCGTTTGGCTGAAATGCAGCTGAAGATCGTGTGGGAAGAAGTGCTGGCGCGCTTCGTCAAGGATGGTCGCTTGGCAATTACCATTCTCGAAGAGCCCGGTCGCGTCGCGTCTGCCTTTGTGAAGGGCTATACCGAGATGATGGTCCGGATCGACTGAGGCCGAGCACGCAGGTTGGCAAAGTGCGAAAGCGCGACGCTGACGGGGCCGAAATGATGAGACGGAAACGGCCTGCCCTCGTGGCGGGCCGTTTTTGCTTTTGACAAACCCCGTGCTGGGCCGTGCTGCGTGCGTGTTTTAATACTGTTCATGTAAAGTTCTGCAAAATCTTGATCTGTTGGTAAGATTTCCCGTTAATTCCCGATTAAGCACGATTGAGTGGGTCAAATTCCCGTGTTATCCCATTCCATGGATAGGGGGTGCCTCGCGTGGGTGGGGCTATGTCCGGGGTTGGGGCCATCGTGCGCTTTATTGCGACATACGACACTGGCATCGACGATAAGCGGCGCATCACGGTGCCTGCAGAGTTTCGCGCGACCCTGCGCCACATGAACCTGAGCGCGCCAGACACGCTGTATCTTTGGAAATCCAAAGAAGGCGACACATTGGAGTGTGCTGGCGAGGATTTCATCGATCGGCTGGAGGCTCAACTTGATGTGCTCTCTTTGGAGGACCCCGGGCAAGCCGAGGCATTGAGTCAGCAGATTTTTGGCGCTTCACGGGCCGTAAATCTGGATGCCGGTGGGCGGTTTGTTTTGCCAGAAGCCTTTACGAGGGCAGTGGGCTTGGCGGATCGCGGCGTGTTTACCGGCGCGGGCGCCTATTTTCGGCTGGCTAGCCCTGCGGCCACCGAAGCGCTTGAGGAGCGCTCTCGGTCGCTTGCCAATGACGCAGTGCGTGATCGTGTGTTCGCGCGGGCGCGGCGTCGGGGTGCGGGGGGCGAGGCGTGAGCGGCGGGCATGTTCCGGTTATGCTCAACGAAGCCGTAGCGGCGTTGTTGCCTCGTGACGGTGGTGTTTATATCGACGGAACCTTTGGCGCGGGCGGCTATTCGCGCGCCGTGTTGGAGACTGCGACCTGCACTGTGGTCGGCTTGGACCGTGACCCTGCAGCAGCCTTGCGGGCGCGCACGCTGAGCGAGGTTTATGCAGAGCGGTTTCGGTTTTGCGCGACGAACTTCTCCTCCTTGGATGGCGCGGCCTTGAGTCTCGGCTTTTCCAAGGTTGACGGTGTTGTGTTGGACATTGGGGTGTCGTCGTTTCAATTTGACGAGGCCGAGCGTGGCTTCTCATTCATGCGCGACGGGCCCCTCGATATGCGGATGGCGGCGGATGGGCCAAGCGCCGCGGATGCCTTAAACCAGCTCTCGCGGGACGATCTGGCCGACATCTTCCACTATTATGGCGAAGAACGGGCGGCGCGGCGGATTGCGGCAGCGATTGTGATGGATCGTGATACGACGCCGTTTACGCGGACAACGCAGTTGGCCTCACTGATCGAGCGGTTGGCTGGCAAAGCGGGGAAAGACAAGATCCATCCAGCGACGCGCGTTTTTCAGGCGTTGCGGATCTATGTGAATGACGAGCTGGGCGAATTGGCCATGGCCCTGGAGGCCGCTGAGCGGTTGCTGGCACCAGACGGACGCTTGGTGGTGGTCAGTTTTCATTCGCTCGAGGACCGCATCGTAAAGCAGTTTTTCGCGGATCGTTCTGGCGAGCAGCCGGGCGGATCGCGGCATTTACCGGCGGGCGCCAGTGGCCCTGCGCCGACATTTTCGCTGGCTCAACGCAAAGCACAAACGGCCACGGCCGCCGAGATTGTCAGCAATCCACGCTCCCGCTCCGCGAAGTTGCGGGTGGGCATACGGACGGGTGCTCCGGCGCGCGCGCGCGGTGACGGCGCTCGGTTTGGCGCCCCAAGCCTTGATGTTCTGCGGAGGGCTGCGTGAACCTTCGGCGGAGCCATATTGCGGGTTTGGCGGCTCTATTTGCTGTAGCAGCCGGGTTGTATTGGGCCAAAATTGAAGGGCAGGTGGCGCGCGAACGCCTGACCGCACTTGAGCAGCAAATCCACGCCGATCGGCGCGCAGTCCGCACTTTAGAAGCCGAATTGGCGTTCTTGGAGCGGCCGGATCGCCTTGAAACGGCGGCTACGGAAACCTTGGGGTTGGTGCCGATCGACTCTGCGCGTCGTGTTCGGTTGGGCGAGTTGCCCGCAGCGATCGCGAAGGTAGAGGCTGCACCAAAAAAAGCCGTTCAACCTACGCCAGCGGCCACGCCGAGCGCGGTTCCGGTTTTTGAAGGAACTACACGGCCTCCCGCTGGAGCAGGCTTGCCAGAGGGAGCCGGGCAATGAAGCTTGGGTTGCCAGACCTTGGGTTAGACGATGTCGATCGCTGGGAAGCGCAGGCGGACCGGACCGGGGCGGGCACCACCGCCGCCCGAGCGCGCATTATTGCGATGGCGATGCTGTTTATTTTTGGCTTCATGGCGCTGTCGGCGCGGGCCGTTCAGGTCGCGATTTTTCGCCCTGTCGATGATGCGGCGACGGCAGCGCGCGCCGAGGCGCCCTTGGCCATCGAGCGCGCCGATATTGTGGATCGCAATGGTGAGCTTTTAGCGACAACGCTGCCAACGTGGTCCGTTTTTGCTGATCCGCGGAAGATTTGGGACGCGCGTGAGACCGTTCATACGTTACGCACCGTGTTTCCAGACATCGATGCCAACGCGATGGAAGCCAAGCTGGAAAGCCGCTCGCGGTTTGTGTGGATTAAGCGTCGTTTGACCCCAGCGCAGCGCCAAGCGGTATGGGCGCTTGGGCAGCCGGGGCTTGATTTCATTGAAGAACCGAGACGGATTTATCCGCAAGGGCCGCTTGCGGCGCATTTGCTCGGCTGGACAGGGCTTGATGGCAAGGGTGCCTCTGGGATTGAGCAATCGCTGAATAACCGCCTGATCGCCAAGGGTGGCGTCGAGCCGGTGCGGCTATCGATTGATCGGCGCGTTCAATATGTTGTGGAGCGCGAGCTTGAAACGCTTGCGCGGGCGCAGAACGTCAAAGGTGCTGTTGGCATTATGATGGATGTGCGCACCGGTGAGGTTTTGGCGCAGTCGTCATGGCCAACATATGATGCAAATGCGGCGGGCCGTGCCACCGACAATGAAAAGTTCAACCGGGCAAGCTTGTCGCGGTTTGAAATGGGTTCAACGTTTAAGGTGTTCACGGTTGCCGTTGGGCTGGATGACGGCGTGATCACGCCCTCCAAGGGCTATGACGCCACCCGTGCGCTGCATATTGGTGGCTCAACCATTCGCGATTTTCACGCTCAAAACCGGTTCTTGAGCATCCAAGAAATCCTTTCCCATTCCTCCAACATTGGCTCCGCCAAGATCGCGTTGGATGTTGGGGCAGAGCGCTTGAAAGAGTTTTACGAGCGGACGGGCTTACTGGAAAAAGCACCTATCGAGCTTAATGATTCCGCCTCGCCGCTTTTGCCGAAAACATGGAGCGACATTACCGTCGCAACGGCATCATACGGGCATGGTATTGCGGTTAGCCCTGTGGCGTTGTTGACAGCTTTTGCAGCGGTCACGAATGGCGGAGAGTATGTTACGCCGACCTTGTTGGCGCGCACTACCAACGAACCGATTGAGCGCCGCCGCGCAATGAAGCCGGAAACATCGGCCCAGATGGTGAAATTTTTGCGGGACGTGGTGACCGAAGGCACTGGCCGGAAGGCTGAAGCCGAGGGCTATGAGGTGGGCGGCAAGACGGGGACGGCGGAAAAGTCCGGTCCACAGGGATATGACAGTAATCGCCGCGTTTCATCATTTGTGGGCGTTTTCCCTTCCAGCGAACCACGCTACGCGGTTCTCGTTCTCCTTGATGAGCCGCAGGGAAATGCTGAAACTCATGGGTTGGCGACGGCGGGTTGGACCGCTGCGCCGGCAGTGTCGCGCATCGTCGCGCGCACAGCGCCATTGTTGGGTTTAGAGCCTATTCGTGCGCTCGCATTGGCAGACGCGCCGCAGAAAGCGGCTGGGACACCGTGATGAAGCTGAGCGCGCTTTTTGACCTTGCCGACGACCACCCCGGAGCGGGGATCGTCGTGACCGGCCTGGCTTCGGATTCGCGCAAGGTTAAACAAGGCGATGTGTTTGTTGCGCTTGAGGGCTTAGCGTTTGATGGCCGCGCCTTCATCAATGACGCCGTGGCGCGCGGCGCGGTCGCTGTATTGGCGGCGCCCGGTTTGCAAGGCGCGTCCGTGCCGGTTGTTGAAGCAAACGACCCCCGCCTTGCGCTGGCGATTGCGGCCTCGCGGCTTTATCCACAGCAGCCACGCACGATTGCTGCGGTGACGGGCACAAACGGCAAAAGCTCCACGGTGGATTTCCTCCGCCAAATCTGGACCGCCTGCGGGCATAAGGCGGCCAGTATTGGAACCTTGGGCGCCATTGGGCCGAATGGTCGGGTTGATCTCGGCTTTACAACGCCTGACCCTATTTCATTGCACGCGACCTTGGCGTCTCTTGTAGAACAAGGCGTAACCCATGCGGCGATGGAGGCATCGAGCCACGCTCTGGATCAGCATCGCATGGACGGCGCGCGCTTGGCGGCGGCCGGCTTTACCAACCTTACCCAAGATCACCTCGACTACCATAAAACCATGGAGCTCTACCGCGCGGCAAAGCTCCGCTTGTTTACAGAATTGGTTCCAAAGGGTGGCCCGGCGATCATCAATGCCGATGCGCTGGAAACGCCTGCGTTTGAGGCCGCTGCGCGCGAGCATGGCTTAGATTTGAAGCTTTGTGGTTGGCGCGGTGACTATTTGAAGATTGCTGAGCTGTGGCCAAAGCCTGCGTCTCAACGCCTTGATCTACGTTTTGATGGCCGAACCTATGCTGTTGAAATTCCGCTGATTGGTGAGTTTCAGGCGCTGAACGCCGTAACGGCGGCGGGCTTCGCATTGGCATTGGGGGATGCGCCTGAAGCCGTGTTTGAAGGCATGCGGCGATTAACGCCGGTCATGGGTCGGATGGACCATGTCGGCGGAACACCTGATGGTGCGCATGTGTTTGTTGATTACGCCCATACGCCCGACGGTCTGGACGTTCTGTTACGTGCGGCGCGGCCCCATGCCCCGGGTCGGATTATACTGGTTTTTGGCTGCGGCGGTGATCGCGACCGCGGCAAACGGCCGACAATGGGCGCCCTCGCCGCCAAGCTTGCCGACATCGCTATCGTGACGGACGACAATCCGCGTTCCGAGGACGCTGCCGCCATTCGAGCGGAAGTAAGGCAGGGGTGCCCTGATGCGCTTGAGGTCGGGGATCGCGGTGACGCCATTCGGACTGCCGTTGCGATGCTGAAAGCGGGTGATGCATTGCTGATTGCGGGCAAGGGCCATGAAACTGGCCAAATTGTTGGCTCAACTGTGCTGCCATTTTCCGACCAAGAAACCGCCCGCGCGGCGCTGGCTGAGACACGCCGATGAACCATCGTTCGCAAGCCGCAAACGCGCTTTGGACGGCCGCTGAGGCGCAAGCCGCTACGGGCGGTAAAGTGTTTGGCCCAAGCTGGACAGCGTTTGGCATTGCCATCGATACGCGTTCTCTTGTTCCCGGTGATCTCTTTATTGCGATCAAGGCCGAGCGTGACGGCCACGATTTTGTGGCCGATGCGTTTGCAAAAGGAGCCGCCGCTGCGTTGGTTTCCGATCCGTCAGCGGGTGGCGCTGCGGGTCCGCGCTTGGTGGTGGACGACACACTTTTTGGGCTCGAACTGTTGGCCAATGCTGCGCGGCGGCGCGCCGAAGCGGCAATACGCGTTGGCGTTACCGGATCGGTTGGTAAGACGACCGTCAAGGAAATGACCGCATCGGCTTTGGCGGCAAGCGGAACCACACATGCCGCCATCAAATCGTTCAATAACCAATGGGGCGTGCCGCTGACGCTGGCACGCTGCCCCGCTGATGCGCGCTATGCTGTTTACGAAATCGGGATGAACCATAGCGGTGAGATCGCCCTTTTGGCCCCGCAAGTGCGCCCGCATGTAGCTGCGATTACGACGGTAGGCCCTGTTCACATTGAGCATTTTGCCAATGAAGCTGGGATTTGCGATGCAAAGGCGGAGATGTTCCTCGGCATTGAGCAAGGCGGAACCGCAGTGATCAATGGGGACAATCCATGGGCGGAACGTTTGGCGCGTCGAGCCGGGATGCGCGCGGACCTCTCTGTGGTGCGGTTTGGAACGAAATCTGAGAGTGGGGCCAGACTGACGGACTTGGTGCCCGATGGCAGCGGCCAGCGGGCAAGCGCGAGCATTTTAGGCAAAGAGGTGTCTTGGCGGATCGCAGAACCAGGTGCGCACTGGGCACTGAACGGGCTCTGCGCTTTAACACTGGCGCACTTGGCGGGCGGATCCTTAAGCGCTGCTGGCGAAGCGCTTTCGGTTTTTGGTGCTTTGGATGGGCGCGGCGCCGCGAGAACCGTTAGCCTCGGCGATGGCAGCTTTACCTTGGTCGACGAGGCCTATAACGCCAACCCGACCTCGATGGCGGGCGCCATTGCAACGTTGGCTACACGGCCGGGCAAGCGCCGCATCGCTGTGTTGGGGGACATGCTGGAATTGGGCCTGCATGAAGCCCGCTATCACGCCGCTCTCGTAGATGAACTCGCAACGCGCTCGATCGATGCCGTTTATTGTGCCGGGCCACGGATGAAGCATTTGTGGGACGTGCTGCCAAGTGCGCTTAAAGGCGGCTATGCCGAGAGCGCTGCCGATTTGGCCCCGATGGTGTGCGCCGCCGTCGCGGCCGGTGATGTCGTTATGGTCAAGGGCTCAAACGGTTCGCGGATGAGCAAGGTTATTGAAGCGCTGGTCGCGCTGGGAACCACGACAACGCCATCAAATTTAAGGGAATCCGCGCGTGCTGTATGATTTACTTTACCCGCTAGCGGATGTTTTCCAGCCGTTTAACTTGTTGAAATACATTACGTTCCGGACAGCCGCCGCTGTTTGCACGGCAGCGCTATTCGTATTCGTTTTTGGCAAGCCGATGATTGATTGGCTGCGTGCACGCCAAGGCAAGGGGCAGCCGATCCGCGCCGATGGCCCACAAAGCCACTTTAGCAAGGCCGGAACGCCAACCATGGGCGGCATCATTATCCTCTTGGGTGTTGTGCTTGGCACCTTCCTGTGGATGGATTTGCATAACCCTTATGTGTGGATCGTGCTCGGCGTGACAGTTGGTTATGGCCTAATCGGGTTTGTCGACGACTTTAACAAGGTAACGAAACGGACAACGGACGGGCTTTCGTCCAAGGTTCGCTTGGCGCTTGAGTTTGCGATTGCCCTCGTGGCCGCCATTGCTATCGCGCACTATCAAAACTTGGGTGACCGCGCTCCGGAGAACTTCGGCACCTCCCTAGCCTTCCCATTCTTCAAGGATTTGCTGGTCGATCTCGGCTTCTTCTTCTTCATCTTCGCGATGGTTGTGATTGCGGGCTTTGGCAATGCGGTGAACTTGACGGACGGCCTCGATGGGCTGGCAATCATGCCGGTGATGATTGCCGCAGCGACTTTTGGGTTCATAGCCTATTTGGCCGGAAACTTCGTTTTCGCGTCTTACCTCCAGATCCACTTCACCGAAGGGACTGGTGAGCTGGCGGTGATCCTCGGCGCTCTGCTTGGGGCGGGGCTTGGTTTCCTTTGGTATAACGCACCTCCGGCTATGGTTTTTATGGGGGATACCGGCTCTTTGGCACTGGGTGGCCTGCTTGGCGCGGTCGCGGTTTGCGTGAAGCACGAGCTTGTTCTGGTGATCGTTGGCGGGCTGTTCGTTTTGGAAACGCTGTCGGTGATTATCCAAATCGTTTCGTTCAAGCTTACTGGCAAGCGGGTGTTCCGCATGGCGCCAATCCACCACCATTTTGAAAAGCTCGGATGGTCTGAACCGACGGTCGTGATCCGGTTTTGGATTATTGCGACTATTCTGGCCCTCATCGGCCTTGCGACATTGAAGCTGCGTTAGAGGAGCCTGATGATCCCTGTTTCAGCCTTTGCCGGTCGAAATGTTGCGGTGTTTGGCCTTGGCCGCACCGGGCTAACGGCTGTGCGAGCGCTAGAGGCGGGTGGGGCACGGGTTTCGGCGTGGGATGATGGCGAGGCAACGCGCGCACGCGCGGCGAGCGAGGGGGTGACGCTAACGGACTTGAACGGGGTGGACTTCGCCCAGTTCGATGCGTTGGTGATGAGCCCGGGTGTGCCGCTTTACCATCCTCAAGCGCATTGGACGGTGGCGAGGGCAGAAGGCGCTGGCGTGCCCGTTATTGGCGATGTGGAGCTGTTTGCGCGCACGCTGAATGCGTTGGACGACGCGGTTCGTCCGCGCGTTGTCGCCATTACAGGGACAAATGGTAAGTCTACCACGACCGCGCTGATCGGGCATATCTTGTCATCCTGCGGCAAGGATACCCGCGTCGGCGGCAATATTGGTCTAGGCGTTCTGGGGTTAGCACCGCCGCGGGCTGGTGCGATTTATGTGTTGGAATTGTCGTCGTTCCAGCTGGATTTAGTGCAGTCGCTTCGCGCGAATGTGGCTATTCATCTCAATCTCACGCCAGACCATCTTGATCGCCATGGCACCATGGATCGCTATGCCCAAGCCAAGCGGATGATCTTCCAAAACCAAAGCGTCGGCGATGCGGCAATCGTGGGCGTTGATGACGATAATGGCGAAAGCCTGTGCACGCGTCTTATGGCTGGACGCGGGCATGTGGTGCCGATTTCATCCGGGCAAACCTTGGGGAAGGGCGTTTATGCGCTGGGGACACGGCTGTTCGATGCCATTGACGGCCGTGCGCAGCAGGTGGCGGACCTGACCGGAGCCTTAGCCTTGCGCGGCGCACACAATGCGCAAAACGCAGCTTCGGCGTATGCAGCCTGTCGGGCGCTTGGTCTGTCGCCAAAGGCGATTTGCGACGCGATGCTGACCTTCCCGGGGCTTCCGCATCGGCTGGAAAAGGTCGGCGAGATCGGCGGCGTTAGCTTTATCAACGATTCTAAAGCGACCAATGCGGACGCGGCGGCGCAGGCTCTGGCGGCCTATCCCAAGCTCTACTGGATTGCCGGCGGTGTTCCCAAGGCTGAGGGCATTGAACCGTTGGTTCGGTTCTTCAAAAAAGTTGAGTGCGCATACTTGATAGGTGACGCTGCGGGCGCGTTTGCGGAAACGATCGGGACGGCTGCGCCGCATGTCACCTCGGGAACGCTGGAAGCGGCGACGAAAGCCGCCTTAGCTGATGCATCAGCGCGGGGTGGCGAGGCCATTGTTTTGCTCTCACCGGCCTGCGCTTCGTTCGACCAGTTCAAGGATTATGAGGCGCGTGGCGATGCCTTTCGCGCCATTGTGGCGGACCTGATGGCTGCGGCGAAGGCGCCAACGGCCTTGGAGGCAATCGCATGACCTATGCACCAACGATGTCGCGTGCGGATCGTTCGCCCTTGTCCCAATGGTGGTGGACCGTGGACCGGACGGCGTTGATTTTAGCACTTTGCTTGATGGCGGCAGGTCTTTTGTTTGCATTTGCATCGTCAACGGCAGCGGCAAATCGGCTAGACATCGCCAATCCGTTTTACTTCGTATCGCGGCAGGCAGTTTTTGCTTTTATAGCGGCAATGGTAATGACAGGGCTTTCATTGCTGAGCCCAACAGGTGTTCGCCGGTTTGCGATCATTGGTTATGCCGTGATGGTCTTGGTGATGGTGGCCATCATCTTTGGGGGGCACGAGGCCAAGGGTGCGCAGCGTTGGTTAAAGTTCGGCTCGTTCACCTTCCAACCGTCTGAAATTTTGAAGCCATGCCTAATTATTTTGGCGGCGTGGATGTTTGCTGAGCGGGCTGGGCGACCGGGGTTTCCGGGTGCGCGCATTGCGATGGGGCTGTTTTTGGTCCCGGCTTGTTTGCTGATCGCGCAGCCGGATGTGGGCCAAACATTCCTGTTGACGATATCGTTTTTGATCGTGTTTTTCGTGGCTGGCATGCCTTGGATTTGGATCGCAGGTTTTGCGATCATCGCGGTTCTTGGCGGCGCGGCGCTGTACATGACGCTGCCGCATGTGGCCAAGCGGGTAAATGGTTTCCTCAATCCCGGTGGGGAAGAGAATTACCAGATTGAGCGTGCGCTGGATGCGATTGCGTCCGGCGGGATTTTGGGGCGCGGGCCGGGCGAGGGTGAGGTGAAGGCGTTACTGCCGGACTCTCACACTGATTTTATCTATGCTGTAGCGAGTGAAGAGTTTGGCTTGCTGGCGGGCGTTGGCTTGATCATTTTGTTTGCGTTTTTGATTGTGCGCGGGCTGGCAGCGGCGGCTAAGCAGACCGATGCCTATAGCCAATTAGCCGCCACTGGCCTGTTTTCGCTTCTGGGGTGCCAAGTGGCGATCAACATCGCGGTGAATCTGCATCTGATTCCGCCTAAGGGGATGACGTTGCCGTTCATTTCTTATGGCGGTTCGTCTTTGCTGGGTTCCGCCATTACAATCGGCTTAGCCTTGGCGCTGATACGGCGACGGCCGGGCGCGTCGCTCAACACGAGCCCATGAGCGCGAAACTTGTTCTGATTGCGGCGGGCGGAACCGGGGGGCACATGTTCCCGGCGCGCGCCTTTGCCGATGCTTTGATTGCACGGGGCGGGCGGGTCGCTTTGGTGACTGATCCGCGTGGCGCGCGCTATGCAGAGGGCTTTCCGGCCGAAACGGTGATCACGCTTCCCGTGGCCAATGCCGATGAAGGCGGCCTTGTGGGCAAGGTGAAAGCGAGCCTTGGCCATGCCCGTGGGCTGGCGCTCATGGCATCGCGCATGGGTGGCCTCAACCCGGGCTTGATTGCAGGGTTTGGTGGTTATCCGAGCTTTCCGGCTTTGGCGGTCGCGGGTGCGCGGCCGATCTTGATCCATGAGCAAAATGCCGTTTTAGGCCGCGTGAACCGGTTTTTTCAAAATCGTGCGGGGCTCATTGCTTCAGGGTTTGCCCGGCTTGATCGGTTGCAAAGCGCCAACGCTGCGCGTCATGTGGTGACTGGGAATCCTGTACGGGCCGCGATTGTTGGCGCGCGAGATTCGATGTGGGAAGCGCCGGTAACAACCGGGCCTCTCCGCATTTTGGTGACTGGGGGCAGCCAAGGGGCGCGGTTGTTTGGCACCGCCATTCCGGCGGCTTTGGTGGCGTTGCCTGAGGCGATGCGGTCTCGGTTGGAAATGGTGCACCAAGTGCGCGCCGAACAAGTTGAGGCGGTTCAGGCAACTTATGCCGATGTCGGCATCAGGGCGACTGTGGCGCCGTTCTTTTCGGATATGGCGGAGCGCCTTAGCTGGTCTCATCTGGTTATTGGGCGGGCCGGGGCTTCGACGGTCTCTGAAATTGCGATTGTGGGCCGCGCGGCGATCCTGATCCCGCTGGCGATTGCGGCTAATGACCACCAAACCGCCAATGCAGCAGCGCTGGCGGACTGTGGAGCGGCCGAAGTGATCGCAGAGGCTGCCTTGACGCCTGAGAGGCTGACGGCTTCTTTGGCGGCCCTTCTCGACGATTCCGACGCGTTGATCGCTCGGGCTGCCGCCGCGCGCGCTGTGGGCAAGCCTGGGGCCGCCGACAGCCTCGCCGAGCACGCTTTGAAACTTGCCCGCTAAGGGCCACTCCACCTTTAGGCGAATGCTATGCTCTTGAAGTCACTACCCTTCGAAGTCGGCCCTGTTCATTTTGTTGGCATTGGCGGCATTGGCATGAGCGGCATTGCCGAGGTGATGGCGAACCTTGGCTATAAGGTTCAGGGCACCGACGCCAAGGAAGGCGCGAACGTAGACCGGCTGCGCGTAGGCGGCATTGATGTGCGTATAGGGCATTCGGCTGAAAATCTGGGTGATGCGGCGGTGTTGGTGGTGTCGTCGGCGATCAAGCCGGACAATGCCGAGTTGATGGCGGCGCGGGCGCGTGGGATTCCCATTGTGCGGCGCGCGGAGATGCTGGCCGAGCTGATGCGTCTAAAGTGGACTGTCGCGGTTGGCGGGACGCATGGCAAAACTACGACGACATCGCTGGTGGCGACGCTGTTGGACGGCGCCGGGATTGACCCCACGGTGATCAATGGCGGCATCATCAACGCCTATGCTTCAAATGCGCGGCTTGGCGAGGGCGAATGGATGGTGGTGGAGGCCGACGAAAGCGACGGCACCTTCACGAAATTGCGCCCAACCGTGGTGATCGTGACCAATATGGACCCAGAACATCTGGACCATTACGGCACTGTGGAAAATATGAAGGCCGGGTTTGAGACGTTTGTAACCTCGATCCCGTTTTACGGCTTTGCGGTGATGTGCACGGACCATCCCGATGTGCAGGCCTTGGTGGCGCGCGTTCAGGATCGTCGCACCATCACGTACGGCTTCAATCCACAAGCTGATGTACGCGCCATTGATCTGGTGGCCGACAAAGATGGCTCGCGTTTCAATGTGATGTTGCGCAGCCGCAAAACCCAAACCGAGCGCAAGATTGAGGGCTTGTTCTTGCCAATGGCGGGGAAGCACAATGTTTTGAACACCTTGGCGGCCCTGGCGGTGGCAGTTGAACTGGGTGCGAGCGACGAGGCGCTGCGCGCTGGGCTGTCCAAGTTTGGCGGTGTAAAGCGGCGGTTCACCCCGGTTGGCGAGTGGAACGGTGTCAGCCTGATCGACGATTACGGCCACCATCCGGTTGAGATTGCCGCTGTGCTGGCGGCGGCGCGCAGCGTGACCGATGGCAAGGTGATTGCTGTGGTGCAGCCGCACCGGTTTACACGGCTGCGCGATTTGTTTGCAGACTTCTGCACCTGCTTTAATGACGCGGACGTAGTGGCGGTGAGCGATGTTTACACCGCTGGCGAAAGCCCGATTGAAGGGGTTTCGTCGGACGCTTTAGTGGAAGGCTTGCGGGCAGGGGGGCATAGGCGCGCGCTGCGCTTGGCGTCGTTTGCCGATTTACCCTATTTCGTTCGGACCGAGGCGAGCCCCGGCGATATCGTGGTGTGCCTCGGCGCGGGCGACATTACGACCTATGCCAATGGCTTGGCCGCTAAATTGGCGGCTAGTGAATGAGTGAGGCCGGTGCCGAAGTGCGCGGCAAGCAATTGCTGGCAACGCCTTTAGCGCCCTACACATGGTTTCGGGTTGGCGGCGCGGCGGATCTATTGTTTCTTCCCGCTGATGCTGATGATTTGGCAGGGTTTTTGGCACGTTTGCCGGAAACTACCCCAGTGATGGCATTGGGTGTGGGATCCAACATCATTATTCGCGATGGCGGTATTGACGGGGTCGTTGTTCGGCTCGCGGGCCCGGCTTTTTCGTTTGTCGAGGTGCTGCCGGGCGATCGTGTGCGCGTCGGGGCAGGTGCATTGGATGCTATGGTCGCTAAGAAAGCGGCTGAGGCGGGGATTGCGGGGCTGGAGTTTTTCCGCGGCGTGCCGGGCACAATCGGTGGCGCGTTGCGGATGAATGCGGGCTGCTATGGCGGGGAAACCAAGGACGTTTTGGTTGAGGCGATAGCCTTGGACCGGCACGGCAAGCGCGTGGTTCTCAGCAATGCCGATTTTGGATTCTCCTATCGCCATTCGGAAGTGCCGGACGACCTGATTTTCCTTGAGGCGACTTTTCAAGGCACGCCAGATGCGCCTGAGGCCATTCTGGCGCGAATGGATGCGATCACGGCCAGCCGGGAGGCCAGCCAGCCTATTCGAGAAAAAACCGGGGGTTCGACATTTGCCAATCCCGATCCTGAAATATCGGGTGGCAGAAAGTCATGGCAATTAATCGACGCCGTCGGTATGCGCGGGGCGAGTGTCAACGATGCCGCCATGTCTGAGAAGCATGCGAACTTTATGATCAATAAGGGCACAGCAACGGCAGCTGATCTAGAAGCGTTGGGCGATAGCGTGATTGCCAAGGTGGAAGCCGAAACGGGCGTTCGATTGCGCTGGGAAATCAAGCGCGTCGGCCGCCGATAAACTGCAGACCCTTATGGCTTCAGACCACAAATTACTGTCAAAATTACGCAGGCTTAACGGCATATTCACCATCTTTGGCGTCCTTAACAGGATGTGAAAGTTGCCGGTCTCGGTAGCTTGTCCGGGGGCGTGGATGACTGGCAAGCGGGTTGCAGTTTTGATGGGTGGTTGGAGTCCCGAGCGACCTGTGTCGCTGGTCTCCGGCGCTGCCTGCGCGGATGCTGCGCGTGCGCTCGGCCATGACGTCATCGAGATTGATGCCGGGCGTGATTTGGCGGCGGCTCTCGTCGAAGCTAAGCCAGACATTGTGCTGAACGCGCTTCATGGTGAATGGGGCGAGGACGGCCGCGTTCAAGGCATTTTGGACATTCTGGGCGTTCCCTACACCCATTCGGGCGTTTTAGCGTCGGCTTTAGCGATGGATAAAGCCAAGGCAAAATCAGTTTTGCACACGGCGGGCGTGGCGTTGGCACACGGTAAACTGATGCACCGGGCTGATGCAGCGGCGGCGCACCCAATGGAGCCGCCATACGTTGTGAAGCCCAATGCGCAAGGCTCGTCGGTTGGCGTGTTTATCGTGCGGAAGGGTGAAAACCGACCGCCTGAGGCGCTTATGGATCCATCGTGGACGCTGGGCGACGATGTGATGGTGGAGGAGTTTATTCCCGGTCGCGAATTGGCGGTGGCGGTTATGGGCGATCGCGGGGCCTTGGCGGTCACCGAGATTGTGACCGACCACGAGTTCTATGATTACGACGCCAAATATGCTGAAGGTGGGTCCCGGCATGTGGTTGATCCGGTCGATATGCCTGCCGGTGTCTCGGCCGAAGCGCGGCGATTAGCTGAACTTTCGCATCGTGCTTTGGGCTGCAAAGGCATTACCCGAACCGACTTCCGTTGGGACCCTGCGACGGGGCGGCTGATTGTTTTGGAAGTAAACACCCAGCCCGGCATGACCCCGACAAGTTTGGCACCGGAGCAGGCCGCCGCGCGCGGCATGAGCTTTGAGCAATTGGTTGGGTGGATGCTGGAGGATGCATCATGCCCCCGGTAAGATCCCCGCGTCGCAAAGCGCCTAACCGGCCCACCAAAAAAACGCCGATCCGGCGAAGCCCTCGGGTTTCGCGCCGCAACGAAAGTGCGCCGAGCTGGCAGATTAAGTTGGGCGCGCTGGCGCACGCGAGTTGGCGGGCGACCCAGCAAGATGCGCGCGCCCGCTGGGCAGCGACGGGTGTTGCGAGTTTGGCTTTGTTTGGCTTGGTGGCGTTGTTCGCCGCGGGTTTCGGGGTTTTGGACGATGCAGGACGGTCCACGGCACGAGCCGCAGCAGACACTGCGCGCGGCGCTGGCCTTGCAGTACGCGCCGTTGACGTTATCGACCCGAGCGGAGAGCCTTTGCCGGAGAGCCGTCGGCAGGAAGTGGCCGACGTTGTTGGCCTTGCCACGGGCAAGGCCGATGCCGACCCGATGTTTGTAGTGGACCCAAATCGGCTTCGGGCGCGTGTCCAAGAATTGCCCTGGGTGGCTGAGGCCAAAGTTATGCGGCTGTGGCCGAACCGCGTTGTGATTATGGTAACGCCGCGCACGGCGACGGCGGTTTGGCAGGTTCAAGGGCGGCTTTCCCTGATTGATTCGACCGGAGCTAATGTCGGGCCGTTGCCGAGCGCGTGGTCCGGTGGATTGCCCCTAGTCGTGGGTGTGGGCGCGCCCAAATTTGCGCCTGAGATTTTTGCGGCCCTTGGCGCCCGCCCTGAACTGGCGCGCCGCACAGAGGCGGTTGTTCGTGTTGGCGAACGGCGATGGAACCTACGCTTAAAATCGGGTGCAGACCTGATGCTGCCAGAGGCGAATTGGCCAACAGCGCTTGATACCGCGCTGAATTTACAGGTTGAGTACGGATTGCTTGACCGCCCCGCCCAACGCATTGACCTTCGGAATGAAGGTTTCCTGATTGTCCGGCCCCGTGCAGAAGCGCGTGCTCCGGTCGAGTTTCAGCCTGTCTAACCGCAGTGCTGACTAACACGACGCGAGAGTCATGTCCTCACTAGCTAAGCGCCTAGCCGTTCCCACGCGGACCCCTGCTGCGAAGCCCTCGGTTGTTGCGGCACTCGATATCGGGGCTTCAAAGATCGCCTGTTTCATTGCGAAAACTGACGCCTTGGGCACTGTTGGCCGGACGGGGCCATTGCGTGTGGCCGGTGTTGGGCAACAACCCTCCAAAGGTGTGCGCGGCGGTGGGATCGTTGACCTTGAAATGGCCGCAAAGGCTGTTGGCGCCGCCGTTGAGCAAGCCGAACGTATGGCGGGGACACGCATAACCGAGGCGGTGGTATCTGTTTCCGGCTTCGGGCTCGCAGCTCGGCCTGCGCATGGCGAAATTGGCGTCGGGCCCGGCGAGGTTACGACCAAGGATGTTCGCCGCGTGGTGGCGCAAGCGCTGCAATCCGTCCGCTGTGATGGCCGAACGGTTATCCATGCTGTGCCGGTTGCCTACGTGTTAGATGGCGGCAAAAGCATATCCGATCCGCGCGGCATGATGGGGCGGGTTTTGAGCGTGACCTTAACGGTCGTCTCGGTGCCGACTAGTGCGTGGCGAAATCTGATTTTGTGTGTTGAGCGGGCGCATTTGACGGTCTCTGGCGCCGTGGCGGGGCCTTATGCGTCGGCACTGGCGACCTTGGTTGATGATGATCTCAATCTCGGCTCGATCTGCCTTGATATGGGTGGGGCTTCGACGAGTGCTGCGGTGTTTTTGAACGGATCACTTGTGCATGTGGATGCCGTGCCTTTGGGTGGGCAACACGTTACCAATGATGTGGCGATGGGGCTGTCAACGTCATATGCGTCTGCCGAGCGCGTAAAGATCCTAAACGGCACCGTTTTGGCCAGCCCAAACGAAGAAAATGAGATGATTGATGCGCCGCAATTGGGCGATGATGGGCGGCTGCACCCCGCGACCGCGCCGCGCTCCTTGCTGACGGGCGTTATCCGGCCTCGTGTTGAAGAAACCTTGGAGTTGCTGCGAGACCGGTTGCGGGCCGCGGGTGCAGATCGCTTGGGTGCACGCCGCATCGTGTTGACCGGGGGCGCCGCACAGCTAAACGGTGCACGCGAATTGGCAGCGCGGGTGTTTGAAAGCCCGGTGCGGTTGGCGCGCCCGAGCCGGTATGTGGGTCTTGCTGATGCAGTATCTGGACCTGCATTTGCAGGTTCTGCGGGCCTGTTGCGTTGGGCATTAGAGCGCCCGGCTGACATTGCGCAGCGCGGCCCGGCCGATAGCGAAGAAGAAGCCCGGGGGATCGTTTCGCGCTGCCTAAACTGGGTTCGCCAGAATTTCTGAGATTCCGTTCGTGGCTTTAGGCGGTGGCATTTCGAACGCCAATAACGGGCTAAAGCCACACTTCGCAAAAGCGCGCGCGCGGGTTTCTGTGGGTTCGCCCGTTGTCCAAGCTGCGCCGAAAACTGTTTTCCCTTGATGGGGAGTGAGGCCCAATAGATGGGCGACGCGGCGCGCGATCGCGGCACCGGAATCGATCCATTTAAACACGCGCGGTGCCGCAGCGACGGCAAGCTGGCTTTGCACGAGAGGAAAATGCGTGCAGGCGAGCACCACCACATCCATTGTCGCGCCACCGGGCGCAGAGAGCATGGCTTCGACCGCGCTTTTATAGATTGCTGGATCGGCAGGTATGCCCTCGAGTTCCAGTTCTGCGGCTTTGGCCAAATCGGGGGCTCCGTGGCGTATCACAGTGACCCCGGCGGCGTGGTCGGCGATCAGTTGGTCTGTGTAGCGGCGGCGAACTGTGGCGGGCGTGCCAAGAAGGCCAACCACTCCTGTTTTTGTGATCGCGGCTGCAGGCTTAATTGCAGGCACAACACCGACAATTGGAATTGCTGTGCGAGCGCGGATCGCATCCAGCGCGAGTGTGGAAGCGGTGTTGCAAGCAACGACGACGAGGGCCGCATTCGTGGCCTCAATGGCGGCGATTACAAGTTCAGGTATCCTGTTAAGAAGCACGCCGTCTGCCTTGTCACCATACGGGAAAAAGCCATCGTCGGCGAGGTAGACTAGGCGGATATTTAGGCCGGTTTCAGCGATGCTCGACGCAACGGAAAGCCCGCCCGCACCGGAGTCAAAGATTAACACAATAGGGACGGCGGCTTCGCCCGAGCGTTCCTGAATTGGCGTTGTTTGGCCCATTTTCCGCGATTTTCCATCCACTGCAAAACTCTTTCACCAAACTGTCGCTTTCTAATTTGTAAAGATTGCGAAGCAGTTTAACGCCTTCTTAATCCTGTTCGCAGGAACCTGTATTCAGCGTTTTACAACGGCGCTAACCCGTCGGAGCCAAGCCAATGACGATCAGACTTTCAATGCCCCAATCCACTGAACTGAAGCCGCGCATCGTTGTGTTCGGCGTGGGCGGGGCCGGTGGAAATGCGGTCGATAATATGATCAGCGCTGACTTGCAGGGCTGTGACTTTGTGGTGGCCAACACGGACGCTCAAGCTTTGGCGCGCTCGAAGGCCGAGCGGCGCATCCAGCTTGGCGCGAACACCACCCAAGGGCTTGGCGCTGGTGCAAACCCCGATGTTGGCATGGCGGCAGCCGAAGAAACCGTCAACGAAATCCTCGACCAACTCGATACTGCACATATGGTGTTTATCACGGCGGGTATGGGCGGTGGCACGGGCACGGGGGCTGCCCCGGTGATTGCGCGCGCCGCCAAGGAGCGCGGTATCTTGACGGTGGCGGTGGTTACCAAGCCGTTTGACTTTGAGGGCGGTCGTCGCTCCAAAATGGCCGAGGCAGGCCTCGCTGAGCTGCAGAAATACGTCGACACGCTGATCGTCATTCCGAACCAAAACCTGTTCCGCGTCGCCAATGAGAAAACCACCTTCGCTGACGCCTTCCATTTGGCAGACCAGGTGCTGCACTCTGGCGTGCGCGGTATCACCGATCTGATGGTGCGGCCCGGCTTGATCAATCTGGACTTTGCTGACGTGCGGTCTGTGATGTCTGAGATGGGCAAAGCGATGATGGGCACGGGAGAAGCGTCTGGTGATCGGCGCGCGGCGGAAGCTGCCATTGCTGCGATCAATAATCCGCTGCTCGAAGATGTGTCGTTGAAGGGCGCGCGTGGCGTGTTGATCAACATCACCGGCGGCTACGACATGACGCTGTATGAGCTTGATGAGGCGGCTAACCATATTCGGTCCGAAGTTGATGCCGATGCCAACATTATTGTCGGCTCAACGCTTGATCAGTCGATGGAAGGCAAGTTGCGCGTTTCCGTCGTGGCGACAGGGATTGATGCCGAGATTATTCAACAAGCGCGCCCCGTTGCGACGCAAACGGCCCATGCCAATGCGGCGCCTCGCCCAATGCACGGACAGCCTGTTGCAGCCCAGCAGCCCACGCCCATTGGGCGCCCGGTTGTGCGGGTGGGTGCTGCCCGCGATGTAGCGCCGTCAGCGGCTTCGGTTCAGGCGACGCCCATCGTTCAAACGCTACCGCCCGTTCCAGAGCCGCTGACCTCATATCGGGAGCCGGAACCGGAGGTGCGCCGTGAGGCCGCGCCAGAGCCACGCACCGTGCAACCCGCTGCCGAAGCGCCCCGAAATCAAGATCGCAGGAATTTTGAGCGTCCGCATTATGAGCGTTCGCCAGTTACCGAACGTTTTGGCCCAATGCCGCGCCTTGAGCCGCGCCCAGAGCCGCAGCGCGAGAAAGTTGGTGGGTTTAGCCTTTTTGGTCGCCCCAAGCGGCCCGAAGCGCCCGTTCGCCAAGAGCCAGCGGCGCGCGCACCGCAACAACAGGCACCTTTGTTCGCCGATGAGTTTGACGATACTCTGGAAATTCCAGCTTTCCTGCGTCGTCAGGCGAACTAAGCTAGAATTGAGCTGATTGAATACTGCCGGACGGCTCCGGCACTATTCGGCGAAAATTGAGTCTGAACACACATGAAAACCCCACGAGCCGAAGCCGGTCCGTGGGGTTTTCTTTGCGTTTATGCCTTGGCTGCCGCGATCTTATCGGCGGTTTTTGTGTCGAAGTCGGAGGCTTCGTGGCGCTCATGCAACTGGCTGGAAGGCTCGCCTGAAACACGGTTCACCATCCGGCCTCTTTTGACGGCGGGGCGAGCGCCAATTTGGTCCGTCCAGCGAATAACATTCGTGTATTCATGCACTTGCAGAAACTCGCCGGCCTCATACACCAAGCCTTTGACCAAGGCGCCATACCACGGCCAGATCGCCATGTCGGCGATCGTATAGTCCGCCCCGGCAATATACTCGCTTTCGCCAAGCCGACGGTTCAACACATCGAGTTGACGCTTGGTCTCCATGGCAAAGCGATCAATGGCATATTCAATCTTGAACGGCGCATAGGCGTAGAAATGGCCAAAGCCGCCGCCGAGATAAGGCGCGCTGCCTTGTACCCAAAACAGCCAGGAGAGCGCTTCGGCGCGTTTCGCCGGGTCTGTCGGCAGGAAAGCGCCAAACTTCTCAGCCAAATAGACCAAGATGGCCGCCGACTCGAACACGCGGATGGGCTCAGGGCCGCTGCGGTCACACAAGGCCGGGATTTTTGAGTTTGGATTGAGCGACACGAAGCCAGAGCCGAATTGGTCCCCCGCGCCGATATTGATGAGCCAAGCATCATATTCAGCACCTGTGTGGCCAGCGGCTAGAAGCTCTTCGAGAAGCACCGTGACCTTGACGCCATTTGGCGTGCCGAGCGAGTAAAGCTGCAAGGGGTGGCGACCAATCGGCAATTCTTTATCGTGGGTCGGGCCAGCAATGGGCCGATTGATCGCGGCAAAGCGCCCGCCGCTTTCTTTGTTCCACGCCCAGATAGCGGGTGGTGTGTAGGCTTCTTTTTGGTCTGTCATAAACGCTCCGGTTCCGAAGGGGTACTTGCGCTGGTGCAATCTATCACATGGGGAGCCAAAAGCGGCAAACGGGATTTAGGCGGCGTCGGATCTAAAGTGCAGGCGGATGGGCACTTAGTGTAAGGATAAGCCCCTCACCGGCCTCTTAGTTGGACTTGTGCCGACAACCCAGCTTCTTGAGACAATGTCGCGACGTGGGCGCAACAGCTGGGTCCAACGGACAAGCCCTAGGATGAGGCGGGGCGGGCTGGAGGTGAGGCGAGCAAAAGGCTCAACGACACCGATGTCCGAAAACGGCGTGCGTGACTTTTCATCCGTGCTAGACCCAGTGTTATGCTCAGGGCCAGTATCCATTTTCACGAGGCGGCGGAGGCGAAAGATGCCCGTTTTGACGGGTTGTTTTTCATCTGTGTCACCTCCACCAAAATCTATTGCCGCCCGGTGTGCCCGGTTAAGCCGCCGAAGCGGGAAAACCGGCTGTTTGTTCGAACGCCCGCCGCGGCGGAGGCGCGCGGGTTTCGCCCGTGCCTACGCTGTTGCCCTGAAAGAGCGCCCGGCGGCGCGCCCATGGATCGCTCTCCCATACTGGCGGGAAAGGCCGTTGGCCTTATCGAGGCCGGGGCCATGGATGATGATAATGAGGAGCGCCTTGCCATTCGCCTTGGCATCACCACCCGGCATTTGCGCCGCGTTGTGAAGCAAACCATGGGCGTCACGCCCGTTGCTCTTGCCCAAACACGGCGCCTTTTGTCGGCCAAGCAGCTATTGGGCGAAACCAATGCGCCGATCACTGAGATCGCCTTTGCGGCGGGCTTCGCGTCTCTGCGTCGGTTCAATGCCGCCTTTTTGGATCGTTACGGGCTCAACCCTTCCACGATGCGGCGCGCCCGTGCAGCACCGGTCGGCCATGGCATCACCTTGCGCCTCGCTTATCGCCCGCCTTTTGACCTCAACGCGCATTATAGCTGGCTCGCCCAGCGCGCCATTCCTGGGGTGGAGCAGGTTGAGGGGTTAGTGTGGCGCCGCACCGTGCAGATCTCTGGCCGCGTCGGCATCATCAGCGTGACCCCCAATCGCGAGAATGAAGTGGAAATTACCCTTTCCGACAGCCTGTTGCCGGCAATGCGCCCCTTGCTTTCGCGCATCCGCGCCGTGTTTGACCTCGACGCCGATATTGCGCGGATCGATGCCTTTCTTGGCGGCCATTCTGAATTACTGCCTATGGTCCGGGTACGCCCGGGAATACGGTTGCCGTTGGCGTTTGATCCTTTTGAGGGCGTTATTCGCACGATTTTGGGTCAGCAGGTTTCCGTTGCGGCGGCGCGAACCTTTGCAGGCCGGTTGGCTGCGACGTTCGGCACCGCTTTGCCGGAAGCGCCAGAGGGCCTCACCCGGATATTTCCCAGTGCCCACGCGCTCGCCGCCGCTGGGGCAGGGGGCCTGCAAACCATTGGCCTTACCCAAGCGCGCGCCCAAACCCTGTTCACCGTTGCAGAGGCCATAGCTTCAGAGACGTTGAACCTCGCTAGCCCAAATGCGCGGACCCAATTGCGCGCTTTGCCCGGCATAGGGGAGTGGACGGAAACCTATGTTGCCTTGCGCGTGCTTGGCGACCCAGACGTTTTCCCCCTCACCGATCTTGTGCTGGCCCAGCGCATCGGTGGGCAAAACCCACAGGCCCAAAAAGCAATCGCAGAACAATGGTCTCCGTGGCGGTCGTATGCGGCGCAGCGGATATGGATACAGGGCGACACGAAGGAGTTCGGAAATGCACAGGAATAGCGCGCTCTACGCCTCTCCAATCGGCTCCATTTCGCTCATTTCGAGCGAAGGGGCGCTCCGAAAGCTGTCGATAGAGGGGCAAAAAGGCGGGGAAATGGCACCAGAATCGGGCAAATGTTCGGTCTTAGATGAGGCACGCCGCCAGCTTGACCTTTATTTTGCGGGCAAACTCACCGCCTTCAATGTGCCTTTGGCCGAGGAAGGCACCCTGTTTCAACGCCGCGTTTGGGAAGCGTTGCGAACGATTCCCTACGGAACAACAACGTCTTACACATGGCTCGCCAACGCTATTGGTTCCCCGCTTGCGGTGCGGGCAGTGGGTGCCGCCAATGGGCGCAACCCCATTGGCATCATCACTCCGTGCCACCGGGTTATCGGCGCAAATGGCTCCCTAACGGGCTATGCCGGTGGGCTAGACCGCAAACGCGCCCTTTTGCAGCTCGAAGGCGCTCTAGAAAAGGGGTTGGTTTAAGCCGCCAGCCGTGGCAGCGGCCCCACATAAACCGATTTCGGCCGCACCAAGCGGCTCGTCGCCAGCTGTTCTTGGGCGTGTGCGATCCAACCAGCCATTCGCCCGCATCCGAAAATGCAGGTAAAGACGCTCCTTGGAATTGCTAAAGCCTCCAGTAAGAGCGCCGTGTAATATTCAACATTAGTTTCCAGGGTTCGAGCGGGATATCTAGAAGCAAGACGGCTGAGCACTTTGGTCTCAATTTCTTCAGCAAAAGCCAATCGCCCGACATTCTTTTTCATACGGCCAAGCGCCAGCTTTAGGGCGTCCGCGCGCGGATCTCGTACCCGATAAACCCTATGGCCAAACCCCATGAGCCGTTCACCGCGCGCCAACGCAGCCTCAATCCATGCCTCTGCATTTTCCGGGACGCCGATAGAATCAAACATGTCCAACACTGGCCCAGGAGCCCCGCCATGCAGCGGCCCTTTTAGAGCAGACAGCCCGGCAATCGCCGCAGACCCTAGTCCCGCCCGCGTTGATGCCACCACACGGGCTGCAAACGTTGACGCATTCAAACCATGGTCACTCACCGTAACAAGGTAAGCGTCTAAGGCCGCAACGTCGTCTGAATTGGGTAAGGCGCCGCTCAACATCGCCAGAATATCTGCCGAATGGCTCAGTTGTGGGTTCGGAGGCAGGGGGGCTTCACCCTGTGCGAGACGCCCTGCTGCTGCTGTCGCCACGCCACTCATCGCCACCAAGGCAAGTGCTGTCTCAATGCTATCACCATCGCTCACACTGGCCAAAGCAACCCTCAGCGCTTCTATAGGTGAGGCCGCTTTTGATAGGTCGGGTAGGGCTGCAAACGCTGCAACACGCGCTGCTGCTAGTCTCGATGTTAGCTCAGCCTTTTCAGGCAGCCCTGGGAAGAAGCCGCTCCAAAGCAAGGCGATGACATCCTCAAACATTGCGCTTCCAGCCAGCTCAGCCAATTCATGCCCGCGAATAATCAAGCGCCCATTATGGCCATCCACGTCGGACAAAATCGTCTCCGCCGCCACTACATTTTCCAAGCCAGAGTCCATGGTATTCTCCTCTTTGTGCTCTTCCAGAATACCCAATGATTGATTTCGTCAATCTTGATCAATATAATCAATATATGAGCTGGATATCTGCAGACGCGGCCGCTAAGCGCTTGAACGTCAAGCGCCAAACGCTTTACGCCTATGTCAGCCGTGGCCTGCTGACAGCGTGCGCGGATACGGATGACCCTCGCGCTAGCCTCTATGCCGTCGAAGATGTTGAAGCCCTCGCCCGACGGCGGGCGGCAGGCCGCAAACGGGCCGATATAGCCGAAGCAACCATCGCATGGGGGGAGCCGGTCTTGACCAGCGCCATCACCACAGTGCGGGAGGGGAGGTTAGTCTATCGCGACCATGATGCTGTTATCCTAGCGGAAACAGCCACTTTGGAAGAAACCGCACGTTTGCTTTGGGCTGGCCCATCTCGCGATCCGTCAGCACCTTCGTACGGCGCTACGCAGCCCGAAAACGCCAACGCTAAGGAGCGCGCGCTATTCTTCTTGGCAACCCGGGTCGCGTCAGACCCGCCCAGTTTTGGCCGCGCGCAAGAGGCGCTTATCTTGGAGTCCGAGAGCCTACTTGCCGGAATGACATGCGCGCTAGGTGGTATACAGACCGATGCTCCCATGCATGAACGCCTCGCGCAGCAATGGGGGCTTGGGCGAATGCAAGCCGATTTATTGCGCCGAACTTTGGTTTTGCTTGCCGATCACGAACTGAACCCCTCTACCTTTGCGGCCCGGGTCGCGGCGTCTACTGGCGCTTCACTGGCTGCGGCAATGATGGCGGGATTTGCGACCCTGACCGGCCCGCGCCACGGTGAGGCGGCGGCTCGCGCTCTCGATTTCCTCAAGAGTGCCAACACTATCGGCGCTGATCTAGCGGTGATGGCATGGCTCGCACGGGCCCAAGCTATCCCGGCAACTGGCCACCCGCTCTACCCGTCGGGTGACCCCCGCGCCGCTGCAATCCTTTCCGCCTTACGGCCATCGCATCAAACATGCGCTCTCATCGAGGCTGCTGAAGCCGCAACGGGCAATAAGGCGAATGTTGATATGGCGCTCGCCGCACTAACCCATGAGCTAGAACTCCCATCGGACGCACCCTTCATTCTTTTCGCGGCGGCGCGTACGGCGGGCTGGCTTGCCCATGCAATGGAGCAAGCCCTTTCAGGGCTTCCCATTCGGCCCAGAGCGAATTTTGTACCAAGCCCGTAGGCCGATCACAGTGGCCCCGCCAAAACCGCCAAGGCGGCGTGTTCTGCGCGCTCCACGCTTAAATCATCCAAGAGGCTGTCATCGACGTGGTTCGCGCGATACCGTGCGAGGCTGGCAGCGAACGGTCGCTCCCCGCGAACCCATGCCGCACGAGGGCCAAAAGGGGCATAGCGCCGCTCGTCTGTTGGTCCAAATAAGCCGAGCGTTGGGGCTCCAGCAGCCGCGGCTAAGTGCATCAAACCGCTATCGTTTCCGACAAAAAGCTGCGAGCGCTCAAACAGAGCTGCTGCCTCCAGCAAGGGCAAGGTGCCGCCGAGGTTGATCACATCACGATCTGGTAATTCGCCCGCAACGCTACGGGTCATCTCTTCCTCGCCCGGCCCCCCTAGCACGATAATCCGTGCCTGCGCGAGGGCAGCGCCCGCCTGAGTGAGCCGCATGGCGAGCGCGCCAAACCTGTCAGCTGGCCATCGTTTTGGGCCCCAATTCGATCCCGGCGCGAGTACGAGCAAAGCCCGTCCGTCGTTTGGAAGAAGGTCTGCAATGGCGGCCTTGGCAGCGGGATCGGTATGAATGGCAAGAGGTGGCGACTTATCCAAGCCAATGACCTGTGCCGCGTCATCGGCAGCCCGCACGCCATCCACAACCCCCCCCTTACGAATATACCGCAGCGATGAGCGCAAAAAGCGCGTCATCGCAGACCCGCGCATATCCACACTTAGGGTCCAGTGCGTTGCCATTGTGGCGCGCCACAAATGCCACCAGTGCAGGCCGTTCTTTTGCTTTTTAAGCGGGATCAGCCGTTCCAGACCCGGAAATCCGCGAAAGAGCCCAATCGTCGCCGGGCTTAGCGCGAGGGTAAATTGTGCGTCGGGATGATTTGCGCGCAGCTGCTCCAAAACGCCTGTGGTTAGGATCGTATCGCCGATAGGCGCTGGGCCAATAAAGAGAATAGGTTTTGTTGGGGCTGCGCCATTCATGGTCGAGTCACTGCACCATCTCCGACCAGACGTGAACCCCAGCCATCGCGACGGCGCGGCTTATCCCGCGCGCGCAAACTCCATCGTGCCATCTTCAAGTTTGGCAAAACGGAAATTTATGATGTCCAAGGCATAATTCTGGTGAACTTTCCAAGGCGCGACCTTGCCCTGTTTCGGGAAGATGTCGTTGGCACGGGTCACATAGCCCGATGAGAAATCGAGCCATGGTTCCCGCTCCATCGTTGGATCGGTAAGCTGCGGTGTGCATTTGGCATAGCCCTTGGCTTCCATATGGTTGAGCAATCGACACACATATTCGCTAGTGAGATCGGCTTTTAGTGTCCAAGAGGCATTGGTGTAGCCAAAGCTGGAAGCCAGATTTGGCAGCCCTGAATACATCATGCCTTTGTAATTCAGCGCGGTAGTTGGGTCGAAGAGGACGCCATCAACCGTATAGGTTACGCCGCTTAAGAATTGCAGGCTCAGGCCCGTTGCCGTAACGATCAGGTCCGCATCAAGGCGTTCGCCTGACTTCAATACGATGCCGGTTTCATCAAATTTTTCGATATGATCGGTGACAACTGAAGCCTTATTTGCCTTTATGGCCTCAAACATATCGCCGTCGGGAACCAAACAAAGGCGCTGCTCCCATGGGTTATAGCGTGGTGTGAAGTGCTTCTTGACATAGTCCTCGCCCAAGGCCTCTGTCACTTGACCCATGATCAACTCTTTAGCGCGTTCGGGCGTGTCGCGGCATATTTTGAAAAAGTACATCTGCATCAACACGTTCTTCCAACGCGTGATCGTGTAGGCCAGCTTGGCAGGCAAAACTTTGCGGAGCCAATTCGCCACAGGATCCTCAGCTGGTCGCGAGGCGACATAGGTCGGCGAGCGCTGGAGCATGGTCACATGACCGGCGGTTTTCGCCATTTCTGGCACAAGCGTGACGGCGGTCGCACCGCTGCCAATAACCACTACTTTTTTATCGGCATACTCAATATCGTCGGTCCACTTTTGAGGGTGAACGATGCGGCCCTTGAAGTTTTCTTCCCCCGGAAAATCAGGGCGATAACCGCCAGCATAGTTGTAATAGCCACTGCACATATAGAGGAAGTTGCAGGTGAGCTGGGCGGGCTCCTTTGCGGGGCCACGCTCGACATCGACGGTCCAACGCGCTGTTTTACTGTCCCAGCTGGCGGCTTTCACCTGATGGTTGAACCGAATTTTCTTGTCGATGCCATAGTCTTTAGCGGTTTCGCCGAGATATTTCATAATCGCGGGAGCATTGGCGATCGCTTTGGATTCCTTCCAAGGCCGAAACGAAAACCCTAGCGTATACATATCGCTATCAGAACGGATGCCGGGATATTTGAACAAATCCCAAGTGCCACCAATGTTGTTGCGGCCTTCCAAGATCGCAAATGTCCGTTTGGGACATTTGTCTTGCAAGTGATAGCCAGCACCGATCCCCGATATTCCAGCACCAACAATCAATACATCAAAATGCTCGGTGCTCATTAGTCCCGCCATAATCTTCGCTCGTGCGAACAAACGAGGTGCTCGTTCGCTGTCCATTGCCACCCTATGCTGAGGCTAGAAGCGCTGTCCAGCACGACACGAGTGCGCAGCCGTTCGAAGCTTCCACTGTCAGGCCGATGCTTTACAAATGTGGTGGCGCGATAAGTAATTAGACGGAGACACCCACAACGATGAGTGACACGAATCGCAAGCCCACAATCCTCGTTACTGACGGCCTTGGATTTGCCAATCCAGTCATTATCCAGGCCCTTATTGATGCTGGAGCCCACGTATGGGCGTGTGATCCCGCTGTGTTCGACGACATCAGCATTGATGGTGTGGCGTATCTACCTTGGGATCATCCCGAGGCCCTTGTGGAGCGCGCAATTCAAGCTGCAGGCGGCGTGTTAGACGCGATCATTATCGCACCAGCCACACCGGCACCGCGCACGCCCATTGGCGCACTCTCGATGCAGCAGCTTAGGCCTCTTTTTGAACGCCTTGCGCTTGAAGCGTTGGTTTTCGCTGGCGCTGCCGCTCGTCACATGCAAGCGAATGGTGCAGGCCGCATTTTGTTCATCACCTCAGCGGGGCCTATTGGGGGAATTCCTGGCTTTTGTGGTTATGCCGCTGCGCGCGGCGCTGTGAACGCGGCTGTGAAGTCGCTGTCGCTTGAGTTGGCTCCGTATGGCATTTCGGTAAACGCCATTGCGCCGAACTTTATCCAAACCGAAACCTACTATCCAAAGGCCCTGCTGGCAGACCCAGTCAAAGGCCCGCGTTTACTCGCGCGGGTACCAATGGGGCGGTTAGGGCGGGCTGAAGAGGTGGCCGCCTTAGCAAAAACTTTTGCTTTAGATGATGTAGGGTTCGTTTCCGGCCAAATCATCCCAATCGCTGGCGCTTCAAGTTGATCAGGTTTTCCCTGCCGCGGCATTGATGGCGGCATCGATAGCGGGCTGGTTGAAACCCGATACCATTTCGCCATTGACGATAAAGCCGGGTGTTCCGTTGATCCCAAGCTCCTGCGCCTGACCGCGCACCGCCGAAATGTGATCCATCACTGCAGGCTTATCCATGTCTTCTTTCATGCGGGCGATGTCGATGCCCATGCCACCTGCGATGCGCTCCACCACCGTCATGTTCAGATCGCCTTTGAACTGCATTAAAGCGCGGTGGAATTCGGGATACTTTGCTGGGTTTTGCATGTGTATAGCGAGAGCGGCGCGCGATGCTTCTTCGGATTCAGCCGACAGGATCGGCAGCTCTTTAAAGACAACGCGAACGTCTTTGCGTGTCTTTACGAGGTTGAAAACATAATCGTTTGCCGCATGGCAAAAACCACACCGATAGTCGAAAAACTCAACAACGGTAATCGGCGCATCCTTTGGACCCATCGACACGTCTGCGGCTTCGGCCATCACCTTCGTCATGGCCTTTGCTTTCTCGCGTGCTGTCAATGCGAGTGAGGCTTCAGTCAGAATGTCGGGGTTTTCAATGAGGGTGTCACGGATCAGGGCGCGTACCGCAGCTTGTTGCTGGGGTGTTAGGGACGCCAAAATTGCTGGGTCGGCCTTGCCCGACGCTGAGGGGCTGGGGTTAGTGCAGCTGCTGAGAGCCAGTGCACCAATAAGGGCAACGCTGAGAGCCAAACGAGAAAACAAGCGCATGGGAGGGCATCCGGAAGCTGAGGTGATCACAAATCTCAACCCATACTAAGCCAAAGGCGTTAACGCGCGGTGGCTGCCTCAGAGAACCCCGCCCCATTTATTGAAAACCTAGGCCCGCCACTGCGGCGTTGCTGCCGGATTGCCGCCACTTCAGTCACCAAAACGATATCCTCAGCCCGTCGACGTTCAGGCGAGCCCACGGGCAGCAAATCGCGCGCCACCTGTCCGAATTGTTGGGCGCGAAGGCTATCGCCTAACCAAAACGCTTCTTCGGCGGCCGCTAAACGCGCAGCTCCTTTTTGCCCTTTCCGGTCATGAATCATCGACAAGGTTCGCCATGCAAAGGCGTTGTCAGGCTCTTCCACCAAGGCCACACGCAAGATTGGCACGGCCTCGTTCATCGAGGCGAGATCACCGCTTTCAGCCAAGGCACGCGCAAACGAGACGGCAATCAATGGCTCGCGCGGGGCAAGCTGGTGAGATTTTCGATAGGGCTCGAGTGACTCCTTTATCCGCCCATTCTCATAGAGCATCTGGCCTTCGAGCTCATAGAAAAAGGGATTGTTTGGTTGATCGGCAATCAATCCGCGAATGGATGTAAGGGCCGCTGTCATGTCTGGTGTACGGTATTGCGCTATGGCCCGCGCGTAGCGGCCAGCAATTGAGTTGTCGTCCTTGAAGGTCATCAGCGTGCGCTGCGGGGGCTCCAGAAAACCTTTAAGCTTTGCATGCATCAGCGCGAAGCTTTCAATATCCTCAGCCGGGTCAACTTTGTCGCGGTAGGGGCTGGCATTGGCACGCCTCTCTAAGGCGGCAATGCGGCTGTTTGAAAGGGGGTGAGACCGGAAAAATGGGTCACGCCGCGCTTCGGTCATAACCTCGTTATAAGCAAAGCCTTGAAAGAAGGCCACGAGACCGAGCGATGATTGGCCCGTGGCATCGAGAAAGCTCACGGCGGCCTGATCGGCGGCTGATTCCTGAACCTGACTGTATTGCAGGAAATTGAGCAAAGCGAATTGCTGCGATGAAGCGATCAAGGCGCTTCCGGCATCACCGGCACCAGCGGCAATCGCAAGCAATCCCAAAACGATTGTGATGTAGGCTGGGCGCATGGCATCGGCCATCGCTGCTGTTGAACGTGCTAGGTGCCCGCCTGAAATATGGCCGGTTTCGTGGGCGATCACGCCCTTGAGTTGGTTTGGCGTCTCGGCCTTCAAGATCAATCCAGTATGGAAGAAGATCTGCTGGCCCTCAGTCACGAAGGCATTGACGGACTTATCCGCGATCAGGCGAATGCGCACGTCCTCAGGGTTGAGTTGAGCGGCTGTTAAGATCGGGTCTGAATAGACCTTCAACATGCCCTCAATCTCAGAGTCGCGGATAAGGGTTTGGCTATTGGCAGCGCCCGGCGCGATAACCAGCGCAAAGGACATCAATGCGATGAAGGCGTTGCGAGAAGCTGAGGACGATATTGGCATTCAATCGCTCCAATTGCCCGCCCCCACGGACTGAGATTTAGGAAGTCGATGCCGGGAGAGTGTGGCGGAAACACGGCCAAACACTCTCCCTCACCAAACTGTAATACTTAACCGCCGAACCGTTGCTGCCACCAACCACGCTTCTTCGGCGGTGGATCAACAACGGGTTGATCGGCTAGAATGGGCTCCGCCGGTGAGTTTTCTTCCGGCGATATCCCGTCGTCAATGATCGTAGGCGTTGCGGCATCGATTGCTGGTGCGATCGGCGCCGATGGCTCAGGGGCATCCGCAACCGTTTCATCGGCCGAACGTGGCAATACGTCGATATCTTGGATCGAGGCTGCGGGTGCCACGTCTACACTCGCTGGTATCGCTTCTGGTTCGGTCGCGCTTGTTTCTAACGGTGCATCTTCTGGAGAAGGGGCTGTTGCAGCCATAACGCCAGACTGATCTACGCTCGGTTCACCGCCGTCAGCGCCGGGGTCGGCTTCGACCAGATGACCCTCACCGCCGGCCACATTGACTTCTTCGCCTTCGCGCCGACGCCGACCACCGCGCCGACCACGCCGTCTCCGTCGCCGGCTTTCTGTTTCTGCGGCTGTCTCCCCTGCGCGCGGGGCGTCGTCACTTGTTTCCTCAGTCGGATCGTCGTCGTCCGAGGCGCTGGCGGCTTCACTCTCAATCTCGCTGCCATCGCCAACGGCTTCGGTAACGCCATCACGAGCGCTGTCGCGGCTTCCACCGCGCCGCCGCCGGCGTCTGCGCTTCTTTCGACCGTCTGCGCTCTCTTCTGTCTCACCACGCACAGCGGGGCGTGTGTCTGCTGCGCCATCATCGGCCTCAGCCGCCTCACCGTCATTGTCCTCTTCGTTGGCGTCAACCTCGTCGTCAATTTCCTCCTCAACCTCGTCAAACTCGTCGGGTTCGGGGGCGCGTAACCGTGTTGAGGCATTTCGAGCCGCGAGCATGGCTTCGGTCTCTGGGTCGAGAGGTTCAGCGCGTTCCGTTGTTTCGATTTCGGTCCGGCCGGGCGGCAGTGTTGGATCCGCCAATACCCGCACAATGACTTGGTGACGCTCTTCGATTAGGGAAAGATGGTCACGTTTCTCATTGAGGAGGTAGAGCGCCGTATCCATCGAGGCTCGTGCGGTTAGGATGCCAATGCTGGTATCCATAGTCGCGTCTTCAAGTTGGCGAAGCAGGGCTAACGCGGCCGAATCGGCGCTTCGAATCCGGCCCGAACCGTCACAACTTGGGCAGATATGAGAGGAGCCCTCCATAATGCCTGTTCGACGGCGTTGGCGGGAAATCTCCAGCAAGCCAAACCCTGAAATCCGCCCCATTTGAACGCGCGCACGATCGAGCGCCAAACCGTCCTTCATTTTCTTTTCAACGGCCCGATCATTTTTCGACTCATCCATATCGATGAAATCGATGACGAGCAGACCGGCCAGATCGCGAAGCCTCATTTGGCGGCATGCTTCTTCAGCGGCCTCCAAATTCGTTTTCAGTGCTGTTGACTCAATCGAGCGTTCTTTCGTCGCCCGCCCTGAGTTTACGTCGATGGCAACCAAAGCTTCGGTTTGGTTGATGACGATGTAGCCGCCCGAACGGAGTTGAACGACGGGTGAATAAATTTCATCAAGCTGCCGCTCAACACCGAAAGACGAGAAGATGGGTTGGCGATCCTTGTGGTGCATCACCTTCTTGGCATGGCTCGGCATCAGCATCCGAACGAAGTCTTTGGCTTCACGATAGGCATGCTCGCCAGCAACATAAATGCCGCTTACGTCTTTTTCGTAGAGATCACGGATGGCACGCTTAACGAGGTTGTCTTCTTCATGAATGGCCGCCGGTGCCATTGAAGCCAGCGTCCGCTCACGAATATCGTCCCAAAGCCGCAGGAGGTATTCGTAGTCACGGCGAATTTCGGCCTTTGTCCGTTTGGCGCCGGCGGTGCGGATGATCAGCCCCATGCCTTGTGGCACTTCGAGATCGGCTGAGATCTTCTTGAGGCGCTTCCTGTCGGTGACAGCCGTAATCTTGCGAGAAACGCCACCACCGCGCGGGGTGTTGGGCATTAAGACACAATAACGGCCCGCTAAGGATAGATAGGTTGTTAGCGCAGCACCTTTGTTGCCACGCTCTTCCTTAACCACTTGAACCAGCATGACTTGCCGACGGCGAATAACTTCTTGGATCTTGTAACGGCGCGAAGCCGCCCGACGCGCCCGCCCATCATCATCGGTCTCGTCGCTATCATCATCGTCGTCATGGCTAGCGGCAGCAGCGGCTTCCTCAGCCAACAATGCAGCACGGTCTGACGCGGGTATTTGATAATAGTCGGGGTGAATTTCGCCGGCGGCTAAAAAGCCATGCCGATTGCCACCATATTCTACAAAGCAGGCTTGGAGCGAAGGCTCCACACGCGTGACTTTTGCCAAATAGATGTTGCCGCGAAGTTGTTTCTTCGTGGCGCTTTCGAAATCAAAATCCTCGAGTTGGTCTCCGTCGAGCACTACCACACGGGTCTCTTCCCGGTGATCGGCGTCGATCAACATTGTACGTGACATAAAGGGGGTCCCTTTGGTTCGGGACGGCGCGGCGCGCGAGGGGAAGCGCTTTCGCGCTGGGCGCGGCCGCATCCGTGAAGCTGACAAAAGTCGGTGAAGCTGCCGCTGGGAGGGAGCGCAGAGGGCGTTCAGCCCGAATGCATCCGCGCTCAACCATTGGCGCATTGGTCCTGTGGGTCGACGAAACGAGTTCGCCGGGTGCCGGATCGAGCGCCGCTCAAGCCGCGTCGCTCTCCCGTAAAAATTTGCATGTTTGGCCGCATTGACACGGCTGGACTCATGACAAGACAGACCCTGCCTCAGTTTTTCTCGAAAGGAAAGCGGGGCCCACTACAATCAACGCGCTGTCAACCTTTTGATAAGCATTATCGCGCTCTAGAGTGGTGTTGTTTCAGGGATTCCAAGTGGCACTTTTTCGGTCCGCAGCTCTGTCCATCAAAGATGCCCTGCGGGTGATTGCAGTGCTTTGTTTAGTGGCGTTCGGGCAGTTCGCGCTAACGAGTTGCGGACCCGCTCAAGCCGCCGCCGAGGCAGGCAGCGTCAGGATCACAAGTGTCGAGGCGAAAGCCGAGTCAGGTCGAACGATCGTAACAATCGCCTATTCTGGCGCGGTGGGGGACGCACTAAACGCGCGGATTTTTGCGCTTCCTTCGCCAGAGCCTCGTTTGGTGTTCGACTTTCCACGCTTGAATTTCACGATGGGATCGCAAGGAACAGGTCGAGAAGCCGGGCAGGGGCTCGTCCGCCAGATACGGTGGGCCAATACCTCAGATACCGTTTCCCGGATCGTATTGGACCTGTCAGGCCCCGTAAAAATTGCCCGCGAAGAAATCCTTGGCGGGATTGGCGGTTCACGACTGCGCTACGAACTCGAAAGCGCCAGTAATGCCGTTTTTGCTCAAGTGCGAAGCACACGCCCGATGCCAAGTGGCGCTGGGTCGGGTGCTATGCCAGTTTCTGTTCAGCCGACCGTTTTCTCGCCGCCACGTCCTAAGGGTCCAATAACGGTGGTAATTGACGCTGGACACGGCGGTAAGGATCCCGGTGCAACGGGGGCTGCAAAAACACTCGAAAAAGACATCACCTTGGCGTCGGCGATCCTGCTTCGAGATCTTCTACGCGCTACTGGGCGATACCGCGTAGTTTTGACCCGCGAAACAGACGTTTTTGTGACCCTTGAGCGACGCGTGAAGATCGCCCGGGACGCCAACGCTGCGCTCTTTATTTCCCTTCACGCCGATTCAGGCGGCCCAACCGCTGAAGGCGCTTCTATTTACACATTGTCGGATGCCGGGGGTGAACGCGCGCGTTCTTTAATGTCTCGCCAAGATTGGCTCGTGGACGCCGCCCAGCAACATTCGGGCGAAGTATCCGAAATTCTAACTGACCTCACCCAACGCGATACGCGCAATCAGTCTGCGGCCTTTGCCCAAACGCTGCTGCCGCAGCTTGAGCAAGCCGGTCCAATGCTACGGAACACCCATCGTCACGCCGGCTTCTTTGTCTTGCTCGCGCCCGATGTCGCAGCGATCCTACTGGAAATGGGGTTTCTGTCCTCGCCAACGGATGAAAAACGCCTCAAGGATCCGGTGTTTCGGCGCAATCAAATGTTGGCGGTTAGTCGCGCAATCGACCAACATTTCGGTGCGTCTCAAGCGGTCGCCTCCGCGCGTTAGTGCTTATTTCCTGTAGGTTCTGCAGCACTCTACTTGGAAGAAATCTCGCTACGCGCCATAACGTCCCTGCGTGTTTCGTGTAACTGGCGCATTTGGCCATTTCTGCGATTATTGTCATAATGTGGCATCCAGAGGTTCCATGCTAGCCTTTTTCCGCCGCCTTGGATTTTTAGCCGCTGCCGGTGCCGCACTCGGTATCACGGCGCTGGCGTTGATCGTGGCGGCGGCCCTGCTTGGTATGCCCAGCGTCAAGTCAATCGCTGACTATCAACCCCCTGTTTCCAGTCGCGTTTACGCACAGGACGGACAATTAGTTGGCGTTTTTGCGCGCGAAAATCGGTCCTTTGCACCCATTGAGTCGATACCCGATCACGTCATTGCCGCCTTCATGGCAGCCGAAGACAAGGACTTCTATTCGCACTCCGGCGTTGACTGGTCTGGCGTTGTGCGAGCCAGCATTTCGAACATAAACAATGTTGCCTCGGGCCGCCGCCTTGAAGGTGCATCTACCATCACGCAGCAAGTTGCGCAGAACGTACTTGTTCAACAGCCTGAAAATGAAGGTTCCGCCATCGGCAAAGTAGTGGGCAAAGTGCGCGAGATCGCACTTGCTATTCGCATCGAAGGCCAAGTTTCGAAGGATCGTATTTTAGAGCTTTACCTCAATCAGATTTTTCTTGGTCTTCGCTCCTATGGCGTGTCGGCTGCGGCCCAAAACTATTTTGGCAAATCCCTTGATGAGATTTCCCTTGCGCAAGCCGCTTATTTGGGCGCGCTGCCTAAAGCGCCCAACAACTATCATCCAACACGGTTCCCAGAGCGTGCCCTTGCGCGCCGCAATTGGGTTCTGGATCGAATGGCCACGAATGGCTTTATCACCGCCGCCCAAGCCGCCGCCTCTAAAGCCGAACCACTCAACGTTCAAACGCGGGCTGCTGGCTCATGGGCTGCCGCGGATGCTGGCGAGTTCGTTGAGGAAGTGCGCCGCGAATTGATCCGCCGCTTTGGCGAAGACGCGCCCTATACCCGAGGGTTCGCCATTCGCTCATCGCTTGATCTGCGCCTGCAAGAAGAAGCGAGAAGAGCCTTAAGGCGCGCCCTCGAGGCCTTTGATCGCCAGCAGAATTGGCGTGGGCCGCTGGGGACCATTGATGCTGGGGCCGGTTGGCCTGATCGCCTCGCTGCGTTCAAACTGCCCCCTATGCCGAACCGAGCTTGGACACGCGGCGTTGTGTTGGCTGACGGTGGCCGCATTGGCATTGATAAAGGCGAGGTGATTTCAGTCACTGGCGACGATGTCGCATGGGCAAAACGCTCGCGACCCTTGGCCGTTGGTCAAGTTATATGGGTAGGCCGTGCAGAAAAGCGGACAGACAGTGGTGCGATTGAACCGGGTGCTTGGCAGATAAAGCAAGAGCCAAATGTGCAAGGCGGCATGGTCGCTATTGAAACCCACACGGGTCGGGTGCTTGCCATGGTTGGCGGATACTCGACATTTAGCACAGGCTTTAATCGGGCAACGCAGGCCTACAGGCAGCCCGGTTCGTCAGTTAAGCCTTTGGTGTATGCAGCAGCGCTTGAGCGCGGTTTCACAAAAGATTCCATTTTTTCAGACGCCCCCTTCACAGCACGGAATAACTGGTCACCCAAGAATTCTGATGGCCGTTTCTATGGCGCGATGCCAGTGTCGCGCGCCTTGGCATTGTCCCGGAACACCGTCACGGTGCGGGTAGCTCAAGCCACGGGTATTCGGAACGTGGTTGATTATTTCCGCCGTTTTGGAGCGTACGACAAAGTTGAGCCAAACTTAGCGATTGCGCTGGGGGCCGCCGACACGACCGTTTACCGCCTAACGGCAGCCTATAGCGTCTTTACTAATGGCGGACGTTACGTTGCGCCTTCTTTATTTGATCGTTTGCAAGATGGCCGCGGTGCCACCGTGTGGCGGGCTGATGATCGCGCTTGCCCGGGATGCGCAAACTTCACCAAGGATGATTTCCCACCGTTGTTGGGCCCGCGGGGCACGCAAGTCATGAACCCAGCAAACGCGTGGACCATGATCGAAATGCTTGAAGGCGCTGTTGCTAATGGAACTGGCTATCAAGTGAAAGCGCTTGGACGCACGGTCGGGGGTAAAACCGGCACCACGAATGACAATAAGGACGCTTGGTTTGTCGGTTTCACCCCAACCATCGTTGCTGGTGTCTATATTGGTTACGATCAACCCCGTAGCATGGGCAGAGCTGCCGTGGGCGGCCTGATTGCTGCGCCTGTGTTTCGAGACTTTATGGCTGCGGCCCTAAAGGGCGTCCCCGATTCTCCATTTGCGGCCTCGCCCGAGCTGGTCGGCGAAATCAATCGCGTACGTCAAATTAGAGCTATTGCAGCGGCGAAAATGGCCGCAAATCGGCCAGCCGAAAACCCGAATGCGCCATCGTCGGTGCGGACTACGCCTGCCGCGACTATCACATTTGACAATGGAGAGCCGGTTCCCGAATTGCGCCCACGAAGCGGTGAGGAACCGCAAAAGGCGCCCGAAGAGGTTGGCGGCCTTTACTGATCCTTTGGCTTCGCTGTTGCATTGACTTGTCACTAAACCTGCTAGGCGTTAGTCCGCCCCACTTCACAGTACCGGAGCTTTCTTATGCGCGCCGACCTTGAGGCGCTGTCGGCAGACATTCGCCGATCTATCGCCCTTCTAAAGCGCCGCCTTGACTGGGAACCGGCGACCCATCGTCTCGATGAACTCGACGCTATGTCTGAGGACCCTTCGTTGTGGGACAACGCCTCAAAGGCGCAAGCCTTAATGAAGGAACGCAACAAACTCGCGGCCTCGATTGGGGCCGTTCAAGAACTAGAGCGCGATCTGAACGACAATCTCGAACTCGCCGAAATGGCTGAAGCCGAGGGTGACGAAGAAATGCTCACCGAGGCAGAAAATGCGCTTCGCCATGCCAAAGAGCGCGGTGATCGTGCCGAGCTTGAAGCGCTACTCTCCGGGGAAGCAGACGCCAATGATTGCTACCTTGAAATCAATGCTGGTGCCGGCGGTACGGAGAGCCAAGACTGGGCTGAAATGCTGCGCCGCATGTACGCGCGCTGGGCGAACGCACACGGGATGGGTGTTGAAATTATTGACGAAAGCCAAGGTGAAGAGGCTGGCATCAAATCCGCCACCCTGTTGATCAAGGGCCCGAACGCTTATGGCTGGCTCAAAACTGAAAGCGGTGTCCACCGCCTCGTCCGCATTTCGCCCTACGACAGTGCCGCCCGCCGCCATACCAGCTTTTCAAGCGTCTGGGTGTATCCGGTGATCGACGACACGATCGAGGTTATCATCAATGATAAGGACGTACGGGTTGATACGTTCCGCGCCTCGGGCTCCGGCGGTCAGCATGTTAACAAAACTGATTCCGCCGTCCGCCTAACCCACATTCCAACGAATATCGCCGTGGCTGTTCAGTCGGAGCGCTCCCAACACCGCAACCGCGAAATCGCGTGGGGCATGCTGCGGGCGCGGCTTTATGAGGCTGAATTGCAGAAAAAAGAAGCCGCGGCTCAAGCCTTAGAAGATACCAAGACCGACATTGGTTGGGGCCACCAAATCCGCTCTTACGTGCTCCAACCGTACCAGATGGTCAAAGACCTGCGCACCAACGTCGAAACGTCTGACACCCAAGGTGTTCTTGATGGGGATCTCGACCGATTTATGGCGGCTTCATTGGCGGCGCGTGTTGGCGTTGCGAGCGATCCAGACGCCGCTTAATCAAAGCTGGATTGGTCTTGAGTCCTAAAGACCCAAGACCATCTTCGCCAAAATATTGCGCTGAACTTCATTGGAGCCCGCATAGATCGAGGTTTTGCGGTAGTTGAAATAGCTTGGTGCGGCAGTGATTGCATATTCCGGCGTCGGCAGCGCATCGTTGGCTCCCGGCGCCAAGTGTGCCCAGCTATCGGATACGAAAGGCTGCGCGTAAGCCCCGACGGCTTCTAACGCTAGTTCAGTAATCGCTTGTTGGGCTTCGGAGCCTGCGCATTTGAGCATTGAGGATTGCGCACCAGGGCGCCCGCCTGCTGCCATGGACGAGAACACCCGCAATTCCGTGAAGTTTAGCGCTTCTACCTTCATTTCAAGATTGGCTACTTTGCTGGCAAACGCTTCATCGCGGATCAGAGGCTCTCCGCCGGATTGTTCAACCGAGGCCAGCTTGCGGACCTTGCGCAGCATGTTCTTCAAGCCCGGCGCATAGGCGTTACCGCGTTCAAACTCGAGTAGATATTTAGCGTACGTCCAGCCTTTGCCTTCTTCGCCGATCAAACCGGAGACAGGCACCACCACGTCCTCAAAGAACACCTGGTTGACTTCTTGTTGGCCCTCAGGCGGCCCATCGAGTGTTGGCAACGCGCTGACCGTGATGCCCGGTGTCTTCATGTCAACCAAGATGAAGGAGATGCCGTCTTGGTTCTTCTTCTCGGTGCTGGTGCGCACGAGGCAGAAAATCCAATCCGCCCATTGAGCGTGTGTTGTCCAGATTTTGGACCCGTTGAGCACATAAGTATCACCTTTGCGCTCAGCCTTCATCTGCAGGGAAGCCAAATCAGAGCCCGAACCCGGCTCTGAATAGCCTTGGCACCACCAAATGTCGGACGACAGAATCGGCGGCAGATGTTTGGCTTTCTGCTCTGGTGAGCCGAAAGCCAAAATCACAGGAGCCACCATTTTCAAACCCATCGGTGAGACCGTTGGGCAGCCTGCGGACGCAGTCTCCATGTTGAAGATGTAACGCTGCGTTGCCGTCCAGCCGGTCCCGCCATGCTCAACGGGCCAATCTGGTGCGACCCAGCCCAATTTGTGCAATGCTTTCTGCCAAGCGATTTGGCCTGCCTTGTCAAGATAGCCATTCTTCGACAGCGCCATTTGAGCCCTAAGCTCTGGCGTATAGGCTTGCGCAATCCCGGTGCGGATCGTGTCGCGGAAGGCGATATCGTCAGGCGTGAAAGCAAGTTCCATAGTTGGTGCTCCGGTAGTTCGACTTTAACCTAGATCAGTTGACCGTTTCGGCCATGATGATCTGTGGAGGAGCGGCAAAGCAGGCCATCAGGATCGGAATTGCAGCCTTCATGTGGTCGGTCTTATCGTGCGCGGCGAGCGTTTCTGCATCCGCATAGAGTTCCATCATGAAGTATTCGGTTTCCGAGCCCTTCTTTTTGTTGAGTTGATATAGTTTCACGCCGGGCTCGTTGGCTAAAACCGCCTCAGCCATTACCTTCATGCCAGCTTCAAACTCAGCTTGCTTGCCGTCTTTCACGGTAAAATTTGCGATCAAAGAAATCATGATGGTCTCTCCCTTTGGATAATGCGCTGCGCGCTTTTTGATGTTGGCCACAATCATACGGGTCGCGGCGCAGCGGGCAACACTGCCGTAGCGGGAAGCAGCTTTTGCGAGCGAAGTCTATGCCCGCTCTAATACCATTTTTGGGAACCCGATATCAGCACTGGTGACCGTGAGCCGTCCGGCTTCTTCGCGAACTTGTAGGGTTCCGGGACCAAATCGGCGCAGTGTGAAGCCGTCTCCCAAGGCACGGACAGTGCAGAAACTCCCATTTGTCCCGGGCACTAAGGCGGCTTTCCCAGCTTTATCCAGCACTACATCGCCTTCAACAATGAAATCCGGTTCCGCATCGGCGATCATTGCTAACGCTGCCTGAACATCTGCAATGCGCGCGGTTTGGCGAAAGCCAAGTAACCAAGCCAAGCCGACTAACAGAGCCGAAACCAAACCTGAAACGACATAGAGAGTCACCCCGGTCATGCGGCTTGGCCCTCTGCCAATGCTTCGAGGCGGATCAACACGTCGCCCGCCTTAACTTGCGCACCGGGGGAGATACGGATCTCGCTAATCACACCGTCTCGGGTTGCATTGAGCGTATGCTCCATTTTCATGGCCTCAAGCACAGCCAACGCCATGCCTTTCGTTACGGCTTGACCAGTGCCGACATGGAGCATGGCCACTTTTCCGGGAAGCGGCGCTACTACTGCATCGCTTGCCTCGGCCTCATCGGCGTGCGCGCCGGGTTGCGGATAGCGGTATGTAAAGCGTTCACCGCGATCAAACACGTCAACGCCGTTGCCGCTAACCTTGGCACGGATCACGCGAGCGCCGTCAGAAACGGCAATCGAATCCACGTCGGTTAGCGAAATCGCTGACCGCTGAAAAACGCTGGTTACACCACCGATTGATACTGCGAGGCTTTCATCATTGCCGATCACAGACGCTGCTCGCTCCTGTCCGTTGACTTCAAACCAGATCGTGCGCCGTGCCGGCGCATTCAGTCGCCATCCATCGATTTTGTGCCACGGTGAGCGCGAGGCGCGAGGCTTTGCGTCGGCAAGTTGCCAGTGGGCAAGGGCTGCTAATGCAACGCGGCGGGGATCGTCATAGACAGGCGTCGCGACATCGGCTGCGTAGGAATCAAGAAAGCCGGTATCGGCGGTCCCAGCAGTAAATGTCGGATGGCGGAGCACACGTGCAACAAAGCCTGCGTTCACCGCTGGCCCGACTACTACCGCCCCTTCCAGCACATCAGCCAATGCGCTCACGGCCTCAGCTCGTGTCTCGCCGTGGCAAATCGCTTTTGCCAGCAGGCTATCGTAGCTATCCGGCACAAAATCGCCTGCACTAAAGCCCGCATCTAGACGCAAACCGGGACCGGCTAGATCGAAATGTTCAATCAATCCGCTCGATGGCAAAAAGCCTTTTGCGGGGTCTTCTGCCACAAGGCGCGCTTCAATCGCCCAGCCATTCAAGGCGATCTGATTTTGGGTTAGCGGCAGCTCCTCACCGGCGGCGACACGCAATTGCCACTCCACAAGATCAAGACCTGTAATGGCTTCCGTGACAGGGTGCTCAACTTGTAGGCGGGTATTCATTTCAAGGAACCAGAACCCTTCCGTTGTTAAAGGCCCGGTTCCATCGGCGACAAACTCTACCGTTCCGGCATTTTGATACTGCACGGCTTTCGCAATTTTAATCGCTGCCGCCGTCAAGTGGGCTCGCACCTCAGGCGAGACGCCCGGGGCTGGCGCTTCCTCGATTAGTTTTTGTCGGCGGCGTTGGATTGAGCAATCGCGCTCAAACAGATGCACGACATTGCCATGGCTATCACCAAAAACCTGAACCTCAATGTGGCGCGGGTTAAGCACCAGCTTTTCCAACATCACGCGATCATCGCCAAACGCGCCCGCCGCCTCGCGCCGCGCCGCCGATACGGCCCCGACCAACTCATCGATGCTGTCCACGCGGCGAATACCGCGTCCGCCGCCGCCTGCTACCGCCTTTACCAGCAACGGAAACCCGATTGAAAGCGCGGCTTCATGCAGCACCGCTTGGCTTTGATCGGCCTGCCAATAGCCTGGCAAAACAGGGGCACCAGCCTCCAAGGCAATTGCCTTTGCACGATCCTTTAAGCCCATCGCGCGAATGGCATCAGGCTTCGGCCCAATGAAGGCGATATTCGTCGCCGCGCACTGTTCGGCAAAATCGGCATTTTCAGACAGAAACCCATAACCGGGATGTATTGCCTGAGCGCCCGAAACCTTTGCTGCGGCGAGGATCAGGTCGTTCCGTAAATAGCTTTCAATGGCTGGCGCAGGGCCAAGCCGAATGGCATCATCGGCCAACCGAACGTGGAGCGCGCCAGCATCCGCATCGGAATAGACGGCCACTGTCGCGATGCCCATGCGCCTTGCTGTTTTGATGATACGGCTCGCAATTTCCGCGCGGTTTGCGACGAGGATTTTCTGAAACAAGGCATGCGCTCCGCGAGAGGACTTTATAGATTATCGCCCTACTTCGCCCGTGCCGTCGAGTGTCTCTACCGCGACAGCGCGGTTGGCCACAGCATATGCGTGCCTTTTGAAGCAGAAGAGTCGTTCCCATAGCGCTAAACCAAAAAAGCATTATAGTGGATGAGCGGTTCGCACAGGAATATACAAATGAGTGGTTTGCTTATTCTCCTCGGCCTTGTCGTCGTCATCGGTCTGGTACTGATCGGGATATACAATCGTTTAGTGGCGCTTCGCCAAACGACTGGTCAGGCTTTTGCTGACATTGATGTTCAGTTGAAGCAGCGCCGTGATCTGGTTCCTAATTTGGTTGAAACCGTCAAAGGCTATGCGAGCCATGAGCGCGATACGTTGGAAGCTGTCATTGCGGCGCGGAACGCGGCCGCCTCGGCATCGGGCGTTCAAGCTCAAGCTCAAGCTGAAAACATGCTTTCTGGCGCTTTGGGCAAGCTTTTTGCACTTTCCGAAGCCTATCCTGACTTGAAAGCGAACGAAAACTTTTTGGCCCTCCAAGCAGAGCTTTCTGATATTGAAAACAAGATCGCAGCGGCGCGTCGTTTCTTCAACAATGCGGTTGGCGAGTTGAATACCGCCATTCAACAGTTTCCGGCAGTCTTGTTTGCAAGCTCGATGGGATTTGCAGCGCAAACCTTCTTTGATCTGGGAGAAGAGCGCGCTGTAGCGAATGTTGCACCGGAAGTGAAATTCTAGGTTCGGTTCAATGTTCCGTTCCTACGGCTTGAGAACGCATATTTGGAACAATAACGCCAAATCACTGGCTCTCATGCTTGGGTTCCCAGTGCTTTTGGCGCTTGTTGTTTTCGGCATCGCACTTTTGGCGGTCGGGTCCGGATATTCTTCGGCTATACAACATCAAAGCTACGACGTCTCGGCGCCGTTTGAAGCGATCAATCAGGCGCTCAATGACCCGTCAGCGCCGATCCCTTCAGCCTCAATACCAAATACGCCGCTTTCGCTTCCGGATGGAAATAATAGCTTTGAGTCGGCTTTAGACGATGCCCTTTTGCTGGTCTTCCAAATTGGGCCAATCATTCTGTTGGCGACGCTAATCTGGTTTGTCATTGCTTATTTCGGCCACCAGAAAATCATCGACTTGGCGACTTCCGCACACCCCGTGACGCGCGAGGAGCAACCGAGACTCTGGAACCTCCTCGAGAATTTGTGCATTTCTCGCGGCCTAACCATGCCATCATTGCGGATCGCGGAAAGTGCGGCGCTGAATGCTTTCGCGTCCGGACTTGATGATAAACAACACGCCATAACCGTAACGACGGGCCTCATCGACAGTCTTGATGATCGTGAGCTAGAGGCCGTTCTGGCTCATGAGTTGACGCATGTGCGCAATAAGGACGTTCAGCTATTAGTGATCGCTATCATTTTTGTAGGTATCTTTTCGTTTATTGGTGAGATTGTATTCCGCAATATCTGGCGCACCAATTTGGGGCGCGGGCAGCGTTCTCGGCGCTCCGGAGGCGGGGGCTCGGAAGGTGTTGTAATTCTGATTGGCCTGGCGATTATCGCGATGGCATGGTTATTGGCGCTGGTTATTCGGTTCGCGATTTCGCGGTCGCGCGAATATATCGCCGATGCTGGGGCGGTGGAGTTGACCAAAGATCCCGATGCTATGGCGTCAGCGCTAAAGAAAGTTGCCGGCAACGCACAGATGGAAGGTGCACCGGCGGAGCTACGTGCTTTTTTCTTAGAGAATGAGAGCGTCGGCCTCGCAAGCCTGTTTGCTTCGCACCCGCCGATTAGCAAACGCATTGAAGCCCTGCAAAACTATGCCGGCGCGATGGTTTAGCGTAAGCCGCGCATTTCTTCCCAAACGGCAAGGTCCATCCAGCCGCCGGGCGCCAGAACTTCCAGAGGCTTAAAACGAGCCTTATAGGCCATTTTTTCTGAGCCTCGGACCCAATAGCCGAGATAAACATAAGCAAGACCAGCGGACTGAGCCCGTCTGACAGCGTCAAGAATGACGAAGCTTCCCAGCGACCTTTGGACCAAGTCGGGATCGAAAAATGAATAAACCAGCGAAATCCCGTCGCCCAAAATATCAATGAGGGCGGCGGCCGTTAACCTTCCATCGTCGCGATTTCGATACTCAACCACACCCGTCCGGACGGTGCTTTCCTCAACCATCCCAACAAAGTCAAAAGGTGTCATGTCTGCCATGCCACCCTCGGCGTGGCGCGCATCCAGATAGCTTCGGAGTAGAGAATAATGTTCTTCAGTCGCGCGAGCGGGCTTAAGATTTGCAACCAGATCATCGTTTCGATTGAGGATTTTTGCCCATTTTCGTGGAAACTCAAATGCTGAAACGGGAATGCGCACAGAGACGCAAGCATCGCAGCCTTCGCAGGCCGGGCGATACGCAATGTTCTGGGACCGCCGAAATCCAGCATGGGTCAGCGCATTGTTCAATGAAATTGACTCAGCGACTTCCAGGGCCGTGAACACTTTTCGTTCCTGCTGGCCCGGCAAATACGGGCAGGGGCCGGGCGCCGTGAGGTAAAACCTCAATTGGCGTGCGGGTCCTGACTTACCAAGTGAGCCGGGGCTTTGAGTCATGCCCCATCATTAGCCTAGAAGTGCCAACTGTCATCAGCGCGCGATGATGTCTTGCAGCGCAACAGAGCGCCTGCACTCAGAGTGAGCGCCGTGATGGCAAGGGTGGTGATGAGCGTAGCAAAACAATTGAAATGCGGCGGTTGGCAGCTTGAAGCGGATCGTCTGCAAACAGAGGCTCCGAACCTGCTTTCCCGCTTACTTGGTGCACGCGATCATCGGAAACTCCCGCTTCAGAAAGAATCCGCCGCGCTGCATTGGCCCGATCCGCTGACAATTCCCAATTGGAGTAGACTGGATTTGCGTTTGCGCCGGAATCCGTGTGTCCGCCAATGTTGAGCCTGTTTGGAAGCTGCAGAATAACACTGGCCACAGCCCGTAAAATTAAACGTGCGCGCGGGTTAGGCGTTGCCGAGCCCGGCTGAAACATCGAACGCCCCTCTTGATCCACAATTTGGATGCGAAGGCCTTCAGGGGTCATGTCGATGATCAGGTTTTTCGAGAGCTCAGCAAGTTCGGGCAAATCTTGCATGGCTTGGCGCAGTGACATCTCGGCCTGCTCAAACTCAGCCTGTTCGCGCGCGGCAATGGCTTTGTCGAGCTCGGACTCTTCGATGGGCGGTGCGCCTTGGCCTTGAGCTGTGCCATTCGTGCCTTCGATTGATGCCGGGTCTGGCGACGTAGACGGCGCTGCCGGGTCGAAAATTGGCGAAGCCCCTTTTTCGCGAGCACCTTCCTTGCCAAGTGCGGTGCCGCCAAGGATTGATCCCGAACCCGATGTTGAAGCTGAAACGCTGGCAGGAGCAAAGTAATCGGCGATGCCACGCTTTTGCTCGGGAGACGTGGTGTTGATCAGCCACATCAGCAAAAAGAAGGCCATCATGGCGGTAACAAAGTCCGCATAAGCCACCTTCCAAGCGCCGCCATGGTGGCCGCCGGCCACCTTCTTCACCCGCTTGATGATAATGGGACGTTCTGCGGACGCCATGATGTGCTTTCTCTGATACGCGGCTTGAGCCGAACCCCTTTATGCACCAGACGTGGTTTCAACGGCGTGACCAGACGTGGTTATAGGAATGTGAATGCCGCTTGGTATCGGAAAGAGAGTATCATGAGTTTTGACGTCCAAGCCTATCGCAAGGCGCTCGGCTGCTTTGCGACCGGAGTAACCATCATCACGACCCGCGACAGCGCAGGTGGCGCACACGGCCTTACGGTTAATTCCTTCACATCAGCGTCAATGTCACCGCCGTTGATCACATGGTGCTTGGGCGACAAATCCGATTCCTTTGAGCTTTTCTCGACAACGCAAAGCTATGCGGCAAATGTCCTTGCCGCTTCTGATGCTGATTTTGCGATGCGTTTTGCAGGCAAAGGCGACCAAAGTCTCGCCGACGGTGAATACGAAACAAAAGGGACAGGCTCCCCTATTTTGCCGCGGGCGCTGGCGTCATTTGATGCCAAAGTCGTTGATCGTGTCTGGGTAGGAGACCATCTTATGCTGGTGGGGGAAGTGGTTGCATTTTCGATACGAGATGGTGAAGGCTTAACCTATTTCCGCAGCCGTTTCGGCGTCGCGCCGATTCTTGCCTAACATGGCATCCGTCGCTTTTCTCGGTCTCGGCGTCATGGGCTATCCGATGGCGGGCCACCTCGCGAAAGCAGGACACTCGGTTAAGGTTTACAATCGAACGCGCTCAAAGTCCGTGGCGTGGGCGAGCGAGTTCCAAGGCATCAGTGGCGCTAATCCCGAAGAAACGGTGGCTGGCGCAGAAATTGTTTTCATGTGCGTCGGCAATGATGACGATGTGCGCGCGGTTGGCTTGCCGGCGCTTTCGGCGATGTCGCCGCAGGCGTTATTCGTTGATCACACAACGGCATCGCCGAGTGTGGCGCGCGAATTGGAGGCGGTAGGAGCACAAAGAGGCATCGCAGTGTTGGACGCCCCGGTTTCAGGTGGTCAGGCAGGAGCCGTCAATGGCGCATTGACCATCATGGTTGGAGGTTCCCAAGCGGCCTTTGATCGCGGCTCTCCGGTAATGTCGGCCTATGGCAAAACAATCGTTCGGATCGGAGATGCCGGTTCGGGGCAGTTAGCAAAGGCGATGAACCAGATCGCAATTGCGGGCGTTGTCCAAGGATTGGCAGAAGCGTTGCATTTCGGCCAGCAAGCTGGCGTCGATATTGAAAAAGCGATTGCGGCGATTTCACAAGGCGCCGCTGGCTCGTGGCAAATGAATAATCGCTGGCAAACCATGAACGATGGAAAGTTTGATTTCGGTTTTGCGGTTGAGTGGATGCGGAAAGACCTTGGCATCGTATTGGACGAGGCGCGAGAAAACGGCGCGAGCCTTCCACTAACGGCCATTGTAGACCAGTTTTATGCCGAGATCATACGGGATGGCGGCCGTCGGCTTGATACCTCAAGCTTGATTAAACGCCTGCAGCGGAATCGTGATTGAGAATTATTGTTAAACATATGTAATTCATTGAATTACGATAAATTAACGTGACTTTGGTGCGCTCAATTGGCACATCCCCTCTATGCAAATTGGGGGCCAAAATGGCAGTCTCTCGTTCACTGATAAGTCTTATTGTGGTGTTTGGGGTTGGAATCAGCGGCGGCGCCTTTGCCCAACCAAGTAAGCCAACGCGCCTGACTGACCCACAATTTGTGGAGTCAGCGCGCTGCGTCGCTTTCGCAAAGGAAATGAAGGCGGACAATGCCAAGGAACTGGCCGACGCTTTTCGTCAGCAACGCATTGGCCGAAGCCAGTGGGTGATTGCGCTCGCATCGGATGCCGCAAGCATCGCTCGCCGCACTGTGGCAGCCGGCAAGAATGGTGGTCGAAAAGCCGCTGAATTCGAGGCTCTCAAAGCGGTTTGTGCTCCGAGCGCATCCAGCGGAACATCGGCGACTTAGGGTGTGAAAGGCCCGCTTGTGGCCGAAATGAGCGGTTACAACCGAAGAATTGACAGTCAGGGTGTCACTTGACGTAAACGGCACCCTTGCCGGAACGATGTGGCCGTCTAAAACACTCCCAACTAGCGAAATATAGCGCTTCGGTGATTGAGGGAGTCCGCCATGAATCTAGAGTTTACCGCTGAAGAAGTAGCGTTCCGCGACGAGGTTCGCTCGTTCATCAACGACAATTACCCGAAATACCTTCATGAGCGCGAGAGCCGCGACGCCTTGTCGCGCGAGGATTTCTTGGCATGGCACAAGATTCTAGCAAAGCGCGGATGGGCAGCCCCGGCGTGGCCGGAGCAGTATGGTGGTCCAGGTTGGAACTCGACCCAGCGTTACATTTTCTCTGAAGAATCCGCTCGCGCTGAAACGGTTCCAGTTCTGCCATTTGGCGTGACGATGGTCGCTCCGGTGATTTATACTTTTGGGAATGACGCCCAAAAGGAGCGCTTTTTGAAGCCGATCCTGAATGGTGAGGAGTGGTGGTGCCAAGGCTATTCGGAGCCCGGCTCAGGCTCTGACCTTGCTTCGCTAAAGACCAAAGCTGAACGCGATGGCGACTTTTATGTCGTCAACGGTCAAAAGACGTGGACAACGCTGGCGCAGCACGCGGATTGGATGTTCACGCTCGTGCGGACTGACCCGACAGCGAAACAACAGCAAGGCATTTCGTTCCTTCTGATCGACATGAAGACACCCGGCATCACCGTGCGCCCCATCATCACCATCGATGGTGGTCATGAGGTCAACGAGGTCTGGCTGGAAAATGTCCGCGTCCCAGTTGAAAACCTCGTAGGCAAGGAAAACGAAGGCTGGACCTATGCGAAGTTCCTGCTTGCGCATGAACGCTCCGGCATCGCGGGCGTTGCACGCTCGAAAAACGCGATCAAACGGTTGAAGAACATTGCGCGCGCTGAACTCTCCGACGGTGAGCCGTTGTTCAATGACGGTGATTTCTCACGCAAGATTGCTGAGCTTGAGATCGACCTGACCGCCCTTGAGTTTACCGAACTACGCACGCTGGCCCGTGAAGCGGCGGGTAAAGGCCCCGGCCCTGAAAGCTCGCTTTTGAAGATTAAAGGCACCGAAATTCAGCAACGCGTTACGGAATTGACGCTGGAAGCTGTTGGAACTTATGGCGCGCCCTATTTTCGAGGCTTCCCAAAGGATGGCGACAACATGTTCCCGATCGGCCCGAACTATGCCGGTCAGGCGGCGCCTGCCTACTTTAACAACCGCAAAACATCGATCTACGGCGGCTCTAACGAGATCCAGCACAATATTATCGCGAAGATGGTTCTGGGGCTCTAAGCCAAAAAGTCTGCAAAAAGTTTGGAGGGCTGGGGCGGGAGGTTTGACCTTCTGTCCCGGCTCGCTAAACGTTTATCCAATATCCGTTCTCAACGAAAAAAGCCTGCCGGGGAAACACAATGGATTTCGAGTTTACCGAAGACCAGTCAATGTTGCGCGACACCATCACACGTGTGGTCCGCGACAAATATGATTTTGAAGCTCGTAAGAACACGTTGAAGTCGGAAAGCGGCTGGCGTCCGGAGTTGTGGGCTGAGTTCGCTGAGCTTGGCCTGCTAATGGCGCCATTGCCAGAGGAAATGGGCGGGCTCGGTGGCGGTCCACTCGACGCGATGATCGTCATGGAAGAGTTTGGGAAAGGCCTAGTCGTCGAGCCTTATATCCCGACCGTCGTCGTTGCCGGTAATTTTCTGGCCCACGCCGGCACAGCGGCTCAAAAAGAAGAACACGGCACGGCGATCACGTCCGGCACCGGCATCTTTGCATTCGCCTATGCTGAGCCAAAGGGCCGGTTTGATCTGGCTGATCTTGAAACCACGGCAACCAAAGATGGCGCTGGATACCTGATAAACGGCCATAAGGCGGTCGTGATCGGGGCCCCATGGGCAAGTCACGTCATCGTTACAGCGCGCACCGCCGGTGGGCGTCGTGAGCGCAATGGCGTGTCGGTGTTTATCGTTCCAAAGGACGCCAAGGGTGTTTCCACGCGTGACTACCCAACGGTGGACGGATCCCGCGCGTCAGAGGTGTATTTCGAGAACGTGTCCGTTGGCGCGGATGCTGTGATTGGCACCATTGACGGCGCTTTGCCGTTGGTCGAAGCGGTGACGGACCATGCGATTGCGGCACTGTGCGCCGAAGCCTGCGGTGCGATGAAGGTCGCTCAGGCCCAAACTGTGGATTACGCGCGTCAGCGCAAGCAGTTTGGCGTGGCGATTGCCTCGTTCCAAGTCCTGCAGCACCGCATGGTGGATATGTTTATGGCGGCCGAGCAATCGGTTTCCATGACCTATATGGTGAATTTGAAACTGGGTGAGAGCGCGCATGATCGCATGAAGGCTGCCTCAGCTGCGAAAGTGCAGATCGGGCGTGCGGGTCGTTTGGTTGGCCAAGAGGCTATCCAAATCCACGGCGGCATGGGCATGACGGATGAACTCGCCGTTGGTCACTATTTCAAGCGCTTGACCATGATCGACGCGCAATTCGGCAATGTCGATTTCCACGTGAAGCGCTATGCGGCTCTCTCGGCGCTTGAGACCGCTGCTGCCTAACGACTGTGGCAAAGAGGGCATCGGCGAATCCTGAGCTTGATGCCCTCCGCGCTCTGGCGCATGAACTCTTTGATCCGATAGCTTATATTACAGTGCGCCGTATGTTTGGCGGGGCTGGTGTCTATGGCGACGGGGTCATGTTCGCATTGTTGGCCTTTGATGCGATCTATCTGAAAACAGATGCCATTTTAGACGCAGACTTCGACGCAGCGGGCGATTGCCCTCGCTTCTTTTACGATTCCGGATCCGGAAAAACTGCGTCAATGTCATATCGACGAATGCCGGAATCCGCTTTGGATGATCCCCACGAAGCCGGTGACTGGGGGCGAAAGGCGCTTGGTGCGGCGCGGCGCGCGAAAGCGCCCAAGCAAGCCTAATCCTCAAAACTGACGGATTTTCCAAGGGCCCCGGCGCGGTCAACGATAAACTGCCATGCCACCCGACCCGAACGGCCACCGCGCTTTGCGGCCCATTGGAGCGCTTGGCGGTCCAGTGCTTTGTCATTTGGCCTTAGCTTCAGAAGTTTTGAATAACTGCGCACGATTTCAAGGTAAGTCGCTTGATCCATTGGATAGAAGCCAAGCCAAAGACCGAACCGATCACTAAGTGCCACTTGATCGTCAGCCGTTTCCTCTGGCCGGAGTTCAAGGCCCTCTGCTGGTGTTTCGCGGTTGATTAAATGGCGCCGATTGGATGTCACGAGCACGAGGCAATTGGTTAGGTCGCCGGCAATGCCGCCATCCAAAAAGGATTTCAGCGCTTTATAACTGTGGTCGCCGCGTTCAAACGAGAGATCGTCGATAAAGAGTAGAATGCGCTCTTGGCGACTTCTCAACACAGCGGCAAGCGCTGGCAAATTCGCAATATCATCGCGCGAAATCTCGATGAGTTTCAGAGCCAAACCGTCATTGACCAAAGAAAAATGCACAGACTTAACGAGCGCGCTCTTTCCGGTGCCCCGCGCGCCCCACAGCATCGCGTGGTTTGCCGGTAGCCCCGTTCCAAAGCGCCATATGTTTTCGAGCAAATGCTCTTTAGCGCTTTCGATGCCCAACAAACGGTCGAGAGGGACACGCTTAGGGTGGGGAATGGCAATCAAACGTTTCTCTAACGCGCTCCAAAAGTAGGTATCGGCAATCGAAAGGTCAGGTTCGGAAGCGTGTTGAGGCGCAATGCGCTCAAGAGCCGCCGCAATACGTAGAAGTGCTTCATCGATCATAAACCATGCGAATAGGCCAGAATCGAGGTCAGGCACAGCCTAGCTGACAGAGCCGTGACACTGTTGACAGCGTCTGCGCGTTGCGATGACGAGTGCACCATGCTACCCGCCCCGCTTCAAGCTGCGCTAAAATTTGTCGGTTTTGGCGAGCAAGCACGAGGTTCCAATGTTGATCACCCCTGCTTACGCGCAAGCCGCCGCCGGCGCTGCGCCTGGTCCAGAAGCTTTTTTGATCCAAATTTTGCCCCTGGTCGCAATTTTGGTGATTTTCTATTTCCTGCTGATCCGCCCGCAGCAAAAGCTCCGGAAGCAACACCAAGAGATGATTACCAATCTGCGTCGCGGCGACACTGTTGTGACGTCGGGTGGCTTGATTGGTAAAATCTCGAAGGTCGCCGACGATGAAGTCGCCGTCGAGCTTTCACCAAACAACACTGTCCGCGTCGTTCGTTCGACGATCGCGTCCGTACGCGGTAAGGGTGAGCCAGTCGCAGCCAACGACGCGAAATCCTAACAACGCGAGACCTTTGAACCGTGTTAAACATTGCCCGTTGGCGTATCATCCTTGTTGTCGTCTCAGTATTGGTCGGCGGGCTTTTTGCCGCGCCGAGCTTCATGCCGCAGGCTTGGCGCGACGCTCTGCCTGCCTTTATGCCAAACAAGGGGATAAATCTTGGTTTGGATCTTCAAGGTGGCTCCCATCTTTTATTTGAGGTCGAAAGCCAAGCCGTCGTCACGTCGAGGCTTGAAAAAGTCTCCGATGATATGGTGCGGGCGCTCAACGAAGCCCCACGCCTCGCCTTTTTAGGGGCGGGTTCCTCAAATGAAACGGCGACCGTCAAGCTGGTAGATCCAGCCCAATTGCCTGACGCTCTTAAGCGTATTGAGGCGATTGGCCAGCCGGTTACCAGCAGTATTGGTCAAGCGGCTGCAAAAGACATAACCGTCGCATCAACGCCGGATGGGACCATTACGGTTCGCTTGGTCGACCAAGCAGTTGCACAATTGCGCTCGAATGCCGTCCAGCAGTCGATCGAAGTTATCCGGCGCCGGATTGACGAGACGGGCACCAAGGAGCCCTCGATCACGCGGCAAGGCATTGATCGTATCGTTGTTCAGGCCCCAGGGGAAAGCGATCCTGAGCGGCTGAAGGCCCTTATCGGGCAGACGGCGAAGCTAACCTTCCAGATGGTCGATGATTCCGTGCCATTGGAAGAGGCCGTGGCAGGCCGCATACCACCGGGCGCGGTGTTGTTGCCAAACGCCGATCAAGGCGGGGTATTGCTGGTTCGCAAACGTGCTTTGGTCGATGGCGAAAGCTTAGTTGATGCTCAAGCCTCCTTTAACCAACAAACTGGCGAGCCCGTTGTAACCTTCCGTTTTGACGGGGCCGGAGGCCGTGCCTTTGGTCGCGCAACAGTTGATAATGTTGGTAAGCGCTTTGCGATCATTCTGGACAACAAGATCATCTCAGCACCAAGCATTAATGAGCCAATCCTTGGTGGCTCTGGGCAAATCTCAGGGTCATTCACCGTCGAATCAGCAAATGATTTAGCGCTCCTTTTGCGTGCGGGTGCATTGCCGGCGCCTTTAAAGGTGCTAGAGCAGCGCACTGTTGGTCCGGAGCTCGGCCAAGACTCAATTAATGCAGGTGCAACAGCGGGTGTTTTGGCCGTGATTTTGATCATGGCCTTTATGGCGCTTGCCTACGGTTTCTTCGGTTGGATTGCGCTTATTGCACTGGCCTGCAACGTGATTTTGATGTTCGGCGCGATGTCGATCGTCGGCGCAACACTCACCTTGCCCGGTATCGCGGGCTTCATCCTCACAATCGGTATGGCCGTGGATGCTAACGTTCTGTTGTACGAGCGGATGCGGGAAGAGTACGCAGCTGGCCGTTCCGTGCCTATGGCCATCGACGCTGGTTTTAACCGCGCTGTCATGACGATCATGGACGCTAATATCACAACCATCTTGGCTGCGTTGATCTTGTTTATCTTCGGCGCTGGGCCCGTCCGTGGTTTTGCGTGGACGTTATCGATCGGCGTCGTCACGTCCGTTTTCACCGCTGTTTTGGTCACTCAGATCTTGATTGCTTGGTGGTATTGGGCCCGCAAGCCGAAGAAGATGCCAATCTAGTGGCTTGTTCGTACTTAAATCCGTCGAAATTTGGGAGCCGCCCATGCGCTGGCCACTAATTCGCTACATTCCAAAGCAAACAAACTTCAAGTTTGTTCGTTTCGCGCGCCTTGCAGCCTTCATCTCAGTCATACTCGTTATTGGGTCACTAATTTCCCTTTTCACGCGCGGGCTGAACTTGGGCGTGGACTTCAAAGGCGGCACGATCCTTGAGGCCTCTTGGTCGAAACCAATCAATCTTGGGGCGGTTCGCGATAAGTTGGGGCCGGAAAAGCTTGGTGATTTGCAAGTCCAAAACTTTGGCTCGTCAACAGAGGCGTTGATCCGATTTCAGCCGCCGGCAAACGCTGATGCGTCCACAACAGTTGACCGCATCAAGGGTGAACTTCGCGAAATCATGCCGGGTGTCGAGTTTAAACGCGTGGAAGTCGTCGGCCCGAAGGTTTCCGGTGAATTGTTTTCGGCTGGAATCTCTGCACTCGCCATCGCGATGGGCTTGGTAATGCTTTATGTGTGGTTTCGGTTCGAGCTGCAGATGGGCGTCGGATCGATCGTCGCTTTGTTACATGACATAATCCTGACGCTAGGATTTTTGTCGATCACGCAAATTGAATTCTCACTGAACTCAATTGCCGCCTTGCTCACCATCATCGGCTATTCGATGAACGATACAGTGGTGGTCTTTGACCGATTGCGCGAAAACTTGCGTAAGTTCAAGAAGATGCCCCTTGGCGATGTTATCGATTTGTCGACGAACGAAACCCTGTCGCGCACTATCATCACGGGCCTAACGACGCTTTTGGCTTTGATCGCGCTAACAATCTTAGGCGGCGACACGCTGTTCGCGTTTACGGTTGCTATGATTTTTGGTGTCGTGATCGGCACATATTCGTCAATTTATGTGGCTGCACCATTTATCTTGATCTGGGCACCCAAAAATCGCGGCGAAAACGTGAAGGCGGAAGTTGTCGACGTTCGTCCCTAATCAGGATTGGGCTGCGAAAATGAAAACGGCGGCCGAGGGAAACCACGGCCGCCATTGTTGTGTTCCGGGTCGATGCGCTTGGAAAACCTATTCCGCGGCTTGAGTGACTGGCGGCACAAGGGGAGGGGCCGCCGCGGCGGCCATCGCTTCTAGGATTTCAGGCGCAATATCGCCGGTTCCTTTTTCGGCAATGTGCTGCATGATCCGCGTGCCAACTGCCATCTGTGCCTCGCCAATAAAGCGGTCGCGATTGTTGCGCGCCCAATCGAGCGAGCCTTCGCGGTTGACGTTTGACCCTTGGAACACCGGAAACACATAGCGCGCCATCAGCTCATAGGAGCGTTTGGTCTGCTCAAAATCTGCCCAATTGTGAGCCAGCTGCAAGAATGCGCCAAAGCCGCCGGACTGGGTGTGCAAGCGGTGCATTTGGGCAATCGCATCATCCGGTGTTCCGATAACCGCCATGCCAGAGGCGATCAACGCATCCACAGGGTCTTGGCCGTCGTCCGGGGCCAGTGGCAGCGCAGCGACCTCGCGGAAATAATACAGCCACTTCTCCAGCCCATAGCGCACATTCTCGCGTGCCTTCTCGCGTGTTTCGGCAATGTGAACAGGCCCGACCAAACGCCATTGCGAGCGGTCCATGGTGTTGCCATGCTCGGCGGCCTTGCCCTCTGCAATCGCCCAATTGGACGCTAAGGCATTAAACCCACCTGCCGACGTCGCCCCAATCGACAACATGCCGAGCCCAAACGTGCCAGCAGCGCGAGCACCTGTTGGCGACACTTGGCTTGCCACTGCAATTTCAACGCCCGGCCGCGAATAGGGGTTCATGTGCAGGCGGGCTTCGTTCAGCGTGAACCACTCGGTCGTCTTGGTCACGGTTTCGCCGCGCAGCAGTGGCACCAGAACCTCGATGGCCTCATCCATCCGGTCACGCTGCTTTGACACAGGTATGCCCATCATAAACGCGTCAGACGGCAGTGCGCCGGGTCCAACGCCAAACATCACCCGCCCACGTGTAATATGGTCAAGCTGGTTGATCCGCTCGGCCAGCATAAACGGGTGGTGATAGGGCAGGGAAGATACGCCCGTCCCCAGCTTTATGTGCCGTGTGCGCTCGGCCACTGTGGCGATAAACAGCTCTGGGCTGGCGATAATTTCATAGCCCGCCGAATGGTGCTCGCCAATCCAGGCCTCATCATAGCCCAATTTGTCCATGTGCTGGACCAGCTCAATATCGCGCTCAATGGCTAGGGTCGGGTTTTCGTCGAGAGCATGAAACGGGGCGATAAAGGCGCCGAAGCGCATTTTTGGAGCTGACATGGCGGTATTTCCTCGCTTTGATCTGCGCTTTTGGCGTATTTTGCCGAAGAATACCGCGTTTGAGGCCGCTGTCATCGCCTTGCGCTAGGGAAAGTCTGCCTTATAGCGTTCTCGCCAACATACTGGCCAGTCAAGAAATACGGTAGTATAATACCGTATACATTTCGTGCTGATTTTACATCGTTTTTCAGCCTGTATTCCTTGACTAGGTAGACTTCCTCCCCTAAAAACGCGCCATGTCGGCCCTCCTTCTTGGGGGGTCGTTCTCGTTTGGAAGCCCTACATGAAATCCTATCTGCCTAAAGTTGGCGAGATTGAGCGTAAGTGGATCGTGGTGGACGCCGCTGGCGTCGTCGTCGGTCGCCTCGCCACGTTCATCGCCATGCGCCTCCGCGGCAAGCACCGCGCTGACTTCACTCCCCATATGGACGTGGGTGACCATGTCATCGTGATCAACGCCGACAAAGTGGTGTTCACCGGCAAGAAGCGCACGCAAAAGACCTATTACTGGCACACCGGCTATATTGGCGGCATCAAAGAGCGGACCGCAGACAAGATCCTCGATGGTCGCTTCCCAGAGCGCGTGCTCGAAAAGGCCGTTGAGCGCATGATGCCAAAAGAAAGCCCTTTGGCGACGAACCAGCTCAAGAAGCTGCGCGTTTATGCCGGTGGCGAGCACCCGCATGAGGCGCAAGCGCCGACCGTGTTTGATTTCAAATCTCTCAGCCCTAAAAACGTAGGAGCGGCATAATATGACTGACGCCGCAGAAGACATGGCCCCAGCGGCCGCTGAACCCGCCAAGAGCTTTTCCGACTTACGCGCCATGGGCTTGGCCTCTGGTGAACTCGGCCACGAAGTTGTTGTCGCTGAACCAAAGATCGACAGCCTTGGCCGTTCATACTCCACCGGCAAGCGTAAGAACGCGATTGCCCGTGTGTGGGTAAAGCGTGGCACAGGCAAGATCACCATCAATGGCAAGGATCACGTGCAATATTTCGCGCGCCCCGTGCTGCGGATGATCATCAACGCCCCGGGCATTATCGCCAACCGCGCCACTGAATATGACGTCGTATGCACCGTAAAGGGCGGCGGTTTGTCTGGCCAAGCCGGTGCTATCCGTCACGGCATCAGCCATGCTCTCATCCATTATGAGCCAAACCTGCGCCCTGTGTTGAAAGCCGAAGGCTTCCTCACGCGCGACAGCCGCGTCGTTGAGCGTAAGAAATACGGTAAAGCGAAAGCCCGTCGTAGCTTCCAGTTCTCGAAGCGCTAAGTCAAAGCGCCTGGCTCTTTGGAGGCAGGCTCGCACAGTGATAGAAGGGCCGTGGCGTATGCTGCGGCCCTTTTTCGTGCCAGATGCTGACCTATGGAAATTGCTGCCACATGCCACGCTTAATTGCTTTAGCAGTATCTCGATCCAAACTTGGATGACCGGATGAGCGCATCGCCTTTTTCCAACCCGACCGGTCCTGTTGTCGCTTATACTTTTGATCGAAATTATGCCCCATATGCCGTAGTTTCGATGGCATCCGTGCAAGCTCATTGCGCCGCGCCCATCCAGTTTTACTGCTTGGTCCCAAAAGATGACCAAGGTCAGTTCACTGTCTTTGATCAACTTTTGAATCGGGGGTTCCGAATAAAATTTGTTGAAATTGACATGTCATACTTTGCGGGATGGCCCGCTTCTGGTCGATTTCCATTGTCAACATACGCGAGACTCTTGCTCCCTAAACTCTTGGATGAGCAGGTCATTGTTTACTTGGACCCAGATACGGTCGCCTACAGGGATATTGAACCGATCTTCAAAATACCGTTGGGAAGCAATTTGATCGCCGCTGCCCTTGATATAGCGCCCGACTACCACGCGGTTTCAAAGATCATGTCTGACAGTTATTCAAACGCAGGCGTTATGATCATGAACCTGCAGGCATTTGACAAAAACTACCTAGACGATGTTGGCGGCATCATGCGTAGATATGGAGAGCAACTAACAGCATTCGATCAGTGCATAATAAATTTGTACACTGATGGGCGGAAGTTACATCTCGAGAGTTGTTGGAATCAATTATTCATCGGTGATCAACTTTTGATTTCGGACTGGAAAAGCAAATTAATCGATCCAGAAACAAAAATTGCTCATTATGCAGCATCGCCAAAACCGTGGAGTGATTGGGCGCATCCCCAAGTTCGTGCACATTGGAATGAGCTTGTGCGCGGCTACGGATTGTCTGGAATCCCAGACGTACCCATTGGCACTACTTTGCACCTGGAACAATTGGCACACCTGCACGACATAAACGCCGAGTATCGCCAAGCGAGCGCCGTTAAAACTATATTGATTCAGCAATTGAAGAATAAATTGCGTAGCGCAATCGCATGATCTTCGACGAACGCGATTAAATTAGCGCGTCGTCTCGTCGAGCATTTCTTGAACCCGGCGCGCCGCTTCAGTCCCGGCTTTCCCACATTGCATGGATCGACCGCGAGTTGTCGTAATCGCGCCCGTTGCTGGATCTTGGGTCTCCGAAAATGTGTCAACGGTTCGACAGCCTCCATCTCTTTCGGCGGTAATCGGTGGTTCTTGAGGCCGAGCCAGGCCTGATTGTGCATTTGAAGCTTCTTGTTCGCGGAGGAAGCTTGAAATCCCCCAGTCCTCGTCGTCATCGTCCTCTTCTGGCAGAACAAACTCAATTCTTCGGCTCTCCCAAGCAACCGGCCCGGAACCTGCTTCAAGAAGCCGGGCCCTCTCTTGGTCGGCGACGCGCTCGGCTGCCCACGTCGCTTCGGCTTTGCAAACGTTATTCAAAGGCGCGCAGGGCTCAGAATTTTGCTTTGCTGCTGAGCGATAAAGTGCACGCGCAGCGTCCTCAACGTCCTTTGGAGGGCTGCCAATTCGGTTCAACATGCCATCAAGGGCAGCAATTGCCGTACGCCCAGCCTCATTTCCCTCCGTTACGCAGAGCGGCGCACTGGGCTGTGGGGCGCGGTTTAGACATGAATTCAACGCGCGCGTCCTTGCCTCGTAAAGGCGTGATGCGCGCATGGAAAATACGGCAATGCCTTCGACACGTGTTGGCTGGGCGCTTTGGCTGCTCGAACGTGTGTCCGTCGCGCGGGCCGTTGAAATGGTGCCTTCAGCTGCTCCGGCCATCGCATTGAGCGGGCATAGAAATGCCGCGATCCATGTTGATGCGATTAACAGCCGCCTAGTCGGAAATCCCATTTCGTTTACCTCTGCGTTTACTTTAGCAGGGACATCACAACTTCATACTGACATTATTTGGAAGGAAGTGTTGCGCGGAAGCCTAGCATGGCAAAGCAGGAGCATCCCTTGTATAGGCACACTTCAAATCAAGAACGCCAGCATCAAGAAGCAATTCCATGTCGAAGGAAATAAGCGCGGCAATTCTCGGGGCCTCAGGCTACACAGGCGCTGAGGCGGTGCGGCTGCTTGCCCGCCACCCCAAGGTGCATGTCGGGCCTTTGACAGCGAACGCGCAGGCGGGGCGCGCATTAGGCGAACTGTTCCCGCACCTCCATACCTATTCAGACAGGCCTCTCGTCAAAGCTGAGGATGTTGACTGGGCTGACGTCGATGTCGCTTTTGGTTGCCTGCCGCACGGCGCCAGTCAAGAAACCTTGCTAGCGCTACCAAGCCATGTTCGCATCATTGATCTTTCGGCAGACTTTCGGTTTCGAGATGTAACCACCTATGAGGCAGTTTATGACCGCAAGCATATCGCACCGCAGAAAACCGCGGATGCCGTATACGGCCTAACTGAGTTCGCGAGGGATGCCTTGAAGGGCGCACCTCTCATCGCTTGTCCCGGATGCTATCCCACGGCCACTCTCCTGGCATTGCTGCCGCTGGCTCAAGCTGGCCTGATCATCGCTGATGATATTATTGTCGATGCCAAGTCTGGCGTTTCTGGTGCCGGGCGCTCCTTAAAGGAAGCCAACCTCTTCTGCGAAGCGGCAGAAGGGTTACACGCCTATTCTGTTGGTAATCATCGCCATGCCCCAGAAATCGAACAGGAATTGGCATTTGCCTTCGGTGTGGCTGTCACACTCAACTTCACACCACATTTGGTGCCAATGGTGCGGGGTGAGCTTGTCACCTGCCATGTTAAGCTCGCACAAGGAACGAGCGTTGATGATGCCCGCGAGGCACTTCGGACACGCTATGCCGATGAGCCGTTTGTTTCTGTCGCAGCGCCCGGTGCTTCGCCGGACACACGCTGGGTGCGCGGTTCAAATCTTTGCGTGATTTCGATTTTTGCTGATCGGATCCCCGGCCGTGCCATTATCGTGGCCGTGATTGACAACATTACCAAAGGCTCCAGTGGCCAAGCGGTCCAAAACCTAAATGTAGCAATGGGTTGGGATGAGGCACTGGGGTTACAGTTGGAGCCGCTATTTCCTTAACTCTAGCGCTATCGACGTGCGGGCAGCTTTTTAACTTCGTCTTGCGTAACCTTGTTGTCTTTGTTGGTGTCTGCCCGGTCAAAGATGGGCATGGGCGCAGCGGCCCATTCCGTTCTTGAGATTTTCTTGTCCTTATTGCTATCCATTCGCCCCACCATAAAGCCAACCATCATCTTGGCTTGGCCGTTCGGCGCAAATGCGGTCAACTCGGTATCGGTGATAAAGCCATCACTGTTCTTGTCCACGATCGTGAAGTTTTTGACACGCTGAGCGCGATATTCTTCGCGCGTGATGATAGTATCCTTATTGGCGTCCGCCGCCGCGAATTGGGACGCGGGGCTGCCGCCAAATTGAGCGAACGCTGTTTGTGACCACGCCATAGACAGAACAATGGCAGCCGCAAATCCAATCGCCGCCTGCTCAGGCATCCTGCAATAAGCCCTTTTCGGCGAGGAACTCTTTCAGTTCGCCGGTTTCAAACATCTCGCGAATTATGTCGCAACCGCCAACAAACTCGCCCTTCACATAAAGCTGAGGGATCGTTGGCCAATTCGAAAACTCTTTGATGCCTTCGCGAACCGACATATCGGCCAGAACGTTCACATCGGCAAAATCAACGCCGACATGGTCTAGGATTTTGACTACCGTGCCGGAAAAACCACATTGCGGCATCCGCGCATTGCCCTTCATGAACAAGACGACGTCGTTCTTGGCGATGGTGTCGGCGATAAAGTCGTGGGCGGCGTTGGACATGGGGGGCTCCGGGGCGATTACGGTGCAGCTAGGGTTGGCAGCGGCTTAGGTCAAGTTTTCGGGATCATTTTGGCGCGGTATCGAGGGCCAGCGCGTGAAGCTCACCGCCCATTTTGCCTTTCAGGGCTGCATAGACCAATTGATGCTGCTGAACGCGGCTTTTGCCTGAAAAGACAGAGGAACGAATGATCGCACGATAATGATCACCGTCTCCAGCGAGGTCTTCGATCGTAATGGTCGCATCAGGCATGGCTTCAAGGATCATGGCCTCGATGGCGGTGGCGGGCATGGGCATAGACTATTCAAGCTCACTAAAAGAGACAGAAACACCCGGCAAAAGGGTTGGAATAAGCGCTGTTTCGGCGTCAACGACCGTGATCTGGCTATACTGGCCATCGAGAGGATCACTATGGATGTGGGTTTGGCGCGCAGCCACGTCAATCACCCAAAGCTCACGAACGCCGTGGCGCGCATAGAGGCGGGCCTTGGTTTTAAGGTCCTTACTCAGCGTCGAGACCGCAACCTCAACCGCCAAGAGAAGGTCAGGGCCGCGCAAAAGGCCTGCGTCGCTGGTTTCGGCAACGACAAATACGTCAGGCTCAACCATGGTGATGTCGGAAAGATTGAGAGTGGAATCAATCGCTACGAGAAACTTCTTTGATATAGCTCGGATTAGCGCCGCACCGAGGCGATTTTTGATGAGGATGTGCTTGCTACTCTCTGGCGACACCTTGGGTACGATCTCCCCTTCGATCAGCTCAAACTGTTCGTCTTCGTCGATCACACCCACTTCGATCATTTTCCACACGTCCGCGACCGTGAACGCACGGCGGTCGAGGCCTTCGGCGGCGCGGGTGAGGGTTACTGTCATGCGCTAAGCATAGCGTGGGCAGCGAAATAAGCGAAGTGACTTCTTTGGGATGACAGGCCCAACGGTCCGGCCTAGAGCTAGCTTGCCTAAGTTTGGAGCCTCTATGCCCGCGCTAACCGACCCTTTGACCCTACCATGCGGCCAAATCCTGCCAAACCGCCTTGCAAAGGGGGCGATGACGGAAGGGCTGGCGGATGTTCACGGCCACGCGACGCAGGGCCATGTTCGGCTGTATCGCCGCTGGGCAGAAGGCGGGGTTGGGCTCCAGATCACCGGCAATGTGCAAATTGACCGTCGAGGGCTAGAGCGCCCGGGAAATGTAGTAATTGAGGGAGAGCCATCGGACGCGGCGCGGGCAGCTTTAGCGGCGTTTGCGGCGGCTGCTAAGGTGGGTGGCGGCAAGGTTTGGATGCAGATCAACCATGCGGGCCGCCAAGCGCCGTCTTCAGTATGCCCCGAACCGGTTGCCCCGTCGGCACTGGCGCTGGCGATGCCAGGCGGCGTGTTCGCGATGCCACGGGCGCTAAGCGAGCCGGAAATCAATGATCTGATTGGTCGGTTCGCGAAGGCTGCCTTAGTTGCCAAAGATACAGGCTTTGACGACGTGCAAATCCACGCTGCGCATGGCTATTTGCTGTCGCAATTCCTGTCTCCCAAAGCCAATCAGCGCGACGACCAATGGGGTGGCTCGCTTGAAAATAGGGCGCGTTTTCTCGTTGAGGTCATAAAGACAACACGAGCCGCTGTCGGGGCGGACTTTGCCGTGGGCGTGAAGCTAAACTCAGCGGATTTTCAGAAGGGCGGCTTTAGTTTTGAAGATTGCCTCGCGGTGATTGATATTTTGAATGACCTCAATGTCGATCTGGTTGAGATAACCGGGGGCAATTACGAACAGCCGAAAATGGCCGGTATTGAAGGCATAGAGCCAGTGTTCGCCGAACCCGTGCGGGCATCGACAAAGGCGCGTGAGGCCTATTTTGCGGGCTATGCAAAAGCAGTGCGCGAGCGGGCGAAGATGCCGGTGATGGCAACAGGAGGCTTTCGAACGCGCGGAGCTATGGAAGGGGCGCTGAGCGAGGGCGATGCCGATCTTATCGGGATTGCACGCCCGCTCTGCGCCGATCCAGACCTGCCAAAGCATTTGCTAAGCGGCACGGTAGAGGCTGGCGAGGCATGGGAGAACAAGCTCCGCCTCGGTCCAACCAAATGGCTCGGGCCGAATTCGCCGTTTGATGTCGTCAAAGCGCTCAATGGATGGGGCACTCAGGGCTGGTTTTGCCTTGCCTTGATGGATATGGGCGCGGGTCAAGTGCCGAATACGAAGCGGAGTGTTTTGGGTGCCTTTATGGCGTACCAGAAAAACGAGGCAGCGGCGGCTAAAGCGCTGCTTGCGGCGCGGGCTGGGTAGCCTCATCCTCACTTGCGGGTTTTGGTGGCTGGGCCATCGGCAGGAATCGTGCCGCCAAAGCGAGCAAAACCAGAACCGGAAAACCAAACGACAATTTGGTGCTTTGACCCACTATATAGAGCCCCGGGCCGACACTCGCGACGATGAGTAGTGGCACCAAGCCAATCCATGGCCACCGCGTTGGGTTATTCCCGAGGCTCGCGGCGAGGGGAGCAAAAGCCACGCAAAGCAATGCCAAATCATAGTCATAAGCATAGGGGCTTAAGCAAAGCGCTGCGATGACCATCCCAATGGCGCGTGTCCATAAGGGTGCGGTCTTGCGGCTCCACAAGTGCCACGCCATTGCCAACATTCCCGCAGCGCATACCGCCTGAATAATCAGCGCTGGATTGTTTGGCACACCGAGGGTTCTAACAAAGCTGAAGGCTGAGATCATTCTTCGCAGCATTAGACGACCGTCCAACGCTAACTGGGCTTGGTCGCGAACACCTTGGAAGAAAGCCTTCCAAAGGTCGATGCCGCCAAACATGAGCGATATGCCCGCGAGCAAGATCACTGTCGTTACGGACCCCGCGATGACTTTGAAGCGGCGTTCCGCCAGCATGATTAAGCCCGGGCCTATCGCAAAATGCGGCTTTAGGGCCAAAAGCCCCAACCCCATTCCGGCTAAAAATGGCCGCTCTTCGTAAAAGCGGATCATCATAGCAAGCGGTAGCGCCAAGAATGGTCCCGCTTGGCCGCAACTAATGGCATGGCAAACGCCGGGATAGAGCATGCCCCATAATGCCGCTAGCTTTTCCCTTGCGACGATAGCCCCGGCAACGCCGGCCGCAGCGAAGCTTAGCAACATCCAAGCCCCGAGACCCGGCCAGCCCGGAACGACCCCAAAGGGCACTAGAAAAATGAAAAAACTCGGTGGGTAGGCCCAAGAGAGCAGCGGCGCCTTTGTGCCTGTGGTGGGCCGCAACTCCTTCATGAAGCTGTCCATTTTGTAGGTAGCTTCCGCTTGACCCCGCGCTGCCATCATTCCAGCCGTCCGGAACGCGATGTAATCGCCAGCGGGCGGAACTTGGCCGCGTGTTACAAAATTGCCCTTCACGGGCTGCGACGTGTGAACAAGGTTCCAGCCGAGGTAGCCAAGCGACATTGCAAACAGCAGGCCGATAACAGCGGCATGGATATGCTGTAACTTAGGAATCGGTTGCTTGGATTTGGTCATAGTGTCCGCGTGGCAAGGCGCACACCATCACAGCGTGCCAATTGATTGTCATAACGTGCTGCATTGGCGGCTACTTTGCTCGACACAGTAAGCAGCCAAGCTTTGGAGCGCCATGTGCCACGTCGGTAGCCGACTGGGCCTTCGTGATACGCAAGATAATGAGCTTGAACGTCATCAACCGGGATATTGGCCACCTTCTTTGAACGGTTCACATACCAGCCAATAAAGTCGGCAGCGTCGGAAAATCGCGACCGCTTTGCCCCGCTATTCCCTGTCGCTGCGCGATAGTCGTTCCAAGTACCGTCAAGCGCTTGAGCATAGCCCTCAGCGCTGGAAGGCCGAGCGCCCGGAACAAAAAGAAAGCCGTCACTACGAGGTGGCTTGGCGTCAGCCCTAAAGCCAGATTCTTGTTGAATAAAGGCCAAAATCAATCCGGGTGACACTGTCCACTGCCGCGCTGCATCGCGGAGATCAGACCGCCATGCTCGCTTTTCCTTCAGGATTGAACAAGCGTCGCTTACTTGCGTTGGCGGGCGCGTCGTTGCGCATCCTGTTAGGGCCAAACATGCAATCAAAGCCGACAAAAGATGGCGCATGCCACCTTTTGCCAAACTCTGGTTAATGTCGCGTTGTTGGTTTAGCTAAGCTTTACCAACATTTTTCCGGTATTTCCGCCGCTAAACAGTTTTACAAACGCGGTCGCTGCATTCTCGATGCCGTGTTCAATGGTTTCTTCGTACTTGATTTTGCCATCCCGAATCCAGTTTGCCATATCGGTAACAAACTCACCCTGCATCGAAGCATAGTTCGAGACAATGAAGCCCTGAATCGTCAAGCTCTTACCGACGACGTAAATCAGGTTGGCAGGACCGGGCCGCGCCTCGGTATCATTATATTGAGAAATCATCCCGCATTCAGCAAATCGGGCAAATGGCTTTGCGAGTTCGAGCGCGACTTCCAAATGCTCGCCGCCAACATTGTCGAAATAGATATCGATGCCTTTAGGTGCTGCTGCACGAACGGCCGTCAACAAATCGCCGCACGTTTTGTAGTTTATGGCGTGATCGACGCCAACCGAACGCAACCAATCGCACTTTTCGTCCGAGCCAGCAGTGCCAATAACGGTGCAGCCTTTTATCTTCGCAATCTGGCATACAGCTGAGCCAACAGCGCCTGCAGCCCCCGAAACAAAGACAACTTCGCCGGCCTTGGGCTTGCCGATCGCAAGGAACCCGCAATAGGCGGTCATGCCCGGCATGCCGAGAATACCCAAGAAGGCCTCTATCGGGGCGCCTTGCGTGTCAACTTTGGTGAATACAACGGCTGGGGCCGTTAAGGCTTCGCGCCACCCAAACATGTGGCTAACGATGTCTCCGGGTGCGAAGCCTGGATCGCCAGAAGCCACCACTTGACCCATTGCATGGCCCTGTAAAGCCTCACCAATTTGGAAAGGTGGGACATATGATGGTCGGTCATACATCCGTCCACGCATGTAAGGGTCTACCGACATCCACAGATTACGGACTTGGACCATGCCGGGGCCGGGCTCAGCGGCATCGTTTTGCCCCACATCAAAATCGTCAGCGTGTGGCGTACCGACTGGGCGCTTTGCGAGGCGGACTTCGCGAGAAGGGATAGATGGCATAATTTCCTCCAGATTTGTGTTCTTAGTAAGCGTGGATAGCGCGCTTAAACCCTCCGCGCCATCGTGTTCACCAAGTGATCGAGAGGGAGGGTTTTAGCCGCCAGTAAGCTCTGTTTTGACGCGTTCAGCCAATTGTTGAAGCGTGAATGGCTTTGGCAAGAATGCAATCGACCGGTTGGCATCCAATGTCTCAGCAAAATCGCGCTCTGCATATCCAGACATAAACACGACACGCGCGTCACCGAGCAAATCCCCCGCCGCTTTCAAAAGTGCTGGCCCATCCATGCCGGGCATGACAACATCAGAAAGCATCAGATCAAAACCTGATGGATTATCCTGAATGATCTCAAGGGCCTCCTCACCATCGCAGGCTTCTGTAACGGAATATCCACGTTGCGTAAGCAGTTGGGCCGCAATGGATCGAACGCCATCCTCATCCTCAACCAAAAGAATCCGCCCCCGTCCAGCTAAGTCTGCTGGTTTAGTGGGTGCCTGCGGGCTGGGTGCAGGCGTTGCGATATCATTGGGGTCTGGAATGTGGGCAGGAAGGAAGACGGTGAACGCCGTCCCGGCACCCTCTTTGGTCTCTAGCCCAATAAAGCCGTTGGATTGCTTGATGATTCCATAGACAGTAGCCAGGCCAATGCCAGTGCCTTTGCCAACTTCCTTAGTCGTGAAAAAGGGTTCGAAAATTTTCTCGACAAGTTCTGGTGGGATGCCTGACCCATTGTCGGCTACTATGATTGAAGCCCAATTGCCGTCCGGAACCTCTGTAATCCCAGCCCCGCGCAAAGCACTTCTTACTGCGCTTGAATCGACCGCCTTTGTCGAAACCATAATCTTTGCGCCTTGAACGCCCGCAGACGTGATGGCATCGCGCGCATTGGTCACCAAGTTCATCAAAACCGTTTCAAGTTGCTGACGGTCTGCCTTGACGGCAGGGAGATCGCGACCATGCGTTATGTCGATTTTGATCTTTTCATCAACGACTTGACGGAGGAGTACCGCTAGATCCGAAAGGACATCGCCGACATCAAGAACGTCCCGGCGAAAGGTTTGCTTGCGCGCATAGGCAAGCAGCATTTTTACAAGCTCGGCCGCACGACCCGTGGTTTGTTGGATTTGAGAAAGTTCGATGTAGGAAGGGTCACCAACCGGGTGTAGCGCCAAAAGCTTATCGGCGTTCAGGGTAACGACAGTCAGCAGATTGTTGAGTTCGTGGGCTACTCCGCCAGCAATTTGCCCGATGGCTTGCATTTTGGAGCCTTGCGCCATGCGGCTTTCCATTTCGCGCCGACCCGTTGCATCGACACAAATTAAAACTGCTCGGCTCTCAGCGTCGTCAATGCGCCAAATCTCAGCGGCCTTTCCTGTTTTGAACCGAAGTGCAACGGCCTCTTCCCCGCCGGAGTTCAACCGCTGCAAACTATCTATATCTTCCGGTAAAAGAAGGTCGGCGAAAAGCGCGTTCGGCGGGCAATCAATAACAAGGCGCCCAAAGGCCTCATTCACGTCATAGACTTGAGCTGACTTGAGATCATTACTCGAAAGCCGAACAATTCCAATTGGCGCCGACGCGATTAGGCCCTCTAAACCGGTTACTGTTGCCATAGGCTTGGTTGAGATTGTCGGCATAGTGGTAGCTAGGCTGGTCGCCGCGGAATCTGGGTTTGCTTGAATCCGCCACAGAGAGTTGGGTCCGAGTGGGCCAACGCTCAGGCGCGACGACGCCATAGCTTCATTGGCTGATAGACCTCTCCGCGCGGCCTTGGTTAGGCGAAAAACCGCAGCGTCGTCCAAGTTCTGAGCAGCCACCCCAGCGGCGCTTGTTTCTCCGAATTGGCCAACCCAAGCCGCATTTGCTGCCAAAAAGCGCCCGCTCTTTGTCGTCACTAGCGCCGGCTCGTCGAGGGCGCTTACTATAGTTTCCAATTTAGTGAACAGCGCATGGAATGACATTTTCATCAACGAGCTCCCATTGCTGAACGCTTATTCTTTGCCAATCCAAGCACGATAGAGATGATTTTGGCGACAGCCTGATATTGCTCTGCCGGAATGGCCTCATCGAGATCGACAGTGGCATAAAGTGCACGCGCCAAAGGCGGGTCCTCCATAATGGTTACGCCCGCCTCTTTTGCAATTTCACGTATCTTCAAGGCCACCCGGTCAACACCTTTCGCGACACAAACAGGGGCGCCGCCTTTTGCCGGATCATATTGCAAGGCAACGGCGTAGTGGGTCGGGTTAGTGATGATAACGGTCGCCTCCGGCACTTTTGCCATCATGCGACGGCGCCCTTTTTCCTGACGAATTTGGCGCAATTTAGCCTTTACATGAGGGTCACCTTCGGACTGTTTATACTCATCCATCATGTCGCGCTTACTCATTCGGTTGCGCTTCAAGAAGGCTTGCCGCTGTAACACGTAGTCTACGCCAGACACCAAGGCGACGGAGATCAGGACAGCCCAGAATAGATCGCTCGCGGCATCGAATAACACAGGCACTAAAGCGGCCGGTTCCATACGAACCAGCACTTTCATGCTTTCCATGTGCGGCCACAAAACAACCCAGCAAACAATGGCAACGCCAATTATCTTGACGATGTTTTTTGCGAACTGGACCCATGCCTCACCCCCAAAAAGCCGCCCGAAGCCCTTAATGGGTGACAGTTTGGTGAGGTCCGGCTTTATCTTTTCGCCCGACCACATAAAGCCGGATTGGACAAAATGGCCGGCGAAGGCGGCCAAAAACAACGTGCCCAAAGCAGCACCGACTGCTAGAAACATGTTGAGTGATACTGTGAAAGCGAGGTCCTGAGCTGCGCCTGGGTCCATTGAAAACTGATGCGGTCGTTCAACAAAGGCTACGAGCCAGTCGCCTAGTTTTGCCGCCGTAGAGCTGCCAAGCGCCAACACAACAATGGCGCTGCCAGCCATCAGGAACAAAGTGGCGAGGTCCTGTGACTTGATCACGTCGCCTTTTTCGCGGGCATCCTCTAGCTTTTTCTGGGTAGGGTCTTCTGTTTTTGATGAGGGATCTTGATCGTCTGCCAACGCAGCCTCCCTCTAATTCAGGGCACGCGCGGCGGTGTCCATGCGATCCAACCAGACCAACATCCCAGCACCTGCCGTGATCATGAAAACAACGAGACCAAACAGAACTTGGGCCGATTGCACGATAAAAAATAATTGCACTGCCGGTGCTAGTTTGTTGATCAGGCCAACGGCAACGTTAATGGCGAGGCCAAAGACGATTAAAGGGGCCGTAATTTGGACGGCAATGGCGAACGCATCCGAAAATGCCCGGATGCCAAACTGAACCAAGCTTTCCAGCGCTAAGGTACCACCGACAGGAAATTTATCGTAGCTAGACGCGGCTGCCATGAAAAACCAATGATGAAGCCCTGTCGCGAAGATTAGAGCCGTTCCCAATACTGCGAGAAACGCACCGAAAATTGCGCCTTGTGAACCTTGGCTGGGGTCTGCCAACATTGCAAACGAGAGCCCGGTTTGTATGCCAGCAATCGCGCCTGCCGTCGCAAGCGAGGAATAAAGGATCCGCGTAGCCGCACCGATCGCCAAGCCAACCGCAATCTCACCGATTAGTATCAGTGCTCCGGCGGCCAAGGTGGGCGGAATGGCCGGAACGGATTTGCTGACCACCGGTGCCAAGACTAAGGCAATTAAGAAACAGAACGCTAATCGAACGCGGGGCGGAACAGCCGTATCCCCAATTCCGGGAATCATCATGATGATCGCGGTAACACGGGCAAAAACCAGCCCCGCTGCCCACGCTGTTGGAGCGGCAAACTCCATTCTCAACCGCCCTGCGCAATCTTCGCCATTAAGCGGACGGTGAAGTCACCCAGCATTGCACCCATCAAAGGCATGAAAATCAGCAATGCCGCGAAAATGGCAAGTATCTTCGGAACGAATACCAAGGTCTGTTCTTGAATTTGCGTGAGGGCTTGCAGCAACCCAATCACAACGCCGACAACAAGGCCGACGAGCATTGCCGGTGATGCCATCATAACCGTTAGCCAGAGCGCTTGACGCCCAAGATCGAGCACATCGGCTCCCGTCATAGTCGCTGCCTTCTGCGCGTTTGCTATGGTTAACCAATGGTGTGTAGCGGTTAATTTTTTGTGACTTCGGAGGCCGATACTGACGATGGAGCCCAACGCTAGCTCGCTACTTCGTTGCCCACATCACCCTGTTGTACCGGCAGAAGAAAGCCCGCTACCTAGATCGGCATCCGCATAACTTCTTGATAGGCTTGGATAACTTGGTTTCGCATTGCAACCATAGTCTCAAGCTGAACTTCGGCCGATGAAATTGCGGTCACTACATCTACCAGTTCAGCTTTACCCACTGCGGCACGCTGGCCGACGGCTTCGGCTTCCTTGGATTGGTTGATAGTGTCAGTGACAGTTTTTTGCAAAACCTCGGCAAAGCCGCCGAAATTGGCTCCATTGGCTGCTCCAACACTAGCATCGCCAGCATCGATAGGAGACTTGCCAGCGCTTGCGTAGGCGCGAGTCGCGGCGAGAAGGGCAGTGGCATCCATCGTTCAAACTTCTCCTAGCGGCGCAGCAAATCAATGGTTCGCGACAGCATGGCTCGTGCGGACTCAACCACATTAAGATTGGCCTCATAGGCGCGTTGTGCTTCGCGCATATCCATCATCTCGATAAGCGAATTGACGTTAGGCATTTTCACATAGCCATTGGCATCCGCAGCGGGGTTGCCGGGGTCAAACCGCTTTGAAAACTCGCCCTTGTCAGGCTTGACGCCATCCATCTTCACTTCACGCGCGCCGGTTTCCCGGTCCAAAACGCTTGCAAAAGTTGGAACGCGCCGCCGATACGGGTCTCCGCCGGGTGTTTGCGACGTGGACGACGCATTGGCCAAGTTCTCAGCAATAATGCGCATCCGGGCGGTCTGCGCCCGCAAGCCAGAGGCAGCAACGTCGAGAGTTACAGTCATGTCGCCCACGGGTTAGTTCCTACTGGCTGGGGGAGCGGTTGGCCAAGCGCATGAGCGCAAGGCCTTTTTGATAAAGCACAATGGCGGTGTCGTACTGCATGCGCGTGTCAGCGACTTTGATCATTTGTTCTTCAAGAACAACGGCATTGCCATCGAGTGTTGTTTCGGAATCAACAACGGCAGATGGCTTCAACGCGTTTCCACTTGTTGTGAAACCCTGCCGGACGCCGCCACCAATATGCCCGCCACTTGTGGCCTGCATCGAAATTGGCCGCGAACCGCCAGAGGCTGGCAAGAGGGCGGCAACATGGGCTTCAAAGCGCTTTGCGCTCACATCGCGGGGCTTGTATCCGGGTGTATTGGCGTTCGCGACGTTCTCAGCCAGCACGCCTTGGCGATCACTGAGGTAGCTGAGGCGCTCCTTCAGAAGCTGAAAAAAGGGCGTTTTGCCAACATCCACGACTTAATCTCCACCAACGAAGGATGAAGGAACGTGGTTAAGGAACCGTTATGGCGGGCTACCGCCCAAACCGATCCGCCACGGACGCAATCGGCACGGCTGTCGTTCGCTTCGCTACACGCATAATAATCTGGGACTGAACATCTGAGACGAGGCCCAGCGCCAAAGGCCGGTCGCGCAGGAAGGCGTCGTAGGCGTGCATGTCGGTCGTCACAACGCGGATCATATAGTCGATCGCCCCGGTAACGGTTACGCAATCAACAACCTCGGGCCAATTTTGAACGGCGGCCTCAAAGGTTTCGAGATTCTCTTTGGTTGGCAGTTGAAGCTTCACACTTGCCACCACTTCAAACCCCAAGCCAAGCGCTTCGCGGTCGAGCAACGTCACTCGCTTAGTAATTATGCCAATCTCTTCCAGCCGTTTCACGCGCCGCCAACAGGGCGATGACGACAGGCCAACACGGTCAGCAATCTCGGCGACCGAAAGCCCAGCGTCATGCTGAACAAGGTCAAGAATCTTGATGTCGATGCTGTCGAGATCGGCTTGCACGATTTTATTCCCCCGCACGGGCGATCATCGCGCCGCCCTTGCGCAAAAGGGTGCAATAGACAGCACAAAGGGGCAAGCTTTTTCGTGAAAAAGGGTGAACAATACCCACAGGCAAAGCCGGAGCAAATCTAATGCGACACCGTGAGGTAACCCTCGACGACAAATTCGTTCAAGAGGATGGCCATTCGCTCCTCACGGGTATCCAAGCCCTTGTCCGCTTGCCGCTCGATCAGAAGCGGGCCGACCGCCGCGCAGGGTTTAACACGGCAGGCTATGTATCGGGTTACCGAGGCTCTCCATTGGGCGGCTACGATCAACAAATGCGGCGCCAAGGCAAACTCTTGGCCACACACGATGTTGTATTCCAAGAGGGCCTCAACGAAGACCTCGCGGCCACCGCGGTTTGGGGCTCACAGCAACTCGGCCTGTTCCCCGGCGCGCGATACCAAGGCGTTTTTGGCCTTTGGTACGGAAAAGCCCCCGGTGTTGATCGGACAGGCGATGTGTTCAAGCACGCCAACTTTGCAGGAACATCAGCCCTTGGCGGCGTGCTTGCGGTCGCTGGTGATGACCATATGTGCAAAAGCTCGACACTGCCGTCACAGTCCGAATTTGCCTATATAGACGCTGAAATCCCCGTGCTATCGACTGCTAGCATCCAAGATGTGCTCGACTACGGCATGCATGGGTGGGCGATGTCGCGCTATTCCGGCCTGTGGACAGGCTTGATTGCGCTAGCTGACACCATGGACTCTGCCGGCGTCGTCAATATTGATCCTGCCCGCTTAAGCTTTGCGCCGCTCGATCCATCGCTTCTGCCAGAAGGGGGTGTTTCGATCCGTCGTGGCGACGAGCCGATGGCCAAGGAGTTGCGGCTACGCCATTACAAGCTTCCAGCCGCACGCGCTTATGTCAGGGCCAATCGGCTTGATCGCGTCGTTCTCCATTCAAAGCGCCCAAAGCTTGGCATTGTTGCCACCGGGCAAGCGGCCCGCGACGTATTCGAGGCACTCGATGCTCTTGGCATTAGCCATGAAGAGGCAGGCGACCTCGGCCTTACCGTCTACAAAGTCGCTATGCCTTGGCCGCTGGAGCCGCAGGGCCTGAAAGAGTTCGCCACTGGCCTGCAAACCTTGATGGTTGTTGAGCATAAGCGGGCTCTGATGGAGCCTCAAATCCGCGATGCTCTCTACGACATGGAAAAACGCCCCCGCGTTATCGGAAAGGCTGATGAGGAAGGCGATGGGCTTTTCCCTATCGTTGGCTCGATTCCAATTCCGACGCTCGCACGAATCCTGTTTGAGCGTTTACCCGATGGGCCCCATTCTGAGCGGGCCTCGGCTTGGCTGGATCGTGTTGGCGCATCGTCCAACCGCGCCTCCACCTTGGAAAGTGACGCCCACCGCAAGCCGCATTTCTGCTCGGGCTGCCCGCACAACACCTCCACAGTCGTGCCTGACGATAGCCGGGCGCTGGCCGGGATCGGATGCCACTACATGGCGACCTTCATGCCGGATCGCATGACGGACATGACCAGCCAGATGGGCGGGGAGGGGGTCGGTTGGCTCGGTCAAGCCCCGTTCACCGATGAAGGCCATGTATTCGTGAACCTCGGTGATGGCACCTATGCCCATTCGGGCTCGCTGGCGATCCGAGCGGCGGTCGCGGGTGGCGCAACTCTGACCTACAAACTTCTCTACAATGATGCCGTCGCCATGACGGGCGGCCAGCCAACCGAAACCGGGCAAACCGTGCCCCAGATCGCGCGGCAGTTGCTCGGCGAAGGTGTGGCGCGTGTGGTGGTCGTTGCTGATGATCCGACACGTTATTCAAAGCCCGGTTCACTGGACGCTGGCGTCGATGTGTTCCATCGGTCGCGCCTTGATGAGGTTCAGCGCACACTGCGCGACACAAAGGGTGTTACGGTCCTAATCTATGATCAAGTCTGCGCCACCGAAAAGCGACGCCGGATCAAGCGCGGCCTGATGGCGGCAACCACCAAGCGCGCCTTTATCAATTCAGACGTCTGTGAGGGTTGCGGCGATTGCTCCAAGCAGTCGAATTGCTTGTCAATTGCGCCGTTGGAAACCGAATTAGGCGTCAAACGCCAGATTGACCAATCCTCCTGTAATCAAGATTTGCGCTGCGTTGATGGTTTCTGCCCATCGTTTGTTACCATCGAAGGCAGCCACAACGCCAAAAAAGACCATGCCCGCCCGAGTTTTGATGCCACCTTGTTGCCGATGCCGGAGATCATGGACCTATCCCAGACGCGCAACCTCGTCTTCACGGGCGTCGGCGGAACCGGGGTCACGACGGTTGCTGCCATTGTCGGCATGGCCGCCCATGTTGATGGCAAAGGCGCAACCACGTTGGACATGACTGGCCTTGCCCAAAAGGGTGGTCCGGTCGTCTCTCACGTCCGCATCGCAAAGGAACCAGGCGCCATCCACGGCGCACGGACGCCGCCCGGCTCAGCGGATGCTCTCATTGCGGGCGATTTGATTGTTGCGACGGGGTTAGACGCGCTCGGTCTTTTGTGCTCGTCAAACACCCAAGCTGTCGCCAACGCCGACGTTACCCCAACGTCTGAGTTCGTGTTCGATCGCACCAAGCGCTTTGATGGTCGTCGCCTCACGCGCAAGCTCAACGGCGCGGTGAACACGCTTTATACAGTCAACGCCGAGGCTCTCGCGGAGGAATATCTGTTCGACGCGCTCTACTCAAACATGATTACGCTTGGCTTTGCATGGCAGAAGGGTCTTGTGCCAATCACGCTTCGCGGGCTTTACCGAGCAATAAAGCTGAATGGTGCTGCGGTTGAGGCCAATATGCTGGCCTTTGATCTCGGCCGTATCGCGGCCCACGATCCCGGTCGTCTTAAGGCCCTCGTTCCGCCACGCACCCCGCCAACCGAACGCCCTTTGGATGACCTCATCGCGCACCGCAGCACGATGCTGCTGGCGTGGGGCAATGAGGCTTGGGCCGCGGAATATCGCTCCTTCGTCGCCCAAGTTCGCGCCCGAGAAAACGCTTTGGGGCTAGGCGAGGGGCTAACACGTACTGTTGCCCACAACCTCGCAAAGCTGATGGCCTATAAGGATGAGTACGAAGTCGCCCGTCTCTATTCTGATCCAAGCTACAAGGCACGTCTCAGCGAGCAATTTGCTGGGCCAATGAAACTAAAGGTATGGCTGTCGCCACCGCTCCTCGCGCCAAAGGATAAGCGCACTGGAATACCGAAGAAAATTGCTTTTGGCGGTTGGATATTCCCAGTCTTTAGCGTGCTCCAGCATTTCAAATTTCTGCGCGGAACCCCGTTCGATATCATGGGTATGACGGCCGAACGTGCAATGGAGCGCGCGCTAATTGGAGAGTATCGTGCAACAGTCGATAGGCTGCTTTTGAAGCTTAATGCGCGCAATCATGGGCACGCGGTCGAGATCGCTCAGTTCCCTGATTCCATTCGCGGATTTGGTCATGTGAAGGAAGCTTCTGTGGTTGCCACCAAATCGGCGGTTACCGAAAAGCTCGCCGCTTACGAAGCTACTTAAGCAGACGCGGTGTTTGGCAGCCCTTGAACATCTTTCAAGATGGCATCAACAAAGGATGTCCCCTGCAGGATTGCTCCGTCAAAATCAGCGCCTGTTAGGTCTGACCGATCAAAGCTGCCACCGCGTACATCGGTTTCAGTGAACTTGGTAAAGCGAGCAACAGTGCTTGAAAAATTGGTGTTTCTTAGGCGGCCGCCGGGTAGCGTCAAAGGCCCCAGCAAGGCCTTGCGAAAATCGGCCTTTGTTAAACGCGCACCAGCAAAGTTTGCACCGCGTAGATCCGAGCCGATGAAGAACACACCGCGAAGGTCAGCGCCTTCAAAGTTTGACCCTTGGAGCTGGGTGCCTGTAAGCGTCATGCCAGCCATGCACGCCCGCTTGGCCGACATCGCGGTTAAGCTAAGCCCTTTTAGGCGTTCGCCTAAGGGGCGCAAATCCTCATCATCGAAAAGTGCAGGCTTGCCACGCGCGGCCCCGGACTCCCACCATTCCTGATTAGACAGCGCAGCGTTGAGATGATCCTGTGCCTTTGCATGCGCGGTTGGTGTTGGGTTGGTCAAAACATCCTCAAACGCCGCCCCGAGCACCATCGTGCCCTTCATATCGACGCCGCTTAGGATCGAATCTTTGAAGCTAACGCCTGAACAATTAGCCCGCGTCAGGCTTGCACCGGCCAGATTGGCCCCGGTCAAATTGGCGTCTTTCAAATTGGCGCCATCCAGTTTTGCGCCTCTAAGCGAGCAGTCTGAGAAGTCTGCGCCGCGCGCCACACTGCCATTCAACTTTGCATCGTCCATCGTTGCCCCAACGAACTTTGCGCCATCTGCATCAGCCTCAGTTAGTGCGTGCGTTACAACAGCAAATTCAACGGTTTTTGTGGTTATGGCCAGCTTTGCTTCGCGAAAATCAGCCTCGGTCAAATTGGAAAACGAGAGGTCGGCCCCACGCAGGCATGCACCGCGAAGGTCAGCGCGGATGAGGCTCGCCCCACGCAGGTCCGCCTTCCTCAAATCACAGCCGTAAAAGTTCACGCGATCCAGCTTGGTTTTCGTGAGCCGGGCACCTTCCATATTAGAGCCGGAAAACTCTGCATCGCTCAGGTTCTTACCCGCGAAATCGAGCCCTGAAAGGTCAAGCATTCGCAGGATCGCACGCACACCACCCTGACGACCGGAGACCAGCTTCGCATGGCCTTCGAGAACCGTATCAAGTGTGGCTTGCGAGATCCTTTTGAGCTTCATTGCGGTTCCAAGCCGCATTGTGCGGGCGGTTTTTCATCCAAAGATTGAGATCTGATCACGTCGCTTAATTGGCTTAACGGTCAAGCGATCATCAAATCTTCTGCGTCCACGAGTGCTGCCTCAGTAAACACAGCACCGTCAGTCCGGGCGGCATTGAAGTTAGCGCCAGCCAGATCGGCACCACTAAAGTCGGCTCCGCGTACGTCTGAACCATCGAACCGCGCAAACCGTACCGCTGCCCCGACAAAACAGGTTGGCCGTAACCTGCCACCGGGAAGAGTTAGCGGGCCGAGCATAGCTTTACGAAAGTCAGCCTTTGTCACGTTTGCGCCAAAGAAGCGCGCACCGCGCAAGTCAGACCCAATAAACAGCACGCCCCGCAAATCGGCACCCTCAAAGTTCGCGCCTTGGAGCTGTGTGCCGGTGAGTGTCATGCCAACAAGGCGTGCGCCCTTGGCCGACATTGCGGTTAATCCCATGCCCTTGAGATTGTCGCCGAGTGGACGCAGGTCCAAGCCGTCAAAATTGGCCGGTTTTCCAGTCGCAGCACCAGAGTTCCACCATTCTTGGTTTAACAAGGCTGCCGCCATCATTTCGTCGCGCCGCGCTATCGCTGCCGCGTCGGGTCCTATCAGCGCGCCTGCAAAGGCCGCGCCACTAATCTTGGCACCGCTCATATTCGCGCTGGTCAGTACGGAGTTATTGAACACTACACCCGTGCAATTGGCCCCAGAAAGGTCCGCGCCTTCCAAATTTGCCCCTGTAAGATTGGCATCCTTGAGGTTTGCGCCGTTAAGCTTGACGTTCTTCATGGAACAATCAGAGAAATCGGCACCACCGGCCGTTGCCCCATTCATCCGTGCGCTGTCGAGTGTTGCGCCCCTGAAGATCGTGCCTTCGGCATCCCCGACACGCGCTTCATGCTTGAGAACTGAAAAACCTTTGCGCTTATCAGCAATCGCGATCTGGCCTTCCCGGAAGTCGGCGTCGGTTAGGTCCGCGAAGGAAAGATCCGCGCCACGCAAGCACGCGCCACGAATATCGGCGCGCGTCATTTTTGCGCCTCTCATATCCGCTTTTCGGAAGTCGCAACCGAACAGATTGGCCCGCTCAAAGTTGCACTTCATCAAGCTCGCGCCTTCAAGCGTAGAGCCGGAGAAGTCTGCATCAGTCAAATTGCGACCAACCAGATTGATTCCGGAAAGATCGATAAACTTCAGAACGGCGCGCATGCCACCTTGTCGGCCGGTAACCAACCGTTCGTGGGCATCGATAACCTTATCCACATCGCATTGAGGTAATCGTTGGTGACGCATTTTCTCTCTCGATGACTTCCCTTTAGCATAGCATTCGTAACGAACTCGTTGCTGTCTCTGAGTATAATGGCGCGTGCAACGCAGGCGGCGGGTTGCTTCAATCGCGAGCGCGCGCTAATTCCGCCCGCTCGACACAGTGGCGGGGTAGCTCAGCTGGTTAGAGCGCAGGACTCATAATCCTGAGGTCGTGGGTTCGAGCCCCACCCCCGCTACCAAGTCTACGCCACTGCCGAAATTCCCTCGTTATTTGAAGCCGAACGGACTGCAAATGCGTCGTTTATGGCGGTTAGCAAGGCTGTGGGGTTGATCGGCTTTCCAACAAAACCATCCATGCCTGCATCAATGCACTTCTGTTTGTCTTCGGCAAAAACATTCGCCGTTAAAGCAATCACTGGAAGCTTGCTCTCCGGCCCTGGGCGCTTGCGCAGGAGCCGTGTTGCCGTCAATCCATCCATCACTGGCATCTGAACGTCCATGAGGACAATATCAAACGTTTGGGACGAAAGCAGCTCCAGCGCTTCTGAGCCGTCGCTTGCGGTAACAATTGTGCATCCAACGGCCTGCAAAAGGCGCGAAAGAACCGTTCGGTTTACGGCGTTATCCTCAACGACGAGCACATGCCATGCTATGTCGTCTTGCTCTTCAACATCTGCGGTCGTGACGATTTCAACGGTCTCTACGGCAACCGTGTCAACGGGCAACTGCACAGCAAACTTCGACCCATTGCCCAACACACTAGTTACGCTGACAGTGCCGCCCATCAATTCGATCAGTTTCGACGAGATTGTTAGCCCAAGGCCTGTTCCGCCAAACCGTCGCGTGATTGTCGCGTCAGCTTGAACAAAGGGCTTAAAAAGCGTGGAAAGAGCTTCCGGCGCAATGCCGATCCCAGTGTCTTCAACACTGATTTCCAATAAGTGTTGCCCATTAATCACTGACATCTCTATCAAAACAGTAATTCTACCGGTCTGAGTAAACTTGATCGCGTTATTGATTAGATTGAATACAATTTGGCGCAGTCGATCACCGTCGATTAAGGCCGCGCGACCGGTTATCCCTTCATAGCGCGCGACGAACTCCAAGCCTTTTTCAGCTGCTTGTGGGGACCACAATTCACGCGCATCGCGGAGAATTGCCGCGGGGCATTCCGCTTCCAATTCAAGTGTTGTTGCGGCCGCTTCAATGCGGGAGAGGTCGAGAACATCGCTCAAGACGCGGTTCAGCAAGCCACCGGAGCTTTCAATGGTCTTGACCAGCCGCATTTGGTCTTGGTTTAGGTTAGTGAGGGCAAGGGCATGTGCCAAACCCAAAATGCCATTAAGTGGTGTTCGTATCTCATGGCTCATCGCGGCCAGAAAAGCGGTTTTTGCTTCGGTGGCGAGGCGTGCCTCGCGCTCAGCGATTTCCCGCTGGTCTGCAAGGTGCTGAAGGCTTTCAGCAAAAGCTTCTTTTTGCTTTAGCATGGCACCAAGCAGCGCGATCCCGGAACCGATGCCGAGGTAGCGACCGTCCCGAACGATGACAAATCCCTGTTCGAGCGCTTCTGGTTTCTCGGAAACGATGCGATGCCCAAGGTCCGTTATGTGGGTTTCGGCATCAATGATGAGGGGTTCTTGATCCATAACGAGAGAAATGGGACGCGATTCAAACAGTGCTCGGCCAAATCGATCGGCCATACGTAGCAAGAACGCAACCCGGCTGACATAGCCGATTGGCTGATCACCGTCGCAAACCGGAATCCCGAATAAATCGGCCCGTTCATGAAATAACGCATAAGCGTCACCTCCCCGAGCGTCCGGAGAGAGCACTGGCCCTTGGGTTGATATCGATCCGACGTGATGAGGCATAACAGCTCCAAAGAGCCCATAGCCTAATTAGCCGACTGGATAATTTCGGTTAATTGGCGGCGCAGAAACGACGATTTCACATAAATTTCACGAAACTGTCACGGCTGGAGGCCGTCGTAAGTAGCTGCTGAAATAAAAAACGGGGGCCGAAGCCCCCGCTTAAGTCGTCTATTTTATTGTGTTATTACCACTTCTTGCCGACGGTTACGCCGAACAGGCGAGGTTCGGTCAAGAACACGTTCGTGAACAAGCCGGAGCTGTCATCCGTCAGGTAGTGGTCGGTCTGGGCCGCCTTGTCGCCAATGTTCTTCACGAACAAGGTGGCGAAGAGACCTGCGTCGGCATTGGTAAACGTTACCGAGGCGTTGACCAAGCTATAGGCTGGCAGCAGGTCGGTTGGGCCGTTGAAGATACGGGCGTAGGACTTTGCCTGCCAGTAAACGTCTGCGTTGACGTTCATCGACCAGGTGTCGTTCAGATCCCAACCATACTGCGCCGCCAGCGAAATGGTGCTGCTTGGCGTGTTGGGTAGTTTCTTGCCCGACAAATTCTTAGGCGTGCCGTCTGTTGGCGTCACGCCCAATGCAGCAAACGAACCGCCGCAAGCACCTAGTGCCACCGACGTGCCGTTAACCCCTGGGCCAAAGGCACCGGCGTTAGCCAAGTTGACCGCGTTGTTAAACGCTGCCGTTGGAACGACGCAGTTCGCAGCCGTTGCCAGGTTTTTCAAGACCAAGAACGCTGGGTTGCCATTGGTACGGTCAAGCACGTCGATTGACGATACATTACCAATTTCGGAGCTCAGCAGACCAATTGTCAGGTCGAACACCAACCGATCAACAGGCTCCCACGAGAACTCGCCTTCGAAACCCTTTAGTTTGGCGTCAATATTCTCGTTCACCGAGGTCCGGTTCACGATTTTCGAAACCTGATACCCTTCATAGTCATAGTTGAAGAGCGTCATGTTCGCGACCAAGCGGCCATCCAGCAAGATGTTCTTCGAGCCCAATTCGATCGAGTTAACGAATTCTGGCGCAAAGGTCTCAGGCGACCGTTGGGCGGGAGGCAAGCTTTGATCTTGCGGAGGATTTACCCCGCCGCCTTTATAGCCTTTAGAAGCAAAGGCGTAGAGGCTTGAGCTGTCGGTGAAGGGCAGATCAACTTTCCAATCAAAGCCAACGCGACCCGTGGTTTCGTTGAACTTCGCTTTCTGCGTCACAAATGGGATCGCAGAGCTAGAGCCAACGCGCGAGAACAAAGTATTGCGCGCGATTGTCGTCTTGTCATCGTCAGTGTTTCGGAGGCCCAGCGTAAACTTCAAAGCATCGGTTGCTTGGAAGTAAGCTTCCCCAAAGATGGCTTTCGCTTTCAGGCGATAGTCAGTGAAGCTAGTGAAATACCATTGGTCCGTCGAGTAAACAACGCCAGCGGCTTGGTTGCGCAGGCCGTGGTATGACAGCGAATTCGAGAACACATTGTAGACGCCATCCGATTTGAAGTCGATGTAAATGCCGCCGACCGTATAGTTAAACTTGCCGTCCAAATCCGAAACGAAGCGCAATTCCGCCGTCGTTTGCGTCGAAGACGCCTCAGAACGGTCATAGGTTTCTAGGACATTTGAAACACGCCCGAATGGATCGTTGACAAAGCCGCCCGGCGCCAATGGTGTGGCGGCGAACGGGCGAGTTACGCCATACTGGCCATAATCCACAAACGAATCCACGCCGGAGCGCTGGTAGGCCAAGGCTACCGTTGCCGTTCCCATACCAAAGTCATGGTTTAGCTCTGCTTGGTATTGGGTTTCATAGGCTTTGTGCGTTGGCAGAACGCCTGTCGCCACTTCGCGCAGGTTCGGTGGGTTTACAGCGCCCGCGGCACCATCGGCACCGACGGGTAGCAAATTGAAAGCAGGCGCGCCGAGAATGGCTGGCAGGAAGGTAAAGATACCGCCGAGTGATGCAGAGGTGTTCGGGCTTTCAAAACCAAGACCAGAGCCCAAGCAACCTTGGCTGAATGGGAAGGGGCGGGTGTCTTTCAAGCACAACTGCTTGGAGATACGCGACCGATCATCATCCTCGTTAAAGGTTTGCGCCATGATCGAAAGATCGGTGTTCTCACCAATTTCCCAGAACAAGCTGGCTCGTAACGAATAAAGGTTCCGGCCATCAACTGTAGCGCCTCTGTTCGGGCCGGCGACAATGTCGGTGTAGCCATCGCGCGACGTGTAGAAGCCTGCCAAACGAAGCGCTACATTCTCGGTGAGAGGAAGGTTCAAGAAACCTTTACCCTTCAGAGACTTGTAATTGCCGCCTGTGACTTCTGCGCCAGCTGACATCTCGTCAGCCAGCTTCGCTTTGTTGGAGATAATATTCAAAACACCACCGGTCGCATTACGACCATAGAGCGTGCCTTGCGGTCCACGAAGAACTTCGACGCGCTGGACGTCATAAAACTCGGTCTCAAAGATCGCCGAAGCCGTCAACGGTATGCCGTTTTGGTGAATACCCACCGCGCCATCGCCGGATGTCGCTACGAGCTTTGAACCGATGCCGCGGATCGCGACGTTCGAGCCTGTGAAGTTACCCTTTGAGAACTGGAAGTTTGGAATCGAGCGCTGAATGTCGGTCGCGCCCTGAATTTGCAGGCGGTCTAGTTTGGCTTCCGAGAATGCCGAAATGGCGATCGGCACGTCTTGTACGGAGGCTTCGCGCTTTTCAGCGGTAACCACTACGGTCTCAAGAACACGATTTGATTTATCGCCTGCCGCATCTGCGGTAGCGGTGGCTTGTGCAAAGGCAGAACCGGCCGAGAGCGCGAGTGCGGATGCACCCAACAGCAGGACGGACGCCAAGCGTTGATTGAGTCTCATACTTTTCCTCCCCTTCGTGGCCCCCACGCCAAGCGGTGGCAGCCAACGATAAAAAACTGGTCGCTGCTCTTTTGGCAGCGTTTACGCCAATGCTGGTTTAGCCAGCAAACGTCAAAAATTATCCAATGCCACAGAACGGAGTCTGTCAATCGCCGCCACTAAATGAAAAAAACTTGCGTGGTAAGTGTGGCAAACAGGTGACGTTGGGGCATGAGTTGGGTGCATTGCAGCATTATCAATCGCGCTGCGCTGCGCATCGCATTATAGACCATTGCCCCAAACTCTGTGCATTTTGAGTATAATTACCCTGTGTCCGCTGCCCTTGTGCTTTTTTCTGGTGGTCAAGATTCCACAGCCTGCTTGGCGTGGGCGCTTGAGCATTATGACCGTGTGGAGACGGTAGGGTTTGACTATGGCCAACGCCATCATGTGGAGTTGGCATGTCGGCTGCGCGTTCTCGATGCAATACGGCAGGGTTATCCACAATGGGCTGCAAAGCTTGGTGACGATCATACAATTGATCTGGCTGTCCTCGGCGCGGTCTCCGATACCGCACTAACGCGAGAGACTGAGATCGCGCTGGCTGATTCGGGCTTGCCGAATACCTTTGTACCCGGTCGAAATCTGATTTTTTTGAACTTTGCAGCAGCGATAGCGTATCGCCGCGGGCTTGCTGTTTTGGTCGGTGGCATGTGTGAAACGGACTATTCAGGCTACCCCGATTGTCGCCGCGACACCTTAGACGCCCTGCAATCCTCGCTCAGCCTCGGCATGGACTATGCCTTCTCTATCGAAACACCGCTCATGTATCTCGATAAAGCCCAAACGTGGGCGCTCGCCGAAAGCCTCGGTGGTGCCCCATTGGTCGCTCTAACAATCGAAGAAACCCACACCTGTTACAAGGGCGACCGAAGCCAACGCCACGCTTGGGGTTATGGCTGTGGCACCTGCCCAGCCTGTGAGTTGCGGGCAAAGGGTTGGGCGGAGTGGCGGGCGGGAGCGGCGTTATGAGCTACGCTGTCAAGGAATTGTTTTACACGCTTCAGGGGGAGGGTGCTCGCGTCGGCCGCCCAGCCGTTTTCCTGCGATTTGCGGGTTGCAATTTGTGGAGCGGCCGCGAGCAAGATCGCGCGACAGCCATTTGCTCCTTTTGTGACACAGACTTTGTAGGGCTGGACGGCGTTGGTGGTGGCCGGTTTGAAACCGCATCTTCGCTTGCTGATGCTGTTAAGGCGGCGTGGCCCGGTGGTGGCGCGCCATACGTTGTATGCACGGGTGGCGAGCCGCTTTTGCAACTCGATACCGCGTTGATCGAAGCCTTGCACGATGCTGGATTCGAAATTGCTGTGGAAACCAATGGCACGATTGAGGCGCCCGCAGGTATCGATTGGATCTGTGTAAGCCCAAAAGCTACAGCGCCAGTTGTTCAAACCATGGGCCACGAGCTCAAGCTGGTTTTCCCGCAAGCGACCGCGCGCCCCGAACAGTTCAGCCATCTCGACTTTGAAACTTTTTTCCTGCAACCGATGGATAACTTAAAAAAGGTTGAGAACACCCAAGCAGCGATCGCTTATTGCATGGCCAATCCGCAGTGGCGGCTGAGCCTGCAAACCCACAAAGTTCTCGGCATACCATAAGATCATATCGTGACCGCTCGTTTCCTTTTGACTAAATCCACCGGCTTTGATGCTGCCCATCATCTCAACCAAGGCGATGCTGATCACCCGTATCGCCGTTTGCATGGGCATTCGTTCAAACTGTCGGTCAGTATCGCTGGCGAGCCAGACCCGCAGGATCGCTGGGTTGCCGATTTCGCCGCGCTTGGGGCTGCAATTGAGCATGTCCGGGCTCGGCTCGATCATTCATTCTTGAACGAGATACCAGGACTCGAAACACCAACACTTGAAAACCTATGTGTCTGGGTGGCGCGCGAGCTGAAAGATCTGCCGGGCTTGGCGCGCGTGAGCGTAGCGCGACCGAGCCTCGGCGAAGAGTGTATTCTAGATTTGGCCTAGCCTACGACTTTGCGGCGACAGCTTTGGTGAGATTGCGACCGAGCCGATCAAAAGCGGTGTTTGCATCGCCCCATGTTGATTGGCCGTAGGACCACTCAATATCGTATTCGAACCAACGTGTGGTGTTTTCAGTGACAACAGCGCCGTTTGTGTCGCTCACAACCGCAGTCAGCTCCGCGCCACCAATGCCAAAGCTCTGGAACGAGAGGCCCGGTTGGCGAACCATTTGGGCAAAAGTGGGGCGGTTCGGAACGGCTTTGACGACAGTAACAGCCACGCTGCCTTCATGGTTCGGCAAGGCGCGTTCAATTTCGCGTTTAATGTCGGCAGCGAGATAGGCTTGTTCCCTTACACCATAGTCTTTTGCGAACTTGGCTTGGGCTTCCGGCGAAAAGCTAACCGTAACAGTGGGTGCAGCGATTGCTGTTGTTGCAGTCGTCAGGGCAAGTGCAAGTGAAGGCAGGAGGATACGCATAGCAGAAGCTCCCTGTGTTCGAGGTTCATCGCTGAAACTTAGCATGGTTTTCGGCCCGTGCGGAGTTAAGACTTTTTCATCCATTGGACACGTTACCGTGTCTCGACCCGAAGGCCGATCATTGTGGTTTCTTGAACGTAATCGTGACTTCGGCCACCCGAACGCCAAATTTCTTAACGATGGCCCTATTGATGAGCACGCCGTCGCTTTGCAGCCACATGCGATCATCGAAGGTCGTAACCAAGCCATTTTTCCCGATTGGCAAGCGAACATCATACACCCACGACAATTGGTTGCCTTGAACTGTTCCCTTCGCAACGCCAACAACATCGGCCGCGGTGCCTTCATAGGTCGTCGGCGACGTTTTCTTGATGGTCCAAATCCGCGTTTGTTTCTCGCCGTCGGTGTAGTCAAAACGCTCATCCAAAATTAGCGTGTCGCCATTGACCGTTCCTGTGATCTCAACCTTGAACTGCCGCGCGAGCGCGCCGCCTCGCTCTTGAAACACGCCCCAAGCTACCGTCTTGCCCGAAAAATACTGTTCAAGCTGAAAGTTCGGAAGATTCGTGGTTTTCGGCGCAATTGGCGTTGTGGCGCAGGCCGAAACCGCGAACGCAGCGGCTCCCAAGCCCGCGAAGGCCAGTGTTTTTGCATTCAGTTTCATATTGGCGATACCTCGTTAGCGCTGCGTATACGCGCCGAAGCTCGGGTCGGATGCCCATTTAGCGGCGGAAGGCCGCTATTTTCTCGCTTTATCGCGCTTGGCTTGCTTTTTGGCCTTTTGCGCTTCGGTATCGGGAATCGCGGCATCAATGACAGCGCCTGTCCCTTTCACGGCCAGCGTTCCGGCGCCGACGGTTACGCCAACGGCTGTTCCAACAACCGCCCCGGTTGCGCCAACAGCCGCCGCCGCGAGGCAGCCACTCAGTAAGCTTGTGGCGGCGAATAGTGCAGCGATGCTGGTTTTACGCAGCAACGTCGGCATCCGGGTCGTATTCCATGTCAAGGTCGTCCGTTACGCCATCATCGGCCTCAATAACGCCAGCCAGCATCACGGCATCATGGGCAAGGCGTTTGCCAAACTGTTGCAGCCGCGCTTCAGCTTTTTGCAAACACATGGCGGCATGGGCCGTTTCGTCGTCGTCTTCGAAGGCGCTCGTCAGCACGGGCAGGTCGAGGCCATGTGGGCCGCGGCGAACATCAATCGGGTTCAGCAGATATTTGAACGCGCCATCATCAAGATCAACATAGATGCCGTAGCTGCCGCCCGCGATGAGGTTGACGCCTGCATCACCAGCCAGTGCGGCAACACCCGCCAACCCGTCGAGCAATTCCTCGTAGCGCCCAGCCAAAAGCCCACGCATCAAATCGGAATTACTCGTAACGGAACGCTCAACGACGCTGCGCGCTTCGTTCAAGCGTTCCAGCGCCGCATCCACACCCGCAGCGGCAGCCTCTAAACCGCGCACCGCAGACCGCAATACCTGCTTGCGATGATCGCGAGCATTTGGGTCTCGAAACGCAGCATGTCGAAGCGCACGCTCAACAGCGGCTGCTGAGACTACAGGCGCTGGAATAGGCGCTTCTTCGCGCTTCTTTCCAAATGAAATGCCCCAAGCCATCGCAACAAGCCCCTGTAACGCAGTTCTTTGCCAATTCAGCTTGCGCTAACGATAGTCAAAGTCTGGTTAACAGGGGCCGACGTCGTTTTGCGCCTTAGTTCAGCGGCGGCGTATCCACCAAAACGATTTCAGCATCTTCTGTAGCGCTGATTTCAATAACTTTTTCTGCTGTAACGGCCACGCCATCGCGTGCGGACACAGCTAGCCCATTGATGCGTGCCGCACCCTTTGCCAACGCCAGATACACATACCGATTGGGTTCAATAGCATACGAAGTTGCTTGCCCAGCGAGCAAAGTGCCACCCAAAACTCGCGCGTCCGCCCGAATTGGCAGGGCACCATTGGCTTGGTCGCTCGCAACGCCAGACGCTAAAGGCACCAGCACGCCGTTACGGTCACCCTTCGGGAAGGTAGCGGCATCCCAATAGGGTTGGCCGCCGCGCGATGTGGGCATCACCCAGATCTGAAAGATCGTCGTTGCCTCGGTCTCGCGGTTGTATTCGGCGTGAACGATCCCAGAGCCTGCCGACATCACTTGCACATCGCCGGCTACTGTTCGGCCTTGATTGCCCTGATTGTCTTTGTGGGTAATGGCTCCGGTACGGACATAGGTGATGATTTCCATGTCAGAATGGCCATGCGGATCAAAGCCAGTACCAGGCTGGATGATGTCATCATTCCAAACCCGCAGCGAACCCCAGCCCATGCGACGCGGGTCGTGCCACTGGCCAAACGAAAAATGGTGGCGCGCATTCAGCCAGCTATTCTGAAACTTGCCGAGGCCGTTAAAAGGGCGATGCTCGATCATAGTTGATGTCCTTTCTGATGCGCCTATCGGGCAAGCTTTGCGGCAATGCTTGCGACGTGTGCCCCTTGATGGCGCGCAATTGTAAGCTCTTTGTCGGAGGGTTGGCGCGAGCCGTCGCCACCAGCCAAAGTGCCTGAGCCGTAAACCGAGCCACCCTTGGGCTCGGAAATGTCAAACATGACGGGGTTGGTAAAAGGTACGCCGACAATCACCATGCCGTGGTGAAGAAGGGTTGGGTAAAACGTCAACGCAGTGGTTTCGTTGCCGCTGCCGGTTCCTGTTGAAACAAAGACGCTGCCAACCTTGCCAACCAGCGCACCTTTAGCCCAAAGCCCACCGGTTTGGTCGAGGAAGGTCCGCATTTGGCCGGTCATGTTACCAAAGCGTGTTGGCGTGCCGAAAATGATCGCATCATAGTCCGCCAGTTCGGCGACTGTCGCCACAGGCGCTGCCTGGTCCACTTTCATATGGGCTTGCGCCATCAGTTCAGCCGACATCGTTTCCGGTACGCGCTTCACGCTTACCTCTACGCCCCCAACCGAAGCCGCCCCTTCAGCGACAGCACCTGCAAGCGTTTCAATGTGGCCATAGGAAGAATGGTAAAGCACGAGAACTTTGGTCATTTTCGGTTCCTTTTTTGGGCGAGCTTCGCACTAAGTCTGTGCGATCACCGTTGTCCCCACATAGCCCCTAGGCATTGTTTCCAAAATGCCGTATTTGGAAACCGATTGTTTCTAGGATTGTCAAATGTCTCTCCCGCCGCTTGATCTTTTTGTTACGTTTGAGCGGGTTGCCGAAAACGGCAGCGTTTCGGCGGCTGGCAAGGCGCTTGGCCTTTCGAAAGCAACCGTTTCAAAGCAACTCACAGCGCTTGAGTCCGCTATGGGTGTCAGCTTGATCTCGCGAACCACGCGGCGGGTAGCTTTAACAGAGGCAGGCGCGCAGCTTTTAGTTCGCGCCCGCCGGATAATAGAAGAAGCTGAGTGCGCTATGGAAGAAGCGGGCGAAGCGCGCTTGGCCCCACGCGGTCGGCTCAAGATTACCGCACCACTCTCATTCGGGCTCACTTACCTTGCCCCGATATTACCTGCTTTCATGCTAGCCTATCCCGAAATCCAGCTCGACATCGCCGTGGAGGACAAAACGATCGACCTGATCGGTGGCGGCTACGATGCCGCGCTTCGCATTAGTGGTATGCCCGATTCCTCCCTCACAGCGCGCCGCTTGGCCCCTGTTAACGTCATGCTTGTCGGGGCGCCAAGCTATTGGGACAAAAAGGGCAGGCCAACAAACCCAGTTGAACTGTGCGAACACGCCTGCTTTCATTATGTGAACGCACCTTCAGGCACTTTGTGGAAATTCAGCGGTCCCGAAGGTGCCAGCGTTGGGGTCAAAGTCGATGGCCCACTATGTGCCAATACGGGCGATATGGCGCTTCCGGCTCTCTATGCCGGCCTTGGCTGTGCGCTGTTACCTGACTTTATTGTTTGGCATGCTATGGCGGACCATCGCCTCGAAAACCCATTGCCGGCATGGCAGGCCGCGCCCCTAACGCTTCACCTACTTACGCCACCCGGCCATAGCGTTCCGCGCAAGCTCCGCGTGTTTTCAGATTTTCTTGTTGACCATTTCGGCGGCGGCCGTGCGCCTTGGCTCGCCAAGCCGCTCTAGGGCTTTGGAGCGCCAGTCGCGGGAGCACGCGCGTCAATTTCGGCGATGTGCTTGGCTTTCCAATCCATTGCCATCCGAACGCGTGTTGCCCCCGACGGATGTGTGTAGAACAGGATTTCCTCAATCGGGCCGGGCTCAATCTTGCGATATTGCGACAAGCGCATAGCGGCAGAGGCAAACCCGTCGGGCTCGCGCGCTAGCTCTAGCCCAAAAATGTCAGCCTGGCTCTCGTGTATTCGGATCACGGAATTGGTGATCGGCGTGACGGCCAATTGAACCACTGCAAAGATCAAGGCCAGTGCCGGGAACGCCGCCACATCGCTCAGGTCCTTTACCTTCCAGATGGACCCAAATCGCGCCAACAAAATGGGCGCGAAACGTGAGGAAACCCAAAAAATGAACAGTGCCAAAACCGAGAAAGTGGCGATCCGCCAAGGAAGATGGCCAAGCTTATAGTGACCAATTTCATGCGCCATCACAGAAGCCGTCTCCGGCAAGCCCGTGCGGTTTAACAGATTGTCATTCAATGAAATACGGATCGTAGGCCCCAAGCCAGACACATTGGCAGAGATCCGATCGTGCTGTTTTGATTGGTCAAAAACGTAAATGTGTTGGGCGGGCACCTTCTGGCTTTCCGCCATCGCAACGATCCGATCGCGGACGGGTCCAGCTTTTAACTCAGAAAAATCATTGAAAAGTGGGCTGATGAATACAGGCACAATCATAACAAAGATCGCCAGCATCACACTGGTTGCACCTGCACCCCATAGCCACCAGAAGCGTGGGCTGCGCCGGATCACCGCGAATATCACCGCCAGAAAAATCGCCATCAAAATGACGTTGATCGCTATGGTTATTGCCAGTTCGCCAGCCCATTCCCCAAAGCGCAAATTCAACAAGCCGTAGGACTTTTCCCGGAAAAACTCAGTGTAGACCGTCCAAGGAATAATGATTAGCGCGCCAACCAAACCATAAGGCAGCGCATAGGCGGCGGGTTGAAGCCAGCGCCACTTTACGGTCCTTTGGCTCCAATCCCGAAATGCAGCCGACCATCCAAAATGCAGCATGATAAGCTCAGCGCTCACCGCAATCATTGTTCCCCAAAGCAATAGCCAATAGCCGCCCTCGAAATAGGCATCCGAACGCGCACGCTCAGCCCCTTTCAGTGTGTCGAGATACCCGCGCGCCGCAGTTTCTGGATCAAACGGCGCCGCTAGTGCAGAGCACGCAACGCCCGCCAAGACGGCGAAAACAGCAGCAAATATAATAGATCGGCGCATCGGCGGCCCCTTTTTGACGTGGGCACACGCTACCCCATCCTTATTGATTAACAATATGTCTGGCTGCTCAATGTCCTCGTTTGTGCATTAAGCTTCAGCAATGAAGTCAGGCTTGATCATTTTAGTTTCCACCGACCGCTACGAATTCTTCGGCTACCCGCCGCAAAGTGTCTGCCCCCATTTTGGCGTGGCGTGAATTGTCGGTTAGCCCTGTTTCCAGCAAAATACTGCCGAACAAAACCGCCCATCCCATACCGCGGGCGATCTCAGCATCACTTGCCTGAAAGGCTGCCAGCCCTGCGCGCCTTGCCTCTTTATCCTCAAACAGTGCCCAGAAGGCGGCCAAATCGGTTGCGCAATCGCCAGAGGTAATGTCGCCCCAGTCGACAATACCGCTGAAAATGCCGCTATCCACTAACACGTTTCGGGCATGCAAATCACCGTGCAGCCAAACCCGCTTTGGAGTGGCTGGTGCCGCCAGCGCTGCGTCCCAAACTGCGCGCAACGGTGCAGCTAGTGGGCCGAGCACCTCTGAAAGCCGCGCCAACCGAGGCTCAACGGTGGCAGCACGTTCCGCCAAGGGGCCGCCACGCACTAGGTTCTTCGGCGCATTCTCTGGCGCATCCACTTGGAGTTGGCGTAGGAACTCTCCCAAAATCGTTGCTTGGTGATGGCTCGGCGCTGCTAAGTCAGCTGTCTGCCCCGGCAACCAAGGCAACACACTCCAACTCCACGGATACCCACAACCCGGCACACCAACACGAACCGGAACAGGGCAGGGGATCGGCAAATCGCGGGCGACGACGCCCAGCCAATTCTGTTCGTTCAAGATCAACTGCGCCGCTATCTCCCGACGCGGCAGCCGAACCACAAGTCCATCCCCCAGCCGAAACATCGCATTGTCCCATCCGGAATCGAGCGGAGTTATGGGTAGCGCGGCCAAATCAGGGTGCTGATCCGCCAGCAAATTCCGCACCAGAGTAACAGTGATCTCAACCTCGGCAGGAGGCGTGCCTTGGGTCATGGGTTGGGTTCCGGAAGCAGGGGGAGCGGGCTGAGCACCAGCACCCAAGCCTAATCTGAACCCCATGGATTGAAAACGTCTGCGCCCGTTCGCACGACGTCTTTCACATTGCGTGTGACCAAACATAGCCCGTTTTCAAGCGCAGTTGCTGCAAACAGGGTATCGATAACGGGCGGCGGATGGCCGGTTTCGCGTTGTATACGCCCTGAAAGCGAGCCCCAACGCCGAACGATACCGTCCGTAACTGACACGATCCGGCCTTGAAAGCGCGCCTCAAGTGCATCGCGCGCGGCGCTATATCGCGCAATATCTACGTGATTGGGTAGAAGTTTCGCGATACCTTTATCGTACTCCCCAAGCGTCAAAACACTGAGGAACATTCTGTGTTCGTCGCAGGATTCTGCCCATGCCTTCACACTTGGTGCCCCGTTCCGTGCGATCAACGATGCTATTACATTGGTGTCCAGCAACCAATTTTTCAAAATGGTGCGTCTCTGCCCGTATCAGGCTCCCGTGTTAAATCTAGTCCTGCGAGATCCAGCCCCTCCAAAAACTCCACAAAAGGCTGCTTCTTCGCGTCGCCCTTTAGGCGCTCATAGGCTTCTACCGTCATCAGGACATGGGCAGGTTTGCCGCGTTCGGTGATGATAACAGGTCCGTCATTAGCCGCGCGTTTTACGCCGCTTGCGTCCTGATTGAACTCTCGCGCAGTAAAGGTTTTCCTCACAGCCAGACTCCACTGTAGCTACATAGCTACATGCTTTGCTCCGCTTGTCCAGAAAAATCGGGTGAAGCGCTTGTCACTTCTGCCCCCTACCGTCGCCCCACCACCGCCCATAGCGGATCCACGCCCAGCCCCGGCGGCACACCCACAATGCTTTCCAGATCGTCAAAGCCCGCCCGATCAAGATACAACTCCACCAATTCCTGATGCTGGCCTTGGCGAATGGACTGCCAAATGGCCACCGCTTTGGTAGGAAAGCAGCGGTTGGAAAAGCTGATAATCACCACCCCGCCGGGCCGCAAAATCCGGTGGACTTCGACAAGCACGGCCACAGGGTCCTGCAGATATTGGATCGAAACACAGCAGATTACGGCATCAAAAGATCCGTCCTCCAGCGGTAATGCGCTATTCTCATTCAAGTTCTGCACGAAATGGCGCGTATAAACTGGGTTCTCGGCCAGCTCTGCCGCATTCATTCCGTGGCCCACGACGCTGGCATAGGCCACATCGTCAGGCAGATGAGACACCCAGCTTCCCATCAAATCCAACACATCGCTGCCCGGCCGAATGTGGGCGCGATACAACCGTGTCACGACCTCAATCGCGCTGTCATCAATGTGGGTTACAAAGCGCGGCTCGGCGTAGAATATCGTGTCGCTGTTGCGGTCAGCCTTGTCGAAGGCTTTGGCGGGAAAGTCGGGCAGGGCGGTCGCGGTTAGTGTGGGCATCATGCCCAAATGGGCCTCGATGCCGCGCCATCAAGAGCGCTTAGAAACAATCATTGCCTTCCCAGCGGAAGCTTTCCACGATCCCGTCTTTCGACATCACAAACCGGCGCACGCACACCTCACTCACCGTCCGCAAGGGCTCCACGCGCTGCACAGGAACTGACTCGCGATCTTTAATCACCTGTACCGTCCCGTCCGGGCGGATCACTTCGCGGCGGCGGGTATAGGATTCATAGCTAGTATAGCTGCCGCCACCGGTGGTGTAGGTGTTGTCGCGCGCATATTGAAACACGTCGCGGCCATCGCTTAACTTGAATGACGACATCGGCGGACCAAGCGCCAACACCAATTCATCAGCCGATTTGCCAACAAATTGCGCATTCACGCTCGCCTCATAAGCCGCCACCCTCTCAGCATAGGGCACGGTTTCACACGCGCCCAAGGTCAATAAGGCGGTGAAGGCGGCAAAAGCAGGCAAAGCGCGCATTGAGTTCATCCTCGACAAGCGAAAGGAAACCAAAAACCTCCTGAACGCGGCCTGAACATTGCCACACATTGCCCCGATGACACCATGCTTTGCCCACGTTAGGTTAGCCGCATGACCCAAACCCAACTCACCCCCGGCGGCCGCATCGACGAAAGCCTGCTGCGCATCCCCATTCGCGTTGCCGTCCTCACGGTTTCGGACACAAAGGATGAAGAGAGCGACACCTCTGGCCACATCCTCGCAGAGCGCGTCGTCAGCGCGGGCCACGAATTGGCCGGACGCGCGTGGGTGAAGGACGAGGTTGAGGCCATCCGCGCCCAAGTTCGCGCGTGGGTTTCCAGTGGCACAGTTGACGCCATTGTCTCCACGGGCGGCACGGGCCTAACAGGGCGTGACGTGACGCCCGAAGCGCTGGAGCCATTGTTTCGCAAAACCATTGATGGCTTCGCGGTCGTGTTCCACATGGTCAGCTATGCGAGTGTTGGCCTCTCCACCCTTCAATCGCGCGCGACCGCTGGGTTAATCGACGACGTGTTCGTTTTCTGCCTGCCCGGGTCGAACGGTGCCGTGCGGGATGGGTGGGATAAAGTGATTTCCTTTCAACTCGATAGCCGCCATAAGCCCTGCAACATGGTCGATCTGATGCCGCGGCTTAGTGAGCGATAATCCCGAAATAGGGATTGAAGTGAGGGCGATGAGAGGCTAAAGCACTAAAACTTTGAGGTGTTTCGGCGGCGCTTTCGCGTTGACTTGTGCACACAGGATGTGTGCATATGCATGAGTTCTTCGAGTGGGATGAGAAGAAGGCGGCGTCAAACTTAGTCCAGCATGGGATTTCATTTGATGAAGCTCGGCTTGTCTTTCTTGATCCATACGAACAGACGATCGCCAGTGACCGTGGACTGGAAACTCGTTTCCTCACCATTGGGAAAGCGGGGTTGCGCGTTATTTCGGTGGCGTGGACGTTGCGACCAGAGACAACTCGTATCATTTCAGCAAGGAGTTCGCGCCGTGGAGAGAGAAGGAAATATCGTCCGCTACAGTAGGCAAGAGATCGATGAGCGGCTGGCGTCGGGGCTTCACCAATCAAACTGGGCCAAGGTCGATGCCATGACTGAGGAAGAGCTTGAGCGCCTGATCGAAGAGGGCGGCGATGAAATTGGGTTTCCAAAAGAGCCTTGCTGGTCACGCATCATGCTTGGCGCGCCTTGGCCGAAGCGTGAGCTCACTGTTAGCCTCGATGGCGACATGATTGAGTGGTTCCAGTCGGGCGGCGACGGCTATCAAGACAAAATCAACGCGGTGTTGCGCAGCTATTTCGAGCAGCAAAAACGCAAAGAGCGCGGCTTAGACCCCTCACTCCCCGCCTACAATGTTGGCCTTGAGGACTGACGCGAGATCAGAGCGGGTGTCCACATCCGCGCAAATGCCGCGATCATCAACCATCACGTCGCGAACCCGCTCGGCATGGGCAGCCAGCAACGCCTTAGCGCCAACATCCCCAGACAGGCGAGACACTGAGCTAAATAGCGCACGCGCCAGCAGAACCGGATTGCCCCGCCGCCCCTGATACACCGGAATGGCAGCATAATCGCCGGGCCGCAGCGCACTTGCCAACGCCTTATAGGTTTGCACGGAAACTAAAGGCATATCGGCAAGCGCAATAAACGCCGCATCGCAATCGGCGGGGAGGGCGGCGAGCCCCGCCTGTAAAGAGCTCGCCATGCCGCTATCGGCGTCGGGATTCTCCGCCCACACACAATATTCCCAACCAGCCAAAGCCGCCTTCAGCGCCGCAGCATCTGGCCGCGCCACCACCACAATCGGCCCGTCCCTCACGCCTGCCGCCAAGCCCTGAAAAGCGTGACGCGCAATCGGCTTATCGCCCACCACAGCCAGCAACTTGTCGCCGCCAAAGCGAGACGAAGCCCCCGCCGCCAGCATTATCCCGCCGATTTTCACGCCGCAGCGCCCCGCGCGCGCCACGCTGCCACCAAATCCGCCACAATAGAAACGGCAATCTCGTTCGCCGTGCCCGCCCCGATATTAAGGCCCACAGGCGCGTTCAGACGCGCTAAAGCCGCATCGCTCACGCCCCGCGCGCGCAAACCGTCGAGCCGCAGTGCCAGCCGCTTTTGGCTGCCCAAAGCGCCTATATAAAATGCAGGGGAGGCGAACGCAGGCGCTAGCGCCTCGCCATCCAGCTCCAGATCATGCGTTGTGGTCACTAACGCCGTCCATTCATCCAGGGCCAGATCCGCCAAAGCCGCGCCCGGTCGGCGGCGATCATACTGTGTATGCGGCACAGGCGGCGGCGCTTCTGGCCCTAGTGGGCGGATGAACACAATTTCAAACCCCGCCGCATGGGCGGCCCTTGCCGTCGCCATCGCCACAGGATCGCTGCCCACAAGAATCAACCGCGGGCAGGGGGCATATCGTTTCCAAAACCGCGAAGCATCCGCGCTCAGCCCCGCCACGCCCGCCCCCGGCGCCTCATCTGCCAGCGCGCGCGCTGCGCGATCTAAAGCAGACACCCACACCACAGGCCGCCGCGCCCGCCATGCCGCCAGTAAGCCGCCCACCGCCGGGCAAGCCGCCGGAACCGCCTCAACCGCCACCTTAATTTGCGTGCCACACACCAAGGCAATGTCGAAATAGGGGGAGCCCTTGCCAAACACCACCAGCTTTGGCGCGCGTGTTTCCAGAACCGCCAGCCCGATGTGCGCTACGGTTCCCTCAACGCAGCCGCCAGACACATAGCCCGCCACCTGTCCATCGCCTCGGATCAGCATTTGCGCCCCCACTGGGCGCGGGCTCGGCCCATCGGTGGCCACCAACGTCGCCAGCGCCACGTCCTCGCCACGGTCCACACAGGCAGCCAAAGCCGGGCGCACATCGTCCATCAGGCCAAATTCTGGCCATTCCGCCAGCGGATCACAGAAGTGTGTGGGTGCAAAGCTCATCGCCCGCTTCATCCCGCGTTGTTAATGAACAGGCAAGCGCCCCCCGCCCAGCGCCCTAAACCCGATTGAGGCAAAGCCGCCACACCGCGCCTCGATTCGGTGGGCGTTCTGCCAGAGAGCGAGTGGGTTGCAAACGCATACCAAAAACATGAATATGCGTTCAGCTTGTATTCACACTGCTTTTATGCGGCGAAACTCTCTGCAGTTTCCGCATAAAGCGCGTTAAATTGTGACAATCCAGACATTGACTAATTCTGGCGATGCCTATACCCGTTCCCCAGTGGCGCGAGCTGATGAAAGCTCATCACCGATTGCCGCTTCTGCGTTAACCTTCGCATCCGCGGGGGTAACCGGTACGCGTTGGTTTAATTTAACTGGGGGCACCCTAAAGATGTCTACGAAACGAAATATCCTCCTCGCAGCCACCGCATTGGTTGCTCTGGCTGCGACGCCAGCGTTGGCTCAGAAGTCAATTGGTTTTGCGAACACCGACGGTGTAGCCGCTAACGCGGTTGAGGCCATTCCTTACAACCTCGTTCGTCAAGCTGCACTTCCGGGTGCTGCTGGAACAGGCCACATTGAATTCACCATCAACGCAAGCAACGCATCAGCTTTCCCATCGGGAAACAGCATTGTAACCGTTGAGCTGTCCGGCGGCACCTTTAACGGTGCGATCACCGACGCAGTCGTAATTCCAGGCGGCGTTGCGGCAACAGACTGCACGCTTGCACCAGGCGGCCCTGTGACGCGCGCGCTCTCCGGCACTCCATCGACGACTTCGGCTTCCTTCGTGGTGTCGCGTCTTGATCTGTGCGATGGTGCAACTGCAATCACACGTCTCGGCTTCCGGATCCCAGTGTAGTTGAATGGCTCTGTTGACAACCTTCGCGTTCGCGTTGGTCTGACCACAGACGCGCTGGCACCTGTTGATGGGCCTCAGTTCACGGACTTCTCGACAGCTGTTACGCTTGCTGATGCTTTCCGTTTGACCGCGGCTTCTGCGGCAACAGCGGCTTCAACCGCTCAAGTGTCGACACAGTTCCGCACCTTGGCTACGCAAGGTGGTGTGGTTGCTGCTGGCATTCAAACGGTTGGCAACTACCAGCTCGAATTGACCCCTGGTGCTCTTAACCGCAACCTGACCAACACAGCGGTTATTGCTACAGATGCAAACAACGCAGTGTTGACCTTCAACACAAGCGTGGCTGGCTTCGCCGGTCTGGATCTGGTCAGCTTGGCAACAACACCTGTTGCGACCTTGGCTGCACCAACGGGCTCCGCGGCCTTGGTTGCTGTTTCGGAAGCACAAGTAGCTGACTTGTTTGCTGGTGCTCGCGCATTGAGCATCCGTGACATTGCTGCGCCAGCAGCAGGTAACGTAGCAATCGAAGCCCAGTCGTTCTCCGGTAACATCGCTGTTAACTTCGACGCTGGTCTTGGCTTGGTTGCTCAAACCATCACCTTGCCAATGGGTTCGATCGGTCGTGATGGCGTAACCGCAAGCATTCCTTGGTATGCAACCGGCACGCAATCAGCGGCAACCGGTTCGGTCGGTATCGTTCGTATCTCGAACACCGGTACGGTAGCTGCTCCAGTGTTCGGTCGCGTTGAAGTGTCCTCCACCGGTACACCAGTCACCCCAGGTAACTTCGTTTCCTTGGGTTCGGTTCCAGCTCGTGGTGAACTTCTGTTGACCGGCACAACCCTCGAAGCAGCCTTGGGCAACTTCGGTCGCGGTGACGTCACTGTTACCGTGGAAGCGGTTCCCGCCGCGATTGCGATCCGTCGCATCATCCAAGTCCCAGGCGGCCCAACCTACCAGTTGGACGTTGCAACGAACGCAACCCGCTAATAACACCGCAATCCTTCGGGAAAGCACGGAAAGGGGAGGCTTCGGCCTCCCCTTTTTCGTTTGTGCCCGCTGTTGTTCCTCCCCTGCGCCAGCGGGGGAGGTGCCCGAAGGGCGGAGGGGGCAGGGCTACAGAGGGGGCGAATCAGAGGGGGCCCCATTCAACACCCCCCATATCCCTTCAACCACACCATCCAGTCCCGCCATCACGGCATCATTGCCAAAGCGCACCACGGTCCATCCCGCGCGCTCCATAAACGCCATCCGCGCCAGATCGGCGAGAAACTGCGCCGCGCCGTGGCTCATCCCGTCCAGCTCGACGACGAGGCGCGCCTCAAGGCAGGCAAAGTCTGCGATGTAGGGGCCAATCGGGTGTTGCCGCCGAAACCGAAACCCACCCACCAGCCGCCGCCGCAGCCGAGACCACAGCAGCCCCTCAGCCGGAGTAAGCCGCCCCCGCAAAACCCGCGCAAAAGCAATCTTAGCCCCAACCCGCGTGACGCAATCCCGAAAAGGGGATGAATAGCACGAGTGTTCCTCCTCCGCAAAGCGGGGGAGGTGCCCGCAGGGCGGAGGGGGCAGGCGACAAAGGTGACCAGAGTTCCCCCTCCGTCACGCTGCGCGCGCCACCTCCCCCGCGCGCGGGTGAGGGAAATGGTGTTCCTCCTCCGCGAAGCGGGGGAGGTGCCCGAAGGGCGGAGGGGGCAGGGCGGAGGGGGCGAATCAACGCCTTCCCTCCTCCGCAAAGCGGGGGAGGTGCCCGAAGGGCGGAGGGGCAGGCCACACCATCACCCCGCCAACACCCCCATTTTATTCACCCGCCATTCAGAAACCGCCCCCAACCGCCAAAATTCAATTAAACGTCACATTCCAACCGTCTATTTTCCTGTAACGCCCCGTTGACTTAACCCAAATGGGTGAGTATCCCTTTTCCCCGGTGGCGCGAGCTGGTGATAACCCATCACCGATTGCCGCTTTTGGGTTCATCCTCGCCTTCGCGGGGGTAACCGGTACGCGTTGGTTCAATTTAACTGGGGGCACCCTACACATGTCTATGAAACGAAATATCCTCCTCGCAGCCACCGCGATGGTTGCTCTTGCTGCTACGCCTGTTCTGGCGCAGAAGTCGTTGGCGGTTGCTGATGTTGATACGGCTGGAAACGGTGTTGAAACCAGTCCATTCTTCCTTGCGAACCAAATTTCTTTGACGCCAATTTCGGGTCAGAACTCCGGCTTCATTGAGATGAATTTGGTTCCAACCGTGGCAAACGCCGCGGCATATGGGCCGGGACAGACGCTTACACTTTCCATCACTGGTGGTGAATTTAACGCCCCGGGCAATACTAATTGGTTGATCGCCGGAAACGCCGCCTGTATCCTCGGTGGTCTTGCTGTTTCCTCGACTTCTGCAACGACTGTACAAATTACCGGTGATTACACTGGTTGTGGTTTGGCGACAGGACACCTTCGCTTCAAAGTTCCTGTCCGTCTAACCGGGCTGACTTCGGTAAATATGCAGGTCGGCTTGCGGGTAACAGCAACGAACTTGCCGGTCGACGGCGCTGAGTTCTCCCCAGTCATTACACCTATCCGTTTTGCAGATGCAGCGCGCTTTGTTTTGACCGCGTCAAATCCAGTCACAGCAAACACAACGGCTCAGGTTGCGACTCAGTTCCGTTCGTTCACCAGCCCTGTTACCACTCCAACGACGTCTGCTTTGCTGGGGACTGCGCAAATTGTACCTGACTTCGCCGTTTCGGTTGCTGCGGGAACCACGGCTCTCCCAGCTGGTAACTATTTTGTTCACAAGGTGATGAACAGCGCAGCAGCCTCGCGAGTCGTCGGTGCGGACGTTGGTGGTGCAACTTTGAGTGTAACAACCAGCGCTGGTGCCTTTGCTGGCTTGGGCTCAGTGAACGTCTTGGCGACCGGTGGTACACCAACCAACGTGGCATCGACGAATGCAGGTTCGGTCGCAACTCTCTCGTTAAACGCGACTCAGGCAGCGGGTATTCTTACGGCTAGGGATGTCACGGTGTCAGACTCGACAACGCCAGACGTAGCCATTTCGGCTCAAAGCTTCACAGTAGGCGGCGGTATCACATTTGCTCCTGCGGCAACTTTGACGCCAATTACATCTGCTGCAGTAGCAGGAACCTTGACCCCAATCACGCGCAACGGTTCGTCCGTGTTCGTTCCTTGGGTAGCTTCAGGTACGTTGTCTCAGACCTCGACTTCGGTAAACTCGATCCGCTTCACCAACTCAAGCACAGTTGATGCGCCGATCTTCTTTACGTTGCCTGTGTCTTCGACGATTTCGCCGCCTCCGACCACCGTCTACAATGCAGGTGTCATTCCAGCTCGTGGTGAGCTTTTGCTCTCCAGCGCCGCGCTGGAAACAATCGTCGGCGCGAACTTCGGTCGTGCGGATGTCTCCTTCACCATCGAAGCGCCTGCTGGCGTGGTCACTGCTCGTCAAGCAGTTGTTCGTCCAGACGGCGTGTTCCAAGGTGCGATCACTGGTGTTGGCGTCAACACCGGCGGTGGGACGGTTGGTTTCCAATAAGATCAGTTACTCTGGCTGGTTACGGAAAGGGGGGCTTTGGCCCCCCTTTTTTTGTTGCGCGTGGGGTGGCGAAACTGTGCGTTCTCTGCGCGTAATCCGGCAGCGAAACGCCGAAAAACCTCATAAAATCAATTCAACTGCAAAAATCTATCCTACCGAGGTTTCACCGCGCGCATAATGGCGCCCTCCTTGGTGAAGCGGGGAAGAAAGTTTTTTGTTTTTCCTCCTCCGCTTGCGGGGGAGGTGTCACGCGCAGCGTGACGGAGGGGGCAAGGCCACAGCGCTAACACCCCCTCCGCCCTTCGGGCACCTCCCCCGTAAACGGGTGAGGGAGAAAAGGGTTTTCCTCCTCCGCTCGCGGGGGAGGTGGCGCGCGCAGCGTGACGGAGGGGGAGCGCTGGTCACAGATGTAGCCTGCCCCCTCCGCCCCTTGGGCACCTCCCCCGTGAACGGGTGAGGGAGAAAAGGGTTTTCCTCCTCCGCTCGCGGGGGAGGTGGCGCGCGCAGCGTGACGGAGGGGGAGCGCTGGTCACAGATGTAGCCTGCCCCCTCCGCCCTTTGGGCACCTCCCCCGTAAACGGGTGAGGGAAAGGGTTTTCCTCCTCCGCTCGCGGGGGAGGTGGCACGCGAAGCGTGACGGAGGGGGCAAGGCCACAGCGCTAACACCCCCTCCGCCCTTTGGGCACCTCCCCCGTAAACGGGTGAGGAAAGGAGGGGGCATTAAGAAAAGGAGATTATTTTTTGCCGAAAAGGCCTTTAACGCTGTCCATCACGTCGTCCAGCACATTGCCATCGCCATCCTTGTCGAGGCCCTTGAGGAAGCCGCCGAGGGGGGAGGCCGCGATGGTGGCGTTCATCGTGTCGAGGGCTTCTTTGGCGGCGCCGGTGGCTTTGGCGGCGTTTTCTTCCATCACGGTGCTCACATAAGGCAGCATCGCTTTTACTTGGTCGGCCTGAACGCCAATTTGCTTGGCCACGTCGTCCGCCAGCGTGGCGGCGGATGCCGTGCCCGCTTGAACGTGCTGAAGCACGCCTTGAAGGGCTTCTTGGGCTTTTTCTTGCGTCAACCCGGCTTGTTCGCCGATTTTCTTGAAGGCGTCGCCTGAGGTTACGCTGTCGGTAAGGGCTTTAAGGTCCATGGCTGCACTTCCTTTATGGCCGCATCATGCGGCCTTGCGGGGAGACTAGCGGCTTTCCCTAACGGCGTCATCGGTATTAACCAGTGCCGCCTACGGTAAGACCGTGAATTTTCAGCGTCGGTTGGCCAACTCCAACCGGCACCGATTGCCCGGCCTTGCCGCAGGTGCCGACGCCATCATCCAAGCGGAGGTCGTTGCCGATCATGGAAACGCGGGTCAGCGCGGAGGGGCCATCGCCAATTAGGCTCGCGCCCTTAATCGGGGCGACGATCTTGCCATTTTCGACGAGATACGCCTCCGTGCACGCAAACACGAACTTGCCAGAGGTGATATCAACTGAGCCGCCACCAAAGTTGACCGCGTAGACACCCTTTTTCAGCGACGCGAGGATTTCGGCGGGGTCGTGCTTCCCAGCGGCCATGGTCGTGTTGGTCATGCGCGGCATCGGGCGGTGGGCATAGGATTCGCGGCGGCCATTGCCCGTCGGCGCGACGCCCATCAGGCGCGCATTCATGCGGTCTTGCAGATAGCCAACAAGGATGCCGTCCTCGATCAGGACGGTGCGTTCGGTCGGCGTGCCTTCATCATCAATGGTGAGGGAGCCGCGCCGGTTTTCCATTGTGCCATCGTCGATGACGGTAACGCCTTCGGCGGCGACACGCTCACCGATCCGACCGGCAAAGGCCGATGTACCCTTGCGGTTGAAGTCACCCTCGAGACCGTGGCCGACCGCTTCATGCAGCAAGATGCCGGGCCAGCCATTGCCAAGCACAACGTCCATTTCACCGGCAGGGGCCGGGATGGCGTCAAGGTTTACCAGCGCCACGCGCAGCGCCTCGGCCGCAAGGGCTTTCCAGCGATCCGGCGCGATCCATTGGGCATAGTCCTGCCGCCCGCCAGCGCCCGCAGACCCCGTCTCGCGCTTGCCATCCTTTTCCACCGTAACCGACACATTCACCCGCACCAAAGGGCGCACATCAAGGCGGGCATCATTATCGGCGCGCAGCACCGCGATCTCGGCGCGCGACCCGGTGAGCGATGCTGAAACCTGCACGACGCGGCTATCTTGCGCGCGGACCCAAGCGTCGATGTCGGCCAGCAAGCTGATCTTCTCGCCAAAGCCGGGCGCGGCGAGGGGGTCTACATCGCGGTAAAGCGCTTGATTTGTGCGGGCAGGGGGCAGGCCCAAGCTGCCATCATAATTGCGCTTCGCCATGGAAGCTGCGTTGGCCGCACGCGCAAAGGCCGCACCGGAAATCTCGTTGGAATGGGCATAGCCCGCCGCTTCACCCGCCACGATGCGCAAGCCAAAGCCTTCATCGCTGTCGTAATTGGCGGACTTCAGGCGCCCATCATCCCAGACGAACGATTCTGACTTCACCCGCTGCAGATACAGCTCACCATCATCGGCGCGCGACAAGGCAGTGTTGAGGATGCTGACGCCATTTTCAGCGCGAGCCAGATCAATCAGCGACGGTGCCGCAGCTTCTGTGGACATAGGGCCTCTAGGTTTTGGTCTTTGCGAGCGAAAATGCCGAACAAGGGGTGGTGATTAGCGGCCAGAACCAGTCGGGCTGTCAACGGGGATTACTTTGAACCGCGTCAACTCATCAAGGGGCGCTTGCCAGTCCGGCTTTAGGGCAGCGGCTTGGGTAAAGTCGTCATAGGCGGCGGCGGCATCGCCAAGGATTTCGTGGGCAAAGGCACGGTTAAAATAGCCGCTCCAAGGCTCTGACGTGCCCAATTCGATCCCGCGGTTGAGATCGTCGAGCGCGTCTTTTGGCTTGCTCAGCAACAGCAAGGTGGCGCCGCGATTAATGTGGGCCTCGCCCAAACCAGGCACGAGGCGCAGGGCGGAGTCGAAGTCACCCTTGGCTTTCTCAAGTTTGCGTTCGCGCAGGAAAATAATGCCGCGATTGACCAACGTAGCGGCGCGGTCTCGGCGCTGCAGCACCTCGTTTGCCAGCGCGTTGTTGCAGGCCTGCATGGCCGACTGAGACTGCGAACCAAGCGCCACAAAGCGCCAGCACTCGCGCGCTTGACCATCGCCAATAACGGAAACCGCAGCCTGCGCGGAACCGGCCACCGCCAAGAAGCCAACAGCCAGCGCGGCGGCGCCAAAGGAAAGGCGGGTCTTTGAAAACGGATTCGACATTCGAAAGTCCTCTCCACAAATGGGCTTCACACGCACGGGTGTGATGCTGTGCACGCGTTCGCTCCACCAAGCGCCAACACAAACCTGTTACGCGACAGGATGCCATGAGCGGCGCTATTCCGCAGCCTAACATAAGTAGGGCGCCGCGTAAGCAAAATCCAACGCTGGCCGGCGGCCTCCTCAAGGCTTCGGAGAGTTTTCATGCGTGCGATTTTGGCTGCCCTCGCTTTTGGATCGATTGCTAGCTGTGCGCAGGCGACCCCCCCGGCGCAGCAAGCGGGCGGCCCCGTCATGGTTTCTGCAACAGCGCCTGCGCTGAAAGGCGCAAAACTGGACTTGGTGACAGCGGGGCTGGATGCCCCTTGGGGGATGGCGTGGCTGCCGGATGGATCGATCCTCGTGACCGAGAAGGCGGGATTGCTGCGGATAATCCGCGGTGGCGTTTTACAAAAAGAGCCAGTGAACGGCACGGGCGCGATCGCTGAGATAGGCCAAGGCGGCTTCATGGACGTGGCCGTTGACCCGGACTTTGCCAGCACGGGGCATGTTTTTTTCACCGTGGCGACTGGCGATCGGAGTGCCAATGCTACGGTGGTCGTGAGGGCCAAGTTCGACGGTAAGGCGTTGAGCGAGTGGACCGAAATCTGGCGCAATCCCATCGATAAGCAGGGTGGGCAACACTTCGGCTCGCGGATATTGTTCTTGGCTGACAAGACGATGTTTGTGGCCATTGGCGATGGCGGTAACCCGCCAGCGAGCCTCGATGGCGCACCTATCCGCAATAAGGCGCAAGACCGCAATTTTGCATTCGGCAAAGTGTTGCGCATGGACCGCGACGGCCAGCCATTGGCTGACAATCCGTTTTTTGCCGAAGGAGGGACGGCCGCTTACGTGTGGACGCTTGGGCATCGCAACATCCAGGGCCTGGCCATCGACCCAGCAACCGGCACGGTTTGGGCGCACGAGCACGGCGCGCGCGGCGGCGACGAGATTAACATTTTGACCAAGGGTGCCAATTATGGCTGGCCATTGGTGACGTATTCGCGCGAATATGCAGGCCCCGAAATCTCTATCGAGCGCAGCCGCGCCGGCATGGTTGACCCACTTTTGGTGTGGACTCCGTCGATTGGGCCGTCTGGTTTCGCAATAAAGGACGGTGTGGCCTATGTTGGGGCCCTCGTGAACCGCCAGCTACAAATCCTCGCTTTGGACGCCAGCAAAGGGGCGAAGGCACCCGAAGGCGTAGGCGCGGGAGCGCGGGTGCGCGACGCGCGTCTCGGCCCGGACGGTAACATTTACATCCTGACTGATGAAGGTGGCACGGACGGTCGGTTGTTGAAGTTGCTCGTAACACGCTGATTTTTCATCGGATCGACTGCGCAAAACGTAACATTTGCGCAGAAAGTGGGCCTTCAAAGCCGCATTTTTATGCGGCCGAATGACCCTTGGGTGAAACATCCTCTTGGAGTGTGCAAAACCCCATGATACGGACCAAGGTGAGAGCACCGACTCCGTGCGCCTGTGCGACATTTTGGATGATGTTGAGGGGATGGCGAAGCTGGTGCGCGAACTAGTTAGTGTTTGAGGCCTGCCAGTTTTTGGGGGCTGGGAGGACGGAACGTGGGGCGTCACTCTATGCGTCGTAATTTTTTGGCGGGCATGGCCGCGATGGCCGTGACTTTTGCAACCGGTTCCGCTTCGGCAGACCAACCGGTTCCGGGTGGATTAGGTTTCCAGCCTGCCGTAACGCCAATTATGGAAGAGATCACCTTCTTTCATAACGGCATTCTAATGCCGATCATCACGGTTATCACTCTGTTTGTGTTGGCGTTGCTAATCTATGTGATCGTTCGCTTTAACGCGAAGGCGAACCCAGTGCCGGCCAAGTTCAGCCACAACACGCTCGTTGAAGTTGTGTGGACTGTTATCCCCGTTCTGATCCTAGTGGTGATCTCAGCTTTCTCCTTCCCGCTGCTTTATCGCGAGTCCACAGTTCCTTACGCGGACATGACCGTGAAGGTGACCGGCCATCAGTGGTATTGGAGCTATGAATATGCGGGCCAAGACGGCGTGGCGTTTGACAGCATCATGCTGGAAAAGGCCGACGCTGAAGCCGCCGGAAAAACCTATCTGCTTGGTGTGGACACACCAATGATTGTCCCCGTCGGCAAGGTTGTCCGTATTCAAATCACGGCCGCGGATGTGATCCATTCTTGGGCAATGCCAGCCTTAGGCGTGAAGATGGACGCGGTACCGGGTCGACTGAACGAAACTTGGTTCAAGATTGAAAAGCCAGGGATTTACTTCGGCCAGTGCTCGAAAATCTGCGGCGTGAAGCACGCCTACATGCCAATTGAAATCCATGCTGTGAGCCAGGCCGATTATGATCTCTGGCTCGCGAAAACAAAAACAGCCGATGCGTCACCGACCGTGACGACGCTGGCTTCCGCACAATAATCGCAGAGGACGCATTCTGATATGACCACTGCAGCAAACGTCGCTGAAAACGCCGCACACGCGGACGTGCATGAAGACCACCGCCCGTCATTTTATGACTGGAAGCGTTGGGTTTACTCGACCAACCACAAAGACATCGGCCTGATGTATTTGGCCTTCGCAATCCTTGCCGGGATTGTGGGGAGCTTGATGTCCGGCATGATCCGCATGGAATTGATGGAGCCGGGCCTGCAGTACTTCGGATCGGTAACCGATCCGACCGCGCAAGGCCCTTGGGGCAATGCACATAATTACAACGTGATCATCACGATGCACGGCCTTATCATGATCTTCTTCATGGTGATGCCGGCGCTGATTGGTGGCTTTGGTAACTTCATCATGCCGATCATGATCGGCGCGCCAGATATGGCGTTCCCGCGGATGAACAACATCTCGTTCTGGCTGTTGCCATTCTCGTTTGCGCTCTTGTGCCTCTCGATGTTTGTGCCAGGCGCGGGGGCGGACAAGGGCTTTGGCGGCGGCTGGGTGATGTACCCACCGCTCTCAACGTCGGGTCATAACGGCCCAGCGATGGATATGGTGATCTTGTCACTTCACATTGCCGGTGTTTCGTCGATCCTAGGTGCAATCAATTTCATCACGACCATCTTCAACATGCGCGCGCCGGGCATGACCCTGCACAAAATGCCGTTGTTTGTGTGGTCCCTGTTGGTCACCGTGTTCTTGCTGTTGCTGTCACTGCCTGTGTTGGCGGGCGCGCTGACGATGTTGCTGACAGACCGTAACTTCGGCACCACTTTCTTCGATCCAGCCGGCGGCGGCGATCCGATTATGTACCAGCACTTGTTCTGGTTCTTTGGTCACCCCGAGGTTTACATTCTCATTATGCCGGCGTTTGGCATCGTATCGCATGTTGTGTCCACCTTCTCGAAGAAGCCGGTGTTTGGCTATCTCGGCATGGCCTATGCCATGGTGTCCATCGGCGTTGTCGGCTTCATCGTGTGGGCTCACCACATGTATACCGTTGGAATGAGTGTGAATCTGAAGGCCTACTTCGTGGCCGCGACGATGGTGATCGCCGTGCCAACCGGCATCAAGATCTTCTCGTGGATTGCAACGATGTGGGGCGGCTCTATGTCGTTCAAGACGCCAATGCTGTTCGCGATCGGCTTCATCTTCCTGTTCACCGTTGGTGGTGTGACCGGGGTCGTGTTGGCGAACGCTGGTGTCGATGTGGTTCTGCACGAAACCTATTATGTGGTGGCGCACTTCCATTACGTTCTGTCGCTTGGTGCTGTGTTCGGTATCTTTGCTGGCTTCTATTATTGGTTCCCAAAAATGTCTGGGTACCGATACAACGAGATGCTGGGCTGCGCGCACTTCTGGGTGACGTTTGTTGGCGTGAACTTGATCTTCTTCCCGCAACACTTCTTGGGCTTGCAAGGAATGGTACGCCGCTATGTCGACTATCCAGCCGCGTTTGCCCAGTGGAACTATCTCTCGACCATGGGCTACATGATTGCCATGGTTGGTACGCTGATCTTCTTCATCATGATCATCGAGAACTTCTTGGCGAAACGGAAAGCAGGCGACAATCCGTGGGGTGAAGGTGCAACGACGCTGGAGTGGACCTTGTCCTCGCCGCCGCCATTCCACCAATTCAACGAGCTGCCACGCATCAAAGCTGACGCAGCCCACTAACCTCCACCTTAGAGCAAACCGGTACGGGACACCGTGCCACAGGCGCCCCCGAGGTCCAACTCGGGGGCGTTGTCGTATAGAAGAGAAAGGCGCAAAGAGCGTTAAAGCGCTCGCGCCGAAGGGAGACCTCGAACATGGGGTCACATGAGAGTTGACGGACACCATTTCGCCTTCAGAACCAAAACATCTCGCGCGCTGGCAAGATTACTTCGCGCTGATGAAGCCCCGCGTTATGTCGCTCGTGGTATTTACCGCCATTGTGGGGATGGTGTGCGCGCCAGTTGATGTGAACCCAATTCTCGGCGCGGCCTCAATTCTAGCGATTGCTGTAGGAGCAGGTGGCGCAGGTGCCCTCAATATGTGGTGGGATTCAGATATTGACGGGATCATGAAGCGTACCAAAGGGCGGCCGGTTCCGGCTGGCCTTGTGCCACGCGAAGAGGCGCTAGCGATGGGGCTTGTTATGTCAGTCCTGTCAGTGGTGACGCTGGTTCTATCGGCCAATCTTGTTGCCGCTGGCCTGCTGGCGTTTACGATTTTCTTCTACGCGGTTGTCTATTCGATGTGGCTAAAGCGCTCGACGCCACAAAACATCGTCATTGGTGGCTTAGCCGGGGCGCTGCCTCCAGCAGTAGCATGGGCCGCCGCGACGGGTGGCCTAACGCTCGACCCGATCTTGCTGGTAGCAATCATCTTTGTGTGGACGCCGCCACACTTCTGGGCCTTGGCACTCTATAAGGCGCAAGATTATGCCTCCGCTGGCGTTCCGATGATGCCAAACGTGGCTGGAGCACAGTCGACGCGGCAACAGATTTTTGCCTATTCCATGGTGCTGGCCCCTCTTGGATTTACGCCTGTGCTAACCGGCTTAGGCGGCACGATTTATGCCATCGTTTCGGTGTTGGCGGGCGCAATGTTCGTTTTGCTTGCCGCGCGCGTGGTTCGCTCATTTGCAGGCGATACCGATGGGCGGGGCGAGGGTAAAGCCTTGTATGAAGGCGGTGTCGACAATCGCCCGGCGCGTGATCTGTTCGCCTTTTCGTTACTTTACCTAACGCTTTTGTTCGCTACCTTGTTGATTGAGCATGGTTTTGGCCTTCACTTTGCAATTCCGGGACTAACAAAATGAGCGGCGTTGAAAAGCCACCTCAGGGCCCACACGCCAATATTGAGGGCTACCATAAGCCATCGGTCGAAGAAGCGGTCGCCCGCAAGCGTCGCAATGCCGCATTCGTCTGGGTGTTGATTGGGTTTGTCGCGCTCGTGTTCCTGATTACCTTAGCAAAAATGCAAGGTGTTATACCGGAGCGAATGTAAGTGGTTGAAGTTCCGGAAATAGCCGCACAAGAAGCCAGCCGTTCGTCCGCGGCGCGCCGTGGCCTCAAGATCGGGCTGATCTTTGCAATTATGCCTTTGGCGATGTTTGGCGCAGCCTATGCTGCCGTGCCGCTCTATGACCTTTTCTGCAAAGTAACGGGCTTTGGCGGTACCACGCAGGTGGCTACTAAGGCTGCGGCTAAGGTTCTTGATCGCACCATGGAAATCCGGTTTGACGCCAATGTTGCCCGCAATATCCCATTTGCGTTCAAGCCTGAAAAAGAAACGGTCACCGTAAAAGTCGGGCAAAATGGCTTGGCCTTTTACCGAGTGACCAACACCTCATCCCGCCCGATAACAGCGGTTGCCACTTATAATGTGACACCACATTCCGCCGGGGTCTATTTCCAGAAGCTAGAATGCTTTTGCTACCAAGATACGGTGCTAAAACCCGGCGAGACGCTGGAGTTACCGGTGATCTTCTACGTCGATCCGTCGATTGATGATGAGCGCCAGCTTGATTCTATCCGCACGATTACGCTCAGCTACACCTTCTTTGAAGCGAGCGACAAAAGAATTGCTGCGGCCCAAGCCGGAAAAGTGCCGTCTTTGTGATATTGTGCGCAGTGGATGGCCTATCGGGACATTCCGCCGCCTTGCATAGCCTTTGCCGCCTACGGTAAACCATTCTCCTATTCTGGGGATTCCGGCGCTCGCGTCGGACAAGTAGCGGACGAACACCATGGCCGGACACGGCGACGTCAAGCACGATTATCATCTCGTTGATCCAAGCCCATGGCCGATCATTGGTTCATTGTCGCTCTTTGTCGCGGCTTTGGGTTTTGTGGCGTTCGCGCACGGCTTTGTTGCGGAAGATTCGTCGTTTGCTTGGTTGCTGGCTAAGGGGCATCCTTGGTTGGCGGTACTCGGCCTCGTGATGATCTTGTATACCATGTATGGCTGGTGGGCTGACGTGGTGAAAGAAAGCCACAAGGGTGACCATACGCCCGTCGTGGATATCGGTCTGCGCTATGGCATGATCATGTTTATCGCGTCGGAAGTCATGTTCTTCGTGGCTTGGTTCTGGATGTTCTTCGACGCAGCGATCTTCACCGAGAGCCGCGCGCTTTCGACGATCCCTGAAGTGGCTGAAGCCTGGAAAAACTGGCCGCCCGAAGGCGTTGAAACCTTTGATCCTTTCCACTTGCCTTTGATGAATACTCTTGTTCTGCTCCTTTCGGGAACGACAGTAACATGGGCGCACCATGCCATTCAGCAAGGCGATCGTAAGTCGGCGATCCAAGGCTTGGCCGTGACGGTGGCACTGGGCCTCCTGTTCACTGCGCTTCAGGTGATTGAGTACACGCACGCTGAGTTCGCCTTTGGCTCAACCAAGGACGGCGTGACGGCGGCGGGCCTCTATGGCTCGTCCTTCTTTATGGCGACTGGCTTCCACGGTGCTCACGTAGTCATCGGCACCATCTTCCTAGCGGTGTGCTTGATCCGCGCGATCCGTGGCCACTTCACGCCACAGAAACATTTCGGCTTTGAAGCGGCGGCTTGGTATTGGCACTTCGTGGACGTGGTCTGGCTGTTCCTGTTCGCGTTCATTTACGTCACGTTCGCATGACGCCTCAGGGGTCGATTGGCTCAAAGCCGGTCGACCCTTTTCTAGCTGGTTTGCTCTGTCGGTGCCCGGCCTGCGGGCGAGCGCCGCTTTTCATCGGCTTGATCCGCATTCCCGATCAGTGCGCTGCTTGCGCTACAGATTTCCGGAGCGCGGACACGGGTGACGGGCCGGCGGTATTTGTGATGTTAATCGTCGGCTTTATTATCGTGCCGCTGACATTGATCACCCAAATCGTGTTTCACCCGCCGATGTGGGTTCATATGTTGATCTGGTTACCCGTTACTGCCGCGCTATGTCTGGCAGTGATGCGGCCGTTCAAGGCCATCTTATTTGCTATGCAATGGAAGCATAAGGCCGCAGAGGCGCGGTTGGAGCCCTGATCCCGCTGTGACTTTCCGCCCGTTTCCCATATTAACGCTACTATCGATCCCTTCGCTCATCATACTGCTCTGGCTTGGCGCGTGGCAGGTGCAGCGTATGGAGTGGAAGCGCAGCGTCATCGCTCAAATCGAAGCGGGGCTTGCGGCACCGGCCGTTCCAATGGCGGAGGCGCTTGAAGCCGCGAAGCGCGGCGAAGACGTTATGTATCGCAAGGTGATTGTGGACCCATTGGCGGGGTCGCCGCCGCAACTGGAATGGGCGAGCCAAAAGCGCGTGTTTCGCTTCGGCCTTAGCGGGGAGCGTTTGGTGCTAGTGGAAACAGCGATTGGCGAGCCCAAAGCCGATGCCGCAATGGATGTGCCAAAAGGGCCGATTGAAGCGGTTCTGCGCCCAGCGACGCGCGCCAATGCCTATACACCAGAAAACGACCCTTCGACGGGCTTTTGGTATTGGCTGGATGCCAAAGCGATGGCTGCAGCGATCTCTGACCCGGCTTGGCGCACGGTGAACGGCGCACGGGCAATCGAAACTGGCTACTATGCTGCGGCTTTGACGCTTTGTGATTATTCAAAAAGCAGCGATGGTCTGAGCTGCGAGCCCACCGGCAACCCCCGCGCTAACCCGAAAGCGGATACGCTGTCGCCAGAGCGGCACCTCGGTTATGTGATCACATGGTGGGGATTGGCCGTAGCGCTCGTTGGAGTGTATCTGGCACTCCATGCCCGTGCTGGGCGCTTATCTTTCCGTTAAGTTGAACTTATGCGTTACGTTTCTACACGCGGCCAATCGCCCGCTATTGGCTTTATCGACGCGCTTTTGGCGGGCCTAGCACCGGATGGTGGACTCTATTGCCCTGAATCATGGCCGCAGGTTTCCCTGAGCGACCTCAACGCCAATGATTATGTTGCCACCGCCTTTGCGATGATTGCTCCGTTTACGGGGGATGAAATTCCACCCGATGAACTAATGGCGATGATTAAGGCCGCTTATGCGACCTTTGACGCGCCTGAGGTCACGCCGCTGGTTGATCTTGGCGCCGACGGCCATGTTTTGGAGTTGTTTCACGGCCCCACCTTGGCCTTCAAAGATGTGGCCATGCAATTGCTAGGGCGAATGTTTGATTGGGCTTTGGCCAAGCGCAATCAGCGCCTGACAATTGTAGCAGCGACCTCCGGCGATACGGGCGGTGCGGCGGTGGAAGCGCTGGCTGGGCGGGAACGCTCAGACTTGATAGTCTTGTTTCCTGAGGGCCGGATCTCTGAGGTGCAGCGTCGCTTTATGACGACGCCCAAAGCCGCCAATATTCACGCCGTAGCGATTGAAGGCACGTTTGACGACGCACAAGCGATTGTGAAGGCGTTGTTTTCTGATGTTACGTTTCGCGATGATGTGAGCCTCGGCGCGGTCAATTCTATCAACTGGGTCCGCATTCTGGCGCAGTCAGTCTATTACGCTACGAGTGCGGCGCGCCTTGGTGCCGCCACCTATGCTGTGCCAACTGGCAATTTTGGCGATGCTTTTGCGGGCTATGTTGCTGGTGTCGTTGGCGTACCGATGCAGCGCATTCTGATCGCAACGAATGCAAACGACATATTGGCGCGAGCTCTCTCGACAGGGCGTTATGCGCGTGGGGATGTGCATGCCACGTCGAGTCCTGCCATGGATATTCAGATCGCCTCGAATTTTGAGCGATTGTTATTTGAGGCTCTAGGTCGCGATAGCGGTGCGGTGCGGGCTTGCTTCGAAGCATTAGCGCGTGATGGGGCGTTTGATATTCCACCCAGAGCACTTGACTTTATCCGGGCGCGGTTCGGGGCGGGTAGTGCCTCTGATGCCGAGGCAGCAGCGCTGATCGGCCAGATTTTCCAAGCAAAGGTTTACACGCTTGACCCCCACACCGCGGTGGGGCTGTCCGTCGCGCGCTCTATCAGCGCGCACGCGGATATGCCTCTCGTGACTTTGGCGACGGCGCATCCGGCGAAGTTTCCTGAAACAGTAGCACCAATAACCGGCGTGAACCCAGCCTTGCCTCACCGATGTGCCGATCTCATGCAGCGAGAAGAACGCATTGCCTATTTGCCTGCTGACATTGATGCTGTGAAAAAATTTGTGCGTGAAAAAACCCGCGCGGTGGCAAAGTGAGCGCGACACTCACCCGATTGCCGAATGGCTTAGGGGTGTTGACCGATCCGATGCCCGGCCTCGCGACGGCAGCCGTTGGCGTGTGGGTTAAGGTGGGCACGCGTTGGGAGCAGGCCCACGAGAACGGCATCGCGCATTTTCTTGAGCACCTCGTGTTTAAGGGAGCAGGCGGGCGCGACGCACGCGGGTTCGCCGAGGCCGCTGAGGCGCGCGGCATCTACGTTAACGCGGCGACGGGCTATGAGCGAACCACCTATCACGCGCGGGCTTTGGCAGAGGATGCGGGTTTCGCGTTAGATTTGGCCGCAGATTTGCTGCGTGCGCCAAAGCTGGATCCGACTGATTTGGCGGTGGAACGCGGCGTAGTAATGCAAGAAATCGCCGAAGCTGCGGACGATCCAGAAGATCGAACGGAGTGTTTGCATCAAGAAGCCTGTTTCCCTGATCAGCCGCTTGGGCGGCCGATTTTAGGTGTGGAGGATACGCTTGCAAGATTGACCAGCGACGATGCACGCGCCTTTCTCAGCCGCGCGTTAACAGCTGATCGGGTTTTGGTTGGGGCGGCGGGTGCGATCAATGTGGAAGCCATCATAGAAGTGGCGCAGCGTCGCTTTGGTGATTTGCCGTCAGGTACTGGCGTCGAGCGGCCACAGATGGCCAATCCAGCAAGCGCCGCGCGGAGCGAACGGAAGGCTACGGAGCAAGTTCATTTGATCTTCTCAGGCGCAGCGCCCGCTGCCGGGGCCGAAGGTGCCATTGCGGCGCGTGTGGCAGCCGAGGTTTTGGGCGGGGGCATGGCATCACGCTTATTCCAAGACCTGCGCGAGACGCGAGGCCTTGCCTATTCCATTGAGAGCTGGGTGGATGGGTTTGAAGATGCTGGGCGATTGAGCATAAGCGCAGGCTGTGCGGCGAAAGATGCCGGAGAAATCGCCAAGCGCGTGGGCGAACACTTAGAACGGTTGGGCCAGTTCGGGCCCGAAGATGCCGAGCTTTCGCGTGCAAAGCGTATCTTGAAGGCGGGCTTGCTGATGGGCGCCGAAGGGCCAGCGGCGCGGTGCGAAATGGCAGTCAGCCAAACGTGGTTGATGGGCGGCCCACTAACTTTGGAACAGCTTAGCGACCGCATCGACGCCGTGGACGCGGCTTCAGTACGCGAAGCCGCTCGTGTCGCGGCAATGCCGGGTGCGCGGTGCGCTGCAGCAGTTGGCCCGGCAAAGGGGCTGGCCGCGGCGCGGCTGTTTGTTGAAGGCTAGGGAACGCTGGAATGGCCCTAATGAGCTGGACTGTGGCCCCGGGGCCGATATTGCATGGAAGTCTGGTGACGCTTCGGCCACCGCAAATGAATGATTATGAAGAATGGGCCGAGCTTCGCGGTCGATCTCGGGCGCATTTGGAGCCGTGGGAACCTCAGTGGACGCATGATGAGCTAACACGTGCCGCGTTTCGGCGACGGGTCCGGCGGTATTTAGAAATGCTCCGTGAAGGGGTTTCGGTATCTCTCTTTATTTTTCGACAGAGTGACAATGCCTTAGTTGGCGGCATCAATATCGCCAACATTAGGCGGGGCGTCGCGCAAATGGCGAACATTGGGTATTGGATCGGCGAACCTTATGGTGGGCGAGGCTATATGGCCGATGCTGTGCGCGTGTGCGTGTCGCATGCCTTTGATGGGTTGGGCCTGCACCGCGTGGAGGCTGCCTGCTTGCCAAGCAACGAAGCGTCTAGGCGGGTTTTGGCGCGGGTCGGCTTTCGCGAGGAAGGCTTTGCGCGGGCTTATTTGCGCATCAACGGCGCCTGGGAAGATCACATCCTGCACGCCCTTGTGAATGGTGACCCGATACTGCCAGCATCTGGCCCTTAAGCATGACCAATATCGGGTGACAGTAAACCGGGATCGATGCCGAGACGGCCAAGCGCCCGAAGCCATTTTGCGTCATGATTGTCGCCAAATACAGTCGCATGGTCACCCTCGCCGACGATCCAAGCGTTTGCCTGAATTTCGCTTTCCAACTGACCTGCTGACCAGCCTGCATAGCCCAGTGCTAACACCGAACGCTTTGGCGTTTGTGAATTCGCGATGGCGGCGAGAACGTCTTTGGTGGCCGTCAGGCTGATGCCACCGCCAACCATTAGCGTGGCATCCTCAGAGAAATAGTCGCTCGTGTGCAGAACAAAGCCCCGCTCTTGATCGCACGGACCACCATTGAGCACAGGCTTGGGCGGCACAGTGATTGTGGCCTCAATGCCAAGGTTTTTCAGCATATCGGGCAGCGTTAGCGCCTCTACCGGTCGATTGACCACAACGCCCATCGCATGGTCTTCATCATGAGCGCAAACAAAAACGATTGCGCGTGAAAACCGCGGATCGTCGAGGCTTGGTGTCGCGATGAGCAGCCTACCGGTCAGTGAGAATTGCATGGCATACCCTTTCACCAAGCGATGCTGCCACCAGATGCGCGATCTGTCATCCGGTGATTATTGGAACTATCGGGTGGTGTTGCCACCAAAGGCTACAGGCGGGCTTGAGAGGGTGAGGGTCCCCTTTGGGCCTCGCAAGACGGCACGGATTTCTGGATCGCCTTCGACAAGGTCCGCCTCAATACCGAGTTTGTCGAAAGCGGCACGGTGCGCGGCAGCATCCTCAACAATCCCTCTCACGGCAATAATCTCTACGGCGTGCAACGTGCGCGCGACCGGGATGTCGTTGAACAGAAAGCCAGGCAGATCGGTACGCAAACCGGGCCCTATAAAGCCTAAGACCGGGCCCTCCTCAGCATTGTGAAGTGGCTCCAGCCACGAAAAAGATCGCTTTAAGCGGTTGGCGCGGGCTGAAATCTCACCAAAGTCCGTTGCGCCCATGGCCCAGCAAAGAGTCTGTAGCGGCGGCCCTTCTGTTAAGGACAAGTGCAGGGGGTGGCGACCGCGAAAGCGCGGATTGGGCGCAACCATCTCCGAGATCCAGAAATCATCGTGACCCAGAGGCGTTCGCCATGCCCACTGATCGGGGCCAGGCTGGGGGGAGGCTTCTAACGCTATGCCGAGAAGGCCCGATAGCCGGCGGGCGCCTTCAAACGCTTCTGGAACCCCTAGCGCGAAATAGCCGGGGCGTGTTGGCAAGGGAGAAGGTCTGGAATGCACTCGTTATCCCTATGCAGTTTCGCGATTCGCATCCATGGAATCAAGGCGAACAAAGGCGACTGCGGGTCTCAGTCATTTTAGGTTTTGCAAAAAGGATCGATTTACCAATCCCTTTTCCGTTGAATTAACGCCCCTTGGGTTAGTCTTGTCGTGAGAACTAGGACAAAATCCATGGCTAAGTCGATTTTTCGCTGCCTTACCCCGTTTGCATCGCAAAAACTGCGCGAGGAGCGTGGCAATGTTGCCATAATCTTTGCGCTTTCCGCGACGGTGTTGAGCTTGTCCGCAGCCGCTGCGGTTGACGTCTCTCGGATGAATTCGGCGAAAGACTCGTTGAACCGCATTGCCGATGCGACGGCTTTGGCCGCAAAGCGGACCCAAGTTGATCGCCAAAGTGCTTTGGGGGAAGCTGGGTCGCGTACTGCTGGCGAGACGGCAGCGGCCAATTTCTTCAATAGCCAGACGCCAGCTTTTGCCGGTTTTGTTCGAACACCAACCTTTACGACGAGTTGGGATGCTGACGGCTCAGCCCGTATCGTAGCGTCGGCCGAAGCACCGCTCATCTTTGGTGGCTTCATCAACCGTGAAAAGGTCAACATTTCAGCTGTTGCGGTGGCAACGGCAGGCGGTGAGGACGAGCTTGAGATCGCGATGCTGTTGGACACCACAGCGTCTATGTTCCAAAAGGATGGTCGCGCCACCACGCGCTTCACCCTGCTGCGTTCGGCGTCCAAAGACTTCGTCAACACGATGTTCGACAACATATCCGTGCCGGACAAGATGCGGATTGCCGTTATCCCGTGGACGACGACCGTCAACATTCGCACCGAAACCCCAGCGGCTTGGAACCGAACAGCAGCCGGTGCTGCCAGTGTAGCCGACAAGGGCAACCAGCAATTAGCCGCGTCGACGATGTCGCGGACCGCAAATATGAACAAGACTGACGCCCAGCTCGTGACGGACTTCGCGCCCGTCGGTTGGCGCGGGTGTATTGCCGGCACAGGTGAAAGCCTTACGGCGAATGACGACATCAAGACCGGCATGAAGTGGGACGCACTTCAGGTGATGCCGCAATTGCGGAACCGGACGTTTACGAAGCAGGAAAGCTACACGACGACATGTTCGTCTACGTCGTGCCCGCCAAGCCCACCGTCACCGCCGGGCCCACCGCCTCCTCCAGGCCCGCCACCGCCACCATCAAGCCCGCCTCCACCCCCGCCGCCACCAACGCAAGGTGCAATAGAGCGTCTGGACCGGATGTTTGCGTTTGCAGGGCAGAACCGTTCGTTAGCGCTGAACAATGTTGCGTGCACCACTTCAACTTGGACCTGCAACAAGTGCCGCACGGTGTCTGTAAACCCAACGACAATCGTCAACACCCACTGCACGCCAGACGACACCAATGGGTCAACCAATGCTTATGTGCCTTCTGATCGCAGCTGTTTGAACCAAGGCAGCAATTGCACGAGCACGCCAGCCGCGGCCACGCTTCGGTCCTGCGTTTCTGATCCCAACGAGATCACATATAACAATGGCGGCGGGCGATTGTGCTCTGGGTGGGTGCCGACATCTAGCTGGACGCAGCATGACGCAATCGTTGGGCCAAACCTGAACTGCCCGATGCCAATGCTCGGTTTGTCCGGCAGTCGCCCGCAAATCATGTCGACAATTGACAGGCTTTCGCCTTCGCCCGGCGGAACACACGGCGATGTCGGTCTCCGTTGGGGAATGCGAGCTCTGTCGCCAAAAACGGAATGGGCCTCATTCTTCGGCATTTCGGCTAAGCCACCGGGCGCGTTCGGCACGAATTCAAGCTCGCGCAAGATGATGGTTCTCATCACCGATGGAGAGAACCAACAGGCGGTCGACTTCCCAGGGTATTGGGGTTGCTCCAAGACTTCCAATGGCATCTGCACAGGTTCGCCCGACCGTGCGACGTTGGACAGCCGGATGTTGAGCTGGTGTACCGCGATCCGGAACAATGGTGTTGAGCTTTATACTGTTGCAGTGAACGTATCCGATCCGACAGCAGTTTCGCTCTTGGCAACCTGCGCCGGGGACGCATCACGGGCATTTAGCGTTGACGCGGGCCAGTTGGGCACGGCGTTTACCCAAATCGCCAAAGATGCCTTCCGCTTACGGATTAAAGAATAGAGTTTTCGACCCAGCCAAAAGCTGAATGGATCAGGGCGGACCGAAAGGCCCGCCCTTTTTCATTTTCACTATTCGCCAAATACGGCCAAGAAGGCGTTTTCGCCGCCACGTGTAACAAGGGCGATAATTGCGCGTGGGTTTGAGGCAAGGAATTGGCGAGCTGCCTCCGTGGTGGTGATATTGCCGGCATTGATCCGCGTAATGATATCGCCGACCGCGATGTTTTGCGCGGCCGCAGGCGAGCCTGCTTGAACCGCAACCACCCTGAGACCGGCTGGATTGCCTTCGAGTTGGGCACCAAACATGACTACCGGGCCACTTGTCGGTGTTGGCGGAGGCTTTGGCGCTGTGGGTGGTCGTTCGGTTGCTTGTTCGGCGCGAACGCGAACTTTGGCCTCAAAAGCCTTGCCGTCCCGAAGGCCCGCAAGGCGGATTTCGGTTCCCGCGCTTACCGTCCCTAGATAATTTCGGAGATCGCGTGAGGCCCGCAGTGGGCGCCCGTCGGCCATCGTCAACACATCACCAACCTTAATCCCGCCGAGTGCACCGGGCCCCCCAGCGGCGACCTCCGTTACGAAGGCACCGCGCACGGTATCGGCAATCCCAGAGGCGCCCGCGAGGTCTGGTGTGAAATCACGTGTAGTTATGGCAATGCGGCCACGGCGGACTTCGCCATGATCAACAATTTCACGCATGACGAACAAAGCATCATCGATCGGGACGGCAAAGCCGATGCCGACATTGCCACCGCGTTCGCTGGCTTGGCGAATGGCCGTGTTGATGCCGATAAGGCGTCCGCGCGTGTCTAGGAGGGGGCCGCCGGAATTGCCGGAGTTTATTGGCGCGTCCGTTTGAAGATAGGTGCCGATTTCATTGTCGTCGCGGTCGCGGCCAAGCCCAGAAATCACCCCGACAGTAACGGTTTGGTCCAGCGCAAAGGGGTATCCCACGGCAATGGCGACATCGCCGACGCGAATGTCATCGGTTCGGCCCGTGGGAACGGCTTTGAGACCGCGCAACGCGACGCGAATAATGGCGATATCGGCAGCTTCATCCTTTCCGACAAGCTCGCCGCGAACGGAGCGGCCATCTGGAAAATCGACGCGCAAGCCCGTCAATTGGTCATCAGTGACGACGTGGTGGTTGGTGAGGATGAGGCCACGTTCTGCATCAATAACCACACCGGACCCGGATCCGATGGGGCCTGTGGAGCCATCGCGTTGCCGACCAAGCGCAACAATGCGCGGTATTGCCGGTAAGATCGGTGTGAGCACGCCGTTATAGCTGGCGACGCCACGGGCACGATCAATTTCTGGGCCGGTGGTTTGGCTAAGCGCGGGATGCCCAGCAGCCATAGTGAAAACAGTAGCGATGGCAGCGCTGGCGAGGTGGCGTTTCATAGAGCGGTAGTCTCCAAACAGAAAAGCAAGCTATTGGCCTTCGCCAACGAGTTCGAAAGGTGCCCACGAAGATGGATGGGCGAGAGTTGGGTCGGATTCATCGTCAATCAGGGAACGCATAGATCGCCGATAGGCTTCTGCTCGACCGATTTCCGGGTTTGCGTTCAGTATCTCGATGGCCGTCGTTGTAAGGCGCGCCGCAGCATCGTCTCGCACAGGCCAATGCGACACCAGCAGTGCGCGCGCTCCAGCAAAGAAGAAAGCGCGCGCGAGCCCAGAAAGGCCTTCGGCACCCGGCTTATCGCCAGCGGCCGTGTTGCAAGCGGATAGAACGACCCAATCGGCTGCAAGCCGAAGTTGGCTTATTTCTGATGCCGTGAGCAACCCGTCATCGGTCGGCGTCGCAATGGTAGGTGGCGTTAGCACAAGGGCAGGCTCGGCCAAGCCGCGTAATTCACCTGCGAGTAAGCCGTGCGTTGCAAAGGCGATTACGCGAACGTCGTCGAGCTTTGCGGCTCGAACGGCCGTTTCTGTAAAGGCATCGCCGATCGTGACGTCTTGATTTGGGGCTCTCAAAGCCGTCGCAAGCTTTTTCAGCTCAATCTCGGTTTGGGGCAGGGGTTCGAGCCGACGCACGGTTTCTACATCCGCAACGCCGCCACGAAAAAACGTACCTATACTGCGTGTTACGCTGGCCTCCTCAGAGGCTTCAGAGGCAGCCTTTATACCCGCTCGGCCAACCAAAGTCGGTGCGCCATAACCTTGGAAGGCGCGTTTTGCGCGCGCGCGCTCCTGGAAGGCTCTGAGTGCTTTCAACGATGCAACCGACGGCAAGACTGTGAGTGCGCGCGTGAGGCCAAGCCACTTGGTGCTTCTTAGGGCTTGGGCGTCGGCATCGTCGCCCGAGGGAGGCTCCGTTACCAATACACCGAGCGGCAAGGAGGTGAGGGGGCCGGAACTAACGACAATTAAGCGCGACTTGGTGCCAAGGGCTGCTTCGATAATGGGCGGAAACAAAGTGCGATACAATGTGAGCGCAGCATTGCGATCAAAGCCTTTGGCGCCTGACGAAATCTCCTCGCCATAATCACTTTCCGCTGCCCGCAAGCCGCCGCCAGTAGGGTCTAGCTGTCGGCGCAGCGCTGATACTTGGGCTGCAATTTCGGTTGAAGTCGCTGCTGCGCGATCCCACACAACCTCCTCACGCGTGACCAGCCAAATATAAGTGCCCTGTTGCGACACCATAAAGAATACGAGTGCCTCGTCTGGGCGGAGTAGCTTTTGAGTCTCTACGACCGTAAGCGGCTTAGGATTGGCTAGATCGGCATACTCAGGAAACTCACGCTCCAACCGGGCGTCTAAGGTCGAAATAGCAGCGTTTAGGCGTGACAGCTCGGTACGTGCGGCTTCAGCGCGCGCGGCACTACCAGTTTGCGATGAAGATAAGGCAGCAAGCAATTCTGCGTCTTTAGCTTGCCAAAGATCGACAAGATCTTGGCGCTCACGAACAACTTTTGCCAGTGTGTCGGTGCCAGCCGCAAAACGGGCGCCAACTTGGGCTAGGGCGCGGGCGGCGGCGGTTTGAACGGCCCATTGCCCGTTTTCATACGCTTCAGCCCGCAGACCCGCTTGGGCGATGACTTTGGCTTGGTTGACTGTGCGTGTTAGCGCATCGGTGTTTCTTGGGTCTGTGGCTTTCAACGTATTTGCTAGCGCAATCAAAGCCACAAAGTCAGCACGATTACGCGCGCCTTCAGACGGAACAAGGCTGGTAAAAAACTGAGCAATTGCGCCCAAATGGGCTTTCGCGCCGTTTATGTCACCGGTCATAACGGCGGGACTGACGGCCAAAATGCGGGCATCGACCTCCCTGAAAGACTGTAGAGTTGCAGATTCCGCCTGGGGCGCTAGCGGTGCTTTAGTAGGTGAAACGGGGGCTGCACTTGCTGCCTGAAAGGCAAACGCCAAGGCCAATAGCACTGCCAATCGAAGCGGTCTGTAGTAGCAAAAGGCTGGCCGTCGGCTCATTGCGAGGCCCGCAATATCTGACTACTGGCCAAAGCGAAGGCATTACTAACGGCGTACCGAAAATAGCCGCCATTGGCCGCTTCCTCATTTTCGCGGGCGTTATCTGCCAATAGGTCCACACGGTCGATGATGGCGACAGCGATACCGCGATAGTGGGAAAGCGCGTCGGCGTGGCGAGAAAGGAGTTGGCTCGTATAAGCAACGTTTCCATCAAATGCGATGGAAAGAGGGTGGTCAGGCCCAAATTGTGGAATCGTGCGATCCGTGGCCGACTGAAACAACGCTAACGCTGCTGTGAGTTTGCCTTGGGCACGAAGATTGGAAGCGAGGTTGTTTGTTGTCGTAGCGACATCTGGATGGCTTGCGCCTAAACTGCGGGTTCGCTCAGCCAGTATTCGGCGCAGGAGTGGTTCTGCTTCACTATGCTTGTTAGCGGATCCCAGTGCGACTGCAAGATTTCCTGCAATAACAAGTGTTTCTGGATGGTTGGGGCCTTGGGCGCTGCTCGCTGCCCTGAAAGCGCGGGTGAGGAGCGCGGCGGCTTCGGAGTATTTTTTTTGAGCCCGCAGAATGACGGCCAAATTGCTCATATTTCGGGTGGTTTCGACACCATTCTCGCCAAAGTTTTTGATGTTTATTGCGAGCGCAAGACGCAAAAAGGGCTCCGCCTCGGCTGACCTGCCAAGGTCGCTCAAATTGCTCGCAAGATTGCTGTAGCTGGTGGCAAGGTCAGGATGATTAGGCGGCAATATGGCTAGCCGGATGCGAAGCGCCTCGCGATGTTGGGTTTCGGCTTTGTGATATTGCCCCATCTTATCCAGAATAAAGCCCATATTGCTGATTGATCGCGCAACATTCTCAGACTGATCGCCTTCTTGAAGGCGGTAGATAGCCAATGCTTCTCGATAGAGCGTTTCCGCGACATCAAGTCGGCCTAGCGCGGCTTCATTTGTCGCTAGGTTGTTTTGCGCCTCGGCAAGTTTCACACGATTGACCTTCTCGGCTGATTTGCGAAGCTTGAGGACGCGACGGAAAACCGGATCCGCCTCGCGGTGTTTGCCAAGTCGGTGCAAGTAAAGCCCTAGCTCATTGCCGGCATCGGCTGCCAAGGAGTCATCGCCCGGCGATAATTGCGCCGCTAAGCCAAAAGCTTGCTGGTAGGCCGAGAGGGCAGGTTGGCTATCCCTTTTCCTGTCGAGCAAGCGAGCGAGCGCTAGCGCGCTTTGCAGAGTGGTAGCGCTGTTACCACGAACACGCCGATGGATTTCCAGAGCCTCGCGGAAGTCTACCTCAGCGGATTCAAGCTCGTTTTGCGCTGAAAACACCATGCCGCGCGCATTCAGAAGCGTTGCTAATAGTGGTTCGCCCTTAGGGCCCTCACGGCGCACTAAATCAATCGCCGGTGCTAAGAGTGCCAATGCCTTAGAGTGATCACCCGCAGAAAAATAACCACCCGCAAAACCAAGATCTCTTTCAGCGACAGAAAGCGGTGTTTCCTGCGTTTTTTGGGTTGGAGGCTCGGTTGAACTGGCAAACTGAGGCACACAGCTGAAAACGACGGTCAAAACCAACAGAGCGGTTGCCTTTAAGTGAACTGGCTCGCGTTGCGTTATTGTCATTGCGCGGGTTGTGGCGGCTTGACCCGCCACTGAAATGTAAACGCCCCTGCTTCACTGGCTTCTGCACCTGTTGGTGCGCTCGCTGAACGCGTTGCTACGCCACCAAATGCCGCGTCATTGAGAAGGTTTTGGAGGGCCGAAGTGGCACCGGCGCTCCGCGTCGTCGCGCCAAGGCTTGGTTGCGCCAAATAAGAGAAGTCTGCAGGCAAGGCCGCACGATCAGGCCGCTGAACCGCAATGAAAATCATCCGCTCGAGCCCGGTCGGGAGCGGATTGCCAGAGCGTACCGAGTAAGTGACAATGTTCATGCCAATAACACGCGGCTGTTCATTGGGCAGCAAGCGAAGGCCGTCATAAGGGCCGAGATAACCGATACCCGAGCCGCCATCGACATAAAGTGGCGTTACATCAATTGGCTTGTCGCCGGTGTTTGTGAGGCGAAAATATATTCGGTCGCAGTGGGTTAGCTCAATGGCATCAAGGCCGCCTGGGGCAATGTCGTCAAACGCCAAAGCGCCTTCTGGAATGATGTCGCGCGGTAGATCAGGACACCGCCGATCGTCTGGGGCTCTCGCTGTGGTGGGAAGCGGCTCCAAATTCGGCCGCCACAAATAGGCTTTAACAGCCAGTTTGCTTTCAACGGCGCTACCAAGAAGCTGGCTGGTCGCGCGCAAGAGATTTCGCGCCTTCGCCACCCTCCCGAGACGGTCCACCAACACGCGCTGTGCCACACTATCATCTAGTATTACACCCAGATCGAGCGATGGAGTCTTATCCCGACCGGATTTTGAGAAGGCACCATTGTCGGGAACGAACCAAAGCGCGTTGTCTTCAAATTTGAGGGCAAGATCGACATCCCGCGTTCCCAAAGGCAGCAAGGTTAGTGCTAGTCCTGGGGCCGCGGGGCCGCTTGGGTGGCCTAAGGCATTCAGGGCAGATTGAATGGCGCGTTCCGCTTCGGAACGCGGCTCTTGCGGTCGTGCCACACGCAAAGCCAAGGGCACACCACGTGCAGCAATCGAAGCGACGACGACACCATCGCTTGGCCACATGCTCTCAATGGCAGCGGGGGCACCGCCGAAGGCCGTAAACGACGCACTCGTTTCGGAAAGAGTGATCTTGTCCGCTTGCACATAGGCAAACGGTTCCTTCTCCTGCCCTACGACTGCAAGCGCGAAAACTGTCTGCGGAGTAATGCCATCCACAGCGCCAGCGGCGATGCTTATCGCACTGACGGCCCTGGTAACTTGGTAAAGTCCTTTGGGCCCACCACGACCACCGAAGAGGCCAGCATCGAGTTCGCCTTCAAAAAGCGGCACTGGGGCATCCGAGCCGATCTGCTCGTATCCCGCCATAATGCGAAAGGCCAGTTGACGATAACTGCTCATACCCCCCGAACGAAGCGCCTGCACCATATAGAACGTTAAAACGCCATGTGGCCGCTTGTTTTCAATGTCCTCGTAACCGCGTGGCAAGGCTCGTTGTAGAGCCAGTTCATCGGGATGCGCGGCATAGAATGCCACGTAGCCGCCATCCCCCGCACGGGCAGTCGGATTGATCAGCGCGTCTTGGTCCGGCACGGGCGCGCCACCTCCGGCGCTTCGAGTGGCCGGTCGATTGGCAAGAGCGGCCGCGCGCGCGCGATCAAGGGCTGCTTTCGGTACGCCTAGAACCGATGGTTCAACCTTCTTGGTGACGTCATCGGTGTTGACGCCGCCACTTCGCGTAAGCGTACCTGAATGGCAGGCATCGACCACAAGCCAGACGAATGCACCCTTCGCCCGGATAGCTTGAACTGCTACGCCTAACTCGTCATCGACCAGTGAGTTCTCGACGAGGCCAACAGTATCGTTCCATTTTCCAATATCCAGAGGCAGAAAGGTCTCGTTAAGGCCGTCTGCTTCTGGGTTTTTTGATGCGGCGGGGGAGACCTCTGGCTCTTGGCTGCCGTGGCCCGACATGTAGATCAACACGACGTCACCGGGCTTCGCCTCACCCGCGAGGCGAGCAAAAGCATCCATAATGGCTTTCTTGGTCGGCAATCCATCGGCTGGGCGTTTGATCCACGTTTTATCGAAGCCGTCGGCGAGTATGGTAATTGCCCGGTCGTCGACGCCAGCGACTTTTAACGCGTCAACCATCAAAGCGACGTCGTATTTTGGTCCGTCAAGCTGAAGTTCGGTGCCAACCGAAGCGACCGGATAATCCGACACCCCGATCAACAAGGCCCGAACCACAGGTGCCGCCTGAACATTATGGGCGGAAAATATCGCAAGACATGCGATCAAGCCGCAGAATAGATGAGAGAAAAAATTCTTCTCTTGCATGGCAATAAACCTTTGGATCTCTCCAGTTAGTAGGCTGTGGAGCCGTCGTTCGATTTAGTTCGTGAACAATTCAAAGGTTGATCCGGCTTTAGTGGGGTTTTTGATGCGGACGTAGAACGGTCCATTCGTCCTTGGTGTCCATGAGCATAGCCCCCTTTGGTCTGTCGCGGCCTCAGTGCAAACGGACCGGCCTTTCTCGTCCTGCACTGTCAACTCCAAGCTTTCGGTGGCCAGAAAAATTTCGGCCTTTTGTCCACGGTAGAAATTCAAGAGGAGGAGCTCGGTCGCCCCGCTGCGGACAGAACCCATGATAACGCTGGCTGGGCGGACGCCGACACGTCCTTTTGGGGCTGATGCGGTCGCTTCATCAATCATCGCGAGCAACACGCGGTCTCCTCCAGCATAAGTCCGCGCGTCCGCCAGGAGGCTGTCACTGGAAAGGGTGGGGGCGACCAGCGCTAACGATGAGGGCGGCGGCGCATTTCCAAGCACTTCCTCACGGCTCCTGCTGGTCCGTGTTTGCGTAGTGACACTGGAGCGCAGACGTGCCGCGGTGATGAGTGCTAGCGGGTCTTGGGACTCCCGACCATAACGTGCAAGTGAGCGAACAAGGGCGAGGCGATCAACGCTAGTCAAGCTCGCCGATGCCCGAGTAACCGATTGTGCCTGAACAACAGAACTGCCTGAAAAAATCGCGACAAGGCTCACAACAGTGGCGGTGCAAAACCTTGAAAGTTCCGGTGCCGAAGAAAGGCGCATAGTGATTGGCCCTACGACTCTTGAGCGTGAAAGTTTGCCCCCCAATTCATGCAACGAATTGAGGGGCGCCTTTGAAGGTTAAGGGGTTAATCCCTGTGCGTCTTAGTTGGTGACAATGGAGTATTGATTGTACACGCCACCCCAATTGCGGACGCGAATGGTGAAGTTACCAGTCCAGCGTGGGGTCCAAGCGCAGATCATGCGATCGGTTCCGTCAGTGTCAGAGCAGACCATGTTGCCGTTCTCGTCATAAACGAACAGGTCGAGGTCGGTATCACCGTCACCTTCAACATAGACAGCTGCACGTTCGGCCCCGCGGAAGGTTTCGGTGAAGCTATCTACCGCATTGGCACGCACGATCGTTGTTGAGCGCCCTGGACCACCAACACGACCTTTGCTCGCTGAAGCCTTTACATCGGCGATCATGGCTAGGATGACTTTATCGCCCTTTGCCAAGGCGGTGGCTTCTGCCAAGATTTGGTCAACCGTTAGAGCGGCGCCGGCCGTCTTTGTGGTGTCGGTCGGAGAGCCCGTTTCTACTTTCGTCCGCTCTTTGTCCGTCGTGCTTACGGATGCGCGGATGCGAGCGGCCGTAATCATCGCCAGAGGATCTTTGGTTTCACGCGCGATCGCCACCAAATCGCCCGAGGTTTTAAGCCGCTCGGCGGGTGTCGCGGTTGTTGATGTGCCTTTAGGCGCTTCGTTGGTGCCCGCACGCTCATAGGCATCGCCAGCTGGTGCTGCCTGAGCAAAAGCTGTGGCGCCTGTGAGTATGACTACACCGAGTGCTGCGCCAAGGATGAGTTTTGAAGACATCGTAAATTCCTTTTTCATTCGTCGCGGGCTGCATCACGGAGAATCCGTGGAGCCGTGTTTCGCCGCGGACGGCGTCTCTCCGATGGCCGCGTCGTGAGAAGAGGTTTAGCCGGTTGTTTTTCCCACCTCATCTTACGAACGCTGACAGGTTGGCCGCCGATCCTTTCCTTACAGCCCTTTTCAGGAAGGCCGAGGCGCATGGCATCATAGGGGCGGCATCGATCAACCCCCACTTGCGGAACAATATCGCGGCGCTGGTCAGGGGATCATCGATCCTTACGGGAAAGGTCAGTGGCGCTGTCGCGCGATGTTTCTTACGGGATAAGGAATGGAGGTGCATTGATGCGCAAATCTCTCATTCTTATGATGTTTATCGGGTTTTCAATCTCAGTTGCGCCAACTGGAATTGAAGCGCGGCAAAGGGCTAACACTGCACCCCAGCCAGGCCTTGGCGTGGCAATAGAGCGCGCCAATGCCGCCGTAGTTTTGATTGAAACAACGCGTCCCACCCCGGAAGCGCGAGGACGACGAATCGGTGGATCGGCCCGCCACGGTTCGGGCTTCTTTATCGATTCTCGCGGCTATATACTGACCAATCATCACGTGATCGCTGGGGCAAACTCCATCATGGTCACTCTTCACGGTGGCCAACGTTTCAGTGCTGCTTTAGTCGGCACTGATCCACGCACCGATATAGCCGTGTTGAAAATTGCAACGGAACGGGCTGTGCCGGTGCTTCAGTTCGCTAATGAGTTGCCTGCGTTAGCAGACCCCGTGGTGGCGCTTGGCTCTCCGCTCGATTTTCGATGGACTGCTACCTTTGGCCAAGTTTCGGGGCACGGGCGGGCGTATGACAGTGTCGATGGGGTAGACTATCTCCAACATGATGCCGCGTTAAACCCCGGCAATTCTGGCGGGCCACTTATTGATCAAGACGGCGACGTGATTGGGGTAAATACAGCAACACCACGCGAGACATTGTTTGATATTGGTATTGGGTTGGCAATTCCTGCTGCCCTTGCAAGCTCAATTTCGCGCGCGATCATAGCTGAGGGATTTGTTCGGCGCGGATGGTTGGGCCTTGATGTTCAGCCCGTGCGTGCGGATTTCTCTGCGGCTCTGGGTGCTGGGTCCGTTGAAGGCCTCGCTGTTGAAGCTTTGGCGCTCGCGAGCCCGGCGGCACTTGGCGGGCTGCAAATTGGGGATCTGATAACCTCTATTAATGGTAAACCCTGCCACAATGTGCGGGATTTGTCGAAACGGCTTTTGGCCTCAAAGCCAGCCGACATGGTTACTCTGGATGTTCAAAGAGGCGGTCGTGTGCTCAAATTTCGCATTAGTCTTGGGATGGAAGTTGCGGTTGCTCCAACCGCAGTCAGCGGCCCCCATCCTGAAAGCCCTGGATCAGAAACTACGCTCGAAACAGGTTTAGCATTCAGTGACGCGGTTAGTTGGAGCCGCGATGGCAGGCCTTCGGCGGCCATTATCGCTGCTGTTGCGCCGGGGTCGATTGCTGAGCAATTCGGCCTAAAAATAGGTGACGGCATTGTTGCGGTGAACCGAGCCCTAACCCCCGATGGCCCCGCGGCGGCAGGCGAGATCGCGACGGCGTCAGGCGCTTATCTGGCAATATTGGTTCGCCGAAAGGAAGGCGATCAGATCTATGTTCTTCTGCCTCGGACTGAAGCCGCCCTTGCAAGTCTTGAAGCAAGTGGCCAGTCAGAAGGTCCGCAGAGAGGATTCCTTTAATGCACATCCTTGCTATTGATGATGAGCCTGACGTGCTGGACGCTGTGGCAGCGGCTATTGAAGCGGCAGGATGGACCTGTGATCGCGCGAAAAGCGCTGAGATCGCCATGACTATGGCAGGCGCTAAACGATATGACGCCTTGGTTGTGGACCGGATGTTGCCAGATAGGGACGGGTTGGCATTGCTGGAAGCCCTGCGCAGTCTCGAAATTATGACCCCGGCTATTGTTCTGTCTAACCTTGGCCTCACGCGCCATCGCGTGGAGGGCTTGGAGGCCGGCGCGGATGACTACCTCGCCAAACCATTTGAAGCGGCGGAACTGCAGGCGCGCGTCCGAGCGGTTGTGCGACGTGCGAACCCGATGCCGCACCCGGAAGTGCATGTGCATGGCCTTCTCGAGATTCGAACAAAAGCGCGCACGGTTCATTGGGCCAATAAGCATGTTGACCTCAGCCCTAAGGAATTTGACATGCTACTGGTTTTCGCCCGGCACTATGGCGAGGTCGTGTCACGCCAGCAGCTCTGGAATGAGGCGTGGCCAGAATACCGTATCCCGCCGCAGGACAATGTTATTGACGTGAACCTATCGCGGCTCAGGGGAAAATTCGTCGATACTGTGAATACGTGTCCGGTTCAGACGATTCGCGGGCAGGGATTTGTACTTGTCGTTGAGTGACAAACCTCTGCAACTCCAACGCCAACGCTCTGCGATCATGCGGCTGGCATTGGGGTTTTCTGGCGGGATTGCTGTCCTGACGCTTGTTTTTGCTGCCACGATTTATTGGATCGTGGATCGCAATCTGGACGCATCAACCCAACGCGCTGTGATCGCCGATGCCATTGGCCTTCAAGACCGGTGGGCGGAGCAAAAAATCATAGGTCTGATGACCACGATTGCGGCGCGCTCAACGGTCGATGCGGGGGATGGTGTTTATCTCTTGGTCGACAAACAGGGCCAACCTCTTGCTGGAACGTTGATCGCATGGCCGCCGACCGTGAAGCAAGAAGCGGGCGATTATGTATTCTGGCTGCGCAACGCGGATGGCCGATTACAGCGCGTTTTCGGGCGTGTCCAAATGATGGCGGGTCTGTTCCCGCTCTTAGTTGGGCGGAAGATTGGCGACCAAGATGCCCTTCGTCAAAATTTGGTCACTGCTATTGTTTTTGGCGGTATGGCATTGGCGTTGGGGGCCTTAGGCCTCGGCGGCATCATTGGCAGGCAGACACTAGGACGTGCTCGCCGTATTGGTGAAGCCCTTCAAAAGGCGGGAAATGGTGACTTAGCCGCTCGTGCACCCGGCGGAAAATATAATGACGAGCTCGGCGTGCTTGCCTTGAGGGTCAACCGAACGCTTGATGATTTAGGTGTACTTGTTGAAAACTTGCGCACCGTTGCGGATCAAACGGCTCATGACCTTCGCGCGCCAATGGGGCGGCTATCAAGAGCCTTGCGCTTCGCGCAGGACGCGGAACCGGGCGAGGAGCAGGCGAGCGCCATTGAAACTGCTCGGGCCGAACTTGATCGCATTTTGAGCCTCTTGGATGGTTTGCTTGAGATAACGCATGCAGGGGCAGAAGGCCCGCAAGGCTTCGCAGCGGTCGACCTGGAGGAAGCGGCTTCAAAGGCAGTTGAGCTCTTTCGAGCCGTAGCTGAGGAGGCAGGCGTTTCCCTTGCGGTCAAAACGGAAGAAGCGGTCGTTGCGGGCGATGCGATGGCGCTGATGCGCGTTGCCGCCAATCTTCTGGACAATGCCATCAAGTTCACGCCAAGCGGCGGAACGATAAGGGTAACAACTGGAATTCAAGACAACATCGCCTTTCTCGAAGTGTCCGACACAGGCCCCGGAGTTCCACAGCGTGACCGCGAAGCAATTTTTGACCGCTTAAAGCGGTTGCCGCGCGATCGCGAGACGCCCGGCTTGGGGCTCGGGCTCGCGTGGGTCAAGGCGGCTGTCACACGCCACCGCGGCAACGTTAAAGCGCTACCTTGGGATCATGGCGCAGTGTTTCGGGTCGAGTTGCCGCGCGCCTAAACGGGCTTGTCGCCGATAATCGTAACGCGCTCCATTCGACGCACTGCAGGCCAATAGTCCGACGCTGCATAATGCTGGCTCGAGCGGTTGTCCCAAAAGGCGATTGAATTTTTCTGCCACCGGAAACGGCATTGGTACTCAGGAATTGCGGCTTGCGCATAAAGATGCCGCAACAGCGCCTCGGATTCAGATTTCTCCATCCCGACAATGTGTTGGGTGAAGGCTATATTGACGTAAATTGCCTTCCTGCCTGTTTCGGGGTGGGTTCGGATCACGGGGTGTTCGGCCGGTGGGTAAGCGCGATCAAAGGCAGCAATTTCGGATTCAGTTTGTCCCTGACTGCGCATCCGCTTCCGAAAGTGGGCGAAATCGTGAACGGCGGTAGCGCGCTCCACCTTTGCCTTGACCTCATCGCTAAGGCCTTCATAGGCCGCATACATATCGGCGAATAAGGTATCGCCGCCAACGGGTGGTATCTCCACGGCGCGGAGCACTGAGCCTAAAGATGGTTCGAGCCTCCATGTGACATCACTGTGCCACGCGTTTTCACGCCCGCGGCTTTCACGGTTGTGGGTGATGGCCAACACCTCGGGATAACCCGGTTTCGACGGTGCAAACGGGTGAACTTCAAGTTGGCCAAAAGCGCCAGCGAAGGCCAAGTGTTGCTCTGTTGTGATGTCTTGGTCGCGAAAGAACAATACCTTCCAGTCAAGTAAGGCTCGCCGAACCGCGCTCTTATTATGGTCAGATAACGGCTCGCGCAGGTCGATGCCAGCGACTTCCGCCCCGATGGTTGGCGTTAAAGGGGAAAGGGAAATCCCCGATTCGATCAAATTGCCTGCATATGCGTTCATTTGTCGGCTCCACCCAAAGTGTTGTTTTGAGTGGAGCCTATGACCTGTTTTTTGATCCGGCAATTGAAATTATGCCGATAATCCGCCTGCTATGCGTCGCGGAAGTTCCACTCACCATTGGCCGTAGGGCAGGCAATGTAGCGCTTGGTTTCAGTGCTGCCGTCTGCAACGGTGATAATTTGGTCAACGGTTCTGCAAGCGGGTTGCGCTAGGGCAGCATTGGCAACGCGAAATAGGTTTGAAGCCACATAGCCTTGGCCAACACCGTTGCGTCCAATCAAGAGCCAGTTCGTGCCTTGCACTTGGCCAAGCACATCAACAGTTTGGCCCGCGGCAATGCGACCAAGTACGCGGCTGGTCGTGCTCGGCGCCGCGCGCAGATTCACCGAAGAATTTGCGATGAATTTTGGAGGCGCACCAACATATCCCGAAGCGGGCTGAACATTGGATGCAAGGCGCAAGCCGCTCATTGAGATCGCTTGATAGGATTCCGCAGTTGTTCCACTGGCAGGGCCATTATAGGGGCCGACATTGACCTGCCCATAGGCGCCAGAATCCGGATTGCTCCAGCGTTGCGAGCTATTTTGTGCGAGCGCTGCTCGGGTTGCGGCTTCGGCTTTTTTCTGGTCGTCCTCTTGCATTTTGCAGCCAATATACTGGCCAGCGGTTGCCCCAATCGCCGCGCCCAGAACGGTTCCGAGTGTGCGGTCATTCTTTGATACACTGTTGCCGATCAGGCCCCCAACGACGGCGCCAGCGACAGCGCCAGTGGCCTGCTTGTCGCCTGAGGCCTTGCAGCTAAAGAGGCCGCCCAAGGGTGCTGCAGTGGCTTGGCCTGCGATCGCCATCGAAAGAGCAGCTGCAGCCAGAAATGTTGTTGTGCGCATCGAAGTCGTCGTCATCTTTTCCTCCTGCCGCGAACCGAGTCGGCGTGTCGTCAATAAACACAGTCTACATGAACACGGCATGACATTCTTGTTCGTTTTTGGTCATGTTCGGCGCTATCTCAAAATGGTGATCTAATCTGGCGCACCTGTGAAACGGTTTTGAGGCAGGTCTACGCTTTCGGATACGAAGCCATACAGCTAAGCTTACCTATTCAGGAATTTTGTATGCCGTCACGACCACTTTTGGGAATTATTGCTTGCAATAGGGCGGTTGGCGTGGAGACAGCCGCAGCCGTTATGCAGCGCTATGTGGTGGCCGCAGGGCGCTGGGTTGATGCCGATATCGTTCTGATCCCGTCGATTGAGGGCCTTCAAGGCGCTCGCGACGTGACGGCCCGTTTAGACGGGGTCCTACTGACGGGCAGCCCCTCCAATGTTCAGCCCGCGCGGTATGGTGATGATGGTTTAGGGGATGGCCCATTTGACATCGCACGTGACACGACTGCGTTGGCCCTTGTGGATGCTGTGATTGCCAATGGTTTGCCGCTCTGGGGCATATGTAGAGGTTTTCAGGAGCTCAATGTTGCCTTTGGAGGCTCGTTACGTCGCGATTGCGCAGGGCCCGATGCCACACTGAAACACCATGCGCCTGACGAGTGGGGCTTCAACGAGCTGTTTGACTGGTGGCACGATGTGAAGCTTGTCGAGGGTGGCCGTTTGGCGACTGCGTTTGGCAAAACAGCAATTCCAATCCGGTCTGTGCATTATCAAGGTGTTGCGCGGATAGGCGACGGCTTGACGCAAGAGGCATATGCTTCGGATGGTTTGGTGGAAGCCTTTACTGCGCAACCCGGCAGGGCTGATATTTTAGCCGTTCAATGGCACCCCGAGTGGCAGCCTGAAAAAGACATCAATAGCCAAATTTTCTTCCGTATGCTCGGCGATGCCATGCGCGCGCGCGCAGGCGCTTGAGGGCAAAGATTATGACTAACGCAACAAATGCCCGGCCAAACGACGATATTGCCGAGCTTCGCCGCCTTGATATTGCTCACCATTTGCCTGCGCAAGCTGATTGGCAGGTGATTGAGGACCTGGGTGGCAGTCGCATAATCACCCGCGCAGAAGGCTGCTTTGTGTGGGATGGTGATGGCAATCGGCTGCTAGATGGCATGGCCGGGCTCTGGTGCGTGGCAGTAGGCTATGGTCGCAAGGAACTCGCTGACGCCGCGCACGAGCAGATGTTGCAACTGCCATTTTATAATACGTTTTTCAAAACTGCGACGCCGCCGCCTATCCGCCTCGCCACCAAGATCGCCGAGAAATTGGGAGGCCAGCTTCAACACATCTTTTTCAACAATTCCGGTTCTGAAGCTAACGACACTGTCTTTCGTCTGGTTCGGCACTATTGGACTGTGAGGGAGAAACCAGAGCGCTCCGTTTTCATTGGCAGACGCAATGGCTATCACGGCTCTACTGTCGCGGGCGCATCGCTGGGCGGCATGAGTGCGATGCACAAACAGGGCGATCTGCCAATCCCCGGGATCGTGCACATCGACCAACCCTATTGGTACGGCGAAGGCGGTGATTGGGATGAAGCAGAGTTTGGCCTAAGCTGCGCGCGGCTCCTTGAGGAGAAGATCCTCGAAATTGGCGCAGACAAAGTGGCAGCCTTTATTGCCGAGCCCGTTCAGGGGGCTGGCGGCGTTATCATTCCACCCGAAACCTATTGGCCAGAAATTGAGCGAATTTGCCGCAAATACGGCGTTCTTTTGGTTGCGGACGAGGTCATTTGCGGTTTTGGCCGTCTTGGTGCGTGGTTTGGTCATCAGCGCTTTGGCTTTTCGCCCGATATCGTTTCGATGGCCAAGGGGCTTTCGTCAGGCTACCTCCCCATTTCGGCGACGGCGGTTTCGACAGAGATAGTCAAATCCTTAAAAACTGGAGGGGAATTCGTTCATGGCTTCACCTATTCGGGCCACCCTGTTTGCGCCGCTGTAGCTCTAGCGAACCTCGAGATTATTGAGAGCGAAGGCTTGGTAGAGCGCGTCCGCGACGATATTGGCCCATATTTTGAAGCGGCATTGGCAAGCCTTGCCAATCACCCCCTTGTCGGACAAGTCCGGTCGATGGGCCTCATCGGCGCGGTGGAAATCGTAGAAGATAAAGCCACGCGCGCTCGGTTTGGCGGTAAAGAAGGCACAGCAGGGCCAGCGGTAAGGGACCAATGCATTGCACGCGGCCTGATGGTCCGCGCGGTTCGGGATACCATCGTGATGTCACCGCCACTCATTATATCGCGCGATGAGGTCGATTTGTTGGTGTCTACGCTTCGAGCTGGGCTTGATGCCGCATTGCCGAGCCTTCGCCTTACGCCAAAGGCTGCATGACCATGGCACGCGCGACGCTCAGCGAACTTGAAGGCTATCTCGCAGCGAACCCACAGACCCGTCACATTGATGGCATTGTTTTTGACTCCAACGGCATACCCTTCGGCAAGCGTGTGCCGCTCGATGATGCAAAGAAGCTGTTCACCGACGGTATCCGGCTTTCACCTGCAAATCTGGTTTATGACGGTCGCGGCCAAGGGCGTGCGGTAGGGGGCATTGGCGTAACGGATGGCGACCCCGATGCTGCGGCTTATCCTGTTTCAGGTACATTGGTGCCCGTGCCGTGGATTGAGAGCGGCGGCGCTCAGGTTTTGTTAGGCCTCGAAGACGGCGATCGTGGTGGCCCGCTCTGGTTTGACCCGCGTGCGATCCTGATTGGCGTACTGGACAAGTTCGCTGCGCTCGGGCTCACACCAGTGGTAGCCTGCGAGTACGAATTTTACTTGATCGACAAACGAGGCGAGGCCGATGAAATGGTGCCCGCGCGGACGCCACGAACAGGAGCGGAGCGCCTTGCAGACGGGTGTTTATGGATTGAAAAGATGGATGATTTCAGTGATGTTCTCACTGCGATCGAGGATGGCTGTCGAGCGCAGGGTCTGCCTGTCGGTGCGACAACGGCGGAATACTCATCCACCCAATTTGAGATCAACCTCAATCATAAACCCGATGCGCTCCGCGCCGCCGACGACGCCCTCATGATGCGGCGCGCCGTTCGTGGCATTGCGCGCGCAAAAGGTATGGATGCAACTTTTATGGCCAAGCCATTCCTAAACGGGGCGGGATCTGGCTTGCATGTGCATGTGAGTGTGGCCGATAAAGAAGGTAACATTTTCGACGAGCGACGTGTCGAGGGTACCGAAAAGCTGCACTCTGCTGTTGCCGGTCTGCAGGCCACTGCTTCAGACATGATGCTGGCCTTTGCGCCCAATCTGAACTCTTATCGTCGCTATCAACCAGGCGTATTTGCGCCCATGAAGCCCGACTGGGCCGAAGATGATCGCCGTGTGTCATTTCGTATCCCTCGCCAAGGAGGTGCTGGGCGGCGCGTCGAGCATCGCATCGCGGGCGCTGACGCCAACCCATACCTCGTGCTCGCGGGCATATTGAGCGGCATTTTGGATGGGATTGAGCGTAGACTTGTTCCGACTTCGCCAGGCCCACGTGACGATGGCGCACCGCCGCCAAGGCTCTGGACAGCGCTACCAGCGTTTAGAGGCTCGTTCTTTGCTGAGAGGGTATTTGGCCCGTTTCGCGATATTTGGGCGGACCTGCGCGAGATCGAAGCCGAAGCGGTATTGGAAGGTGCTCATCCCCAAGAGCAAGCTTGGTATGGGTGAGATGCCTTTCCCAACGTCATTGCTGACAGAGCCAGTGCATCGTGCCATCTTTAGGCAAAAGCAGTATGATTGATCTTCGGAGGAAAGCACTATGGACGATATGAGCAGCACCCGCGCCCAAACTTACACCTGCTTTGATGTGGCCCTTGAGAACAAAGTCGCCAACATCACGCTAAACCGGCCCGATGCCATGAACGCGATGAACCGCGCGTTTTGGAATGAGCTGCCAGCCATAGTGAACGACATAAATGACAACGCCCGCGCCCGCGCCATTGTCATTTCCTCGACCGGTAAGCATTTTTCCGCTGGCATGGAGCTGTCGGTATTCACCAGCGGTGAAGGCACCACCGGCCGGGCAACAGAGGCCGATGCACATACACGGGCTGAAAGCTTCCGCTATCACGTGCACCATTTGCAAGACACGTTTTCTTGCCTGGACAATGCGCGCATGCCGGTTATCGCAGCCATTCAAGGCGGTTGCATCGGTGGCGCGGTCGACATGGTTTCGGCCTGCGACATCCGCTATGCGACTGAAGATGCGTTCTTTTGCATTCAAGAAATCAACATCGGCATGACCGCCGATGTGGGCACTTTCCCGCGCCTGTGCGGCCTTATTCCGCAAGGATGGGTACGCGAGTTGGCCTATACGGGGCGTCGGCTCAGCGCGCAGAAGGCCAAGGAAATTGGGCTCGTCAATGAAGTATTCCCAACGCACGAAGCCATGATGGAGCACGTCAACGCAACCGCACTGGAGATCGCAGCCAAGGCTCCGCTTGCGGTCGCTGGCTCGAAGGTGATGATCAATTACGCGCGCGACCATACAATCCAAGACGGCTTAGACTATATCGCGGTCTGGCAAACTGGCATGTTCTCACCTGCCCATATGGGTGAGGCCTTTGCGGCGAAACAAGGCAAGCGTGACGCGCAATACCCAGACTTAGTTCCGCTGCGGAAACGTATGTAATTAGTATTGCTGATAAATCTGATAGATGAGGGGCGCTTTCCCGGCACGGAAAGCGCCCCTTAATCTTTGTATGATCTAATCATTTCTTCGTGGTCGGCAATTGAACGCGGGCCAAAAGGGAATGTGCGTTATGCCGAAAATTCGGCCGGGCAGTAGGTGGGTTTCGGCAGGGGCAATCGTGGGCGTAATTGGCGCCCTAGCTGGCGCGCTGCTTTGTTGCATCGCTCTGTGGTCAGTGAATGCATCCAACCGCTCCATTGTCCGATTTGAGAAGGCCCAAGCCCAGCTTCTGGTGCTGGAAGAGCGGTTAGCGGATTCTGCGCGCATGTTTGCAGCTACTGGCGAGATACCGTGGCGGTCACGCCATAAAGCTGACCGCAGCGCGATGACGGCCGCTCTCAACGAAGCATGGCTTGATGCCCCGAGTGCGCAGACCCGACGCCCTTTTGAACAGTTGAAGCATGCCAACCGAATGTTGGAGACCATCCAAACGAACGCCATAGCCAATGCGAGCGTTGGAGAGCGACCGCCGGCGCTGGATTCGCTTGTTTCCTCAGAGCATCAACTCTACAGCGACATGTTTGGGCGGAGCCTCGAAGAAACCGCGCGCGGCGTGGAGCAAATTTTACAGGAACGCTTACGCGCCTCCTATATCTTGTTTGGTATCGCCCTTTCCATTGGAATTGGGTGTTCTGCAGCGCTTTTGGTAATCTGGCGGCGGGTTGGGCAACATAACTTAAAGCAAGCACTCGCATTGGAAGCTGCCCGCGATGCTTTAGCGGAACATGCTGCTTCTCTCGAAGACCGGATTGTGGAGCGCACGGCCGATTTAGAGGCTGCAAAGCTTGCTGCCGAGCGTGCAGACCGCGCGAAGTCTGAGTTTCTTGCCTCAATGAGTCATGAAATCCGAACACCATTGAATGGTGTCCTTGGTATGGCGGACGCTTTGGCGAAGACCCCGTTGGATGAGCGCCAAGTCCGCATGATTGGCGTTATTCAAGAGTCTGGCGATACACTTTTGGCGTTGCTTAATGATGTGCTCGACCTTGCAAAAATCGAGTCCGGCCTACTGGAAATCGAAAATGTCGTTTTCTGCCTTGAAGATGCTGTCCGCTCAGCTGAATCGATCTTCACCACCCGCGCGCAGCAAAAGGGGCTGAGCTTTAGTGTGGCCATCGAGCCCGATGTCCATGGCCACTATTTGGGAGATCCAACCCGTCTGCGGCAGGTTCTGTATAACCTAGTCTCAAACGCGGTGAAGTTCACCGCGCAGGGCGAAGTGCGTGTGAAAGTATCCCGATCGACACTTGCCGATGGTAATGGTTGCGTTTCTTTCGCCGTATCCGACACGGGCATTGGGATAAGCGAAGAAGCCCGATCACGGCTGTTTCAAAAGTTTATGCAAGCCGATACTTCCACTACGCGCAACTTTGGCGGCACGGGCTTGGGTCTTGCGATTTGTAGCAGCCTCGTCTCCATGATGGGTGGCGAGATTATTGTGGAAACAGAAGTTGGGAAAGGCAGCGTCTTTAGCTTTGGCGTGCCGCTGCAAGGCGCAGCCGCTCCAAAAACAGTTAGTTTTGAAGCGAAACTGGAACAAGGCGTTGAGTTCGAGCCCTTTACCGACATTCGGGTGCTGGCGGCAGAGGATAATGCTCATAATCGCCTGGTGCTCAAACTGATGCTGGAGCCGCTTGGGATCAATCCAACATTCGTAGAAAACGGTCGCCTCGCGGTGGAGGCTTGGCAGCGTCAAGCCTATGATATTGTGTTAATGGATGTCCAAATGCCTGTGCTCAGCGGGCTCGATGCAACACGCGAGATACGGGCTCTAGAGGCCACTCAGCGGCGGTCCCGAACGCCAATAATAGCGCTCACGGCGAATGCGATGAACCAGCATGTGGTGCAATGCCGCGAAGCGGGGATGGATTTTCACGTATCGAAGCCAATCCAGCCCCAGAGGCTTTTTGCAGCCATTGAGAATGCGATGAATGCTGTTGAGGAGCCAGCCGCAGTGGTGGCCGCCTAATCGCCCTTCTCGAAAACGAATTGAGCGTGCAATATTTCGCGCTGTTTCTGATGCACGCAAACATATACGAAGGCGAGGGTGCGCGTTTTTCGGACTAGCGTTGCGTGGGCAACTAATTCATCTTCGCGACGCGCAGGCCCAATAAGTTGATTTGCTGCAGATACGCAGATGAACCCTTGTAAGGCGGGCAGCGATACCGCTGTTGCCTCTGCAAGGCTTATGGTCACGCCGCCGTGGGAAACGGGCCCGTCGCCGGCATGCCTGTGGTCGATTTGAACGCGGCCAAAACCATTCTGAATTTCGAGGCCAATAAAATCGGCGAACACTGCGTGCACGGTTCAAGCGCCCAAAATTTTCCAGACCCCAAGCGCTGACAGCAAACCGCGCTCATTACCGTCTGCGTTCCGCGTAAAAAGGCGACCAGAGATAAACACGATTGATCGTGTCCGCCGCGTAATTTCTCCTACGCCATAAACGGTCTCGCCCGCCGTAGCGGTGCCCAAAAAGTCTGCATTCAGGGAAACGGTGGTTGCACCTTCGCCCGACGGTGGAGTGAGGCAGCCATAAATGTTTTCAAGGATAACAGCCCACAGCATGGTGTCCATCAAGGCCATAAGCAGACCTCGGCTTGAGGCTCCGTCTGGCCCCATATGATGCGGCTCCAGCCGGAACCGCAGCATTTCTTGGGGTTTGCCATCGCAGACCAACCGTTCGACCGCCCCGATATATGCGGTGAAGCCATCATCAAACACGCGATGCCAAGCTTCGGAGGTTTCGATTACGTTCATTGCGCTTCCCTAGAACCCACTGTCGATAGGCTGGAAATGCCCGGCAGGTCAAAGTGGTTGATGCAGGTTGTTGTTGGGTACGCCTGCTTTCAAATCGGGAATCAAAAAAGGGCGAACCAGCGGGTTCGCCCTCAATGTTCAGACTGGAGCGCCGATTAGGCTTTCTTTGCCTTGGTGTTGCATTGAGTGAGCTTTGCCTCATCCAGAACTTTCTCGCCGGTTCCATACGCGGTTAGCGCACCGACCTGAGCAGCGAGATCAGCGCAATCGCGGGCTGAAGGCTTTTTAGAATCCATTTTTGCGGTGCATGTGTTGCCGACGCAATCCCATACTACGGACGCGGCGATCACATTATTCTTTGGGGTCGCAAGCGGGGCGGCAAGCTTTGCAACAAAAGTTGGCTTAACGGCAGCAAGCGCTGGCGCGGTGAAAGCAAAAACCGCAACGGTGGCGAGTGCGAGTGTGCGCATGGGGAGGCTCCTCAAGAAATCAGGCGACGCCAAAACACAAACATGACACTGGCGTCACCGAGCCTGTTAGCAGGTGCAATATGGGCTGTCTACAAAATTATGAACAAAAATCACTTTATTCACAATTTGTTTTTCGCACGAGTTTGTGAAGCCTCGCCGTTCTCGTACAGGCAGCTTACCCAGCGGAAATACTTTCGATTGCTGAGTTGAGAGTTATAGTTTCGCAAAGCCGAAAAAGTAGAGGGAGCGAGACATGGATTTTGCCATTCCAAAGGACATTCAAGATTATCTCGATGTGCTCGACGCGTTCATTGAGGCTGAAATCAAACCGCTGCAGGCGCAAGATGATAATGAACGGTTTTTCGATCACCGGCGTGAGAATGCACGTACAGATTGGGATAATGAAGGGTTGCCGCGCCACGATTGGGAGGTTTTGCTTCGAGAAGCTCGCAGGCGGGCCGATGCTGCTGGTCACCTACGTTATGCCTTGCCGAAGGAGTTCGGCGGGCAAGACGGCACAAATCTTGGCATGGCGATCATTCGCGAGCACCTCGCAGCAAAGGGGCTTGGATTGCATAATGACCTTCAGAACGAGCACTCCATTGTTGGAAACATGCCCGGCATCTTAATGCTGCGCGATTTTGGCACGCCTGAGCAACGCGAGACGCTTATCCCAGCGGCCTTTGAAGGCCGATATATTGCAACCTTTGGCCTAACCGAGCCCGATCACGGCTCTGACGCTACCTTCATGGAGACGACTGCCATCGCAGAAACCCGCGATGGCGTTTCTGGCTGGCGTATCAATGGCGAGAAAATGTGGACAACGGGCATGCATGTGGCCACCCATTGCATGTTGTTTGCGCGGACCTCCGGAAAAGATGGTGACGCATCAGGGATCACGTGCTTCCTCGTGCCTGCAAATGACCCTGGCGTTCGGATCGAGGAATATCTCTGGACGTTCAATATGCCGACGGACCATCCACGGGTCTCGTTTACAGATATTTGGGTCCCGGATTCGGCCATTTTCGGCCCCTTGGGCGGCGGGCTTTCGCTTGCACAGCATTTTGTGCACGAAAACCGAATTCGGCAGGCGGCATCCTCTCTCGGCGCGGCGGTTTTTTGCATCGAAGAGTCGATCAAATATGCCCGCGTTCGAAAGCCGTTTGGTGAAGCGCTGGCCAAAAACCAAGCCATCCAATTTCCTTTGGTGGAATTAGCGACGCAGTGCGAAATGTTGCGATTGCTCATTCGCAAAACCGCTTGGGAAATGGACCGCATGACGAAGCCCGAAGTTGAGAAGCGACTGTCGGATAAGGTCTCTATGTGCAATTATTGGGCGAACCGGCTGTGCTGCGAGGCGGCCGATCGCGCTATGCAAGTCCATGGTGGCATTGGCTATTCTCGTCATAAGCCGTTTGAGCATATCTATCGTCATCACCGCCGCTATCGTATTACAGAAGGGTCTGAGGAGATCCAAATCCGAAAAGTTGCTGCGTGGCTGTTTGGCTATATTGGCCCGCGTCGCAAAGAAATGGCCGAACTGGAAGCCGCCTATCAGGGCAATCAAATGGGTAAACGACCTTAGCGCGAAAGCATGAGTCGATGCCTCATGAGCGACACGCGCTGAATACGGGCGATTTTTCAGCGCGTTGTTCGCTTCGTTCTACTTTGCCCTTTTCTGGAATTTGGCTTTAGCCGGGGTCTCGTCGGTAATGCAGCGCTAGGCGGCATTGTTCGGATTGACCATGTGAGCCCAGCGAGAACCAAGAGCGCGGCGCACGAAGTAGCAAGCCCGCCATACGTGTCTGAAAAAGGCCCAGTCCAAAAATTGGGCGTAACGACATCAAGGTCAAAAAGAGGCGGTGATGCCAGCGGTCCAAAGCCGAAAAGGCGCGTTTCAGCCCATGTCCACAGGCCATGTGCCGTTCCTGCGGCCAATACGCCTGCACGCAATGCAACAAGCCCAAACCCAAGCCCGACGAGGAACGAGTTTAGAATGTGCATTGGGCTGGTATAGCCTTGAAAGAACTGCAGTAGCGTCCAGCCGAGCGCTGCAAACACAACGCCACCACGCACGCCAAATAGTGCAATCGCTGCTTCCTGAACGATGCCACGGAAAACAATCTCTTCCGCACAGCCGTGCAGTATCAAAGCGGGCACAAGTATGATGAGGGCAAAAACTGAGGCCACATCACGCGCATCAGGGCCAGCACCCGGGCCAATGGCGCCGCCAAATCCGGCAAGCGCTATCGCAAGGAAAGCAAGGCCTAAGCCACAAAGGGAACCAAGCCCGAGGCCGCCGTCAAAACCCAATCGATAGGGTGGCGCGTTGCGACGTCGCCAAAGCAGCATCAGGGCAATGGAAGGCACCAGAAACACAATCTCGCGAATTCCCGTCGCGCTTGCCATTGCCAGCGGCGCTTGGGGATCGCCCACCAACATAAAGGCTGCGATGCTTGAAGCGGGCCCCGCGCCAACAAGCAGTGCGAGGCCCAATAGGGTCCAACCATACAAGCTGAGAATCGCGCTGGTCGACGGCATAGGGCATTCTAGAACGCCCTTAGAGCGGGGGGGAGTCGATTACACGACTGGCAGCTTCGAGAGGGAGCAAGGCAGTCGATCGGGTCGCTTTTGGCGTGCCAAACCGGCTGACTGGACGGTTCTAGACTTAATCGTCGCTATCGTCGCTCGGCTGTGTTGCCATGGCTTTCGCCAAAACACCGGATCCAGCGCGGATGCGTTCTTCAATCGAGGCAGCCATATCTGGGTTCGCCTTCAAAAACTGGCGCGCATTTTCACGACCTTGCCCAATGCGAATGCTGTCGCATGAGAACCAAGAGCCTGACTTCTCAACAATCCCGGCCTTAACGCCCAAATCGATCAATTCGCCGACTTTGGAGATGCCTTCGCCGTAAAGAATGTCGAACTCGACTTGCTTGAAAGGAGGGGCGACTTTGTTTTTGACCACCTTTACGCGCGTCAAATTGCCAATCACGTCTTCCTTTTCCTTAATTTGGCCAATACGGCGAATATCAAGGCGAACCGACGCGTAGAACTTCAAGGCGTTGCCGCCGGTTGTGGTTTCGGGTGAACCAAACATCACGCCAATCTTCATGCGGATTTGGTTGATGAAGATGACCAGCGTGTTCGAGCGCGAAATTGATGCGGTAAGCTTGCGCAGAGCTTGGCTCATCAGGCGAGCTTGAAGGCCGGGCAGGCTATCGCCCATTTCACCTTCGATTTCCGCCTTAGGAGTGAGTGCCGCCACCGAATCAACGACCAATACATCAATCGCGCCGGACCGTACCAAAGTGTCAGTGATTTCGAGGGCTTGTTCGCCCGTGTCCGGCTGCGAAATCAGCAGATCATCCAGATCGACGCCCAGTTTCTGTGCGTAGACAGGATCAAGGGCATGCTCGGCATCAACGAATGCACAGACGCCACCGCTTTTCTGGGCTTCTGCAATCACATGCAGAGCAAGCGTTGTTTTCCCCGAGCTTTCAGGGCCGTAAATCTCAACAATGCGGCCTTTCGGCAAGCCTCCAATGCCTAAAGCAATGTCGAGCCCAATCGAGCCAGTCGAAATGCCCTCAATTTCATTGAGAACCCGTCCTTCGCCCATCCGCATGATCGAGCCTTTGCCAAAAGCCTTCTCGATCTGGGAGAGCGCTGATTCTAGAGCCTTTTCCTTGTCCATACCGCCTTGTTCCACCAACCGTAACGCGGCCTGAGACATATCCGCTCTCCCTTTTCACACGATTCCGAGCTCGCGATAGCTGCCCAACTGGACAGGGTTGTGCATGATATGTTCGCAGAACGCAAGGGGAACATTTAATGATATACGTCATATACGGTCGTATTCGTCAGAATGTGGATTTTTCAGGTGTCTTGGATACACGACACTCTCTGGGGTCGCACTCGACCCAAACCCCGTGTGCAGGCTAAACGGGTTTTATGGATCGCCTCATCATTGCCTCGGCCCAGCTAAACCCGTGTGTGGGGGACATTGCTGGCAACATCGCCCTTGCCAGAACCGCGCGCGTGAAGGCCGCCGAGAAGGGCGCTGACCTGTTGGTGCTGCCGGAACTGTTTGTGATCGGCTATCCACCTGAGGATTTGGTGTTGAAGCCGTCCGCCGTGTCTGACTGCCGCGCCGCTTTGGAGGCGATCGCCTCAGAAACCGATGACGGTGGCCCGGCCATCCTTATCGGCGTTCCATGGCTGGGTGATCAGGGACTGCATAATGCGGTGGCGCTGCTTGATGGCGGAAAAGTTCAGGCGCTGCGGTTCAAGCGTGAACTTCCAAACTACGCAGTATTTGATGAGAAACGTGTTTTTGTGCAGGGGCGCGATGCTGAGCCGATGCTTGTGCGTGGCGTGCCGATTGGCGTTCCGATTTGCGAGGATATCTGGTTTCCCGGGGTTTGTACGAACCTTCGCAAGCGTGGCGCGCAGCTTCTTATCGTTCCGAATGGTTCGCCTTATCGCCGCCAAGTGCCAGCCGAGCGCCTCGCCGTGGCGCGCGAGCGCGTGGCTGAAACGGGGCTCCCGCTGATCTATGTGAACCAGCTTGGCGGCCAAGATGAATTGGCATTCGATGGCGGTTCGTTTGCGCTCTCGGCTAGTGGCGAACTTGTCCAAACCCTGCCGCGCTTTGGTGAGGCGCTCTCGCTTGCGACATGGAAGCGTGTCGGCTCTACCCGTTGGGTATGCGAGGAAGCCGAGCTTTTGCCTCAGATCGAGGGTAACGAAGCCGATTATGCCGCCATGGTGCTGGCGCTCGGCGATTACGTAAACAAAAACCGGTTTCCCGGCGTTGTGTTGGGCCTATCGGGCGGGATCGACTCGGCAATTACGGCGGCGGTCGCGGTCGATGCGCTTGGGGCAGAGCGTGTGCATTGCGTGATGATGCCTTCGCGCTACACCAGCCAAGAAAGCCTAGACGATGCGTTGGGCGTGGCCACGTTCCTAGGCGTGCGGCTCACCACCATCGATATTGAGCCCGCCGTTTCGGCCTATGGCGCGATGCTTAGCCCACTGTTTGCTGACACGAAGCCAGACATCACCGAGGAAAACATCCAATCCCGTGCCCGTGCGGTAACGTTGATGGCGCTTTCCAACAAATTCGGCGCGATGGTGCTGACAACGGGCAACAAATCCGAAATGGCGGTCGGCTATGCGACGCTCTATGGCGATATGTGCGGCGGCTATAATGTGTTGAAAGACCTCTATAAAACTGAGGTGTTTGCCCTGTCGCGCTGGCGCAACGCTAACAAACCCCAAGGCGCGCTTGGCCCCGATGGCATGGTGATGCCGGTGCGTGTGATCGACAAGCCGCCAACCGCCGAACTGCGCGCCAACCAGACAGACCAAGACAGCCTGCCGCCTTATGAAGCCCTCGACGACATGCTGCGCGGCCTCGTTGATCATGAAGAGGACGTAGACGCCTTAGTCGCGCGCGGCCACGCGCCCGAATCGGTCCGCCGTATCCAAAACCTGCTCTACATCGCCGAATACAAGCGCCGCCAAGCCCCGCCCGGCGTGAAAATCGGTGGCAAGAATTTTGGTCGGGACCGCCGCTATCCGATTACCAATCGGTATCGCGATGGGGTTTGAGGGAGCTCCAGCTAATGTTGCTACTGAAAAACGATGCTAAAACTATCAAAAGATAGCTGGGTTTTCCTTATTGCTATTTCTTTTAACAGAGAGCCAGCCGCCATTTCTACCTCCGATATTTTTTTTCACTCTTCGGGCCTATTAGTACTTCGCGGAGTAGTATATTTTCATCAAAAGTACGAAAATAGAACCCATTTTCAAGCATAATTTCGCTCAAATTCATGAAAACACGATGCTCTTTTTCGTATTTCCAATGTTCGAATTTTGTTGTAAGAATCTTGTAAATTGTCTTTTCCTGGTCTGCAAAACTTCTAGCAAAAAAATTTTCTATCATCGCGCGATGATTAACATAATTTACATCATTTTCTTCATTATATTCGATGTCAAATCCGAGACAAATCCCCCTATGTCGATCTGCATAGTGGCTCCACTGTACAGGATTATCATAACATTTGCTGAAACAAATCATACCAATTTTCGACAAGTAGTTTTCCTTAAGACTTTGGAATAAATATTGATCTCTCGATAATTGGAATTGTATTGCATTTAACTCAAACGGATCATTTATCTTGTCAAAAGTGGAAACCTTAAGCCTTCGCTTCCAAAGGTCGTCCAATCCATGTTCCGCACTGAGAAAATGATAAACGCGCATTGTTTTTCTCTCATCGGTTCTAGTTGCGGATTTGATCAAACCAGCGCGGCGATCAAACTCTTCCACTTCCCACATTCTTCAACGCCTCACGAACCGTCAGTGGTGACAGTTTGGTTCTGTTTTCCGAAACAAAACCCTGCACAGCCGCCGCCTCTACCCACGCATAATCTCGCAGTGCCCAGCCTATCGCTTTGCGGATGAAAAACTGATCACTATCAGCATGATCAAGTGCTAACTTGAACAAGATTGCGGGATCGGTATCCCGCTTCCAGCCATTCTGATGCAAGATCGCCAAGCGGTTGACCCAGAAGTTCGGATGTTCGCTCCAGCGCCAAACGATGTCACGCAGGTTCGGGTTGCGATGCAAGATATCGCTGGCGATACCGGCAAATACGTCGACGCTATCCCACCAAGTTTTGGTCTGCGTGAAGGCCTCGACCTGATCCAGTGTCATCGCGGCGTCCAGCTTCTTAGCGGCGCGTTCCAATATGTCCAGTGCGGTGTAGTGAAACTCGCGTTCCTCTAGCGCCCACAAAGATGCAAAAATTGCCGGCACGTCGTAAGGGCTTGGCTTTGGAAGCGCTTTGAGGGCCGCACGGCGTGGCGTGCTCGGTATGCCAAGAAACGGGAAATGGTCCTTCATATAGGCCGTCATCGCCACGGCACGCCCTGAATCGGCCAGCGGGCGCAGTGCAGCTTCAACACTTTGGACGTATTGCTCAGCGGAGGTCATTCGAAATCCTGAGTTCGTCTTCTTTCAGCGCGCGCCGCGCCGATGATCCTTGCCAAATCCAGTGCCGAAACTATCAAACTTGCCCGGTGCCAATCCTAACCCGCCTCGCGCATGGAGGCAGCCGCCTCAGCAATCGCGCGCGCGGTTTTATAGTCCGCCTTGCCATTGCTGGCGCGCAGGGCCTGGTCGGTTGCAAAGAGGCGCTTGGGCGTTTTGTACCCCGCCAAGGTGGTCCGCACATGGGCGCAAATCGCGGCTTCGTCCAATGTCGCACCATCCTCAAGCTGCACAACGCCGGTTACAGATTGGCCCCAACGCTCGTCGGGCAGGCCGATTACCAGCGCGTCGGCAATGGCGGGGTGCGTTTTCAGCGCCTCCTCGACTTCCTCAGGGAACACTTTTTCACCCGCCGTGTTGATGCAGGCGCTGCCACGGCCCAATAGGGTGAGAGAGCCATCAGCTTCCACCACGCACCAATCGCCGGGAATCGAATAGCGCACGCCATTGATCACGCGGAAGGTGCGGGCCGATTTTTCCGCGTCTTTATAATAGCCAAGCGGGTTTGGCGGCCCGATCGCCACGATGCCGTGAACGCCGGAGCCCGGCAGAACCGGGTTATCGTCCGCATCAAACACGCGGCAGCGATCACCGAGCATGAATTTGGCGGTGGCGATCTCCACGCCTTTAGCCATCACCGACGTGCCCATGCCCAAGGCTTCAGAGGATGAGAACGCGTCATTGAGGATGGCGTTTGGCATAAACTCAAGCAGGCCGTTTTTGACCTCAAGGCTCCACATCACGCCCGACGAGGTGATCGCGGCAATGCTCGACACATCGTATTTGCCGGGATTGTCGCGCAGGGCGTTTAGAATCGGGCGGCCAAACGCGTCGCCTACGATGACCAGAAGCGTAGGCCGCGTGGCGTGAATGGCTTCGAGCAGCTCAATGGGATCAAAGGTCGGGCTTTCCAGTGTGACCACGCAGCCGCCCGCCATCATCACCGCCATCGACGTCAAAAGCCCCGTGCCGTGCATCAGCGGCGGGGCCGGCAGGATGCGGCCTTGCGGGCCTGCGACGCTGAGAAACGCCTTCAATTCTTCAATGGTTTCCGGCACGGGGCCAAGCTTGCGTCCGGCTTGCAGCGTGATTTCGCGCAAATCGCCATGGGTCCACATCACGCCCTTCGGCATCCCTGTGGTGCCACCGGTATAGATGAAAAACTCATCGTCTGGAGAGCGCTCCATCACCACGCGCGCGCCATTTCCGGCCTCGGCAATCGCAGCAAACGACTGGGCGCCGGGCACCACGGGCGCGCCATCACCCACCTCCACCCACAGCTTCACCAACGGCAAGGTCGGCGCAATCTCAGCGACAATGGCGGCAAACTCGCGGCCATAAACCACTACAGTCGCGTCAGCATTATCAAGGATATAGGCCACCTCGTGGGCGGTGTAGCGATAATTGACGTTGACGTGGGTGAGCCGCGCCTTCCAGCCCGCCGCCACCGAAATCAAATATTCAGGGCAATTGCGTAGGTAGAACGCAATTTTTTCGCCGGGCTTGGCTCCCTTGGCGATGCAGGCTTGGGCGAGATTAGTGCTGGACCGTGCCGCCTCGCGCCACGAAACAACCCGCGCGCCATGAATGAAGGCAGGCGCATCAGGCGGGATAACGTCCTCTACCGCCTCAACAATATCGCCAAAGTTCCACCCCATCGCGCTCGCTCCCCGTGTGCCCGGTTATCGTGTGGGCTTGGGGGCAGTGTCGGGTATGGAGGGCGGATTGCCAAGGGGCGTGGGGTCGTCGAGTGTGTCGGTGGATCCGGCAATAATGTTTTGAAGAAGTCGACGTTTCTTCTGCCCAAAATTCTAACCATATTAGAACGGGATATAATCCCGCTGGTATTGACGTGGTGGGAATAGGCATCGTGAAAGTGCAGAAGCGCTGTAACTCGGAGCTTCGCTCCGTCAAACTGCACCATGTTTACGATATCATATGTCCTTAGGACATATGATATCGTAAACATCTCAAGTTGTCAAGGCTAATGCGTTTTCCGCGGTTACGTTATAAGTCAAATTTGACATTTCCTTATGCGTCCTATACCCTATGTCCTAAGGACATAGGGTATAGGACGCAAATACAAAAATGAATGTTCTTCACCCTTTTCAGCAACGCAAACGGACCACTCGGGTCGCTGAGGCGCTTGCGCTTGCGCTTTCAAGACAGCCAAAGCTTGTGCTTTCCAACTATGATCTTTTTAGAGAGCTGTGGAACATCTACAAGAACGGTACAGCAAAATATCTGCGTGGTGAGACCCCTAGTCGCGAGCTGTTCCGCCGGACACGTAGCCTGTTGCGAAGTGAAGGAATAATTCGCCAAGACAATGACTATGGCTCGCATTGGCGGCTGCTTGACAGGCCAGATGCGCCGGCTGAGGATGTGGTGTGCATCGTCGATCCATTTTGCCATATCGCCCACCTGTCAGCATTACAGCGTTACGGACTAACCAACAGGCGTCCTGAGCATTTGCTGCTGGTCGAACCAATTCCGGTGTTGCGAAGAAGGCTTGTCAGGAAGGTGATGGAGCATGATTATGGTGAAATCCTCGAAGCCCCCTTTATCGATATCGAACCAGCTAAGGCCGTGTCGCATCCGCAAACCGTTCGCGGAAGGTCGATTTCGATCAATACAACCAAGTTTTCCACTGACAGTATACAGATAAAGGGGAGTTTTTCTCGAATCGCTACGATTGGCCAGACTTTTTTGGACACGCTGGAGAGCCCTGATTTGAGCGGTGGAATGTCTCATGTCCTCGACATTTGGGCGGAACATGCCGTTGTGTATCTCGAAGAAATTATTGAGCGCGTCACACGCGCCGAGAAAGGAATTTGGAAAGTTCGTGCAGGCTATATTTTGGAGCAGCACGTCGGCATTTGCGATCAACGCATTGCTGCGTGGGCAAATTTCGCCCAACGCGGATCCAGTCGCGTCCTCGATCCCGGCAAGCCGTTTGCACCCTTCTTTTCAGAACGATGGATGCTTTCGTTAAATGTCTGAAACTGGCGAGATAGGCAAACGGATCGCTGTTGATATTAGCGAGTGGATCGAAAAGGCAAAGGCCGACCCTAAGGCGTATCTCGAGCGTCAGGTCACTGAAATCTTCCTTGCCGCGCTAGCCATGACCAAGCCCTTCGCCAACGAAATATTCCTAAAGGGCGGGATCTTAATGGGTGTTGTGTACAAAAGCCCTCGTCAAACAGGCGACGTCGACTTCACAGCCATCAGCGAGCCGAGCAAAGAAGTCGCTGAGGCACTCAAAATTGAACTAAACAATGCTTTCCCACGAGCAGCAGCAAAACTTGGCTATCCAGACTTCTTGTGCAGCGTCCAATCGTCGAAATACGAGCCGAGTGCAAAATTATTTGCTAAAGCCACGGGCCCACTCCTTGCGTTGCACGTCGGGTATGCAAAACGGGGCTCTCCGCAGGAGCCGCATTTCCGCAGAGGAGCAGCAATTGATGTGCTTGACGTGGATATCGCGTTTCGCGAGCCGGTGAACGCCATCCAAATAGTGCATCTCGGCCATCAGGGAGTGACGGTCCGTGCTTACTCGTTGAAGGACCTAATCGCAGAAAAATTGCGCGCGTTGCTTCAGCAACCTCAACGCAACCGCAACCGACGTCAGGATGTTTATGACATTGCTTGCTTACTACGACGGTTCCAGCTCGACACGGACGAATGCGCTCATCTCCTCTTGCTGTTGCAGGAGAAATGCCGAGCACGCGATTTAGAACCGAGTCGCGAGGCGTTGGGCCACAAGGACGTTAGAGACCGCGCAGCAAAGGATTGGAACAGCCTTCGGCTTGAACTTGAGGAGCTTCCGGAATTCGATGATTGTTTCGAGATAGTGAACGGCTTCTATCGCTCACTGCCTTGGAATTGAGCAAGAAATAAAGTGAACGTGTGATCTGTAGTTGCCCTCAGTCATGCAATAGCAGTCTCGCCTGAGGTTAAATAGGGCGGTGACATTCCCTCGCATTTTGGGACTGTCCAATGCGTGATCTTAACGCAAAGTTCGCCAAAGTGGACCGATGGCAGCTACCGGTTCCTCCAATACATTGGCTGTGAATTGAAATGCGAACAATGCTTTTGATTGAAATGCACTCAAGTGAGTTTTCGTATTCAAAAACTTCATATCGAAAGCCACCCACCACCCCCGAAAACTTGCCCCCATCCCCCCGCAGCGGCTAGGTGTCTCCCCTACCGCGACTCGATGCCCACCTAACCCCGGAGCCCGCCCTTGCTCGTTTTTCAGTTTCCCGGTCAGGGTAGCCAATCCGTCGGTATGGGCCGCGATATCGCAGGTGCGTTTCCCGCTGCGCAGGCTGTTTTTGACGCGGTAGAGGAAGCGCTTGGGGAGAAGCTTTCGGCGTTGATATGGGAAGGGGCGGCGGAGGAATTGACGCTGACACACAACGCCCAGCCCGCATTGATGGCGATGAGCTTGGCCGTGATGGCGGCGTTAGACGAAGGGTTTGGCATCAAGGTGGGGCAGGCAGCTTATGTGGCGGGCCATAGCCTCGGAGAATACTCGGCTTTGGCAGCGGCGGGTGCGATTTCGGTGGCCGATGCCGCCAAACTCTTGCGCTTGCGCGGTCAAGCGATGCAGCGCGCGGTGGCGCCCGGCATTGGCGCGATGGCGGCGTTGCTTGGGGCGAGTATGGAGCAGGCTGAAGCGGCAGTGGCCGCTGGTGCGGCGCACGGCATCGTGGTGGTCGCCAATGATAACGCCGAAGGCCAAATCGTGATTTCGGGCGAGAAGGCCGCCGTCGAGGCAGCCCTTGTAGCCGCCAAGGAGGGCGGGGTTCGCAAGGCAATGAGCCTGCCGGTCTCGGCCCCATTCCATTGCCCCTTAATGGCCCCAGCTGCCGAGGAAATGCGCGCGGCGCTGGCAGGCGCAAGTTTCCACCCGCCAAGCGTGCCGGTCGTCGCCAATGTTACAGTCGCCCCGGTTAGCGATCCTGCCACCATCAAGGATTTGCTGGTGCAGCAGGTAACGGGGCGTGTGCGCTGGCGCGAAACGGTGAATTGGCTGGCGGGGCAGGGCGTTACTGATTTTGTTGAGGTGGGCGCGGGTAAGGTGCTAACAGGCGTTTCCAAGCGAGCAGCGCCCGACGCGCGCTCGATAGCGCTCAACACGCCTGCCGATCTGGAAGCCTTCGCTGCCAGCCTGAACGCCTAAAGGAAAACACCATGTTTGATCTAACCGGAAAGACCGCTTTGGTAACCGGCGCCACGGGCGGCATTGGCGGTGCGGTGGCGCGCGCTCTGGCGGCGCAAGGCGCAAAAGTGGCGCTATCGGGCACGCGGGCCGAAGTGCTCGAGGCGATGGCGGCTGAGATCCCCGGTTCGGTGGCTCTGCCCTGCAATTTGAGCGACACAGCGGCTGTTGACGCTTTACCCGGCCAAGCCGAGGCGGCTTTGGGTGGTCTCGACATTTTAGTGTCGAACGCGGGCGTGACGCGCGATGGTTTGCTGATGCGCATGAAGGATGAGGATTGGGAGCAAGTGCTCGCCCTTAATCTCGGTGCGTTCTTCCGGCTATCGCGGGCGGCCTCCAAAGGCATGATGAAGCGCCGCAGCGGCCGCATCATCGGCATTACATCGGTCGTCGGTGTAACGGGCAATCCGGGGCAAACCAATTATGCGGCTTCAAAGGCGGGCATGATCGGATTTGCGAAATCCTTGGCGCAAGAAATTGCCAGCCGAAACGTAACCGTGAATTGCGTGGCACCGGGCTTTATTGCGTCACCCATGACAGATGCGCTAACCGACGCGCAGAAAGAAGGCATCACCGGACGGATTCCGGCGGGGCGGCTAGGGCAGGGCGCAGATATCGCGGCTGCCATTGTGTATCTGGCGTCAGACGAAGGCGCTTACGTTACCGGCCAGACCTTGCATGTGAATGGCGGCATGGCGATGATCTGATTGAGACCTTGAGGCTTCTCGGCCATAAGGAAACATGTTACCCCTCCGCAGCCCCGTAAGAAGGGCTGGGTTTTTGGCGAGTTTACTCGTCTTTTCAGATGCTTGACTGGCATCTTACAGGTTGTGAGAAACGAATATGTCCGACGTTTTTGATCGCGTTAAAAAGATCGTTATCGAGCAGCTCAACGCTGATCCTGAAAAAGTGGTCGAAAAGGCCAGCTTCATTGACGATCTCGGCGCGGACAGCCTCGACACTGTTGAGCTGGTTATGGCGTTCGAAGAAGAATTCAACATTGAGATTCCAGACGATGCGGCTGAAACCATTCAGACCGTGGCGGCTGCGGTGAAGTTCATCACCGAAAAGACGGCCTGAGCACGCCCTCGCTTATGACTGCGCGTCGTCGCGTCGTTATCACGGGAATGGGGATCATCAGCCCGCTCGGCATTGGTGTCGAGCGGGTCTGGTCACGCTTGCTTGCGGGGCAGTCCGGTGCGGGTCGCGTCACCGCGTTTGATCCGAGTGACTTGACGGTGCAAATTGCCTGCGAAGTGCCGCGCGTTTCCGGGCAGGGCGGCGGCGGGCCGGAAATTGAAGGCTCGTTTGACCCGGACACGGTGATGTCAACGCGCGACCAACGACGCGTGGACGACTTTATCCTCTATGCCGTTGCGGCGGCAGACGAAGCGGTGGCCGACAGCGGCTGGGTTCCTCAAACCGAAGAAGATCGTTATCGCAGCGGCGTAATGATTGGCTCAGGCATCGGTGGCCTCTCGACGATTGCTGATACCGCAATCCAGCTAGAGCGCGACGGCCCGCGCCGTATCAGTCCGTTTTTCGTGCCTTCTGCCTTGATCAACCTCACCTCGGGCCAAGTCTCGATAAAGCATGGCTTCAAGGGACCCAACCATTCCGTGGTGACGGCATGTGCAACCGGTGCGCATGCGATCGGCGATGCCTGTCGGCTGATCAAATATGGCGACGCGGATGTAATGGTTGCAGGCGGCGCTGAAGCCGCTGTTTGCCGTCTCGGCATGGCAGGCTTTGCAGCGGCCCGCGCGCTTTCTACCGGCTATAACGACACCCCGGAAAAAGCCTCACGCCCCTACGACAAAGACCGCGACGGCTTTGTGCTTGGTGAAGGTGCAGGCGTCGTTGTTCTTGAAGAATACGAGCACGCTAAAGCGCGTGGTGCCAAAATTTATGCCGAAGTGCTCGGCTACGGCCTAACGGGCGACGCTTACCACATCACTGCTCCGGCTTCGGATGGCGATGGTGGCTTTAGAGCTATGCAGGCAGCACTTCGCGATAGCGGCCTAAGCCTAGTTGACATTGACTATGTAAACTCGCACGGCACATCCACGCCCTTGGGCGATGAGATTGAACTCCGCGCCATCGAACGCTTCTTCGGCGAGCACGCAACGAACCTCACCGTTTCGTCCACCAAGTCTGCTATCGGGCACTTGCTTGGCGCCGCGGGTGCCGTTGAGGCGATATTCACAGCCTTGGCAATCCGCGATGGTATCGCACCACCCACGCTGAACCTTGATAACCCCTCGGTTGAAACGGTCATTGATCTGGTGCCGCACACGGCCAAGAAGATGAAAATCCGCGCTGCTCTGTCGAACTCTTTTGGGTTTGGCGGCACCAACGCTGCGCTTATTCTCGCGGCTGTGGACTAGGGGAGGGGTCGTGGAAGACCCCGTCTTAACACTCCGCAAGAAGGCCGCAGATCAGCGAGCCTTTCCTTTCCGATTGGCCATCGTGGCGGGCGCCGCACTCGTCGTTTTGCTGCTAGGTTGGGCTGTAGGTAGCTTTTTGGGTGGCGGGCCAGCCGCAAAGCAAGGTGAACAGACGGTTGTCGTGGTGCCGCCGGGCGCGGGGCTTAGCCGTATCGCCACGATTTTGAGCGATGCAGGCGTGGTGCGGTCCGCTGATGCTTTCAAAGCGATTGCAAGCGCCGGCGGCAATGCCGGTAAGCTTAAAGCCGGTGAATATGCGATCCCAAGTCGCGCCAGTCCGGCCAAGATCATTGATATTTTGACTTCAGGAAAGTCCATCCAACACGCTGTAACCATCCCCGAGGGTTGGACGAGCGCCATGGTCATGCGCGCTTTGGCCGAAGCCGAATTCCTCGACGGGCCTTTGCCGCCAACACCGCCTGAGGGCTCGCTCTTGCCCGAAACTTATATGGTCACGCGAGGTACCTCGCGCGCAGCGATTTTGGCGAAAATGACCGACGCCCACGACAAAACACTGGCGCAGTTGTGGGAAAAGCGCGCACTTGATGTGCCGGTTCGAACACCACAAGAAGCTGTTATCCTTGCCTCAATTGTTGAAAAAGAAACCGGCCAAAAAGACGAGCGCGAGCGCGTAGCAGGCGTATTTTCGAATCGTTTGCGCATTGGCATGCGCCTCGAATCCGACCCCACAATTATTTACGGCCTGACACGGGGTGAGCCGCTGGGCCGCGGTATTCGCCAATCTGAACTGATCGCGTTTACGCCTTGGAATACTTATCTAATACCAGCGTTGCCGCCCACCCCCATTGCCAATCCGGGCCGTGAGTCGCTTGCTGCGGTTATGAACCCCGCACGCACAAACGAGCTTTTCTTTGTGGCGGACGGCACAGGCGGCCACGTTTTTGCTGCGACCTATGCCGAGCATCTAAAAAATGTAGAGCAGTGGCGCGCGGTCGAGGCTCGACGAGCCGAAGAAGCAAAAGCAGGAAATTGATGTGGGGCGGTTAACGGGAATGACCGGGTTCGGCCGGTCAGAGGGGCAAAGTGGAGACGCCAATTGGGTTTGGGAAGCGCGCTCGGTCAATGGCCGAACCCTTGATGTCCGCTTGCGAACGCCGCCGGGCTACGACGCCCTAGAGCCGCGCATCCGCGAGGCCTGCCAGAGGCGGTTTAGGCGCGGCAGCATCCAGATCAACCTAACGGTAAAACGCGATGCGGCAAGCATTTTGCCCGTGCTGACTGTCAATCACGAGCTTGTTGAGCGCCTCCTCGCGATCGGAGCGCCTTTGATTGAGGCGGGCAAGGCGACAACGCCAGACTGGGCCAACCTCCTTCAAGTGCGCGGCGTTATCGAGGTGGCCGAGACCGTAGAATCCGATGCGCAAAAAGCCGCCCGAGAAGCCGACATTTTGGTGGGCCTAACCACCGCACTGGACAACCTTTTGGCTGCACGAGACAGTGAGGGCGAAGCGCTTGGGACAATCTTGAGGGCCGCTATCGATCGGGTCGAAAGCCTAACAGTGACAGCAGCGGATGAAGCTGTAGCTCAAGTATTTGCCATCAAGGAGCGTGTTGAAAAGCGCGCGGCGGAGCTTCTCGGTGCCAATAACACCGATCCTATCCGCTTGACCCAAGAAGCCGCTGCCTTGGCGCTCAAGGCTGATGTGCGCGAGGAGCTTGATCGCCTTGCCGGCCATGTCGTTGAAGCGCACAAGATTATTGCCGAAGGCGAGGGCGCTGGTCGGAAGCTTGAGTTTCTTGCGCAAGAATTTGGCCGTGAAGCTAATACGCTAGGCGCCAAAGCCGCGACGCTCGCTCTCACGCGGGCGAGCTTGGATCTCAAGCAAACCGTCGACCAGTTGAAAGAGCAGTCCGCCAATGTCGAGTGAGCATCCTCCCCGTCAACGTCGTGGCCTTATGCTCGTACTTTCTAGCCCTTCAGGCGCCGGGAAAACCACGCTGACGCGCCGCCTCGTCGACGATGACCCCGATGTGCAATTGTCCATCTCATGGACAACACGCCCGCCGCGCGACGGTGAAGGTGACGGCAAGCATTATTACTTTGTAACGCGCGACACATTTCGGGAGCACCGCGCCGTTGACGGTTTTCTTGAGTGGGCGGAGGTTCATGACCACCTTTATGGCAGTCCACGCGCGCCGGTTATGAACGCGCTGGCTGAGGGCCGTGACGTCCTGTTCGACATTGACTGGCAAGGCGCCCAGCAGTTGACCAATTCCGCCCAAGCCGATGTGGTCAAGGTATTTATTTTGCCGCCTTCGATGAAGGAATTGCGCGGTCGCCTGGACACTCGCGCGAAAGACAGCCCGGAGACGATCAAGAAGCGCATGACCAACGCTTATTCAGAAATTAGCCGTTGGGATGGCTACGACTATGTGCTGGTCAACGAGGACTTAGACGCCTGCTATAACGATTTATGCGCAATCGTTGCCGCGGAACGTCTTCGTCGGCAACGCGCGCCGTGGCTGCCCAGTTTTGTCCAAGGCCTGCTAAAAGAAAGCACCTGAACGCAGCCGACCATTTGACCTAAGCCGCGCACAATCATAGAAGGCCCCCTCTCTTTTGAGAGCCCCTAGCTCAGCCGGTTAGAGCACCTGACTTTTAATCAGGGGGTCCTGGGTTCGAGTCCCAGGGGGCTCACCAATAGACTTGTTGCCATACGGAATGAAATCTCGAACCGGTTGTGTTCGATTGTGTTCGTACAGAATTGGGCGTTGCGCGCTGGGTTTAGTCCCCGCCGTCGGCCTAATTGCCCTTCAGGCGGGCTTTGCACCGCTTTGTGGCAGGGGTCCGGGAGGGGGTGGGAAAGCCCGTCCGTCCGTGCCTTCAGCCATCGAACCCTTTGTCGCGGCCGCATAAATGCGATCACCTATTGGCGAGAACGCGACCACGCGAACGATCACTAAAAGCGCCGTCATAAGCACAATGGAGGTCAGCCATGCAGGATGTAAGCGACCGTGAACGCGTTTATCGCGTGCTATACCGATCACCGGAACGATAAGCGGCACAAGTGATGCAATCTCAAAGGCGTACGGTGGCAAGAACGGCATGGGCAGCAAACGGCCAAGGCCCGGACCCATCAACATTACAAAAGCGCTCACCTGCAAACGCGCATGCCAATCGGGCTTGTGGCGCAGGGCGACAGCAGCGCCAAAGAGGATGAGGAAGCCAATCAGAATGGCCATATCACTCAGAAGGAAGTGTTGCGGCTGAAAGAAAAACGGTACGCGTTGAGTTTGAACAGCATTCAGCGACACCAATGTGCCGGAAATCAACAGTGCACAGGCCCAAACGACTGCCAGCATGCCCAGCGTCCGGTGTAGATTCTTGGCTCCATTTGTTGCAAGCCAGACTTGAGACACCGTTATGGCGACCCATCCCATGAATAAAACTGCGTGTGCATGCACGATGAGTGGCGCGTTGAAACTCGACCTACCGGCCAAAAGTTGAACGACAAACCCTCCAACCAGCACAACTGCCATGGCCGTTATACAGGTTTTAAAGAAGCTCCGATCTGAAGCCGTATTCGATGTTTCAAGCGTCGCGCTCATTGTGGCCCCCCAAGATTTCACTCGACCCCTCATCGAGCGTGAGGGTGCAGCCTAGGTCACGCTAGCCGTGCTTGCAATGAGGATGGAAATGGCCGCACCGATGCCGCAAAAGCGAAGTTTCAGGAATGTGGCGGGCGTAGGGGCGCGTAAAAACAGGTGCTTTGCTGAAAACGGAAATGCCTGGGAAACAAAAACACTACTATAAGTGGCGGTGACGCAGACCGTCAAATACGCATTGAAATATGTCATAAAAACAATGATATAAGAAAACTAGATTTGGTCGTACCCCACAAAACACCCCACAAATCGTTTGCGCTTGGCTGAAACTGGCTGAAACGAGAGGCGAAAAAACGACTGTGATTGCGACCCATGCAAAAGCATTGCTACAGTCGAAAGCCATGGCGTTTTCGTCAATTCGGTAGGGCTATTGGTTTGGGGAGTCGAAAACAAGTGAGCAGCACTGATCACGAAACGGCAATAGGCATCGACCAAAAGTCCAGCATGGGCGTTCTTCTAGCCGTCGTTGGCCTTATCGCGATGGGCGGGGCTTTCCTATATCCCGTTGGAGTAGATGGCCCCACCATTCCCGGTCAAATGATTGGAAGTGTCTATATCCCTGAAATGCCCGGCGCGAAGATCGCTAACAATGATCAGATGGGCATTCGAGCCATGATAATGGCGATGGGCGGTGCTTTCTTTGTTGGGGGGTGCGTTCTGGTCGCCGGTGCGCGCGTCAGCCGTCAGATCGCCCGGCTACAATCGGCAAGCGCTGACCCTCAGGCCATGACGCCTTCGCCGGTGGCCGCGCTGAAACCAACATCGGGACCGAACGAGATTGGCGAATAGAGACCGACCACCGCACCAAGCACGTTCGCGCCGCTTGGGAGCGCTTTAAGGCGCGTGATCAGGGGAGCGGTCTCACTTGCGCCTGTTCGCATGTCAAAGCAGGCCACGATGGCCTCAGGGCCTAACCTTATGCCCGGCGCATCAGATGCCACAACCAGCGCGTAGCGCGGTTCTAAGCCGCCTCCCGGGGCTTCAATCCAATGTGCGTGTTTTTGCCAAGACGGTTTCCAGCCCGGAAGCATTCGCCGCGCCTTTGCTCGCTTTTCAGCCGGTGAGGGGCGCACGCTCGGTTGTTGCGGTGCGCGAATTATTGTTGCGACCTTCCATGCCTCAATTACGTCAGAGTCGTAAAAATACCGCCCCATGACCTTTTCCCAAGGTGGACCTTCACCCGCGCGCCGCCACAGCCAAAGCGTCAAGGGTGTGCGCCCGACAAGGAACGCGGCTTGCTTTGTGGTCAATCGGGCCATTTTGATAGCTCCTTTCCCGTTTGGTGCGAGTTTTTGGCGTTCCGGCGCTAGGGAGAGAGTGCGGCTCTTGCGGTCGTAATACATTTGACCCCAAGGGGACCCATGTGGGGGGCGGCAAAAAACAGATTGGCACCCCGCATATGCAACCTTTTCACCCCGCACATGCATTTTTCATCGATCGATAAACGATATATTCCACCCCGCATATGCACACCAGAACCACCATGCATGTGGCGAGTCCCTTATATATTCTTGGTGGGGGTTACCGTTTTGATCTGGCTCGGCAGGGGGTTCGGCTTGTTCTTTCGGACCTTGCATCGTTCGCTCACTTGCTCGGCAAGCCATTTTCGTGTGGCCTTTATGTCAAATCCCTGTTTTGCCAATTCGGTTTGTCGTTTTTGCCACAAAGGCACGCTGTCTGCGCTCGGATCGCAACCGGGTTTCGCAGACAACCACGTCAACCGATACCGTGAGGGGGCCGCCCCCGCGCTTTGTTTATGGCTCTCGAACGTGCAGACTACAAAGCCCGCCGCTTCCAGCTCTCTGAACCCTTTGCCTATGTCGTTCCGGGTTACACCCCAGCTTTCAAGCTGACGGTGAGTGCTGATCAGGTTCCCATTCTCTTTACCGCCATGACTCATATGCTCTTCGAGCAGGCGGTCTAGGATACGCCGTGCGGAAATTCCCAAAGCTTGGAAGAGTAGGCTTCCATTCATGCTTCGCGTCATCCAGAACCACGGTTCGCCTTCGGGAGCGCTTGAACCTAGTCCGCGTCCCGGTTTTGCTCTTTTTGACGACATAGCTTCGCCGTTCGCGCTTTCGCGCGCCTTCTGTCTCAATGGTTTGGGAAAAGTGGGCGGGGCCGGAACCCCGCCCGTTTAGGTCAGTCGATCAAGCCGCGCGATCTGGCCTCTTGGATTGCCCGCGTTAGGGCCTCCAGCAAGGCAGGGGCTTGGCCGATGGCAAGGGCGAAGCCGCTCTTGGTCGCGACCGCGTCATCACCGCTCCCTGCCCATTGGCGAAGCGTGACAAGGTCAGTGCCCTTCCATTGGTCTAAAGCCACCCTGATGTGATCGCGCGCGTTCTTGGTGACCGTCCAGATGGTCTCTGAGAGGCGTTCGCTCATTTTCCCCCCCTAGCCAAGGTAGCCACCGTCAGGCGCTCCAGCGGCTCTGTGAGGCGATATCGCGCCACGTTTGATACGCCGCATGGTTCCCGCGCACTGGTAATCGGGAAACCAATCGCCTTTAGTTTGGTGATGTGGTCTGACAGTCTTATGCCTCGCCAAAGGTCACACGCTTCTGGCGTTGAAAGACCGCGTGAACCCCGGCAATCCAACTCAATAAGCACTTGCTCAAGTCGGCCAGTGAAAACGACTGCACCCTCAAACCTAGGGTGATTCACGATCAAGGGTTTCGCGCTGTTTCCATTTCCGCTATTACCAGATGGCTTGGATCGTTGCTGACCGGCTTTGCCCTTTCGCGCGGTGGCGACCGCGCGGGGGGCCTCTCTTTTGGGTCTTGCCATTACACCGCCACCTTCTTTCCAGCGGCCACCAGAGCGCTAATGTCGGCCGGATCAAGAAGGCTTCGAGACCCTAGTTTGATAAGTGGGATTTTGCCCGCCGTCACCAGTCTGTAGATTGTTGACCAATTGATACCGAGACTTTCCGCCGCCTCAGGGATCGAGAGAAGGCGGGTTGATTGTTGGTCTGCCATTGGCTTGCTCCATTGAGCCACCACACGGGATGTGCGGTGATGGGCATCCATGTAAAGGAATAATGCGAGGCAGGAAGCAACCGAACAGGCTGTTTCAGGCGAGTAAGAACTTACTCACCAAATTTTTTGTGCTTTGCGATTTCAGGATTGTCGGATTTCAACCTTCCCAAGGTTTTTCTAATCACCTCGGTCGATTTACCATAGTCTGGGTTTGCGACTTTCCAGCCCAATCGCTCGGCAATTTTTTCATGAAACGCGTAGTCATAGAGCGTTGGCGTGGCTGCGCGAACTGCGCGGGCGGCTTCCAGAATTAGCGCATCTTGCTTGGCCTGATTGCCAACGCGCTTCGGCATCTTTTGGCCCTTTAATTGCACCGTTCCTCGAATGGCCCGTTCTTTCATTGTCAGTCCGAGACCCGAGATAGGGCTGAATGCGTCAGCGGATCGAGCCGTCGCAATTCCCAGATCAAAGAAGGCGGCTTCCCGGAACGCTGGATCGCTTGCCCGTTCAATTCGGTCCACCAATTTCAAAAGCCTTGCGGCGCTTGCAGCGTCACGCTCTGGAAAACGGTCCGCAAGCTCGAAAGCCCAGCAATAGTCGGCAGCGCCATCCGGCGCTCGTTCACTTCGCTGTCGACCGTGCCATTCCGCGCCGATGCGATAATAGGCATCATGGCCATGCGGCATCCCCAACGCGCGGTAGTGTCGAAACGCGGTTTCTTTGGCATCTTTCAAGAGGCGGTCACTTGTCCTACGCTCCTGCCAGCGTTCGGCGCTCAAATAGTTTAGGAATGTCTGGCTATCCCAGCCATGAAACGCCATCGCCCGTGCGGCCACTTTTCCATTCTGAAGGGACCAGTGCCAATGAACGTGAAGCAAAAGATCAATCCATCGAAAGCGTTTCGACCGCGTAATTGGCGGATTAGGTTTCACTTTGCCGCTTCTATCGAGTTTAGGAGGCGATAGTAGCGTTCTAACGTCTTCGTCAGATATGATTCCTTCAGGGATACTGTTTAGATGGTCAAATGCTTCGAGCGCGTTGTTTGGTAGCGTTTCCGTCATTGGATTGGCGTCTAGGTATGCTTGACGCCTAGAGCGGTTTTCAGCGGCTATACGATCGCTTTCAGGCCAATCAGACTCGGTGCGCTTAACTTTGGGAAGTTTCGCCACCGGGCCCCAATCCTAAGCCGCCACTTGCGACCGCACCGGCACCGTTCGGCCTAGCGCTTGCGCCTCTGCGATCCATTGGCCAATAGCATCGCAGACATTGGCAAGCGCCTCTTGTGGGGTCTCGCCATCGGACAAACAGCCGGGAAGGTCCGGCACACGCGCAAGGAAACCGCCGCCATCGGCTTCACTTAGCGGTTCAATGACTATCGCATAGTCAATCGTTTGTGCCGTCATCACCTTTTGCCCTCGCCTGCCAACGCTTCCCGCACCAAAGCGACAAGGCGGCGGATGTAAACCGGCTTGATAGGACGCCTTGCCGGTATAGTGAGAATATCACGAGAAACAGAATGCGACACCTTGAAATGTGAACCGCCGCCGGAAGGGGGCGTGCATCGAATGCCATGGGATCGACATACTGCTTCAATGTGTTTCATTGTCCAATCGCCTGCCGGATTACGGGCCATTGCTTCTAGCGTGGTGTCGCGTTTTGCCATCACGCCTGAAACACTCCGATCTGGGAAGGCTCGAGTGCATCATCGGTTTCAACGAAGTCCGTCAAGCAAACCGCCACGCTGATCTGGAAGGAAGGCATCGCGCTCACTAAACGTTAGCTGGCGTCAGCCATCCGAACCCTAGTCTTTCGGTTGCTAAGCCAACAATTTTCCCGCTTTCGTTTCGCACGCGGCAAAAACGTTCGCCGTGTAAATCGAGGTCAGGAGCACGCGAAATCTGTACGCGCCCCGGCCATGCGTGCACCTTCGACTCATACCAGCCATCACCAGCATACCACCACGCTGCCTCCTCCGTGGCGGGCTTTGGAGTAGGCTGGGAGGCATGTGCCGCAAGCGGCAAGGCCAATGCCGCACTACCGAACGATAAGGCCCTCAGCGCAAACCGGCGTGTCGTGTTCAGGATTTCTGACATTGATGTATCCTCTCAGCTTTCGATTTAATCGTTCGCACGTTTTCAAACACCGCCGCGCGCCTTATGGGCCACCAGATCGACCACATCGGCACCACCGCGCCCTTCAATGAATCCGGCCCATTGCTCCAGCAACGCCCGACGCTTTTCCAAGATGTCAGAACGCCGATAGCTTCGTTCCACCGTCGAACCGACAGCGTGCGCTAAACATTGCTCAGCAATCTCACCGGGGACGTTTGTGCACTCAGAAGCCCAATCGCGGAACGAACTTCTAAATCCGTGCGAAGTCACATCGGCCCGGCCCATCCGTTCGCGGACTTGCTCTAAGGCCCCGTGCGTAAGGGTTTGACCGTGACGCCTGCCGGGGAAAACTAGCGCCTCTGGCTTGCCACCAGAGAGTGGGCGAACATGCTCCAAAATTGAGATCATGGCACCCGTCAACGGAACGCGATGTTCCCGGCCCGCCTTCATCCGGTCTCTTGGAATGGTCCAGATTTTGTTTTCCAAATCCATTTCAACCCAGCGTGCGCCAAGCGCTTCGCCAGCCCGTGAGCACGTCAAAACAACGAACTCCAATGCGCGCGCCGAAAGCGCTTCACGTTCTCTCAGAGCCGCAATGAAGGCCGGAACTTCGCGCCAATCCATCGCCGCATGATGCTTGGGGCTTGCGTCCAATGGCTTAGGAAGCAAGAGAGAAAGATGGCCTCGCCAGCGAGCCGGATTAGCGCCATCGCCGCGTAATCCCCGCACCGCCGCCGCGTCTAGCGCTTGCTCTATCCTGCCACGAACCCGCGTGGCGGTTGTGTGTTTAGACAGCCAAATCGGCTTCAACACTTCCAAAATGTCAGTCACGGATATTTCTGCAATCGGCTTGTCGCGCATCGGCTTACAATAGACAGTGAACGACAAGCGCCACCCCGCCTTCTGAATGGCGCTTTTCAATCCCGGTTCAACGCTCTCAGCGAACCACTTATCAGCGAATGTGCCAAAGGATTGCTCGCCTTCCTTTTTGGCCTTCTTAGCCGCGTCTGCAGCCTCACGAATAGCAAGCGGATCACCGCCTAACCCCACAATCGCTTTAGCTTCAGCCGCCTTCGTTCGAGCGTCCGCAAGAGATAGGCTCCCCAAGCGCCCCAGCCCCATCTCACGGCGCTTTCCGTTTGCCATCCACAAGAAGACCCAACGGCCAACGCCGGGGCTACTCACTATTAGATAAAGCCCGTTTCCGTCAGCGTGTTTACCGGTCCCTAAAGACCGCGTTTGCTTATCGTTTAGCCGGTAAATGCCGTTGGCCATCGTTCGCCCCTTGCCACTCACCCCACAAATCACCCCACAAACCGTTTGCGTCTAGGAGCGTTATCGTGAAACCGCGTGAAGCATATATGAAGCAAAAACCACCAAATATCAAGGTATTTATGCGATAATGAGGGGCTTGGGGAAACAGGCTGAAACGGGGTTATGGCGGTGACGCAGGGATTCGAACCCTGGGTACGCCTTTACAGCGTACGACGGTTTAGCAAACCGTTGCCTTCAGCCACTCGGCCACGTCACCTTCGCTGCGGTCTTGAGCCGTTGGGGTCTAAATCCAAAACCAAGCCTGCGAGCCGAAAGCGTCTAGCGGTAGGAAGGCGGCTCGGCAAGGTTTGGCAGTGCTTTAGGGTGTACGCAACTTGCCTTAGACTTCCGCAGGCGGCCTCGGCGGAACATTGCCAGCGCCAGCTTCCCAAACCAACACGTCGAAACCGGAAACCTTGTGCGCCTTGAGGGCTTGCTGCAGCCGATACCCCAAGTCGTGAGTCGCCTTTTTCTCGAGATCCATTAGGTCTGGGCGACCATCGTCCTCTGAATATGTTTGTTGATAGTAGCCGTCGTCGTAGGCAATACAGAAGTTAATAAAGTCGCGCGCGATCAGGCCCGTTATCCCTAATTGTTCAGGGCAGATATTGCTCGCACCATCATCGCCAATGTTCCAAAGCGCCCAGCAATACTCCTCTGCCATGACGCGAACCGTTCTTGGTGGAGCTAAAAGCGGCCATGGCTGGACATTAGCCACAAAGTGCACGGTTTCCACGCCGAGTTCGTTTTGAATTTTCTCCACCAAGCGTTGGCCTTTGGCGTGCCAAGTCACCTGTTTGTTTTCGTCTCTAAAGTGCGCGTGCCCGTCTGTTTCAACCAAGTCACCGGTCCGGAATTGGTGCAGCCACTCGTCCACTTCATTCCGCAGAGTCGGATCAACTTTATCCTCCCAAAAATCGCGATCTACGGGCTGCATGGTGTCTGGGTCGCGCAAGGGAATCCCATGCCATGTCGGCGCAAGAGTAAGGGTGGCTGGTAAACTGTAGGTCTGAATGGACCACGATTCCGTGTCGTCGAGATCGAGGAAATTGGTTGTTCGCGCGCGCGAGTCTTTGTTCTTTCCCAATGGCTGTAGAAATTTGTAGACGACAACTGCAACCCAACCAATGAACGCAACAGCTACAGCTTCCGACAGAAACGGCGGTAGCGCCTCCCAGTTCTTCAGGACGCCAGTAGCGGCGGCGATCACTACGAACGCTGTAGCGACGCAATAAAGCAGGAATGCATTGATTGAGCCACGCCGACCTTTAGGGTCTGGGGCGTCCACCACGTCAAAATAGCGGGGCGCGAAATAGAAGAGAAAGGCTGCTTGCCCCGCGGCACTAAGCAAGAATAGCCACAGCGCAAGCTCGGAGAGCATGATTAAGGCCAAACCGCTGGCGCCAACAAGCAGGCTTGCAACAAGGAGCCATAGGCCACGAAGTTTTTCCACTTGCGGCGTGGACTCTAGGGTGAGGCCGGCGAGCGCTTGATCGAGGAACCGGTCCATCGTTGCAGCGCGTACCGCAACCACGCCGGCAAAGAGGTAGAAGGCGCCAACAAGCCGAAGCCCCAATTCACCAAACGCAAAAGGTTCAATCGCGAGATAAGCAGCGAGTGGCATGGCTGGTGTCCTTCAAGAGTTCACATCACTCTAGACGGCGGCATTTTCTCTGCAATGGCAGCGGCTCATCCTGTCTGAAAAGGTAAGAAAACAGCGCTCACGACCTGTTAATGTCGCTTCGCGTGGACACGCTCGCCCCCCTGTGGCATAGGCCCCGCTTTCGGCGCGCCGTGAGGTGCGCCGTTGCCATTTCAAAGATGTTGGCGCCTCGGGGTGTTCCCCAGTGCTACATCGCGCAGCCGGGAAGCGCCCACAATGCAGATCGTTGAAAAGAAAGCCGAAGGCCTGAGCCGCACATTCGGAGTGTTGGTTACCGCAGCCGATATCGCTGGTCGCCTCGACAAGAAAATTGCCGAGATTGCACCGCAGGTCCAGCTGAAAGGCTTCCGGAAAGGGAAAGTGCCGGCGAGCCACGTGCGGAAGATGTTTGGTCAGTCGATCATGGGTGATCTCGTCAATGACCTAGTTCAAGAAGGCGTCAATAAGGCTGTTGAGCAGAACGCCATTCGTCCGGCGTCGAGCCCTGAAATCGCTGCACTTGAAAACGTAGAGGCGGTTCTAAAAGGTGGTGCGGATCTGGCTTTCGATGTGGCGGTTGAGGCCATGCCAGAGTTTGAGCCGATGGACGTTCGCTCAATCTCAATCGTCAAGCCGGTTGCTGAAGTGACCGACGAAGAAATTGACACCCGTTTGGCAACGCTTGCCGAAGGCAACAAGACCTACACGCCGAAAAAGGGCAAGGCTGCAAAAGACGATAGCGTCACAATGAACTTTGTTGGCAAAGTTGATGGCGTTGCTTTTGATGGTGGCACCGCAGAGGGCGCAACCGTGGTCATTGGTTCAGGCCAGTTGATCCCCGGCTTTGAAGACCAATTGATCGGTGCCAAAGCTGGCGATGAGCGCCTTGTGAAGGTGACGTTCCCTGCGGAATACGGCGCAGCAAACCTTGCCGGCAAAGATGCAACCTTCGACGTGACCGTTACCGAAGTGCAGGCACCGGGCAAAACAGTGCTAGACGATGAATTTGCCAAGCGTCTCGGCCTCTCAACCATGGATGCCTTGCGCGAGGCGGTGAAGAGCCAAATCGCAAACGAATTGTCCGGTTTGTCGCGGGCAAAGGCAAAGCGCTCGCTTCTTGATGCCTTAGACAACGCTCATGTAATCGACTTGCCTGCAAAAATGGTGGCGGCAGAGTTTGACGCCATTTGGGGTGCGGTTCAGCAAGATCGTGAGGCCGGAAACGTCGATCCAGACGATGAAGGCAAGTCAGACGACGAGCTGAAAGTTGAGTATCGCGGCATTGCTGAACGCCGCGTACGTCTCGGTCTTGTGCTCGCCGAAATCGGCCGACGCAATAATGTTGAAGTGCGTGACGAGGAAGTCGCGCGCGCCATTAACATGGAAGCGATGCGCTATCCGGGCCAAGAAAAACAGATCATCGATTTCTACCGTCAAAACCCGAACGCGATGGCCCAAGTCCGCGCGCCGCTCTACGAGGAAAAAGTCGTCGACTTCGTGCTAGAATTGGCCAAAATTGAAACCGTAACGGTGTCGCGCGCTGCCCTTGAGGCTGACGATGATACACCGGTCGTCGAAGAAAAACCGGCAAAGAAGCCAGCGGCCAAAAAGACTTCCAAGAAGGCCGAGGCGGACGCTGAGGCGCCTTCGGCTGAGGCAGAAGCCAAGCCCGCCAAAAAGCCCGCCGCCAAAAAGGCAGCGAAAAAGGCCGATGCTGAATGAGATCGAAAGGGCTGCTTCGGCAGCCCTTTTTCGTTGCGTTAACTGCATCTTGTGCGGCTGCCCACAGGCTAGTGGTGTTGTGGTGCTTGCACCTTTCGCGAACCACTCCAATATCTGCGCTCTCTTCAAGCGCCGATTGCGCGATTAAACAGGACAATTTGGTATGTTCGACCCGATCCAGACCACGATGAATCTCGTTCCGATGGTCGTGGAGCAGTCCGCCCGTGGCGAGCGTGCCTACGACATATTTTCCCGCTTGCTAAAGGAACGCATCATCTTCCTCACCGGTCCGGTAGAGGATGGCATGGCAAGCTTGATCTGCTCGCAACTTTTGTTTCTCGAGTCGGAAAACCCGAAAAAAGAAATCTCGATGTATATCAACTCGCCGGGTGGCGTCGTAACCGCGGGTATGTCGATTTACGATACGATGCAATATATCCGCGCGCCCGTTTCGACCGTGGTAATGGGTCAGGCGTGCTCGATGGGGTCCCTACTGTTGACAGCTGGGGAAAAAGGCTCTCGTGTTGCGCTGCCAAACTCCCGCATCATGGTGCACCAGCCTTCAGGTGGCATGCAGGGCAAGGTGTCAGACATGGAGCGCGTTTACGAAGATATCATCACGACAAAGCGTCGTTTGAATGAGATCTATGTAAAACACACTGGTCAATCCTACGAAACGATCGAAAAAACGCTCGATCGTGACTTTTTTATGGACGCGCACCAGGCCAAAGAGTTTGGTATCGTGGATCATGTGTTCGAAAAGCGCATAGACACGACCGAGGCCACACCTGCTTCGTAAGGCTTGAATCTAGGCAGCTTTACAGCTGTCTGGGGTCCCGCCTGCGTCAGCTTGTCACGACCGTACGCTTGCCGTGCTGCAAGACCTGTGGTCGAATGTGACAAATTGACGTTTCCGTTGACGTTTCGATAATCCGAATGCGGTTCAACTTGAACCGTAATGATCCGGCCTCTCCATACCGTGCGGGTGTGGAAAGCGTCCGGAAGGAGCGCCCATGAGCAAGACCCCCGCCAGTGGCGATGCCAAGAACACGCTTTACTGCTCGTTCTGCGGCAAAAGTCAGCACGAGGTTCGCAAGCTGATTGCGGGGCCAACGGTATTCATTTGCGATGAATGCGTTGAGCTCTGCATGGATATCATCCGCGAGGAAAACAAAAACGCGCTGGTGAAGTCCAAAGAAGGTGTTCCAACACCGCGTGAAATCAAGAAAGTGCTCGACGATTACGTCATCGGGCAGGAGCCCGCCAAGCGGGTTCTCGCCGTAGCGGTGCACAATCACTACAAGCGCCTAAACCACGCGGCCAAAAATGCTGATGTGGAGTTAGCAAAGTCCAACATTTTGCTCGTTGGCCCAACGGGTTGCGGTAAGACGCTGCTAGCGCAGACGTTAGCCCGCATCATCGACGTGCCGTTCACCATGGCTGACGCCACCACACTGACCGAAGCGGGCTATGTAGGTGAGGACGTCGAGAATATCATTCTTAAGCTACTTCAGGCGTCGGATTATAATGTCGAGCGCGCTCAGCGCGGCATCGTTTATATCGATGAAATCGATAAGATCAGCCGCAAGTCCGATAATCCGTCCATCACGCGTGATGTTTCCGGGGAAGGTGTGCAACAAGCCCTGCTCAAGATAATGGAAGGCACCGTAGCCTCGGTTCCGCCGCAGGGCGGTCGCAAGCACCCTCAGCAAGAGTTTTTGCAGGTTGATACTGCCAACATCCTGTTTATCTGTGGTGGCGCCTTTGCAGGCCTCGACAAGATCATTTCGATGCGGGGCAAGGGGTCATCCATTGGCTTTGGCGCCGATGTAAAGGATCCCGATGATCGTCGCCAAGGCGATGTTCTTCGGGAGTGTGAACCGGAAGATTTGCTGAAGTTCGGGCTGATCCCAGAATTTGTTGGCCGTTTGCCAGTTATTGCGACGCTGGAAGACCTTGATGAGGAAGCGCTCGTCAAGATTTTAACCGAGCCGAAAAATGCCCTCGTGAAGCAATATCAGCGGCTGTTTGAGATGGAAGGCGTCAAGCTTGCTTTCTCTGATGAAGCTGAAAAGGCAATCGCACGCAAAGCTATCGCCCGTAAGACGGGTGCGCGGGGCCTCCGCTCAATTTTGGAAGGCATCCTGCTCAATACCATGTTCGACCTTCCATCATATGAAGGTGTCGAAGAAGTTGTGGTCAATGGCGAGGTCATAGAGGGCCGTGCGCAGCCACTACTCATCTATTCTGAGCGACGCGACGCGCAACAATCAGAAGCATCGTAAGGTTTTCCCCCGGTAACTGCACTACAGTGCCGGGGGATACACTCGCACCGCTTGAACAGCGCGCAATTACCGCCACATCTATGGTCAACTGGCATCGGCTTTGAGGCCGCTGCCCGACAGAGCATGCGTGCTCCGATTATCGAGTGATTGAGCGCGCCCCTTAGCAAGCGCGCCCTGGAGAAGATGATGTCACAAACCAGAACCATTCCGTTGTTGCCTTTGCGCGATATTGTGGTTTTTCCTCACATGGTTTCGCCCTTGTTTGTTGGCCGCGAAAAATCCGTAAATGCGCTTGAAGAAGTCATGAAGGGCGACAAACTCATCCTTTTGGCGTCTCAAATCAACGCAAGCGACGACGATCCTACCCCAGCCACGATCTACGAAACCGGCACCATCGCCACAGTTTTGCAGCTCCTCAAACTACCTGATGGCACTGTAAAAGTGTTGGTCGAAGGGCAAAGTCGCGCCAAAGTCACCGGCTACACGCAAACAGATGCATTCTTCGAAGTCACCGCTGTTGATATCGACGAGACAGGCGCTGATTCACCGGAAGCCTTGGCGCTGGCCCGCACTGTAATCGATCAATTTGAAAACTATGTGAAACTTAATCGCAAGGTTCCGCCGGAAGTCGTTTCGACCGTTGGGCAAATTGCTGAGCCTGCCCGTTTGGCAGACGTTGTGGCTGCCCATGTCGCGGTAAAAATTCCTCAAAAGCAAGAATTGCTCGAGACGCTCGATGTCGCGCAACGCCTCGAAAAAGTGTTTGGTCACATGGAAGGCGAGATTTCTGTCCTTCAGGTCGAGCGCAAAATCCGTAGCCGCGTGAAGCGGCAAATGGAAAAGAGCCAACGCGAATATTACCTCAACGAGCAAATGAAGGCGATCCAGAAGGAGCTTGGCGACGGCGAGGAGTCCAAGGACGAATTGCAGGAGCTCGAGGAAAAAATCGCCAAGACCAAGTTCACCAAGGAGGCGCGCGCGAAGGCTGAGGCCGAAATGAAAAAGCTGCGCCAGATGAGCCCAATGTCGGCGGAATCGACCGTGGTGCGGAATTACCTCGACTGGCTGGTTTCTCTGCCGTGGGGCAGCAAGAAGAAAGTCAAGAAAGACCTTGTTGTTGCCGAGAACATCCTCAATGACGACCACTACGGCTTAGAGAAGGTCAAGGAACGTATCCTTGAATATTTGGCGGTTGGTGCGCGCACGTCTAAGCTAAAAGGGCCGATCCTCTGCCTCGTAGGCCCGCCCGGCGTTGGAAAAACTTCGCTCGGCAAGTCCATTGCTAAGGCAACAGGGCGAGACTTTGTGCGTGTGTCGCTCGGTGGTGTGCGCGATGAGGCTGAAATTCGCGGGCATCGACGTACCTATATCGGCTCTATGCCAGGGCGCGTGATACAATCGATGAAGAAGGCAAAGTCAGGCAATCCATTGTTTTTGCTTGATGAAATCGACAAAATGGGTGCGGACTATCGCGGTGATCCGGCCTCGGCTTTGCTAGAAGTGCTCGATCCGGAACAAAACAACACGTTCAACGATCACTACCTCGAAGTGGATTATGACTTATCCGACGTGATGTTCATCACCACGGCGAACTCGCTCAACATGCCTCAACCCTTGCTTGATCGTATGGAGATCATCAGGATCCCTGGTTATACCGAGGATGAGAAGGTCGAGATCGCCAAAAAGCACCTGCTACCGAAGCAAGTCGAAGCGCATGGTCTGCGCGTTGGCGAATGGTCGATCACTGACGATGGCATGCGCGATTTGATCCGCTACTACACCCGTGAAGCGGGTGTTCGCAGCCTAGAGCGCGAACTGGCGAACCTTGCCAGAAAGGCCGTGCGCCAGATTGAAAGCAAGAAGGCGATCGTTGTTGAAGTGACGTCAGCCAATCTCGGTGAGTTTGCCGGAGTGCGGAAGTATCGCTTTGGTGAAGCTGAGAGCGAGCACCAAATTGGTGCCGTCACCGGTTTGGCGTGGACAGAGGCGGGTGGAGATACTTTGACGATCGAAGCCGTGCAGATGTTCGGCAAAGGTCGGATGACCGTAACCGGCAATCTTCGCGACGTGATGAAGGAATCCATCTCGGCAGCAGCTTCCTATGTCCGCTCCCGGGCGGCACACTTCGGCATTAAGCCAACCGTGTTTGATCAAACCGACATCCACGTGCACGTGCCAGAGGGCGCAACACCAAAGGACGGCCCATCAGCAGGTGTCGGCATGGTCACAGCCATCGTTTCGTTGCTCACCAACATTCCAGTGTCAAAAGACGTTGCGATGACAGGGGAAATCACTCTGCGGGGCCGTGTGCTGCCGATTGGCGGGCTGAAGGAAAAGCTTCTGGCGGCCCTTCGCTCGGGCATCAAAACAGTTTTGATCCCTGCGGAGAACGAAAAAGACCTGGCCGACATCCCTGATAATGTGAAGCAGGGCCTCGAAATTATTCCGGTATCAACGGCCGATGAAGTATTGGCGCGAGCCCTTATGAAGCCGGTTGTGCCGATTGAGTGGACGGAAGAGGACCACGCGGCCGCATTGGCGCGGAAACCTACGCCATCCCCAGAGCCAGATGCGCCACTGGCTCACTAATCGGGCGGTATTTGAAGGGCTTAAGAGGGTGTCCCGCGCAGGCAGGGCGCCCTTTTTGCTGCGCTCGCTGCCAATCCCCTCTCGCCAAAGCGTAGCGTTCATGCTTGAAAGCGCACCCCATGGTTCGGGCGGCTAGCTCAGCGGAAGAGCGTCTCGTTTACACCGAGAGGGTCGGGGGTTCGATCCCCTCGCCGCCCACCATTTTCATCTAAAAACTGGTTATGCCTTTGAGGCGTACAAAAACTGCAACAAATCAATTGTTGCTTGAGGGTTCCCGTCACATACTTACCGAGCTCGCAGCATGGCTCTAGGCGGCTTGCTGCGAACCTTGGCACTATCTTATGCAGACCATCCACACGCACCGCACAACGGGTGCTTGACCGCCCAGCATGCATCTTCTACACCGCGCCCCTCGCAATGCTTCGGCAGCGTGAAACTGGAATGCGCGGGCGTAGCTCAGTTGGTTAGAGTGCCGGCCTGTCACGCCGGAGGTCGCGGGTTCGAGCCCCGTCGCTCGCGCCATTCCCAGATTAAAGAGGCCCGCCGATACGGCGGGCTTTTTTGCGTTTTAGCTGTCACGCGCGTTTTCAACGCGTCGAAACAACAAATTTCCACCACATCCCGGCGTTGCGCGCCGTCACCTGTCGGCCTAGTTTGCAACGCTAGCATTAGGCGCGTCGCGCAGAGATTCTGCGTGCCGCTCGATGAGCCAGATGGGGCAGGGATGTCAGACGGGTTTCTCTTGGATTATCTGCCAATCATCATCTTTTTGGTGATTGCGACGGCGCTGGGGTGCGCGTTCATCCTTGCGTCTTGGGTATTTGCGCCTTCCTCGCCTGACCCTGAAAAAATGTCGGCCTATGAGTGCGGGTTCAACGCGTTTGATGATGCACGCATGAAGTTTGATGTGCGGTTTTATCTGGTCTCGATCTTGTTCATCATTTTCGATCTTGAAGTGGCATTTCTGTTCCCTTGGGCGTTGGCGCTCGATGAAATTGGGCCGTTTGGCTACTGGTCGATGATGGTGTTTTTGACGGTGCTGACCGTTGGCTTTGTCTATGAATGGAAGAAAGGGGCGCTGGAATGGGAGTGATCGTTCCTGCGGGGTCTGCTGCGCGCTCTGCGGTTGAGGGCGGTGCGGTTGTTGGGCCACAAGACCCATTTTTCAATGGCGTTTCCGATGAATTGGCCGATAAGGGCTATGTTGTTGCTGCGCTGGACGATTTGATCACATGGGGCCGCACGGGCTCGCTGATGTGGATGACGTTCGGCTTGGCGTGCTGCGCCGTTGAGATGATGCAAGCCTCGATGCCGCGCTATGATTTGGAGCGGTTTGGCTTCGCGCCACGCGCTTCGCCGCGCCAATCCGACGTGATGATCGTAGCCGGTACACTGACCAACAAAATGGCCCCAGCCTTGCGCAAGGTTTACGACCAGATGCCAAACCCGCGCTATGTGATCTCAATGGGATCATGCGCGAATGGTGGCGGCTATTACCATTATTCCTACTCGGTCGTGCGGGGCTGTGATCGCATTGTGCCGGTCGACATTTACGTTCCGGGCTGCCCGCCAACCGCCGAGGCGTTGATCTATGGGGTTTTGCAACTCCAAAAGAAAATCCGCCGCGAGGGGAGCATTGAGCGATGAGCGATCAAGCTGTCATCGAGGCGGTGGCTGAGCCCACAGCGCTTGAAACGCTGCAAACCCAAGCCGTTGGCGTCTTGGGCGACGCGGTTTTGGATGTGTCGAACGCCTTTGGTGAGCTGACGCTAACCGTGAAGCGCGAGAGCATTTTGGAGACCATCATTGTGCTGCGCGATCATGGCGATTTGCGCTTCTCGACCTTGGTTGACATTTGCGGGGCAGACTATCCAGAGCGCGCTGAGCGTTTTGAGGTGGTGTATCATTTGCTCTCCATGGGTTTAAACCGCCGCATCCGCGTGAAAATCCGCTGCGGCGAGGATGTTCCGGTCCAATCCTGCGTTCCGGCCTATCCGGCAGCGGATTGGTATGAGCGTGAAGCGTTTGATATGTATGGCATTCTGTTTGAAGGCCATCCCGATCTGCGCCGCATCCTGACCGATTACGGCTTCCACGGGCATCCGCTGCGCAAGGACTTTCCACTCACCGGCTATGTCGAAGTGCGCTATGACGACGAGCAGAAGCGCGTGGTTTATGAACCAGTAAAGCTCGCCCAAGAGTTCCGCAATTTCGACTTCCTGAGCCCGTGGGAAGGCATGCTGCCGGGCGATGAAAAGGCCGGCGGGTAGGGGCTTTTGCCGCTTGGCGCGGATGCTGGTTTCCACTTGTCATGCGGATTCTGGCTGGACGTTTAGGTGAATATTGCGACATTCTTGCTTCGGTTGTAGGAAGGTGCTCGGTCGGCATATGGTTGGCGGGAGCGCTCAATGTTAAGCACGCGATGGACGCGGGAAAAGCTGTGGCATGCCCTTGGGGTGCCCGGATATGCGATCTTGGTCAGCGCAATTGTGCTTCTTGTTTCATGGCTAGGCGAATTCCTGGAGGTTATTCCAAAGGGACCGCTTTCGGTGCATTTTGGCCGCGAACCGCTGACCAATGCGGAAGCAATGATGCTGTTGCTCATGGGCATGAATCTGTTTGTTTGGTTCTTGTTGATCCGCGTTATGTATTTGATTTTTCCGACGCCTAAAAGTTCTGCTCAAGATAGGCCGAAACAAAGTTGGCATTTGAATCGTATCGGGATATTCTTTTTGTGTACTTTAATTGTCCCAATTACTCTCAAAGATAATGTAATCACGATCGGGCTTTGGTTTGCAATAATCCAGGTGTCTTTTGCTACTCTATATATTGCAGCGGTGGTTTGCTATTGGATTTGGTGCGTTGGCCGAAATGGGCTTAGCCAATTTATTGTTCGTCTGCCCTTCGGTCTGAGCCAAAAGTTCGACTTGAAAGATCACTTCGAGCAAACTGAAATGACAGATGATGAAAAGCTTGATGCTTTCCTTGCCACGTCAGCGAGTTTGCCTCGATAGGCTGGCCGATTGACGCAACGGGATTGCAGTGCCCGAAACACCCAAAAATATTTCTCTTGCTAGTTTCACCTTATAAGATATGTGTATCCGGCCTATGCAGGAATACACATCATGCGAACCAATATCGAAATTGACGACGAATTGTTAAAAAGCGCGATGAAAGCGACGGGCGCAAAAACCAAACGTGAGGCGGTGGAGCGCGGGCTTCTGGCACTTGTGCGAACCAGTGCGCATCAAGGTTTGCTCGATATGTTTGGCAAGGTGGAATTCGACGAGGAAGTTATCAAGAAAAGCGACGGCCAAAGGGCCTCCGAATGGTCCTCATAGATTCGTGTGTTTGGATTGACGCCTTTCGCGGCCATTGGACGCCCGAAGCCAATTATCTCGCCGAGAGGGTCCGACGAGGACGGGCGGTTTTGGTTGGCGATTTGATCCTTGCCGAGATTTTGCAAGGGTTCAAAGACCAAGCGCAGGTCGATCAATTACTGCGCATTTTTCAGCATTTTCCACAAATCGAAATCGTGGACTTTCCATGTGCGGAGCAGGCCGCACGCCATCATCGCCACCTACGCTCGCGTGGCGTGACACCTCGCAACGCAATCGACACGCTGATCGCAACCCGCTGTATCATGGATCGTATCCCGCTATTGACCTCTGACCGTGACTTTTTGCCGTTTGTGGCACATTTCTCGCTCGAACTGGCCGCGGTCGAGCCGAAGATGCTGGCCCTGAACGAACCCGCATCAAACCCCTCGACTTAATGGCATTTTCGGTTGATCCGGCGCGTTTCCTGCCGCACAAGCACTCTGTGAGACTCGAACTCTTTTTGACTGGTGCACACGCGCATGGCCGATGATATCCGCCCCGTTTTGACCGAGACCAACGCGCCTTTAGCTGACGCTCATGCGCCGCCAGACGAAGGCAAGGTTCGCAACTTCAATATCAATTTCGGGCCTCAGCATCCCGCGGCGCACGGCGTGTTGCGTTTGGTGCTGGAACTGGACGGCGAAGTGGTGGAGCGGGTTGATCCGCATATTGGGCTTCTCCATCGCGGCACCGAAAAGCTGATGGAATACAAGACGTATCTGCAGGCGCTGCCTTATTTCGACCGCCTCGATTACGTTGCGCCAATGAACCAGGAGCACGCCTATTGCTTGGCCATCGAAAAGATGGTCGGCGTTGAGGTGCCGCGCCGGGCCCAGTTTATTCGCGTAATCTTCTCCGAGATCGGCCGCATCCTTTCCCACCTTCTCAACGTGACGACGCAAGCCATGGACGTGGGGGCGTTGACGCCGCCGCTTTGGGGCTTTGAAGAGCGCGAAAAGCTGATGGTGTTTTACGAGCGAGCCTGTGGCGCGCGCTTGCATGCCGCCTATTTCCGCCCTGGTGGCGTGCATGTCGATCTAACGGAAGCTTTGGTCAAAGACATTTACGACTGGTGCGACCCATTCTTGAAAGTGTGCGACGACATTGAGACGCTGCTGACCGGCAACCGCATCTTTAAGCAGCGCAACGTTGATATTGGTGTCGTGGACAAGGCGACGCTGCTGGCGTGGGGCTTTTCCGGCGTCATGGTGCGCGGCTCTGGCATTCCTTGGGATTTGCGGCGCTCGCAGCCTTACGAGGTTTACTCCGAACTCGAATTCCAAGTGCCAATCGGCAAAAATGGTGATTGCTATGATCGCTATCTCTGCCGTATGGACGAGATGCGCGAGAGCGTGAAAATCATCAAGCAAGCCATTGAAAAGATGCCCGACGGGCCGGTGATGCCGGAGCGCTCGAAAGTGTCGCCGCCGCGTCGGGCTGAGATGAAGCAGTCGATGGAAGCGCTGATCCATCATTTCAAGCTCTATACCGAAGGCTTCCATGTGCCTGCCGGGGAAACCTATGCCGCCGTTGAGGCTCCAAAGGGTGAGTTTGGCGTGTATCTGGTGTCGGATGGTTCAAACCGTCCGTATCGGGTGAAAATCCGCGCGCCGGGCTTCCCGCATTTGGCCGCGATGAGCCACTTGAATAAGGGTCACATGCTGGCAGATGTGTCCGCGATCTTGGGCTCACTCGACATCGTGTTTGGTGAGATTGACCGGTGAGCGTTTTCAAATCCGCCGCCACAGCCGCTGTCGATGCCAACCTCGCCGCTTACACGGCGGAGGATCTCGACGCGCTCGCGGCCACCTTTGTTGATGATGTGGCCATCGGCCCCTTCGGCAGTGCGCCACTCGTCAGCGGCGCGTCGGCGTGCCGCGAAGCCTATGCCCGCACGATCAAAGCTTATCCGATGAGCGGCACGAAATCGGTTGCCCGCATTGTTGTTGGCACCGCGGTGATCGACCAAGAGGAAAGCATCCGTGCCGATGGCGCCAAGCGGTTCGTGGCAACGATTTATACCCAACGGGACGGCAAGATTGCCCGCATCCAAACGGTCAACGCAAAAGCCGACGCAATCGGCGAAGCCGTCGCGCAAGCGCAGCTTGACGCCTACAATATCCAAGACCTTGAGGCTCATGTCGCTTGCTTTGCCGAAAACGTTATCGTCAGCGATCTGAACGCCGAACCTAACCTGCACGGTAGGGACGCTTATCGCGCGCGGATGGGCGGTGTTTTCAGCCAGTTCCCGCAAAACCGTGTTGAATTGCTGGGCCGGATAGCCGTTGGCAATGTGGTTATCGACCATGAAAAGGTCATGCGCAGCGCTGAAGCCGAGCCATTTGAAGTCGCTGCCATTTATACGATCGACGCTGATGGCCTGATCGGCCGCGTTGATTTCGTTCGTTAGTTTCAAAGCCGGAATCCACCATGTCCGTTCGTCGTCTAGCCAAAGATCAACCCGCCAGCTTTGACTGGTCCGCTGATAGCCTCACGAAAGCGCAGTGGTGGATTGCGAAATACCCTGCTGAGCGTTCGCAATCGGCGGTAATCCCGCTTTTGTGGCTCGCTCAAAAGCAAGAAGGCTGGGTCAGCGAGCCTGCGATGCGGGCGATTGGCGCGATGCTGGGCGGGATGCCCTATATCCGCGTCTATGAAGTCGCGACCTTCTACACGATGTTCCACCTGCAACCGGTCGGCAAACATCACCTACAAGTGTGCGGCACGACACCGTGCGCACTGCGTGGCGCAAACGATCTGAAGGATGCCTGCAAAGCCAAGTTCGGCGCCCAGTTTAACGTGACACCGGATGGTCTGTTCTCGTGGGAAGAGGTTGAGTGTTTAGGCGCGTGCGTGAATGCGCCAGTGGTAGCGATCCACGACTACTACCACGAGGACCTTGATGTCTCTGCGCTTGAAGGCCTGATCGAGCGTTTGGCAAAGGGCGAGGACGTAACACCCGGATCGGCTATCGGTCGGTTGACCTCCGCGCCAACAGGTGGCCCAAAGGTGCTGCTCGACAACACGCTTTATGATGGCTCCCTTGCCAAGCCGATCACGCTGCCAAACATGCCCGAACCCGCTGATAGCTGATTGTGCGCCGCTTGCGCTTGCAGCAGGCACGAACGTGTGTAGATCAATTCCGAGACTCTCTTTCCTTAGATGGCCGCAGGGCAAATCATGTTGAACGATCAGGACCGTATTTTCCTCAACCTTTACGGTCGCCAAGACTGGCGCCTTGAGAGCGCAAAGAAACGCGGCGCATGGAACATGACGCGCGAGATGATCGGTCTTGGGCGGGATTGGATCATCAATCAGGTGAAGGCGTCCGGCCTTCGCGGGCGCGGCGGTGCGGGCTTCCCCACGGGCCTGAAGTGGACCTTCATGCCGAAGGAAGTGAAGGCCGATCGCCCTCACTACCTCGTTGTTAACGCTGACGAGTCTGAGCCCGGCACCTGCAAAGACCGCGATATGATGCGTCACGATCCGCATTTGCTGATCGAAGGTTGCTTGATCGCATCCTACTGCATGCAGGCTCATGCCTGCTACATTTACATCCGTGGCGAATATGTGCGCGAGCGCGAAGTCCTCGAAGCCGCGATCAAAGAAGCCTATGAGGCCAAACTGATCGGCAAAAACAACGTCCATGGTTGGGATTTTGACCTCTACGTCCATCATGGCGCGGGCGCTTACATTTGCGGTGAAGAAACCGCCCTGTTGGAAAGCCTTGAGGGCAAGAAGGGCCAGCCGCGCCTGAAGCCGCCTTTCCCGGCCAATGCGGGCCTCTATGGCTGCCCCACAACCGTAAACAACGTCGAATCCATCGCCGTCGTCCCGACAATTTTGCGCCGGGGCGCGCAATGGTTTGCTGGTTTTGGCCGGCCCAACAACACCGGAACCAAAGTATTTTGCATCTCTGGCCACGTGAACACGCCGTGCAATGTGGAAGAGGCGATGTCGATCCCGCTTAAGCAATTGCTGGAAGAGCATTGCGGTGGCGTGCGTGGCGGGTGGAACAATCTGAAAGCGGTCATCCCCGGCGGGTCGTCGGTGCGCTTGATTCCGGCAGAGCAGTGCGAAGACGCTTTGATGGATTTCGATAGCCTTTCCGCGCTGAAATCCGGCCTTGGAACGGCAGCCGTGATCGTTATGGACAAGTCCACGGATATCGTGAAAGCCATCGCGCGCATCTCGTATTTCTACCGCCACGAAAGCTGTGGCCAGTGCACGCCATGCCGCGAAGGCACGGGCTGGATGTGGCGCGTGCTGGAGCGCATGGCGCGCGGCGAAGCCGAACACCGCGAGATCGATGTTCTGCTCGACGTTGCAGGCCAAGTAGAAGGCCACACGATTTGCGCGTTGGGTGATGCCGCCGCCTGGCCAGTCCAAGGCCTAATCCGCCACTTCCGTCACGAGATTGAAGAACGGATCGACCTCTATCGCGCGGGTAAGCCGCACGTCCAAGGCGCGCGATTGGTCGCAGCGGAGTAACGCGACCCCTTCACGCCCACTGTCACCAAATAGTCGCACAGCGGAGGGTTCGGTGGCTTTGCGCAAGGGCAGGGCTTGTTATGTTGCGATGCACACATTCATAACGCGACAGCTTAATTTGAAGCTGGAGCGACCCATGAGCCGATCAATCGCCGCGAAAACCCTTCTTTCAACCGCCAGCTTGTTGGCGCTTGTTGTTGCCGCGCCCGCCCTTGCCCAAGAGGCAGCACCCGCCGCGCGCGAGGAAACCACGGTGATCGTGACTGGCGCTCGCCAACGCGCTGAAAATGCGCAAGATGTGCCGATTTCCGTAGCGTCATTCTCGGCCAAGACGATTGCAGAAGCCGGGATCGCCCGCCCGCAAGATTTCATCTCGCTCACGCCCAACGTCTCGTTCATTCAGACCACAAACGTGGGTGAGACTGCGGTCAACATTCGCGGCGTAATCCAGCCGCGCGACACCGAGCCACCGTTTGCCTTTGTTACCGACGGCGTGCTGATCCCGAACCCCAACGCGTTCAACCAAGAGCTGGTCGACATCGCTTCTATTGAAATCATCAAAGGGCCAATCGGTTCGATTTATGGCCGCAATGCTGTTGGCGGCGCAATTTTGGTGAACACGCAGAAGCCATCTTCCACCTTTGAAGGTGTCGCGCAGGCTGGCTACGAATTTGAAGGCAAAGAGTTCAAAGTAGGTGGCTATGTGTCTGGCCCGTTGTCAGACAAGGTATTTGCCCGCCTAACCGTCAACCACTCAGACCGCGAAGGCTATTTCGACAATATCACACGCAAGGCTAAGGAAGACCCTTTCACCGAAACCGTCATTCGCGGGCGCATGGTGATTGAGGTCGCCGATAACGTCGAACTCGACCTGCAAGCCGGATATGGCAAAGTGGACGGCTACGCGTTTAACTTCCACAATCAATTCTCATTCACGCCGGGCTTCGCTGGTGGCATCGACACGGGCAACACGTCCATTCCCTATGTTGGGAACATAAAAAGCTTCAACGAGCAAGACCGTTGGAATGCCTCGGCAAAACTCGCTATCGAAACCGAGGCGGGCACGCTTTCTGGCTTTGTTGCCTATAACGAGCTAAGCGAAACGGCGGGCGGCGAGGGTGCTGCCGACTTGGCGCTGTTTGGTCTCCTTGGCCCAGCGCGCCCCGGCGTCCCTGCAGCAACCGAGTTCTTCGCAAACCCTGCCCTTTATGAAGGCTATGGCCCCACAGATCGCGACGGTTCGCAATTCCAAGAGCGCAGCCAAAAGGATAGCTCGTTCGAAGTGCGTTTCACCTCGAAGGGAACTGAGGCGTTCCGCTATATTGTCGGCGCCTACTACATCGACTTTGAGCGCGACATCATCTTGCTGTCCGGTGGTGCTGCCCCCGGCGCAACGGGCGTAATCCGTACTGCTCCTGTATTCACACCAGCCCAAGCGCTAACAGGCGCGAACGGTGTTTCCGGCACGGGTGGGGCGAACAACAACACCGCTTGGGCAGTGTTTGGTCAGGCCGCATACGACATTACCCCAACGCTCGAGCTTTCCGGCGCACTGCGTTACGACAAAGAGGACCGCGAGAACACCAACCTTGTGTTTGGTGCATTGGGCACAACGGTGATCGCCCCGGTAGGGGCAAAGCGCCAGACCTCGTTTAGCGCCACGCAACCACGTGTGTCCCTGCGTTGGGAAGCAACACCGGACCTAACCTTCTACGGCACCTATGGCGAAGGCTTCCGTTCCGGTGGGTTTAACCCGCTGGGCAGCCGCGCACGCATCATCGGCATTGATGGCTTGACGGGCACAACCGTGCGCGATCAATTCCCATCGGAAAAGTCGAAATCGTTTGAAATCGGTGCAAAATCAACGCTGTTTGATGGCAAGGTTTCGCTTAACGGTGCAGCCTTCTCCACCAAAGTAACCAACGCGCACTTCTTCCAATTCTTCCCGTTCTCTCTGGCGCGCGTGATCTCCATCGTCGATGAGAACCAAATCACGGGCGCGGAGTTCGATTTCAACGCCAAGATCACTGACCACCTGACCTTCTTTGGCGGGGCCGGTGTTCTAAACAGTGAAATCAAGCGGAACCGCGAAGCGCCAGGCACCGTTGGCAAAACCTTCCCGAATACGCCAGAACATTCCATCGTTTTGGGTGCGCAATATACGCGCGAAGTGTCGGCTGGGCTCGACTTCTCGGCCCGTCTGGAATGGAACCAAACCGGCAAAGTGTGGTTCGACACCACCAATGCGCCGGGTTCGGCTCGCCCTGTTCTGGACCTCGTCAACGCACGCCTATCGCTCGACAGCGCCGCGTGGACGGCGACGCTTTACGCACGCAATCTGTTTGACGAGCAATACAATATCGATGCCGTGGTCCTGCCAATCCCCGCTTTGGGAACGACGTTCAACTTCGTCACGCCCGGCACGCCGCGCACAGTTGGTATCGAGTTCAAGTATCGCTTTGGAGGCTGACTTCACCGACAAAGCATGGAAAAGGGGGCCTCGGCCCCCTTTTTTGTGGTCTGCGATTGTCTCAGCCCGAAATCACTGGTGGATCGAGAGTAAAGGCCTCCGCAGGATCGCGGCCAATAAGGTTGATCAACACGCCATCGGGGTCGCGCAGGCACACTTCGGTTGACTGGCGGTGGGGCATGATAAATGTGATCGGGTCCCACACTTCTACCGCGCCAAATTTAGGCGCCTGGGCCAATACCTCCTCGACGTTGTCGCAGTAAAAAACCAGAGTCACCTCGCCCAGATGGGGCGTGTTCGAGGATCGTTGTACGGGCTCTGGAACAGGCTCGGTCAGCTGAAACAGGCCGATCATGCCGTGGTTCATACCACCCTTGTGCTTCAGGATGCGGGCAAAACACACCGTCGATTCAGGCACATGCAGTGCACCGGCAACTGAAGCGGGGTTCAGTGTGCCTTCGTAATAAACCGCATCAAAGCCAAGCATGGTGTAGAAGGCGGTAGACTTTTCAACGTCCCGAACAAAAAGAGCGGCCCGGACGAGCGGCGATAGGCTCATACTTGTGCCAGTTCTTCCGCCACATCCTCAGATGAGGCCTCGTTGCGAATGGAGATCGCCTCGGACTCTTGCTGAACAATACGCAAAATCCGCGCAAGATATTCTTGCGTCCACGCGCCGCGCTCATCGGCTTGGGCCTTTGTTGGGGCAAAGCGCTCAATGTCCTCGCGCCGAACCACGCCTTTGGTGTCGAGCAAGCGTTCAATCGTATCCATCCGTTCGCGCATTACCGCCAATTCCATCGCAACCGCCATGGTGATGGCCTGAACGCGTTCCACGTCAGGGTCCTTATAGAAATAAGGGCGCTTGCCCTTGGCTTTTGCGCCCGCAAGGGCGAGGGGATCGAGTGCCATGATCAAGCCGCCTTCTTCGCGCCAATGACATGCCACGCCGCCTTGCGCCCATAATCCTCAACCTCTTCATTGCCTTGATCGGGGAAGATTGAGGTATCGACGACGGCGGTAACGCCGCCATGGATCAAGGTGTCGCGTGGAAAACCTGCGGTTTCCATGGCTGCATCAAGGTCCAGTTCGTGCAACTTCGTCCAGAATGGCTCGTTATTGTAAAAGGCATCCCAGTCCCGCATGGCCTGTTCAAACAATGGCATTTCTGGTGTGTATTGTGGCTGCTCCACATGCAACACGATCCCGCCCGGCGCCAGCAAGCGCTTGGTTTCGGCCAAAATCTTCGGCATCGAAGCAAACGACGTTTCATGCAGGAACATGGTCGACTGAACCCAGTCAAACGAGCCGTCTGGCATGGAGCTCAAATCTTCGACGTTGCCCTGAACGAAGGTCACATTGTGAACGCCAAGTTCTTTCGCGCGGGCCAAGCCATAGCGCAGCATTGGCGCGCCAACATCGACGCACACGACTTCAGCTTCCGGGAACGCCGCTGCGATTGGCAGCACATTATGCCCCAGCCCGCCGCCAATATCGAGGATACGCTTGGGCTTGAAGTCCGGCAGGTTTTTCTTCACCCACGCGACAACGGCATGGCCGCCACCATCATTATAGCGCCCGAGGCCGCCACCGGTCGTCGCGAAGATGCCGATGTCATAATTAGAAGCCCCGGTCACATCGCCGGGAACTAATTCTGTATGGTAGCTGCCGGGCATGCAATGATGGTCAATCGCTTCGACATAGCGCGGCAGGGGCATAGAAGGGTCGAGCTGTAAGCGCTGGTCATTGTCCGTCAGCGCCGCGGCTTTCGCGTTGAGGGCATCAGCGTTCTTGATGGTAATCCAGCGTCCAGCCTGCTGACGCATTTCCATCGTGTTGCGCCGAAGTGACGACCACGCTTGGAACATCGGGTCCTCCAGCAGGCCCTTACGCACCTCATTGCGATCCTTCGGCTTGCGGCCGAGCTTTTTCTCAAGGGCGGGCTCAACGCGGGCATCAAACGCCTTCTTGACCCCCGGCATGATCCCCGTCGCCAGATAGCGGTTCATGTGCGCCAGCACGTTAAAGCGGGCCACTTCATCGTGGCTCATTTCAGGATACATGCCGTGGCGACCAACGACGCGGTAATCCGGTGGGCCATCATAGGCTGGTTGCGTTGCTTTGAAGTCTCCGCCTGAACCGTCCATCGCATATCTCCTCAAATCGTGTCCACAAGATCGGTCTGACAGCGCTTGCTGGCAAGAGCGATCACGCGCTTGCGTAATTGATGGTGATTAAACGATATAACGAACCACGATGCTGGCTTTGCTAAGCGTCAATTCGACAGACGAAAACATTTCTGCGGGAGTGACACAGATGAGCGGACGTTTTTCAGGCAAAACAGCCGTAATCACGGGTTCTGGGCGGGCAAAGGGCCTTGGAGAGGCCATTGCGACGCGTTTAGCCAGCGAAGGCGCAGCCGTCGTGATTTCCGACATCGGTGCGACAAAAGATGCCGCGACGCCGGATGCGATGATTGGCGCGAGCGCGGAAATGGAAGCCATCGCGGCCAACATCCGTGCAGCTGGCGGCCAAGCCTCCACCTGCGTGTGCGACGTGCGGGACTATAGCCAAGTTGAAGCGCTGGCCCAGCACGCGGTCGATACCCACGGCTCACTGGACATTTGGGTCAACAATGCCGGGATCGGTTACATAATGAAGCCGCTGCTGGAGGTCTCTCCCGACGATTGGCGCGCGGTGATCGACGTGAACCTAACCGGGGCGTTCTTCGGCTTGAAGGCTGCTGCGGCCATCATGGTCGCGCAAGGCAAGGGTGGGCGGATTATCAATATTGCCAGCCAAGCGGCCAAATCCGGCTTCCCACACGCCCAAGCCTACACGTCATCAAAGCATGGCATGGTCGGCCTAACCCGCTCCGCTGCCATCGAGCTTGGCCCCTACGGCATTACGGTCAACGCTGTCTGCCCGAACCACGTCACTACCGGCCTTGGCGCGTGGCAAAACGAGTATTTCGCTAAAGTCACCGGGCACGACAGTGTCGCCAGCTATATGAAAGCGATGGCAGACCGCATCCCCATGCGTCGCCCGGGCCTGCCTGAGGACACCGCCAAAGCGGTCGCGTTCCTGTGCTCGGAGGAGGCGGCCTACATCACAGCCGAAAGCATGAACGTCTCAGGCGGCGAGGAACCGCACTGAGACGCCTCTAGCCTAAAACGGCTTCACCGCGCCCAGAAAGCCGATGCCGGCGATGGTGACCCAATAGACATAGGCCATCATGCGGCCATAGCCGATTTCGCGCGCCAAGGCGGCTTCCTGCACTGGGTCCGGCCCTGCGGCCAGCGCGCGAAACCGGACGGTCCACGCCTCCATAATCCAGCGCAAACCAATGCCGATGCACAAAGCGAACGCATAGAAGGTGATCTTGGCCGCATACCAATGCGTACCTTCCTCCACAGTCAGTGGGCCATGGCCGAGCCACGACGAAATGCCGACATAAAACAATACAGGGATCAGCACATAGCGAAACCGCGTATCCGTCTTAGTCAGCTTTAGCCCGAGCTCTGTCTCGCGCTTGATGAACGCAAACCACGCCAGCGATAGCCATGCGGCATAACCCACCCACATCCCCACCAGCCACGCGTCGCCTAACGTCACAAAGCCGTAAATGTGGCCCATGTGCAGGCCCAAGGGCAGGAGCAGCAAAATCCCGGTTCGCGCCAGAATATCGATCCGGTAGGCCGTCTCCATGTGGCGGCGGCGCTCGTCCAAGGAAAGCGTGTGGTTGACCACATTATAGGAGGTTTGAAACACGCCCCATTCGCCCGCCAGCCAATACACCATGCACAAAATATGCGCCCATCGCAGAACGTCGACTTCGTTGATGTTCATAACAACTCCCCAGTTTGGGAGACTGTCAGGTCAGGAAGCGGCTCTGTGCATTGCTTTTTGGCAAAATGACGCCGCTACCAGTCTCGTTCCTTGGTTTTGAAGGCATCGCGGGCGCGCGCGGCTTTGTGGATCTTTTTCCACTGCTGGCGATGGGCGGCTTCGGCTCCGGCATCGGCTTTGCGGCGTTCAAACTCAAGCTCGCGTTCGAGTTTTAGGTAGGCTTCCCAGCGCGCCGCGCTGAGCCCGCCGGACCGTATCGCCCCTTGCACTGCACAACCTGGCTCGCGCCCATGGCCGCAATCGGTGAATTTGCAGGCGGTGATAAGCTCGGCGACATCATCAAAGCTGGAGGTCAGGGCCTCATCACCGGCTGCCGTCAGGCCGAGCTCGCGCATGCCCGGCGTGTCGATAATCAACGCGCCATTGGGTAGCCTGAGCATTTCGCGGTGTGTGGTGGTGTGACGCCCGCGATCATCGCCGCTGCGCACGTCTTGGGTGGTCATCACATCGCGCGCCATTAGCGCATTCACGAGGGTGGACTTGCCCGCCCCCGAGCTGCCGAGCAGGACCGCTGACGCGCCGGGCTTTAGCCACGCATCCAGTAAATCCAGCCCACTTCCTTGTTTGGCAGACAGCACTAAGACGGGCACATCGCCCGCGATTGCATCGATGGAGGCCCGGTCCGCCACGAGATCAGCGCTTAAATCGGCTTTGGTGAGGACGATCACCGGCACCGCACCGCTTTCGCGGGTTGCCACCAAATAGCGCTCCACCCGGCGGGGGTTGAGGTCTCGGTTTAGGGCGCAGACCAGCAGCGCCACGTCGATATTGGCGACCACGACTTGCTCACCCACCCCGCCCGCCGCCCGGCGCACGAAAATGGTGTGGCGCGGCAAAACGCCGTGTATCGTGGCGGAGCCGTCGCCATTCTCGGAAATGGCCACCCAGTCTCCCGTTACCGGGAAACCGCCATCCTTGGCATTGTGCATAAAGTGGCCCGAAAGCTGGCCATCCGCATCGCCGAACTCGGTTATCAGCCGCCACAGGCTGCGGTGTTGGGCAGTCACGCGGGCCGGCAAATAGCCTTTATCCGCAAAGGGTTCGAACTTTTCGCTGAGCGCATCGCTCCAGCCGAAATCAGTGATCATGGGAGTATGTTCCGTGTGTGGGGAGGGAAGGGCCACCCCACGCGGTGCGAGCGCGCCTTAAATCAGGCAAGCAGGCTCACAGTGACGCGCAGGTCAGCGTTGCGGCGCAAGGCCGTTGCAACAACAACAATCATATTCGGCCCTCCCTGTGCTGGCGCGGAACGGAGTGCAAAATCGGCGGGTTGCAAGAAAGTGTCAAGAAAAGAAAGCGTCCACCCCTGCACTACGAGACCTTGTACAAAGATGTGAGGCCCAGATCGCCAAATGACAGAATGAATCAGAAAGATGCTTGACCGTTCTCACTCCTTGCGGAGCGACACTAAGGCGAACGCCAGCACGACTTAGGACACCGAAAAGTGTCACTGAGAAAAAACACCCAATTAGGCTTGATTGGCACGCTTACGCCCCAATCCAAGGCTCATCTGCCGAGATTGGTGGCCCAATTCACCGCAAATGCTATTCCGCCAGCAAACCATCTGCACGCGCCTGGGCCAGTGCCTTCTCGTCCAGTTTGTAGAAGCTGAGCAGAAAACACGCCAATATCGCGCATCCGAATGGAATATAGGCGACCCCCAAGAGAGTGGCTTGCCTTACGGCCTCAAAGTTTTCGGGCGTGACGGAAGCGGTCTTGTCAAAGCCCGCAAAGGTCAAAGCGGCGCCAACAATGGCTGGTCCTGCGGCCGAGGAAAACTTCTCCACGAAGCTATAGAGCGCGGTGTACATGCCCTCCCGGCGCATCCCAGTGCGATGGGCGTCCAACTCCATCGAATCGGTCAGCATCGACATGGCGAATAGCACGTTGCCTGAAAATCCAATGCCGCTGAGAATACCGCGCACCATCAGCGTCCAATCACCATCGCCTGGTTGGGCCAATACCCATGAGAGAGCGCCAAGGCCGGTGCTCACCGCAGCAATTACATAGCCCCAACGTTTGCCGATCTTCTTCGATACATTCACCAATAGCGGCGTGACGATGATGGAGGTAGCCACCATAGGAAGCCCCAGAAACGCAAAATCAGCGGTGGAGCGCGACAGCACCTCAACAAGCAAGAAGAATGTTGCGGCCCCAGCAGAAGCGATCCCGAACAACTGAACCGCCTTCACCGAAAGGATGATCACAAACGGCGTATTCTTCAAAAACGACAGAGCTTGAACTTTCCACGGCAAAACCCGTTCTGTTCGCTTGGTCATTCGCGCATGCCGTGTACCCCACCAAGCAAGGAGCATCGTCGCCAATATGATTGCCCCATAAAGCAGCCCGATCGTCAGGTAGTCGCTCGCCACATTAAGCGCTCGCCCATCGGGCGTCTTTTTTCCGTCCGAAAGATAAGCGAGAAGGATACCGGTGCCGGTTCCGGCAACAGTGGAGCCAATCGCGGCAAAGATCACGCGCCAGCCATGGATAGACGAGCGCTCGTGATAGCCGTCCGTCATCTCAGCCGGCATCGCCATATAGGGCACGTTGAAAATTGAATAGCCGGTGGTGAATAGGATCAACGCGAACAGCACATAGCCCCATGTCAGCCAATTATCGCCGCGCAATGGAATGGAGAAAATCACGACGATTGAGATCGAACTTATCAACGCCCCCCAGAACAAATAGGGCCGCCGCCTGCCTTGGTCGCTGGTTGAACCATCACTCATCACGCCGGCAATTGGGTCAGAGAACGCGTCATATAGTTTGGAAATCATAAGCAATATGCCCGCCACAAGGCCGGAAATGCCAACGATCTTGGTCAGGTAAAACAGCGCCAACCCGCCCACTGAGTTCATAAGAAGCGCAACACCGAGCGCACCGGTCGCCCAAGACACCTTTAGCCCGAGGGGAAGTTTTTCTTCGGTGGCGGTTTGGGTCACGTCGCGTTCCAATGCTTGAGATGATCGAACGCTAGGCGGTTGAAGCGCATGCTTGCAAGCCGCCCCTCATACTGGCCGCGTGACGGATAATAACGGCGCGGTGATCTTGCGGAGCGGAAGGTCGGTCCAAGTTAAAATTCAGCAAGCGGAGTGATTTCAATGTTCAAGCAGCGGTCTTTTTTCTCTTGGTACGCGCACGCAGCGATCGGTCTGGCATTGGTTGCTGGAAACGTTCAGGCGCAATCGGCTCCTGCACCCGCAACCACTCCAGCGAGCCCGCCATCGATGCCCGTTATCCCGCCGAGCGAATACTCAATGCAGAAATATGGTTGGGTGCCGAGCGCTGAGTCAGAGCGCGTTTTTCAAGAGCGCATGGCCTCGCTGTCGGCGGTGTATCGCTCTGGAAAGTCGCCCGGGCCGGAATGGTATCAGCCGCAAGAACCGATCATAGGCGCCAAGCCTTCTCCGCTGAAACAGGTGCCTGCGGCCAAGCGAACCATCAAGCATGACGCCTTGGAAAAGGCCGAAGCCTATGCCCGTGCCAATAATTCGTCCGCCTTTATGGTGTGGCACAAGGGAAAGCTTCAAGACGCGCATTATTTCGGTGAAACCACTGAAAACAGCCTGCTAACGTCATTCTCCATGCACAAAATGATCGCTGGGATCGTTGTCGGGCGCGCCATTGAGCAGGGTTATATCAAGGGGCTGGACCAGAAGGTTGCTGACTTTGTGCCGGAATATGCCGCTACGGGTCGCGGAGAAATCACGATCCGCCACATCCTGCATATGTCGGGCGGACAGACCTATTTTGACTATTCAAATCATCCTGACGGCCTCGTCCAGCGTGAATATCTGAGCCCCGACTCAGAGCGGATTTTGCTTGAAATCGTGAAGCAGGAAGTTCCTCCCGGTACGCGCTACAATTACGGCATGTTTGATAGCGATATGATCGCCATCATCATCGAGCGCGCAACGAAAATGCGTTACGCAGACTACGTCTCAAAATCCCTTTTGATCCCGATGGGTGGGCAGACAGGCGCTGTGTTTCTGAACCGGGCAGGGGGGGTTGCTAAAACAGGGTGCTGTGCCTTCTTTACCGCAGACGCGTATCTCCGTTTCGCAATTTTGCTGGCTCAGGATGGCAAATGGAATGGCAAGCGTTTGTTGCCGGCATGGTGGGTAAAGGAAACCGCAAGGCCTTCGCCGTCAAACCCACGTTGGGGTTTACATATGTGGCTTGGCCAGCCTTGGGCGCTACGAACAAAGATCACCGACAACCCACTCGAGCCCGGAATTCTGGCCACTGAACCCTATGTTGCGGACGATGTTTTCCTATTCGACGGCAACAACAATCAGGTGATCTACATTTCACCATCGAAGCAGTTGGTCGTGTTACGCACGGGCGGTCGTCCGCCACGCACGCCTGAATGGGACAATGCGTTCCTGTTCAACACGATTGCGCGCGGAATCAAATAAAGGAAGGCAAAAAGCCCCATGGCGAGGTGAAGCGTGCCGCGCTAAAGCCTCGCTATGGCCGTTTATACAGACCTTACCGACGAAGAACTCTCAGACCTAATGAAGCGCTATGATATCGGTGCGCCTCTTACGATAAAGGGGATAGCCGAGGGCGTTGAGAACTCGAACTTCTTCTTGGAAACAGAGGCCGGGCGCTTCATCCTCACCATTTTCGAGAAGCGGGTGAACGCAGCCGATCTGCCGTTCTTTATGGGCGTGCTGGAAGCGGTCGCAAACGCGGGCCTGCCTGCGGCAAAGCCTATTCGAGGTAGCAACGGCTCTATGATCCAGCAGGTCCGTGGCAAGCCTTGCTCTATTGTTAGTTTTCTGCCCGGCGTCTCCGCAAAGCGCCCCAATGCCGCTCAATGTCGCGCAGTCGGGGCAGCCCTTGCTGGTTTACATAACACCCTGACCAACCACGCGGGCCAGCGCGCCAACAGCCTAGGCCCCGCCGATTGGAAAAGGTTGTTTTCGGCTGAGATCGCCCAAGCCGCAGAAGCGCTTGAGCCAAACCTTCACGCGCTTGTTGACAGTGATTTGGTTGCCATTGCTGAAAATTGGCCAAAAAATCTGCCAACGGGCATCATTCACGCAGACCTTTTTCCAGACAATGTTTTGTTTCTGCGCAATGAGGTTTCTGGTCTGATCGATTTTTATTTCGCCTGTACCGATATCTTGGCCTATGACTTGGCAGTAATGCTGAACGCATGGTGCTTCGAGCCGTCGGGTCGCGAATTTGACCTCATCAAGGGCCGTTCGTTGATCTCGGGCTATGAAAGCATTCGTCCTTTATCGACGGCCGAAACGGTCGCGATCCCAATTTTGGCGCGTGGCGCGGCATTGCGCTTTTTTCTGACTCGTTTGATTGACTGGAACGCCACGCCCGCTGGTGCACTGGTTCGCCCTAAGGACCCGCGTGATTACTCCGCCCGACTAGCGTTTCACCGCAACGCCAAAACCATTGGCGACTATGGCGGCTAGCCGCGTGTCGGCGGGATAGCGAGCGGGACGTTCAGCGCAACGCCGCCGCGATCCACTTCTGGGCATGCTCGAAAAGCCATCTGCTTGGTAAGGCAAATCCGCACTTCGCGAAGCCGGTTTCGATTGCTTTCCACCGCTATTCCGCGCGCGGGCAGCATTGGGTTGGCCACCATGAAAGCGCTTTCAATTTGACCAGCCGATAGCGTTGCCCAGGTTTTAGGACTCTGAAAGCTGGAAGGAATCGTGATCTGCCGCCGTGCGTTGCGAAGGGCTGCAAAATAGCTCTCGGGTGCTAAGCCGGAGCATGTGCCGTGGCGCTCCCATTGTATTTGAACTAACCGCTCGCTCGGCATGATGTCGAGCATCGAGCCAATCAGAACCCGCGCTGGCCTTGGCATTTGGCTAGGGCAGGAGCGTGGAAACCCGCGCTCATATTGTGGCCATAGGCCGTGAACCACAAAACCATACGGGCGAGTGCCGCCGCATTGCTGGCGATCCCGCTGCGCCATACCCGGCTCGCCGCAGTGTGTCGGAGACCAAGACAAGGCCAGCACATAGAAATCAAAGGGCCGCGCGGCTTGAGCCTTGGCTTCGTTCACAAAGCCAACAGCAAAGCCAATCGCTATTGTCGCGACGATCAAGGTGCGCCATCTCATGGGGAAGCAAAAGCCACCACGCAGCGCTTGCGTCAATCCTGCCCTTCGCGCGAGTGACTATTGGCGCTAGAGAGAGCCTATGGAACCTTGGCAACCTAAACGATTTCAAATGCCCGCCGAACCAAAGGCGTTATCCGCAGCGGTGATCATTTTCGGGTTGGCGCTCATCTTGGCCTTTGGCCAAGGCCCGCTGCAAGATTTTTTTGGTCCCGGCGGCACGAAAACCGTTGAGGGGCGTTTGGTTGCCTTTGACCGCCTTCACCCCCTGCGCGCGGACCGTCAAATCCCGACCTATGCATGGCGAACACCTGATAATGCGATCCAATTGGTCAACGGGACTCGCTTCCGCACGAGCCAAACTGGCTTCGCTCGCACAGCAATGATCCGCTACGTTCCGGGCGACCCTTCGACAGCTTTTGTCCTGGGGCAATATGACGATCAACGGCCAATTGTTGGTTTTGGCTTCCTTTTAGTGCTGGCAGGTGTGTGGGTCCGAACCCGCAAGCCGCGCGACGACGACTAGAGAGGCATCAGCGCCTTGAATTATCGCCACGCGTTTCACGCAGGCAACCATGCCGACGTGCTCAAACACGCTATACTAGCGCTGGTGCTGGAGCATATGAAAAAAAAGGACGCGCCGTTCCGCGTGTTGGATGTTTTTGCCGGTATTGGCCTTTATGATTTAGGCGCTGATGAGGCCGCCCGAAGCCCCGAATGGCAGGATGGTATCGCGCGCGTTATGGTTGCGCGGAATAGGCCCGTTAGCCTGATGCCGCTGATCAACATCATCAACAATTTGAACTCGGGCACACACCTTTCGCTTTATCCCGGCTCTCCCGAAATCGCGCGCCAAATCGTGCGTCCACAAGACCGTCTAATGCTTGCCGAGTTGCACCCTGTCGACGCAGAAACTCTCGCGGGGCGCTATGCGGACCAGCGCTCAACCAAAGTTGAACGCCGCGATGGCTGGGAAGCCATCCGCGCTTGGTTGCCGCCAGAAGAGCGGCGCGGTGTTATCCTGATTGACCCACCCTTCGAAATCGCCGGCGAGTATGATCGACTTCTAAGGGCGCTTGATCAGGGGCTGCAGCGCTTCGCCACTGGAACTTTTTTGTTGTGGCACGCTGCAAAAGACCCTTTGGCCGTGGCTGAATATGAAGCCGCGCTTTCGGCGCTGCCAGCCAAGATTCTGCGGGCAAGCCTTTGCGTCCGCAATGATGGGATAACGCGTGGCCTTTCGGCATCCGGAATGGTGATCGTCAACCCGCCATGGACACTCGAGCAAGATCTCGCGGAGCTGCTTCCCTGGCTGGCTGAGTCTCTGGCTCAAGGCGGCGGCGCAAGTTGGCAGTTGGATCGATTGGCTGGCCAGTTCTGAGGCAAACACCGAATTCTGATGCATTGTCGACCGTTGCTTTACTGCCACTAGATCGCAGAACACGACATTTTGTTGCTAAAAAACCCCTATCGCGACGCATTTCCATTGGGCAAATGCCGAAACTTGCTGTTGCTAGCCTTGCACCGGAACGGCGCTTCAAGGATAAGCCGCTTTAGACGCCCCGTCGGGCGCCGTTGGATGTGTGCGCCTTCTTCGAGGTTCAGTGTCCTTCGGGACACGGAAGCGTCAGCATTGGCCCTGCGGGGTCCGGTTCTGGGAAATAGAGTTACATGCGTTTCGACGACGAAGACGAAGACGACACACCAACAGAGAAAAAGCGCACCCCTCGTGAGCGGGCCCCGAAGGCCCCCGCAGAAGATTTTGGCGCCGACAGCTTTGCTCCACCACCACCACGCTCTTTCAGCGATCGCCCACCCCGCCCTCAAGGCGGCGGCGGTTTTGGAGATCGTCCACCGCGTCAGTTCAACGACCGCCCGCAGGGCGGTTTTGGCGACCGGCCACCACGCCAGTTCAATGATCGCCCGCAAGGCGGCTTTGGCGACCGTCCTCCGCGCCCCTATGGCGACCGTCCGCAAGGCGGCGGTTTTGGAGATCGGCCACCACGCCCATTCGGCGATCGTCCACAGGGAGATCGCCCACCGCGTCAATATGGTGACCGCCCGCAGGGTGATCGGCCTCCACGCCAATATGGTGATCGCCCGCAAGGCGGCTTTGGCGGCGGTGATCGCGGCCCACGCCCAGCCTATGGTGATCGTCCACCCCGCCGTGATTTCGATGGGCCACCCCGCGGTCCGCGCCCAGAACAAGGCTTCGACGACAACACCCCGCGCGAAACGCTGAACGGTGTTGTGAAGTTCTTCAACGGTGAACGTGGTTTTGGCTTCATTACGCCAGAAAACGGCAATCCGGACGTGTTTGTTCACGTCTCAGCTGTCCAGCGTTCCGGTTTGGAAAATTTAGAGCCAGGGCAAAAAGTGACGTTCGAAACGTTGCCAGATCGCTTTGGCAAGGGTCCAAAGGCTATTAACATCAAGATTCCAGAAGCTGGTTGATTATCGGCCTAGGCTGTAACTAACCCGCTGTGATCTGATAACGGCCGCCTTCAGCTTTTGCTCGAGGCGGCCGTTTTGTTTTTTCGAATAGGTCCCAGCCGATTTGTAGATTGGCCCAAAGCGCATAATTTTTATTGTCGCGCTCCCGGCGCAATCGGCCATTAGTAAGCGGGAACGGATAAATATGAACCGGCACGGCCGCTTGGCCAGCGCGCAGTGCGGCGTCAATCAACGTGTAAACTTCTTCAACCGCGGGGTCGGTGATAGCAAGGCTACTGTTTGATTTGCACCCGCCATGAATAGCCACGCCGCCGCCGCTTCGCTTCAATTGGCGATCAAACAGATTTGGGTATCCGATATCGAGGCCAAGATGGGCACTGGACCCAGGCCGCAAGCCGTCGCGTGTAATGGCATAAAACCCTTCTGGCACTTGCAAGTCGCCCGCTCGAAGTTTCGGCCCGACTTGACCTGATAACGCACAGACATCGTAGCTGCGGAAGCGCTGGAAGCTGCCAGCAGCGCCCTCGAGAAATACATCAATTCTCTCAGGCTCTTTTGTAATTCGGAGGTAAACTGGGGCGCCGAGACGCAGGCGCAAGCTAGCCAACACGCCAGTCAATCTGCCTTCGTTTCGGGCTATAGCGTCACGTGATCGTGGGGTTTGAGGCAGGCTGCCGGCTGACGTCGCAAATGCCGAACCACCAGAAGCACCCCAAAAGCCTCCTGCAGCAAGAATGGCGGCACGGCGGCTAAGCAGGTGCATTAAAGGTTCCTCTGTATCGAATCGCTGTGATGGCAATTTCTCTTTAGGGTATCCTATGCCACCCCAACATGAACGGAATATGGCACGTCACGGCGCTAAGGAGGCGGGCCCAAAAGCGTGTGGCAGTAGTTCATCGACCGTGCGCACCACAAAATCGCTGCCGTCGGCGTTGCCACACGCAATTTGAATGCTTCGCTTCCCAATTTGGGCAGCCTCGCTGATGAGTTGACGGCAACGTCCACACGGCGTGACAACGCCGCGGCTTCCGTCGCCAATGACGGGCCCGCCGACAACCGCGATCCGAAGGATGTCCGCTAGCCGCCCGGCCGCTGAGGCTTGATGTATGGCTCCAGTTTCAGCGCAGAGTGAAAGCCCATAGGAGGCGTTTTCCATATTTGCGCTCGAAAAAACCGTGCCATCGGTGCAAACCAAGGCGGCGCCAACGGCGAAGCGCGAATACGGTGCGTAGGCGGCTTTTGATGCCAAAACTGCAGCCTCCAACAGCGTTTGCCAGTTTACATCGGGGGCCATGTTTATGTCTTTCTGCCTAAAACGCGTAGAAACGCGCGGGCCGACCATAACCCCAAGGCACTTCCCGTGACGAAAGGAATGTATCAAGGAAGCCATCGCGGCAAAAGAAAATGTTGCAATACATGAAGTGCTCCATCCGTGGATGGAAAAACCGAATATGTTCAAGGCCAACAGGTGTCACGCGATAGCAGTCATACCCTAACGCCTCCAAGTGCTGGAATGCGCCATGAAATGTCTCTGCCGCCTCCTGCCAGCCGAATGAATATTCAAAGTATCCAAAGACTTGGTTGTGCTTCAAGAAGTTAGTCGCGCCGCGCAAAACCTTGGCCTCGGAGCCTTCCACGTCGATTTTCATCATATAGGTGGGATCGATCCGAGCCTCGGCAAACAAGGTCTGTGAAAGGGTGTCAAGGGTTACCGTTTTGACCGTGGCTCGTTGAAATCCCTCGCGAAAGCTGGGGTTTAGCCCCGTTCGAACCGAAAGAGACGACACGCCCGTATTCGTCGTATGAACAAAGAAATCGGCCTCTTCCTTGTTCTCATCGCTCAACGCGATCCGCATTATTGGATGGTGTGTGGGTAGTGATGGCAGCTTGAGGTTGGGCTCGAATCCAATAATGGCAGCCTGTGATGCCAATTGGCCAACGAAATTTGAAACCTGCCCTTCATTGAACCCCACATCCAGAAAGTGCGAAAACTGGCCGTTGAGCAGGCGAATTAGGGCATATTCACCATTGGTTTCAGGGTCACCGTTGAAGTAGCCGTCCAGTTCCAAAGCCCTTTTCTGTTCAGATTTTAGCGCAATATAGGCTGCAAGCCTCGCGTCATCCCTGCTTGGAACAGAGCGTTCAGCGGGATCGGTTTCGGGCGCAACAGGGTTGTGCATAACCATGCCTTATCTTTCTAGAGTAGGTTTCGTTACCCAGAGTCGCATTGTTTAGCGAACGATGGGTATGCGCACAGTTTTGGTTGTGCCCAATAGACCTCAGGATTGCGCTTCCGTTAGACTGCCAGTGAAATCGAAAAGGACGCACCGATGACTACGCTTAAGAGCCTGCACGATGGATTTGAATTAGATGCCTATGCGGTTCGTAATACGGCGTCAGTCCGACGGGGCTCACTGGTCGTTGTTCAGGAGATTTTTGGTGTGAACGCCAACATGAAGGCGCTCGCCCACAAATTCGCCGCCGATGGGTTCGATGTCTTGGTGCCTGCGTTCTACGATCGCATTGAAAAGGGCTTTGACGTTCCTTACGACCAAGCTGGCATGATGAAGGGCTTAAATGCCGTTCGCGCTACGCCCTGGGATCAAGTGGTCGGAGACCTGCAAGCGGCCATAAATGCACTAGACGGGCCTGTTTTTGTAACGGGCTTTTGTTGGGGCGGTACGGTAGCATGGCTCGCGTCGACGCGTGCAACAGGCGTTGCCGCCGCCTCTGGCTACTACGGTCGCATGATAAACATGGTTCTCGACGAGCAACCAAAAGCCCCTATAGAGCTCCATTATGGCGATCGCGATACGGGCATCCCTTTGAGTATGGTTGATGAGGTTCGCGCCGCGCACCCAGAGGTGCCAATCCATATTTGGCCCGCCGGCCACGGCTTTTTCTCTGATCGGGGCCACGACCATGACCCGAGCGTTGCGGCTGCCGCATGGTCAAAAACCCTCTCATTCTTTGATGCTCACGCAGGCGTGTTGAAATAACGGCCTTCGCTTGCCCTATATCAACGCACAACCCGCTGAATTTGTGATTACGCTCGATCAAACCGGCGCACCCGGGGCATCGATGGGGAGACGTTAAATGCGAAAAATAATTCTGGCGGCTGCAATGGCAGCACTACTTTCTGGCGGATCAGCCGCAATAGCGGCCCCAAAGGCAGCAACAAAGCCTGCGCCGAAGCCAGCCCGGTTGGATCTAAACAACCCCGTTGATGCTTTGGCGGCAGCACGCAAAATGCAGTGCTCCATGAAAGACGGGGATACCTATGTCTATCACTGGGCAGGACGCATCTATTCGCGTGTCCCCGGTGAGCCCGATCGCCATCTCTTCAATATGGAAGGCATGAATGTTCGCACCTGCGTGACCATTAAAGATCCGGTGAAAGGCGACGGTTATCGCCTCGTATCGCGTGAGCTACTCTTCTATATGGATCCGAAAACCGGTGAAGTTTTGCGCAACTGGACCAATCCTTGGACAGGCAAGACCGTTGAGGTCTTCCACATCGCCAATGACCCGGTAAACTCACGCCCAACTTTCCCGGTCGATGATGCTGGTAAACCTTTCAAGCTTGGCGGTCGCGTAGAGAATGGCCGCGTCTTTATGCCCATCGAAGTACCGCTATTCTACACCAACCCCTTGGCAGGCGACTATCAGGATTACGTAGGAAACCAATATCAAGCCATGGAAATCTTTGACTTTATGGCAGACGAGGCAGACCTTTTGGATGCCACGAAGGCGACCGCAAAACCAGCGATCGCATGGGTTCGCCTTTCTGGCTGGTTGCCGTGGATGCAAATGAATAGCCGCAGCGGCGGTCTCGTTTTCAACGCTATGGGCCAGACTATCGAGGGCATCGACGCGTTGCCAAAAGTAATGCGCGATGAAATTGCGGCCAATTATCCAGTTTATGTGGCGCCACCACCACTGGATGATAAGCGTCCAAACGAAACGAGCTGGACCTATTTCAAGAAACAAATCGACGCTCGTCGGGCAGCTGCCCCGCCAAGCGCCTCAAAACCAGCGGGCCACTAATGGTGCATCCCCCGTCGTCCGGTGATGGCGGGGGATGAACTACTTTTAACATGACCTTGCACCTTCGCTCGTGCAGGGTAGGTGCATGAAGATTGCCCTACGCCGAAATCAACTAGCCTTTGCAATTGCCTTGGCTTGTTTTGTTCCGATTGCTGCCCTTGCAGGCAATGCACTTCGCATTTCCTACGTTGCGCCAATGGCGCAAAAGCCCGACGCTTTAGTAACCGCGCTTTACGGCAAGTATAATGATATTCCGGGCCAGCGGTTCGTCGGATTCTATATTCGCAAGCCCGCTGAATTGCGCCAATGGATGACGCCCTCTCTTGCGGACCTCTATTGGTGGGCAACAAAAATTGAAGCCGAACCCGGAGAAAGCCCAAGCCTCGATTTCGATGTTTTCGTAAACGGCAATGACTTTGAGATATCCGATCTCAAAATTCGGGTCCTTAGCGAACAGGCAGACTCTGCCATCGTTGAAGCAAAGTTCAATAATCTCGGCACCAAAACGCTCGTTCTGTACGATATGGCCCGAAGTAATGAGGGTTGGCGGATTGCAAACATCCGCTACCTGCCCGACGAAGCCTTTCCCACGGGCTTCAACTTAGCCGACGCAATTAGCGCGTGGCAAAAAGAAGCGCGGAAGCGCTCCTAACTTTTCAGCGCGCGACCAGCCACAGCATCAAGCTTTGCCACAAGTTGGGGGTCACGCGCGTCGACCGACGTGATAATCGCCCCGGTTAGGCAGGTGTCGATTGGGGAGGGTGTGCGGTGCGTTCCGGCGAGCGCGCCTGCAAGCGCCACGACAAGGGCTTTCGCCCGCTCTGAATTGGCATGCATAACGTCCAAGATCGCGCTTACTTCGACAGCCCCATGCACTTCATGCCAGCAATCATAATCGGTCACCATGGCGACGCTTGCATAAGGAAGCTCGGCCTCACGGGCCAGCTTTGCTTCGGGCATATTGGTCATGCCGATCACATCGCAGCCCCAGCTTCGATAGAGCTCGCTTTCAGCTTTCGAAGAGAATTGAGGCCCTTCCATGGCCAAATAGGTGCCACCTTGAACGGTCCGAGCGCCTGCTTGGCGCGCGGCCTCTGTCACTAGGTCTGCCAACCGTGGGCACACCGGATGCGCTACGGAAACATGGGCAACGCATCCATTGCCAAAGAAGCTCTTCTCGCGTGCAAATGTGCGATCAATGAATTGGTCAACCACAACAAAGCTGCCGGGGTTGAGGGCCTCGCGCAATGACCCGACCGCCGACAGCGAAACGATGTCGGTGACGCCACAGCGCTTCAAGGCGTCGATGTTGGCGCGGTAATTGATCCCGCTGGGGCTCAACCGATGGCCGCGCCCATGGCGTGGCAAAAAAACAATGCGTTGACCGTCGAGAACGCCGTCAAAAACCGCATCCGATGGTTCGCCCCATGGGCTCTCGATGGTGTTCCATTTCCCGTCGATTCCGGGAATGTCATACAGGCCAGAGCCGCCAACAATGCCTAACACCCATTCAGCCATAGCAAAAACTCACCACACCGCTTGCGCTTTGCGCAATACAAAAAACGGGCCGCTGAACCAGCGACCCGTTTGCGTTTGTTCAAACAGAAAAATCCTAGTGCTCCACGTCCCGCCAGATAGCGCGATAGGAGAGGAACAACACAATCGCCAAAATCGACAGATAAAGCATAACAGCTAAACCCGTCTCCTTGCGCAATTGTTGCTTTGGTTCAGAGGCCCATGTGAGGAATGCAACAACGTCTTGAGACATTTGTTCCTCGGTATTCTTGATACCCTTGTTTGCCTCCGTTGGCGCATAGTCCACCCGACCGTCAGCCAATTGTTCGGCCATACCGATCATGCCACCGGCGAAATAGGGGTTAAAGTGCTTGCCATCGGGAACAACCATCCCATCTGGCATTGGCTTATTGTAGCCCGTCATCAGCCCGTGCACGTAGTTTGCACCATCATGGCGGGCCTTAATGATCACAGAAAGGTCCGGCGGCAACGCCCCGCCATTGGCTCCACGCGCTTGCGCTTCAGACTCATAAGGAGAGACAAAGCGGTCCGATGGGCGCCCAGGCCGCTCAATGGCCTCGCCAGACGCATCCACGTCAGCGACCGTATAAGAAGCGGCAATAGCCTTCACATACGGGTTGTCATTAGGGTTTTTGTATTCCTCAGAATACCAAGGCCCGCCTTTTTGCCCAAGGTTCCGATAGGACATCAAATTCATCGAATGGCACGATGAACAGACCTCTTTATACACTTGGAAGCCGCGCTGAAGCTGTGGAACATCGAACTTCCCGAATGGCCCTGAGAAGCTCCAAGGCATTTTTTCCGGATGCTTGACTTCACCTGCGGCAAAAGCAGGCCCCGCTGCGGCAAATCCAGCGAGCGCCGCCATTGAAATAAGAAACGCGCGCATTCGATTAGGCCTTTTCATTCGAGCTTGCAGGAACTGCAGCGCCCATCGCTGTATCTTTAGGTTTTCCAAGGACCGATGTCGCAATGGAGGCGGGCAATTCGCCAGCTTTTTCAACGAGGCCTAGAACAGGCAACACGATGACAAAGTAGGCAAAGTAGATGAACGTGCAAACCTGCGCGCCGACAATATAGAGCCCCTCGGCAGGCTTCGCGCCGAAATAGCCCAACGCCCAGAAGTTCAAGATGAACAGGATGAAGAACTGTTTCGCCAGCGGACGGTAGCGCATGGAACGGACTTTAGAACGATCCAACCAAGGCAACACGAACAGGATTACAATCGACCCCATCATCGCAATGACGCCACCCAACTTTGCATCAATGAACAACAAGTCAAAGTTTATCGAGCGCAGGATCGCGTAGAAGGGCAACAGATACCATTCAGGAACAATGTGCGCTGGTGTAACTAGCGGGTTAGCTGGGATGTAATTGTCGGTATGTCCCAGCACGTTCGGTGCAAAGAACACAAAGCCGGCAAAGAGCATCAAGAACAGCACAATCGCGAAGCCATCCTTCACCGTGTAATAGGGGTGGAAGGGAACCGTGTCTTTCTTCACGTCCTTGACGTCGATCCCGGTGGGGTTGCCATTGCCCGGAACGTGGAGCGCCCAAACGTGTAGGATCACGACGCCAAAAATCATGAATGGCAGCAAATAGTGCAATGAGAAGAAGCGGTTCAGCGTCGCATTATCAACTGAGAACCCGCCCCAAAGCCACGTTACAATTGACTGGCCAACAAAAGGCACAGCGCCAATCAGGTTGGTGATTACGGTCGCGCCCCAGAAGGACATCTGGCCCCAAGGCAAGACATAGCCCATGAAAGCCGTGATAATCATCAGTAGGAAGATGATGACACCGAGGCCCCACAACACTTCGCGGGGGGCTTTGTAGGATCCATAATACAGGCCACGTGCCATGTGGATATAAACGGCGAGGAAGAACATCGACGCCCCGTTTGAGTGAATATAGCGGACAAGCCAGCCATAATTCACGTCGCGCATGATGTGCTCAACGGAGTTAAATGCCATCGATACATGCGGCACGTAATGCATCGCTAGCACGATACCGGAGACGATCTGCACGACGAGGCAAACAGCCAAAATGCCGCCAAATGTCCACCAATAGTTCAGGTTTTTTGGCGTTGGGAAATCGATGAAGCTGTCATGCACAAGGCGCATGATCGGCAAGCGCTCATCAAACCACTTTTCGAGGCCAGATTGTGGGTTGTAGGTCGAAGGTCCGCTCATCTGATTATCACCCGATCTTCACGACGGTGTCGTTTGTGTAGAGGTATGGCGGAACAACCAAGTTCGTCGGTGCTGGGCCTTTGCGGATTCGGCCGGACGTATCGTAGTCCGAACCATGGCAAGGGCAGAACCAGCCGCCATACGAGCCGGTGAACGCAGGATCATTCACACCAAGCGGAACGCAGCCGAGGTGTGTGCAATTGCCTTCCACGATCAAATACTGGTCCTTGCCAGCTTCGCCATTGCTCTGCATCAGCCGCTCGGCATCGGTTTGGGCATCCTTGAGTGCGGCCGTATCGTCCTTTTTCGCCGCAGCAATTTCAGCCGCGGTGCGGTGGCGCACAAACACAGGCTTACCGCGCCATTTGATAAGGGTCTGCGATCCCTCAGCCGTTTGGCTCAAATCATATTCCGTTGATGCCAACGCCAAAACGTCGCCTGATGGGTTCATCTGATCGATGAACGGCCAAGCGGCCATAGCAACGCCACCAGCGAAAACTGCGCCTGCGGCGATGTGGATGAAATCGCGGCGGGTACCGTCGCTTGAATGATCCGGCGTATGGGCCGTTGCTTCGCTCACCAGAGAGCCCCCTTGAATTACCGTGCACAGTAACAAAATGCAGATGCCGCTAACCTAGCTCATCCTGACCCTTGCACCGCGCGACGGAACGACGCAACACGCGTCGCTGCCACACTACTCTTGGGGATTACCGTGCGGATTGTCCTGTTTCAACCCGACATTCCGCAGAACGTTGGTGCGGCCATCCGTTTGGCGGCCTGCTTTGGCGTTGCTCTCGATATTATCGAGCCCTGCGCTTTCCCGATGAGTGATAAGACCTTGAAACGTGCATCGCTGGACTATGGCCGCTTGGCCGATGTTGTCCGGCACGATTCCTGGGAGGTTTTCCTAGAAAGTGCGATCGCCAAAGAGGGACGTTTAGTGCTCATCGAGACTGATGGTACTAAATTCATTCATGAATTTGAGTTTTCGTCCAAAGACCTCCTCGTTTTGGGTCGAGAAAGCGCGGGCGTGACCGAAGCGGTCGTCTCGGCCTGTGCTGCCTCGGTCGCCATCCCCATAATGCCTGATGCGCGCTCCCTGAACGTCCACACTGCGACTGCAATTGCTTTGGCTGAGGGCCTGCGACAGACGGGCGCGCTAGCTGCGATGGCTGCATCTCGGTAGAGTTTTGGCAGAATGAAGGAAGCTTTACCGGTGTTGGAAGAACGCAAAACTATCGCACGCGCTTGGTTTGAGTCGCTTCGAGACAAGATCATGGCAGCGTTTGAGGCGCTCGAAGACGCCGCCGATCCTGTGCTCTATGGGGAGTCGCCAGGTAGATTCACCCGCACGCCTTGGTCGCGCGGTGCAAGTGAAGAGGGTGAAAACCTCGGTGGCGGTGTCATGGGGCTCATGAAGGGCCGCCTGTTTGAGAAGGTCGGCGTGCACGTTTCAACAGTGCAAGGCACTTTCCCGCCGGACTTTGCTAGAACCATCCCCGGCGCGAGCGATGATCCGCGCTTTTGGGCCTCGGGCATTTCCCTCATCGCCCACATGACAAACCCTCGCGTGCCCGCCGTCCATATGAACACGCGTATGATTGCCACGACTCAAGCGTGGTTTGGCGGCGGTGCGGACCTGACCCCGTTACTTGGCTTCCAACGTGAGCAAGAGTTTCCTGACGCGGTCGCGTTTCACGACGCATTTCGCACCGCATGTGCGCCTCATGGCGCGGATTATTATGAGCGCTTCAAAAAATGGTGCGATGAGTATTTCCATCTCGCGCATCGTGGTGAGCCGCGCGGTATTGGCGGCATCTTTTACGACCACCATGATTCCGGCGATTGGGAGCGCGACTTTGCTTTCACGAAAGATGTCGGTCTTGCCTTCCTCGCCATCTATCCAAAAATCGTTGAGGGCCGCATGACTGAGGCGTGGACCGAGGCCGAACGCGAGGAACAACTCATTCGACGCGGGCGCTATGTCGAGTTCAACTTGCTCTATGATCGTGGCACAACCTTCGGCCTAAAGACCGGAGGAAATGTGGAATCCATCCTCAGCAGCATGCCGCCGGTTGTTCTGTGGCCGTAGCCAAGCAAACGCATCCACTCATTCTACCAAGTATCTATAAAATTTCGCTTTTTCGGGTTTTGCTTGGCTGTTTCTGGTTGAGCCTTTAAGCCCGACAGGATCCACTTGCGCGTATTCATAGGGTCGATCACATCGTCGATCTCAAGCACGCTGGCAGCAGACATTGCCTTTCCGCCCTCATAAAGGCGGGCCACAAATTTCGCGAACAAGGCTTGCTGCGCTTGCGGCGTTGGTTCGGCGGCGAGTTCCTTGCGATATCCAAGGCGAACGGCACCCTCTAGCCCCATCCCGCCAATCTCGCCGGTTGGCCAGGCTACGGTAAAGAAAGTGGCGCCAAAAGAGCCCGCAGCCATGGCCTGAGCGCCGAGCCCGTATCCTTTGCGCAGAATGACCGTGAACACAGGCACACTCAACGAGGCTGCCGCCACAAACATGCGAGAGCCCTTACGCACAGCAGCCGTGGCCTCAGAATCCGGCCCCACCATAAAGCCCGGCGTGTCACACAAGCTTAAGATCGGCAGATCAAACGCATCACACAATTGCATGAATCGCGCCGCTTTATCGGCACCGTCGGAGTCAATCGCACCACCCAGGAACATTGGGTCATTGGCCATCAGGCCCATTGGACGGCCCTCAATGCGTATCAGCCCGGTTACCATCCCTGCACCAAAGCCTCGCCGAAGCTCAAGGTAAGATCCCGTATCAACCAGCGTTTCTATGACAGAACGCAGATCGTAAACACGCAGCCGATTTTCCGGGATGGCTTGGCGCAGCAGGCGCTGATCGGCACACTGCCAGTTCTTCAACGGGCCTTGGAAGTAAGAAAGCCACTTCTTGGCCGCAGCAACGGCCTCAGCTTCATCGGCCACCGCAATGTCAACCACGCCATTGGCTGTTTGCATCGCCATCGGGCCAACTTCGTCGGGCGTAAACACGCCTAAGCCGCCGCCCTCGATCATGGCTGGCCCACCCAGCCCAATAGTGGAGTTCGCGGTCGCAATGGTGACATCGGAAAGCCCAAACATCACGGCATTTCCCGCAAAGCAGCGCCCGGAATTGATGCCGATGCGTGGAACGAGGCCCGACATAGCAGCCCAATCGCGAAAACTAGTTACATCCAAACCGGCAACAACGCTCTCGACCGTATCTCCAGGACGCCCACCACCGCCTTCGCAGAACCAAATAACCGGCAACTTGGCGTGGCTGGCCAGCTCTAACATGCGGTCTGTTTTTTTGTGGTTCGCGTGACCCTGCGTTCCGGCCATTACTGTGTAATCATAGGCTAAAACGGCGGCGCGAGCCTGCGTTTCGTCAAAAAACTCCCCGTTGACGGAACCAATTCCCATCACGAGGCCATCAGCAGGGCTGAGGTCGATCAGTTCCTCCACGGTACGCCGTCGTCTTTGAGCCGCCAGCACGAGGGAACCATATTCGGTAAAGCTGCCGGGATCGACGAGGTCGTCCACGTTTTCGCGTGCCGTGCGCTGGCCTGTTTTGCGGCGCTTAGCGACGGCACCCGGCCGCATCGCGTCACGTGTTGCCGCTTGGCGTGCCAGCACCTCAGCGAGGTCTGGCCGAATGCTATCTAGGTCTATTTCCTCCACCTCGATCGGTGCCAAAGCGCCGGTTTCGTCGGGAAGGATGAAGACCAAAGGCGCGCCATCGGCAATCGTTTCGCCTGCCTCGCCAAGGCGACTGTGAACAACGCCGCCAAAGCTGGCTGTTACCACATGCTGCATCTTCATGGCTTCTAGAACGGCGACGGTCTGACCGGACCGAACCGTTTCACCTGTGCGAACCTCAATGCCAACCAAGGTGCCACGAAGCGGAGCAAAGATCGCTTTTGTGCCCGAGGGTGTCTCAATGGCCGTATTTTGGGCGCCGAGTGCAGATGTCGAGACAGGCGGCCCTGCAATTTGTGAGGATCGGGCGAAGAGCTTGGTAGCTTCGTGCGCGACAAACTGAGTGGTCCAATTGCCGTAAACAAACGCGTCGTGCTGCAAAATCGCCCGCAAAAATCCGATATTGCTAGCAACGCCTTCGATCCGAAAACTGGCCAAAGCGCGATCCAGCTTTGCGACCGCTCTTGCTTCATTGCCGGAGGCTTCTGTCACGATCACTTTGGCAATCAAGCTATCAAAATGCGGGCTTGTAGTGTAGCCAGCCGATCCAAAGGTATCGACACGCAAGCTCGGACCTGTGGGCGGCTCAAAAACACTGAGTGTGCCGCCGGTTGGCATCGTTTTTCCGTCGCCATCCATGGTCTCCAAATTGACACGCGCTTGAATGGCGATGCTTTTGGGCCGAGGGATTTCGCTTTGCGTAAGTCCCAGTGCCGCAAGCGACGCACCATTTGCCAACTCCAATTGCGTCACGACAAGGTCAATACCGCAGATTTGTTCTGTTACCGTATGCTCTACCTGTAAACGCGGATTGGCCTCGATGAAGAAGTGCTGGCCGCTGTCGGCGTCCACGAGGAATTCAAACGTGCCAAGGCTAAGATAGCGGGCAGCTGCAGCCATTTTTGTGGCATCGACCAAGATAAGTTCCCGCTCTTGATCTGGAAGCCAACGAGCGGGCGCTATTTCGATAAGTTTTTGGTTTCTGCGCTGGAGCGTGCAATCGCGCTCCCAAACATGGCTGACATCGCCTGTTCCATCGCCCAGAATCTGCACTTCGATGTGGCGAGCGCGCTCAAGGTATCGCTCGGCATAAAGCGCACCGGACCCAAAGGAAGCCAATGCTTCGGCCTCACAGGCCGCAAACGCCGCATCGGCTTCGTCAACGGTCGAGATAACGCGCATCCCACGCCCACCGCCGCCCGCAACCGCCTTAATCATGACGGACGAGCCTTGCGACTGGCGTGCCATGAAGTCTTTGACTTGGATGACTGTGGCTGGCCCAGCAATGCCCTCCAACAACGGGATGCCGAGGCCTTGTGCGAACGCGCGTGCGCGCGCTTTATCGCCAAAGAGTGCTAATTGCGCCTGAGTTGGCCCAATGAATGTAATGCCAGCCTGCTCACAAGTGGCTGCAAAGTCGGCATTCTCGCTCAGGAAGCCGTAGCCTGGGTGGATGGCATCGCAATCGGTTTCCTTTGCTGCCGCCAAGATGGCGGAGATATCCAGAAAGGCGCGCGTACCGACGCCGGCCAAGCCGATGCTGAAATCCCCAGCGTGCACATGCGGCGAAGCAGCATCATCGGCGGAAAACACTGTGACACTTTCCGCCCCATATTCGGCAATACCGCGAGCGATACGAACGGCGATTTCGCCGCGATTGGCGATCAGGATGCGCGATAAAGGCATGGCGTCAGCGCGGGCCAGGGGCGGCGTATCGCGCCAACCAGTCCTTCACCTGATCATACCAGAACAACGAGTTTTGGCCCTTTAAGATCCAATGGTTCTCATCGGGGAAGTAAACATATTTCGACGGCACGCCGCGCTTTTGCAGCGTTTGGAACAGCTCAACACCGTGGTTGACCGGAACGCGGAGATCGTTTTGGCCGTGGATCACCAGAGTTGGCGTTTTGAAGTTTGCCGCAAACATATGGGGCGAAATCGCTTGGAAATCTTTTGGTTTTTCCCAATACTCGTAAAAGCGGGCCTTCTGAATCCAACCATCGGCGGCCACTTGAGTGTATAAATTATACACCGCTGCATGGGCGATGAGCGCTTTGAAAGGATGCTCTCGCCCCAGCAGAACTGACGCTAAATACCCGCCATAGGAGCCACCACCCGCAACCATGCGATCACCGTCAACATAGGGCTGGGCTTTGAACCACTCGGCTGCCTTGATCGTGTCGGCATAAGGCTTGGTCGTCCAATCCGGGTTTATGGAATCGGTGAAGGCATCACCAAAGCCCGATGACCCATGGAAATTGTGCCAAGCCACCACATAGCCCCAACCCGCAAACACTTGCGCGTTCCAACGATAAGTCCAAGCATTGCTTATCCCAGAATGCGGCCCACCATGCAGAATCAGGAAGACGGGGTATTTTTTGTTTGGGTCAAAGTTTGGCGGCTTAACCACCCACATTTGAATTGGCGCGCCATTGGCACCGGCATAGGTCACACTCTCGACCTTACCCATGTCCGCTGCCGCCAAAGCCGCATCATTGAAGCGCGAAAGTTGAGTTGGCTCGCCATTGGTCAAGTTGACGGAAACAAGATCATTCGGCTGGGAGAAAGATTGCCGAAGCGCCACCAACACGCCGCCAGCAACGGATAGCGAGCCATAATCATAGGTATTGGAGATTGGCTTCGGGTTGGCGCCGGTCAAATCATACCGGAAGATGCGGTTTTGCGCGCGATCATTCATCACTGCGAAGAGGCCGCTTGAATCCGGCGCCCACGTCAAGTCGCTGGCGGAGCGATCAAAATCAGCCCCAAGCGTTCGCTCCTTTGAGCTGGGCTTGCGTTCCAACACTACAACCCGGTTGCGGTCTGGTGCGCCGGGAATCAGGTTTCGCGTATAGGCGAAGTAGCGGCCGTCAGGGCTATAGCGCGGTGAGCCGTCATCAGCCTTGTTGTCCGCCGTGATATTGCGCGCTTTGCCGCCGGCCGTCGGCACCACATAGAGATCATAGTTCGACTCGATGCCGCTACGGTCTGTTTCGGCGGAATAGGTGATTTCGGCGCCATCGGGCGCAATATCATAGCCATCGTCGCTGGGTTCACGCAGGTCGAGTGGCTGCCCGGAACCAAGTGTCGGCGACACCGGTGCACTTCCGGAAAGGTCGGTGATCCAAAGGTGGTTTTCGGTATCGTCGAGCAGGTGGTCCCAATACGCAATTGGCCCCTCTTCCCAAACCCTCGCCTTGACCTTTGCCTCCTTGCGCTCTTTCAAGCGTGCGGCTTGGGCCTCTGGCGTCGCCAAATCTGGCCAGACCGCAGAAATGAATGCGACCCGATTGCTGTCCGCGAACCACTTCGGAGATGCAGCCCCTGTTGGGATCGTCGTTAAGCGTCGCGCCTCCCCGCCGTCAGGCGCGATGACGTAAAGCTGAGCGGCTTCATCATCGCCGCGCTTGGATACGAAAATGATATTTTTCCCATCCGGCGACCAGCTGGCCTGACTGTCGCTTGCTGCATCGGTTGTCAGTTGCCTCGCGGCGCCCCTACCATCGGTTGGAATGAGGTAAAGGTCAGTCATCCCCTTATCTTTGGCCATGTCATAGCGCGTGACGGGCACAACCGCAGTTCTTCCATCGGGCGATAGGGAAGGGGTGCCAAGCCGCTGCAGCTTCCACATCGCTTCAGCGCTAAGCGGCGCTTTAGCCTCTTGAGCGAGCGCAGGAGCAGCGAGGCTCAAGGCTACCAGTGAACAGGCCGCAAGGGCCACACGCATCGGCGTCATAACATTCCCCACTTTGAAGTTAGCCTTGTTACGCTAGCGATGCTTTTGCGCAGCGAAAAGGTCCAAAGCCCTCGCAAGGCCGCAATTGACGCCTTACCTTGGAAACGAAAAGCAGAATCGCGATCAGGAATTTCACACCATGACGAGCCGCCACACGCCCATCATCATCATCGGCTCTGGCCCAGCGGGCTGGTCAGCGGCGATTTATGCGGCGCGCGCCAATCGTAAGCCCTTGGTTTTGGAGGGTCCACAGCCCGGAGGGCAACTCACGATCACCACAGACGTTGAAAACTATCCAGGCTTTGCCGACGTCATCCAAGGCCCCTGGCTAATGGAGCAGATGAAAGCGCAGGCGGCCCATGTTGGCACTGAAATTATCAGTGACTGGATTATGTCCGTTGACTTGTCGAAGCGACCATTCACGCTCAACGGTGACAGCGGCACCACCTACACCTGCGATGCGCTTATCGTGGCAACAGGGGCGCAAGCAAAGTGGCTCGGTCTGCCGGAGGAGCAGGGTTTGTGCGGATTCGGTGTTTCCGCCTGCGCGACATGTGACGGTTTCTTTTATCGAAACAAAGAAGTCATTGTTGTTGGTGGCGGCAACACGGCTGTGGAAGAAGCTCTATTCCTCACAAATTTCGCATCCAAGGTTACTCTCGTGCATCGGCGCGACACGTTGCGCGCTGAGAAGGTGCTGCAAGACCGTCTGTTCGCACACCCCAAAATCGTAACTGTATGGAACGCAGCCGTGGAAGAAATCTTGGCCGATAGTGAGCCGCGCGGCGTTACCGGCGTTCGGCTGCGCGACACCAAAACGGGCGTGTTGTCAGTCTTGCCTGCCGACGGTGTGTTCGTCGCAATTGGCCACAAACCGTCCACCGAGCTTTTCGTGGGCCAGCTCGATATGCGCGATAACGGCTACCTAAATGTGAAGCCCGGAACTACGCTAACAAATGTCGAAGGCGTGTTTGCGGCCGGTGATGTTGCCGATGAAGTTTATCGCCAAGCCGTCACGGCCGCGGGCCTTGGTTGCATGGCTGCATTGGACGCTGAGCGCTATCTTGCATCAATCGAACATCAAGGCCCCGCAAAAACCTTGGCAAAAGAAACCGTTGGTGCGTAAAGTCCCCATATGGATTGGGATAAACTCAAAACGTTTCACGCCGCTGCCGATCTCGGCAGCTTAACATCCGCTGCAGAGCGGGTTGGCCTCTCGCAGTCGGCGGTATCACGCCAGATTGCCGCGCTAGAGCAGGGGCTCGGCGTGCCCTTATTCCACCGCCATGCGCGCGGTTTAATCCTAACGGGCCCTGGCCGCACGTTGCATGAGTCCACGCGGGAAATGTCCGCGGTTGCGGCTCTTGCCGAGAGCAATCTCAAAGATGCGCGTGATCGCCCGCAAGGCGAGCTGACTATCACTGCGCCGGTGGGCATTGGCTCGACGTGGCTCGCCCCTCGTCTCGGCGTGTTTATGGATGCGTTTCCAGACGTTCGCCCGCGCCTGCTGCTCGACGACCGTGAGTTCGACATTTCTTCCCTTGAGGCGGAATGCGCTATTCGCTTGTGGGAGACTACGCAGGCCGACCTCATTCAGCGCCGCATTTTGACGGTAAAAACCTCGTTCTGGGCTTCAAAAGACTATTTGATGAAGAAGGGCGCGCCGCAGAAGGCCGCTGAGCTCGATCATCATCCCGTCTTGGCCTATGGCGCGAAAGTGTCCGATCCAATGCGGGCGCTTGATGTGGTCTTGCGGATTGGCCGCGATGAAAGCCGCCCTCGTGAGCCCGCACTGACGATCAATAACGTCGCCGCTTTGGTGCGCGCTGTCGCGGCGGGCCTCGGCATCGGAAGCTTACCGGATTATCTCGCCAATCAAGAGCCCGCGCTTGTGCGTGTTTTGGAGAACGAGCCACAACCAAGCTTCGACGTGTTTTTCATCTATCCCGCTGACTTACGCCGTTCCAAGCGGATTGCAGCGTTTCGCCAATTCTTGCTGGAGCAAGCTCAAGGTTGGGCTGGCTAACATCTGCGTGAATGCATAGCCGGAATGCTGATTGTGCCCTAGCCGCGAAAGGGCAGCCTCCCTACCTATAGGATGTCGCGGCGGGCCTCGCCGCGCGCGCCATTCATGGCGTTTCCTCCCCCGAGGCACCACTTACAGGCCGCGCGTTCAATCGCGCGGCCTTTTTTCTTTGTTTTGAAATGGGTCATGCATTTTTTGATGCCTCCGATTGCCAAAAGGGGCGACATCACACTTGAACCACCGGTATCCGAAGGAAAATCTTGCCAGTGCATGTCGGCGGAGGCAGCTTTCCACCACGAATATTGACCTGAAGCGATGGCAGCAAAAGTGCTGGAGGAGCGAGCGTCTTATCCTTGGTTTGCCTCAGCGCCACGAAGTCATCCTCCGAAACGCCTCCCCTAAGATGTATGTTCTTATCGGTTTGCTCCCGCACACTGGTTTCCCAACGATACTCTGTGCGATTGGAGGGCAGGTAGTCATGGCCCACGAAAATCCGTGTTTCCGGTGCTAGGCTCAGTATCTTGCAAATTGAACGATAAAGCGATCCTGCATCGCCACCAGGAAAGTCCGTCCGCGCGGTTCCGTAGTCCGGCATAAACATCGTATCGCCAATAAAGGCCGCATCACCAATAACATAGGTAACACAGGCTGATGTGTGCCCGGGTGTATGCAGTGTGTGGATAGAAAGCGTGCCCAATGGAAGTTGTGCGCCATCAATAAGCAGATGGTCGAATTGGCTACCATCGGCCTTTATGTCGTCGGCCTCGAACACGGGAATAAACACCGCTTGCACCTCGGTGATCTTAGCACCGATTGCCACCGCGGCACCTGTTTTGCTCCGCACATAGTCTCCCGCAGACAAATGGTCTGCGTGGGCATGGGTCTCCAAGCTATACAGCAGAGTTAGGCCTTGGTTTGTAATCGCTCCAAGAACAGCATCAACAGATGTTGTTGAAAGTTTGCCGCTTTTTGCGTCGAAGTCGAGCACGGGATCAATGATGGCCGCTGCTTTCGACACGGGGTCGCTAACCAGATAGGTCGCTGTGAACGTTGCAGGGTCAAAAAAGGTTTGGACGTTTGGGCTCATGATATCTGCTCCTGATTTCTCAATATATTAGCTATTGCTAAATTAGAAGCAATGCATATATTTGTCGCATGATTGATCTTGCTTCATTCGACATGGCCCGGTTCGAGGCTAACGCCTCCCTTGCGGCGCGCTTGCTTCGTTCATTGGCGAACGAGCGACGCCTCATGATCTTGTGCCAACTCACGGCGGGAGAGCGTTCGGTAGGCGAACTGCTGCCGCTCATCGGCCTCGCGCAGTCGGCCCTTTCCCAGCATCTGGCTGTGTTGCGGGCCGATGGCTTGGTCGCCACGACGCGCGAAGGTCAATCTATTCGTTATCGCATCGCTGACCCTGCCGCTGCGCAGGTGATGGCAACACTCGCAGAGATTTTCTGCGCTGATGATTTGGAGAGAGAAAATGGCTAAAACATTGATTTCAATGAGTCCGTCTGCTGTTGAAGCCCGTGTTCGCGAGGGTCATGCCTTGCTGGTTGATATCCGAGAGGACGATGAATATGCCCGATGCCATATTCACGGTTCGCTCTCGATGCCGCTTTCGCGGTTCGATGCTGTGAAGATCCCAGCCATGGCGGACGCAGACGTGGTTTTTATGTGCCGTTCGGGCATGCGAACCACCGCAAATGCGCAGATGTTGGTCAGCCATGTAGGCGGCCAGTCCTATGTGTTGGAAGGTGGCCTGGAAAATTGGCGTCAAGCAGGCCTCACTGTTGAGACTAACCGCAAGGCTCCTCTTGAGATGATGCGGCAGGTCCAAATTGTTGCGGGCTCACTAGTGCTCCTTGGTGCCCTGCTGGGCGTTCTATTGTCGCCGGCATTCTTCGGGTTATCCGCTTTTGTCGGCGCCGGGCTAGTATTTGCCGGGGCAACCGGTTTCTGTGGCATGGCCAAGGTCTTGGCATTTCTGCCGTGGAACCGGCCGAGCGTAGCCTGACCATGGACCCGGCAAGCCTCTCTTATCCAGCCGCCCTGTTCGGTGGTGTCGTAATCGGGCTTTTGCTCGCCATTTTTGGCGGCGGCGGCTCAGTGCTGGCTACCCCGCTCTTGATCTACCTCGTCGGCATCACCAATCCCCACATGGCGATCGGGACCTCAGCGGCGGCGGTCGCGGTCAATGCGGCTACGGGGTTGTTGGTTCAGGCAAGGGCCGGGCACGTCAAATGGCCATGTGCACTGGTCTTTGGCTTTGCGGGTCTAACTGGGGCGTTAGCTGGCGCTTACGCCGCAAAGCAAGTAGATGGTAGTATCTTATTGATTTGGTTTGCTTTTGCCATGGCTGTTGTTGGTGCCTCAATGCTCTTGCCTCGCAAAACAGAGGGTGACGCGGGTGTGCATCTAACGAACGCTCTCGTCCTTAAGCTGGCCCCGGTTGGTGCCGCAACAGGATTGGCGGCTGGCTTTTTCGGTATCGGCGGCGGTTTTCTAATCGTGCCTGGCCTTATGGCGGCAACAGGTATGACAATGGCCAACGCCGCAGCCTCTTCTTTAGTGTCGGTCGTGTTGTTTGGTGCGGCCACGAGTGCCAGTTATGCTTTCTCGGGGCTCGTCCACTGGCCGATATTCGCAACCTTGGTAGTGGGCGGTGCCGTCGGTTCCGTGCTTGCCATCCCGATCAGCGGTCGGCTCGCCAATCGTGCGGCCACGGCACGCGCAGCCTTTGCTCTGATGGTGATAGCCACAGCAGCCTATGTCGCTTGGCGGGCCCTGAACTAGCTGCTTTCAGCCCGCGCCGCTAAAGAACTTCCCAGCATCCGTGATCAATGCCGCCGCACTGGCTGATACGATCTTGCCGCCAAGCTCAACGGTGGCAGTCGTAGGGTCAGAGCCCATGCGGCCGTCCGGGAAGCGGCCCCGAAAATCTCCGGCGTCGCGGATCGGCCCTTCCGGCGCAATCTTCGGATCAAGCGCGCCGCCACTCCACGCTTTTTCAGGGTAGGCCCAATAGGTCACGGCCACTTCAGATGGCGTCGCATGGCTGCCATGTCCCACTGGGAAGATGTCAGTGCACAGCTTGCCAATTCCCGGTAGCTCCCACCAATTCTTGAGCATAAGCGCAACGGGGCAGGGCTCCGCTGCATAGGAATAGTCAGCATAAAACTCAGAGAATGCCGCTTGAATCGTAGCAACGTTGCCGCCATGCCCGTTCAGGAAATAGATCCGCGTAAAGCCATGGCGCGCAAGGCTATTCACCCAATCGATAATGGACGCGATCATTGTGCTAGGCCGCAATGAAATCGTGCCAGGAAACGCCAAATGGTGCTGGGCCATGCCAATTGAAAAGGTTGGCCCGATAAGCAAATCGCTGATCTTTTCAGCCTCGCGCGCAATTATTTCGGGGCACAATGCATCCGTGCCTAAAAGCCCGGTTGGCCCATGCTGCTCATGGCTCCCGATCGGGATAACAATGCCTTTAGAGCGGGAGAGCTGCGCTTCTAATTCCTGCCAAGTCGAGGATGAAAGGTGCATGATTTTGGTTCCTAGCGGGCCGTTGCCGCGCGAAGTTCGGCAATAGCGCTGTCGAGCGCGCGGTCAATCAGTGTGGCCCAATGGCCAAGGCTTGTCGCCTCAAAAGCGCCGGGCGGATACAAGATGGCACGTGATGAACTGACCACGCCGCCTTCGCGCCCGTGCGGGCCTTGAATGAAACCAGCGAGCGCATCGTCAGCACCAGCGCCTTGCGCGCCATAGCCCGGCACGAGGAAAAGCGCGTTTGGCAGCAAAGCGCGCAATCGCGCGGCCTCGGCTGGATAGGTCGCACCAGCCACAATCATCAGCGACGACCAGCCGCTCGCCCCGGTCAATCGCGCCGCCAAAGGCTGCAACGCAATCGCCACCCGCTCCCACAAAGGCGCGCCATCCACCAGCAAATCCTGAAAATCGCCTGCGCCGGAATTGGATGTGCGCACCAGCACCGCCATGCCCTTGTCTTCAGACAATGCAGCCGCCGCAAATGGCTCCAGCGTGTCTAAGCCCATATAGGGGTTCACGGTGATGCAATCTGCATGCAGGCTTGGGATTGGCCCCAGATAGGCCCGCGCATAGCCCTCTGCTGTTGTGCCAATATCACCACGTTTGGCGTCCAGCAGAACGAGTAACCCTGCGTCCCGCGCACGCTCGGCCAACCGCTCAACCAGCGCCACCCCTGCCGCACCATAGGGCTCGAACAGGCCAATCTGCGGCTTAACAATCGCCACCCGGCCCGCCACGCGCGCTAAAACCGCACTGAAGAACCCCTCCAATGCCTCAAGGGAGCCCTCGGGCCCAAAAAGCAGCGGAATCCGCGCGGGAAACGGGTCTAGTCCCACGCAAAGCGGATGGCCAAGACGGCGCGTGGCGTCAATCAGGGAGTCGGCAAAAGCAGTCATGCGTAAAGGGGATAGCGCGGGCAGGGGGCGGTGTCATGGGGGGGGTAAAGCACGCCCGCGGTTTAGGCATGCCTTTTGATCGCAACGCCCACCTCAGCCAATCAAGTCTTTCGAACAATCACTACCGCTTTGCCGCGATCACCTCATCAAGCATTGCTTTGTGATAACCGCGGTAGGCGGCACGAACGTGCTCGCGCCAATTGGCAACATCGACTTGAAAGATATCGTAACGCCCTCGCGGTGTTCCTCGTGCAAAATCCGGCGGCAAGGGTCGATTTACGGTCGAGACGTTGCCAAGCAGGGGCCACGGCGACGTTGCATCACGACTGGCAGGGTAGAATGCGCTGCTGGCCACCTCGATTGGGCGCGGGCCGCCCGTCCAAAACAAGCCAATAGAGGTTGCCTTCACCATAAATTGGACTTTGCCGCCGACCCATGATGTAGACCCGGCGCTACCCGATCGGGAAACGCCGCCAAGGTCTGTAAAATCAAATACAAGCCGTGGCATTATCAATATCGTCGCCAACTCACGGCTGGCGTGCCGAAGCGCCCATGGCAGCCCCGTTTCAAAGCGCATGTCAAAAGTGCCAAGGCCATTAAACAGCGGCGCTTGCTCGGCGCTGGTGATATACCAGCCACGCTGGCCGTAGGGGTCCGGCACCCCACTCGCCCATTTCCCATTGCTTGGAACGCTACCAAGCTTAACGATGTCAGGGTGGCGCGCGGCTTCGATGCCGGGCAGCATCTCATAGCCTGCGGCGGCGAGCTGACGAGCAAGGTCGTCATGAGCCTCTGTGGCGAGGGCGCGCATATCCGCCTCTGTAGGGCCTTCCATTTCAAGATAAATGCCTAGCCCACCGGCTTTTGCGATTGCAGAGCGCATGAATAGGATTGGATAAGAAATGATCGAGGCTTTGGGGTAAATCTTGAAAGTTTTGTTGCCGAAGTGAAGCTTATATTTCAGCGGCATCACTGCGCCTTGCTGTTGGGCAATTGCTTGCTGGGCGGGAAACAAGGCCGTTATCCCAACAGCACCAGCCTGCGCAAAAAGACTTCGACGTGACAGTTCATTAGATGTTGCGTGATCCACTTTGTTGTCCCAGGCCATTTGGCAACTCCTTGAAACAAAGAACGTTAGCCAGCGAAGCTAAAACGGATTAACCCCCATTTGCGGAACAAATTATTTCGTCGAGATTCGACAGGTGTATCGTGCTCAACGGCTAGGATGGCCAAATGTGCTAAAGCAACACCGGCTTCCCCAACCGCTCCCACAATGATAGTCGCGTGTCCTATTGTCCGGACAAACAAGGTTTCCAAATGCCCGCACCCGCTGATTTCACATGGCCAAATGGCTCCAAAATGGCGCTTTCCATTGTTGTGAATGTCGAAGAAGGGGCGGAGCAGAACATTCGCGATGGCGATAAAGGGCCAGAGCCAGTCGACGAGCTTTCGGCCGTGCCGAAACGCCCAATGCGGATGCACGGCAATGAGAGCAACTACCAATATGGCATCAAGGCGGGCGCCCCGCGCATCCTTAAACTGCTCGACGAACATAAAATTCATGCGACGTGGACGGCAGCGGCCTTAGCGCTAGAGCGTGCGCCCGACCTTGCCAAAGCCATCGCGGCGCGCGGCGACGAGGTGTGCTGCCACGGCTATCGCTGGGCCCATCAGTTCTGGATGAAAGAGGAACAAGAGCGCGACTTCATTCAAAAGGGCCGCGATGTGATCAAAGCGATGACCGGAACCGCCCCCATAGGCTGGCTGTCGCGTTACCTGCACACAGAGGTCACGCGTCGGCTCCTGTTGGAAGAAGGCTACACTTACCACATGGATGATTTCTCAGATGATTTTCCGTTCTGGGATGTGGTGGATATGCCAGATGGCAGCAAAAAACCGATGCTGATCATGCCTTATGCACTGGACAGCAATGACATGAAGTTCTGGCTTGCCCCCTCGCTTACCGCACGTGATTGGTTGGCCTACGCCATTGATACATTTGAGCAGCTCTACGCCGAAGCCCAAGAAGGCAAAGCCAATTTCATGAGCCTCGGCCTGCATCTGCGCATTATCGGCCGCCCCGGCCGCATCGGTGCCTTTCGGGGCTTCTTGGAGCATGTGGCCACAAGGCCTGATGTCTGGGTCACAAGCCGTGAAAAGATCGCCGCAGCCTTCGCCGCAGCGGTTCCGCCCCCGGTATAAGGCCCAGACATACGGTTCAGCGGGGCATCTTCCGGCTCATTAAAAAAGCGCGTGGCCAAAAGCTGTATAAGTCTGGTCTCTATAGCCCAACGCCATGACCCACCGCGCCACATCGCGCGTAAACACGCGATGATCCAACCAAGCCTTTTCAACGACACCTCCGCCAACATCGGCTCAATCGATTGGCAGCCGACGCGCGCTGCGGGTTTAGCCCGTTTGGCGGCGTTTTTGCCATCCGCAGGCCTGGCCTATGCCCACACCCGTAACACCGATTTTGGCCCCGAAAACCGCTCCAACGTCTCGGCTTTGTCGCCGTGGCTGGCGCGCCGGATGATTACCGAGCCGGAGGTTCTCGCCGCTGTGATCGCGGCGCATGGCGTGGGCCGGGCTGAAAAATTCATTCAGGAGGTGTTTTGGCGCACCTATTGGAAGGGGTGGCTGGAGCATCGCCCCAATGTTCTGGACGCCTTCAACCGGGATCGTATATCCCTAAACCAAGCGATGAGCTCCGGCCTCGCTAAGCGTCTAATGGCGGCCCAAACTGGCCATACCGGGATTGAGTGCTTCGATGCGTGGGCGCAGGAATTGGTCACCTATGGCTGGCTGCACAATCACGCGCGCATGTGGTTTGCCAGTATTTGGATTTTCACGCTGCGCCTGCCGTGGCAACTCGGCGCTGATTTCTTTTACAAAAACCTGCTGGATGCCGATGTCGCCTCCAACACCTTGTCCTGGCGGTGGGTGGCAGGGCTGCATACCAAGGGCAAGCATTATCTGGCGCGGGCGCGGAATATCGCGCTCCACACCGATGGTCGGTTCAACCCCGAGGGTCAGCTCAACGAAGCCGCCGAACCGCTCCCCGAGCCGTTCTTACAAACCGCACCGCAAGCCCTGCCCCCAGCACAAACCATCATGGCTGATCAAATTGGCCTCCTGATCACGCAAGAGGATTTGCACCCGGAGTCGCTGCCTATCGCTGCGCGCGTCGCCGGCATCGCCTGCCTCACCATGCCCGATATCGGCGCGCCCCTGTCGCCCCGCAACCAATTCTCGCGCGGCGCGCTCGATGATGCCTCGGCCCGCGCACAAGACCATTTTGGCCATGCGGTGGAGCGGGTTTCCAGCGCGGTTGACATAATTGCGTGGGCCAAAAGGCTTGGCGTCACCGAAATAGTCACCGCCACCATCCCTAAAGGGCTAGTCGCGTGGGCAATGGCAGACGCCAAGAAAGCCCTGGCCGGGGAGGGGATCCGGCTCACCCAAATTCGCCGCCCTTGGGATGCTAAAGCCTGGCCCTTGGCAACGGGCGGTTTCTTTAAGCTGAAGGAAAAGCTGCCCCGCCTGCTGGAAGACTTGGTCGCCTGATGATCGATATTGTGTGGTTCAAGCGGGATTTGCGCCTGCACGATCATGCGCCCTTGTTGAGCGCCGTAGAATCCGGGCGCCCCATCGTCCCGCTTTACATTTTCGAGCCCGAGCTTTGGGCTCAGCCAGAAAATTCTGGTCGGCATTTTGATTTCCTTGTCGAGTGCCTCGTCGAACTAAATGAAGCCTTACGCCAGCGCGGCTCAGCCCTCGTCAGCCGCGTCGGTGACGCCGTCGAGGTGTTTCATCTGCTCCACCAGCAAGCTGGCATCGCCACTATTCACGCGCATGAAGAAACCGGGCTGATGTGGACCTATCAGCGCGATAAGGCCGTGCGCTCATGGGCTAAGAAGCATGGGGTCGCGGTTCAGGAGTGTCGCCAACACGGCGTGTGGCGCGGCCCGTCCAGTCGTAATGGCTGGGCCAAGCGGTGGGATGCCATGATGGCCGCGCCGATTATTCCAGCGCCGACAAGTTTGCGGGATGCAGGCCTCCCCAGCGAAGCCATTCCCGAAGCCTCAGCGCTCTCCATTGCCGAGGATCCGTGCCCGCTACGGCAAAAGGGCGGGCGGCAGGCCGCTATTGCCAATCTCAAATCCTTCCTGAGCGTGCGCGGCAGGCACTATCGCCGGGCCATGTCGAGCCCCTCGGAAGGGGCGCAGGCCTGTTCGCGCGTTTCGGCGCATTTGGCCTTTGGTGCGCTATCGATGCGTGAAACCTATCAAGCCGCCAATCGCGCGCTGGAGCGACACCACCACGACGGCGACCGCGCCTATGTGGGTTCCATCACTGCCTTCATGGCGCGCCTGCATTGGCACTGTCATTTCATTCAAAAACTTGAGGATCAGCCCGATATCGAGAAGGCCAATCTTCACCCGATTTATGATGGCCTACGCCCGCCGGGGCCGGATCATCAGGCCATCGCGCAAGCGTGGATTGAGGGAAAAACTGGCTTCCCGTTTGTGGATGCCTGCATGCGATCCTTGGCGCAAACTGGATGGCTGAACTTCCGCATGCGCGCCATGGTGATGTCGTTTTCAAGCTATCACCTCTGGCAAGATTGGCGGCTCCCCGCCACACTATTGGCGCGTCGCTTTACGGATTTCGAACCCGGCATCCATTTTAGCCAAGCCCAAATGCAATCGGGCACAACCGGCATCAACACCACCCGGATATATAACCCCGTCAAGCAATCATTGGATCAAGACCCCAAGGGCGACTTCATCCGCCTCTGGGTGCCAGAGTTGGCCCATCTGCCAGACGCTCTTATCCACGAGCCGTGGCGGGCGCCCTCAGATTTGCTCTCGGCACCGCAAAGTCATTGCCCACACGCTCCGCCCTATCCAGAGCGCCTAATCGACCATGTTGAAGCCGGAGCCCTTGCCCGGGCGCGCATCCATGGCGTTCGTGCCAACGCCGAGCACAAGTCATTGTCGCGCTCCATTGTTGAAAAGCATGGCAGCCGGAAATCCGGCTTGAAGCAGATATCCAACGGTAAGAAGTCTGTAAGGTCGAAGCCGAAAGCCGAAAAACAGATCAGTTTTGATTTTTAGCCCGCGTCGCTCACTTATAATGCTCGCGTCGGTCCCCAAAGGTCCGAACGCGCTTGCGCCATGCCCGATAGCTGCCAGATTTCAGGTGCTTACGCATCAACGCTTTAACTCCATCGGGTGAAATGCCGTGCAGGGAACGGATGTCGTCAAAACTTACATGATCGCTGAGCGCCATGGCGATGATTTCACTGACTGCGGCTTCGTCGAGGGCTGCGGTGCTCATAAGTCACCGCTTTCCATCGCTGCCAACACATGCACGGCATCGCTAGCGATCTCGGCTTTTCGTGCCTCAGTCATCTTACGCCACGTCGAAAACGTCGGCCCCATGCGTGGGTTTCGGCCTAACTTGCTTTCATTGCGACCAATAAAATCCCAGTAAAGCGGGTTGAACGGGCAGGCGCGCGGCCCCGCCTTGATCGCCGGATCATAGGCGCAGCCCGCGCAATAGTCGCTCATTTTGTTGATATAGGCCCCGCTCGCCGCATAAGGCTTAGACGCCATAATCCCGCCATCAGCATAAAGCGCCATCCCGACCGTGTTTGGCGCTTCCACCCATTCAAAAGCGTCGGCATAGACGCCCAAATACCATTCATGCACCGCATGCGGGTTGATCCCGGCGAGCAAGGCAAAATTGCCGGTTACCATTAGGCGCTGAATATGGTGGGCGTAGGCATGCTGTTTGGTTTGGGAAATGGCGGCCTGCATGCAGGCCATTTTAGTGTCGCCGGTCCAGTAAAAATCAGGAAGGGGGCGTTTCGCGTCGAAGAAATTGCGCTCAGGATAGCCCGGCATATTTAGCCAATAAATCCCGCGAACATATTCGCGCCACCCCAAGATTTGCCGGATAAACCCTTCAACCGCCTCAATTGGCGCGCGCCCAGCCCGCCATTCCCGCTCCGCCCTGTGGCACACATCCAACGGGTCCAGCAGGCCCATATTGATATACATCGACAAAACCGCGTGGTTCAAAAACGGTTCGCCCTCCAGCATGGCATCTTGGGTCTCGCCAAAGCGTGGCAAATTGTGCGCTAGGAAATGGTCGCGCGCGGCTTCGGCCTGCGCGGTCGTGGTCGCAAACCAAAACGGTTCCAAATCGCCAAAACTGTTGGGAAACTGGGTGGCAACAAGGCTCAACACCTCTTGCGTCTCCAGCGAGGGGCTGAAGTGCAGCGGTCGGGTCATAAACAGATCCGCCTTGGCCGGCTTGCGGTTTTCAGCATCAAAGTTCCAGCGCCCGCCTGCAGGCTGCTCGCCCTCCATCAGAACGCCAGTTTTACGCCGCATTTCCCGGTAGAAATGCTCCATCACAAAGGTTTTGCGACCCGCCGCCCAACGCCGAAACCACGCCATGTCGCAGATAAAGCGGTCGTCAGCCAATAGCCGTGTCGGCACCTCGATGGTCGCTACCCACGCGCGCTGCATCTCCAACACCCGCCATTCCGACGCTTCAGTCAGCACCACAGCATTAGGCCGATGTCGCTCTAGCGCGCGCCTCAGCTCCCCCGTGAAATCGCCACTATTGTCCGGATCGTCTAGCTTCACGTAATCAACGTGATAGCCCACTTCGCGAAGCTCCGCCGCAAACGCCCGCATCGACGCCAAAATCAGCGCAATCTTCTTTTTGTGGTGCGGGGCGTAAACGGCCTCAGCGCGCGCCTCGACCATCAACACCACATCACGGGCCTTGTCTGCGCCATCCAAGGCAGAAACCGTGTGGCTAAGTTGGTCGCCCAAAATGAAGCGCAGAGTTTTCATCGACATCGAGTTTTCATTGGCGTGCTGTGGCAGGGTCCCCCAGAGCTAGTCCAAATCGGGCGACTATCCAGCCAAGGTTTCGGAGCCAAGCGGGGTGGCTCACCACAGGCCCAAACCATTCACGCTCTTTTCCGTGGCCCCGTGGTCGCAGGCGCGTCACGGATGGCCTATAGAGTGCCGCGCAACATCGAACGGAGGCATTATCATGGGCAAAGCAACACGGGCCATCATCACGGGCTCCACCAGCGGCATTGGGCTTGGCATTGCTGAGGCGTTTGCCAAAGCGGGCATGAAGGTAATGCTAAACGGGCTTGGCGATGCCGCTGAGATCGAAAAAACCCGCGCCGCATTGGCCGCCAAGCACGGCGTTGAGGTGCTCTATCATGGGGCCAACATGATGGTTGGTACGGAGATCGCCGCTATGGTCGCCACCGCGGAAGCGGCTTGGGGTGGGGTGGATGTGTTGGTCAATAATGCCGGAATTCAGTTCGTCGCCCCCATCGAGGACTTCCCCGCTGAAAAGTGGGACGCGATTATCGCGATCAATCTGTCGTCGGCCTTTCACGCGATCCACGCCGCTATGCCCGGCATGAAGGCGCGGAAGTTTGGCCGCATCATCAATATCGCCTCTGCTCATGCCCTCGTCGCCAGCCCGTTCAAGTCCGCCTATGTGGCCGCCAAGCACGGCATTTTGGGGCTGACCAAATCCATCGCGCTGGAAGGGGCGGAGTTTGGCGTCACGGTCAACGCCATCTGCCCGGGCTATGTCCGTACCCCCCTCGTGGAAAAGCAAATCCCCGAGCAGGCCAAAGCGCGCGGCATTTCCGAAGAAGCCGTCATCCGAGACGTGCTTCTCGCCGCGCAGCCAACCAAAGAGTTCGTAACCGTTGAGCAAGTCGCAGCCTTAGCCCTGTTCGTCGCGTCCGATGAAGCCGCCCAAATTAATGGCGCTCCCCTCTCCATCGATGGCGGGTGGGTGGCGCATTAGAAATTCCTTCAATTAGGAATAAGTATGCGGCCTGAACGCTTGACGCATTTACCCTAAAAGGGTAATTTGCGGCATGGAAAAGCGTAGCCCGCACTACCCACTAGTGCGGGTTCAGTTCCTAGTGAACGAGCTTGGCGCGCGTGCTTTCACTAAATCGGCAATGGATGGTGGCCGGGCATTAGGTCTTACAACCTCGGAAATGTTGGGAGTGTTCGCTGCGTTGACGACACAGAACTTCTACAAATCAATGACAACCTATGCAGATCATACGATTTGGCAGGACGTCTATATATGTCAAACAATTCAACGCCGCGAAGTCTATCTCAAGCTCACGATGCGGGACCAAAAGCCCGTCATTCAGTTCAAGGAGAAATGAGGATGCCGCACACTTGCGTTCATTGTGGAGCCGGTGGGTCGATGGTGCCCTTCGCTGCGACGTCGTTTCCCGTTCACTATGCTGGCGACAGTGTAATCGTGGAGGGCCTTTCAGGCCTAAAGTGCGAAGCTTGTGACGAAATTGAGTTCGATGACAACAGCGCAATGCGGTATGCTGAAGCGGGCGATCAGCTCGTGTTAAAGGCGCGTGAAACTCAAAGCCGCGAAATTCGGCGTATTCGTCGAAAGCTTGGCCTCAGCCAAACCGAAGCCGCGCGTATTACTGGCGGCGGCCACAACGCCTTTTCACGCTATGAACGAGGCGAAGCGTCTCCCATGCCTGCCGTAGTTAATCTATTTCGCCTCTTGGATCGCCACCCCGAATTGCTGCGAGAGCTCGTATAGGCGTTTCCATCGGGGGGGGAGGGGTTCGCACAAAGTCGTTGACTTGATTGCTATCGACTTGCTGCGCTCTACTCTTTCGTTGACACTACAAAAGAACCGCGTCCTCTCGGAGAACACGATGATTGAAGCCAGCCAAACGGCCCCGTTTGAACTCATTTCCCAAAATGGTATCGCCGCGACAAAGGTCGAGACTGCCGCCCGTGCCGCCAAAGCTGGGGATGCAGCCGCTCGCGCCACTCTCGCCGCCGCCTTCGCGCACGCTGGCTTTGCCGCACCGGAACGCATCGCCGAGATTTACGACGCTGCGGCCCTTGGATGGTATGACAAACCCGTGGCCGCGCCACCTCTGCTCTACGAAGTCGAAGCACCGCACGCGATCCCATCCGATCTCTGGACCCAGTTTTGGGCGATCATGAACGACCCCGACACCGGGCGAGACGCCAAGGACATCACCGTGCGCTCCGCTGCTCTAGGCGGCACCTATGGCCCAGATTTTATCGCCCGCATTGCTCGCGTCGCCCGAACCTATCCCGATGTTGCCCGCATCGAGGGCGCGGCGTATCCGCCAAAAATCACCATGGAAGCGCTCGCCGTGTGCCCATCCGGCTCGATGGGGCGGCAATTCCACGATCTGATCGTCGACAACAAGTTCGACCTTGAAGTGCTCGACCGCGAAGCCCTCGGCCTGCACCTTCTCCCAAAGCCACTCGACTATCTCAACGCGCGAATCCTCCAATGCCATGATTTGTGGCACATTATCGCGGATTACCACACGACAGCGCTCCATGAGGTCGGCATCTCGGCTTTCCAGATGGCTCAGTTCGGCCATTCTTATTCGTCGATGTTCCTCGCTGTTGTCGCGACGCGCGCCGCGCTTTCTCCGCCGGGCCCCCTTGGCGATGGCTTCCCTTTGCTGATGGACGTCATTCTTTCGGCCTGGGTGCATGGGCGCGAAAGTGGCCCGCTCATCGCGGTGCCGTGGGAAGATGTCTGGGATCAACCGGTTGACACGCTGCGCGCCCGCTACAGCGTCAAGCCCTATCAAAGCCCATACCCCGCCGATATTGTTGAACAATTCCTCGCTATGGGCGCGGCGCAGGCTGCCTGATTGCTTGTGTCACCAAACCGTTGCGGCATTGCGCTAGGGAGTGCGCTTGTTTGAAAAGGCTCGCCTCGTGAAAATTGTGCTGTTGGCGTTTAGTGCGACACTTCTCTCAACTATGGCCACCGAAGCGATGCCTATGAAAACCAGTAAAGACGCGACGCCGATAACAGTCATAGAGACGGCAAAGCCAATCATCATCGCCCACCGTGGCGCGTCAGGTGAACGTCCGGAGCACACGCTGGCAAGCTACACACTCGCCATCGAGCAAGGGGCAGACTTCATCGAGCCTGATCTGGTGTTGACCAAGGATGGCGTGCTGGTTGCGCGCCATGAAAACGAGATCAGCGGCACCACAAACGTCGCCTCCCACTCTGAGTTTGCTGCGCGCAAGCGAACACAAATCATCGATGGCGAAGTGATAACCGGCTGGTTCACTGAGGATTTGACCCTTGCCGAGCTCAAAACCCTGCGTGCGCGTGAGCGCCTGCCGCAGCTTCGGCCCGCCAACACCGCCTATGATGGCCAGTTTGAAGTCCCCACCTTTCAAGAAATCATTGACCTCGTCAAAACTGAGGAGAAAGCCAAAGGGCGCCGCATCGGCATCTACCCAGAAACCAAACACCCCACGCATTTCGCTACCATTGGCCTCCCATTTGAGGATGAATTGTTGCGGGTTCTGACAGCGAATGGCTACACCAAAAAAACTGATCCTATCTTCATCCAATCGTTTGAAGTCAATAATCTCAAAGCCTTGCGCCCAAAGACTAAGCTTCGCCTGATCCACTTAATGGCGTCGCAAGGCGCGCCCTACGATCAGGTGATCGCCGGAAACTCAACACCATGGACAGCAATGCTCAGCGATGCGGGCCTCAAGGCGATAGGGCGCTTTGCCGATGGCATTGGCGTCGAAAAAGCCTTGATTATGCCGCGTGATGCCACCGGCAAGTCCACCGCTCCAACAGATCTCGTTGCGCGCGCGCACGAAGCCGGCCTCAAGGTTCATGCGTGGACATTTCGCGCCGAAAATTATTTCTTGCCGACGGAATTGCGTGAGGGAGACACAGCCTCGCCGAATTACCTCGCGCAGCATGGCAACCTGAAGGCCGAAATCCGCGCAGCATTTGCGCTCGGCTTGGATGGCCTGTTCACTGATTTTCCTGGCATCGGCGACGAAGCTCGGCGCTAGAGCGTTTGGCCGCCGCGTAATTTCGCGCGCCACGTGCACGTAGCTTGCTTAAGTGAGCGCCGCGGCGCGCGCCCGCTCTATTTCGCTGCGCTTTTGCACGATGGAGGCTATCACAACCCCAGTTGCCACAATGGCAATCAAAATCGTGCAGGCCGCATTGATTTCAGGGGTCACACCCAAGCGAACTTGGCTGTAAATCCGCATCGGCAGCGTAGTGGCGCCCGGGCCTGCGGCAAAGCTAGAGATGACCAGATCATCAAGGCTAAGCGTGAAAGCCAGCATCCATCCTGCAGCAACAGCAGGCGCAACTAGCGGCAACGTAATCAAAAAGAAGGTTTTTATCGGCGGGCAGCCCAAATCTTGCGCGGCTTCCTCCAGCGAACGATCAAACGCAATCAGGCGAGACTGAACCACAACAGCCACAAATGCCATTGAAAACGTGATGTGCGCCAGTGTGATAGTCCAAAAGCCGCGATCCATGCCAATGGCAACAAACAGCAGCAATAAGGAAAGCCCAGTAATCACTTCCGGCATAACCAGAGGCGCGTACACCATCCCGGAAAACAAGGTCCGCGTCGGAAACATGCCAGCGCGCACGAGGGCCAAAGCCGCAAAAGTGCCCAACACGGTAGCGAATGTGGCTGATACCAAACCAACCCGAATGGTAACCCAGGCAGCATCAAGTAATTGTTGGTTCTGAAACAGCGCCCCATACCATTTGAGCGAAAACCCGCCCCAAACAGTCACCAAACGGCTTTCGTTGAATGAGTAAACGATCAGCAACACGATGGGCAAATAAAGGAAGGTGAACCCGAGAGTCACCGACGTGATGTTGAACCATGAGGGCCGGTTCATCGCTCGGCCTCCAGTACTTTCGCTTGTTGCTGCTGATAAATCACGATTGGCAGGATTAGCGTTATCAACAGCAATACCGCCACAGCCGATGCCACCGGCCAGTCACGGTTATTGAAGAACTCAACCCAAATCGTCCGCCCGATCATCAGTGTCTGCGCCCCACCCAAGAGGTCCGGGATCACAAACTCGCCCATGATCGGGATGAAGCAGAGCATAGACCCAGCAATCACACCGGGCAGCGACAACGGCCATGTAACGAGCCAAAAGGCTTTCCAAGGCGGGCAACCAAGGTCACTCGCCGCCTCAAGCAGAGTGCCGTCTAGCTTTTCAAGCGCCGAATAAAGCGGAAGCACCATGAACGGCAGATACGAATAGACGATGCCGATATAAACCGCCGTATCCGTGTTCATGATTTCCAATGGGTTGTCCGGCGAAACCACACCGATCCCGATCAAGGCAGCGTTAAGCAAGCCCTCCGGCTTCAAAATGCCAATCCACGCATAAACTCGGATCAGAAAGCTGGTCCAAAACGGCAAGATGACCAACATGAGGAGGATCGAGCGCATATTCACCGGCGCTTTGGCCATGCCATAGGCAATGGGATAGCCCACCAGAAGCAGCATAATGGTTGAAAGTGTGGCGATCTGCAGGCTGGAAAAATACGCTTTGAGATAAAGGCTGTCGCCAGTTAGCCGAAGGTAATTGTTGAAGTTTAGCCCGCTCAAGAAATCCGTTATGCCTTTAATGCCGGCAGCCCAATCAATTGTTGGCGTATAGGGTGGTATCGCCAAGGCCGTCTGTGACAATGAAATTTTGACGACCAGGACGAACGGCACAAAAAAGAAAACGAAAAGCCACGCATAGGGGATGGCGGCCAACCATCCGCGATTGTCGGCCGCCTTTGGTGGTTTGCTTCGGGCCTCTTTCATGGGGTCTAGTGGGTCAACACGACGCCGCTATCGGGCGCAAAATGGATCCAAACCTTATCGTCCCAGCCAATCGGGCGCTCAACAAACCGGCTGGCATTGGCCCGCGCAACCCGCACTTTCATGCCGCCCTCAATCTCGACCAGATACGTCGTCCAATCGCCCAAATAGCCGATATCCCACACTGTCCCCGAAATCACATTGGGGGTGCCATCAGCGGGGGCATCCTGCGCGATCCGCATTTTCTCAGGCCGTATCGCTAACCACACGCTGTCGCCCTTAGCCAGGGCCTCGCCATGCCCGACCACAAAATGGGCGTCGCAGTCTTTCACAGCGAGATCGAGTGTGCCCTCACCAAGCGCAGCGACTTTCGCCTCAAACAAATTGATATCGCCCAAAAAACCCGCCACATAGCGGCAGCTCGGTTGCTCATACATTTGCGCCGGTGGGGCGATTTGCACGATCTTGCCCTGATCCATCACCGCAATGCGGTCAGCCACGGTCATCGCTTCATCTTGATCGTGCGTCACGATCAAGAACGTCATCCCGAGCTGAACTTGCAAGTCCATCAGCTCAAACTGGGTCTCCTCGCGTAGCTTTTTATCCAGCGCGCCGAGCGGCTCGTCCAGCAACAAAACCTTCGGCTTTTTCGCCAGCGACCGCGCCAACGCCACACGCTGCCGCTGACCACCGGAAAGCTGGTGCGGCTTGCGCGCGGCAAACTTTTCAAGCTTCACCAAGCCGAGCATTTCGTCTACCCGCGTCTTAATATCGGCCTTCGCCATGCCGTCCATCTTCAAACCAAACGCAATGTTTTCAGCAACATTCATATGGGGAAACAGGGCGTAGGACTGGAACATCATGTTGGCCGGGCGCCGATGCGGCGGGATGCCCGCCATATCCTGCCCACCCAGTGTTACGCGGCCTTGTGTTGGCTCCTCAAAACCCGCCAGCATCCGCATAAGTGTGGTCTTGCCACACCCCGACGGCCCTAAAAGCGCAAAGAACTCCCGCTCGTAAATGTCGAGTGAGATGGTGTCCACCGCGACGAAATCACCGAATGCTTTCGTGACATTTTCAAAGCGAATAAGCGGCACCGCGCTAGGGTCGTTCCACGGAGCAAAGCTTCGCCGAACGGCCCCAATCGTCGGTCTTGGTTTCGGCGCGTTGGCCATAAACCCTCAGCTACCCGAACGCACTTTGGTCCAGTCGCGGTTGATGTCCCGCAGAAGCGTTTGATCTTTGACAGTTACCACAAACAGCTTTTTCAGCGTTTCATCGCTGGGATAAACGTTCGGATTGCCGCGCACAGCCTCATCCACCAAGGGCTTAGAGGCCAAGTTTGCATTGGCATAGGACACATAATCCGACGCTTTGGCGATCACCTCAGGGCGCATGATGTAATCGAGGAAGGCGTGCGCAGCCGCCGGGTTCGGCGCATCGGCCGGGATCACCATGTTGTCAAACCAGATTTGTGCGCCCTCCTTCGGCAACACATAGGTTAACTTAACGGTATCCCCGGCTTCCTCGGCGCGGGTTTTCGCTTGCAGCATGTCGCCGGAATAGCCAACGGCAAGGCAAATATCGCCCGTTGCCAGCGCATTGATAAGCTCAGAGGAATGGAACTTGCGGATGGAAGGGCGAAGCTTTTCCATATGCGCGGTAGCGGCTGCATAGTCGGCTGCATTGCGGCTGTCTGGGTTCAGGCCCAGATAATTTAACACGGCCGGGAACACGTCCTCAGAGCTATCAAGGAACATCACGCCACAGTCTTTGAGCTTGGCAAGGTTGGCAGGGTCCAACGCCAGCGCCCAGCTATCGGTCGGCACGCCGGGAAGGCGCTTTGCAATGGCATCAATGTTGTAGGCGACGCCCACAGTGCCCCACATATAGGGAATGGAATGCTTTAAGCCGGGGTCAAACGCTTCCATGCGGCTTGTGATGTCGGGCCACAAATTCTTACGGTTCGGCAGCTTGGCGAAGTCCAGCTCCGCCAGCGCCTTTGCCGAAATCAGGCGCGCCACCACTTGGTTTGATGGCACCACAATATCATAGCCAGACCCACCGGTGAGCAGCTTCGTCTCAACGATCTCATTGTTATCATAGGTGTCGTAGACAACCTTGATGCCCGTCTCTTTGGTGAAGTCTGCCACCGTCGTCGGCCCAATATAGTCGGACCAATTATAGAGGTGCAGGGTGCCTGTGGGCTTTCCCCCGGCAGCAGATTTGTCGCCACCCGTTGGTGAGCACGAGGCTAAAACCACCGCGGCAATCGCGGCGAAACTAAGCGTCATTGTACGGCGCGTGTTTTTTCGAACCGAAACCGAGGCAGCGTCTGTCATCAATGTCCCCTTGAAGATGGTGAGCCGCATAGCGCCCCGAATTTCGTCGAAACGCAAGGGTTTTGCGTGCAACGGCCAGAAGCGCTGGTGAGGCGTCACAATAAGCGCCATGATGGCACGATGATTGCGCCTTCCCTAGCCAAAACCGCCTATCCGCCAAGCTATTGGGCAGCCAGCGGCCAGCCTTTTACGGAGCGTCCGGCTCTTGCAGGCGCTACTGATAGTGATGTCGTGATCATTGGTGCGGGCTACACAGGCCTGTCTGCAGCGCTCCACCTCGCCAAGCGCGGTATGAAGGTCACTGTTCTAGAAAGCGCGCGTGTTGGTTGGGGCGCCTCGGGCCGCAATGGTGGGCTCCTCATCCCCGGCCAGCGCAACGATGCCGAAACCTTGATCGCAACTCACGGACCGGACCATGCCAAGCGCCTGTTCACCCTTGCCCTCGAAGGTCGCGATCTGCTTGCCCGCCTTGTTGCCGACAATGCCATAGCTTGTGACCTGCAGTTCAACGGTTACGTCCACGCCGCGCTCACGCCTGCGGCCGCCAAAGCCTGCGCCCATGAGGTTGACCGCTTGCAAAACATTATGGGCTACGCGCACGTCGCTGCCCTTAGCGCAGAAGAAATACGCAGCCATGTGGCCTCGCCGCGCTACCAAGGTGGCCTTCTGGATCGCCAAGGTGGCCACCTGCATCCGCTAAACTTCGCGCTCGGCCTCGCCAAAGCAGCAGAACGTGCTGGCGCTACTATCCACGAACACTCCGCTGTCATCCGCCTCGAGGAAGGGTCAGCGACCACCGCCCACACTGCCTTTGGCAGCGTGAAAGCCCGCTTCGCCATAATCGCAAACGATGCTTTCGTCGCCAATGTCGATCTAAAGCTTGGGGCATGGGTGATGCCGGTCGGAAATTGCCTGATTGCCACCGAACCGCTCGGCAACTTTCTTTCCACTCTTTTGCCTACAAAAGCCGCGGTCTCGGACACCAAATTCGTGCTCGACTATTTCCGCCCAACCACCGATGGTCGCCTCGTTTTTGGGGGAGGGGAGCGCTACACGCCCGGAGACCCACCCGACATTGCCGCCTTCGTCCGCCCGTATCTCACAAAGGTTTTCCCTCAGCTTGCCAGCATACGTTTCACCCAAGCCTGGTCCGGCACGGTCAGCGTCACACGCTCGCGCAACCCTTGTTTTGGCCGTCGCGGCAATCTCTATTGGGCCATTGGATACTCTGGCCTTGGCGTCATCATGGCCACACTGGGCGGTGCATTGATCGCAGAAGCCGTGCGTGGCACCGCAGATCGCTTTGATGTGATGGCGAAATTGCCCGGAGAGCCATGGCCGGGCGGCCCTTTGGCGCGAGACCCCCTCTATGTCGCGGGAATGTTGTGGTATGCACTGCGGGATCGGATTGGCCTAAGCCTTTCCGGCCAAGGATGAGGAATATGGAAGCCGAGCGCGTGCGCTATGCAGGAGGGGAGCAGCCCGGGCCGGATTAGCGGCATGGGCCTGAAACCTGCATGTCCATCTGTCAAAGCCAGTAAACCGAGCCTCCCATGTCCAAAAAGCGTCCCGAAAACGAACCTGCCGCCCCAAATAACGACCCTGTCGCAACCATCGCTGACGCCAAGAAATGGGTCGCCGCGCGCCGCGTCACCGAAATTGAATGCGTTGTCCCCGATCAGGCTGGTGTTGCCCGCGGCAAAATCATGCCCGCCTCAAAGTTCTTTGGTGACCCGAAAATGGCCCTCCCATCGGCCATATTCATGCAAACCATTTCCGGTGAATACCCCGAGGAGGAGGGCGACTTCCGTTACGATCCATCCGATGGTGATATTGAGCTAGTCCCAGACCTCTCCACCCTGTGTGAAGTCCCGTGGGCCGCAGACCCCACCGCCCAGATCATCCACGATGCCTTTTATCGCGATGGCCGCCCGGTCGACCTTGCCCCACGCCAAGTACTCAAGCGCGTGCTCGACCTTTACGCCCATAAGGGCCTCAAGCCCGTTGTCGCGCCGGAGCTAGAGTTTTACCTCGTCAAGCCAAACACAGACCCGGACTACCCCCTAGAACCGCCCATCGGGCGCTCCGGCCGCCCCGAAGCGGGCAGGCGTTCTTACTCTATTTCGGCGGTCAACGAATTCGACGATCTGTTCGAAAAAATCTACGACTATGCCGAAGCCCAAGCCCTAGAGATCGACACCCTCATCCACGAGGAGGGCGCCGCGCAAATGGAGATCAACCTCATCCACGGCGATGCCGTTTGGCTGGCCGATCAGGTATTCTTGCTCAAGCGCACAATAAGGGAAGCCGCCCTCGAGCATAAGGTTTACGCCACGTTTATGGCCAAACCGATGTCAAATGAGCCCGGCTCCGCCATGCACATCCACCAGTCAATCCTGCGCACCGAAACCGGCGAAAACCTGTTTTCTGACCCTGAGGGCCGCCCAACGCCAGAGTTCTTCCACTTCATCGCTGGCCTGCAGAAGTATCTGCCCGCCGTCATGGTCGTGCTCGCACCCTATGTGAATTCCTACCGCCGCATGGCGCGTGGCACGTCGGCGCCCACCAATGTTGAATGGGGCTATGACAACCGCACCACGGGCCTGCGCATCCCGCCATCCTCGCCCGCCAATCGTCGCGTCGAAAACCGTCTGCCGTCCTCCGACGCAAACCCATATTTGGCCATCGCCGCCAGCCTCGCTTGCGGGTTCATTGGCCTTCAAGAAGGCTTGCAGCCCAGAGACCCAATAAACGGCTCCGCTTTCGGCACTGAGATAGACCTCCCGCGTGGCCTCCTTGAAGCGGTTGCCCTGTTTGAGGACTGCGAACCCCTCGCCGATATTTTCGGCCGCGGCTTCATCAACACATACGCCGCAATCAAGAAGGCCGAATACGAGACCTTCATGAAGGTGATTTCGCCCTGGGAGCGGGAGTTCTTGTTGCTGAACGTCTGATAATTGTGTCCCTCGGCAACGCTGCAAACGTGACGCAGTGCTGTTTTGCTTACGCCAACAGGCTATCCACAAACCCATCTACTGCGCTCAAAAACTGATCGCGCAGGCCGTCGGCCTCCATCAGCAATTCATGCTTGGCACCGGAAATCACGATCTGGCGACCCTTTGGCAATTGCCCGGCGACGCGGGTGTGGGCGTCGTTATCAACCAAGGCCTCTAATGAGCCGCTGCCAACAAGCACCGGTATCGTCAAGGTTTTTAGCCGCTCGGGTGAGAAGGTCGCCAGCAGCTCCAACGCAGTGCCAACCCACGCCGCGGTCGCTCCGGCCAAGCCCAATTCGGGGTGCGCCACAATGAGTGCGTTTTGTCGGGCGTGGCGGATCGGGTCGGAGGTCAGGGCGTTGCCTTCAAACGGTTCCGGCCCCACTTTCGCGGCTCCACCCGGAACGATGTTCTCCCCAAAGCCGGTGGCGATCATGCCCTTAATCAACAGATCGCCGCCCGGTGGCAGGCGGATACCCCACATGGGGGCGGAAAAAGCCGCGCCTTCCACGACTACCTTGCCGCTTAGCAACGCTTCAAGCGCTATGGCGCCACCCATAGAATGAGCCATCAAAAGCCGCTTACCGGGCATACGGTCGGCAAAGGCGTCCACAGCCGTCGCCAAATCCGAAACGGCATGGTCCCAGCTATCCATATGGCCTTTGCTACGGTCAGCCAAGAGACGGTCCGATAGCCCCTGTCCGCGCGGTTCAACTAACAGAAGGTTCAGGCCCCGCGCGCCAAAATCAGCAACGACCTCAAGGTATTTCTCAAGGCACTCGGTACGCCCCGGCAAAATGATGATGCTGCCACGCGCCTCGGGGTGCGCCAGAAAGGCAGCGCGGAACCTCTTTCCGGCAGCCCCTTCAAGCCAAAATGTTTCCAGCCCTGCTGCAGTTGCTTCAACCGGGTAAAGGGGAGCGGTTTCCAGCGGCATCAGCGTTTCACCAGCAGGGTTTCAGCGATGGCCAGCACCTTATTCACCATGGATCGATCTCCCGTAATTTTGATTTTGCCACCCAGAAACGCCAGCATCGGGTTCATCTTGCCCGCGCTAATCGCGCTGAGATTCGAAAGCGACACTTTGATTGTGGCACCGGTAGGCTGATTTTCATTGCTAACCCTGTGGGGAAAGCTGCGCGCGTCAAGAACTACAACGCCATCGCTGCCCAAATCTAACTTCACCGTATTATTGAGCTTCAAATCGCGCTGCGCGGCCTCGCGAACGGTTTGCGTTACTTCGTCCAAATCCATACCGCACGCCCCAAAGCCTATGTCGGTATAGAAGCCGGGCGCTGAGTGAGCAATTTCTTTAATGGAAGTCGAGCGCTTCTGGCGCACGATCCAGCTCAATCCGAACCGCTTTTTTCATCGTGGCATCGTTGCTCAAATAAACCACGGCCTTACCCACGGATTTGAGGGCAATTTTGCTTCCATCGGCAAATACCGCCCGTCCTCCACCGGCCCCTTCAAAGGCAATGCCCTTAATGGTTGGCACGGCAAAGCCCAGCATCCCAGCGTATTTCTTGATCGCGGCGGTGGTTTCGGCGACGCTCTCCCGCGCAATGGCCGCATCAAGGCTGGTTGCGCGCGGCAAAACTGGCTCTACTCGCATTCCAATCGAGGCTTGGCCTTTTGGGGTGGCCACAAAGCGCGCATCGGAGCGCAGCATGGCTAAATCTGGCAAGTCCACCACCCGCCCATTCGGCCCAAGCCTCACGGGCGTTGTGGTCCCGTTTTTCACCAGCTCGATCTTGGGCGTAGGTTTCTTGTCCTTGCCGCGGATGAAATAAACCAAGCGAAACCGGTCGCGCTGCGCCGCGGGCATCGTCAGATAATCGCTCAAATACGGAAATGCCTTAGCGATGGGCGCCCCTGGGGGCTCCACAGCGAAGGCGGCGCTGGACAAGGAAGCACCGCAAGCAAGTGCAGCTAAGGCAAGGCAGAATGATTTCATCCACCTTGCTTTTCAATTTCCGCCATTGCCGTCAAATTAAGCTTTGGTCATGCCCGCCATACACTGACGGGCTTTGCAGGGCATGACCTCGGCGTCGCGGATTACTTTACAGGCTTGCGGAACAGCAAAGTCATGCGGTCGCTCTCGCCAATCGCATCATATTTGCTGCGGTCGAAGGCCGGGTTTGCGGGCTGGCCCTGCGGCGCGGTGCGCTTTACTGGCGGCAAGGTCCACACGCCAAACGGATGATCCTTTGTGTCGGCGGGGTTGGCGTTGATTTCGCTCTTACCAACCAGCTCAAACCCAGCTTCCTGTGCCAATTCAATTACATAGGCTTCTTGAACATAGCCGGACTGTGAGGTTGGGTCTTGCGGCCCGTCTGAGTTTGCGCGGTGTTCCTCAATCCCGAGAACGCCACCTGGCTTCAACACCGTATAGAAGTCTGAGAACGCCTTTTCAGCCCAGCCACCGCTCATCCAATTGTGCACGTTGCGGAAAGTCAGCACAGCATCAGCACTGCCCGCAGGCGCCAAGGGGCCAGACTTGGAGCCAAAGGCGGCTACAGTGATTTTGCCGTAGATATCCGGCTTGCTGACATAGTTGGTGTTGTAATTGTTCAGGGCGCGGGTGACGAACTCGCTCCCCGTCGTGTTGTCAAAATGGGCCGCGATAAAGGTGCCATTGCCACCGCGCAGATAAGGCCCAATAACGGTCGTGTACCAGCCGCCGCCCGGCCAGATTTCAATCACGGTATCACTTGGTTTGATCCCGAAGAAGCGCAGCGTTTCTACGGGGTTGCGCCATTTGTCACGCTCTGGGGCCTCGCGCCACGGTCCGGCTGCTGCCCATTCAAGGCTGCCTACGGGATAAGCAGGTGCCGCAGGGGCGGGGGCCGGAGCTGGCGTTGCGGCAAGTGAAACAATCGGTGTTGTTTGCGCGCATCCCGAAAGCGCCACGGCGAGGGCAAAACCGGAGAGAGCCTGAAACAGAGCTTTTTGCATGAGGGTTCCTGTAGGGGCGCGGGCTACGTCCCAAGTTCTGAAAGTCATCTAGTCCGGTGAGATCAAACCCACAAGTTTTTCAGCCCTTGAAACCGCAAATCCCGCTTCCCAATTATGTGAGCGTGGCGCTGATGGTCAGGCCACGCGGCCGTTTGGTGGGCTCAGAATTGGGGCACCAACGCCGAGAAATCAAAGGGTTGCGCGCCTAGCGCGGAACCTTGTCGCTTTTCGGAGGACACACATGCGTACGATTGATCTAACCCCGCTTTATCGCACCGTCGTCGGCTTTGACCGTATGGCCAACCTCATCGAGACCGCATCGCGCCTAGACGCCGCGCCCGGTTGGCCACCTTACAATATCGAGCAAGTCCACGATGATGCCTACCGAATCGAAATCGCGGTTGCCGGCTTCACGCCAGACGATATCGCGATCGAGCTGAAAGAAGGCGTGCTCCATGTTGCCGCGCGCAAGCCATCGGTTGAAGAAGCCCGTCGCTTCCTTCACCGCGGCATTGCCGAGCGCTCATTCGAGCGCCGCTTCCAATTGGCTGACCATGTGCAAGTGACCGGCGCGTCACTGGAGCATGGCTTGCTCACGATTGAGCTCGTTCGCGAAGTTCCTGAGGCGCTAAAGCCACGGAAAATCGAGATCGGTTCGGGCCGCAAGCTGACGGCTGTTCCGAGCGCGAGCGCTAGCGAAGCCGCATAGTCGGCGGGCCGTTATTGATAGGTCAGGGAAGGCGGGGCGCGCAGGTGCTCCGCCTTTTCTATTTAAGCGGCCGCGGTTTTGGGCGGCGTGTAGCCTCGAACATCGCTCATGTCGGCATAATCAAGCCGAGCCCCTTCCAAGCGCGCTTGGCTCACATCGCTGCCCGTAAAGTCGGCTTGATTGGCAACAATATCGCGAAGATCGCCCTTGTTTAGCTTCACATAACGCAGATGCGCGCCGCCAAGATTCGTTGGCAATCGCCGATTATTGGCCAGCACCAAGGGCCCCAGCTGAGCGCCGGTCATGTCGGCACTGTTAAACCGCGCACCCTGCAGATTAGCGCCGCGCAAATCGGCTCCCGCCAGTTTTGCAAACCTGAAATCGGCGTCTTTCAGCTGCGCGCCCGCCAAAATCACGCCAGACAGATCCATGCCCTGAAAAATCGCACCATTCGCCGCGATCCCCGCCAAATCGCGATTGGCCAATGTTTGCAGCGAGCGCACATCCGCACCATTCAACACCGCAGATTTGCCTTCCCGACCCAGAGTTTTCACCCAGTGCGCATGGCGCTCCAATAATTCATGCACGGGAAGTTCCAGTTTCGCGGCCGCAATATCGGGCTGCTTGCCGGTAATGGCCCCGGTCATGTCCGCCCCTCTGGTGTTCATCATCCAGGTGCTTGCCCCGGTCATCACCGCATTGCGTAGGTTTGCCCCTTCAAGGTTTGCGCCAGAAAGATCGGCCCCTTCCAAATTGGCGCCTTCAAGGCGGGCATTTTTCAAATGAGCGCGCACGAGCCGACAGCCGCGCATCAGAGCATCGGAGAAATCGGCCTGCATGGCGATAATCGCGCCCATTTTGGCCCGGCTTAAATTGGCCCCGATCATCAAGGCGGACGTTGCTTCCGACGGCATGGCTTGGTGAGACATGGCATGCAGATTGCCGTCCTCGCCTTGCGACGTGATCACGCCTTCGCGCAGATCGGCATCGGCCATGTCGGCCCCGGTCAGGTCAGCGCCACGCAGGGACGATCCCCGCAAATCGGCCCGTCGCAGATTGGCCCCGCGCAGCGTCGCGCGCCGCAGGTCAGCTCCAAAAAAAGCCGCCGATTCAAGTGTGGCCCCGTCAAAGTTCGCATCGAGGCAGCGCGCGCCGGAGAAGTCAGCGTCCGTAAGATCGCACGCGCTCAAGTCCAACCCAGAAATGTCGGCGTGTGAGAAGTTGGCCCGCTGCCCACCCGGAGCCGCCACGCGCAACGCTAAGTGTCGGCGACACATCTGCGTTACCGTTGCTTGGTCGAGAACTCTAATCGGGCGGACGAAATGCATGTTCTACGCAGTGCTCCGCCCTGAAAACTAGAGGAGCAGGGTCAAGGGACCCTTAAGATTTACCCCAATTCAAATAAAAATTTTGGGGCGATCACGCATTACTGAACCAGTCCACCAAACCGCGCCCTGCTAACGCGAGAGCGATTGGCGTGTTCGGCGCGACACGCACCCGCGTTAGCCCCTCAGCGCCCATCCGGTCGAGCGCCTGCTCAAAGCTTTCCCGAAAGCCAAGCGCAAAGTCAGCGTCGTACGACGATGGATCCCCGTCCACGGCCAAAAAGGGTCGCCCGGTCCGCAGCCTGGTTAGAAAACCAATGGCGGCATCTTCAGCCTGCGCTGCGCCATCGCCAACGCTAACCCGTATCCCAGCCGCCTCCAGCGCCGCGACGCCTTTTCCAGCGGTTCGTATATCTGGGTCGATCATTGCGATAATGCAGGCCGAAATACCGGCCTCGACCAGCGACGACGCACAGGATGGCCCGCGCGTGCTGATATGGGCACACGGTTCCAGCGTGACATAGCATGTCGCGCCGCGCGCCAAGTCCCCCGCCATGGCTAGCGCCACCGCCTCGGCATGCGGCCGCCCGCCTGCCTGCGTCGCGCCCTCGCCAACTACCCCTGCGTCACGAACGAGCACACATCCCACCGCTGGATTAGGGGCAACTTTCCCTAAGTGCGCCCGCGCAAGCATCAAAGCTCGCGCCATAAAGTCCGATGGCGGGGCACTCTCAGCCACCATCACGCGGCCTTTGCGGCGGCCTTCACAGCCTTGGCAATGTCGCGCACGACCGCCTTGACCAGCGTTGCATCATCGCCCTCGGCCATCACGCGCACCAAGGGCTCCGTGCCAGACGACCGGATCACCAACCGCCCTTGATTGCCCAAGCGCGCTGTGCCGTCCGCGATAACCTCTTTAACTTCCTTGGCGTCCAGCGGCTTTGCACCGGCCTCAACGCGCACATTTTCCAAAAGCTGCGGCACAGGATCGAACAAGCCGCACACCTCCGACACCGGCTTCCCGCTGGCCACCAGCACCGCCAACACTTGCAGCGCCGCCACCAAACCGTCGCCCGTGGTGGCGAAGTCTGTCATCACGATGTGGCCGGATTGCTCACCGCCGACATTAAACCCATGCGCGCGCATGTGCTCCACTACATAGCGGTCGCCCACCTTGGTGCGCGCTAGGCTGAGGCCCAAACCATCCAGATAGCGCTCAAGCCCAAGGTTCGACATCACCGTGGATACGATCCCCGGCTGGCTCAACGTTCCCGCCGCCTTCCACGATGTCGCGATCAACGCCATCAGCTGGTCGCCATCCACCGTGCGGCCTTTTTCATCAACCAGCACAATCCGGTCGGCATCGCCGTCCAGCGCAATGCCAATGTCGGCGCGATATTTGAGGACGGCCTCTTTCAGTGCGCGCGTATCGGTGGAGCCGCATTCTTGGTTGATATTGAAACCGTTTGGCGAAACGCCAATTTCAAACACCTCAGCGCCCAGCTCATAAAGTGTTGCCGGGGCCACCTTATAGGCCGCCCCATTGGCGCAATCGATCACCACGCGAAGGCCGGAAAGCCGCAAATTGCGGGGAAAGGTCGCTTTGGCGATCTCCACATAGCGCGCTTGGGCATCATCAACCCGTTTCACACGCCCCAATGCCGAGGCAGACGCCAAATCGGCATCCAACGGCCCATCCATCAGCGCTTCAATCTCAAGCTCAGCCTGATCGGAAAGCTTAAACCCGTCCGGGCCAAACAGTTTAATCCCATTATCCTGATAGGAATTGTGGCTTGCCGAAATCATCACGCCGAGGTCAGCCCGCAGAGAGCGCGTCATCAACGCCACGCCCGGTGTCGGCAGCGGGCCAAACAACACCACATCCACGCCAACCGAGGTAAACCCCGCCGTCAGCGCCGGTTCAATCATATAGCCCGACAGCCGCGTATCCTTGCCTATCACCACCGAATGGCGCCGATCGCCGCCATTGCGAAAATATTTCCCCGCCGCCATCCCGGCGCGCAGCGCGATTTCCGGCGTCATTGGAAAGGAATTGGCGGTGCCGCGTATGCCATCGGTGCCGAAATAGGTGCGTTTCATGCTGGTGGTTCCTGCTTCGCCAAGCTTTATGCATCAGGGTTGGTTGATAGCTGATGACTGACTTGCGCGCGACGGCCCGTCCAACACACAAGCAGACAAGATATTTCAATGGGAATCACCATGAGCGCCCACAATCCTTTTGCCCTATCCGCCGACGCTGAAGCTATGCTCGCGCCCTTGATCGCAGCCGCGCGTAGCGGCGGTGCCAAGGCGATGGAGTTTCGCGAAGAAGGCGTAGACACCGAGCACAAGGGTGATGGCTCGCCCGTCACCATTGCTGACCGGGCCGTCGAAGCGGCCCTCATCGCCACCTTGGCCGAAACCATGCCGGGCGTCCCAGCCTTGGGTGAGGAGCAATTTGAAGCCGGTGCCTGCCCAGACCTAGAGCGCCGCTTCCTGTGTATTGATCCGATTGACGGCACCAAGCAATTCATATCCGGCGATCCCCATTGGGTGATCTCGATTGGCTTGATCGACCATGGCCATCCACTCGCCGGCGTGGTGTTTGCCCCAGCTTTGGGGCGCTTATTTGCCGGAGTTGTCGGCGAAGGCGGCTGGGTCAGTGAGCCCGATGGCAGCTTCAAACCCTTCCGCAGCGCGCCCGCCCAGCGCGATGCCATGCGCGTGGTCCATGGCGGGTTCGACAAATGGAGCGATCTCGCTCCCCTGCTCGAAGGCTATGGCGTGGCGGAGCGCAAAGGCTATGGCTCCGCCTACAAGTTCGGCCTCATCGCCATTGGCGAAGCCGACATTTTCCCCCGTGATGCCCGCGTGTGGGAATGGGACACCGCCGGTGGCGAGGCCCTCATAATGGCCTGTGGCGGCACGATCTTGGACCTAAAAGGCAATCGCCTCGCCTATGGCAAAGTAGGCCAAGGCTACCGCCAACCGCCCTTCATAGCTCGCGCCGCCATCGCTTAGTTCCCTCCCCCGTTCACGGGGGAGGTGCATGCCAAAGGCAGCCGAAGGGGGAACTCTGGACTCAGCTGTTGCTTTGCCCCCTCCGCCCTTCGGGCACCTCCCCCGCTGTGCGGAGGAGGAACACCGCTTTCCTCCCCCGCTCGCGGGGGAGGTGGCTGCCGAAGGCAGACGGAGGGGGGAGCTCTGGTCCCAAGCCTGCCCAGCCCAGAAGCCCCGCACATCAACAATTGACCTACGGAACTCACGGGTGCGATATCCCCAAAAATAGTGACACGCGCACGGATCGGGGGGCAGAAGCATGTACAACCACCTAAAGGCCACAATCGTCGGCTTGTTTTTGGCGCTCGCCTTCTCAGTCAGTGCCGTTTCGGCCCAAACAGTGACAAGTCCGGGGCCGACCGACGTTAGCCTACCTGGCTTTATGTTTGATATTCAGGCGCTCAACCCAATTACCATCACGACGGTTGTAAGCGAAGTGCAAGCGGGCAGTACCTAAACGCTTTATGGCCGCCTGAGCACTTATGTCGGCAATGACACCTCATCAGGCGGTTGGACCATCCTTGGCACGGCGAGCCCTGGTGGCGCAGGGAACGTAAACATCACCTTCAACGTGAGCCTAGCTTTAGCCGCAAACCAGACCGCTGCGCTGTATATTGTCAGAACAAGCGGTGGCGGTAACGTGCGGTACAAATCTGCCGGAAGTTCTGGCTCTGTTTTGGCCTCCGACCCCAATTTGGTCATTCGCGTTGGTCAGGCCACGGGCGCCTTGTTTAGTTTTTTTGTACAAAACCGCGGCCTCGTCGGGTCGATCACCTATGCGCCAACCGTCTACGAAGTGCCGACCCTATCGGAATGGGCGATGATCCTGCTGGTGGTGTCGCTGGCGGGCATCGGCATCGTGATGGTCAGGCGGCGGGCTGCCTGACGCTTTCCTCACCCGCGCGCGGGGGAGGTGGATGCCGAAGGCAGACGGAGGGGGGCTCTTGTCACCCACCTGTCTTAACAAGCTCACACGACCGCACCCACTCTACCGCAGTGCAAGAGCCTGAAACCCCTTGAAGTGTGCGCGCGTATGGGAGACATGGTCACAGAAATGTGGGCTGGGATTCCATGACCAAGATCATCGTTGATGGTACCGAAATTGATGTGCCGGGGGAGTATACCCTCCTGCAGGCCTGCGAAGCCGCAGGCGCTGAGATTCCGCGCTTTTGCTACCATGAGCGGCTGTCGATTGCAGGCAATTGCCGGATGTGCCTCGTTGAGGTGAAGGGCGCGCCCAAGCCCGTCGCATCGTGCGCGCAGGCGGTAAAAGATCAACGCCCCGGCCCGAACGGAGAGCCCGCTGTCGTCAACACCAAATCAGCCTTGGTGAAAAAGGCGCGCGAAGGCGTGATGGAGTTCCTGCTGATTAACCACCCGCTCGATTGCCCGATTTGCGATCAGGGCGGTGAGTGTGACTTGCAAGACCAAGCCATGGGCTATGGCCGCGCCGGTTCGCGCTACGACGAGAATAAGCGCGCCGTTGAAGACAAAAACATGGGCCCGCTCGTCAAAACGGTGATGACGCGCTGCATCCAATGCACGCGCTGCGTCCGCTTCGCCACCGAAGTGGCGGGCGTGCCAGAGCTCGGGGCGGCTGGCCGTGGCGAAGATATGGAAATCACCACCTATCTCGAAGCCGCTCTGACGTCAGAGCTCTCGGGCAACGTGATTGATCTCTGCCCCGTGGGCGCACTCACCTCAAAGCCGTACGCCTTCAATGCGCGGCCATGGGAGCTGAAAAAGACGGAATCCATCGACGTTATGGACGCGCTTGGCTCCAACATTCGCGTCGATGCGCGCGGTGCTGAGGTTCTACGCATCCTCCCGCGCCTCAATGAAGAGATCAATGAGGAGTGGATTTCCGACAAAACCCGCTTTGTTTGGGATGGCTTCAAGCGCCAACGGCTCGACACGCCCTATGTCCGTGAGAACGGCAAACTGCGCCCGGCAAACTGGGGTGAGGCGCTGGGTATCCTCGCCGCTAAGCTCAAGGGTGATGCGGCCCGTATCGGCGCCTTGGCCGGAGAGCTTTCTGGCGTTGAAGAGCTAAAAGCGGTTCTCGATCTACTTAATAGCCTCGGCGTCGCTAACCGCGATTGCCGCACTGATGGCTCAGCCCTTGGCACTAGCGGCCAACGCGGCGAATATCTGTTTAATTCCACAATCATGGGCATAGAGGATGCCGACGCGATCCTCTTGATCGGCACCAATCCGCGCGTCGAAGCACCCGTTTTGAACGCGCGCATCCGCAAAGCGTGGCTGGCCGGCCCGGTCCGGATAGCCACCATTGGGCCGGACGTGGACTATACCTACCCAATCGAGCGTCTTGGCGCAGGCCCCGCTACTCTGGCCGATATCGCATCCGGCAAGCACGAGTGGCTGGATGTTCTCACCAAGGCAAAACGCCCCATGATCATCCTTGGCGCGGGCGCGACGGCGCGGGATGATGGCGCTGCGGTGTTGAAATTAGCCGCTGAAATCGGTGCCAAAGCGGGCGTCGTGAAGGCCGGCGACGCGCCTTGGAATGGCTGGAACGTGCTGCACCACGCCGCCGGGCGCGTTGGCGCGTTGGACCTAGGTTTCGTTCCCGGGGAAGGCGGCCTCGATGCGCGCGCGATGCTAGCAGAAGGCGCGCCCCTCGATACGCTCCTTCTGATGGGCGTTGATGAGGTTTCCGTCCCTGCTGGCCCGTTTGTTATCTATGTCGGCAGCCATGGCGATGCAGGGGCGCACCGTGCGGACCTTGTGCTTCCCAGCGCTTCCTATGTCGAAAAATCCGCGACCTATGTGAACACCGAGGGCCGGGTTCAGCGTACCACGCGCGCAGTATTCCCAAAAGGCGAAGCCCGTGAGGACTGGGCGATTTTCCGCGCGGTTTCGGAACGGATCGGCAAAACCTTGCCCTATGATTCGCTGGACGCGCTGCGCGCCAAATTGATGGCCGATCATCCAAGCTTTGCGGGAGTGGATTATGCGCCCGGCGCTGCCACCCCGCTGGACCTTAGCCAAATCGGCACGTCAGGGCCGGTTTCTGAGGCCCCGTTCACCAGCGCTGTCACCGCTTTCTATGCAACCAACCCCATCGCGCGCGCCTCCACAATCATGGCAGAGTGCGCGCAAGCGGTTGCCGGTGCGCGTGCGCCGCGCCCGATGATGGCAGCGGAGTAAGCCGGTATGGGTCAGCTCATTTCTGATTACGGGCCTGTCTGGGGCGTGTGGATGGGGGTCGGTCAGATCCTTGCCATCATGATCATGTTGCTGCTCACGCTCGCCTTCATCTTGTTATTTGACCGGAAGGTTTGGGCCGCGGTTCAGCTCCGCAAAGGGCCGAACGTTGTTGGGCCGTTCGGCTTACTGCAAAGCTTTGCGGACTTCTTGAAGTTCGTTCTGAAGGAAATCGTCATCCCCGCCGGGGCCAACAAGACGGTTTTCATCATCGCGCCGATTTTGACCTTCGTGCTCGCTTTCGTTGGCTGGGCCGTCATCCCGTTTGCACCGGGCTGGGTGATCTCCGACATGAATGTCGGTATCTTGTATTTGTTCGCGATTTCCTCGTTGGGCATTTACGGCATCATCATGGGCGGATGGGCGTCGAACTCGAAATATCCCTTCCTTGGTTCCCTGCGCTCGGCAGCCCAAATGGTCAGCTATGAGGTCTCGATTGGCCTTGTCATCATCACGGTGTTGCTCGTGGTTGGCTCGCTCAACCTCACCACCATCGTCAACAGCCAGTCCGGTGGGCTTTGGACGTGGCACGCCTTTCGCTGGATGAATGTCACCCAACCTCAGTTTATCCCGGTCGGGATCGTGCTGTTTGTGATGTTTGTTATCTTCTTCATTTCAGCGCTCGCTGAAACCAACCGCCCTCCGTTTGATCTGCCAGAGGCGGAGTCAGAACTCGTCGCCGGGTATCAGGTCGAATACTCCTCAACGCCGTATCTGCTGTTCATGATCGGGGAATACCTCAACATCGTTATCATGTGCGCGATGGTGTCGATCCTGTTTCTGGGCGGCTGGCACGCGCCATGGGGTGAGGTGACCAATTCATGGGTTGGTTTCCTGATCTTCTATGTGAAGATTTGGACGGTGTTCTTCATGTTCGCCATGGTGAAAGCCATCGTTCCACGTTACCGCTACGACCAATTGATGCGCTTGGGCTGGAAAATTTTCCTGCCAACCGCGTTGATCGCGGTGGCGATTGTCGGTGGCTTCGTCACCTATCTCGGTCGGCCGGTTTAGGAGGGCCAAACTATGTCACGCCTTGGTCAAGCTCTACGCGGTGCCATGCTGTCGGACTTTGCGGGCGCGTTTGCGCTTTCGATGAAGTATTTCTTCACCCGCAAAGCCACCATCAACTACCCGTTCGAAAAAGGCCCGCTATCGCCGCGCTTCCGCGGCGAGCATGCGCTGCGCCGCTACGCCAATGGCGAAGAGCGCTGCATTGCGTGCAAGCTCTGCGAAGCGATCTGTCCCGCGCAAGCCATCACCATTGAAGCCGAACCCCGTGCTGACGGTTCGCGCCGCACTACGCGCTACGACATCGATATGGTGAAGTGCATTTATTGTGGCTTCTGCCAAGAAGCCTGCCCGGTTGACGCGATCGTCGAAGGGCCAAATTACGAGTTCGCGACCGAAACCCGCGAAGAGCTTTACTACGATAAGGAGCGCCTGCTGGCGAACGGGGATCGTTGGGAGCGTCAAATCGCGAAAAACCTTGAAATGGACGCGCCATACCGATGAGCGGCTTCACTCCTCTATCCAACAAAGCCGGGCAGGGCGCTCAGCCATGATCCAAGTCTTTGCTTTCTATGCACTCAGCGCCATCGTGATCGCGTCCGCATTCATGGTCGTCGCGGCAAAAAACCCTGTGCATTCCGTGCTGTTCCTTATCCTCACCTTCTTCACGAGCGCTGGTTTGTTCGTATTGTTGGGGGCTGAGTTCCTCGCCATGCTGCTCGTCGTTGTGTATGTGGGCGCGGTTGCGGTGTTGTTCTTGTTCGTCGTGATGATGCTCGACATCGACTTTACAGAGATGAAAAAGGGCTTTGCCACTTATTTGCCGTTTGGCGGCCTGATCGCGCTGGTCTTGCTGGCGGAATTCATCATTATCGGTGGCTCTTGGGTTGAGGCCAAAGATGCAGGCAGCGTGATTGCCTCGCCAACCCCGCCCATGGATGTGGTTTCGAACGCAGAGGCCATCGGGCGCATCCTCTACACAGACTATATCTTCTTCTTCCAAGCTGCGGGCATTGTGTTGATGATTGCCATGGTCGGCGCCATCACGCTCACCCTGCGCCATCGCCCCGGTGTGCGTCGCCAAGTCGTGGCAGACCAAACCGCGCGCACCCGTGAAACCGGCGTCGCGATGACGGACCCAAAACCCGGCGAGGGGGTTTCGCTATGATTGGCCTGCCGCATTATCTCGCTGTAGCCGCCGCGCTATTTACCATCGGCGTGTTCGGCATCTTTGTGAACCGCAAGAACGTCATCGTCATTTTGATGTCGATTGAGCTGATCTTGCTCGCCGTCAACATCAATCTCGTCGCCTTTTCGGTGTTCTTAGGCGATCTGACCGGCCAAGTGTTTGCGATGTTCGTGCTTACGGTTGCCGCCGCTGAGGCCGCCATCGGCTTGGCTATTCTCGTTGTATACTTCCGAAACCGTGGCTCCATCGCGGTGGAAGACCTCAATCTGATGAAGGGCTAGGCCGCAATCATGATGTCTGTTGAGGTCTTTGTCGTTCTTGCGCCGCTGGTGGCTTCCATCATTGCAGGCGTGTTTCAGCGTCAACTCGGCAACAAGATCGCCATGGCGATCACGACCGGCGTGCTCATCCTCTCCGCGATTGGCGCGTGGATGGTGTTTTGGCCATTCGCGTTTGGCCACGGCGAAGCTCGCACCACGATCCTTGCACCCTGGATCAATGTCGGTGATTTTAAGTCGGATTGGGCGATTCGAATTGATGCGCTCTCGGCGGTCATGCTCGTCGTCGTGACTACGGTGTCCGCGCTCGTCCACGTCTATTCCGTCGGCTATATGGAGGAAGACCCAGATCAAGCGCGGTTTTTCGCCTATCTGTCTTTCTTCACCTTTGCCATGTTGGCGTTGGTCACGGCAAACGACTTCATGCAGCTTTTCTTCGGTTGGGAAGGTGTTGGTGTCGCGTCGTATTTGCTGATCGGGTTCTGGTTCAAAAAGCGCTCAGCGAACGATGCTCAAATCAAAGCATTCGTGGTCAACCGAGTCGGTGATTTCGGCTTCGCGCTCGGCATTATGGCCGTTTTTGTGCTGTTTGGCTCGGTGAAATTTGACGAAGTGTTCCCGCTCGTGGCCTCAAAAGCCAACGTGATGTGGACCTTTGCCGGAATGCACGTCAACGCGCTCGAAACCGCAGCAATCTTGCTCTTTATCGGCGCGATGGGGAAGTCCGCGCAGTTTTTCCTCCACACCTGGCTGCCCGACGCGATGGAAGGCCCAACGCCGGTTTCAGCGCTCATTCACGCCGCAACCATGGTCACCGCTGGCGTCGTGCTCGTATGTCGCTGTTCCTATATCTATGAATACACGCCGATAGCGGCGGGTGTGATCACCATTATCGGCGCGGTCACGGCCCTGTTCGCCGCAACCGTCGGCTTGGCACAAAACGACATCAAGCGCGTTATTGCGTACTCTACCTGTTCGCAGCTTGGCTACATGTTCTTTGCGGCAGGCATCGGCGCATATCAGGCCGCCATGTTCCACTTGTTCACGCACGCCTTCTTCAAGGCGCTGCTGTTCCTTGGTGCCGGTTCGGTCATTCATGGTCTGCATCACGAGCAAGACATGCGCAAAATGGGTGCTGTCGCCAAGCCAATGATGATCACCTATGCGGTGATGCTCATCGGCACGCTCGCCATCACAGGCGTCGGTATTCCGGGCACGCATTTTGGCTTCGCGGGCTTCTTCTCAAAAGACGCCATTATCGAAACCACCTTCATGGCCGGTGCCAAGGGTGACCTCGCAGGCCAGATGGCGTTCGCTTTCGCAATCGTTGCCGCGTTGCTCACGTCGTTCTACTCGTGGCGTCTGATCTTCATGACGTTCCACGGCACCTATAAGGGCGAGGCGCACGCCCATCATCACGATGATCATCATACCCACGATGATCATGGCCACGCCCCGGTTCCCGCGCACGCCGCCGCCAACGAAACCATCATGCTCGACACCGCCGACCGCCACGGGGCTATCGCCCTTCACGAGCACGCGGAGCCTTCAAAGAGCGTCGCGCCCGCGCATGAAAGCCCGCTTATCATGTTGGTCCCGCTGTTTATTCTTGCGGCAGGGGCGCTGTTTGCCGGCGCTGTCTTTTACGATGCCTTTGTCGGCCACCATTACAAAGAGTTCTGGGGCAGTTCTATCTTCACAGCACCAGACAACACGGTCCTGAAAGACAAATATGACGTGCCAAAATGGGTGCTCTTTGCCCCATTGGTGGTCACGATCATCGGCTTCCTCAGCGCGGTGTTCTTCTATCTGCTCAATGAGGGCTTGGGTGCCAAGATCGCGGCACGCAAAGGGCCATTGCACAGTTTCTTGCAAAATAAATGGTTCTTCGACGAGCTTTACGAGGTGGTGTTTGTGAAGGGCGCCCGCGCAATTGGCGATATCTTCTGGAAAGTCGGCGACAAGAAAATCATCGACGGCCTTGGCCCTGATGGCGTCGCAGGCTTCCTCGCGGGCTCCGCAAAGCGCGCCGTGAAGCTGCAATCTGGCTATGTCTACCACTATGCCTTCGTCATGTTGGGCGCGGTTGTTGCCTTTGGCGCCTATATTCTGTTCGCGGGAGGCGTGAAGTGAACGGTCTCCCCATCCTTTCGCTGCTGACGTTTATCCCGACGATAGCAGCGATCCTCATTCTTGCCGTCGCCGGCAAGGGCGATGAAGCCTCTGCCAAGCTGTCGCGCACGATTGCGCTGGCCACAACAATCGTCGTGTTCCTACTGTCATTGGTCATGCTGGCCCAGTTCGATCCGGCGAACACAGGCTATCAGTTTGTTGAGCTTGTTCCGTGGTTTGGCACGATCTCCTACCACATGGGCTTGGATGGGATTTCAATCCTGTTCGTGATCCTCACCACCTTCTTGATGCCGCTTTGCATCGTTGCATCAAAGTCCATCGAAAAGCGCGTCCCTGAATACATGGCGGCGTTCCTGCTGCTGCAAACGCTGATGATCGGCGTGTTCTGCGCGCTGGATCTGGTGCTGTTTTACGTTTTCTTCGAGGCGGGCCTTATCCCGATGTACATCATCATCGGGGTTTGGGGCGGCAAAAATCGGGTTTACGCAGCCTACAAGTTCTTCCTGTACACGCTGCTCGGCTCGCTTTTCATGCTGATCGCGATTGCCGCAATGAGCCTGATGGCCGGCACAACCTCAATCCCGGAGCTCGACAAGTTTGACTTCCCCGCCGGGGCACAAACGTGGCTGTGGTTGGCGTTCTTCGCATCGTTTGCCGTCAAAATGCCAATGTGGCCGGTCCACACGTGGTTGCCAGACGCCCACGTCGAAGCGCCCACGGCAGGCTCGGTTATTCTGGCCGGTGTTCTGTTGAAAATGGGCGGCTATGGCTTCCTACGCTTCTCGCTGCCGATGTTCCCAGAGGCCAGCCACATGTTTGCGCCCTTTGTGTGGACGCTGTCGGTTATCGCCATCATCTACACCTCGCTGGTCGCCTTCCGCCAAACCGACATCAAGAAGCTAATCGCCTATTCATCCGTTGCCCATATGGGCTTCGTGACCATGGGGATATTCTCCGGCAACCAAGTCGGGATTGACGGCGCGATCTACCAAATGCTGTCACACGGCGTCATTTCCGGCGCTCTCTTCCTGTGCGTCGGCGTGATCTACGACCGCATGCATACCCGCGAAATCGCAGCCTATGGCGGGCTGGTGAACCGAATGCCCGTCTATGCAGCGGTGTTCATGCTGTTCTCGATGGGCAATGTCGGCTTGCCGGGAACATCGGGTTTCGTTGGCGAGTTCCTCACCATGCTCGGTGCGTTCAAGGCGAACACATGGGTAGCCATTGGCGCGGCCACGGGGGTTATCCTTTCGGCAGCTTACATGCTCACGCTCTACCGCAAAGTCGTGTTCGGCCCGCTAGAGAACCCCGCTTTGGCTGACATTGCCGATATGGATAGGCGCGAAGTGCTTATTTTTGCGCCGCTCGTCCTGATGACGTTTTGGCTCGGTTTCCAGCCATCCTTAATTTTCGACATCACAAGCCCAGCTGTTGCGGCACTGCTTGAAGCAGCCCCAGCGCTGGCAATTGGTCAGGCAGCACCATGACCCTCGCCGAACTTCACGCCAGCCTGCTGCTGGTTTTCCCAGAGCTGATCCTCGCCATTGGCGGCATGGCCGTTTTGATGGTCGGCGCGTTTGCTGGCGATAAATCGTTCAAACTCAGCCAATACCTCTCTATGTTGGTCTTAGTCTTGGCGGGCGCAGTTGCGGTTCTACACACGCCCGCTGAACGCATGTATGCCTTTGGCACCACCCACGCCGTGGACGCTTTTGCCGGCTACGCCAAAGCTCTGGTTGCGCTTTCTGCCGCCGCTTCGCTTTTGCTAGCGCAAGATTGGCTTGAGCGCCGCAGCCTCGGCCGTCCAGAGTTTCCGGTTTTGGTGGTGATGTCCGTGCTGGGCATGTTCATCATGGTCTCTGCCAATGATCTGATCGCCCTTTATATCGGCATCGAAATGCAAAGCTTGGCGCTCTATGTGCTGGCCGCGTTTGCGCGTGATGATGCCCGCTCGTCCGAAGCCGGTTTGAAGTATTTCGTGCTCGGCGCGCTTTCTTCCGGCCTTCTGCTCTATGGCGCCAGCTTGGTTTACGGCTTCACGGGCTCGGTCTCGTTCAATGCCATCGCTGAAGCTGAGCGCTCGGTTGGGCTGATTTTTGGTCTTGTCTTTGTGTTGTGCGGGCTCGCGTTCAAAATATCCGCAGCCCCGTTCCATATGTGGACACCGGACGTTTACGAAGGCTCGCCCACGCCCGTCACAGCCTTCTTCGCCACCGCTCCAAAAATAGCCGCCATCGCCCTGTTTGCGCGCGCCTGCTACGAAGCCTTCGGCACCCATCTTTACGATTGGCGCGGTGTGGTTTCCATTATGGCGACGCTCTCCATGGGTGTTGGCGCGCTGTTTGCTCTCCAGCAAACCAACATTAAGCGCCTTATGGCCTATTCCTCGATTGCAAACATGGGCTACGCGCTCGTCGCGATTGCCACAGGGCCAACCGGCGCTTCCGCGCTCCTGCTGTTCATGACGGTCTATGCGGCCACCTCCATCGGCATATTCGGCGTCATTCTCACCATGCGCCGCGAAGGGCAGGGGGAAGTCGAAACCATTGCCGATCTCGCAGGCCTTTCCAAAACGAAACCGTGGCTGGCCGTCGCGTTAACAGCGCTCCTGTTCTCGGTCGCCGGCATCCCGCCCTTGGCCGGCTTCTTCCCGAAACTCGCGATCTTGCAAGCGGCGGGCGCACAGGGCCTTTGGGCGCTTTCCGTCGTGCTGGTAATCGCCAGCGTGATTTCGGCTTTCTACTACATCCGCCTCATTAAGCTGATGTGGTTCGATGAGCCTGTCGCCCCGTTTGCAGATGCCGGCCCAACGCTAGCCGGAACCATTGTCGCGTCCACTGCGTTAGCGTTCCCTGTGCTCGTTGTCTTGATTGGCTTGATCGACACCGCCTCCAAAGTCGCCGGGGCATCCTTGAAGTGACGCCCATACTCGTCTTGGACGAGGTCGATTCCACAAACGAGGAAGCCCGCCGCCGCTATTCTAGTGGCGAGCGTGGCCCCGTCTGGATCGTCGCCCGTCATCAATCTGCCGGTCGCGGCCGCCGTGGCCGCGCGTGGACGTCTGGTATCGGTAACCTCTACGCCAGCGGCATGTACCCACTCGAAGTGTCCGCCGCCAAGGCGGCTACACTCTCTTTTGTGGCAGCCCTCGCCGTAGCCGATTTGTGCGACGCGTTTGTCGATCCTGAGACCGTAAAGCTCAAATGGCCCAATGATGTTTTGGTCAATGACGCCAAAATCTCCGGCATTTTGCTGGAATCGGCCCGTGGTGGGGAAGGTCGCCTCGAAATCGCGGTAGGTGTCGGGGTCAACCTTGCGGAGTTCCCAACAGACGCCGATCGCCCAGCCACGTCTATCAAAGCAAACCTCGCGCTCGGCCACTCAGCGCCCCCTACTATCGAAGTCGCCGCCCGCATTTTGGCTGATGCTTTCGATGCACGCCTCGCCGTTTGGCGTGAAGCAGGCTTCCCTGGCATTCGTGATGCATGGCTGGCGCGCGCTATTGGCGTTGGCGGCGCGGTTGAAGCCCGTTTGCCAAGCGAAACAATAAAGGGCCGTTGGGCGGGCCTCGGCCCCGACGGCGCCCTGATGGTCGACCTTTCGGACGGCACAACGCGCGCTATTTCAGCAGCCGACGTGTTTTTCACGCCAAACCCGTCGTAACGCCTGATCTTCCGCTCACGAACCTCCTAGAGAACTTTCCTTCAGGGGCTAAACCACATGCTGCTCGCGATTGACGCCGGAAACACCAACACCCTCTTTGCCGTCCATGACGGCCATGAATGGCGCGCCCAATGGCGCTCAGCAACAGACACGTCGCGTACAGCCGATGACCATGCCGTTTGGCTGTCGCAGCTTATGGAAATCAGCGGCATGACGTTTCGCGATTTGCATGCCTGCATCATCTCAACGGTCGTACCTCAGTCTCTGTTTAATCTACGTAATCTCGCCCGTCGCTACCTCGAGGTGGAGCCCATGGTGATCGGGGAGGGCGGGATTGATCTAGGTGTTCCGGTTCGCATCCCGCGCGCTTCTGAAGTGGGGGCAGACCGCCTTGTCAATGCCGTTGGTGCCTTCATCGAATATGGCGGCCCCGCCCTTGTGATCGACAGCGGCACGGCCACGACATTTGACGTTGTCGGCGAAGATGGCGGCTTCGAGGGCGGCATCATTGCGCCGGGCATCAACCTGTCCATGCAAGCGCTCCACACAGCCGCCGCAAAGCTTCCGCGCATTGAAATCCGCAATCCCGGCAAAGTGATCGGCACAGACACAGTCAGCGCCATGCAGGCGGGTGTGTTTTGGGGATACATCGATCTAATTGATGGTCTGGTCGCGCGGGTGAAAGCCGAGTATGGAAGGCCCATGCGCATCATCGCGACCGGTGGTGTGGCCTCCTTGTTTGAGGGGGCATCGCGCTCCATCGAATTTTTTGACCCGGATCTCACGATCCGTGGTCTCCATGAAATCTGGAAGCGGAACGGGGAGCAAGCGCTTACCCGGAACGCTGGGGATATACTTTGAACGCTCCTATACTGAACTTGCATACCCCATCTGCCGACGACGAGTTGGTTTTCCTCCCGCTGGGTGGTTCCGGCGAAATCGGCATGAATCTAAACGCCTATGGCTATGGCCCGGCCGATGATCGCAAGTGGTTGATTGTTGATGTCGGCGTCACCTTTGGCGGCTCTGATGAGCCCGGCATCGATCTCATCTTGCCAGACCCAGTCTATCTCGCGGGTTTTGCAGAAGATATCGTTGGCATCGTTCTCACCCACGCTCATGAAGATCATATCGGCGCGGTTGCCCATCTATGGCCACAGCTGAAAGCCCCGCTCTATGCAACGCCGTTCACCGCGGCGATGTTGCGCGACAAGCTGAAAGAAAAGGGCCTCGAAAAGGCCGCCCCCATCACCATTATCCCGATGAAGCATCGGTTTACTCTCGGCCCGTTCGATCTGGAAATGGTCACGCTCACCCACTCGATCCCAGAGCCAAATGGCCTCGCCATCCGCACTCCCCTCGGCATGGTGCTGCACACCGGTGACTGGAAGATCGACCCCGATCCCCAAATTGGCGACGCAACGGACGCCGAAGCCCTCACACGCATTGGCGACGAAGGCGTGTTGGCGATGGTGTGCGACAGCACGAATGTGTTTGTTGAAGGTGTTGCCGGCTCCGAAGGTGATGTCCGCGTTGAAATGACCAAGCTCATCGGAGAGCTGCGCGGCAAAGTCGCGGTCGCGTGCTTTGCGTCAAATGTTGCCCGCCTCGAAAGCGTGTGCGTTGCGGCAGCAGCAGCTGGGCGCTCCGTCTGCCTCGTTGGGCGTTCCATGATCCGCGTAACCGGCTGCGCCAAATCGGTCGGCATGTTGCAAGGGGTAAACTTCGTCAGCCCCGAGCAAGCCGGTTTCCTGCCAGACAATTCAATCCTTTATCTCTGCACTGGTAGCCAAGGCGAGGAGCGCGCTGCCCTGTCTCGCATCGCCCGTGGCGATCACCCGCATTTGACGCTCCATTCCGGCGACACGGTCATTTTCTCATCGCGCCAAATCCCCGGTAATGAGCGCTCAATTGCGCGCATGCAGGCCCAGCTGGAGGAACAAGGCGTTCAAGTCATCACCGATGCCGACCGCCCAATCCACGTGTCAGGCCACCCGTGCCGTGATGAGCTTCGCCAAATGTACTCTTGGGCGCGCCCGCAAATCGCGATCCCGGTGCACGGCGAACGTCGACACATTCTTGAGCACGTAAAGCTCGCACGCACCCTCCAAGTCCGCGAAGCCATCGCGCCCCGTAATGGCGATTTGATCCGCTTGGCGCCGGGCCCCGCTGAAATCATCGACGAAGTGCCCTCCGGCCGCCTTTATGTCGACGGGGAAATCCTTGTGCCTGCCGATGGCCCGGCGGTAACGGAGCGCAAGAAGCTCGCCGAAGAAGGCCACATCACCGTAGCGCTCTGCATTGATGCCAAAGGTCGCCTTGTGTCTGGCCCCGACGTTCGCGTTGCCGGTCTTGCAGAGCGCAACCCAAAAGACGGTGAAGCCAACCTTGATGCCTTGGCAGAGGCTGCCGAAGAAGCATTCGAGCGCTTAAAGGCCGAAAATCGCCGCAACGAAGATTTGGTAGAAGAAGCCGTTTCCCGTGCCGTGCGGCGCGCCGCAGACCGGATTTGGCGGAAGCGACCATTTGTCGATTGCGTCTGCCTTTCACTTTAGGCACCTAACGTCGCCAAGGAGTTCAAGCTATGAAAATTGGCCGTCTAAACCACATTGGCGTTGCGGTGCCCTCCATTGATGCTGCTGCGCAAACCTATCGTGACCTCTACGGCGCGACTGACATCACCGAAACACGCGACATGCCGGAGCAGGGCGTCCGCGTCGCCTTTGTAAACCTTGAGAATAGCCAAATTGAGTTGATCGAGCCCTTGGGCGAAACCTCACCCATTCTCAACTTCTTGGCTAAAAACCCGCTTGGCGGCCAACATCATGTGTGCTTTGAAGTGTCCGATATTTACGAAGCCCGCGACGCCATGAAAGCGCGTGGTGCCACGGTCTTGGGCGAGCCGCGCATAGGCGCTCATGGCACCCTCATCATTTTCGTGCACCCGAAAAATTCAAACGGCCAATTGATCGAGTTGATGGAAACGCCAAAGGCGGGGGCGCATTAGGCTATGAACCCGTTCACTGGCATCGCCACCCTGTTTTCCTTATGGTGGATCGTCCTGTTTGTCACCTTGCCGATCGGTGTGCGCAGCCAAGAAGAAACCGGTGATGTGGTGTCCGGATCGGAACGCGGCGCACCAGCCAAACCCGATCTTTTGCGTAAGGCGATTTTGACCACAATCATCACCGTGATCTTGTGGAGCCTGATCTGGTGGGGGATTCTATCGGGCGTGGTGAACTTCCAAACCATGCCTTTCGGTATTGGCCCGAAGTGACGCACAAAAAAACGGCAGTGGATTGATCGCTTTATAAATTTGCTGCCTATCTTTTCAGCTTTGACAGAGCTTTGTGCGCTGCAGCAGAGAAATGCCATTCGAGAACAGCGCAAGGATGAGGCATATTCTTCTCGTGCCTAGCGCTGTTGCGTCTCGCACATGCCTGTTGGCGTTTCCTCCCAAAACTTTATACCGCGCCCTCCGGGGCGCGGTTTTTTGTTTCTACGAGCTGATTTGACAGATATTATTGTTTTTCGATAAGATGTGGATTCTTTGGGAAGCAACACGATGCTGAATCGACTTTTTCCACCGAACATCAACAATCAGTATCAGGGCTCGTGGATCGCGCTTTGGCTCTTTATCCCTGTGCTCCTGCTCAAATCCATAATGGGCTTTAATTTTAGCGGCTTAAACCCCTTCATCGATCTGAAGGACATTTTGCAATCCGTCGATGGCGTCCCGATGGATACCTATCCGGCAGCGGTGGTCACCACTATTGTGAATGTCTCTTCGGCGTGGGGGATTGCGCTGTTGTCGCTGTGCCTTTTCGTATGGCTGATCGTGCTTCGTTACCGGTCTGCCCTCCCACTCGCAATTTTGGTTGTGCTGGTAGAGCAATTGGGCCGCACAGGCTTGGATTTGATTCCGTTGATTTCTCGAATGATCGTAGAAGGCCGGTTTCCAGGCCCCGGCGGTTACCTCAATCTGGGCATGGCGCTGGCGCTCGTGGCCGCCTTCGCCTTTTCCTTGGCCTTAAAACGCAAGCCGAAGCCCTAAACTGCGGTGCTCATTCGGCCGCTTGTGTCGCAGAGTGCAACAGTCCAGCCGCCTTCATCCGCATATGAAGTGCAATGGCATCAATGTCATAGCCATTGGGCCAAGTTGGAATGCCGTCAATTACGGTCACACGATTAAAAAAGGCTTCCTCAAACAAAGGTTCGCTCGCGCTCCCTCGCGCGCCAACGAAGTGGCTAAACCCTGCAGTGCCCGCCAGCCCATTAGAGAAACGAACAAACATAGTGAAGTCACCCATAGGCGTGAGGCTGACGACCTTAACCATCTCGATTTTCATCGCCATACCCTCCTACAGGTAGCAACTCTAACGCATGAATAGCACGTTTCCAGTTTGTCTGGAGGATTTCTTGATTCACCGTAGCCCAAGAGCGCAGGAGCTTGGCATCTTTCGAAGGCAGAGAGCCAAAGGCCAATTTTCCGGTGCCAATATGCATAATCGATTCCTTGCCAGCTCGGAAAACATGGAAATGTGGCGGTGCGTGATCGTTGAAGTACATGCACACTTTCAGACCTGGGAATCTTACAATCACGGGCACAAATCCACATTAAGGGATTATCGCTCGGGCGTCCACCTTTCGGGCTAACCTTGTCCCGCGCTGTTGCCCCGCGTTGCGACCTATCCCCAGCACAGTCTATGACGTGCCCTACAAACTCAAAGGTCTGCCATGCGTCTGTCCCGCTATTTTTTGCCTGTTCTCAAAGAAACACCGTCTGACGCTCAGATTGTCTCACATCGGCTTATGCTGCGCGCTGGAATGATCAAGCAACAAGGCGCAGGGATATATTCGTGGCTGCCGATCGGTCTCGCCGTGCTTAAAAAGATCGAAAAAATCGTGCGCGAGGAGCAAAACCGCGCAGGCGCGATTGAGCTTCTCATGCCAACGCTCCAGCAAGCTGATTTGTGGCGCGAAAGCGGGCGCTACGAGGACTACGGCAAAGAAATGCTCAGAATCGTGGACCGCCACGAGCGCGATATGCTGTATGGGCCCACAAACGAGGAAATGGTCACCGACATTTTCCGTGGCGCGGTTCGTTCCTATAAGGATTTGCCCAAAACGCTTTATCACATCCAATGGAAGTTTCGCGATGAAATCCGCCCGCGCTTTGGCGTGATGCGTGGCCGCGAATTCTTGATGAAGGACGCCTATTCCTTTGATGTGGATGAAGCCAGCGCCCGCCACTCCTACAATCAAATGTTTGTGGCCTACCTCAACACCTTTGCCCGCCTCGGCCTAAAATCTATCCCGATGCGCGCCGATACCGGCCCGATCGGCGGCGATTTGAGCCATGAATTCATTATCCTAGCCGAAACTGGTGAGAGTCAGGTGTTCTGCGATAGTGCGCTCGTTGATATGCCAGCACCCGGCCCGGATGTGGATTTCGACGCGGACCTCTCATCCTACGTGACCACGCGCACGAGCCTCTATGCGGCAACCGAAGAAATGCACGACCAAGCCCGCTTCGAAACAGAAGTGCCAGCGGAGCGTCGCCTCAGCGCGCGCGGTATCGAAGTTGGCCATATTTTTAACTTTGGTACGAAATACTCCGCTCCCATGAAAGCCATGATCACCGGTGCTGATGGCATTGATCGTCCCGCTCAAATGGGCTCCTACGGCGTCGGCGTGTCGCGTCTGATGGGGGCGATCATTGAGGCGAGCCACGATGAAGCAGGCATCATATGGCCTGAAAGTGTTGCCCCGTTTGATGTTGGTATCATCTCGCTGAAAGTTGGCGACGCCGCCGCCGATGAAGCCTGCACAAAGGCCTATAAGGCTCTGACAAAAGCCGGAAAAGACGTGCTCTATGACGACACGAACGAGCGTGCAGGCGGCAAGTTTGCCACCATGGATCTAATCGGCGTCCCTAAACAGATCATCGTCGGCCCGCGCGGCATTGCCAATGGCGTCGTCGAAATCAAAGATCGCCGAACGGGAGAACGCGCCGAGCTTCCCCTCGACGTCGCTTTGGCTCAGCTCGGCGCATGAGGCACCGCGCGCATGGCTGAAGGGAGCGCAGCAGCCTTTGGCGGTTGGGAGCGCGCGCTCGCATGGCGCTATCTTCGCTCAAAGAAGCAAAACGGCGGCGTTGCCCTCATTTCGATCATATCGTTCATCGGCATTTTGCTCGCCGTCGCCGTTCTCATCATCGTCATGTCGGTGATGAACGGGTTTCGCGCTGAGCTTTTGTCGCGGATTTTGGGCGTAAACGGCCACATCTTTGCCGACACACGGGACCTTGATCGCGGACGAACGCTGGATCTCGCCCAGAAACTCGCTGCCGTTCCGGGCGTTACATCCGCCACGCCGATTATCGAAGGCCAAGTGCTCGCCACCGCCAATAATGCCGCCGTCGGCGCTCTTGTTCGGGGCATTTCGCGCAAGGATTTGCTTGATTTGACGCTTGTTTCCGGCCCAAAAGCGCTTGTCGGCGGCTCGCTGACCAATTTTGGCGCCGGAGAGTTTGGCGGTGACGAGGTCTATATCGGCTCGCGCTTGGCCCAAAACCTCGGCTTGCTACCCGGTGATGGCATCACCCTCATTGCCCCCAATGGCGCGGTCACGGCCTTCGGCGTCGCCCCCCGCCGTAAAACCTACACGGTCGGCGCAATCTTCACGGTTGGCATGTCGGAATATGATGCGGGCTTCATCTATATGCCGCTGGAACAAGCCCAACTTTTCTTCAGTCGTGGCGACAGTGTGGATCGCTTGGAGGTCCGCTTGGCGCGGCCGGATGCCAGCGAAACGCTCATGCCAGCCTTGCAAGCCGCTGCCGGGCAGGGGCGCCCCCTCGTTGATTGGCGCATGCAAAACCAAAGCTTCGTCAATGCCTTGATGATCGAGCGCAACGTGATGCGCCTCATCCTCATGCTCATCGTCGCCATCGCCGCGATGAACATAATCTCCGGCCTTGTTATGTTGGTGAAAAACAAGGGCCGTGACATTGCAATCCTACGCACTATGGGGGCCACAAGGGGCTCCATAGTGCGCGTCTTTGTGATGGCAGGCGGCGCCGTTGGCGTGTTCGGCACGCTGGCCGGGCTCATTCTCGGCGTCTTGTTCTGCATCTTCATCGGCCCAATCCAAGATGCCGTAGCATGGATCACCGGCGCCACCCTGTTCTCCCCTGATGTTTACTACCTGTCGCGTATCCCTGCCCAAGTCGAATGGAGCGAGGTCGCATTGGTCACATCATGGACGTTACTCATGTCGTTCGTGGCAACACTCCCGCCCGCGTGGCGTGCCGCGCAACTCGATCCTGTCGAGGCGCTGCGTTATGAGTAAGCCGGTCATTGAAATCACCGGCCTCGTCCGGCGCTACAAAACAGGCGCCGGCGACATAACTGTGCTCCGTGGCGTCGATTTGGCGGTAATGCCGGGCGAAATCGTCGGCCTCGTCGGCCCATCCGGCTCCGGCAAGTCCTCGCTTTTGCATGCGGCAGGCCTGTTGGAGCAGCCCGATGAAGGCAGTATTCAGGTTGATGGTGAAAACGCCCTTAGCCTCAACGACGACGCCCGCACCGCTTTGCGCCGCCGCGCCATCGGCTTTGTCTACCAATTCCACCATTTATTGCCTGAGTTTACCGCGGTCGAAAACGTCGCACTGCCGCAACGGATAGCGGGGGCAACGCTGAGTGCCGCCAGCCAGCGCGCTGCAGCTCTGCTCGGTTCAATGGGCCTTTCCGAGCGCCTAAACCATCAACCCGGCCAACTATCCGGCGGTGAGCAACAGCGTGTTGCTATCGCGCGTGCACTGGCCAACAAGCCGCGCGTCCTCCTCGCCGACGAACCAACCGGAAACCTCGACCCGGAAACCTCCGCATCGGTTTTCGCAACCTTCCGCGCCGCCGTTCGGGACGAGGGCGCTGGCGCCATCGTCGCCACCCACAACCTAGCCCTAGCCGCCAGCATGGACCGTGCGTTCAGGCTCGAAGCCGGCAAGTTGGTCGTGTTTGGGGGGTAGTTTCCGCACAAGAAACGGCGGCAAAAAAAACCCAGTGAAGCGATAGTCCGCTCATTATCACATGCTTTGGCAGACGTTTCGGGTCCGTCCAAACTTCCAAGCATACTTTCTGAAAGATCAGGCTAGCGAAAGCCAGCGCCGGCTACCTCTAAAATAAGTGCCAGCAAAAAGTTCGACCACTGAGGAAGTCTGGAGAGGCCTGCGGAAAATCCACAACCGCACCCCACTCAGCTCAGCTTCTTCAAACCTTCTGGGCTCGCCATTGCAGGCAGGGGTGCCACGGGGATGCCGTCCTCGATCAGGTCGCGCGCCTCTTTCGGGGTCACGTCACCATAAATCAGCCGTTCTTCGCTGCTGCCTTCGTGAATTGCGCGCGCCTCGCTGGCAAATTTATCGCCAACATAGTCATAGTTTTCAGCCACATGCTGGCGCCAACCCTCAAAAAAGGCCCGAACCGGGGCAGGCACGTTCAGCGTCTTCTCGCCTTCATTCTCGAGCGCAACCGGCATCGCCGCTTGTGGTGCGGGGCGGCTTGACTTCGACGATACGACCGCTGGTGCCATCAAGGCTTTCCGCACGTCTTTCGTCCCACACAGCGGGCATTCGACCAAGCCGCGCTGGACCTGCTCATCATAGCCATCGCTGGAAGGAAACCACGCCTCCCACGCGTGACCATGGCTGCATTGGAGCGCGTAGCGAATCATGCGGACAAGCCCCCGTTCGCGACCGTCGCCACATTCACTAAACGCGAAATTATCTGCATCAATTCCATCGCCTTCAAATCGTTTGCCTTGCCCATTGCGTCAAGGGCAGCACAGTTAATGTGTCCGCGAGACCGTCTGATAAAGCGCCAAATGGGCTGCATTCATCGCGTTCAAGCTATAGTTTTCAACGCAATTGGCCCGTGCGCGCTGCGCCAGTGCCGCGCGCTCAGAAGCGCTCATCTCCAGTGCAGACACTAAACCGTTCGCCAGCGCGCGCGCATCATTGGGCACAACCCGCCAGCCTGTGCGCTCTGTTGGCGCGGTTATCACCGTCTCAACCGGCGCCCCATGGTCGGAAACCACCACCGGAATGCCCATGGCTTGAGCCTCCACTACGGCTAAGCCAAACGCTTCGGCTTGCGTCGAAGGGAAGGCGGCAATGTCGGCGGCGCAATAAGCAGCTTCGATGTCATCAACGCGGCCAACCCGTTTCACTAATCCGTCTAGCCCAGCCTCAGCCACTTTGGCGTCCAAGGCAGCGGCGTACTCCTCACGCCCTTGGGCCTCGCCCGCCAAAACAACGACGACATTGGGCTGCTGCATCAAGCTAAGCGCGTCGATCAACACTTTTTGACCCTTCCACGCGGTGAGCCGTGCGGCCTGAAGGATCACTCTCTGCTCAGGTAAAATGCCCCAAGCGGCACGAAGTGCCGCAACGCGCTCAGCACTTATTGTCGCAGGGTTAAACCGCGCAATATCAATGCCTGCCGGGATAATCCTCAGCCGCTTCGCCGCGAAGGGGTGCCGGTGGCGCACAAGGTCAGCGATGAACGCTGAATGGGCAATCACAGCGTCGCTTCGAACGATGCCGGAATTGTAGGCCCGCTTAAAGGGGTTGCTTGCGCCATAGGTGCCGTGATGGGTGGTGATGAGGGCCGCCCTTAGCCCCTTCCTTTTGGCGATCACCCCGGTCCACGCCGGTGCGCGGGAGTGGATGTGAACCACATCAAGCTGATGGGCACCAACCAAGGCGATCAGTCTGTCAGCATTGTTGGCCCATTTGAATGGGTTTTTTGTGCGCGCCGCAAAGTCGATCGACACGCCACCGCGCGCTTCGAGTTCGCTCACCATGGCGCCGCCTTCGCTGGCAACAAAGGCGCGGCCCCCTGCAGCAACAATCGCTGCCGAAAGCTCAACAACAAGCCGCTCCGCACCTCCCGTTTCAAGCTCTGGAATAACGTGAAGAACGTTCAGTGGCGCGCTCATGGCGCAGCATAGGGTGGCGAATAATTCCATGCCGGGATTTTGCGGCGGGCCTCGGCAACCGCCTCAAGGTCAATCTCGGCGAGCGCAAAGCCTGGCTCATCATGGTCAAGGTGCGCCACAATACGGCCCCACGGGTCAATAATCAGCGAATGGCCCCAGGTGCCCCGGCCATCGTCATGCTTGCCTCCTTGCGCGGGTGCAATCACCCACGCGCCTGTTTCAATAGCGCGCGCGCGCAGCAACACTTCCCAGTGCGCCTCCCCAGTTGGCCGGGTAAACGCTGCGGGGATCGCCAAAATCTCGGCACCTGCTTGAGCCAATTGCCGATAAAGATGCGGGAAACGCATATCGTAACAGATGGTGAGGCCAATCTTGCCAACATCGGTATCTGCCAAAATTGCCGTCTCGCCCCGCAGATAGGCATCGGATTCGCGGCTTTCTTGGCCAAGGCCAAGGTTCACATCAAACAGATGGATCTTGTCATAGCGTGCAATTTCGCGACCATCCGGCCCAAACAGCAACGACCGATTAGGCCCTTTGCCATCCGGGCGGTTCAGCACAATGGAGCCGATCAGCAGCGTTATGCCCAATTCGGCCGCTAAAGCCGCAAAAAAAGGGCCGGAGGGGTCGCTAGCTTCAAACGGCGCATCCGTTACGAATTTTGCGCGATCGCGCTGCAATATGTTGCTGCCCTCCGGCGTCGCCACAAAGCGCGCGCCTGCTTTGGCTGCATCTCGGATCAGCGCGGCAGCGTGGGCATGATTGGCGTCAACATCGGTGCCCGTGCGCAATTGCACGATGGCGGCTTTGAACGGTGGCGCCACGCTCAGGCAGCGTTCAAAATGGGGTCAAGCCGACCCGCCGCATCAAGGGCGTGCAAATCATCGCAACCGCCTACATGGGTTTCGCCGATAAAAATCTGCGGAAATGTGCGCCGCCCGCCAGATCGCTGCATCATTTCGGCCTTCTTTGCGCTATCCATACCGGCCGCTATTTCAGTCACGGTCGCGCCCTTTTTCGACAACAGGCTCAGCGCGCGCGAGCAATAAGGGCAAAAGGGTGTGGTGTAGACTGTCACAGGCGGCACAATCGGTCTCCGTCATTATTTCATCACATATGGGCCGATTTGTGGGCACATTAAAGCCTCGGTATGTCTATTCGAACGGGTTTAACCACGCGCGCTAAACAAAAAACGTCGACTTGGGCAGCGCCGGCCCGCAACAACACCTTCGTGCACGCCTCAACGGTCGCCCCGGTGGTAAAGACATCGTCAATCAGAACAATCCGTTTGCCAAGGATAACGTGTTTACGAAACCGCGAAACGCCGAACGCGCCTTGAACATTACGCAGCCGCTCATGGCTCGAAAGCCCCGCTTGGCTCTTAGACGGTTTCCGCCGCACCAAAATGCCAGGATGCCACGGCACGCCCAGATTTTTCGACACAGCCGCGGCAAGCCAGCCCGATTGATTATACCCCCGTTGCCAAAGCCGTATCCAATGCAACGGAACCGGAACGATCAAATCAGCCTTGGCTAGATCGCGATTGGCGTCGCCCATCCAGCGGCCAAAAACCCGCAAGCCATCGGCCCGTCCCCCGCGCTTGAGCGCCAAAACGAGGCCGCGCGAAATGTCATCATAAGCAAACGCTGCACGCGCGGTGCGGAACGCAGGCGGCGCAGCCAAGCAAGGCAAGCAAACGGTTTCATCATCAAAGGCATCGGGAAGGGGCATCCCGCAGTGCGCACAACCCGGGCCCGCCAAAAAATCAATCGCTTGCCACAATGCGCCCTCAATCACCCCCACAGCGGAAACCGGTTCCTCGGACAGCAAGGATTGCGGCGGCCAAACGATATTGGCCGCGTCGTTCAGAAAACCTCGGATCACGCGCAGCATCATAAAAAACACTCTGCACTATTGACAATCATCCCGAAATGTGGATTATGCGCACGACGGAAGAAAAAGCAGTTCGCCCGGGCACGGCGGGTGTGACGTGGCGGGCAATTCCCCGCCTTGGGGTGGCGCTCCAAAACACTCGATTATGGCTCTCAAACAGCTCAGAAACGCTCATTTCCGCTCCGATCTGCTCATTTCTTGGCGTCCTCGCTCCAGAAAATTCTAGAGAAATCGGCAAAAACAGGCATAAACAGGCGAAAATGGGTAAAAATTGCGCAATAGCTCGAGGCTGGGCGCTTTTTCGCCGCCAAAGGCCAAACCGCTTCAGTAGCAGCCAAAAAAAGGCTGCATCACGGGCCACCAGCCCGAGAATTCGCCTAGGCGTCTGCCTTGTGCTAAACGCGCCGTCATTCGCTCAGGGCCTTGACCCCTGTGGGAAGGAGACACCATGCCTACCCTTACTTTGCCGGTGCGCCCCGGTGCGCGCGATGGTTCGCGCCCCGAAACCGGCCCGCTCAATTCCCTCGGCTTTGCCAAGCCCCCCGCTGAAACCCGCGTCGTCGTCGCCATGTCTGGCGGTGTTGATAGCTCAGTCACAGCCGGGCTGTTGAAACAGCAGGGCTACGACGTCATTGGCATCACCTTGCAGCTTTATGATCATGGCATGGCGCTCGCCAAAAAGGGCGCCTGTTGTGCCGGGCAAGACATTCACGACGCCCGCATGGTCGCCGCCACGATGGACTTCCCGCATTATGTGCTGGACTATGAAAACTCGTTCCGCGCCAGCGTGATGGACGATTTTGCCGACACCTATTTGGCGGGCGCAACGCCCATCCCATGCGTGCGCTGCAATCAACGCGTCAAGTTCCGAGACCTCCTTGAAACCGCGCGCGACCTTGGTGCCGATTGCATGGCGACGGGCCACTATATTCAACGCGTCGTCGGCCCCAACGGGCCAGAGCTGCGCCGCGCGGCAGACCCTGAAAAGGATCAATCCTATTTCCTGTTCACCACCACGCGCGAACAGCTGGACTTTCTGCGCTTCCCGCTTGGTGGCATGCACAAGCCAGACGTGCGCGCGCTCGCCAATGACATGGGCCTGATCACGGCGGACAAGCCCGACAGCCAAGACATCTGCTTTGTGCCCACTGGTCGCTACACGTCGGTCGTCGAAAAGCTGCGCCCCGGCTCAATCGAGCCCGGCGACATCGTCCATATCGACGGTCGCGTCATGGGAACCCACACCGGCGTCATTGGCTTCACGGTCGGCCAGCGCCGTGGCCTCGGCGTGGCAACAGGGGAGCCGCTCTTTGTCATAAAGCTCGACGCCGAAAACCGCCGCGTCATCGTTGGCCCGCGCGAAGCCCTGCTCATCGCCGAAATCGCCTTGAAAGAAGTGAATTGGATTGGCGATGGCGCGGCCACGATCGAGGCTCAAGCCAACACCAAAGTCCTCGTCAAGGTCCGCTCCACCCGCCCTCCAGTCCCCGCCACGCTCATCGCGCTCGGCACGCAATGGGGTGTTCGCTTTGACGAGCCCGAAGAAGGCGTAGCCCCCGGGCAAGCCTGCGTTTTCTACGACACCGAAACCGGCCACCGCGTCCTCGGCGGCGGCTGGATTGCAGGCACGAGGAATGGGTTGGAGGTGGGGTGAGGGGGCCAAGATATGAGCGCGGCTCCCAAGTCGCCCTTTGAATAGATTCCGCAATTGTTGCTTTCTGGTCGTGTCTCGCTGTCATCGGATAGTGGTAGACAGGCTATAGATGCGTCGATACCCGTGTTTGATGCTGAACATTCTACTGATCACGCTCGACCAATTCCGCACTGACTGCTTGTCCTGTGCCGGACATCCAATTGTAAAGACGCCCAATCTTGATCGCCTCGCCGCAGAGGGTGTGCGCCTTGGTCGCCATTACGGGCAAGCAGCACCTTGCAGCCCCGGCCGTGCCAGCCTCTATACGGGCCTTTACCAGATGAACCATCGTGCGGTCGCGAATGGAACGCCATTGGACGGTCGGTTTGACAATATTGCAAAGGCAGCCCGCCGCGCCGGATACCTGCCAGCCCTTTTTGGCTACACAGACCAAAGCATCGACCCGCGCGACGCTGTGAACGCCGAAGACCCGAGACTGAGCAGCTACGAGGGTGTTTTACCGGGTTTTGAAGAAGTTTGCGGCCTCAAGCCCGGGGCACCCACACAATGGATCGAATGGCTGGAGCAGAAAGGCTACTCGGTGCCGTCCGATCCGATGGAAGCGATTGCATCGGAAAGCGATCGCCATGAAGATCTCAGCCTGTCAGCATTTTTGACCAATCAACTTATCGATTGGCTGGAGAAACGCGACGGCCCATGGTTTGCCCATTTGAGCCAGTTTCGTCCGCACGAGCCGTTTGCCGCCGCCGGGCGCTTCGGTACGATGTATGATCCCGATGACATGCCGGCCCCAATCGCGCCATCAACCGATCGCCATTGGCTCCACGAAGGCTTCCTGCGTCATCCCCGGCTCGCTGCCCCCACAGATCCAGCCCAGATGCGCCACATCAAGGCCCAGTATTTCGGTATGATCAGTGAGGCCGATTATCAGCTTGGCCGCGTTTGGGACACGCTCGAGCGCCTAGGCCAATGGGACAACACCCTCATCATCGTCACATCCGATCATGGCGAGCAATTAGGCGATCACGGCCTCCTTCAGAAGTTTGGCTTTTTTGAAGCCAGCTATAACATTCTGGGAATTGCTCGCGATCCGCGTCCAAACAAGGCGCGCGGCACCACTGTAGAAGCCTTCACGGAAGCGGTCGACATATTCCCGACCCTTTGTGAGGCGCTTGATGTTCCGATTCCAGCGCAGTGCGATGGCCTCCCACTCACGCCGTTTTTGAACGGGGAAGCAAAGCCAGTCTGGTGGCGCGATGCGGCTCATTGGGAGTTCGATTGGCGCTTCAGTTTCATACGCCGCGGCCCACACGATTGGCCGCGCGACAGACGTCTTGAACGCCAAAATCTATCGGTGCACCGAAGCGAAAATGCGGCCTATGTGCACTTTGGCGATGGCTCGACACTCGCTTTTGACCTAGCCGCGGATCCAACATGGCGAACGCCACTTGTCGACCCGGCAGCGCGCCTAACGCAAGCCGAAGGGCTGTTGAATTGGCGCGCTTTGCACCTTGATCGCACCCATACGGGTATGTTGGTGGAGGATGGCGGCATTGGTCGATGGCCGCCTATAAACGGTACGTGGAAACAGGAGAGGCCCTAATGTTGAACGCGCGGCCAGAGCCGATCCTGCACTTTGAAAGTATCGACCATTTGGAGGATTTCCTTCAGGAATCGGCTTTGATTCAAGGCGAAATGCCGGGTCTTTCTGAATTGGATCATGGCCTCCAGTGCGCGGCAGAGCTTGCCGCCGTGGCGCCAGACGATACCGAGCTTCAGATCGCTGGTTTGGTACACGACGTTTGCCACGCCGCTATCGATATCGATGCGCATGACCGGATTGGCGCAGATGCCGTCCGCGACATTCTCGGCGAACGCGTTGCCGCCCTGGTGGGCCTTCACGTTGCAGCCAAGCGCTATTTAATCGCGACTGATGCAGATTACGCCTCACGCTTGTCGCCGATCAGCAAAGTCACGCTCGAATTACAAGGCGGCGCCATGAGCGCAATGGAAGTGGCTGCGTTTGAATCAAGCCCATTCGCGCGCGATGCTGTTTTGCTGCGTAAGGCTGACGAAGCCGCCAAGTCTCCGGGAAAGCTCGTGCTGGGCCTCGATCATTGGCGCAAAGCGCTGCGCGCCGTTGCCTCCAAAAACGCCGCTCATTGTCCTCAATGAGTGCTCTCACACTGATTGCACTCGACGATCCGCGCGTAGCCGTCCGCGGTGCGTTGCATGTTGAGCGCTCGGCCAACACGATACGCTGTCACCGATTGCCCAAATGGACACGTGCACAGTCACCGGACCCAGCCTTTGACCTTATGGCTGCAATGACAAGCGGCGTTCGGCTTGAGTTCGAAACCGACGCGGACTTCATCGAAATTGATGCATTAGAAACCGGCTTACAATTTATTGGCGAACCACGGCGCGCGGCCATCCTCGACCTTGTTTGCGGTGGGGTAACCAAAAGCGCCGAGCTAACGCAGGGTCACACCATTGTAGTCGATGGCACCAAGGTCGCCTTCGTGCCCGGAACGCCCGGAACCGTTCGCTTTGACCTGCCGCCCGGCAGAAGCCACCTAGCCCTCTGGCTTCCTCAATCGGCAATGACAGAAGTGCAGGGCATCCGTATCAGCGCTGGCGCCGAGGTCAGCGCGCCGATATCACCCAAAAGGACGTGGGCGCATTATGGCAGCTCGATCAGTCATGGGATGGAGGCTGCAGGCCCCTCGCGAACCTGGCCAGCCCTCGTGGCCGAATCGCTCGGTCTTTCGCTGACCAATTTGGGGGTTGCCGGCCAATGCCATCTTGATGGATTTGTGGCGCGTTCTCTGCGCGATGGTCATTTTGATGTCATCAGTTTAGAAATTGGTGTCAACATCATTGCCGCCGACACCATGCGCCGCCGTACATTTGGTGTTGCCGTCGAAAACTTCCTCGACACCATTCGCGACGCTAACCCCACCACGCCGCTTATTGTTATTTCGCCGATTTATTCGGCCTTGCTTGAAACAATGCCCGGCCCGCTTTTGCGAAAGGCAGCCAAGCATTACGAGCGCCAAGAGCGCCCATGTGCGCTGAACGATGGCGCGCTCACTTTGCAAAGTGCACGGACGGTAATCGAAACCATAGTCTCCCGTCGAAAATCCGCGGGCGACAGCGCTCTCCATTATATCGATGGTCTATCGCTTTTTGGCACCGACGATGCGGCTTTGATGCCAGACCAGCTTCACCCCGATGAAGCTGGTCATGTGCTATTGGCTCATCGCTATATCGCGCTCGCTAGGTCGATAAGTTAGCCTGCAACCCAGCGCGCGGCCCAAACTAACTTACCTTCACCTAGGCAAAAGCGTGCAAAGCCTTTCACGACTTCGCCTTTTGCAGCGGACAGGTCCGCAATCCGAAAATCGTGTAGACGGGGCAGGAACCCAGCAGGCCCGTAACCAAGGGCACAATCCCGACTAAGCCCCACAGTGTTTTCGGGCCTACAAACATCAACGACAACAGAACCAAGCCTGCAACAACCCGCAAACCCCGATCGATATTGCCTTCATTGCGCGGAAAAAGCGTCATATATGCCTCCTATTTTCAGCCCAACGCTGAAACTGGAGCCATTATTCGACGCTTATGTTTGGCTGTCTGTGACAAGGTCACAAAGCGGCGTTAAGGCGATGTGAAAGTGCCGCAGCGTCTTTGACGACGATGAATCCCCGCCCCAAATCAATTAGGCCGTCGTGCGCAAACAGTGTCAGCTTGCGCGAAACCGCCTCGCGCGCAGAGCCGCATTCACTTGCCAAAGCTTCATGGGTCAAAGGCACAATTCCTGCCTTATCGGCGCGATCCAGAAGCGCGAGCGCAAGGCGTTGTTCCAGCGTGTCAAACACCATCCGCTCAACAAGCTGTTCCATTTCGCCGAAGCGGCGTGCAACGCCCAAAAGAACCTCACTTCGAAACGATACGTCTTCCAGCGCGCTTTGAAATTGGCTGGTCGGCACGAGCTCTGCCTCCAAATCGGCTTCCACTACGCCTTCCGCCGCATAGGCTTGCCCATTGGTCAGGCAAGCGAATGTTTGCAGGCAAACATCGTGTGGTTTCACCCGATAAAGCACCACATCACGCCCGGAAACGCCCACAAGATGCACTTTGATTTGGCCAGACAGGACCCGCAAATATCCCGCGCATGGATCGCCCTGCCGAAACAGGACTGTGCCACGTTTCGCACGAAAAGGCTTTGTCGAAACCGTCATATTGGCCGCATTCTAGGCAATGATGCTATCGCACTGCAAGGCGGCGAATGGCAGTTCTGGGTGGATTTAGCCGGCCCCACCGATTGCCGCGCCAGCATTTGCATACCGTTCCAAGCGCCCGCCCGTAGTCTGAATTACGCGTTGAGCTGCCCCTTCAAGTGCCGTTTCCATGGCAGCAATCAGATTTTCCAGCCGGATCGGTTTGGCCGCATGGGCGTCTGCCCCCGCTTCTAACTGTTCGGTGATTTGGTGCGTCATGGCATCTGCGGTGAGAGAGACGATCGCCACGGGAGCGCGACCATTCTCACGTTCAGCACACCGAATTTCGCGCATGGCTCTTAGTCCATCCCAGATCGGCATTTGCATGTCCATCAAGATCAGGTCGTAGGGTTTGGCATGCCAAGCATCAAAGGCAGCTTTACCATCGCCGACGAAGTCTGCCTGTATCCCAAACTGATCCAACAACAACTTCAGGACCAATTGATTGGTCATATTGTCCTCGGCAACCAGAACCGCCAGATCGCCGCCCACGTGTTCAACCAAGCCTTCACGGTGATCGTTTTCGACAATAAGCTCCTGGATGGCTGCGCCTTGAACCACGGCTTTGGACGGCTCTTTTGCAATAGGTAAGGGCAAGCAAACGCAGAAGCGCGATCCTTCGCCCGTTGTGCTTGTAACGGTGATCGTCCCACCCATGGCGTCTATAAGGGCTTTGGTGATCGCCAAGCCTAAACCTGTCCCGCCATAAACCCGCGTATGAGACGAATCCGCTTGGGTGAACTTGGCAAACAGTCGGCTGACTCGCTCCTCGGGAATGCCAATACCGGTGTCGACGACAGCGATTTGTAAGGCGTCGGTGCCCGGCTCGATGCCCATCACAACGGAGACCGAGCCCTTATAGGTGAATTTCAGCGCGTTTGAGACCAGATTTGTTGTGATTTGCCGGATTCGAGTTGGATCGCCGAAGCGCCAGCTTCCAGAGGGGAGTTGATTGTCTAGCTTCAGCGCCACCCCTTTATCCGCAGCACGTTGCGCAAACAGGTGGTGGACATGCGCGCCAACGGCCGCAGGATCAAAAGCAATCTGCTCTAGTTGGACCTTTCCCGCTTCAATTTTTGAAATGTCGAGGATGTCGTTCAGCAGAGCCATTAAGGTATCGCCGCTATCGTGGATAACCTGAAGCATCTCCTGTTGAGTTTGATTGAGGCCGGATACTGAAAGCGCCTGTGCCATACCGAGCACGCCGTTCATCGGTGTGCGAATTTCATGCGACATGACGGCCAGAAACTCAGCCTTTGCCTGTGCGGCTTGTTCAGCCACAATACGGGCTGTGACGTTGCTGCGAAACACACTCTGCACGACGCGCCAAGCGATAATCCCGGCGATCAAAACGAGGATGAGGGAGGGAACGGCCAGCCCTGAAAAGGCCGCGCTCCCCGGTCGCGCGTGAACCCAAGCCAGGCGAGTGCCGCTTACGTCCAGACTAACAACGTCTGTTTCTCCCTTAAGAATAGCGTCTGGGGCTATGTGAAAGCCCTCAAGACCAAGCCTTTCGCCGAGTGCAATCCCGCGCGCCTTATCGAGCAAACGGACAAGCACAACACTGTCGCGCACGGGCCCAGCATTAGTTTCCAGTGTGATCGGATGTGTAGCAACAAAAACGAGCGCGCCACGGAATTCGAATTGGCTGCTTGAGGCCATCGGCGCACCACTTATCGCCGGAGAGCTCTTGGCGATCACAGCGGCCATCAAGTCCGTCCCATTGGGAATGCCATCCGCAATCCATGAATAGCGGGTTTGGCCGTCGCGCATGATGAGCACGAGGTCAGTCAGGTCGGAGTGATAGGTTTCATCAACCCATGCTTGATCCCAGCGCGCCGTAATCGAAGCGTAGGCAGCGTTCCAAACTGACCAATCGAAGGCCAGATCGTTGAGCCGCGCGATGTGGCCATTGATCTCATTTGAAACCAATTGGCGAGAGTTCACCTCAAAAACGCTGTCTTGCTTCTGCGCGAACAGGATGAAGATCCCCAGCGTCATGGCAAGTACGAAGCCAACCAGCCCAAAGATAGGTGCCGCCGCATTTGTCCACAAACGCCTCTGAAGCGCGCGAGAAAGCACAGCCGGTTCCGGCAATTTTCGCGCACCAAAGGCCTTCAATTTCACGCTCCCCAAGTCAGTGACCTGAACTAGCTCAAAACGCCCTTCAAAACCGTTTACACGCCCTGCAGTGTTTATCGTGAGGTTGGAAAGATGGCCCCAAGCCGACGCTGGTAGTGTGTGGTCGGGCTAGGTTTTGCCTTAATCAGGGCAGAATTGTTCGAATCGACCACAAAAATACTGAAATTGACCCGAGCTTACGCAACCGCGATGGGGTCAATTCGGCCGCCGGCCATTCGCCAGATCACATCTTGGGGCACCGGCAAGCTAAGTGTTTCTGTTTTGGATAGGCCGAGGTAAGTGCCTCGAATAATTCGACCAAAAAGCCCGTGAGATACGGCAATAATCACGCCAGATGTCGTTCGTATCCATTCCGTCGCGCGTTCAACCGCAGCGTCATAGCTCTCTCCATCTGGAGACCTAAAAAACCAATCAAACTGTGTCGTATTGTCGAGTAAGTTCGGCCATTCAGCATCAATATCGACATCCGTTAAGCCATCCCAACTTCCAATGGATACTTCGGCAAGGTTCTCATCAAACCGCATCGCGGGAAGAGCAGCGAACCTTGAAATTATTGCGGCTGTTTGGCGGGTTCGCCCGAGGGGGCTAACGATAAGCGCATCGGCTTGAATGTCTAACTCAGCAAGCTTTTTTCCGATCGCCTCCGCCTGCGAAATTCCAAACTCGGTCAACGGGGAATCAAGCTTGCCTTGATAGCGGCCAGCAGCATTCCACTCGGTTTCGCCGTGACGAACGAGATAAATTTCCTTCATAACGCGCTTTCGTATCGAAAAATGGAACGTCCCCAGATGCACAAACTCATTTGGCTCGGAGCCAACTCCCTAAGGCGCCATTGTGGGTCCTAGCGCGCTAAAAAAGAGTGAGTTGGCTGATCGAGAGCATACGGTAATGCTAAATGATCTTCGCCCCAAAATATCCCAATCACCCTCTCGCAATTCCTATTGCCAACCTCCACCCCTTCGCTCATGCTCCTTGACGTTCTTGACCCTAAGACAAGGAGGAGTGCGCAATGCCTTCAGCCGCTGATTATATCGACGACGTCCGGAAATACGCAGGCGATGTGGACGATGCCGCTCTGGCTGGCATTGTGAAGCACCTCGGCATCGCGCTGCGCAACCGCGACTCCTCACTGGTATCGGGGTCTGACCCTGTGGAGCTTGGCCGCATCCGCGATGGCTTCATGACCAAGAAGCTGGCCCTCGGCCTTGATGCCGCTGCGGCCGATGCAGCCTTGGCCGAAATTGTGGCCATTATGAAGGAAGATCGCACCAAATCCCGCGTTACATTCTACTACCTTCTGGCGAAGAAATTCGACAAATTGGGGCTTTTTGGCGGTTGATCGGTTCGAATTTTGAACATCGTCTGGCGCGGGCGATAGTGGCTTCGTGACAGAAGAGATCGAGATCGCGGCAAGGAATGTCCTTGAGAACTTTAGTCTGCCGGTTCGACGGACAAGGCCACGCGTGGCTGAAATGCTGCTTGATGCAGACCATCAAATGCTGGAAACGAAAGCTGGCGAGATCGCCGTTTGGCGATTAGGCACTGGGCCAGCTGTCTTCTTGGTGCATGGTTGGGAAGACGATAATGCCTTGTGGAGCCCGTTGATCGAGCGGCTCTACTATTCAGGGCGTGCCATTGTTGCGATGGATTTGCCGGGACATGGTCATTCAGGCGGGAAGTATTGCGCCTTGCCGGAAGCTTCGAGCGCAGTTCGTGCGGTAGGTGAGGCGATTGGGCCTATGGAAGCCGTCATAACCCATTCCTATGGAGGTCCCTGCGTGGGATTAGCTCTGGAAATGGGCCTGGAAGTCGCGCGGGTCGTTATGATTGCCCCACCGATGTCATTTGCGAGGCAAGTCGACAAAATGATCGAACGCTTCTCGATCCGACCTACGGTAGCGCAACGCTTTTGCGAGCTTCTGCCGGAACGCCTCGGTAATTCGATTGAATGGTTTGATCTGGCCCGATTAGCGCCAGCAATGACCGCCGAAGCGCTCTTTGTGCACTCCGTTGATGATGATGGTTGCCCCTACGAAAATTCGCGCACGCTTGCGAACTTGTGGCCTAATGCGGAGCTATTGCTCACCGACGGATTGGGTCATCGCATTGTCGCACAAGACGCTGAGATCCATGAACGTATTCTAGACTTTCTTGACGGAATTTAGCCCGGTTACGCCCTTAGGAATTGCGACATGAGCCAAGTATCGGACCCCATTGTTATTGTGAGTATGGCTCGTACGCCGATGGGTGGGTTGATGGGCGATCTGGCTTCATTTTCAGCCAACCAATTGGGCGCGTTTGCGGTTAGGGCCGCCGTGGAGCGCGCGGGCATCGCTGGCGATGCCGTCGATTGGGTGTTGATGGGAAACGTATTGCCTGCGGGGCAAGGTCAAGCGCCTGCGCGCCAAGCCGGGCGTAAAGCAGGCCTGCCTGACAGTGTCGAAGCGACAACGCTCAACAAAATGTGTGGTTCGGGCATGCAGGCCGTCATCATGGGCCGCAATGCTTTGGCGTCGGGAGAGGCCACTATCGTGGTGGCCGGTGGCATGGAAAGCATGTCCAACGCGCCACACCTCCTGTTGAAACACCGCACCGGCTTGAAATATGGCCATGATCGCCTGCTCGACCATATGGCGTTTGACGGCTTGGAAGATGCCGATGAAGGCAAAGCTATGGGCGTTTATGCCGACATGATCGCTGTCGAATACCAGCTTACCCGCGAAGCCCAAGATGCCTACGCTATTGAAACCCTAACGCGCGCCCAACGCGCCACAGCTTCAGGCGGGTTTGCCGCCGAAATCGTGCCAGTCACCATTGCCGGGCGCGGTGGCGACACCCAGATCGCCATTGATGAGCTGCCAACCAAGGCAAAACCCGAAAAAATCCCATCCCTAAAGCCCGCCTTCGGCAAGGACGGCACAGTCACAGCGGCAAACGCATCAGCGATTTCCGATGGTGCCGCAGCCCTCGTCTTGATGCGCGCCTCAGAAGCTGAGCGTCGCGGCCTCACGCCATTGGCGCGCATCGTGTCTACGGCGGCCCATGCCCATGCCCCAGCCTATTTCACCACCGCCCCGGTTACCGCCATCCGCAAAGCGCTTGAAAAGGCCAATTGGGGCCTCGGCGATGTGGATTTGTTTGAGGTCAACGAAGCCTTTGCCGTTGTTCCCATGATCGCGATGAAGGACCTCGGTATCAGCCACGATGTTTTGAACGTCAATGGCGGCGCTTGCGCGCTCGGTCACCCGATTGGCGCCTCGGGCGCGCGTATCTTGGTCACCTTGATTGCGGCCTTGCAGGCCAAGAACGCCAAGCGCGGTCTCGCCAGCCTGTGCATAGGCGGTGGCGAAGCCACCGCTGTCGCATTGGAACTTGTAAGCTAAGGGTTAGTAACGACGAACCAGCGAAACCAGTTTGCCTTGGATTTTGACGCGATCCGGCCCAAAAATCCGTGTTTCATAGGCAGGATTAGCGGCTTCAAGCGCGATTGACCCGCCACGACGGCGCAGACGCTTCAACGTCGCCTCCTCATCGTCGACTAGGGCAACGATAATGTCGCCATTATCAGCCTCGACCTGGCGGTGAATGATAACAATGTCACCCTCCAAGATCCCCGCTTGGATCATGCTGTCGCCCTTCACTTCCAGTGCGAAGTGATTGCCGTTCGCCATGTTTTCCGTGGGGGCAGTAACGCGCCCAATTTCAGTTTGTATGGCAGCAACCGGAACACCCGCCGCGATTTTGCCAAGAACGGGCAGGGACCAATGGCCCATATCGGCCAAGGGCCCGGCTGGCATATCGGCCTCGGCCGTCCGAGACACAACGGCAGGCTTGAACCCATTGCCTTTCAGCTTCGTGGTCGCAGTGGACGATTCCGGTAGTTTCATAATCTCCAGCGCTCGCGCGCGATGCGCCAGCCGCCGAATGAAGCCCCGCTCTTCCAAGGCGGTGATCAAACGGTGGATGCCGGACTTAGACGCCAGATCAAGCGCTTCCTTCATCTCATCAAAGGATGGCGACACGCCCGTTTCTTTTAGGCGCTCATTGATAAAGAGCAGCAACTCTTTCTGCTTGGAGGTCAACATCGGTTTCGTTCCCGGAACAAAGAGACAACTTAGAGAAACGTTCTAAGTCTGTTCCGGGTTAACAGCAAGTTTATGCGTCAAAGAAACATTTGGGGAACATGCTTTTTAGAAGTTTTGGTGTGGTTTCGCCCGATTTTCTCGCGTCGCGTAAGGCTGCACACTCAGGCTCAAAAGCGAATCACAGCGCTGAGCCCCGCCTAGCCTCGCTCAATCAGTGCGCGTGTTGCCGCGGCTACATCGGCCTGGCGCATCAGGCTTTCACCAACAAGGAAAGCGTCCGCCCCGGTATCGGCTAGCCATTCGCAATCGCCATTGGTGAAGATACCGCTCTCCGCGACAAGCAACCGATCATCGGGCACTAAGCGCGACAGGCGCTCGGTAACATCAAGCGACACTTCAAAGGTCTTGAGGTTGCGGTTGTTCACGCCAATCATCTCGGCGTCGAGCTTAAGCGCGCGTTCGGTTTCGGCTTCATCGTGGCATTCGACGAGCGCGTCCATGCCGTAATGCTCAGCCGCGGCAACCAGCTCAGCAGCCAGCGCGTCATCCACCGCAGCCATGATCACCAGAATAGCATCCGCCCCCAGCGCGCGCGCTTCCAGAACCTGCCACGGATCAATCAGAAACTCCTTGCGAAGCACGGGAAGGGCGCAGGCGAGCCGCGCTGCGGCAACATAGCTGTCATCGCCTTGAAAACTCGGGCCATCGGTCAGCACCGACAAACAACTCGCCCCACCCGCTTCGTAGGCTTTGGCGAGGGTCGGTGGGTCGAAGTCAGCGCGAATAAGGCCTTTCGACGGGCTGGCCTTTTTGATTTCGGCAATCAAAGCAAAGCGTTCCTCAGGGCATTCGCGCAATGCGCGCGCAAAGCCGCGCGGCTTGGATTGCGCTTTGGCATCGCTTTCAAGGCTGGCAACGCCGCGTTGCGGTTTCCGCGCTGCCACTTCGTCGGCCTTGTAAGCGAGGATGCGGGTCAGTGTGTCGGTCATTGGGCCGCCGCGCATGTTGCAGAAACCAGAGCTGCTAACGCCCCGCGGGCCTTCCCGCTATCAATCGCGGTTGCCGCCATAGCGACGCCGTCGCGCAGGTCATCGGCCTTGTCCGCGACGATCAAAGCAGCCGCCGCATTCAGCAGAACAACATCGCGATAGGCCCCGGTCTCACCATCCAGCAATGCAGTAAGCGCAGCGGCGTTGAACGCAGCATCGCCACCACGAATGGCATCAGGGGCCGCTTCGCTCAGCCCGGCATCCCCCGGTGTCACCGAAAACGAGCGCAATGCGCCACCTTCCAACGCGACCACATGCGACGGCCCTGAAAGCGCTAATTCATCCACGCCGCCATGCCCGTGCACCACCCAAGCCGCTTGCGTTCCCAGCGACAACATCGCCTCCGCAATTGGCATCAGTTTTTCGCCAGAAAAAACACCTGTGAGCTGACGCCGCGCGCCTGCAGGGTTGGAAAGAGGCCCCAAAAGATTAAAAACCGTGCGAAACCCAAGCTCTCGGCGCGGGCCCGCCACATGCCGCATCGCAGGGTGATGGTTTTGCGCAAACAGAAACGCAATTCCTGCATTTTTCATTGCGGCGGCCAAAGCACCCGGTGAGAGCGCCAAGTTCACGCCCAGCGCTTCCAGAACATCACCCGCGCCAGACTTAGAGGACATTGCGCGATTGCCATGTTTCGCTACGCGAACGCCACATCCCGCCACCACAAATCCAACAGCGGTAGAAACGTTCAGCGTGTGCGCACCATCGCCACCGGTGCCACACACATCGATCAGGTCCTCGCCGAGATCAACGCGCACCATCGCAGCCCGCATCGCGCGTGCGCCCGCAGCGATAACCTCGCCACTCACGCCGATCCGCTCAAATCCCATCAACAAAGCGCCAATCTGGCTTGGTGTTGCGTCGCCCGCGATCACGGCACCAAACGCCCCGTCGAGCACTTCTGGGCTCGGAGTGCTGCCGTTGCTGAGAGCGGCAAGGGCCACCCTTATCGCGTCGCTCACGGTGAAACCCCGGCACTCTGTTTCGTTTTCGACAGAAACGCATCAAGTAAGGCATGGCCATGCTCGGTCAGGATCGACTCCGGATGAAACTGCACCCCATAAATCGGTTTATCCCGATGCCGCAGCGCCATGATTTCACCGTCCGCCGTCCATGCATCCACCGCCAGCACATTGTGCCCGTCGGCCAGTTTAACGGCCAGCGAATGATAGCGCGTCGCGTTAAACCCATCCGGCAGGCCAGCAAACAGGCCTTTGCCGTCATGATGGATCGCGCTCACCTTGCCATGCATGATTTGCTTGGCCGTAATCACCGAGCCGCCGAAAACCTGCCCAATCGCCTCATGGCCTAGGCAAACACCCAAGATTGGCAGATCGCTCGGGGCTTTTTCGATCAACTCGAGGCAAATGCCCGCCTCGTTTGGCGTGCACGGCCCGGGCGAAAGCACGATGCCGTCCGCGTCTAAGGCGAAAGCATCGGCAACGCTCAAAACATCGTTGCGGTGAACGATTACGTCGGCGCCCAACTCCTGCAAATAATGCACAAGGTTCCAAGTGAAGCTGTCGTAATTGTCGATAACAAGGATTTTAGGGGCGCGGGGCATAAGCTCACGAATAGGGGAGGGCACGGGTCGCGTCAAAGGCTGTTATGGCCGCGCGCGAATGTCGAAAAGCGGGCTAACCGGCGGGCGCGATCGACCATCGCAGCTCTTGGCCGGCATGATAGGGAACCACGCTGGTCGATGCCGCGTCGATTGTCTCCGGCACAAGCGTGGCTTTTCGGTGCAGCACAATACGCTCTTCATTGAGGGGCAATCCATAGAAGCGAGGCCCATTCTCTGAGGCGAAAGCTTCCAATTTGTCCAAAGCGCCTTCCTCGTCAAAGGTCTTAGCATAGCTTTCCAGAGCAAAGGGTGCGTTAAAAATGCCTGCACAGCCACACGCCGCTTCCTTATCGCCTTTGGCGTGCGGTGCGGAATCGGTGCCCAAGAAAAACTTAGGCGAGCCGGAGGTCGCGGCCTTGCGCAACGCCAAGCGATGGATCTCTCTCTTAGCAATTGGCAGGCAGTAAAAGTGCGGGCGAATGCCGCCTTCAAACATCGCGTTGCGATTAATATCAAGGTGATGCGGCGTGATGGTGGCCGCGATATTCGGCCCGCTGGATTCCACGAAACTGGCCGCATCCGCGGTGGTGATGTGTTCAAACACAATTTTCAGCGCCGGAAAATCAGCAACGACCTTCGTCAAAATGCGGTCGATAAACACCGCCTCCCGATCAAAAATATCGACATGCGATTCAGTTACTTCGCCATGCAACAGCAACGGCATGCCAATGCGCTGCATAACCTCCAAAACGCCGTAAATGTTCCTGATGTCGGTCACGCCGTGGCTAGAGTTCGTTGTCGCGTGCGCAGGGTAAAGCTTGGCCGCCGTGAACACGCCTTCAACAAAGCCACGCTCAACCTCATCTGGGTCGATGCTGTCAGTTAGATAGGAGGTGATGAGCGGCGTAAATTTGAGCTTGGGGTCAACGGCCGCCGCAATCCGTTCGCGATACGCAGCCCCCGCCACAACACTCGTCACAGGCGGGTTCAGGTTTGGCATCACGATCGCGCGTGCAAACTGACGTGCGGTAAAATTGACGACGGAGGCTAACATCGGCCCGTCGCGCAAATGCACATGCCAATCATCCGGTCGACGGATTGTCAGGGTGATTCCGGCTTCGATTGTCACGACACTCTCTCCTCGACCCTGATATTTTTCACAAACAAGCGCGCGCGATCACACGAAACGTCCGGCTTCTTCGGCGGCGCGAAACAGCGCTTTTGCTTTGTGCACAGTCTCCTGGCGTTCCAATTCGGGGTCGCTGTCCAACACCACGCCACCGCCAGCCTGAACACTCAATACGCCGTCTTTCACCACGCCAGTGCGCAGCGCGATGCACATATCAAGCTCACCATTCGGCGCGATATAGCCCACGGCGCCCGCATAAACACCGCGCGCATGCGGCTCGACCTCGTTGATGATCTCCATGGCGCGCACCTTTGGCGCGCCTGAAACCGTCCCCGCTGGAAAGCCAGCCAGCAGCGCGTCCAATGCGTCGTGCTTGGGGTCCAACTGCCCTTCAACATTGGAAACGATGTGCATCACATGGCTGTAGCGCTCCACCGTGAACGATGCCGTGACGCGGACGCCACCCCGACCAAGCCCGCCAGTTGATGCCGCTGCATTGCCGCCCGCGCGTGCAAGTGACACCCGACCAACATCGTTGCGCCCGAGGTCTAGCAGCATCAAATGCTCAGAGCGCTCTTTAGGGTCTGCCAGCAATTCTTCTTCTAAAGCTCGATCTTGCGCCGGTGTCGCCCCGCGCGGCCGTGTCCCGGCGATCGGACGGATGGTGACTGTGCCGTCGCGCACGCGCACTAAGATTTCCGGGCTGGAGCCTACAATCGCAAAGTCATGGAATTGCAGGAAAAACAAAAAAGGCGAGGGGTTGATCCGGCGTAAAGCCCGATAAAGGGCAATCGGCGGGTGCGGAAATGGTGCGCTAAAGCGCTGGCTTGGCACCACCTGAAATGCATCACCGGCGCGCACATAATCCTTCACTTTTTCCACCACGGCGCGGAACGCCGCGGGTTCAAAGTTAGCCTTCGGTTCTGCGGCCATTGGGAAGGGCGTTCCGTTGGCGGGTGCGTGGAGAGGCGCATCGAGGGCGAGCTGGGCGGCATCCAGCCGGGCTTGGGCTGCCTCCCATGCCCCTTGCGCGTTAACGCCCAAAGCCGGGCGTGCCACGGTAATCAGCATGGCTTCTTGGCGAACGCCATCAAACGCCACCACCAACTGCGGACGCACCATCAATCCGCCCGGAACGCCAAGTGGGTCCGGTAATGTGTCGGGCAATACCTCAACGAGGCGCACCGTTTCATAGCCGAGATAGCCAAAAAGCGCCGTTGCCATCGGCGGCAGCGCTTCATCACCGTCGGCTTTGGCTTCAGCCAAAGTCGCGCGCAAGCTATCCAAAGCGGGGCGCGGATCGGAAACAAACGCCGCCGGATCAAACGAGCCATGCGCCGAAATGGAGGCTTTGCCGTCGTCCAGCTTCCACACCAGATCGGGGTTCATGCACACAAAGGAATAGCGCCCGCGTGTCTCACCGCCTTCGACGGACTCAAACAAGAACGAGCCCGCCTTGGTCGCTCCACCGAGCTTCAGAAACGCACCGACCGGGGTATCCAGATCATCAACCCGCTGCCGCGTCACAATCTGTGGACGGCCCGCGATAAACCCGGAAACAAAGGCAGGCGGGATCGGCGGGTGCAGCATCTCTATCGGTGGATCAAGATTTAGCCGGCGTCGCCGCACCGCTCGCAGCCTCGGCTGGCCCACCAATCGCTTGACGCGCCTGATCAGGGAACGTCCGGGCTTTGAAGCGCGTGCGCGCTGCACGTTCCAAAGTCGACGCCAAATCCTCAGAGATGGACTGTTTCATCGCATCCTGCGCTTGCGCCAACCGATCCGGCCGCGCCTTTGGCGGGTCGCGTTCGATGCTATCAACGCGCGCAACCACATATACGGCATTGTTTGAGGATGGCCCCGCCACCACGCCGCCCTTGGCTGCTTTGAACAGCTCAGCCCCAAGCTCTTGCGACACCACGACATTGGTTTGCCCACGCAGCAGAAGCCCGATCTTGTCAACGGGGCGCTTCACGCCAGCCGCCACTTTTTCAAGCGTATTGCCAGCTTTTCCTGCGTTCGCCGCCAGTTCCTTGGCTTTGGCTTCTACGCGATTGACCACCTCACGGCTGATCCACGCACGCCGCAACTCATCGACCACTTCGGCATAGGGGCGCGGAGCGGCTGCCTTAATTGTATCCACACGCACCGCCGCATAGCCATCATCGGGGATCGCTGCGAGGTCGGAGGTTTCACCCAAGCCGGTCGAAAACGCCGTTTTCAACAGGTCCGGTGCACCCAGCAACGTGGCATCGGTTTGGCCATCATTGTCGGTGCCCGTATTGTCGATATTGGCGATTTTCAAGACTTGAAGCCCAGCCGCGGCAGCGGCCTTTTCAAGCTCACCACCTTTGGAAACCGCGTCCTCAAAATTTTCTGTGGCCAAGGAGAGCAACCCATTGGTTTCGTCCTTGGCAACTTGCTCGCGCAACGCTGCTGCTTGAGACTCAAACGTCGGTGCCGATCCCGCTTTGGACGCCGTTACCTTCGCCGCTGCCCAATTCAAACTGCCTTGTATCGGCCCAACAACCGCCCCAACGGCTGCCCCAAACACCGCTGTACCAATCTTCTCGTCGGGAACCGTTTCTTGCGCGGCATCCGTAAAGGTCAGCGGTGCTGCTAAGCCCAGCGCCTTGGCAATCGCGTCAGGGGCCTCTCCGGCTTTGAGGCGGGTCGCGGCGGCTTCGGCTTTAGCGCGATCAGGCGCCACGATCTGAACAAAGCTGCGCGTGTCGGGCTGGGTCAAATCCTTTTTGCGGAACTCGAAAAGCTGGCGAACCTTCGCCTCATCCACCACCACTTTGCCCGCAAAATCAGTCGGGCGCGCTACAACCAGCGTTACCGATCGCCGCTCTGGCATCATCAAACTGGATTTGTTTTCCTCATAAAACGCTTTCAGTTGTGCCTCAGTGGGTACTGGTGGTGGGCCTAGCAAATTGGGGTCCACAGGGAAAAATGAAATCGCGCGCCGCTCAGTCGCATAGCCAAGCGCAAGTTCACCCAAGGCTGGCGGTGCCGACACGCCAAGCGCTGCCGCGATCAAAAGCTTCCGGCGCACGAATTCGCCGCGAATATCGCGTTCAAAGCCTGCAACCGTTAACTCATTCTGCTGCAGCACCGTTTGATATTGCGTCTTGTCAAATTGGCCGGTGATAGACGAGCGAAACGCCGGAATGTTGCGAATTTCCCGCGCAATGGTTTCGTCCGATGCCGCCACCCCAAGTGCAGCCGCCAGCGCGTCAAGAGACCGCTCGCCCACGAGGCGCTCGAGCGCCTGATCGCCCAACCCAGCCGCGCGCGCTTCTTCCGCGGTCACTGGCCGCTGCGCTTGCTCGGAGGCTTGACGCACCAAGCGATCAAAAGCCGACTTGTAATCCTGCGGCGTCACATCCTTGCCATCAATCGTCGCGACCGCATTGCTGATGCGCGTGGTGAACACGTCGCTAATGCCCCAAATCGCAAATGAAATGATCAAAAACCCAAAAAGCACGCCGCCGACAATCTTGCCGACTGTGGTCTTGGTGGCTTTCCGAATGAAGTTCAGCATGGGGTCATGGTCCGGTTCTGGGAGGCGGCGGGACCATAGAGTGGCGCGTTTAGAGCGGCAAGGACGCTGATGCCGCGCATGCAGATGGAAAGCAGGAGGACTCGACCCCCTGAAAGCGGCTGGCTAGAGCAGAGCAAGGAGATCAAAAATGCCACGGATTCTAAAGCCCAAGCGTCGCGCCATTGGAAACTGGAAAATGAATGGCCTCAGCGCCAATGTGGACGCCGCGCAGGAAATCGCAGCCGGTTGCGCCTACCTAAAAGTCGATGTCGCTCTTTGCCCGCCCGCCACACTTCTTGGTGTTATGGCACAAGCGCTCGCGGGCACAGTCGTCCGCTCCGGTGGTCAGGATTGCCACAGCGCTGCATCCGGCGCGCACACCGGCGACATTGCCGCAGAAATGCTCAGTGATTGTGGCGCGACGACCGTAATCCTGGGCCACTCAGAGCGCCGCCGTGATCACGGCGAAAAAAGCCCGCTCATCGCCTCGAAAGCCGATGCTGCCGCCCGCGCTGGTATCGTTCCCATTGTTTGCGTTGGTGAAACCGAAGCCGAGCGTGACGCTGGGCGGACACTCGGCGTTGTGCGCCGCCAATTGCGCGACAGTATCTCAGGATCCTTTGATGCGGGCGAAGCAGGGGAAAACCTCGTGATCGCCTACGAGCCCGTTTGGGCCATAGGCACAGGACGAACGCCAACGTCGCCAGAAATAGAGGCTGTCCACAAAGCCCTTCGCCAGGCGCTCAAAAAACGGTTCGGCAAAGCCGCAAAGGGCATCTCCATCCTCTATGGCGGTTCTGTTAAAGCCAGCAACGCTGCAGAAATCTTCGCCATCCCCAACGTCGACGGCGCCCTTGTCGGCGGGGCAAGCCTCACCGCGAAGGACTTTTTGCCAATAGTACAAGCGCTTGCAGAGGCCTGAGTGCAGGCACGGTAACTAAGCCGAAAGCATCATCACGGTATGGATCGAGCCTAACTGGGATCAATCCATATGAGTCTTGATGGCCTCGCAGATGCGCTAACGGTGATCTACGATCCCGTTCGCCCGAATTTGCGAACAACACGAAGCGTTCTAAACGGTTCCGGCTTTCGGCGCATCGAAGGCTTTGTCGACGTTCCAGACTTTATCCGGCAGCTCGGCGACAACGACGTGACACTAATCATGATCGAGGTTGTCGGCGCCGAAGTCGATGTGCCCGAATTGATCCAATCCATTCGGCGCGGAGACAAAGGGCGCAACCCTTTTGTTCCCATCATAGCCACAACATGGTCTGGCCAAACAGATCTCATCGCCGCGTTGATGAATGCCGGTGCCGATGATGTCTTGCTGCGGCCATTCTCGGTTTCGGCACTGAATGATCGCGTCCGGTCGATTATTTTTGGCCGCAAAGACTTCGTGATCACGTCAGACTATATCGGTCCTGATCGTGGGCGCGTGGGCAATAACGCGCTCGCGCCGGGCCAATTCAAACCGCCAAACCCGCTGCGATCGCGCGCCCTCGCGGGTGAAACTCTCGACCTGATGGCCGAAGCGGATGCGTTGAACACGGCCAAACGTCGCTTGGGCCGTGATCGCGTTTCGCGCCTTGCGCGCCGTGTCGCCATGGCCGCTGAAGTCACGATTCAGGCGTCCGGTGAGGGCTCAACCAGCGCTTACGTCGAAGATATGCTCAACACCTGCGCCGAGCTTATTCGGGCCGCGCGCACCGCAGAGGCCGAGGAAATCGACGATCTGGCCAGCGTTCTGGATCGCACCGCAAGCCGCGCCGCTATACCCGGTCCAGAGCAGGCCGAACACGCCCGTCTGACACGCGAACTTGCCCTAGCGCTCTATCTCGCCTACGCATCCGAAGATGCGGAAGCTTTCCAAGCGGAGCTCGATGCGACCTTAATGGCCGTTCGGGTTCGATTGGATAAGGCACGCGAAAGAGCTCAACGCCGAACAACGATGGCGCTTCTCGGCTAAGAAGCGACGCGGGTTCGGGCCACCGGAACCAGACCCATGATTACGAACATTCTCCTTATCGTCCTCGCCGTCGTTAGCGTTGCTATGATTGGCGTTATCTTGATGCAGCGTTCTGATGCTGGCGGTGCACTGGGCATGGGCGGTGGTGGCCCCGGTGCCATGATGTCGGGACGTGGCGCTGCCAATTTGATGACCCGCATCACAACCGGTCTCGCGATTGCATTTTTCGCTTTGGCGCTCGGTCTCTCTATGGCCGGCGGCCATCGTCCGGCGGCTGAATCCGTTATCGAAACGACCAGCGCTCCAGCACCAGCGTCTAATGGCTTGCCCAAGTCGATTGATTTGGCGCCATCGATCCCGGCCAGCACGGCGCCAGCCACGGTTCCGGGCCTTGCGCCTGCGGTCCCAGCGCCAGCGGCCCCCGCGGCTTCTGCAGCGGCACCTGCAGAAAAAGCCAACTAAGCCCTTGGGGCGCGAGCGAGTCGCGCGCTAGAAGGGTCTCCCATGACCCGTTATGTGTTTATCACCGGGGGCGTGGTTTCCTCGCTCGGCAAAGGTATTGCTTCGGCCGCCCTCGGCGCGCTGTTGCAGGCTCGTGGCTATAAAGTTCGGCTGCGGAAACTCGACCCCTATCTCAATGTCGATCCCGGCACGATGTCACCTTACCAGCATGGAGAGGTGTTCGTAACCGACGACGGTGCCGAAACTGACCTCGACCTCGGCCATTATGAGCGCTTCACCGGCGTCTCGGCGGCCAAGAGCGATAACATCACGACTGGCCGGATCTATCAGGATATCATCGCGCGCGAGCGTCGCGGCGATTATCTAGGCGCAACCGTTCAAGTCATCCCGCATGTCACGAACCATATCAAAGAGTTTGTGCTCTCTGACCATGACGATGAGGATTTCGTCCTCGTCGAAATTGGTGGCACGGTAGGCGACATTGAGGGCTTGCCGTTCTTCGAAGCGATCCGCCAGCTCGGCCAAGACCTCGACCCCGGGCAAGCTATCTTCATCCACTTGACGTTGCTGCCCTTTATCGGTGCAGCCGGCGAAATGAAAACCAAGCCAACGCAGCACTCCGTGAAGGAGCTGCGTTCGATTGGCATCACGCCCAACATCCTGATCTGCCGCTGCGACCGCCCAATTCCGCAAGACGAAAAACGCAAAATCGCTCTTTTCTGCAATGTTCGCGAAACGGGCGTTATTCAGGCGATGGATTCCTCATCCATCTACGAAGCCCCGCTCGACTATCATCGCGAGGGGCTTGATCGCGAAGTGCTCCGAGCCTTCGGCATAAAAGATGCCCCTGAGCCCGATTTGGCAAAGTGGCATGGCGTGTCAGACACCCTGCGCGCACCGGACGGCCAGGTGTCCATTGCGGTGGTCGGCAAATACACAGCCCTAAAAGATGCCTACAAATCCTTGATTGAAGCCCTCACCCATGGCGGCATCGCCAATAATGTGAAGGTCGATATTCGCTGGGTTGATGCGCGCGTTTTTGATGATGCGAACACCGTCTCGGCAGAGCTGGAAGGCGTGCACGGTATCTTAGTGCCCGGTGCCTTTGGCGAAAGCGGTGCTGAAGGAAAGATCAAAGCCACCACCTTTGCTCGCGAGCGCAATGTGCCATTCTTCGGCATTTGTTTCGGTATGCAGATGGCCGTGGTTGAAGCGGCGCGAAACCTTGTTGGCCTCAGCGGTGCCAGCTCAACAGAGTTTGGCCCGTGCGACGATGCCGTCGTCGGCTTGATGACTGAATGGGTCAAGGGCAACGCTCTCGAAACCCGCGCCACAGAGGGTGATTTGGGCGGCACCATGCGCCTTGGTGCTTATGATGCCTGTCTTGACCCGAAGAGCCGTGTCGCTGCGGTTTATGGTGCGCTCACCATCTCAGAGCGCCACCGCCACCGCTATGAAGTAAACATGGCATATCGCGCGCAATTGGAAGCCCACGGCCTCCGGTTTTCAGGCGTGTCGCCGGACGGTCTCTTACCAGAAATCGTTGAAATACCCGCCCACCCATGGTTCGTCGGCGTACAGTTTCACCCGGAGCTAAAGTCACGCCCGTTTGCGCCGCACCCGCTGTTTACAGCCTTTATTGGTGCCGCCATCCTGCAAAGCCGTCTTGTCTAAAACAATACAGCTCAGGCTCCTTTAGCCCAGCATACGCTCGACAATTTCGCGGCTATTCGCTGATAGCGCGGGCTCCGCCGCGATGCCTTTCAGCACGGTCTCTGCGCGTGCGCGCCGTGCTGGCTCAACCTTTCGCCAGCTTTCCAGCGTTCCCAACAGGCGTGCGGAAAGGGCGGGGTTGCCCTTATCAATGGCAATGGCAAGGTCTGCCATAAAGCGATAGCCCGCACCGTCGGCTCGGTGCAGCCCCACAGGATTCCGCATCGAAAAGGCCGCCGCCAGCGAGCGCACGCGGTTCGGGTTCTTCAAGTCAAAGGCTGGGTGCGCGCGCAGTTTTCCCATCCGCGAGACCGGATCATCGGCCGCAGAAGCCGCTTGCACAGAAAACCACTTGTCCAGAACCAAGGGGCGATCTTTTGCCGCCTCGTAGAAGGCGGCAAGTGCGGCATCAAAGGTTTCACCACCCACGCCACCCAAGGCTTCAAGCGCCGCCATCGTGTCTGTTAGGCAGTTTGCGTTGGCGAAAAATGCCGAAGCGCGCGCCACAACGGCGCTGGTTTCCAGCGAAACCAACAGATCAAGCGCGGCCGCATTCAACGCCCGTATGCCGGCTGAAGCCGCATCCGGCGAAAACGCCTTGCTGCCATCATAGCGATCCAGCACCACCGCGAGCTTGTCGTGCAGGGCCAATGCCAGTGCCGCGCGCACCCGGTCGCGCCCGGTTTTCAGGGCGTCAGGGTCGGCATCGGTGCTACTTTGAATCAGTTCTGGCAAATCGGGCAGGCGCAACAAAAGTGCGGCATAGGCGGGGTCGGTCGCGGACTGATCCAACGCTGCTCCAAGGGCCGCAATCAAAGCCTCTAAAGGCGGCAAGTTATGGTCACGTCCCGCAGCCAAAAGAACACGCCGCGCAATTGATTGCAGCGCCTCCCACCGAACAAAGCTGTCAGTGTCGTGAGCCGCCAGCAAGGCCAGCGCGCTTTCATCGAGCGCCGCATCCAATATCACGGGTGCCGAAAAGCCCCGCAGAAGGGATGGCGTCGGTGCTTCAGAAAGCCCGGTGAATACCCACGTCTGGCTTTTTTCGGTCAGCTTCAAGATCTCTTCCGTGCCGTTTGGGTGGCCATCAATCACTAAAGGCAAAGCTCTGCCATCGGCACCAAGCAGCCCCATGCGAACAGGAATGGGAACGGGCTCCTTCGTCGGCTGCCCAGGTGTTGGCGGTGTCTCTTGGGTAAGCGTCAGCGCCCAGCTTTGTGTGGCTGCGTCAAACGCGCCGCGCGCCTTCACATGCGGCGTGCCCGCTTGGCTATACCAGATTTTGAAAAAATCGAGGGATTGACCAATGGCGTCCTCGAAGCATTCAAGGAAGTCCTCAACCGTGGCGGCCGTGCCATCGCATCGTTCAAAATAGCGGTCCAACCCTGCCTTAAACGCGTCATCGCCCAGCAGAGTGCGCAAGACACGGATAACTTCGGAACCCTTTTCGTAGATGGTCGCGGTATAGAAATTGTCGATCTTCATATAGCTGGCTGGCCGCACCGCATGCGCCAACGGGCCGCCATCTTCGGAAAACTGTCGCGCCCGCAGCAGTTTCACATCCTTGATCCGCTTTACGGCCCGGGAGCGTTGATCAGACGAAAACTCCTGATCGCGATAAACGGTGAGCCCCTCTTTCAACGAAAGCTGGAACCAGTCGCGCAACGTAATCCGATCACCCGTCCAGTTGTGAAAATACTCATGCGCGATCACCGCTTCGATGTTTTCATAGTCCACATCGGTCGCGCTTTCAGGGTCGGCCAGCAGAAGTGAGGAGTTGAAGATATTCAACCCCTTATTCTCCATCGCCCCAAAATTGAAATCGCGAACGGCCACAATATTGAACACGTCGAGGTCGTATTCGCGGCCAAAAACTTCCTCGTCCCATGCAAAGGAGCGCTTCACCGCGTCCATCGCATAATGGGTTCGGCTAGCATCGCCCGGATCCACATAGATGCCCAAATGGACCTTCTTGCCAGACATTGTGGTGAAGCTGTCGTGGTTTTCGTCAAACGCGCCACCAACAAGCGCGAACAGATAAGCAGGCTTCGGCCACGGATCGTGCCAAATCGCCTTGTTCCGCCCATCTGTTACCGATTGCTCAACCAGATTGCCGTTGACCAGCAAGGTCGGGCAGGAGGCCGCATCGGCTTCAACGCTGACCGTAAAGACAGACATCACATCGGGTCTATCGGGGTAAAAAGTAATGCGCCGGAAGCCCTCAGCTTCGCATTGCGTGCAAAACCGGCCGCAAGAAATATAAAGGCCAGACAAAGCCGTGTTCGCTGTCGGGTTGATCACAACCTCAGTTTCAACCACACACGCGTCCGGCAAATCGTGGATGGTTAAGCTGGCATCATCAAGGGTGTATTCGTTCGCAGAGAGCGCCCGCCCATCCACGGAAACCCGCACAAGCTCCAACGTCTCACCATCGAGACGCAAAGCAGCCCCCGCTATCTGCCGCTCAACCGAAAGCTTCGACACCACGCGTGTCCGCAGCAAATCCAACGAGAACGCTAAATCGACGCTTTTAATCGCAAAAGCGGGCGGCTGATAATCAACGAGGCGGGTCGGGGAGGCGGTATCTGTGCGCATCCTTATACCTTAGCAACCCGCAACCGCGTTGTCGCGCATCGGAATGCAGCGGACTCCGTCGATCATTGTCCGAAGACTACTGGAGCGTTTAGATTGCTTTCGACCCGCTCTATCCCAGCGGTCTGGCATGCGTTGCGATACGCACGCCAGCAGCTAAAAATAGTTATGCCGCCAAGAACCCTTCCAAGCGCTGGCGGATGATGGCGTGGGCTTCGTCCATAATCCGGTCGATCAGCTCTTTGCAGGTTGGAATGTCGTGGATCAGCCCCGCGACCATGCCGCACGACCAAGCGCCCGCATCCATGTCGCCTTCGGTCATGATGCGCGGATAAACGCCCGCGACTTCTTCGGCGATGTCGGCAAATTGGATGCTTGAACCCAATTCCTTTTCTTTAAGCAGCAACCGCTCAACGGCAACATTGGTCAAAACGCGCTCAGTGTTGCGAAGAGGGCGCATAACAAGGCGCGTGTCCAATTCAGACGCAGCAACAATGGCGTCTTTCACGTTCTGGTGGACCGGCGCTTCCTTGGTGGCCATGAAGCGAGTGCCCATGTTCATGCCTTCCGCGCCCATTGCAAGCGCCGCAACCAACGAGCGTCCGTCCGCCATGCCACCGGACGCAACAAACGGAATCTTCAACTCATCTGCCGCGCGGGGCAGCAGGATCATGTTGGGAATGTCGTCCTCGCCGGGGTGCCCGCCGCACTCAAAACCGTCAACACTCACAGCATCACAGCCAATGGATTCCGCCTTCAAGGAATGGCGAACCGATGTGCATTTATGGATGACTTTGATACCGTTTTCTTTCAAAATCGGCATCCATTTCGCAGGATTATTGCCAGCGGTTTCAACCGCTTTGATGCCGCCTTCGATGATCGCTTGAATATAGCCCGGATAATCAGGCGTGTTCACCATCGGCAGAAAGGTAAGGTTCACACCGAACGGCTTGTCTGTCATTTCCTTGCAGCGCGCGATCTCTTTAGCCAGCAATTCCGGGGTGCGCTGGGTTAGGCCGGTTATAATGCCGAGGCCCCCGGCGTTGGAAACGGCCGCGGCCATTTCCGCAAAGCCCACAAAGTGCATGCCGCCCTGAATAATCGGGTGCTCAATGCCAAACATTTCGGTGATGCGCGTCTTCATAGTTTTCCTCGCCCTTTTTTCTGCAAGCGCAGTTTGAACCCTGAATGGCTGAAAACGAAAGCGATGTCATCCCTCACGCTAGGGCGAGTTGGATGCCTAAAGCCTCAGCGCCGCAAATCGTTCCTTGATGCGCCTGTCGAGCATATCCCGAACCAGTCGATATTCCTCCAGGCGGCGCTCGCGCGTGCCCTCAACGGCGGTTGGGTCAAACGTTGGCCAATACTCGACCTCGATAGAGTTCATCCGCGTTAGTTCAAGATTTTGGTGATGGGCTTCAGGGGTTAGCGAAATCGCCAAATCGAAGCTAGTATCTTCCAATTGCGTGAAAGCCTTCGGCCTATGGCGCGAAATATCAACGCCAAGCTCGTCCATCACCTCCACTGCAAACGGGTCCAACTCGCCTTTGCGTACCCCGCAACTATCCACAAACACCTGCGCGCCAAAGCGAAGCTTCATCAGCCCTTCGGCCATGGGTGAACGCACTGCGTTGAGATTGCAGGCAAACAAAACGGCTTGGGGAGGGCGGTCGAGCGGCAACAGCCCGCCTATTGCCGCACATGCAGCGAGCAGATCAGCGTGAACAGGCGCCTTGCGGTGTCAAAGTCCAGCTTCACCTTGCCCGCAAGGCGCTGCTCCAACAGCTCAGAGCCTTCATTGTGAAGCCCACGCCGCCCCATATCGATGGCTTCAATTTGGCTGGGCGTCGATTGCCGAATGGCGAGATAATAGCTCTCGCAAATCATGAAATAGTCTTTGATGACCCGTCGAAACGGCGAAAGTGATAGGATCAAGGTCTTCAGCGCCGTGCCGTCAAACGTCGCCATCTCAAACACCAACCGACCTTCAATAACAGAAAGCCGAACCTTGTAGGGGCCACCGGCGGACCCCTCAGGTTCAAAGTAATTGGCTTCCAATAGGTCAAAAATGGCCACACGCCGCTCATGTTCAGCGTCAGCCGATCCGGCAGAAAGCGATTCCTCGTCCAGAGACAAGTCCGCAATCCGATGGGTGTTGGTGTCGCTCATGGTATCTCGCTCAGGGCTTTCAGGCGCACATCAACTGAGTAGGCATGCGCGGGTAGGCCCTCGGCATGGGCCAGTTTGGACGCTGTTGGTCCTATGGCGCTAAAGCCGCGGCTTCCAGCCCCCACCAGCGTAGTGCGCTTCATAAAGTTCTGCGTGAACAAGCCAGAAGCAAACCGCGCGCGTCGTCCCGTGGGCAGCACATGGTTCGGCCCCGCCACATAATCACCCAAAGCCTCCGGCGTCATGCGGCCCAGAAAAATAGCCCCCGCATGGCGAACACGCTCCGCCAAGCGCTCCGCTAGGCTGTCGGTAGTGGCGATCTGCAAGTGTTCCGGGGCTCCTTGGTTGACCAGCGTAATCGCGTCAAAAAGGCTCTCAACCACAATCACGGCGCCATGGCGCGGCCATGATATCGCTGCTGAAGGCCCGGCTAATCCATCCTTTATCTGGCGTGTGGTTTCCGCAATGACGGCCTCCCCAAAAGAGGCGTCATCCGTAAACAGGATCGATTGCGCATCGTCGTCATGTTCGGCTTGGCTCAACAAGTCGGCGGCGATCCATGCGGGTTGATTCTGCCCATCCGCGATGATGAACACCTCAGAAGGTCCAGCAATGGAATCGATGCCCACATCACCGAAAACAAGTTTTTTCGCGGCAGCAACATAGGCGTTGCCCGGCCCAACAATCACATCAACGGGTTCAAAGGGCCCCGCACCATAAGCCATTGCCGCAATCGCTTGCGCCCCGCCTACGGCCCAAACTTCATCAACGCCGGCAATTTTTGCAGCTGCCAGAATGGCTGGATTCTCGTCAATTCGGCCCGGCGGCGTAGCCATAACGATGCGGCCAACACCTGCCGCTTTTGCAGGCAGCGCATTCATCAAAACCGATGACGGATAAGCCGCCAGCCCACCGGGTGCATAAAGCCCGGCCGCATCGACGGGAGACCACCGCCACCCAAGCGTCACGCCGTCATCGTCTTCATAGCGGCGATCGGAGGGAAATTGCCGGATATGAAAGTCAGCAATCCGCTGGGCCGCTCGTTCCAGCGCGTGAATAACATCCGGTTCACACGCCTTCATGGCGGCGTCTAAGCGGGAAGGGGTAACGCGCATGGTTTCAGCGCTTAGGCTTATGCCGTCAAAACGCTCGGTCAGCGCCAACACAGCCTCAAGCCCGTCTTGTCGAACGGCAGCAATCGTCGTTGCCGCAGCCGGAATGGCGGCGTCGACCGCCTCGCCACGCGCCGACAGCAGATGAGCGTAGGCAGCAGCGAAGCCATCATGGTTGACGTAAAGGATACGAACGGTCATGACCTATTGAGCTTCAGCGCCGTGATCGGGGCGCGCCGCCGCCGTCCAAGGCGGGGACAGATCAATCAAGCTAATATCCAGCGCCTCAACTTCAAGGCGCATATCGCCGCCACCGGCAAACGCCAGCACAACAATCCCGCTTGGGGCATCGGTTACTTCAAACCCTACCGAAAGCAACTCCGCTACGGCATCCGGTGCGTCGCGGCGAATGTTACGTGCTTTCACGGACAACACATTCTCAACCACCAAACCGGAACGCACGCGTTGGCCTGCGCCCTTTGTCTTTGCCTCCCAGCGAAACCGATTAAGTTCGGCAGAAAACCGCCGCGCCTTCGCCGTCCACACGAGGTCGCGCACCTGCACCAAAGCGTCCTGAACCGCGCTGGAAATCACCGCCAAATCGTCGGCATCCTCTGCTTTCAGGCGCAAACTTCCATCCGAACTCATTCGTCGCCCCCAAGGCGGCGAATGTTCGCCCCACAGGCCGTTAGCTTAGCTTCGAGGCGCTCAAAGCCGCGATCAAGGTGATACACGCGGCTAACAATGGTTTCGCCTTCTGCGGCTAATCCAGCGATCACTAGGCTCACCGATGCGCGCAAATCCGTTGCCATCACTGGGGCACCCCGCAATTCGCCGACCCCGCGAACCACAGCTTCTGAGCCGCGCACAGCAACATCAGCGCCCAAACGCGCCAGCTCGGGTACGTGCATATAGCGGTTCTCAAAGATGTTCTCGCGGAAGATAGACGCGCCATCCGCCTTCGTCATCAACGCCATGAATTGCGCCTGTAGGTCGGTCGGGAAGCCGGGGAACGGTTGGGTATCCACATCAACTGGCTTCATCCGCCCACCAGCACTGATGATACGTTGCTTGTTTTCACCGCGTTCCACAGTCACGCCGGCACGTTCCAACAAGGCGTTCAGCGCGGCTATATTGGACGGGTCCATCCCAGTCAGCGTTACATCGCCACCCGCCGCTGCTGCCGCAATGGCATAGGTTCCTGCCTCAATCCGATCCGCTACAACATGATGGTCCGTCCCGCCGAGCGATTCGACACCGGTGATTGTGATGGTAGATGTTCCAACGCCTTCAATCTTAGCCCCCATGGCGATAAGGCAGTTGGCAAGATCGGTAATTTCAGGCTCGCGCGCTGCATTTTCCAGCACGGTCACACCATCAGCCAAGGTAGCGGCCATCATCGTGTGTTCCGTAGCGCCAACCGAAACAAACGGGAAAACGATGTGCGCGCCCTTAAGGCCACGAAGGGCTGCCGCCTTCACATAGCCGGCCTCGATAACGATGTCCGCACCCATTGCCTCAAAGGCCTTGAGATGCAGATCCACGGGCCGAGCCCCAATCGCGCAACCGCCCGGTAGCGAGACTGTTGCATGGCCAACACGCGCCAAAAGCGGGCCAAGAACATTGAACGCAGCGCGCATTTTTCGAACAAGGTCATAGGGCGCGATGGTGGACGTAATCGTTTCTGCGTTGAAAATCGCGCGTGAAGACCCCTTGGGCCAAATCACTTCAACGCCAAGGCTTTCCAAAAGGTCCGCCGTAAAGCGGGTATCCGCTAAGTTCGGCATGTTGGTCAGCGTCAAGGGCTGGTCGGTCAACAAGGACGCCGCCATCAGCTTTAGTGCTGAGTTTTTGGCGCCGGAAATTGGAATTTCACCTTGAAGCGGCGAACCGCCAACAATTGCAATACGATCCATGGAGCAGGCCCAACTCGGGCGCAAAACGCGCCGAAAACACGGGTGTTCCTATGCCCGCGGTGCGGGTTGCGTGCAAGGCAGCTCGTCGGCTTCAGTGCTGCTGTCAGAACTGCTGCCAGAACGTCCGCTTTCTTTCCGCCGCCGCAAGTTTGCGCGCAGGGCTTCCGCGCGTCTTGCTTCTTTAGAACCCGGTGGTGGCTTTAGAGTCTTCTGTGTCATCACTGAATAACTGCACCGTCAACACCTTTCCTTCAAGCCATTCGTAGTTTAAGGACGCGCCCTTCCTTCGGGCCGCTTTAGCTCAGTGGTAGAGCGCGTCATTGGTAATGACGAGGTCGGCAGTTCAATCCTGCCAAGCGGCACCAGTTTTTCAAAAATTTGCCTTAGCTCTATCGCGAAGGCGATCGCTCGCCGCCGTAAGCGCATAGCGGCTATGCCGCGCGGCAACGCCCACGAAAACGTGAACGCCCATTTCATTGCGCTGCAGCAAAGCCGTGCCATATCCGGCGCCTTCCGCAGTCCGGGCCCCTCTGACGATCAAGGCGTTGATCGTGATGTCGGATTGATTGTTCTCGCGGGCGACGCAACCAGATTAAGGGGACCGGGGCCAATGGATGCCTTGCCGTTTCTAACCAATGTATATGCCGGACAGCCAATATGGCTCTGGATGGCGTTTCTCTCCTTTATCGCTTTTTTGCTGTGGATCGATCTTGGCGTCGTAAACAACAAGGACGGCGTCGTTTCGGCGAAGAAGTCCGCGATGATGTGGGCGTCGTTTGCGTCGCTGGCCATTGCGTTTGGTGGCTATGTCTATTTCGTCTACCAACCCGATCCTGCCTATTACAACAGCCCCGATAATTTGAACCAGCAGGCGTTGGTGCAGTATTTCACCGGCTATCTTCTCGAAACAGCGCTGGCGTTTGACAATATTTTCGTCATCGGGATGGTTTTCACCTTCTTTGCCGTCCCGCGCGAATATCAACACCGCGTTCTGTTTTGGGGCATCATCGGTGCCATCGTTTTCCGGGGGATCTTCATCAGCCTTGGTTCGGCCGTCGTGAATGAATTCACCTGGGTGCTCTACATCTTCGCCGCATTCTTGATCTTCACCGGCTATAAGATGATCTTCGGCGCCGAACACGAAATGAAGCTGGAAGACAACCCGGTCCTCAAATTCTTGAAAAAGCGGATGAGGGTCACGGAAACCATCGAGAACCACAATTTCTTCGTGAAAAAGGCTCACCCTGATGGTTCGGGCAAGCTGGTGGTTTGGGCAACGCCGCTGTTTTTGGCCCTCATCATGGTCGAGTTGGTGGACATCATCTTCGCGGTCGATAGCGTCCCAGCGATTTTCGCGGTCACCCGCGATCCGTTCATCGTCTACACGTCAAACATCTTTGCGATCCTTGGTCTACGCTCCATGTACTTCATGCTCGCCGAGGCTGTTGAGCGCTTCAAATATCTGAAATACGGCCTATCGCTGGTTCTGGTGCTTATCGGCGGCAAAATCATCTGGAACTTTGGTTTGTCCAAAGAGCTGGGCGTGGTGCCTTACCTCGAACCCCACTGGTCGCTTTTTGCAACCTTGACCTTGCTAGGTGGCGCGATCGCTTACTCGCTCTGGAAAACGCGGATCAAGCCGGCAATTGAGAAGCCAGCGGCTGAGTAACGTCACCGCAAGGCAAAACGAAAAGGGCGGTCGAAAGGCCGCCCTTTTTCGTTAGCCTAAACAGCTCCCACCTTGATCAGCAGCGAAAGGCTAGCGCTGCGCGACGAGAGGGAACACAGTGATCGGCGAAGGCTCGGCGGTTGGCGCCGCAGGAGACCAAGATGGCCAAGGGTCAAAAAAAGTCGAACAAGGAAGTCCGTAAGCCAAAGGCAACAAAGTCGTCCTCGCCACTCCCAGCCTCGGGCCTCATGCTAAAAGGCGCGCTCGCACCGGGAGCCGGCAAGAAAGACTAAGCTTTATGGCGCTCAGCTATCCCTGTGCCCTTTTGGCATAACGGCCCATGGCAAGTTCTGCCAAAAACCAAATGTCGGCGTGGGCCGGATTTGTCGGCGCGCTAGCAAGCAAGAGAAATTCGTTAGTGGTCTCGGCTTTTCTAAAGTCGTTATTATTTGGGCTACCTTCAAACAAGTAATCCCAAAGGCCGCTGCCACCAACTTCTTGGCCTCCTACGCACCATTTGGGCGCCGCCGTGGCCGTAAAAAGCTGCAAAGGCGTATACCCGAAATTCGCCGAGGATTTCATAAATTCACTCACCATGTACCATTGAATTCGGTGTGTGTATTCGCCGTGCATTGGGGAGACTGAGGGATCTTTGAAATGGCGCCCCCGACTTTGAAGTGATGCGCGGAAAACGGCACGATCCACAATTCCCGGCAATCTTGCATGCTTGCCGTGTGACGCGCTAACAGTCACTCCGGGATTGTTGGGCTGGGGAACGAAATTTACCGTCCCTTCATTAAAGCCGCGCGCGTTCTCGTATTCAGTCAAGAACCCACTTAAGACCTTGTAGTGTTTATGATGAATAACGGCAGTTTGCTGAGTTGCACCGGTATCCACGAGATCGACATCAATATTCTGAAAGAAACGACCGCGATTGAATGGAGTGCGAAGCCGGTCTTTAACCCCGGTTCCCAGTGGGCCAGCACCTTTTGTCATTCTCTCAAAAAGGCCATGTTTCTTTGCGTAGGCGACTAAATCGTCGTTTAGACGCTTCAGGTACTTTAGTCCCAATGCACGCGACGACAGCATGTTCCCTATGCGTGCGAACGACCATAGCATCGGATCAGATTCGAGATCAGTGCGATCTTGATTTCCAGGTCGTAAGCCGTTCAGGATTCGCGCTCGCGTGAGATCAACAGTTTCCGCGTTAAATTGAACTGGCATGTAATCTCCCCCGAAAACGTACGTCACGGATAGGTTGAGGCGACTATGTCAATCATGGTGAGATGGAGGATAGTCGCGACCTTCCCCAATCTTTATTCATGACCCTAACCTGAGACCATTGCTAACACTAACTGAGTTTCCGTCTTTCATTTGAGGATCGCGAATGCCTGAAATCACAGTTGCGAGCACGTGCGTCATCACTGGCGGCGCCTCTGGCATCGGTCGCGCTTTGTGTGAGGCAATCGCAGGCAAGGGCGCAACTGTTTTTTCTTAAGGCATCAACACCAAGCGCGACTACGAAAAACTAAGAAACATAATCCTTTGGTGATCGCCAAGTGGCCGACCTACCGCTCCTGTCCTATAGCCTATGACGCATGAGCAAGCAGCTAGTTTTCAATAGCTTCGACGCCAACCTTCGCTGATTTGTCGTGCTTTTGTAACTAAAATGTTGTGATCGAGGGCTACCCCCGGACCCAAACGAACACGGGGATAATGATGAAAGAGCGTAACACCAAACCGGTCCTTTGGGTCATGCCAGCCGTCGTAGCAGCGATGCTGAACGGTGGTTTGATGAGCGCAGTCAACGCCCAAGCCACAAGCGATCAAGCGCCTCGGACTGTTGATACGGTCGTCGTCACTGGGTCCAACATTCGTCGGGCGAACCTTGAAACAACAATACCGATTACCGTGATTGACGAGCGCGCAATCGAAATTCGCGGTGCATTGTTGCCGTCTGAATTGCTCACGTCCTTGCCGTCAGTCACTAACTTGCCTGAGAATGAAACGCGGTTAGGTTCTTCCGGTGCGCGCGGCGACAACGCCAATCTTAACTTGCGCAACATGGGTGCAACGGCAACTTTGGTGTTGATCAATGGCCGTCGTATGGCAATCAACCCCTTCACAGCGGGCTTATCGCAAGCTGTAAACATCAACCAACTACCGACGCAGGGAATTGCTCGCATCGAGGTTTTGCGTGATGGGGCGTCGTCCGTTTATGGGTCCGATGCCGTTGGCGGTGTTATCAATTACGTCCTCAGGCGAGATTTTGAGGGTGTAGAAACACTCTTTCGCTATGGCCGTCCTGAAGCGGGAGGTGGTGAGAGCCTTCAAGGAGCCATTACCTTCGGCACTAAGTTTGCAAATGATCGTGGTCGGGTTTTCGGCACAATCGAGGCTTTGTATCGCGATGCAACGCTTCTCACGGAGCGCGAGTTCAGCCGGACATCCTTGAATGTTAATCGCGCACCAGCGCCCTTCAATACTTTTGGCGGTCCGTTTGATGGCCGCTCAGCCCGTGGCTTGTGGCCGACCTTTCGCCTTGGCACCTCGACTGCCAACAATTTCTTCCGTCCGGTGAACGGCGTTCCTACACTGACAACCGCAGCGCCAAGCCGCGCGACAAACCCAGAGTTTTTTCTCGACCTCAACGAATACGGATATGCTTCCCCGCGCACGGCGCGCGGCAATGCGTTTTTCACACTCGAGTATGACTTCACGGCAAACCTAACCGGCTTTGCTGAGTTTGGTTACTATAAGTCATCGTCAACGATGCGCCGCCAACCGTTGGCCCTCAACGCGCCAACCTCGGACCGGTTAATGGTCATGCCGCTCGATAGCCCGTTCAACCCGTATGGTTCGCGTTTTTTCCATCCAACGGGCGCTCCCAATGTGGATGGCTCGGTGCGGCTGGTTGGTACCCCACGGACTGTTAGCTTCACGCAAATGACGATCCGTGACCTCGACGCTGAAAGCGTTGACACCGAGTCCGATGTTTACCGCTTCGTCGGCGGCCTTCGCGGCAAATTTGCGGACTCTACGTGGGAATGGGAAAGCTCATTGTTCTACAATGAGGTCAGCGGCACCGATGACGCGTTTCCAGATGTGCGCGAGAGCAAGCTTCAAGCCGCGATCGCACGAACAGACAACAGCGCTTTCAACCCTTTTGGCTATACGTTTCGGGTTGCAAATGGAGCCGTGGTTGCCGATCAACCCTATACTAACCCTCGGGTAGTGGTCGATTCCTTTGCGGAGACGTTTTCGCGTAGCGCAAGTAGCTCGCTCGCAAGCGCAGACTTTAGAACCTCCGGTACGCTGTTTTCATTGTGGGGCAGCGAAGTCAAAACGGCTTTAGGCGCTGAGTATCGTCGCGAAGAACTTAGTGATGTCCGCCCGCCCTTCAGCGGCGAAAATCCTGTTTCGTCCGGTCTTGACCCGCAGAACAATGACTTCTTGTTGCATCCACCGCGCCCGGACGTATTCGGCGATCGTGAAGTAGCCAGCGCGTACGCTGAAGTGGTCGTCCCGCTCGTAAGCGACGAACGAAACATTCCGCTCATTAACAGTCTAGAGATCTCCGCCTCGGTTCGGTTTGAGAACTATAGCGACTTTGGCGACACGACGAAGCCCAAAGTTGGCGTGAATTGGCGCCCGGCGTCATGGATAATGCTGCGCGCGTCGTACAATGAAGGCTTCATGGCGCCAAGCCTTGCAGCGCTCTACACCAGCCCTCGTTGGAGTATCACAGCTGGGGCGGGTGACATCGACACCTATCGCAACCCATTCCTGAATGAAGGGCCCTACGTCAAACGTACCTATTTTGGCGGTAACCCTGACTTGAAACCGCAGGAGTCGGAGGGCACGACGTATGGCTTTGTGTTCGATGTTCCATTCATCCAAGGGCTCAGCTTTACAGTCGATTCATGGAAAATCGACCGGACTAACCTTCTTGGTCAGCGTTCAACGGCGCAAATAGATGCGAGCGATACCGCTTTACTTCAGGCGTACACACGGGCTCAAATCGCCGCTGGTGTCCCGGTCAACCAGATCGATATTGGAAGCGGTGCCAGCTACAAAGGCGATCCGAATATCGAGCGCTTCGCCCTAACACCGGAAGACCGTGCTGCCTTTGTCGCGTACAATGCGGCTAACCCAACCAATCCAGCAGCACCAGCCGGCCGGATTTTTGCTCGCTATCAGCCGTTCTTGAATTTGTCCTCGAGTGAACATGCCGGCCTCGATCTTGGCGTTCGCTATGCCATGCCGCGGCAGCCGTGGGGCCGTATGCTAGTGACCTCGGACTGGAGCTATCTTCAGCGTTCCCGAACCGTGCTTGCACCCGCTAACGTCGCCCCGACTGAAAACAATGGGCTTTACGCAAATGGTGCCGCAAAGTGGCGCAATACTACCAACATAAATTGGGAAAATGGGCCGTGGAATGCCGGGATCGGCATTTATTATGTCGGAAAAACCCACGATTCAGGAGCCACGACGACTCAGGAAGTGTATGAAAGCTTGGGCAAGCCTTCCTACATTGAACCCTTCTTTACTGCCGGCCGCACGCTCTATCGTTTGGTGATCGACCCTGTAGTTACCTACAATCTGTCTGTTGGCTATCGCTTCGGCGATGACTCGTCCGGCGGTGAGGGCAATACGCGTGTGCGGTTTTCTGTTGCAAACCTGACCGATGAGGCTCCGCCTTTGGCTTCTGATGCCTTTGGTTACGACCCGAGCGTGAACCAATCGCTGCTGAGTGGCCGCACGTGGAGCCTCGAAGTTTCAAGGCGCTTCTAATGACAGCGAACTGGACGCGTCGAACAATCATTCACAGCGCGGCAGTCACAGTGCCCGTGATTGCCGCTTTCGGAGCAAGCGCCTCTGAGGTGTTTGCATCGGTTTCTAGCAGTTCTGACGTTCCGATCTTTACAGCATCGGAGCTTGGGCGATGGTCAGTGGCGGAGGCCAATCAGGCCGCTGCCGTCGATGCCACACATTTTTACGGCATAGGAAATCGAACTCTGGTAAAGCACCGCAAATCTGACGGCGTGCGCGTTGGGGAATGGCGAGGCAACGAGAACGGGCCAATCATTCATTTCAACGCCGGATATGTCGACAAAAATAACCTCATCCTTGCGCATTCGAATTTTCCGGAGCTGCCAATGGCAAGTTCGCTCGAAACTTTCGACACTGTCACGATGCAGCCGATAGCCACCCATAGCTTTGGTATTCGCTTAGGGTCATTGACATGGGCCGTCCGGCACCGCGGTTTCTGGTGGGCCTGCTTTGCAAATTACAACGATAAAGGCACGACACCCGGTTTCGACCAACGTTGGACGATGTTTGCTCAGTTCGATGATGCTTGGCAGATGCTGCAATCTTGGTTGTTCCCACCCGCAATAATTGCCACGTGGGGTGTGAGCTCGTGTTCGGGTGGTGACTGGGGAAGTGATGGTTTTCTGTATGTCACAGGACACGACGCCCCAGAGCTTTACGTGCTGGCCTTGCCACGCCAAGGCGTCACCCTTGACCATGTAGCCACCATCAAGGTTCCCTTTGAAGGTCAAGGCTGGGCTTGGGACCGTAGCGTACGTGGCAAATCAATTGTCTATGGCATAAGTCGCAAGCAGAAAGCGATCATTGCAGCCGAAATTCCAAAATTGCCCGTCCCGCTGCGCTAATGCAGAGAAACTTGTGCTCGATTAAAAGAGCTTAGCCAAACGCCGACGATCTCCATTTGCCAAATATTTTGTCGCTCGATTTAATGGCAAGCTTAAATGGGGCAGGGTGTTTTTGATGGCAAGAATTCTTAGTGACTCAAGTTGCGTCGTCACCGGTGGCGCCTCTGGCATCGGGCGCGCTTTGTGTGAGGCAATCGCAGTCAAGGGCGCGCGCGTTCTGGTTGCAGACATAGACATCGACCGCGCCCATGCCGTTGCAGAAGGCATCCGTTGCAGCGGCGGCGAGGCGTCGGCCGTGCAAGTGGACGTAACAGACACGGCCTCAACCCATGCCCTCGCCAACCACGCATTCGCCGTATTCGGTGAGGTCTCTCACCTGTTTCTCAATGCAGGCGTAGGGGCGGGGGGCTCGATCAACAAAATCAAGCGTTCGGTGGTGGAGTGGGTGTTCGCCGTCAATTTCTATGGCGTCATTGATGGCAGTCAGGCCTTCGCGCCGCGCATGTTGGAACAAAAGACTGCGGCCCACATCATCATTACAGGGTCGGAGCATAGCCTGGGGCTTCCACCGCGCGGCGGTGAAGCCACACCCTACACGGCGTCTAAGCATGCGGTTCACGGCTTAGCGGCGGGTATGGCGCGCGACTATGTCGGAACAAACCTCTCCGTTTCGTTGATCTGCCCGGGCCTCGTTCAATCCGACATCTGGAACAGCTTCCGGAATCGCCCGGAAAAGTTCGGCGGTCCTCGCCAATTGGACGAAAAGTGGGCGGCCGAAAACAAGAAGGGCTTACCCGCACACGTCGCCGCAGAACGCATTTTGGACGGCCTCGCGGCTGACGAGTTTTACCTCTTCACTCATGGCAACGATATTGCGGAGGTTAGCCAGCAACGCGCCGCCGCTGTGGCTGAAGCTCTCGCGCGGTTTCAGGCGCGCTATGGCCCCGACGCCTAAGGGACTATTGCACGCGTTTCAGCACGCCGCAGCCGACACGTGCTCCCGCGCCACCAATCGGTTGGGACAGGTGGTCGTCCGCATTGGCATGGACAACAAGGCTGGTGCCGTCAGCGTCAAAAAGGGCAGCCCGCCCTGGTGCGTCCGTCAGTGTCACAAGACTTGAGAACGCCTCCCCAAAGGTCGTGCCATCGGCGCCCGTATAAAGGTTTGGAAGATCGCCAAAGTCCGGCCCGACTGCCGCCAAAAGGCCGTGGCCCTTTTTGCTTTCCGGATCGGTGTGGTTCACATGGGCGCCGGCTGAAGCAAACGCGGCGTCCTCACACGTGCCAACCGCATGGAAGTGCATACCGCGCCAGCCCGTAGGCAAGTTCCCCGTCAAGGCAACGCGCAGCAAAACGCCATTGGGACCCTCGCGAAACTCGGCGGTGCCAAGCGACGCACGGTCCGTCCCGATAATCTCAGCAGTTGCGATAAGCCGCCCATCATCACTTGTTTCCGCGGGTGGTGCCGGAACTGATTTCGCAGCTCCCGAAGGCGCCATCATCGTATGATTATGCTGGGCGTTTAAGGGCGAGCCTAGCATGAGCGGGCCCAATGCGATCAGTGACCCAGCCAAAATACGTTGAAACATCAGATTACTCCGAGCAGAAAGATGGCGTCATTGCGCAGCGTATTGAACCAAAAGTGGCTTCAGCCCGCCATCATTCATGCGATCAAGGTCCTCCAGCCATTGGCTGTCGGTCAATACCGTGAAGTACTTTTTGAAGATGGCGGTCGCTAAGCCTGGCCGTTCTGCGAACGCCTTTTCCACCGCGGCCACGCCTGCCGCCGCTTGGCCCTTATAGACATACTCATTCAAAACAAGCGCGGGTGTAACAAAGGTGTCAGGATCGGCGGCGTCGAGGAGTTCGTCGCTTGCTGCCGCCTCAATCCGAGCGTTGGACCAAGCAGCATAAGCGTCATCAATCGAAGCGCTCGCCGCAGGGGGCTGGAAATCGTCTTCCAATGCCTCTTGGGCAATAGTGTTCACTAATTGAGGGTCAATCGTCCAGAATGCAGGTGGCTTTTCGGCGGCTGATGCCTTCATGCGGCCTGCATCCAAGGCAAAGCGTTTGCCATCATGAGAGATGAACACGCGCGGCAGAGGCGAGCCTGCCATGCTGCCATAGGCGCCGTTTGCCGATAGATCATAGCTCGGCAACACCGCTTGCGGTAAACCAACCACCTTGGAGCGAACGAAGGTGCGCGTATCGCCGCCTTGGCGTGGAATGGTGCCTAGTAATTTGCCGCCATCCTCGATCGAAAACGCGACATACTCCAAGCAGCAGCTCGCACCGCCCGTCCACCCATAGGCGATGATGTCTGCCTTGGGCCCACCGCCGACATCGACATCGGTCGACACCAACTCAACGCGTACAAAATCCCCTTCGGGGCCAGCCCACACAACCTTGCCATCCTTCCGGATTTCCAAGCCTTGCATATCCTCACTTTTGGGGACGGCGTAAACGCCAAAGCCGTTTAATTCGCCCAGCTTTTGGGCGGCAGTGGCAGGTATTCCCGGCGGCTGCAGTTGCCAAATTGCATACCCACCACCAATTAGTGCTAGAGCAGCAGCTGCGACTGCGAGTTGTCGTTTCACTGCCATTTCGACCGCCCCCACGCGTAGAAAATACACTAATGCCGCGCGCCATTTTGGACGCAAAGGCTTTCAACGTGCTATCCCACACCAAAGCGCGTGACGCGAGTCGATACGCGCAAGCCCGACCATAGAATTGAAGTTTAGAGTTTCCGTGACAGACATTCCCGAAGACGAACCCTCCCTCGAAGCGCCTGCCGAACCGGCCCGCGCAAAAGGCGTCGATCTGATTTCGATTGAGAGCGAGCTAAAGCGCTCCTACCTCGATTATGCGATGAGCGTTATTGTCTCGCGCGCACTGCCAGACGCCCGCGACGGCCTGAAACCAGTCCACCGCCGGGTCCTGTTTTCGATGCACGAAAACGGCTTCACGCACGACAAGCCTTACAGGAAATCGGCCCGCGTCGTCGGTGATGTGATCGGTAAATATCACCCCCATGGTGACCAATCGATCTACATGGCCCTTGTCCGCTTGGCGCAAGACTTCTCGATGTCGCTGCGCTTGCTCGACGGGCAGGGAAACTTTGGGTCTGTCGATGGCGATATGCCCGCCGCGATGCGCTACACCGAAGTGCGCATGCTGGAAACGGCGTCGTATTTGCTCGCGGGGATCGACGAGGAAACCGTCGCGTTCCAGCCGAACTATGACGGTTCAGAGCTTGAGCCAAGCGTTTTGCCTGCTGCATTCCCGAACCTGTTGGTCAACGGCGCTGGTGGTATCGCGGTTGGCATGGCCACCAATATCCCGCCGCACAATCTCGGTGAGATCTGCGATGCCGCTATCGCTCTGCTCGACGACCCTACCATCTCGGACCTAGACCTCCTTGAGATCGTGCCAGGGCCAGATTTCCCGACGGGCGCGCAAATCATCGGTCATGCCGGGTCTCGTAACGGGCTATTGACCGGGCGCGGCTCCGTCATCGTGCGCGGCAAAGCCCATATCGAATCCGCAAAATCTGGGCGCGATTCTATCGTCATTACCGAGATCCCCTATCAGGTGAACAAGGCAACCTTGTGCGAAAAGATCGCCGAGCTTGTCCGCGAAAAAACCGTTGAAGGCATTGCTGAGCTCCGCGACGAGAGTGACCGCGAAGGCATGCGCGTCGTCGTCGAGGTCAAGCGCGACGCCTCGCCGGAAATCGTGCTCAATCAGCTTTACCGTTTCACAACGCTGCAAAGTACGTTTAGCGTCAATATGTTGGCGCTGGTTGGCGGTCGCCCTCTTCAGCTTGGCCTAAAGGGCTTGCTGCAAGCCTTCCTCCGCTTCCGCGAGGAAGTGATTACCAAGCGCACGCGCTTCCGCCTCGGCAAAGCGCGTGATCGCGGTCACGTATTGGTCGGCCTCGCGATTGCGGTGGCCAACATTGACGACGTGGTCGCCCTGATCCGGGCGGCGCCCGATGCGGCCACTGCGCGTGAACAGTTGATGGCGCGGGACTGGCCCGCAAAAGATCTGGCCCCGCTGATCGCCCTCATCGCAGACCCGCGCTCCCTGTTATCGTCCGAAGGTACGGTGCGCCTATCCGAAGATCAGGCCCGCGCGATCCTTGATCTCCGCCTCGCCCGCCTCACTGGGCTTGGTCGTGAAGAAATCGGCAACGAAGCCCGTGCACTCGTCGAAACCATTCAAGACTTGCTCGACATCTTGAAATCCCGCGCCCGCGTGGTGGCGATCATCAAAGACACGCTCATCGAGGTCAAAGACAAATTTGCCGTCCCGCGCCGTACCGTCTTTATCGAAGCCGATAGCGATATGGACGATGAGGACCTGATCGAACGTGAGGACATGGTCGTCACGGTAACCCATGGCGGCTACGTCAAGCGCACGCCGCTTTCCACGTATCGTTCACAGCGGCGTGGTGGCCGTGGCCGTACTGGCATGGAAACCAAAGACGAGGATGCCGTCACCCGTTTGTTCGTGGCCTCCACGCACACGCCGGTCCTGTTCTTTTCGTCCAACGGTCAGGTTTACAAAGAAAAAGTGTGGCGCTTGCCACTTGGCGATCCGCGCGCGCGCGGCAAGGCACTCGTCAATCTCCTTCCGCTCGATAAGGGCGAAGGCATCACCACGGTTATGCCTCTGCCAGAGGATGAGGCCGCATGGGGTAGCCTCGACGTGATGTTCGCGACGCGCCGCGGCGAAGTGCGCCGCAACAAGCTCTCTGACTTCGTTCAAGTGAACCGCAACGGCAAGATCGCCATGAAGTTCGAGCAAGAAGGCGACGGAATCGTTGATGTCGTCATCTGCACTGAAAACGACGATGTGCTGCTCACCACAGCTCTCGGCCGCTGCATCCGCTTCTCGGTCGCTGACCTGCGGGTGTTTATGAGCCGCTCGTCAACCGGCGTCCGCGGTATATCGCTTGGCGAGGGCGATGAAGTAATCGCCATGTCCATCCTTCGCAGCGTGGATGCGACCCCCGCCGAACGCTCTGCTTATTTGAAATATGCGTCAGCCATGCGCCGCGCCGAATTGGGAGACGAGGCCGTAGAAGGCGAATCCGTCGCCGTGGACGACGATGCCGATGATGACGGCGGTGAAGGCGAGCTCACTGAAGCGCGCCGTATTGAACTGGGTGCTGCGGAACAATTTGTGCTCACGGTCGCTGAAGAGGGCCTCGGCAAGCGTGCGTCGTCCTACGATTATCGCCGGTCGGGCCGGGGTGGTCGTGGCCTTATCGCCCATGACCTCACTCGGAAGGGTGGCCGCTTAGTCGCCTCCTTCCCTGTTGAGCAGGGCGACGAGATCATGATGGTCACCGATGGTGGTCAGCTCATTCGGACCTCTGTTGATGATATTCGCATTGCTGCGCGCGGCACCCAAGGTGTTCTTCTCATCCGCACCCAACCGGGCGAGCGCGTTGTAGCAGTTGAGCGTTTGGCCGATATGGGCGACAACGGCGCGGAGGAGGCTGGGCCAAGCGTCGACTGACCTGGCCATAGCCGCTTTGGGGGAGCACTATGACGCGCATTGGTCTCTATGCAGGCACGTTTGATCCGGTAACGAATGGCCATTTAGACATTATCAGCCGCGGTGTGAAAATCGTCGATGAGCTTGTGATTGGCGTTGCCATCAATGCCGGGAAAGGCCCGCTTTTTTCGCTCGAGGAGCGCGTTGCCATTATCGAGCGGGAAACGGCCCACATCGCGCCGCCGGGCGTTATCTCGGTTCGTCCGTTCAATAATTTGCTGATGCATTTTGCGGCTGAGGTAGGCGCGCAAACCATCATCCGTGGCCTGCGCGCCGTATCAGACTTTGACTACGAGTTTCAGATGGTGGGGATGAACCACAAGCTGAACCCAGACGTCGAAACCGTTTTCCTGATGGCAGACCCTCAACACCAAGCGATCGCCTCCACCTTGGTCAAGGAAATTGCAAAACTGGGTGGAGATGTGCATCACTTCGCCCCGCCCGGTGTGGTATCGGACCTGTTGAAGAAGGTTGGGCGATAGGGCTTCTTTTCAACGGGTTGAGCGGCTGCGCAGCGTGCCCAATCGTTATTCATCCGTGGTTTAACTGGGTTTCGACACACACTAAGTCTCGCGTCTGACCCGATGGCCTGCTAGGTCGCTCACCACGAACTTACACAAGGAAACTTCTCATGCGGACTGCCGCCCTTTCCCTGATGGCCGCCCTTGCTTTTGTTGCCCCTGCATTCGCACAAACCGCCGCAAAACCAGCCGCGGCGATGGACCCACGCGATTGGCGCCCTGTGGATGCCGAAAACACGCTGGTTCTGGAAACCACAAAAGGCACCGCGATCATCGAGCTTTATCCAGATATTGCGCCCGGTCACGTCGCGCGCATCAAGGAACTCGCTAAGGAAGGCTTCTACGACGGCACCAATTTTCACCGCGTCATCGATGGTTTCATGGCCCAAGGTGGCGACCCCAAGGGCGATGGTACGGGCGGGTCAACCAAACCCGACCTTGTGGCCGAATTCAATTATCGCCGCGGAACCGATGTGAACTTCGCCAAAGCCGTTGATCGCGGTGGTGCAACATTTGGCTATTACAAAGCCTTGCCTGTTATGTCTCAGCCCGATGCCCTGATTGGCAAAACACGCGACGGAAAGGTTACGGCATGGGGCCTGCACTGCCCGGGCGTTCTCTCCATGGCGCGCGCTTCGGAGCCAAATAGCGCCAATAGCCAGTTTTTCTTCATGCGTGACGCCTACCCATCACTCGACCGCAACTACACCATCTGGGGGAAGGCAATTATTGGGGCTGACGTGGCGCGCAAAATGAAAACTGGCGAACCGGTCGTGGACCCCGACAAGATCGTAAAGGCGCGCATCCTGGTGGATATTCCAGCCGCAGAACGCCCCCAAGTAGTTGTGCAGCGTGGCGATGGGCCATCCTTCCAAGCCGCGCTTGCTGCTGCCATGAAAGTCAAAGGCCCCGCCTTTTCAGTGTGCGATATCGCACCGGAAGGCCGCCAACTCCGCTAAGTTATCTAAACACTCAAATCGAAAACCTGAGAGACACGATGAGCGCTGACCTCGAAAACACCCTTCTTCTCACGCTGGAAACCGGCGTGGTTACTATTGACCTCCGTCCAGACCTGGCCCCCGGCCACGTTGCCCGCATCAAGGAACTGGCGCGTGAGGGCTTTTATGACGGTGTGGTGTTCCACCGCGTTATTCCCGGTTTCATGGCGCAGGGCGGTGACCCAACGGGCACCGGCATGTCAGGGTCTGGCAAAAAACTAAAAGCCGAATTCAACGCTGAGCCTCACGTCCGTGGCGTTTGCTCCATGGCGCGGTCGGCCAATCCGGATTCCGGCGACAGCCAATTCTTCATCTGCTTCGATGATGCGCGCTTCCTCGACAAGCAATACACCGCTTGGGGTGTCGTCAGCTCCGGCATGGAGCATGTTGATGCCTTGCCGAAGGGTGAGCCGCCAAAGGCTCCGGGCAAGATTGTTTCTATGCGCGTCGCCGCCGACGTTTAAGGCAAGGCAACAATTCCAACCAAGGTTTTCACCAGAGGGTCACGCTCACTATGATCAAACGTCATTCGCTGGTCGTTTGGTTGGTGGCCCTTTGGTGCATTGCCAGCGGCAGCGCTGCCTTGGCGCAGGCCTCAGCTGCCAACACGGTCATTGAGGCAGGCACCGTCAAAAGCATCGTCGCTGACGCCCCATTGCCGCCTAACCCGAAAGTGGCGCTGGTATTGTCTGGCGGTGGGGCGTTGGGCTTGGCCCATATCGGCGTGATCAAGGAACTCGAGCGCCTCGGCATCCACCCAGATTTTGTGGTCGGTACGTCGATGGGCGCCGTCGTCGGCGGGCTCTATGCTTCTGGACTAACCGGCGCCGAGATAGAAGCCGAGGCTATGCAGGTCGACTGGGACCGCGTGTTTAACCCGGCGCCAGAGCGCGATGGCCTAACCTATCGCCAAAAGCGCAACGACGCCGACTTTCCGGTTAAAGCCAGTGTCGGTCTAAAGGATTGGGTGATTAAGCTCCCCGAAGGCGCCGTTGCCGACCAGAATTTGAACCTAACGCTCCGCACACTGGTCAAAACCAAAGCTGCGGTTCCAACGTTTGATCAATTGCCGATCCCGTTCCGAGCGGTCGCCACCGACATCGAAAACGGCAAACCATTTGTGCTCGATCGAGGCAACCTTGCCACCGCAATGCGCGCGTCAATGTCTGTGCCCGGCGTGTTTCCACCCGCCATGGTCAATGGCCGAATGCTGGTCGATGGCGGCTTGGCCAACAACATTCCGGTCGATGTTGCGCGCGAGCTCGGCGCGGATGTAGTCATCGTTGTCGCGCTTCAAGCGCCATTGCTGCGCAAGGATCAGATCGGTTCCATCCTCGACGTTCTCGGCCAAACCGCATCACTGCTAATTTTAAGCAATGAGCGTGCTCAGTTGGCGACGCTGAAAACCCATGATGTGCTGATCCGCGTAGATATCTCAGACTTTACCGCCGTTGATTTCAAAAAAGGGGAGGGCCTCATTGCGTCAGGTGTTGAGGCCGCGCTGGCGCAGACTGAAAAACTAAAGCCCCTCGCTGGCGGAGGCACCCGCCGGAGCCGGATCACACCGCCAAAGATCGACTATATTCGTGTAGTCAGCACTACAGTCCTTGCCAATGAAATGCTGGTGGACCGCCTCAACTATCCGGTTGGGAAAGAGCTCGACAACGCCGCGCTCACCAAAGGCCTCGATGCCATTTACGCTCTTGGTGCGTTTGATCGAGTGGACTACGAAATTGAAAACCGGAACGGTCAAAATGGCCTCGTTGTCCGTGCGCAAGAGAAAAAGGCTGGCCCCGCCGCCGTGCGTGTCGGCCTCACTGTGGCCAATGATTTTGATGGCCGTGACGAATACGCCGTCTCGTTTGACTACCGCATCAGCCCGCTCGATCGCTTCGGCTCCGAGGCGCGCATTGAAGGGGTTTTCGGTGGGCAAATGCGCCTTGCAGGCTCCTACTTCAAACTACTCGACGTCAAACAAGGCTGGTTCGTCGAGCCCAAAATGGCGTTTGAGGCTCGAACAGTGCCGATCTACCGCCTCGATGGTTACAAAGAGGGCGAAGTTCGCGTCGCCAGTGGCATTGCCTCACTTAGCGGCGGCTATCAATTTGGTGGCATTGGTGAAATCCGGCTCGGCTTTGATCGCGGGGTGGGCGACGCAAAAGCAACCGAAGGCGTCGTCCCCTTCAAACGGACGGACCTTAGCATCGGCCAAGCTTTTATTTCAGCGGGCGTCGATACGTTTGACAACCCGTTTTTCCCCACGCGCGGTGTCTTTGCAACGCTGCGCGCCAACGCCGGTCAGCGCACCCTCGGCGCCGATGCAAACTTCACAACCGTCGAAGGCGGCACATCCTACGCTTTCAAGCTTGGCCCCGGTATCACCACGTTGCAGGCCAATGCGGGTAAAGCAACGAGTGGTACTTTGCCGCCCGAATCACTCTTCCGCCTCGGCGGCTTTACGTCTCTATCAGGCTATCAACGCGATGAACTTAGCGGCGAAGCGTACGCAACGTTGCGCGGTTCGTACCGTTATCGCCTGAATAACACCGCCGGTCTCGTCAATGTTCCTCTCTATATCGGCGCTACGCTAGAGGCAGGAAATGCGTGGGCGCGCGCGGATGAGTTTGACTGGGGCGATATGCGGGCAGGGGGCAGCCTGTTCCTCGCGGCAGACACCATGTTTGGCCCAACATTCCTTGGTTATGGCTGGTCTGAAAGCAATCGCCAATCGGCCTACTTGTTTATCGGGCGACCCTTCTAGCCACGGTCCTCGCCACGCGCTTGATTGCCTGAGCGAGTGCTTGCATAGCTAACCTCAACGATAATCCAAGCGAGGACATCCCCATTATGAAGACGCGCGCCGCCGTTGCCTTTGAGGCCGCCAAGCCCTTGGAGATCGTCGAAGTTGATCTGGAAGGCCCACGTGCCGGCGAGGTCCTCGTCGAAGTCAAGGCAACCGGTATCTGCCACACCGACGCTTATACTTTGTCCGGTGCGGACCCCGAGGGCCTGTTTCCAGCCATTCTTGGGCATGAAGGCGCAGGAATTGTCTTAGAGGTCGGCGCGGGCGTCACCACGCTAAAGCCTGGCGATCACGTCATCCCGCTTTACACGCCCGAGTGCCGGGAATGTGATTACTGCCTCTCGCGTAAAACTAATCTGTGCCAGCGCATCCGCACCACGCAGGGCAAGGGCCTGATGCCCGATGGCACCAGCCGCTTCTCCTATAAGGGAACGCCTATCCTTCACTATATGGGCACGTCCACTTTCGCGAACCACATCGTGCTCCCCGAAATCGCGCTTGCTAAAATCCGGCCCGACGCCCCCTTTGACAAGGTTTGTTATATTGGCTGCGGCGTCACTACTGGCGTTGGCGCGGTAATCTGGACAGCCAAGGTCGAGCCGGGTTCGACAGTCGTTGTGTTCGGTCTTGGCGGTATCGGCCTCAACGTCGTTCAGGGCGCCAAAATGGTGGGCGCGGCTCAAATTGTTGGCGTAGACATCAACCCCGCCAAAGCTGTGCTCGCCAAGCAATTCGGCATGACGCACTTCGTAAACCCAAAGGAACTCAGCGGCGACATCGTGGCCCATTTGGTTGAGTTAACGGGTGGCGGGGCGGATTATTCCTTTGATTGCACAGGCAATGTTACTGTCATGCGCCAAGCGCTGGAGTGTTGCCATAAAGGCTGGGGCCAAAGCATCGTGATTGGCGTGGCGGCTGCGGGGCAAGAAATTTGCACGCGCCCATTCCAATTAGTCACTGGCCGCGTCTGGAAAGGATCAGCGTTTGGTGGCGCACGCGGGCGGACCGACGTGCCCAAGATCGTGGATTGGTACATGGATGGCCGCATCAACATCGACGACATGATCACCCACAAGCTACCGCTTGAGCGCATCAATGAGGGCTTCGACCTAATGCACGAAGGCAAATCCATCCGTGCAGTGGTGGAGTTTTGACACGTTGAGCTTCAATTCCGACAATTGGGCAGGCGCGCACCCCGCCGTTCTTGCAGCCCTTGCTCACGCTAATGAAGGCGGCGTGCGCGCTTATGGCAATGACGAAACGACAGCGCGTGCCGAAGCAATGATCTCTGCGATCTTCGAAACGCACTGCTCGGTTTATTTCGTTGCCACTGGAACGGCGGCCAATGGCTTGTCTTTGGCGGCTCTGTGCCCGCCATGGGGCGCGGTTCTTTGCCACCGCAACGCGCATATTGCTATCGACGAGGGCGGCGGACCGGAATTTTTCACCAGTGGTGCTCGATTGCTTTTGCTGGATGGCGAAACAGGAAAACTGACACCGCAATCGCTGAGCCACGCGGCAAGGCGTTTCCCAAAAGACAATGTGCACAGCCCCCAGCCGCGCGGAGTCTCGGTCACAAACGCCACCGAAAGCGGCACAACATACAGTCCCGCCGAATTGGCAGCTTTATCCCGCGTCTGCAAGGCGGAAGGGTGGGGTTTCCATGTCGATGGAGCTCGATTTGCCAATGCACTTGCCTTCACGGGGGCCAGCCCGGCTGAGCTGAGCTGGAAGTCGGGCGTCGATATATTATCGTTCGGCCTCACCAAGGCCGGTGCCTTGTGCTGTGAGGCGGTTGTGGTTTTCAACCCTGTTTACAACGATGTCTTGCCGTTCTTGCGCAAGCGATCGGGCCAGCTTTTCTCCAAACACCGCGCCGTTTCCGCCCAAGCCGTCGGGCTTTTGCAAAACAGTCTATGGTTAGAGCTGGCGCAGAAAACCAACGCGCTCGCGCTGCGTCTCGCCAAAGGGCTTCAAGAACATGGCGCAGACTTGCTTTATCCCGTTGAGGCAAATGAGGTCTTTGTCCGCCTAAGTCCCGCTCAAGCCTCCGCCCTAGAAAACGCAGGCGTCGGCTTCTATGCATGGCCGCCCGAAGGCGAGGGGGCTTATCGCTTTGTTGTGGGTTGGCCAAATGAAGAGCACGACGTCGCCAAAGCCATCAGCGCACTTGCCTTACTCTAGCCTTCACGCTTTTTCAAACACGGCAGCGATGCCTTGGCCGCCGCCAATGCACATGGTTTCCAGCCCATAGCGCGCGTCGCGCCGGTGCATTTCGCGCAGCAGGTTTGCCAGAATCCGCCCGCCCGTCGCGCCAATCGGATGGCCAAGCGAAATGCCAGAGCCGTTCACATTTAGCTTGTCGCGGTCGTCCCAGTTCCAGCCCTTCAGCACGGCCAAAACCTGCGGCGCGAACGCTTCGTTGAGCTCAACCAAATCAATATCGCCCCAGCCCATGCCTGTGCGCGCAAACAGCCGCTCGACGGCAGGAACAGGGCCGATGCCCATGCGTGACGGATCGCATCCTGCTGCGGCCCAGCTTACAAACCAGCCCATGGGATCAAGGTTCAGTTCGGCCAGCTTATCCTCTGCAACAACAAGGCATGCCGCGGCGGCGTCGTTTTGTTGGCTGGCATTGCCCGCGGTCACGACGCCGTTCTTCTCAATCGCACGGAGTTTGCCAAGGCTCTCAGCGGTCGCATCCCCGCGCACGCCCTCATCGGTCGCAAACACCACCGGATCGCCCTTCTTCTGCGGAACCGATACCGGCACCAATTCATCATCAAACAAGCCAGCCTTCCACGCCGCCGCCGCGCGCTGATGGCTCATCGCGGCATATTCATCACAGGCTTCGCGCGAGATATCGTAATCGCGCGCAAGATTGTCTGCCGTCTCGATCATGCCGGAAATCACGCCAAAGCGCGCAATCGGCTGGCTCATCACCCGCCCACGTGACAGGCGATCATGCATGGTAACGGCGCCAGCGCGCGCGCCATTACGCATGTCGAGGGAGTAGTATTCCGCATTGCTCATGCTCTCTACGCCGCCCGCGACGACGACATCAGCCGCCCCAGTTTGGATCATCATGGCCGCATCGATCACCGCTTGCAGGCCAGAGCCGCAGCGCCGATCAAGCTGATAACCGGGGATCGAAATTGGCCAGTCCGCCGCCAGAAGAGACCACCGCGCGACGCAGGGCGCCTCGCCATTGCCATAGCCTTGGGCGAAAATCACATCATCAACGCGGGCAGGGTCCAGCTTTGTGCGCTCCACTAACGCCTTGAGCACAACCGCCCCAAGATCGCCTGCCGTCATCGACGACAAACCGCCCTGAAACTTCCCAACGCCCGTGCGAATAGGGCTCACGATGGCAACGCGTCGAAGGCTCATAGGGGCGGTTCCAAACTCTGAATTATTGTTGACTTTAGTGCTAGCGGGGAACCCTTGCTTTGTCCAAGGGGGCTGCGGCCCTCGCGAACCATTACCCTCAATGCCGTGCCGAACCTGAGCCATTGTCCGACAACGCGGCGACTACACCATCCCAATGGGCCAGCGCTTCAGCGTCATCCATCGCAGCGGCCTCGGCGGCGCGCAAAACCGCAATAATCTCCGCGTCCTCGCCATACTGGGCAATCAGGGCGCTTGCTGCTGCTAGAACCGAGCCATCCCCGCTCATGGCGCTGTCAACATCGCGGCAATTCCATCGCTCAACGGCACGAAAGACCGGGCAAAGCCAGCCGCTCGAAGGGCTTGCAAATCGGCGCACGTATGGCGCTGCATCGTCGATATTTCGACCGTGCTGGGCTCGGTGAAGCGCAACTGCGTCTGCCTCCCCGCCGCTGAAAATGCCATGCGGGCCACCGCGCTATAGGGCGTCGCAACGCCTGTTCCGGCGTTCAAGATGCCATTGGTTCTGGCGGCTAGTGTCGCTTCGGCCATCAGTGCGCCCACATCGCGTGCCGCAATAAAGTCACCCTGATGGTGCCCGTCCGCGATGGCAGGAGACCATGATCGCGCAACGCTCAAGGCGATATCCGCTTTGGCGGCCTGCACGGCTTGAAACGGAACACTTGCCCGCCCGCCCTTATGGCTTTCTTCCAAACCGTAAGCATCAAAAACTCTAAACCCCGTCCAGAACGGCGGCGCGTTGCCCGCGAGTGCTTCCCGAACGACAGAAAGTTCAAACAGTCTCTGGGCATGCCCGCGGGCTGATAACGGCTGGAGCGCAGCAATAGAGGCTGGGTCTGTCTCATTAAGGCAAGGGCCGTCGCCATACACTTCTCGCGACGAGGCGAAAACAAAGCCCCGTTGCTTCGCCACTGCCCAGCCCCACAAGAGCTTCGGAAGCGTAAAGTGCGTATCGAAAACGCCATCAGCATCGTTGGAGTCCGGGGCATCGGCCGCGCATACAATAGCGGCCAAGTCTCGCCAGTTTTTATCGAGCCAAGGCTCTAGATTCTCCGGTGGTAGAAAGTCTGACACCCCAGTGGGTACATTGGCCCATTTGCGAGCAGACGCCGGGCCAAGCCTGTCCACCACCACAACATTTAGCCCACCATCCGCCAATAAAGCGCGCGCCGTGGCCGAACCGATAAGGCCGGCGCCGCCAACGATTAAGGCCGTTGTGTTTGCCACGATGAAGTGCTCCTCCAGCGCAATTTGCTTCGCATGCGCAATAGTTTTGCACTCATGTGCAACCCCCTGCTGCGCCTGTCTAGCCCTAAAGCTTGATCCACGGCGTGCGTCGTGGCGTAAACCGCTGCAATGAACCAGCCCAAAGCCACCCAAAAGCCCGAAGCCTCCGTCCTCGTATGGTTTCGCGACGATCTGCGTGTGGACGACAACCCTGCCCTAGCAGCAGCCTGCGCATCCGGTGCGCCCGTAGCGGCGCTATTCATTTTGGATGATGAGGCAGCGGGGGAATGGAGGCCAGGCGGCGCGGCGCGCTGGTGGCTGCACCATTCGCTGGTCTCGTTGGCGGCTTCGCTGAAGTCACTAAACATCCCGTTGATATTGCGCCGGGGTTCGTCCAGCGCAGTTCTCCCCGATGTGGTGGCCGCGATGGGCGCTATGGCTGTGCATTGGAATCGGCGCTATCTGCCTTGGTCGAAGGCGCTAGACAGCGCGATAAAGGCTGAGCTTAGGGCGCAAGGTGTCGAGGTCGCCTCCCATAACGCCGCAATGCTGCGCGAGCCGTGGGAAGTGAAAACTGGCGCAGGCGGGCCGTTTAAGGTGTTCACCCCGTTTTGGCGTGCCAGCGTTTCAATGGGCGACATGCCATCGCCCGCGCACAAGCCGACCCAAGCAAGGGGGTTTTCCGGCGTGATAGCCAGTGACGCCCTCGACGCGTGGAACTTGCTACCCAAAACGCCCAACTGGGCCGATGGTTTTTCTAGCCACTGGCTACCGGGCGAAGCCGGTGCTTTGGACAATCTCCAGCGCTTTCTCGACAAGGGTCTGCTTGGCTATGGCGACGGGCGTAATATCCCCGGTAAAGTCGGCACATCTCGGCTGTCGCCGCATCTGAAGCATGGCGAGATTTCCGTGCGCCGGGTCTATAGCCTTGTGGCTGAGGCGGTGACCCAGCGGCCAGAGCTTGCCGATGACGCGAAGAAATTTGCCTCAGAGCTTGGGTGGCGAGAGTTTGCGTTTTCTCTTTTGCACCATTTTGATGATTTCCCAACATTGAGCTGGAAGGCCGAGTTTGAGCGCTTTCCGTGGGTTACCAACACGACGCATCTAAAAGCGTGGCAAAAAGGCCAAACTGGGTATCCTATCGTGGATGCGGGCATGCGCGAATTATGGGCGACAGGCTGGATGCACAATCGGGTTCGCATGATCGTCGGCTCTTTCCTCGTCAAGCATTTGCTGATCGACTGGCGCGCGGGTGAGCGTTGGTTTTGGGATACCCTTATCGATGCAGACCTCGCCAATAATGCCGCAGGTTGGCAATGGATTGCAGGCTGCGGGGCCGATGCAGCGCCCTATTTTCGCGTGTTTAACCCGATGACGCAGGGCGAAAAGTTTGACCCGGATGGTGTGTATGTGCGCCGTTGGGTGCCCGAGCTTACCCGCATGCCCAATGCATTTATCCATGCGCCATGGACCGCCCCTTCAGAGATTTTGCAGCACGCCGGCGTTCGGCTTGCATCCACCTATCCCCGTCCGATCGTAGATCATGCTAAAGCACGCGAGCGTGCGCTAGCGGCTTACGCCTCGCTCAAAACGACCCCTTGAACGGACACTTTATGCGCATTGCTATTGTTGGATCAGGTATCTCAGGCTTGTCAGCCGCATGGGCGCTCCGCGATGTCGCCGAAGTCACTGTCTATGAAAAGAACACGCGCATTGGTGGTCACTCCAATACTGTCGACGTTGATTATGACGGCACCCAGATCGCGGTGGACACGGGCTTCATCGTCTATAACGAGCTGAATTACCCCAACATGATCGCACTTTTCGCACATCTCGGCGTAAAGACAGAGATGAGCGACATGAGCTTTGCGGTCACGGGGGGTGCAGGCGCGGAGTGGAGCTCAAACGGCCTCGGCGGTGTGTTCGCGTGGAAGCGAAACTGGCTCTCGCCTACCCATTGGTCGATGATTGCTGACATGGCGAAGTTTAACGCCAAAGCCCAAGCAGATGCTGTATCGCGGGACTTAACGGGTGTTACCTTGCGAGAATACTGCGCGGAAGCCGGCGTGGGAAAGCCGTTTATGGAGCGGTATCTCATCCCAATGGGTGCAGCCATTTGGTCAACCCCCGGCGCGGACATGTTGGACTACCCCGCATCCAGTTTCGTGCGCTTTTTCAACAATCATCGCCTTCTTCATATCAAGCGACCAGACTGGCGAACCGTTAGCGGCGGCTCACGTAATTACGTGGCAAAGTTCATAGCCGCGTTGGGCGATCGCATTCGTGTCGGATGCGGTGCCACATCCATCGCCCGCTCAGGCGACGGTGTGATAGTGACAGGCACAGATGGTAACCAAGAACGCTATGATCATGTCATCATGGCGTGCCATTCCTCGGAATCTTTGGAAATGCTCAGCGATGCTTCCGATGATGAGAAAGCATTGCTCGGCGCGGTGCGCTATGGGGCCAATGTCGCCTATCTGCATAAAGACGCCAGCTTGATGCCGGAACGCAAGGCCGCGTGGGCCTCATGGAACGTGCAGCTTGGCCGCCCGAGTGAACCCGTGACGCTGACTTATTGGATGAACCGGCTGCAAAACATCGACCATTCAAAGCCACTTTTTGTCACGCTCAACCCCGCCACGCCGCCCGACCCCGCCAAAACCTTCGCTGTAATTGACTATGAGCACCCGTTATTTGACCAAGCTGCCGCCGCCGCCCAGCGTTTATTGCCGAGTATTCAAGGGGCCAATCGCGTGTGGTTTGCTGGCGCGTGGCAGGGCTATGGCTTCCATGAAGATGGATTAAGGTCCGGTTTGCGCGTGGCACTGCGGCTGGGCGGCTCGGTGCCTTGGGCGTTTGTTGACGATGATATTCCACGTGTGGAATGGGCAAATGGTGAAACGAACACCAACCCAAGCGCCTCCTTGTCTGCATGATCGGCAATACGGTACCAGATCCCGGTCTCTATCGAGGGCGCACGGTGCATGTGCGCTACACGCCTTTTGAGCACTCGTTCGGGTATGATGTGTTCCAAGTGCTCTTGGATGTGGACACGATCGCGCAAACCGCAAAAAGCCTAAAGCGATTTGGCTACAACACACTCAACCTCTTAGGTTTCCACGATAAGGACCACGGAGACCGCTCTGGCAAGCTGCTTCGGCCATGGGTGGAGGCCCGCTTCAATGAAGCAGGCATAGGCCTTGACGGTGGCCCCATCCGGCTTTTGTGCTTTCCGCGCGTGCTCAACTTTGTGTTCAACCCTATTTCTATTTTCTTTGGCTACCGCCCGAACGGGCAGCTGGCAGGCGTTATCTACGAAGTGAACAACACGTTCGGCGACACACATTCCTATGTATGCCCAGCATCCGGTGCGCTTACCGAGCATCAAGAGGCCGAAAAGCGCCTGCATGTATCCCCGTTTTTCGACGTTTCCGGGCGCTATCAGTTCACTATGAAGCCGCCCGGCGAGGGCTTTTGGCTTGCTGTCGACAAAATTGATGCCGCCGGGCGCAATCACCTTGCAACCTTAAAGGCCAAGCGGCTCCCGATCACAGATGCAGCGTTGCTCGCTCAATTTGTTGCTATCCCGTGGATGACCATTAAGGTTGTGGTCGCCATCCACTGGCAAGCGCTCAAGCTTTGGATCAAAGGTGCCCGCTATCACGATATCCCCGCACCGCCGCCGCCAATGAGTGTGGGACAATCCACCGCACTACTTTCTACGTATACAAAGCCAAAGAGCGAATGAGATCCGGAGAACTTATGCCAGAAGTGACAATGCCAGCCACCGCGACTGTCGATGCGGGGCCAATCATCGAAGGCACCTTGAAAAACATCCGGCAGCTGAAAAATGCGCCAGCCTCCATAAAAATGGCCGGGTTCGCGATGACAAAGCTTGTTGAGGGCCGGATCGATATCCGCTTACCCGATGGCCGCACCCTGCGCTTTGAAGGCAAAGAGGAGGGGCCAGCCTCTCTACTTCAAATAAATGACTATGCCGGCATTAAGCGCGTGATGGATCAAGGCAATATCGGGTTTGCCGAGGGCTTCATTGCGGGTGAATGGGAAACGCCGGACCTTCCAATTCTGCTCGAAAGCTTCACCCGTAACCTTGATCGGATGCCACGCCTGATGAATGGCGGGCCGCTTTGGGGCGCGATTAACGCGCTCCGGCATCGTTTCCTCAACAAAAACACCAAGGCGGGCTCGGCCAAAAACATTTATGCGCATTATGATCTCGGCAATCGGTTTTACGAGCGCTGGCTTGACCCGTCGATGACCTATTCATCGGCCAAATTTAGCCATCCCGGCCAATCTCTCGCCGATGGGCAAACCGAAAAATACAAAGCCTTGGCCGACATGATCGACCTAAAGCCCGGCATGCACGTGCTTGAAATCGGCTGCGGCTGGGGTGGATTTGCGGAATATGCCGCAAAGGAGCGCGGCGCGCGCGTCACCGGCATCACCATCTCGAAAGAACAACACGTTTTCGCGACCAAGCGCCTCCTCGACGCGGGCCTTTCGGACAGAACTGAGATCAAGCTCGTCGATTATCGCGACGTCGAAGGCTCGTATGATGCGGTGGCCTCGATTGAAATGTTTGAAGCGGTCGGCGAAGCCTATTGGCCTTCCTATTTCGACAAGGTTCATTCGGTGTTGAAACCCGGCGGCAAAGCTGGCCTGCAAATTATTACAATCGACGACCGCTTGTTTGACGACTACCGTTCACGAGCCGACTTTATCCAGCGTTACATTTTCCCCGGCGGTATGTTGCCCTCAGTTGAACGTCTCAAACAAGAAGTCGCTCGCGCAGGCTTGGTGTTTCACGATATGGCCGCCTTTGGCGAAAGCTATGCCGACACATTGGCGGAGTGGGCCGTTCGCTTCAAGGATGCGTGGCACGATATCGCGCCGCTAGGCTTCGACGAGAAGTTCAAGCGTCTCTGGAAGTTTTACCTCGCCTATTGCGAGGCGGGCTTCAGAACGAAACGAATTGATGTTGCACAATTTTCCTTGGTGCGGACGTAAGCATCACACCACAATCTAAACAAAAATGGCCGGGATCACTCCCGGCCATTTTCATGTGGTCACCCCAAGCGCCTAGCGTCAGCTTGGCTTGTAAACGCCGAGTTCAGTCGCCAAGCGCGTTGCGCCATAAACCTTGACGAGCGCTTCCGACACGGCCGCAGTTGAGACTGTTACGGTGCGGTTTACCCGCCCATCATAGCCGAAATCACCGCCCAGCGAATGGATGTTGCCGTCAAAAACCGCGCCCACAACGCGGCCTTGCTTGTCGATCAACGGCGAACCGGAATTGCCGCCAATGATGTCATTGGTCGAGGAGATGTTGAACGTCGTCGCTGGGTTCAGTTTGTCAATTGCGGCCGCCCAACGTGGCACCAGCTTAAACGGTTCGGCATCGGTGGCCCGTGCTTTCAGGCCAGCAAAGTCGGTAAATGGCGGCACGGTCACGCCATTATACGTCCAGCCCTTTACCGCTCCATAAGAAAGACGCAGCGTAAAGGTGGCATCGGGGTAAACCTTATCGCCATCCAGTGCAAAGCGCGCTTTAGCAATCCGGGCAGACGCCGCTGACAACGGGCCGTCGACCTTTTCTTGCCATTGCTTGCGGATCGCGAGCGCCTGGCCGTCAACGCGACGCACATATTGGATCAACGGATCGTCAGAGGCTGCAATCGCTGCTGCTCCGCCTTTCCAAAGCGCCTCACGCACCTTTGGGTCTGCCAATTTGGTTCCCGCGATCAAGCGAGCGGCCAAATCTTCAGGGCTTTCCTTACCAAGGAGTGTTTTCACGGCCGGGCTATCAACGGTGAGATACTCCCGTGCCTTCATCAGCCAGACTTCCATGCCCAATCGCTCAATGGCAGGGTAAACGGGCGTTTCTTCCATTACGAACCGCTCCAATTGCGGCATCGCGCTGTCGGTAAAGCCCGGGAGCCGCTCGGCATTTGGCTTGGTCCGTTCAGCAGCGGCCCGCACCAAGGTGCGCGCCATGCCATAAAGGCCAGACACAGAGCCCGCCCGCGCCTCTAGGAAATCATGCTCCAAGAACAGATTCTGTTGGATAGTGACGGCCTTTTCAATATCGGCCCAAGGGTCGCCAAGCTCTTTTGAAAGCGCCGCATTCGCCTTCAAGCGCTGACGCAATGAGGTTTCCTCAGCGACCTTTGTGCCAAAGAACTCCGGATCCATCAGCGCGCGCATTTGGCCGTATTGGGCCTTGTAGGAATTCTCAATTCCAAACAGCAGGTCGCGGCTCTGGCGGGTTTGCTCCGCCCCTTGCGCCATATAAGCCAGCAACCGTCCACGCAGCTCTGCGCGGATCAATTGGCGCGTTGGCAACACCCAATCACGACGGAAGGCGAGCTCTGCATTGGTATCGAGGCGCGAGGTGGAGCCGGGGTTGCCGGACACAAATACCAGTTCGTTTTCCTTCGGAACCTCAGCCGTCCACGTCAAATGGTTAGGCGTCGCAACGGGGCGACCATCCTCATAAAGCCGGATGAAAGCGCTATCCATCGCATAGCGTGGGAAGTTGAAATTGTCCGGATCGCCGCCGAAAAACCCAACGTTCAGCTCAGGCGCAAAAGCCAAGCGTACGTCTGCGTATTTTCGGTAGCGGTAGAGTTTGTATTGCCCGCCTTGATACAGTGAAACCACTTCGCACAGCGTTTTGCCGTCATCCTTGCACCCGTCGCCAGACTCGATGCGGGCGATCTCGGCATTGCGCGCATCACTCACCTTTTCGGTTGGAAGGTCCTTGAGTACGCCCTGGATCCGTCCGGTCACATCGGTAATGGATGTCAGGATTTCGGCTTGAAGGCCCGGGCACTTCCGCTCTTCTTCCATTTTAACGGCATAAAAGCCGTCCGCGACCATGTCCTTCTCAGGTGTGGAAAAGTTTTGAACACAATCAACGATGCAGTGGTGGTTCGTCAAAATCAAACCGTTACTCGACACAAGCGACGACGAACAGCCAGACGACAAGCGCACCGAAGCGTTTTGAATCCGGTTTAGCCACGCCTGATCGGGTGCCCAGCCATAGGCTTCCTTAACTTTCGCCGCTGGAAAAGCATCAAACGTCCACATGCCTTCATCGGCATAGGCGTTACTAGCAACACTTATCGCAAGAATACCCGCCGCAGCGGCAAAAACAGACTTAGAAGACATAAGCGATCCTTCAGGCTTTGGTATTGACCAACGATAAGCCCACGCATCGCCCTTGGAAAGCGCGGCATGCTGTTAGGCGGTTATGGCCACAGCGAAATCTGTCGAGAAAAAATAGGCTTTAGACTAAGAGAGCGAATGCGTTTATCCCTTGTCCAGAAAACCAAGTTCGGATTCATGACGGTTGACACGATCAAATGGGCGTCAATCCAACCAATGCCGACGCCATAAATGGTTTCTTGATCGACAAAATTGAGTACTTCGTCGTGGGTTGCGAGCGCATCAACAACTATGTTCGCCATCAAATTCAAGTGCATAAACCTGTTGGCCATCCCCCCGATTGCCAACTCGCCAATAATCATCGGATGACTGCGCAATCTGTTCTCAACGAGCAGCTGAATCAATTTGGCGTCCGGGGTTTTGAAATGATCGATCCAGATTGAAGTATCCGCTAAGACTAGAATGATCAGCCACCCGCCTGCCGATTCCGTCGCACGTAATGCGCATCAGGCTCGCTTCCGCCAAGCGCTGCCAGCCGGATTGCACTTTCACGGGAGACTAAAGCCTTTAGCGCCTCATTCAAAAGCGCACCGTTTTCTGTCAGCCCCGTAAGCAAGGCAGCTTTTTCAACGAGCTCGTCGTCCAAAACCACTGTGGCGCGCATGGATCACACTCCTATAGGAACAAGGTGCGCCAAATCGCAAAGGAAAGCAACAAGTATGTCCCTCAAAGTGGAATATTATCGTGCTTCTTCCACGGGTTCTCCAGCTTTTTGGTGGCTAAGGTTTTTAGCGCTCGCACAATCCGTTTGCGGGTTGAGTGCGGCATGATCACTTCATCGATATAGCCACGCGAAGCCGCCACGAAGGGGTTGGCGAAGGCGTCCTCATATTCTTTGGTGCGCGCCGCGATCTTGTCCGCATCGCCGATTTCTTGGCGGAAGATGATCTCCACCGCGCCCTTGGCCCCCATCACCGCGATTTCAGCGGTGGGCCACGCATAGTTTACGTCACCGCGCAGGTGTTTGGAGCTCATCACATCATACGCGCCGCCATAGGCTTTACGGGTGATGACGGTGACTTTGGGAACGGTGGCTTCCGCGAATGCAAACAAGAGCTTAGCGCCATGTTTAATAAGCCCGCCATATTCCTGCTTGGTGCCCGGCATGAAGCCCGGAACGTCGACGAAGGTCACAATCGGAATCCCGAAGCAGTCACAGAAACGCACAAATCGCGCGGCCTTGCGCGAAGCATCAGAATCCAAAACGCCCGCAAGGCTCATCGGCTGGTTAGCGACAATGCCCACAGGAGAGCCATCAAGGCGGGCAAAGCCGCAAATGATGTTTTTGCCGAAATCCTTGCCAATCTCAAAAAAATCACCCTCATCGGCGACTTTTTCGATCAGCTCCTTCATATCGTAAGGCTTGTTAGGATTGTCCGGGATCAAGCTGTCGAGGCTCATTTCCAAGCGCTCAGGGTCGTCAAATGTCGGCCTTGTTGGGGGCTTTTCGCGGTTCGAGCCCGGCAAAAAGTCAATCAAGCGACGCATTTGCACCAAGGCTTCGAGATCATTTTCAAACGCCCCATCCGCCACACCAGATTTTTGCGAGTGCACGCGGGCACCACCGAGTTCCTCTGCGGTAACGATCTCATTCGTAACCGTTTTCACCACGTCCGGCCCGGTGACGAACATATAGCTCGTATCTTTCACCATGAAGATGAAGTCCGTCATGGCGGGTGAATACACATCGCCGCCCGCGCATGGGCCCATGATCAGGGAGATTTGGGGGATCACGCCGGAGGAGAGCACGTTCTCCATGAAGATATCGGCATAGCCGGCGAGGCTGTCCACGCCTTCTTGAATGCGCGCACCGCCGGCATCAAAAAGCCCAATCACCGGCGCGCCATTGCGGGCGGCCATCTGTTGAACCTTCACGATTTTCTGTGCGTGCGCCATCGAAAGAGAGCCGCCGAACACGGTGAAATCTTTCGAGAAAACGTAAATCAGCCGACCGTTGACCGTGCCCCAACCGGTAACCACGCCATCGCCGGGAAACTTCTGATCGGCCATGCCAAAGTCGTTGCAGCGATGCTCAACGAACATGTCGTATTCTTCAAACGAGCCTTCATCGAGCAGCAAATCGATCCGCTCACGCGCGGTCAGCTTGCCCTTTTTGTGCTGAGCGGCAACGCGCTTTTCGCCACCGCCTTGCCGGGCATGCGCGCGTTTTTCTTCCAGTACATCCAGTGTCGTTTTCATGAAGGCCCCCAAAGGTGCGTCGGGTTTAATGCCCGACCGCAGAGGGAGCAAGCGGGGATGCTAGATTGCGACGCTCAGCGGCATTGGCGAGCGCAGCTTTGCAACGCTCGGTGCCCGCGGCCGATTAAGCACGCCGATCACACGCTCCATCAACGCCTGAACCGAGAATGGCTTTACAACAAAAGCGTCCACCCCCGCTGCCCGCGCAGCAGAAACCGTGGCGGACTTAACATCCCCGGTCATCATCACGATCGGCAGGCTGGAAACATCCTCAACATGAAAATCCCGAATGGCCCGCGCCAAGTCTGCGCCGCTTTTGTGGTCCATGTGATAATCAGTCAGCACAACATCAACTTGCACATCATGCAGCAAGGAAATCGCCTCATCGGCGCTCGCGGCAGAATAGTTCGCATCGCACCCCGCATGCCGCAAAAGCTCTCGCACCAGCAGCCGAACCTTTGGATTGTCATCGACAACCAGAACTCGAATTCCCGTGCGCGGCGCAACATGACCCATTTTTCAACCCTTTTTTATCAGGGCAATTAATCATGAATTGGTGCAGGTCTTCTTAACAGCGACGCTTTCTGATTGACGAAAGTCAAAGGGCGTGCAGCAAGCGCTCCATCGCCTCGATTTCGGCGCGGAGGGCGGCGGCGGCGGCTTCGGCCTCAAAATCGGTGCCCCAAGTTTCGTTCTGGAACGTCTCGTCTACCCGGCACGCTGCAATCACACCATCAGCATTCATCGCGCGATGCACGAACGCCAAAGCCAAGACTGCCGACCCCATCAAAGCCGTTGCATGCGAAAGGGTCGTCAACCGCACATCATCAAGCGCCTCGGCCGCCGCCCGCAAAGCCGTCAACGACACTGGATCGTGGTCCAGCGCTTCTAGCCCGGTTGTGGTTTCCAACGGTGCGCCGAACGTGGTTTCCACCCACCCCAAAGGCGGCCCCCACAGTGCGTCCTGCGTCATGGCAAGGCGTTGCGGTGTTGCTGCGCGATAACACAGCAAGTCGCTGCAAACATAACGCAAAAACTCGTCCACCATTGCCCCGCGTGTCCGTGGTGCACGGTCCAGCGCCACATTCACAAGTCGGGTTAGCGGCATGGTGGCGGTGTTAACCGCGTCGCGTTGTGCCGCCCACTCTGCCGCCAGCAGTTGCGCGGCCGCTTCCGTTGGCACCGCCAAAACCAGTTTCTCAGGCGTTTTCACCGTTCGCCTATCAAGCCCAACGGCCCAGCGCCCATCGGGCAGGGCCATCGCCTCGGCCAGCTTCCAAAACCGTTTCATGCCGCCAGCCGCGCCGCAAAGGCATCAAGCTCTGCGTCCAGTTCGCTAAAGCTATCGGCGATGTGATGGCTGCCAGAGCCCGCTATTTCCTCACGCGTGGCAAAGCCCCAGCTCACGCCTTGCGCGCGAACGCCCGCTTTCAGCGCCATTGTCATGTCGTGCGTCGCATCGCCAATCATCACCGCTTGGCTGGCCATGGCCCCAACGGCTTCAAGGTTAGCGATTACCATGAAGGGATCGGGCTTGCCCGGCCCGTCGCCTGCGCACCATGTCGTGTCGAAGTGGCGCTGCAGATCGTGCATCTCGAAAATACCGTCCAGCCCTCTGCGCGATTTCCCGGTCGCCACGCCAAGCACCCATCCGGCATTTTTCAGGCGCTCCAAATGTGCAACCGCGCCATCATACAAAGGCTGAACGTCGCTGGATTCCTGCCTGAACGTGAAAAACGCATCGCGATAGCCCGCGAGCAGCCGCGTTCGCGTGGCGCCATCCAAACCCGGGGCCAGAATGTCGAGCGCGGCACCCAGTTCCAGCCCAACGATCTTGCGCGTCTCGTTATAGCTCGGTGGCGGCGCCTTTACGGCTTCAAAGGCGGCCACCATCGAACGCTGAATAATCGCGCGGCTATCAACCAGCGTGCCATCAATATCAAAAATCGCGAAGGGAAAGCTCATAAAGCCCTGTAATGTGGATGCAAAATCTAACGTCGCTCAAACACTTTGAACGGGTCTTTCTCATCCCGCTCGTCAAAGCCAAGTGCGTTGAACGTCGCTTCCATGTGTGGCGGTAGCGGGGCCTGCACGCGCAATAGCCCGCCCAAAGGGTGGGGTATCTCGATAGCGCGGGCGTGCAGGTGCAGCACGTTTTCAATCCCGCCGGGCATTTCCCGGTCACAGACATATTTGTTGTCGCCGACAATCGAAGTTCCAGCTTCAGCCATGTGGAAGCGCAATTGATGGGTTCGCCCGGTTACAGGCTTCAGCGCCACCCAGCTCGCTCGTGTGGCGGCGTTGGAGATCACCGCGAAATCAGTAATGGCAAACACGGCCTCTTTGTCGCCATGGCGCGCGCGCCGCATGGTCTCAAGGTCTGGGTTAAGGTTTGATCCGGCCTTTTTCATCCAGCCGCGGATTTCGCCTTCCTTTGGGTTTGGCACGCCCAGCACCACTGCCCAATAGATCTTCTTGGTTTTGCGCGTTTGAAACGATTTGGCGAGCGCCGCCGCCGCCATCGGGTTGCGACCGACCACCAACACGCCCGTGGTATCGCGGTCTAGTCTGTGCACCAGCTTGGGCTTGCCATGCTCAGGGTCTGCCAGCGCTTGGAACATAAAGTCCAAGTGCCGAATGGTTTTGGAGCCACCCTGAACCGCAATCCCTGCCGGCTTATTGATCACCAACACATGCTGATCTTCATAGATCAGCAGCGACTTGATGTATTCGGCATCCTCTTGGGAAACCTTTGGCCCCGCGGTGGGCGGCGGCTCACTGTCCAGCCCATAAGGCACGACAACTTGCTGCCCCGCATCAAGGCGATCATTCGCCTTGGCTTTCGCCCCATCCACGCGGATTGCGCCCTTGCGTAGCAGCATCTCGATGCGGCCTTGGCTCAGCGTTGGGAACTTGCGCCGAAGGTAACGATCAAGCCGCGGCTCGCCATCATTGGGGGTGACGTTCAGCGGAACGCCTTTGATCGGTGATCCACTCATGCCAAAGCCCTGATCGCTGCCATGCCGATGAACACAGCCAAAACACACGCCACAACCGACGCCATCGTATAACCCGCTGCGCAATGGTAACGCATTTTCGGGCTGTTAGCGCGGGGACTTAGCCTTCAAAACCAAGTTTGCCTAGTTTTCTTGGCAGTTGCCCTTCTATTCGAAGGCAATGGCATTGGAAAAGATGCGCTGAAATTGTGATGCGGAATGCGAAGACTTGCGTCGCTTCGGCCCAAAAACGGCATTATCCTTCGGACATGGAAAACACGTCGTTGCCAGTGGCAGTTCAATCTCGAAGGGGGCGCTGCCCTGAGTGCGGTGCCCGCCCGCCTTTGTGGCGGACCTTGTTATATGCTGGAAGAAAACCGATTAGATGCCACAAATGTGAGACGTTGATTAAGTTGAAGCCGAAAATTTGGCCTGCAGTCGTTGCGTATCTAAGTATTTCTTCAGCAGCATTGACTTATGGTTGGGCAAGTCCAATCACAATCTCTTTGTTCTCAGTGTGGTTTGTAGTTTTGAGCGTCGTTGGCGTATTTTTCGTCATGGTAAATCGTGTTGACCCAAACTTGCCCCGCGAAAAGGAGTGGTATGAAAAAGGCCCGGGGGAACACTAACCGGGCAGCGATTTTCCAGTTAAGGGCAGCGCCTAAGCCAAAGCCCTAATCGCTGCCATGCCGATGAACACAGCCAAAACACACGCCACAACCGACGCCATCGCATAACCCGCTGCGCCCAAAAGCGCATTGTTTTCAATCATCATCGCGGTTTCCAGCGAGAATGCCGAAAACGTCGTAAACCCGCCGAGAACCCCGGTGCCGAGCAGAAGCCGCCAGCCCGTGGTGTCCGTTGTGCCATTGCGCGCCAGCAGCGCCACGAGAGCGCCCATCGCTAAGCCGCCAACCACATTCACGGTGAACGTGCCCCACGGCCAGCCCGTGCCCATCAGGCGCGCCATGCCAAGGCTCACGAGGTGCCGACATGAAGCCCCCACCGCGCCACCCAGCGCAACAAGCCACAGATTGTTCCAGAAGGTCATCGCGTGTGTGTAAGTTGATAAAGGCAAAATTGCTAGGTTTGTGGGCAGTAGAGCCTTCTTCCTCCCCTGCTCTCGTGCGCGGGGGCAGAGGGCGTAGGGGCGATAACCACCCAAAGCCCAATCTATCCCTCAGATCCAGCCCGGAATTCTCCAATTATTTCAATAAAAATGCGACCAATAAAACAAATCTATCCGCCCCTTTGCAACACTGTGTTAGAGTGAAAGCGGGCGTCAAAATAGGCGTATCTGAGATTGGTGTGATTTGGCGCAAGGGAACCCAATTTTTCGGCTAGCTCCTCCTCAGAGCCGCAAGATCTCGGCTCAAATGACAGGAAATGACAGGAAATGACAGGAAATGACAGGACATGACTAGGTAATCGGGTTTTTTTTCGGAAAAGGGGAATTATCCCGCAATCCTTACCCCTCACGCGCGAGACCACCAATTCGCTGCGCCTAACGCCACCGCAAGCGGCGTGATTAGCCAATCCGTCGTGATCAGTCCCGCCATCGCCAAAACGGCACAGCCGACCGCTAAGGGGCGATGCCAAGTCGCGGCAAAAGCCAGCCTCTCCTGCTTGTGCGCAAGGGCCGCCACGCCGCTCGCGCCCAGCAAGCCAAGCGCGCACAGCGAAAGTATCGTCGCAGTGTCCACCTCTACTCAGCGGCCACCAAAGCCGGAGGATCGCTGAAATCAGTCGCGGCCAGCCACGCATCAAGGTCGGCCACGGCGCGGTGCGCCATCGCGACCTTCCGAGCCTTCCCGCGTTCCTTGCCTTTCCCACCGGGCTCCTCAGCCAAAGGAGGGAACAAGCCAAAATTGACGTTCATCGGTTGAAACGAGCCTTTGCCGCCATCTAAGTGTCCGCCAGTCACGTGGGCGATCAACGCGCCCAAGGCCGTCGTTTCGGGAGGAGGAACTGGCGCGCGACCAAGGCGTTCGGCGGCAGCAAAGCGGCCCGTCAGCAGCCCAATTGCCGCGCTCTCAACATAGCCTTCAACGCCAGTCACTTGCCCGGCAAACCGCAAGCTTGGCCGCAGCTTCAAGCGTAGCGTGCCATCGAGAAGCTTCGGGGAGTTCAAAAAGGTATTCCGGTGAATGCCGCCGAGTTTGGCAAACTCGGCGTTCTCAAGCCCCGGTATCATCCGAAATACGCGCGTTTGCTCGCCATGCTTCATCTTGGTTTGGAAGCCAACGATGTTGAAAAGTGTGCCCAAAGCATTGTCTTGGCGCAGCTGCACCACAGCCCAAGGCCGCCGCCCGGTGGCGGGGTTGGTCAGGCCCACGGGCTTCATCGGGCCAAAGCGCGGCGTATCCCGCCCACGCTCCGCCATCACCTCAATCGGCAAACAGCCATCGAAATACGGCGTTCCTTCCCATTCCTTGAAGCTAGTCTTGTCAGCGCCGAGCATAGCGTCAATGAACGCCTCGTATTGCTCCTTATCCATAGGGCAATTGATATAGTCTGCCCCATCGCCCTCCGGCCCGACCTTATCCCAGCGCGATTGGAACCAGGCGGTATCAAAATTGATGCTCTCACGATGCACAATTGGGGCAATCGCGTCGAAAAAGGCCAGTTCATCCTCTCCGGTCAGCGCGCCAATGTCAGCCGCCAACGCAGGCGAGGTGAGGGGGCCCGTGGCGATGATTACATTGTCCCAGTCCTCCGGCGGCAATCCGGCCACTTCCTGTCGCTTCAGCGTAATCAGGGGATGGGCTTCAATCGCTGCAGTAACCGCCGCAGAGAAGCCATCGCGGTCCACCGCCAAAGCCGAACCCGCAGGGACCTTCGCCCCATCCGCCGCCCGCATAATCAGCGAGCCCGCCTTGCGCATTTCAGCGTGGATCAAACCAACGGCGTTGTTTTGCCAATCGTCGGACCGAAACGAGTTGGAGCAAACAAGTTCCGCCAGCCCTTCGGTCCGGTGAGCATCGGTGCCGCGCACGGGGCGCATTTCGTGCAGAATTACAGGAACGCCCGCTTGGGCAAGCTGCCAAGCCGCTTCAGAGCCAGCAAGGCCGCCGCCAATGACGTGAACAGGTTTTGGAGTGTGAGACATAGAAAGCGGTATAGGCCCGGCGCGATGCAACGGCTAGGCCATCACGGCCTGCTGCGAGAAACTGCCCGACACGTTGTTCCAATCCGTAAAGCAGCACAGCTTGCACGCCGCCCTTTGGCACGACTTCGTGCGAAAGGGGCGGCGTGCAGCAGCTTATGATGCCGAGGGGCAAAAGGCGTTCGATTTAGCTCGTGAGCTTGGCAACCACTTGGCCGACGATGAATCCAAGCGATCCAAACAAAAGCACCGCTGTCGCGAGCATCTGAATGAAAAAGCCCATGCTCCGCTTTGAGGGATCTGCCACGTAGGCAAACATATAAATCAAGCGCCCTACAATCCACACGAGCCCGATAATGGCGGCGGCGGCATCGTTCCAGACACCAGCAAAAATCCAAAGGCTCGGTAGGAAGATCGGCATCCATTCCAGCGTGTTCATGTGAACCCGGAAATGGCGCTCAAAAATTGGGTCGCCCGAAGTCGCTGGCGCCGGCACATTGTATGTCGATCGCGCCATGCCAACACGCAGGCCCATATAAAAATACACGATCAACGCCAAAAGAGTGACGATTGCGGTAAGGTAAAAGGATTCCATAGAGTGTTCTAACCTTTTGATTGTCTTTTGAAAATTGATCGCCGTTTAGCGAACACGCGCCTCTGGAAAAATCCTCAGGAAATTTTCGGCATAAAACTTGTCCCGAACCAAATTGTCCCGATCCCCGAGGCTCGTCTCAAACCGCGCAATTGGGTTCCTTCCGCCTTCGATATGGGGATAGTCACTGGAGAACAGATAAAGGTCCGGATTCGATTGGTCGATGAACAGGCCGACCTCCTCAAACACAAACGGTGTGAAGGCCAGCTGTTGCGTGATCTGCTCTGAAGGTGTTCGGCTTAGCCCCTGTAAATTGACATCATTCCGGCTCCAATGTTTCACCACCCAATCGAGGCGGCGTAGCAATTCAGGAACCCACCCGGCACCAAGCTCCACACTCGCTCCGCGTAAGCTGGGGTGGCGCTCCAACACGCCGTCCAACACCATCATCGTCAGAAAAGCTTCAGGCCCTTCATGCAGCAACGCCACATCCTTCGTGCGGAGGTTTTCGCCGCCACCCAGCCAATCCTTCGTGGGCGGGCGGCCATTATTCATCCACGCTTTAGCAAGTTGAAGCGGCGCACCGCCCACATGCAGCACAAATGGTATGCCAGCCTCAGCCAATTGCGCCCAAAACGGATCAAAATCCACATGACCAGGTGACCGATCCCCCGAGGGCCGATGTGGCACCCAAACGGCCTTCAGTTTCGTCGTCAGCACAAAATCAAGCTCTGCCAACGCCCAATCGGGGTCATCCAGCGGTATGACGGCAACGCCCATTAAGCGATCATCTGCGTGGCAGAAATCAGCCATATGGCGGTTGTGGGCTCGCGCCGCGCCATAGCGAACACGGTTTTCCAGCTTAGTGCTTGGCGAGAAGGGCTTGGCAACGCTGTGGGTGGCGAATACCAATTGCTTGCGAAAGCCCAGCAAATCCATCGCTTTAGAGCGGTCAGCGCTTTCAAACGCCCCTAGCGCTTGGATTTCCTTCGACGCTTCGATCAAACGATCACCCAGAGCAATCTGTGCCTCGACATGGTCCGCGCTGTGACGGCCGCCTTGCGCCATAATAGCGGCTACTTCCTCATCGGTGACGATGGAGGCGGAATAGCTAACCTCAGGGATTTCGGCGCGAACGTCTGGGTCGGCATACTTCGTTAAGAAGTCCGGCAGCTCCATAATGTGGCTATCGGCGTCATAGAAGTCACGGTTTGGCGGGGCATAAGGCATCAAATTCCTCCACATGCCGCTACTATCTTCGCACGGATCCACCAGCGCGAGCGAGCGGCTTCACCGCGCATCTTTCACCACAATGAAAAGCCTGTCACCTAGCAGGCGACCGTCAGTCAGCGTGTGGACTTATGTTAGCCGACCAGCGCGCGCCATCTGCCGTGCATAGAAAGCAAAGAAGGCCAGCAGAACAGCAATTACCGCGCTCGTGATAGCCATTTGCTGACCCATGATCGGCCCACTTCCCGTCAGGATGTAGGTGTGAACGAGGCTCAGCAGGAAAGCCGCTAGCGAAACCAAAAAGACAGGAGCGCTTAGTTTCCTTTTCAACACCAGCAAGATAGAGGCACCAAACGCTCCAAAAACACCAACAGCCCACACCACGAGCATCCACATTGGCATCGCTGCATAATGGGCAATCTGTTCGGGTGTCATCCCTGCGCTTGCCATATAGGATTCACCTTGAAGCATAGTCATGGAGTAGTCGAAGACGCCAATAAAATTGAAAAGCACTGCAACCACGCCCACCACCCATAAATGCCATGGCGTTTTTGCTTTTTGTCCCGTCGGAGCCTCAGTCATCGTTTTCCTCCCTTACGTATTAGTTATGTTTTTGCGTACCTTTTGTTGCTTTTTATTCGTTAATACTCCCTCGAAATAGTGAATAGTCAAGTCTATCATCAGTTTTGACTATGAAACCGGTTTTGGAGGAAAGCAAATTTTGCCGTCTTACTGACGTGCCCGCGCGCAAAACCCCTCTTGCTAAATGGCGTTGCCCGCTCCAGCCTAACGCTATGCGTTTTCTCATCCTTACAATTTGTGCTCTCTTTCTGATTGGGGCTGCTCCGTCGCCGTGGCGCGTGCCAGACCCTGACAACTTACTGGTTATTGAGACCACAAAGGGCCAGCTTATTGTCGAAATGCGTCCAGAAATGGCACCTACGGCCGTGGAGCGGATCAAACGTCTTGCTCGTGAAGGTGTTTATGACGGCCTCCAGTTCCATCGTGTTATCGCCAATTTCGTCGCCCAGACTGGGAACCCAAACAACAAGGATGGCGGCGTTTCCCAGTACCCAGACCTTGCACCGGAATTCCTGTTCCGCCCTTCCCAGCCGCCGAAGATAGTGCGCACATCGAGCGATGGGATTGAGGGTTTCCTCGGCGCGATCCCAATTGCGGGGGTCTCGGACCTAGAGATGAGCCGCACACCAGGGCTCACCCGCCGTTCATGGGGTGCTTATTGTCCCGGCGTCGCTGGTATGGGACGCCAAGCCGCCGAGAACACAGCGAATTCCGAGATATTCTTTATGCTAGCGAGCGCGCGGCGGCTTGATCGAGACTATACGGTCTGGGGAAAAGTCATCGTTGGAACTGAGATTTTGAAAGCCTTGGCCATCGGTGAGCCGCCACAAAATCCGGACCTAATGGTGAAAGTGCGTGTCGCCAGAGACCTACCCGAAGCAAGCCAGCCAAGGCTTCAAATCATGGATGAAAACAGCGCAGCCTTTAGCACACTTGTCGCAACCGCGCGTACATACAAAGGCGCAGACTTCTCAGTGTGCGACATCGAGGTTCCCGTTCGAACGATCGGTGCACCAAACTAAGATTAAGCTACTAGCGCTCTTTCCTGATACGCCGTTATGCCAACCAAGTCGATGAATACGGTGCTGTCGAAGCGCATCCGTTTTCTCAACGCCAAGTTTGGTAGGTTGTCTCAAACACATTCCACAAAGCAGCTGCACAACGTGCAGGTTGATCGCCACTTTCCTCGGTTGGACAAGCGTAGCCACGCTCGCTATAGCCATTATGTTTATCGATAAAGGATATGGTCCAAGTGGAAAAAACGCCAACCGCTTCGTTGAAGTCATGGGAGCTGCCGCTTCCCCTGAAACTGTCATTGCTTTGGGCGTCTATGATGTTTCTCTACATCTACAACGACTATTTCAGCCTTTATCTGCCCGGCACCATAGAAGGTATGAGCGCGGGAAAGATCGGTCCGTTAGGCGAAGCAACACCTTTCGTCATGCTGGGCGTAGCTGTTTTGCTCACCATTCCGTCGCTGATGGTATTCGTGTCTGCTTGGTTGCCGCCACCCCTTAGCAAGTGGCTGAACGTCGTGTTCGGGATCATATACACGCTCGTAAATGTAGCCACGTTTTTCGGCTCGGCGCTATTTTACCAATTCATCGTCAGCGTTGAAGTCATTCTGAGCGTTTCAATTGTTGTGTGTGCGCTGAAATGGCCAAAACAAACCGCGGTGCCCGTGCAATGATCGGTCTCAATATGACAACAGCGCGTTGGGCGGGCGTGACCTATCTATTCCTCATTGCTGTAGGAATTTTCAGCCTCGCATACGCTCCCGGCCAGTATTTCGTGCGCGGGGATGAAGTTGCGACGTTTGCAAAGATACAAGCCAACTTGGTTCTGTTCAAAAGCGCGATCGTTGCAGAAATGGCCTGCTATGCCAGCTTTGTTCTGTTGGTTGCGCTATTGCACCGCCTTTTCCGTGAATACTCCGAAACTTTGGCGTTGGTCATGGTTGGCTTTGTTCTTGTCAGCGTGCCGATTTCCTTCATCGCGATCGCCGAAAAGATGGCTGTTCTTGAGATTGTCTCCCAAAGCGGGCTCAAAAGCGCAGCGGTTTTGTCTCACTTTGGCCGCTACAGCGATATTCTGGCCCCGGCTGAGTTGTTCTGGGGCCTGTGGCTGTTGCCCTATGGCTTGCTGGTTCTGAAGTCGGGCGCGATCCCGCGCTTCTTCGGCGTTGCGCTAATTCTTGGGTGCTGCGGCTACGTTGCAGGGGTGGTCGTTCCATTGTTTTGGGAGGGTTATTCCAGCAGCCCAATCGGTAAATTCGCGCGCATCCCAGCGACGATAGGTGAGATTGGGGGCGCCTTTTGGTTAGCGGTGTTTGGCTCGCGAGCTCCAGCGAAGTAGGTTGAGGGGCGACTAACCTCGCTCAATCCCGTTTGCAGAATTCGACAAAAGGGTGCCCGTTCGAAAAAGATTCGAATGACGCAAAAACCTGATTGGTCATTGTGAGGAAGGAGGAATGGCGCGCCCGGAAGGATTCGAACCTCCGACCCCCAGATTCGTAGTCTGGTGCTCTATCCAGCTGAGCTACGGGCGCTTGGGAGGCGGGTTGATAGCTGCACCGGGGCGGTCTCGCAAGGGCGATGTTCAGCGCATTTCAGGCGTAGCGTTAGCGATACTGGCTTGATGCCTCGCGATAAGAGTGTTGAAGTGGCGCCAAGGACAAGGAAAACGCCATGAACGCGCCGCTAAACCACGCCACTTTGCGTCCCGATGCTAACGCATTGCTGGCCGAAGCGGGCTATCGCGCCCGCCCGATAACGGCAGCTTTGGGCGCTGAGATTGATGGCGTTGATATGTCCTCCGAACTTTCAGACCTCCAAGTCGAGGCGATCAAGGCCGCGTGGCTCAAATACAAAGTCATTTTCTTCCGCGATCAGAATATCTCCCACGCCGAACACGTCGCCTTCACTAAGCGCTTTGGCCCGGTCGAAGGCCATCCGGTTATCAAGCATGCACCCGGCTTTCCAGAGGTCCTTATCGTCGAGGCGTTTGGCGAAGATTGGGTCAATGAGAAAACGGCTGAACGTTTCAAAACGCAGAATAAGTGGCACACCGATGTAACCTTCCGGCCCAGCCCATCGCGCGGGTCGGTGTTGCGGGCGCGCGAAGTGCCAGAATTTGGCGGGGACACGATGTGGGCCGATACGGCTGCTGCCTATCGGGGCCTTGCTCCGAAGCTGAAAGAGCGCATCGCCGGGCTCCTTGCGGTGCATGACATCGTGAAATCCTATGGTGGACGGGTCAGTACCGAAAAGATTGCAGAAATCCGCAGAGAACATCCGCCCCAGGAACATCCGATCGTGCGCCGTCATCCGGTAACTGGCGAAGAAACCCTTTATGTGAACCACGTGTTCACGACACATATTGTCGGGCTAGAGCCTGCTGAAAGTGATGCACTGCTGGCTCAATTGTGGGACCAGATCAAAATTCCAGAGCATCACGTTCGCTTTCGCTGGACACCGAACGCCATTGCCTTCTGGGACAATGACGCGACCCAGCATTATGCCGTGGCTGAGTATTATCCGGCGCTACGGATCATGGAGCGTGTAACTCTGTCAGGCTATTGAGATCGCCCTGCAACAGCCCCTTTTAAGCTTACGCCGAATTAATCTGCGCCTTATTGCAATACCCTAGCGTCAGGTTCAAAACAGGACATGAGTTGGGGGTTCGAATGGCTGGCGCGGTTGCAGGATTTATTGAGAGCGTTTTGACGGGCATACTCGCGCTGTCAGGCGTAAATTACATCTCACACACGCAAACCGTCGCGCCTGTGGCAGCGATAAGTGCAGAAGCGTCCCCTCAGGCCGTTCAACGAACCGAAGCGATGCGGGTTCACATTGGCAAAGGCGAAAACCGCGCAGAGCTGGTATTCGTCACTGAAAATGGCAAAGTTGCGCGTCTGCGCGGCGTCTCGCCACGCGGCATCATTTGGCGGTTGCCCGCGAATAGCGAGATGCGCATCCGCTAGATCAATCAGCGAAAGCGGAAGGTGGGTGATCGTTTCGCCAAAAAAGCGGCATAGCCTTCTTTGAAATCATCGCTCTGAAAGCATTCGAGATAGGCCTCGTAACTCGCAGGCGTTTCCGCGTCTTGGCCGCCAACAATCGCGTTAATCGTCGCTTTCATCGTGCGTGCAGAGTATTGGGAGACGCGTGTGAGGCCCTCAGCATAGGCCTGCAATTCGGCCTCGAATGCGTCAATGGCAAATACGCGATCAACAAGGCCGATAGCCAAGGCCTCGTTTGCTTCAACCAAGCGCCCTGAAAACAGAATATCTTTCGCGCGCGATGGACCAACCGCGTCAACCAAGCGCTTGGTGTCTCCCAAGGAGTAGGCAAGGCCCAGCTTGCCCGGTGTAATCCCAAGGCGCGCTTCAGCCGAGGCAAAGCGCAAATCGCACGCTAAGGCCAATCCGCACCCACCCCCCACGCAAGCGCCGCGCACAGCCGCAATGGTTGGTTTTGGGAAAGCCGCCAAAGCTCGCCCCGCCGCCTGCACCGCATCGGAATACTCGCGCGAGCTTTCAAGCGTTGCATAGGTTTCAGGAAACTCCGCGATATCGGCGCCCGCGGCAAAATGATCGCCTTGGCCGCGCACAATAAGGACGAGTAACTCACGATCCGCTTCAGCCTCTGCCAACACAGTCGGCAAGGCCTGCCACATCGCTTTGGTCAGCGCGTTGCGCTTGTCGGGGCGATTAAGTGTCAATGTGCCAATCGGGCCGGAACGGGTGAGAAGGAGAGGGGCTGTCATGGCGGCGGTCTTTGCCACGACACGCAGCGAACGCAAACACGTGCTGTCACATCCCCTTGCCCGCCGCGTCGAGCATCGCTATTCACACGCGCCTTGTTGGGGCGTCGCCAAGTGGTAAGGCATCGGTTTTTGGTACCGACATTCCCAGGTTCGAATCCTGGCGCCCCAGCCAAGGCCACAAAGCCGAGAGCGTTTTTCTCACCAGAAAAACGGGATCTGACGCAGTAGAGCCAGCGTTCTTGGCGTTGGGGAATGCAAGTTGTCCCCCACCATTCCTACAGGGTTGCATCTGTCAATCACACAGCAACCCTTGCAATCCGTGTAGCTCCCCACTATCTCCCCAACCATCACGCACGCGGGCACACGCGGTGCGGCCTTTTTCTTTTGTTCAATCACTTGAAAAAAAGAAGGCGGCCTCATCGCTCTCCGGCGCAGGCCCGTTGGTCTGCTCCGTCCGCGGAGGCCAGCCGGAAAAGGAAAGCTGCATGGCACTACCAGAATTTACAATGCGTCAACTCTTGGAAGTTGGGGCGCATTTCGGTCACCAAGCCCACCGTTGGAACCCGAAGATGGACCGTTTCATCTTTGGTGAGCGCGCGGGCATCCACATTCTTGACCTGTCGCAAACTGTGCCGTTGCTGCACACAGCGCTCGTTCGCATCCGCGACACCGCAGCCCGTGGTGGCCGCATCCTGTTTGTGGGCACCAAGCGCCAAGCTTCGGACCCGGTCGCGATTGCCGCGCGTCGTTGCGCGCAATACTTTGTCAATCACCGTTGGCTCGGCGGCACGCTGACGAATTGGCAAACGATTTCAAAGTCGATTGCTCGATTGCGCGAAGTCGAAGCCATTTTGGGTCAAGAAGGCCCAACCGGCTTCACCAAGAAGGAATTGCTCGGTCTCACGCGTGAGCGCGACAAGCTAGACCGTTCGCTCGGCGGTATTCGCGACATGGGCGGCATTCCTGACTTGATGTTCGTGATCGACACCAACAAAGAAGGCATTGCCATAAAGGAAGCCAAGAAGCTTGGTATCCCAGTTATCGCGATCCTCGATTCAAACTGCGATCCAGACGATGTGGACGTTCCAATCCCGGGCAATGATGACGCGGCACGCGCCATTACCCTTTACTGCGAGTTGATCGCGGACGCCGTTCTCGATGGCCTGCTCGCAAACGAAGCATCGTCGGGCGTTGATATCGGCGCGGCTGAAAACCCCGTTGAGCCAGCCTTGGCGTCGGTTGCGGCTGCCGTCACTGGTGACGAAGCAGAAGCACCAGCCGAAGCTTTGCCAGCATAAACTGTCACGGAATCGGGCTTCTGGTTCCATCTAACATCCCGGCGGTTTTCGGGCCGCCGGGCCCCTGATCTAAACTGAGGAGAGTGGGCTATGGCGGAAATCACCGCGAGCCTCGTCAAAGACCTGCGCGAACGCACAGGCGTTGGCATGATGGATTGTAAAAAGGCATTGGCTGAGAACGCAGGCGATATCGAAGCCTCGATCGATTGGCTGCGCTCAAAAGGCTTGGCTAAAGCCGCCAAAAAGGCTGGCCGTGTTGCCGCTGAAGGTCTCGTTGGCGTGGCCACATCCGGCACCGTTGGTGGCGTGATCGAGCTGAACTCTGAGACAGACTTTGTTGCCCGCAATGAAGGCTTCCAGAATGCGGCTGCCGGCATGGCGAAGCTAGCTTTAGCGCATGACAGCGTCGAAGGTATATTGGCTGCGCCATCGTTTGAAGGCGAAGGCACGGTCAATGACTTCCTGACCAACATGATCGCCACTATCGGCGAAAACATGGGTCTGCGGCGCGTTACCCAGCTTTCAGTCACCTCCGGTGCTGTTGCTGCTTACACGCACGGCGCGGTGTCCGATGGCCTCGGGCGTATAGGCGTCTTGGTTGCGGTGGAATCGACAGCGTCAGACAGCGCCGCTCTGGTCGATCTCGGTCGCAAGGTCGCGATGCACGTCGCAGCCACCAATCCATTATCCCTGTCGGTAGATAACCTCGACCCAGCGGCAGTGGACCGTGAACGTTCGGTGTTTACCGAGCAAGCACGCGAGTCCGGTAAGCCAGAAGCCGTCATTGAGAAAATGATCGAAGGCCGTCTGCGTAAATTCTATGAGGAAGTTGTGCTGTTGAAGCAGGCCTTCGTCATGGACCCAGACAAGACGGTTCAACAAGTTGTTGACGACACCGCCAAAGCTCTTGGTGCACCTGTCGCTATTTCGGCTTTCGCGATGTTCAAGCTCGGCGATGGCATCGAGAAAAAAGAAGAAGACTTCGCCGCAGAAGTGGCCGCGGTGACGGGTCAAGCCTGATCGTGCGCCGTTCTGCTCGCCAGCAGAACAGTCACAATTGCACAGGAAGCCGCCGTAGCGCTTGGCGCACGGCGGCTTCTTTGTGTTAGGGACGTTTGCAGTAGCTAAAGCATGCGACTCGACGCTGCCGGTGCAGGACACTGCGCGCGGAACGGGTTGCCAATAAAGGGCGGTATTGATGAGCGAAACTAAGACGCCAGCCCACCTACACAGTTCAACATCGGCAATTCGCAAAAGCTGGAGACGGGTTCTCCTAAAGGTCTCTGGTGAAGCCCTGATGGGCGATGCCCCGTTCGGGATTGACCACAATGCTTGCACTCGAATCGCGGAAGAAATTGTTGCTGTTCATAAGACAGGCATCGAGATCTGCTTGGTAATCGGCGGCGGCAACATATTCCGAGGGCTATCGTCGGCCGCTCAAGGCATGGAGCGCACCACCGCGGACTATATGGGCATGTTGGCCACCGTGATGAACGCGTTGGCTATGCAGGCGACGTTGGAAAAGCTCGGCGTGCCGACCCGCGTGCTTTCTGCCATCCCAATGACAACAGTATGCGAGCCCTATATCCGCCGCCGCGCCATGCGCCACATGGAGAAGGGCCGGATTGTTATCTTTGCGGCAGGAACCGGTAACCCGTTCTTCACAACCGACACGGGCGCCGCTTTGCGCGCAACCGAAATGGCTTGCGATGCGCTCATGAAAGGCACCCAAGTAGACGGTGTATACACCGCAGACCCTAAGACCAATCCAGACGCCACACGGTTTGAAACACTCAGCTACACTGACGTCCTTACCAAGAACTTGCGTGTAATGGATGCTACATCGGTGTCTCTAATGCGCGAAAATGGCGTGCCCATTGTGGTATTTAACATCCGGAAACCGGGCGGCTTTGCGGCCGTTCTCGCAGGCGAAGGTGTCTGCACGATTATCGGGAAAGACTAGACGATGACTGCTGCTTTTGATCTTGCTGATGTGAAGCGTCGCATGGAAGGCGCTGTAAATGCGCTGAAAAGTGACTTTCAGGGCCTGCGCACGGGACGCGCAAACGTAAACCTCCTCGATCCGATAACGGTAGAGGCTTACGGCTCCACCATGCCACTTAACCAAGTCGGTGCGGTTTCCGCGCCTGAAAGCCGCCTACTGATGGTGTCGGTCTGGGATAAGGCGATGGTGATCCCAGTCGAGAAGGCAATTCGCAATGCCGGTATTGGCCTCAACCCAATAACGGACGGTATGAGCCTCCGCATTCCAATCCCGCCACTCAACGAAGAGCGCCGCAAGGAGCTCGCAAAGCTTGCTGGGAAATACACGGAAGATGCCAAGGTAGCCATCCGCAACGTTCGCCGCGACGTCATGGATCAATTGAAAAAGCTGGAAAAAGATGGCGACATCAACCAAGACCAGCAAAAGAAGTTCGGCGAGCAAGCCCAAGAGGCAACGGATAGCTTTGTGAAGAAAGCCGATGAGGCCCTCCGAGCGAAGCAGGAAGAGATCATGCAGGTGTGACATTGCCATCGCAGGTCGCTTCCGTGCTGGACGATCCCAACGCACAAGTGGCGGTCGCGAATCCGACACCGAAAGGCACACCGCGACACGTTGCGATCATCATGGATGGCAATGGTCGCTGGGCCAAAGCCCATGGGCGCCCGCGGACCTTCGGGCATAAGGCAGGCGTTGAAGCGCTCCGGCGCACCGTTGAAGCCGCAGGCGATTTTGGCCTAAAATGGCTCACCGTTTACGCGTTTTCAACCGAGAATTGGCGGCGCCCCCGCACCGAAATCGAAACCCTCTTTGGGCTTGTTTGGCTTTATGTCGAATCTGATCTGGAGCGTCTCGTTCGCGAGGGTGTCAGGCTTCGCGTCATCGGGAAACGCGAAGGTGTGCCGCCGGACCTGCTGGATTTGCTCGACAAATCCCAAGCCCGAACCGCCCACAATACGAAAATGGTTCTTACCATTGCCTTCAATTATGGCGGGCAGGACGAAATTGTCGAAGCCGCGCGTGCGCTCGCAATCCAAGCCAAAGCAGGCCAGCTGGATCCTGCCGATATTACCGAGGCAGCCTTAGCAGCCAAGCTTGGTACCGTGGGTATACCAGACCCTGATCTTGTTATTCGAACATCGGGAGAGAAACGGCTCTCAAACTTCCTTATATGGCAATCGGCGTATGCCGAGCTGATCTTCACCGATGTCCTCTGGCCAGACTTCGGTCGTGATGATCTTGGTGCGGCAATCGATGAGTTTCGCCGCCGGGAGCGTCGTTACGGTGGCGTTCAAGAATGAACCCAGCCGCCGATTCCGGAGCGCCGAGTGTTGGAGCCGCGCCTAAGCCGCGCATGGCGGACCTGCTCCTGCGATCAGCATCTGGAACTGTCCTTGTCATTTTCGGGCTGGGTATCGTTTGGTTCGGTCAACTCCCGCTGATCATGGTTACCGCAATGGCGGCTGGCCTTATGGCGTGGGAATTGCTCCGAATGGCTGCGCCGGAAGCGAAGATCGCGCTTCGGTGTATTGGCGGTGTGCTTACCGGGTTGGTCGTCTGGCTCGGTGCGCTTTCGCCCTTAAACACTCTGATTAGCTTCGTGGCTTTTCCGTTCGTCATGATCGGCTTCATGTTGATATGGCGCCGTTACCCGTGGGTTTCGGGCTTTGGTATTCTCTACATTGCGCTCGCCTGCGGGGCGTTTTTGTTGATCCGCGGCCAGATGGCTAATGGGCGCGAGTTGTTGCTCGCTATGCTCGTTTGCATTTGGTCCACTGATATTGCGGCCTATTTTGGCGGACGGACTTTTGGCGGCGCCAAGCTTGCCCCGATCATTAGCCCCAATAAGACGTGGGCTGGTTTTCTCTGTGGTATAGCCGCTGGCAGCGTCATGGGTGCTTTAGCCGGGTGGGTAATCGGCGGCAACGTGATCGGTTGGCTCGTTTTGGGCCTCGCCTTTGGTGCCGTAGGGCAGGGGGGTGACCTGCTCGAATCGTGGGCCAAGCGGCATTTTGGCGTAAAAGATACCTCCGGCATCATCCCCGGCCATGGTGGGATACTTGACCGTCTCGACGGGCACCTTACCAGCGCGACACTGTTTGCGGCCTTGCTGCTCGCTTGGCCTAGCTTGGCGTTGATCCTGGCATGACCCTTCAGCGACGGGTGACTATACTTGGAGCCACGGGCTCCGTTGGCTGCTCAACGCTTGACGTCATTGCAGAAGCCAACGCGGCTAAACCGAACAACCCACCTTTCGCCGTAGAAGCCTTGGTATGCGGCAAGGATATTGAAGCGCTCGCCAAAGCCGCTATTGCCCACCGCGCAAAGCTAGCCGTTGTCGCCGACGAAAGCCGAGGCCCCGCCCTCCAATCAGCCTTGGCAGGGACAGGCATTGAAACCGCAAGCGGTCGCGCGGCAGTAATAGAAGCCGCGCAGCGCCCAGCGGACTTCGTGATGGCCGCAATTGTTGGGGCAGCGGGCCTGGCGCCCACCTTAGCCGCGGCACGAACCGGGGCCGCCATCGGCCTCGCCAACAAAGAATGTCTCGTGTCGGCGGGTGCCGTTTTCCTCGATGCGGCTCGATCCGCAGGAGCCAAGCTCTTTCCGGTCGATTCAGAACACAATGCGATCTTCCAAGTGTTTTCCCGCAAGGATGATGTGGAGAAACTCATCCTAACGGCATCCGGCGGCCCATTTCGCGCGATGACCCTTGATGCCATGCGCTCGGCCACAGTTGAGCAAGCCCTAAACCACCCGAATTGGAGCATGGGCGCCAAAATCACGATCGACAGCGCCACCTTGATGAACAAAGGCCTTGAACTGATCGAGGCTGCACTGCTCTTCGACATGCCAGAAAGCGCGATAGACATAGTGGTTCATCCGCAATCGATCATTCACTCACTTGTCGCTTATCGGGACGGTTCGGTTTTGGCCCAACTTGGGGCACCCGATATGCGCATCCCGATTGCCAATGTGCTGGGATGGCCAGACAGACTGGCACTCAAGACACCACGGCTGGACCTCGCTGCCCTTACGCGGTTGGACTTTGAGGAACCTGATCTTACGCGCTTTCCGGCGCTTTCCCTTGCGCGTCAGGCGCTTCGTACTGGCGGCTGCGCCCCCACTGTTCTGAACGCCGCAAATGAAGTAGCTGTTTCATACTTTCTTGACCGTAATCTTGGGTTTCTCGATATTGCCGCAATCGTCAGCGAAACCCTTGAGGAGCACGCGCGGAGCGCACCTGTCTCAGCATCGTCAGTTCCTGGAAATCTCGATGATGTGATGGAGGTCGATGCGCAGGCGAGGGAGATAGCGGCGCGCTTTGTGCATCGGCGACACTGACTTCGATTGGCGAAGTCGCCAAAATGAGATCCCGGCTTTGGGTTCGACATAGGAATGAACGCGTTATGGACATTTTGTCCTTCTTCCTCACCACACTACTGCCATTCCTCGTCGTTCTCGGTGTGGTCGTGTTCGTGCACGAGTTCGGGCATTTCCAAGTCGCGCGCTGGCTCGGGATAAAGATTGAGGCCTTTTCTCTTGGTTTCGGTCCACAGGTTGTTGGCTGGACGTCGAAGATGGGCGTGCAGTGGAAAATCTCCGCTTTGCCACTCGGCGGCTACGTTAAGTTTGTCGGCGATAAAGACGAAAGCGGCGCTGCACCCGTTCACAATCAGCGCGATGAACGTGGTCGAATCATCATTAACGACGCGTCCGGTCTTTTTCACCAAGCCCCGGTTTGGAAGCGCGCACTGGTGGTTTTTGCTGGCCCGGCGTTCAATTTCATCTTTGCTATTTTGGCTTTTGGGGCGCTTTACGCGACCCAGCCTGAAGTCGTGATGTTGCCTAAGGTTGGTGCGGTCCAAGTCAACAGCCCGGCCCAAGAGGCGGGTTTCAAGCCGGGAGACCTTGTTCTCACAGCAGATGGACGCAAAATACACTCATTCCAAGAGCTTGGTCTTACGGTCATGCTCTCAGCCAACAAGACAATCGACTTTTCGGTTGATCGCGGTGGTGAAATCATTTCGCTTGCCGCCACGCCGGTCAAAGAAAAGCTCGCTACAGGTTTTGGCGACGATAAGCAGAATCAGGGCCGGCTCGGTGTCGAATGGACAGGCAGTCGAGACGACGTTCTCTTTGTGTCGCGCAATCCGGTTGAGGCCCTTGGTCGTGGCGTGCGCCAAAGCTGGGTGATCATCGACACGACGGGCCGTTTTGTTGTTGCCTTAGCTCAGGGCCGGGTATCCGTCGGCTTCCTGTCGGGGCCGCTTGGCATGGGCCAAATGGCCGGCAAAGTCACCGAACAGGGCCTTAACAATACCCCACCTGAAACCCCGCTAATCCAGAAGTTGGCGGATGTTTTCCTCGTTCTCACCTCATTTGCTGCTGTTTTGTCGGTTAGTGTTGGCCTTATCAACCTCGTGCCGCTCCCGGTCCTTGATGGTGGCCATCTCGCTTTCTACGCCATTGAGGCGGCGCGCGGTGGGCGTCAGGTCTCGGAAAAAGCGCAGGCAATTTCCTACAAAGTGGGCTTAGCGGGTATCCTCACTTTGTTTGCAGTTTCAACCTTCGCCGACCTCGACCGTCTAGGGCTGTTTCGCCTGATCGACGGCGCTGTCTCTCGGGGCTAGGCCGCGCGTGCAGCGTGCGCTAAGCACCAAAGCCCAAACCATAGGCCGGATACAGTATCCCTCATGAATGAATTCAGCCGCCTGATTAAGCTTGGGGCCTTGGCCACCATTTCACTGGCGACCGCAGGGTCTGGGCTCGCCTATGCCCAAGCCGTCGGTACGGCACCGGTAGAGGCCGCCGCACCGTTGCCTTCGCGCATTGCTCGGATCGTGGTTGAAGGCAATCAGCGAATCGAGTCTGAAACGATCCAGTCTTACCTGTTGGTGCAGCCCGGCGACCTCTTTGATCCCGAGCGGATCGACTTGTCGCTAAAGACGTTGTTCCAAACCAATTTGTTTGCAGACGTTCAGTTCCAGCAACGCGGTGCTGACCTTGTCGTTCAGGTCGTCGAGAACCCAATCGTCAACCAAGTATTGTTTGAAGGTAACAGCGCGCTTTCAACTGAGAAAATGGAGAAGGAGGTTCAGGCAAAGCCTCGCTCGGTATTCACGCAAGCACGCGCGCAGCAGGATGTTGGCCGCATTCTTGAGCTTTACCGTCGCTCCGGTCGTTTTTCGGCCACGGTTACGCCAAAGGTTAAAGAGCAACCTCAAAACCGCGTCGATCTCATTTTTGAGATCAATGAAGGGCCAACCACGGGCATTCGTAAAATCAACTTCGTTGGCAACCGGATTTTTTCCGATCGTCGCCTGCAAGAAGTGATGGTAACGAAAGAGTCTTCACTTCTGCGGATTTTGTCGTCCAACACGAATTACGACCCAGACCGCCTCGAATATGATCGCGAGCAAATTCGGAAGTTCTACACCAACCAAGGTTATGCAGATTTCCGGATTGTCTCCGCTGTTGCTGAGCTAACGCCAGACCAAAAAGACTTCTTCATCACCATCACGGTCGATGAGGGCGAAAAATACAAGTTTGGCGACGTGAAGGTTACAACCCAGCTTAAAAAGCTATCTGGGGATGATCTGCGGGTGTTTGTTCCGATTAAGACGGGGCAAGTTTACCAAAGCGATCTCTTGGAAAAGGCAGAGGAAAGCATCACCTTTGCTGCAGGCGCTGCTGGCTATGCGTTCGTTGATGTTCGCCCGCGCGTTTCTCCCGACCGAGCCAACAAAGTCGTCAATTTGACCTTTGATGTGGATGAGGGCCCGCGCGTCTATATCGACCGCATCGACATCGTCGGCAACACCCGAACACTCGATTCGGTTATTCGCCGAGAAATCCGACTCTCCGAAGGTGATGCCTTCAACCGGGTTTTGATTGATCGCTCCAAGAACCGCATTCGAGCTTTGGGCTTCTTCAAAGAAGTAGAAATCAACGAAAAGCCTTCAAACCTGCCGGACCGTTCGGTCGTTGAAGTGAAGGTTGAGGAACAGCCAACGGGTGAACTGGCATTTTCCGTCGGTTACTCAAGCCAAGACGCCTATGTTTTTGATATCTCGGTAACGGAGCGCAACCTTCGTGGTCGCGGCCAATTCCTTCGATTCCGTGTTGGTGCATCGCAGCGCACGCAAAACGTTGATATTCGCTTCACAGAGCCGCGCTTTTTGGGCCGGAATATCGCTGCCGGCATCGATATCTTCTCTGTCCGGCAGGATTATGTGGAGGAGGCATCCTTCATCACGCAGTCGACAGGTTTCGGCTTGCGCGCCGGTTTCCCGATTACCGAATTTATGTCGCTGGGAACGCGCTACACACTCCGCAATGATAGCGTCGAAGTCGACCCGTCCCAGTGCTTTGACGTTGTGACCCAACTAGCAATCTGCCGTTCTGCGGGCGATTTCTTGACGTCGGTTGCCGGCTATACCTTCAACTGGGACCGCCGAAACGATGCCCGCAAGCCAACGCGTGGCTTTGATTTCTCGCTGAGCCAAGACCTCGCGGGCCTTGGTGGCGAAGTGAAATACCTTAAGACGGAGGTGAGCGGCGGCGTTTACTATGGCTTCCTACCGGAATTGACCGCCAGCTTCCAAGTGAATGCAGGCTACATATTCGGCCTTGGTGACGATAACATCCGCATCAATGATCGTTTCTTCAAAGGTGGCCAAACTTTCCGGGGCTTCCAAACTGCAGGCATTGGTCCGCGCGAAGTGCAATACGACGCGACCGGAACGACAGTTGTTGAAAAGGGCGATGCATTAGGCGGCAAGCTCTACGGCATTGGCACTTTCGAACTCACGTTCCCAACTGGCCTTCCGAAACAGTACGGTATCGCAGGCGCGCTCTTTGCTGATGTTGGCACTGTGGGGATTGTGGATAACGTTGATAAGACGTTCGCCGTGCTTGGCGGATTGCCCGTTGTCACACGCGATGGCCCATCACTGCGCGCCTCGGCTGGCTTGAGCGTGTTCTGGGACAGCCCGTTTGGCCCCATTCGTTTGGACTTCTCGGAACCGTTCCTGAAGGAGCCATACGACCGTACAGAAACATTCCGGTTCTCCACCATGCAAAAATTCTAGGGCGCTGAGCAAACTCTCCCAAACAGCGCTGTTCACTTGGGCGTCAGGCGTACTCCTGTTAAAGGGGCGCCCAGATTAGATGCCACTGTCGAGAAGGTACTTCACATGACCCGTTCCGCCCGTTTTGGTTTTGCGCTCGCCGCCTCCGCTCTACTGGGCGGCGCTGCCTTTGCTCAAGCTGTTCCAATCGCGCCTGCTCCTGCTGCGCCACCAGCCGCAGCTGCAATCCCGTCGCCGATTCTAATCATTGATGGTGGCCGCCTCATCCGTGACAGCCTTGCGGGCAAAGATATGATCGCAAAGCTAAACGCCATTGGCCAACAGATGCAGCGCGAAGCCCAAGCAGAAGCCAACCCGCTTCGGACCGAGGCACAATCAATTCAAGCTGCAACACAGGGCAAAACCCAACAGCAAGTGTTGGCTGATGCCGCTCTGCGTTCGCGCGTCGAAGCGTTCCAAAACAAGATGCAAGCGCAAGAGGTGAAAGACCAGAAGCGCAATGCTGAGCTTCAAGCGACAGAGCAGCAAGCGCGTGACGAGTTCAACCGTGTGGCTGGCCCCGTCGTTCAAGCCGTTATCACGGCGCGCAATGGCCTTGTTTTGATCGATCGCGAGCAAGTATCGTTCGCCTCAGCAGGCGTAGACATCACAGGCGACGTGCAAGCCCGTCTCGATGCTGCCACTAAAACGGTCAACGTCACCCGCGTGACTTTGCCGGACCAGCCAGCCCAAGGCGCGGCTCCAGCGGCAGCAGGCCCTGTTGGCCCACAGCCAGCTCCGCGCCGCTAGAGCTTAAATCGAGAAGCGGGGAGCAACCGCAATGGCGGATCCTCGCTTCTTCCTCTCAAAAGGCCCAATCCCAGTTGGAAGTCTGCTCGCTGCCGCGTCTATCTCGGCTGACGGCGTGGACTCCCGCCTGCAAATTTCAGGGCTTGCTGCGCTAACGGATGCGCAGCCGGGCGACTTGGCGTTCCTTGAAGGGGCCAAAGGCTCGGGCCTTATCGATACGCGTGCAACCGCCTGTCTCGTTCGGGCGAAAGATGCCGCACGCCTGCCAAGTTCAACTTTGGCGATCCCCTCCAATCATCCGCGGTTAGACTTCGCCAAGATCGCGCCGCTTCTTGTGACGCGTCGGGATTTTTCTCCTGACGCCCCCCGAATTGACCCATCAGCCATCATTGCGGATGGCGTGATCATCGGCCCCGGCGCGGTTATTGGTGCTGGCGCAGAAATCGGGGAGGGTACGCGGATCGGTGCCAATGCCGTTATCGGTCCGGGTTGCTGCATCGGCCGCGCTTGCACCATTGGATCTGGTGTTGTCACTATGTGCGCCTTCATCGGTGATCGCGTAACGATTGGTGCGAACTCTGTGATCGGCGAGGCTGGGTTTGGCGTGGCATTGGATGCAGGACCGCCCGTCGATGTGCCCCAAATTGGCCGTGCGATTATCCAAGACGGCGTTAGCTTGGGTGCGATGGTTTGCGTCGACCGTGGAGCGTTTGGCGACACTATCGTCGGCGAGAACTCAAAGCTCGATAATCAAGTCCAAATTGCCCACAATTGTGTTCTTGGCCGCGGCGTGGTCATGGCTGCGCAATCGGGCCTTTCCGGTTCAGTAACGCTGGGCGATGGCGCGGTCCTCGGCGGACAAGTAGGCATAGCCGACCACACCAAAGTCGGTGCGGGCGCGGTCGTGATGGGCAAATCTGGCACCTTTAGCGATGTTCCTGCGCGCGAAGTGTGGGGTGGCTATCCGGCGCGGCCTCGCGCATTGTGGCTACGCGAAACGGCGAGCCTTGTTCGTCTCGCGCGGAAAAATAGGGTGCGGCCAAGCCGCGAGGGCGAACAAAATGACGACTGAAACCAGCCACAAAGACGCTGAAGGTTCTGGCAGCATCGGCACTGTTGAGATCATGGAAATCATGAAGCGATTGCCCCATCGCTATCCATTCCTAATGATTGATCGCGCCGTAAACTACGTGCCTATGAAGTCGATCCTTGGGATCAAAAACGTCACCTATAACGAGCCTTTTTTCCAAGGCCATTTCCCCGGTCGCCCGATGATGCCGGGTGTTTTGATGATCGAAGCAATGGCGCAGACCGGCGCGATCATCATCTCGAAGTCACTCGAAGTGGACGTAGAGCGCAACACGGTTTTCTTCATGTCCGTGGATAATGCGCGTTTCCGGCGCCCAGTGGTGCCGGGAGATGTTTTGGAAATGCCGGTTGAAGTTCTGATCGCGCGCCGCAACATATTCAAGTTCAAGGGCCAAGCCATGGTCAAAGGTGAATTGGCCGCCGAGTGCGAGTTCGCCGCTATGGTCATCGAAACAGGTGCGCCATGACGACAACAATTCATCCAACAGCCATCGTTGATCCCAGCGCCACTTTGGGTGCCGACGTCACAATTGGCCCATGGTGCCTTGTCGGTGCTGGCGTCACACTTGGTGATCGGACTAAGCTCGCAAACAATGTGACCGTGGAGGGCCCAACGGAGATTGGCGAGGACTGCGTCATCCATCCTTTCGCTGTCATCGGCGGACCACCACAAGACACCGGCTATCGTGGTGAACCAACGCGGTTGGTTGTCGGCGACCGCGTTACCATGCGCGAAGCAGTCACCTTCAACCGTGGCACACCAAAAGGGCGCGGCGTAACGACGGTTGGCAATGAAGGGTATTTCATGACTGGGGCGCACGTCGCTCATGATTGTATTGTCGGCGATCGCGTCATCTTCGCGAACAACGCCACACTAGGCGGCCATGCTGTAATAGGCGAACAGGTTATCATGGGCGGGCTTTCCGCCGTCCATCAACACACGCGTGTGGGCCGTCATGCCTTTATTGGTGGCCTTGCCGCAGTAGTTGCCGACGTTATTCCTTATGGTTCAGTGATCGGCGTGCACGCGCACTTAGCCGGGCTCAATATTGTTGGCCTCAAGCGTCGCAATTTCTCGCGTGAGCAAATCCACGACATGCGTGCTGCCTATCGGCTGTTGTTTGCCAATGAAGGCACCCTGCAAGAGCGTTTGGATGACGTTGAGGAGCTTTTTGCCAAAAGCCCAGAAGCCATGGAAATAGTTGCGTTCATTAGGGCCGAGAGCAACCGGCCTCTTTGTTCACCCCGCGACTAGGCATTGGCCGCTCGAAACTGGACCAAACTCGGCATTGTTGCTGGTGGCGGAAATCTGCCAATCCGGTTGGCAGACCATTGTGCCATTCACGGGATCGCCCACACGATCTCTGGCATCGAACCCTTCATTGATCGCGAATTGGCGGCAAGATCCGGAAGCCATGGCTTTGGCGTTGGTGCGGTTGGCAAGCGATACTCTGCACTGAAAGCTGCGGGATGCGACGCTGTCGTCATTGCCGGTATAGTTCCCCGGCCAGATTTTGCCTCCATCGACCTCGATTTTCGCGGTGCAATGATGTTGCCAAAAGTGCTAGCTGCGGCCCGAAAAGGCGACGATGCTTTGTTGCGTGTGCTGGTCGAGGAGTTTGAGCACGAAGGCTTTATTATCGTTGGCGCCGATGAAGTGTTAGGCGAGCTGCTTGCAAGCGAGGGCGCGGTGGGTCGATTTCGTCCCGATGAAGCCGCATGTCGAGACTTAGAGATCGCCGCCAAAGTTGCCGCCCAGCTCGGCGCGCTAGATATTGGGCAGGGTGTCGTGGTTTGTGACGGTCTCGTCCTCGCCGTGGAAGCCGCTGAAGGAACTGACGCGATGCTCGAGCGCGTGGCCGGTTTGCCCGAACCGATCCGCGGCACTCAAACGGCGCGTCGAGGGCTGTTGTTGAAGCGCCCCAAACCTCAGCAAGAACGTAGAATAGATTTGCCGACTCTCGGCATTCGCACTGTCGAAGGCTCGGCCCGCGCGGGCCTAGCCGGTATCGCGTTTGAAGCCGAAGGCGCACTAATTATTGACCGCAAAGCGGTGGCAGATGCCGCCGATGCTGCCGGCATTTTTGTCGTTGGTTTTCCTCGCGAGCTGGGAACTGGGGCCTAATGGCGCGCATTTTTCTCGTTGCAGGCGAGCCCTCAGGCGACGAATTGGGGGCCGAGTTGATCGCAGCTTTACGTGCACGCGATCCGAGCATGATCCTTTCAGGCATCGGTGGCCCTCTCATGGCGCAAAGCGGTGTCTCAGGCCCTGTGGACATAAGTGACCTCGCAATTTTTGGCCTTTCAGAAGCCATTCCGGCGTGGAAGCGCGTTGTTGCTAAGGCTGAGGCCACAGCCGAATTCGCGGAAACCTGCCAACCTGACCTTGCGATTCTGATCGACTCATGGGGGTTCACGCTCCGCGTAGCGCATCGTTTACGCAAACGCATGCCGGGTTTGAAAATCGTGAAAATGGTTGGCCCGCAAGTGTGGGCAACGCGCCCGGGTCGCGCCAAGACTGTTGCTGAGGCCTACGACGCCCTATTTTGTATTCATGATTTTGAAGTGCCGTTCTACGAGCCCTTTGGCTTGCCGTGCACTGTAATTGGGAACCCGGCCATTGGCCGCGTTACGAAAGGCGACGGCGCTGCCTTCAGAAAGCGGTATGGCCTCGAAAATCAAAAGCTACTGCTTCTTCTGCTCGGCAGCAGGCGCGCGGAAATTGCCAATGTCGCGCCAATCCTCGAAGCTGCAACCGAGAAATTGGCCGCTAGCCGAGCCAATCTAAAGGTGGTGTGCGTGGTTTCACCAGCCGTCGCCGAGCTGGTAAATGCGCGCGCAAAGGCCTGGCAATTTCCATTCATTCTCATAGAATCCCCTAGCGAAAAGGCCGACGCCTTTGCCGCCTGCGAGGCCGCTTTGGCCTGCTCCGGCACGGTTACCACAGAGGTCGGTTTGCAAGGCACAGCGGTTATAACGGGCTATCGTATTGGCTGGCTTAGCTGGCTGATCGCGAGGCTTTTCCTATTCAAGGCCCCGTTTATTACCTTGATGAACGTTGCTGCAGGTCGTGAGGTGGCGCCTGAATTCATTCAAACGCGGATGACAGCGGCGAATCTCGTTAGCGCCGTTGGGCCGTTGCTTGATGAAGACACTCATCGTGCGGCCCAAGTTTTAGCGCAAAACGCCGCACTTCATGCGATGGGGCTCGGCGGTCCTTCGGCAGCCGAAGTCGCCGCTGACGCGGTTTTGGCTATAGTCAGCGGTAAAGCCTAGAGCTTAGTCCCGCTCTAATTCCACCAATTCATACCACGTTGCCATATAGCCGCTGACGCCACCTTGCAGCATGATGCAGTCCGCATCTGCGGTAATCCAGACGTCATAAGGCGGGTGTTGGCCGGCCATGCCGGAAGAGCCGTCATCAACGAATTGGAAGTGGCGTGCTGCAAATGTGCCAGCCTTCACGGTAATCGTCTCATCACCAACATAGACTGCATTGATGTCGACCCGCGAAATCATTGGTGGCGTTGCGCCGCGGTGATCAGGTGAGGGAAGGTAAACGCCAATCGTGCGTTCCTTTGTTTGAGACCAGTCGAGCACGCCAAGCAAGTAGCCATCGGCCACCACTGGATGTGTTCCCATGCCGTCATAAGGCTGCGTTTCAACCCGTTGCGACAGGCGGCCAATGGTCGGCCCATAGCTTTCGCACTCAACAAAACCATCGCCAAACCGAAACCAACCAGAACCCATGAACTGATCGCCAACCGTAAGGCGAACATGGCAGTCCATCGGACGATTACTCTCATCGAGGGAGTAGACGATGTCGCGCATTACGGTCGGCGCGGGGTCCGAGATAAAGCAATGGGCCCTAAGCGTCGTCTTGCCATCACTGTGCTTGGTAAACGTGAAATGCTCCTCACCGCGCTTCACATCCATGAATTCCGGCTTCTTGGAGGTGTAAAGCATTTTGCCGCGAATGGTGCGGTGGGCGGGATTGTAGAGGCTCATGGTCGAAGGCTCCGAATTTATCTCGCCAGTCTAGCGTGGATTTGGCTGGATGGGAGGGGCCATAAATTCGTCTGACGGCCTTTTGAGAATAACGCCCATCCACCGACCCCATTCCTCCGCCGCTCGCGGGGGAGGTGGCAGCGAAGCTGCCAGACGGGCGCGCTCAATCGGGCATAAACTTCAGAACAACCCCATTCAAACAATAGCGTTTTCCAGTCGGCGCCGGGCCATCATCGAAAACGTGGCCTTGATGGGCTCCGCATTGGGCGCAATGCACTTCGGTTCGTGGGTAGAGGATTTTCCAGTCCGTTTTGGTGCCAACATTCGCCTCATCAATCGGCGCCCAAAAGCTCGGCCATCCCGTGCCAGATTCAAACTTTTGTTCGGAGGACCATCCGACGGTGCCGCAGGCAACGCAGGCAAATTTACCCGAACGTTTCTCGTCATTGAGTGGGCTCGTCCAAGGACGTTCTGTGCCTTCTCTGCGCGCGACGTGATATTGTTCTGGCGTCAGCAGCGCTTTCCATTCAGCGTCGGTTTTGGTGATGGGCCCGTCAGTCATGGTTTGTCTCCGAAAAGAGGTGGCGCGCTGGCATTCCCAACGCGCCCTATGCCGTCTTACGGATAAATCACTGACAAGGTTTCAGCCACCGCTGCAGGACGCGGGTTGCCTTCGATTTCGATGGTAACCTCCGAGGTCATTTGCAAGCCCGGGCCTTTTGGCTCAACAGCCAACAGCTTTTGGCGCGCACGCACCTTGGAACCAACAGGAACCATGGACGTGAAACGAACCTTGTTCAGGCCATAATTGATGCCGCGCGTAACGCCCGAAACCTTCATGATGTCTTTGGAAAGATACGGGATCAACGAGAGCGTGAGGTATCCATGAGCAATTGGCCCGCCAATTTCCTTTGTCGCGCGCTCGACATCCACGTGGATCCATTGGTGGTCGCCCGTGGCGTCAGCAAATAGGTTGACGCGCGCTTGATCGATCTCAAGCCATTCGGACACGCCAATTTCGGTGCCAACGAGGGAGGCGACGTCTGCGAAGGTTGTTTCTGTGGTCATGGGGTTTCCTCTCAATTCAAGGCGCAGTTCTAGGCGCAAGTTTCGTTATTTTGAAGCACGTTTCAGCCGACTAGTTTGCTCTCTCGCCCGGCCCAATACTGATCGCGCAATAGGCGTTTATAGAGTTTGCCCGTGGCGTGGCGCGGCAGCTCCTCAATGAAATCAATGCTGCGGGGCGATTTGATGTGCGATAACCGCGCGCGGCAAAATGCCAGCAATTCCTCGGCCAATTCAGGCGTCGCCAAGGCCATGGAGGCCGGCTGAACCACCGCTTTCACTTCCTCGCCAAAGTCCTCGTTGGGAACGCCAAACACCGCTACATCGGTAACAGCAGGGTGGTCGATCAGAACGTTTTCAGCCTCTTGCGGATAGATGTTTACGCCGCCTGAGATAATCATAAATGCTTTGCGGTCAGTAAGGTAAAGATAGCCATCCTCATCGACATAGCCGACATCGCCGAGCGTGGTCCAACCTTGAGTGTTGCGAGATTCAGCGGTTTTCTTCGGGTCGTTGTGATATTCAAATTGTGGCCCATTCGCGAACCAAACGGTGCCGCTTTCGCCCGGTGGCAACACATTGCCTTCCTCATCCGCAATGCGCAGCTCGCCTAGTACCGCTTTGCCAACGCTGCCTTTATGCGCAAGCCATTCCTGCGGGTTGATCGTGCAAAAGCCGTTGCCTTCCGTTCCCGCGTAATACTCGTAAATGACCGGACCCCACCAATCCATCATCGCTGACTTCACCGAAATCGGGCAGGGTGCTGCCGCGTGAATGGCCATTTTCAGAGTTGAAACGTCGTATTTGCTCCGCACTTCCGGCGGCAGCTTGAGCATCCGAATAAACATCGTCGGAACAAGCTGGCTGTCAGTAACCTTATATTTTTCAACATTGGCCAGATATTGCTCAGGGTCGAACTTCTCCATCACGACTACCGTGCCACCGATCTTGTGTACGGACATCGACCACCGCAAAGGTGCCGCGTGATACAGAGGTGCGGGAGACAGATAAACTGCGTCTTCTTTAATGCCGTAAAGCATGCTCGCCATCATTTGTAGAGCGTTGGGTGCGTCGATTGGTGCACCCGTCAGCGCAATTTTGATGCCTTTTGGCCGCCCCGTTGTGCCGGAGGAATAAAGCATATCCGCGCCAGAGCTCTCGTCGGCTATGGGCGTTTTTGGCATAGCGTCACGTGCCGCTTCGTAATCCTCGAAACCCGCTATACAGCCACCAACCGCATAGGCGGTTCTTACCGGCGCGGTAGCCACGGCTTCGCCGGCAACGCCGCCTAAGCTGGGCGATGCAAACAGCAATTGCGCAGCGCTATCGCCAATAATGTAAGCAACTTCAGCTGACGTGAGTTTCGTAGCAATGCACGCGTAATACAAACCGGCGCGTTGCGCGCCCCATGTCAGTTCATAATAAAAAGGGTTGTTTTCCATGAAGATGGCAATCGAATCGCCAGCCTTAAGGCCTTTTGCGCGCAGCAATTGCGCCACTTGGTTCGACCGCTCATCGAGCTCTTTATACGTCACGGTCTGACCAGTGCTCGCCATAACATAGGCGGCTTTGTCTGGATGCGTGGCGGCATGAATTGAAGGATGCATTCCCAGATTCCCTAGTGCTGATTTTTGTTTGTTGTTGCCACGTTAGGGCGGCACAGGGCAGGGGGGCAAGCCGCTTCGCAGGATTGTGCACTATGACGTTGGGGCATTATGCAGGCGCAATGACCAAAGGAAGTCGTGCATGTTGACCACAGATCGCCTCATCTTGCGCCCCTGGCGCGAAGAGGATCGAGAGCCATTTGCCGCTATGGGGGCCGACCCCGATGTCATGCGCCATTTCCCGAGTCTGTTGACCCGAGCGGAAAGCGACAGTGTCATCGACCGCTTGGGCACGTTGTTGGACCAACACGGCATGACGTTTTGGGCCGTTGAAGTGCTTGGCGCTGCGCCCTTTATCGGCATGGTAGGCCTTGCACCCGTCACCTTTGAAACCAGCTTCACGCCCTGTGTTGAAATTGGCTGGCGGCTCGCCACCGCTTTCCACGGCTTTGGCTATGCCAGCGAAGCCGCGCGCGCGTGCTTTCGATTTGGGTTTGAGAACAAGGGTTTCGATAAAATCGTCGCCTACACCGCGACCGCTAATCTTGCCTCACAAGCCGTGATGAACCGCATCGGCATGACACGACGTTCAGATTGGGATTTCGATCATCCGCGCGTTGCCGACGGGAGCCCCGTGAAGCGGCATTTGACATGGTCTATCACGGCGAAGGAGTGGCAGGATCAACGCCGCTGACTCTTACCGCAGCGTTACACCTCGACGTGGGCGTTCTGCTGCCCCAAATAGTTCGCATCATAACTTCTTAAGGCGCACATCAGAAAGCGCCCCACCATCCGGAGACGCTTTCCATGCCCCACGCGCGCGTTCAGGCCGCCATTGAAGCCTTCGCCCGAGGCGAAATGATTGTGGTCACCGATGATGATGACCGCGAAAACGAAGGCGATCTTTTTGTTGCGGCCAGCCTGTGCACGCCAGACAAGATGGCCTTCATCATCCGACACACGTCTGGCATCGTTTGCGCCCCCTTGCCGCGCGCCGAAGCCCAACGCCTGCGGCTAGACCCGATGGTGTCGTCCAATGATGCGCCCTTAGGCACCGCTTTCACGGTCACGGTGGATGTTAAACACGGCCTTACTACGGGGATTTCCTCCGAGGAGCGCACTAATACCGTGCGAGCCTTGGCAAATGGAAACTCCGGCGCGTCTGACTTTGTTCGCCCCGGCCATGTATTCCCTCTCATTGCGCGCGAAGGTGGTGTGCTCACCCGCACCGGCCACACTGAGGCGTGCGTTGATTTCTGTATCGCCGCAGGTCTACCGCCCGTCGGCGTATTGGCAGAGCTGGTCAATGATAGTGGATCGGTCATGCGCGGCCCAGAAGTTACCGCGTTCGCCCAAGCCCATGGCCTCGCTCAAGCCTCTATCGCTGAGTTGATCGCGTGGCGTCAGAGCCGCGAAAAGCTCGTTGAGCGCGTCGCGACGTTCACGGTCGACACTGTGATTGGCAAAGTCACCGCTCACGCTTACAAAACGCCCTTCGATGCTGTTCACCACTTAGCCTTTGTGCATGGCTCAGTTGGCGATGGTAAAGACGTGCCCACCCGCCTTCACCGCGCTGATGTGGTACGCGACATTTTCGGCGGTGCGCCCGGCATCAATATCGCGCTTGAGTATTTCAAGCGCGAGGGCAAGGGCGTGCTGGTTTATCTGCGCGATGGAACAGAAGGTGTTCCCGCTACAGCCATGGTAGACAATGAAGCCACGGCATCGGAAGCAGCACGCCTCCAACAATGGCGGGAGGTCGGCGTCGGGGCGCAAATCCTGCGGGATCTCGGTTGCGCATCGATCAAGCTCGTAACGCGCTCAGACCCCAAGCGATTTGTGGGCCTCAGCGGCTTTGGCATAACCATCACGGGGCTGGCAGAGGTGTGAAGGAGCAGGGCGTAGTGTTGCCCGCTCCCAAACTCTCCCCTATACCGCCGCCTCGCTTTGGGCTTGGCCTCAAGCGTCCGGTCGGAGCGTGGCGCAGCCTGGTTAGCGCACTAGTCTGGGGGACTAGGGGTCGTGGGTTCGAATCCCGCCGCTCCGACCATTATTTGATGGCTGCTGCTTTCGGGAAATTGAGCCGCTCAGCTTTATGCCGCCATTGAATTCCCAAGTGTGTGGCAACATAAATGGTCGATGCACCAATTTTCTGCGCATCAAAAGTCTATCGTGGTCAGCGTTGTTGATGCGCTGAAACCGATTTCCGGCGTCCAAGCCATTGTGCTTGGTGGATCGTATGCACGAGGCCGTGCCCGCTCGGACTCTGACATTGATATTGGCGTTTTCTACTCTCCTGGGTCAGCATTTTCCATTTCCGAATTACGAGCTATCGCTTCGCAATTGAATGACTCCCCAGACCCAGTCGTTGCAGGGTTGGGCGAGTGGGGGCGATGGGTGGACGGTGGGGCCTGGCTGACCATCGAGGGGCAGCGGGTTGATCTGCTTTATCGGTCGATCGAAAAAGTAACCCATACCCTTGAGGAGGCAAATTTTGGTCGTTTCGAGATTGATTTTGAACAACAGCCGCCATTTGGGTTCTTTGGCCCAACCCTCTTAGGCGAGTTGGAAATCGCCTTACCGCTTCATGATCCACATTCCATAGTTTCGAGCTTGAAAGCCAAAGTATCCCCAATGCCTGATGCTTTGGCGCATGCCGTAGTGCAAAGTCGGTTATGGAGTGTAGAGTTTGGCCTCGCCGCGTTCGCTCCGAAATTTGCGGCCAAGGCTGATGTGTATGGGATGGCTGGCTGCCTGACCCGTTTTGCAAATGCTCTCGTGCTTGCGCTCTTTGCCCTCAATCGCCGCTATCTCGTCAATGACAAAACGGCTATTGCCGAAATCAGTGAGTTCGCAATCGTTCCCCCTAATTTCGAAACGCGCCTAGTTGAGATATTAGCGGATATTGGCGCTAGCGTTGAAGCCTTGAATTCACGTATCGGTGCAATGCGTGACTTGTTTACCGAAGTCCGAGTGCTCGCAGGCGACCTATACACGCCCACTTGGCGTGTTTGAGCTGCTGTGTTGCCGAGTTTAGCGACTGGCATCTCAACCGCGAAAACTGTGATGCTTGCACAAAAAGAGTAAAAGCGAGCACCAGCGGTTCTCGCGCTCGAGCCGCGCTATTCCAAGCAGCGGCTCCAATCAGCTCAACATCAGTGGCATGCCCGGTTCACATTTCGCCATCGCGGTTTGATAGGCCGGGCGTTCCCCGATGCGCGCAAGATAGGCCCTGATGTTGGGGTAGGCCTCCAACGAAGTTCCCCGGAATGCGCGGCTGGTGGTCAGGCAATACACCATCATGATGTCAGCAAGGGTGAGATTTTCCCCACCGAAGAACGGCTTTTCAGCCAAACGTGCCTCAACCATCGCCCATCCGGCGTTGCTTCGACCATCCACAAAGGGCGCAGCCAGATTGCCCTCGCCTCCAGCGTTCAGCACAAGCTGCATCATCAATGTCGCCATGAAGGTGCCATTGGACCAATGGAACCAAAACAGGTGATCAGCATAATCGGGATCGCCCGGCTTTGGCGTTAGGCCGCCTTTGCCATACTTCGCGCTGATATACTCACAAATGGCCCCGCTTTCGCCGAGCACGAAATCACCATCGGTAATCACCGGCGCAATCCCCATCGGGTGCAGCGCTTTATACTCGTCGGGTGCTAGGCGATTGTCCGCCCGGCGCGCATAAAGTTTTAGCGCGTAAGGGATGCCCAATTCTTCGCACAGCCACACAATTCGTTCGGATTGGGAAATTCCTAAATGGTGAACCGTGAGCATGATTGGTTGCCTTTCCGCGCATAAGCGATCAATCCACGAACTCTAGGCGTCAGTTTCCCAATGGCATAGAGCCTAATGCTTTTGATGTTTGCAGCTTAGCGTGCTTCAACAGCCTTCATCTGAGCCTGCGCGCGTGGCGCCAGTAGTATAATGGGGGGATGTAATGATGGATGAGCTCTTTGCCCGCGCACGCGCTATAGCCAAACTGCTCGTTGCCGCCAAACAAACCGTCGCCGTGGCTGAATCGTCATCCGGTGGCCTGATTTCGGCGGCTTTGCTCGCCGTGCCTGGGGCATCAGCTTACTTCCTAGGGGGAGGGGTGGTTTATACCCGCCGCGCCCGCCATCGCCTTATGGGGATAACCCGAGAAGAGGTAGCTGGTATCCGTTCCGCCAGTGAACCATACGCAGCTTTGCTCGCCGAGACCGCGAAAGCGCGCTTCAAAACCGATTGGGGCCTTTCCGAAACCGGTGCCTCTGGCCCAACAGGCAACCCCTATGGTGATGCCGCAGGCCACACATGCCTTGGTGTTGCGGGCGCAGTCACAGTGACCTCAACACTCGAAACGGGTAACTCGGATCGGCTTGGCAATATGGTGGCTTTTTCCATCGCCGCACTGGACTTGTTGGCCGCCCAAATCGAGGCGAAGGATTGAAGCCCTTACCAACTCACCTAAGGGCTATTCAATAGTAACCCGAACTGGCATTTTAAGCGCATCGCCAAGCTGATCCAGACGTTTGCGGACTTGGTCTGTAATCAGTGCTCCAAGCCCGGAGTGAGCGTGCAAAATCAAGCTCCCGTCGACTACTTTGAGCGAAACGTCACGCAGCAAAATAGCCGACCGGGCCGAAAGATCGGCGCCCAACCGCATCGCCGCCCCTAAAGCCTCGGCACGCGCGCGCGCTTCAACGGACAAAAGGCGTTGTACCACATTGAGTTCTGGCGGGTTTCCCCGCGCCGCATAGCGTCGATGAATAGCAACAGCCATAAAGGCACGCTCAAAATGCTCTGCGCCAGCAAAGGGCCCATGAAGAACCAAATCGAAGGCCGTGGGCGCGCGGTGGTCGGGATGCAAAGCGGCACCAATATCAGCGAATTGACAGCAGGCGTCGCGCAACACAGCCTCGCGCTTTCTGTCGAACAGCGGTGTCAGAGCATCAAATGCAGGCGCGACCCATCGTGAAAGCGCCGCTCCAAAAGCTTTTGTCCGCCGGTCGCCCCCGGCCATCGCAGCGGCTCCCGATAGCAACGGGTCATGGGAGCGGACATGGCTTTCCATGGTGTTGAATAACAGCCCTTCACGAACCCCGTAGGATGAGAGGGATACCCGCTCAAAGCCACCGCGGGCCATCAAAACGCCCAGTAAGAGCGCAGCGTAAGGCAAGGTTTCGGCCCGACGCCCAGCAGTGCCCTGCAGCTTTTCTAAGGAGCGCTTAGACTGCCGCGAAACAAAATCTGCCAAGGCTTCGGCTTCTGCGCGGGGGATCGAGTAATTGTGCAGAACGTGGAGAGGGTAGGACCGTAAGGCCATATCGATGCGCGCGAGAGAGCGCCAAGCACCGCCTACGGCATGAAAAACGCTTCCCTGCGCTCGGCTGAGAACACGTGAGTCGGCCAAAGCGGTTTCGATAAAATCTAATGCTTGACCGCGATCAAAAGGATCAATGATCCCCGCCGCCAGCGGCCCCAACCGGTGTGTTTCACCGCCATCAGCAAGATTGCCATCCAGCTCAACCAGCTCGAGCGACGATCCCCCAAGATCCCCAACGATTCCGGCAGCGTAAGGCGCCCCGGCTTGAACGCCGAGTGCGGCGAACTGGGCTTCTTCATTTCCCGTCAAAACGCGCACATTGAAGCCAGCTTCTTGCGAGACGTGCTTCAAAAATGCTGGTCCATCCGTGGCATCGCGAACGGCTGCAGTCGCAAACGGATAAATCTCGGTGATTTCGAGCGCGTTCAGCATCAAGCGAAAGCGCTTCAGCGAAGCAATCGCCGACAAGACGCCTGCCGGGTCAAGCCGCCCTGTCGCAGAGAGCCCACGTCCCAATCCAGCCAAAACTTTTTCGTTGAGCACAGGGGCGATCGAGCGTCCCTCAAGGCGGTATACAACTAAGCGCACAGAGTTGGAGCCGATATCGATGACGGCTGCTTCCCGCATGCGCACGTTCAGCACATCGTCAATCGAAGAGATCATGTCTAAAGCCACAAAATACGCTTCTTTCGATCTCAGTGCGCCTTGGCGCGCTTTCCCGCACGCCCGCGACCAGACAAGCTTGGGTTTTTCATGAAATAATCATGCGCGCTAAACGGCTTTCTTACCCCAGATGTATCGTGGCGTTCATACGCGCCGTCGGGCTGCATAGACCAGCTCTGGGCCTGATCATAGAGATTGGCTACCAGTATTTCGTCCAGCACTTGTTGATGAACGGTTGGGTTTTCAATCGGAATCAAGGTTTCAACACGCCGATCAAGATTTCGCTCCATCCAATCCGCCGATGAAATGAAAACCCGCGCGCTTGGGCTTGGAAGTGCCGCCCCATTCGCGAAGGCCACAATCCGTGTGTGTTCCAAAAAACGCCCAATAATCGATTTCACCCTGATATTGCTGGAAAGCCCCGGAACCCCCGGGCGTAGGCAACAAATGCCACGGACTACCAGATCAATCGGAACGCCCGCTTGGCTGGCTTCGTAGAGCTTATCGATCACCATTGGATCAACAACGGCGTTCATTTTCGCCCATACGCCACTCGGTTTTCCCGCCTTCGCATTTGCAATTTCGAGATCGATGCCCTTCAAGATCGTCGACTTTAGCGTCAACGGCGACATTGCGATCTTCTCGAGAACATCAGGCCGCGCGTAGCCGGTGATATAATTGAAAACACGTCCGGCATCACGCCCGAAAGCTGGATCGGCGGTAAACAGCGACAAATCCGTGTATACGCGTGCCGTAATTGGGTGATAGTTTCCGGTCCCGAAATGCGTATAAGTTTGAAGCACATCGCCTTCGCGACGAACCACAAGGCTAACCTTGGCATGGGTCTTTAGGCTCACAAAACCATAAACAACATGGCAACCAGCCCGCTCAAGATCGCGTGCCCACTTCAAATTGGCTTCTTCGTCAAACCGGGCTTTGATTTCGACAAGTGCCGTGACTGACTTGCCCGCGTCCGCTGCCTCAATCAGCGCCGCAACAATGGGAGAGTTCTTGGAAGTGCGGTAAAGCGTCTGCTTGATTGCAACTACATTCGGATCAGCGGCAGCTTGGCGCAAAAACTGCACAACAACGTCGAAGCTTTCAAACGGATGATGGACCAGGATGTCTTTAGCCTTGATCGCTGCGAAGCAATCGCCGCCAAAATCACGGATGCGTTCAGGAAAGCGGGCTTCAAACGGGCGAAACTTGAGGTCAGCGCGGTCATCGCCGATCAATTGCGAAACCTGGGCCACTCCAAGAATACCATCGACTTGCACCACATCTTGAGGATCAGCAGATAGCTTTTCAATAATGAAATTGCGCAGAGCCATTGGCATTGCCGCATCGATCTTTAGTCGAACGATCTCGCCTCTCCGTCGCTCGCGCAGTGCGCTTTCGAACTCGCGAACAAGGTCTTCGGCTTCTTCTTCAATTTCGATATCGCTGTCTCGGATGATACGAAACGCGCCATTCTCAACAACTTCATAGCCCGGAAACAGCGTGTCCGCGAACAACACGATCGCGGATTCGATTGTAACCCAGCGCCGCATCGCAATGCCACGGTCATCACGTGCTGCCGGCGGCAATTGAAGAAAGCGGGAAGCCTGCACCGGAACGGGCACAAGCGCACTCATCATGCGGCCATCTTCGACGCGACGAAGGCGAAACGCCACCGCGAAACCAAGATTAGGAATAAAAGGGAAGGGGTGGGCTGGATCAATTGCAAGTGGCGTTAGAAGCGGAAAAATGCCTGCCAGAAACCCATCACGCAGCGCTGCAATGTCGCCGGAAGCAAGCTCAGTCGCCGAAAGCACGCTAAGGCCGTTGGCCGCCATTTCGGCACGCAATTGCCGCCAGCGATCTTGCTGCTTTGCCATTAGATCGCTGGCCAAAGCGTTAATCTGTTCAAGTTGCTGCAAAGGGTTCAAGCCGTCTTGGCTTAACGTCATAACGCCAGCACGCACCTGCTCGCGCAAGCCCGCGACACGCACCATGTAGAACTCGTCGAGGTTATTGCCGCAGATTGACAGGAACCTTAGGCGCTCCAGCAGAGGGTGGCGCGGGTTCTCCGCTTCCTCCAAAACGCGTGTATTGAACGCCAACCACGAGGTTTCGCGGTTCACAAAACGTGTGGGATCCGCCGCATTGATCGCGACAAGCGGCGCTCGCTCCGTCGGAGCCGCGGCGTTTTTGTCCACCGGCCGGCGTATCCGGCGTGGTCGGCGAGGGGCAGAAGCCGTCACGGTCAAATCCTTTGTCATCGCTCAGGATAAAGCGCAGCCATAGCCCGTCGCGCAAGGGTGGAAGGCGACGCACCAGGGCGCCTTGTAAGCTCACCGTCAAAGGCGTCGATAAAGCTGGCTACGGCATCAAACGATCGTTCCATCCGTGTCAGGATTACTTTCCGCGTCGCATCATCCAACGCCAGCCCGCGTCGGCTTGCAGCGCGCCTCAAAAGCTCCGAAAGCGTTGCGTCGTCGGGTTGTCTTAAGTGCAAGCAGCGTATCGCCGCCAAGCGAGACACAAGATCCGGCAGCGTCGCTGTCCAAAGCGACGGCACCGTCTGCGCAGTCATCAACAGCCTGCCTTTTTTTTGCACGATCAGGTTTAACAGATGAAACAGTGCGCTTTCGTCGCGCAATCGATCAGCGTCATCTAAAAACACAGCGGCACCGCAAATGTCTGATAAAGCATCCAACGGCAGGTCAGCCAAACTATAGGGTTCAATCCGCGCGGCTCCGGCCTCTGAGGCCCAAACTGCCCCAAAATGGCTCTTTCCAGTGCCGTGCCCGCCTACAAGAACCAAATACGGGTCGGGGCGACCATCCCAACCCTCCAGCGCTTGATGGACGTCTCTGTTTTCGTCGGAAATAATTAGATTTTCCCGATCATGGCTTGATTGGGCGAACGGCAAACGCATCTGATCGAGAGATTGGCTTGCCATCACGGCCACCAATGCGAAGCGAAATTATTCGGCAAGGCGAATGACGGGCCCAATGGCTTCGGTAACCAATGAAAGGCCGCCGCGCCGGAGTTCGGTACGCAGCGTTTCAAGGGTCCCAACATAGGAAAGCGCTAGTAATGCTCCATCAATCGAAATGGCATCAATGCGCACGTCTTGTATGCCGGATGTCCGCGCCAGTGCTTGGCGGATCCGCCCCCATTCCGCCAACGAAGTATAGCTCGCAGTGGCCACTAACCGCGTGCGCGAGGACGCTGGCGCGGTCTGCGCTAAGGCAGGTGCTACACACACCACCATGCTGGTAGCGCAAACGAGGCTGACTAACGCAGTGCGTCGTGAGAGGGTTTTGGTCATCATCGTTTAAGTGTAGCGAACCTTGACGGACTTCGGAAGCACGCTTGCGAGTAACAGTGGCAAAGGGCACATCGTCGCTGTAGGAACCTGTGCAATGACTGATCAGCCCCACTTTCGCCCAAATGGCCTCACCTACAAGGGTGCAGGCGTCGACATCGACGCTGGCGAAGCGTTGGTGGACCGTATCGGCCCGTTGGCAAAAATGACCCGTCGCGCCGGAGCTGATGCGGCATTAGGTGGCTTTGGTGGTTTGTTTGACCTGAAAGCGGCGGGCTTTATTGATCCTATTCTCGTTTCGGGAACGGACGGCGTCGGTACGAAGCTTGAAATCGCTGTCAAAACGGGGCGTCACGACGGCATCGGCCAAGATCTTGTTGCAATGTGCGTAAACGATGTGCTGGCACAAGGTGCAGAACCGCTGTTTTTTCTCGACTATTTTGCTTGCGGTAAACTGGATGTTGACGTGGCAGAGCGCGTTGTTGCCGGGATCGCGCGCGCCTGTTTGGCAGCGGGTTGCGCGCTTATCGGTGGAGAAACCGCAGAAATGCCGGGTATGTATCCAGAAGGTGCCTATGATCTTGCTGGCTTCACCGTTGGGGCAGCCGAAAGAGGAAGCCTGCTGCCAAGGCTTGAGAAGATTCTGGCGGGCGACATTCTGATTGGTCTCCCGTCGTCGGGTCCCCATTCCAACGGCTATTCTCTAATCCGAGCAATCGTTGCGCGCTCAGGCCTAGATTGGGAAGATGAAGCGCCTTTTGCGCCCGGGAATTCGCTTGCAGACGCCTTAATGGTTCCCACGCGCCTTTATCCAAAGGCAGTGGCTCCAATTGTGCGCCAAGGTGCGATAAATGGTCTCGCGCATATCACGGGTGGCGGGATCACTGACAATGTGCCGCGAATGTTGCCAGATCATCTGCGTGCCCGGATCGACTTTAACGCCTGGACACGCCCAGCGGTGTTCGAGTGGCTGCAAAGCGTCGGCGGCGTTGCTGAGTCCGAGATGCGCCGTGCGCTCAATTGCGGCATTGGCCTTGTGGCAAGTGTTAGTCGCCGTGACGTTCATTCCGTGCTCGATGAGTTTGCCAAAGCTGGTGAGACAGCGTTTGTAATTGGTGATGTGAGCGAAGCGGAATGAGCGCAGCAAAAACACCAATCGCGGTGTTGGTGTCAGGTTCGGGTTCAAATCTGCAAGCCCTCATTGATGCCGCTGAACACCCCGCCTATCCCGCGAGAATTGAGCTCGTTGTTTCAAACAGGCCGGGCGTTAGGGCGTTAGACAGGGCGCGCAATGCTGGCATCAGGGCCGTCACAATTGACCACAAAACATTCGCGGACCGCGAGAGTTTTGAGCGTGCTTTGCAAGACGAACTCACTACCGCCCAAGTAACGCTTGTCGCCTGTGCTGGGTTTATGCGCGTTCTAACGCCTTGGTTCATCGGCCAGTGGCGTGGTAGGCTTATCAACATCCACCCGGCCCTGCTTCCGAGTTTTAAGGGTTTGAGCACCCATGCGCGCGCTTTGGAGGCGGGCGTAGCCATACATGGCTGTACCGTTCACCACGTGAGCGAAGGCGTCGATGAGGGTGCCATTATTGGTCAGGCATGTTTGGCCGTACATCCGCACGATACAACAGAAACCTTAGCTGCCCGCGTGCTCGTGCAAGAGCACCGCCTCTACCCGATAGCCTTGTCGCACTTTTTGGAAGGGCATACGGGTCCAATCGCATTGTTTGACGAGACATCCTGCAAAGAAGCCCCGCATTCCGTAATCCTTTAGGCATAACTGCAGCGATCGGCCCGCGTTACAGACATTTAACTGGCTTCGACTGCGGAATATCGTCACACGCGTTTATCGAAATTCGAGATCAGTTTTGGGGCTGAGTTGATGTCACTTGCGTTACAAACGCTTATTTTTGAATGGCGCCGCTACTTGGCGGCAATTGTTGCGCTGGCGTTTTCGGGTCTGCTTGTTTTGGCCCAGATCGGTATGTTCATTGGTATTGGCCAAGCTTTCACCGCAACCATTGACCGTTCGCCCGCCGACATCATCATCCTAAAGCCCAAGGCGGAGAATCTCTTCGGGTCTGGAGGGATGCCGTCTCGCCTAAAGCCGCTCGTCTTTATGCACCCCGCCGTAACCCAAGTTTCTGACATGGATGGCGACGGCGGCTTGTTCCAAAACCGCCCAATCGGTGACGGCGAGAAAAAGCGTGAATGGGTGCAAATCATGTCGGTCGACACCCAAAAAGGCGCAGTCACGCTGCCGACTGACTTTGGCGAGGATGTACGCAACGCTTTGAGCGAACCCTATGCGATTGCGATGGACCGTTCGACATTGCCGCGCCTTGGCGTGAAACTCGGAGATAAGGCGACATTAGACGGGCGAACGGTTAAGATCGCGGCGGTGCTCACAACCTATCCCAACATGATGCAGCCCATGATCATGATGTCGCGCGATACGCTGCGCCTGTTGGGAAAAACCTATCGTTCAGACCGCATCGGCCCCATGATGGTGCGGATTGCTGACCCGTCGCAAGCCGAGCGCGTGCGCGATGAACTGAACGTTATTGGCAAGGGCCAGTATCGGGCGTGGACACGCCAAGAGCTGGCCGCCGAAAATGAAAAAATGATAATGAAAGAGCAGTTTATCGGCGTGATGCTCGGCTTTTCTTTGTTTTTGGGCTTGCTCATCGGGATTGGCATCACATCACAAACCTTGCGCGGCGCCATTTTGGCCAACGTCAAGGAATTTGCGAGCCTTAGGGCACTCGGCGTGGGCATGGGCTCGTTGCGGGTCGTGGTGCTTGAGCTCTCCTTCTGGGTGGGCCTAGCGGGGCTTGGCGCTACTGCGCTTCTTGTTGCCGGTGTGGCTGTGCTGGCAGGTTTGGGCGGTGTTCCGATGGGCTTCCCGCTCTTTTATGTGGTCGGAACGGGAGCTTTCCTACTCATTATTGCTATGCTGTCGGGCATGATGGCGCTTGGCGTCCTTAAGCAATCCCAGCCTGCGGACCTCTTGCGGTGAAGGGCGTCGCTCTGGAAGGCCATGGCTTAAGCAAGAGCTTCAAAACTGGCCGCTCCGTCATTCATGTGTTACGTGAGGTTGAATTCTCCGCAGACCATGGCGACTTGACGCTTGTTATGGGGCCGTCAGGTTCAGGAAAATCCACACTTATTGCCGCGCTTTCAGGGTTGCTTCGTCCTGATTCCGGCAGCGTGCGCGCCTTGGAAACCGATCTTTGGGGTATGAATGACGGCAAGATTGACCGTTTTCGACTGGATAATTGCGGCTTCATTTTTCAAGGGTTCAATCTCTTTGGTGCGCTCACTGCTCTCCAACAAATTACTACCGTTCTGAAATACAAAGGCATGTCGCCAAAAGCCGCTAGAGAAAAAGCTGTCGCAGCTTTGGAAGAGGTCGGCCTGGGCCCGCGCATGAATCAACGACCAGCGGAGCTTTCCGGTGGCGAAAAACAGCGCGTTGCTATTGCCCGCTGCCTCGCGAAAGACCCGCAACTCCTTTTCGCCGACGAACCGACATCGGCTCTAGACGGTGAAAACGGCCAAGTCGTGATCCGGTTGCTGCAACGCGCTGCCCGCGAACACGGTGCCGCGGTCATCTGCGTGACCCACGATCCACGCCTTGAATCCTATGCAGATCGCGTCGTGCGCATTGAAGATGGGTTGATCCTGTCTGACGAGCGCCGCGCCCCTTCTGCCCAACCTGAATTACTGGGAGTTTGACCTCTATGCCTGCTATTTTCCGCCGTACTTGGTTCTGGCTGATCATTTTAGGGCTGTTCGCGGCTGTGGGTGGCGGTCTCTACTTCCAGCAGCAAACGAAGGTGGCCAAGGAAAAGGCCGAAGCTGCCAAGAAAATTCCTCCGCCCACAACGCCTTTTGCGGCAATCGCTAACGGTAAAGTCGATGTCGAAGGCGGCATCATCCCCGTGGCCGCTCGTCGTGGCGGCGTTGTGCGCGAAGTCATGGTGCAAGAAGGCGAAACCGTAACCAAGGGCCAGATACTGGCTCGCCAAGAAGATGATGAAGCGCGCTTGGCGCGTGATCGTGCCGCGGCTGAGTTGGCGCAAGCGCAAGCTCAAATTGCCTCGATCACCGTATCCATCCGAACAGCTAAGCGGGAATATGATCGGCTAGCGGCTCTCGCCTCAACCAATTTCATCGCGAAACAAAAGCTTGATCAAGCAAACGATGCCATTGCGGCAGCGAACGCTCAGCTTCAGTCCCAAAACGCCGCAATTGGCACGTCACGGGCTCGTTTGGCTGAAGCTGATTATGAACTGGAACAACGCATCATTCGCGCCCCTGCCGATGGTCGTATCGTGCGGCGCTATGCCAACCCGGGCGCTGGAACGTCAACTCTCAACGTATCGACGCTTTTCGACCTTGAGCCCGTAGCACCCCGCATCGTGCGTGCTGAAATTGTCGAAAGCTCCATTCCGGTGATCGCCGTCGACCAAGAAGTCGAAGTGGTGCCTGAGGCGGATGAAACGAAAGTCTATGTTGGCCGTGTATTGCGTCGTGCAGAAGTATTTGGTGCGCGTAAATTACAAACGGACGATCCAAGCGAGCGTACGGATGAACGAGTGGTCGAGGTCGTTGTGTCCGCGCAGGGAGCCCCTCTGCTAATCGGGCAGCGTGTCTTGGTGAAGTTTATGAAGCCGGGCCAAAAGGCCGGTATCAAGCGCGCCCCGCCCGTTTCAACCGATAACGCAAAGAAGGGCTAGAACCGGGAGGCTATTTAGCGGTTTCGCAAGCCCCATCGGCGGTTTGGGTTATCGATAACGATCACGAAATCCCGAAGCGTGTTTGAGCCAAAATTACCCTTTGCCACTTCGGCGAATTCAGCACTCGTCAGTTTGATTTCAACATCAGAGATCTGTGCTGAAGCCGAAACGCCGCCTTTCTTCACAGGAATTGTCGAATCGACCGTTCGAATGACGCCGGCGTCTGTAAGGCCCCCTGTGGTTACTAGGGTTGCGGCTAGGGCCATCGGCAAAAGAACCCCACGTGGATTGCCCGTATCGAGGTGAAAGCCAATCGACGTGCCCGCTATATTGGTTGTGCCGCCCAACAAGTTTCGCTCGCTCAGCGGTATCCAAGCGGTAATCGGCTTGCGGGGTGCTTTACCAATCCAAAGCGTCGCGCCCTGTAAATCAATCTCGACAACATTTTTTGACCATTGTGCGGGGCCCATCACGCCGATCACGCCCGGCAGCGTTAGCGCTGATCGGGGCATGGTTACAAAGTCATCATTGGCCGCGCGGGTTCCATTAAGGGCGATCTCTGGGAGTTCAACAACAAGAGCCGAGAGCGGCGGGCCCCCAAGTGGCGAGCCCAAGAGAGCCTCGCCAATCACCTTTAACTTTAATGCGTCGGCGTCGTCCTTGAAGATAACACCGCCTTGCGCGCCGGTATCAAAAATGAAGCGCCCGCCTTCCCCGGCACCAAACGTCGCCTCCACAACCGGGCGTCCCGACTCCAAATCCATCGACACCAAGCGGCCACCTGCGCTGGTGCAACCTGCTAAACCAAATACCGCGCTGCCAAATAAGAGAACTCGAATTAGAAACATTGCACCCACTCCATATATTACTGATCGTAATATAATGTCGTAGAGCATCGTGATACAAGAGGGGCCAATGACGGAAACCGCCAATCGCATGTTGACCGACCTTGAAGGTGCGGTTCTTGCCTCCATCGTGCGCCAACGCAGCGCAACGGCGTACTCTGTCACGCGAGAGTTTTCGGAATCACCTTCAGAGTTCTTTTCGGGCTCAGCCGGTGCTGTATATCCCCTGTTCAAACGGCTAGAGGGCAGGGGATTTGTTACTGGAAACGCTGGGATGACAGGCCGGCGCGCCCACACTGACTACACCGTCACTTCTCTCGGCCATGCGGCTATGCTTGCGTGGTTGCTTGATGTTGAGCGCGGTGCAGCTTTTGGTTTTGATCCCCTTCGAACGCGGCTCATATTTCTGGAACTCGTCGATCCCAACACTGCGTCGAAATATGTTGCCGACGTTGAGGCCCGTATTAACGAGCACTTGACAGCACCACCCGTTTTCGCGCGTGCCGAAACCCAACAGATCCATCAGTCGTGGCTGTCGGGTCGCATCAATTGGCTAAAGCAAATACGCGCGCTTTTCCGTTGATCCTTAGAAGCTCCAGCTAGGGACGTGTGCTACACGGTCAGCCGATCAGAAAAGCGGTGAAGCGTGAAAATATCCCAAATCGAGCAAGCCCTCGCTTCAACAGTCGAAGCGTCTTGGCGTCACCTGTCAGACATGTCGCCCCTTGATGTCGTGGTCAGTGTTGGATCAAGTTTTGCTGTCATTGTGGTCGCGATCGTCCTTCAGCGGCTTTTAGGCCGCGCTCTGAAGCGTCTTGCCTATGCCGGTGTCGAGGGCCTCGGGACGAGCGCGCCTGACTTCGTGCTGGCTGTTGATCCAGCAAGGCTTGCGCGCTGGACCCGCTTTGCCACCACTGTATTACTCACAATTCTGGCGATCTATCTGATCGGCTTGATTTGGGATCTGCACCCCGAACTATGGATGGTAAAAGGATTTGGCGCGCGGGCGATTGAAATGATCGTGCGCCTCAGCATCCTGAGCGTCATTTTCTTTGGTGCATTCGAACTGATTGGCCTGTTGGTTCAGCGCTCGTTTGAACGCATGGGCCGCCGCACAATCGATGCGCGCCATATCGCCCAACTCAAAACGATCGCACCCATCGTGCGAACGGTCGGCCAAACAGCTATTGCTGTTATTGGGATCATGGTGGCGCTGTCGGAACTCGGTGTGCAGGTCGGCCCGCTTCTGGCGGGTGCCGGTATTGTTGGCATTGCAGTCGGCTTTGGCGCACAAACCCTCGTAAAGGACTTTATCACCGGTGTGTTCCTCATCATGGAGGATATCCTGTCGGTGGGAGACGTTGTCCAAATCGGTGGTTTTGCCGGTGTGGTCGAGGACATGACCTTTAGAACCGTGCGCCTGCGCGATTTCGACGGCACGCTGCACGTGTTCCCCTACAGCGAAGCGCAAGTCATTCACAACAAAACCAATTTGTTCTCCTATTACGTCTTCAACATCCAAGTCGCCCACAGCGCAAACATCGATGAAGCCATCGCGATCCTAGAGCGTATCGGCCTTGATATGCGCTCTGATGCGCTTTTTGGCGATGCAATAACGAATGATATTGAGGTTGTCGGTGTGGATGGGCTTCGTGATACCGGCGTGCTCCTAAAAGCGCGGATCAAGACCAAGCCCGGAGGGCAATGGAAGGTCGGCCGCGAAATCAACCGTCGCATAAAGCTTGAGTTCGATGCGCACGGGATTGATCTCCCTACGGCGCCAATGTCGGTTGTTCCCATGCCCATAAAGGCCATTTCTCGGCCGTAGTTTGGACTTAAGTGCTGTTCGGAAAACAAAAAAGCCGGCTTGCATAGGCTAGCCGGCTTCCGTTGATGTCTTTCACCCAAAATCGGTGAAAAGTTTAGGCTCAGCCAACGATTTCGTTGCCAGAGAAGAATTGCGCGATTTCAACCGCTGCATTTTCCGTTGAGTCAGAGCCGTGCGCAGAGTTCTCGCCAATAGACAACGCAAACAGCTTACGGATGGTGCCCTCAGCCGCGTTAGCGGGGTTTGTCGCGCCCATGGTATCGCGATACTTAGCAATCGCATCTTCGCCTTCAAGCACTTGCACGACGACAGGGCCTGAGGTCATGAAGTCCACAAGCTCGCCGAAGAATGGGCGCGCAGAGTGAACAGCATAGAAGGTTTCAGCCTGGCCGCGCGTCATGTGAACGCGCTTCTGCGCGACGATCCGCAGACCAGCGGCTTCGATAACAGCGTTCACTGCGCCAGTCAGGTTCCGCGCGGTTGCGTCTGGTTTGATGATTGAGAAAGTACGTTCGATGGCCACAGGGGCCTCCTATCTGCGGTTATTTGAAAGGGATGCGGGCGTTTAGCAGGCGGGTTTGCACGTGCCAAGGCTTGTCAACGTATCAGGGTGCACGCGCCGCCTAAGCGATGACCGCTCAGGCTCCACACCATCCTCTATTACATGGATAGTCGCGCAGTTCGATTGCAGCCCTTATCCACTCGCCCGCTTGCATGCCAATCCCGCGCTAGCTATACACCCGTTCCCACCGCGCTGGCCCTTTCGTCTATCGGTTAGGACGCTAGATTTTCAATCTAGAAAGACGGGTTCGACTCCCGTAAGGGCTGCCAGCTAGGGAATCTCAAAAAAAGCAGAGTACAGTGCAGGCATTCGTCTCCAGCTGAACAAGTAGGTCAGGTTTAGTTTGCCGCAGCGACCATCGATGCTATTTCGTCCAAAAGCTTTAGGCGTTTTTTCTCAAGCACTTCCAGTGTGGTGTCGTCTGTGGGCGTTATCCCGTTCTGAATATTCTGGATTTGCTGCCAAAGCTCATGATTGTGCTCAAGCAGCTTGTGGAAATGCGCATTGGTGGTTTTCAGCGTATGAATAGTCGCTGATTTTCCAGCGAACTCTTCGGAAAGCGCGTGGTCAAGATGTTCGGTGCTCATGGCTGTCTCCGTTGCTTGGGATGTACAACGTCGGCTTAATGCAACTGCCTAACATTGCGAAAGATCATCTGCGTCAAAGCGCGCCTCTCTAGATGATGCTCCTCGGAAGTTAGCCGTTGATGGGCTGATCCTACTTCGCTTCGGTCTGAATGCTGTGCAAATAGGCCAAAAAGTCCTCGATTTGCTGGGCATCCATCACGAATTCCGGCATGGCTGGGTGACCGACTAGAATACCCTCGGCAAGGGCTTCTTCCAGATCTCGGATCGGATATCGTGTCGCCAGTGTTCGAAACTCTGGAGCGCTTGAATTTGTGCTGTTTCCTGTGCGGCCAATCGCGTGACACGCCGCGCAGTAAGTCTCTGCGATTGATAGCCCCTCTTGGATGTTAGCCCTGATTGGCGTGTCGATGAACGCTGCCGAGGCCGCCTGCGGATTTGGTTGAGTAGCGCTACAGCCTGCAAGCAGAAGGGATAAAGCAATCAGCGACGGCAGTCTGGTGGCTCTAAGGCGCGGCATCAGCATGCTTCCTCGGTGATTCTAGGCGTGCAATGCATGGTATCAGCGTGATGGGCTTCGCCTAGTGCCTAAAGCCTAAACTATCGTGTCAACGCATTGTTGATGGCGCGGACAAGTTCGGTTGAATTGGGGTCAGTAGCCGACGGAAACGCCGTTATCGGAACGCCGTCACGCCCTACAATTATTTTGTGGAAGTTCCAGCCCGGCACCCCCTTTGCGCCTAATTTGGCCCGCGCCGACACAAAGAACGGGTGTGCTTTCGCCCCGGTTACGGTTTGCTTTGCCGTCATTGGAAAGCTTACGCCGTAATTCAGCTTGCAGAAGCGAGCGATTTCCTTGGACGACGCCAGTTCCTGCCCGCCAAAATCGCCAGACGGCACGCCGATAACAACGAGCCCGCGCGCCTTAAAACGGTCATGCAAGCGTTGGAGCCCTTCATATTGAGGTGTGTAGCCGCATTTTGAAGCGGTGTTTACCACCAACAGAACTTTGCCGCGATAATCGGCCAATCGCACATTCCCACCCGTCAGGCCGGGAAAGCTAAAGTCCGATACAGCGCTCGATTGTGCAGCGGGTTTTGAAAAAACTTGTACGGGCGCTGTAACTATCAGCAAAAGCGCAACGAAGCCTATGTGAGTGGATGCGTTTTTGGCCATATCTCCCCCCGTACATGGCTAGATGTCGTCCGTCTCTGGGATGGGTCAAGTCCCCCGCTTGACCCATCCCCTTGTCGTGTCAAAGAGGGCGCCGGTCAAAAAGGTTGGGAATGATATGCGCGCACGGGCGATTTTGTGGGCGGCAAGCGTTCTCGGCTTGCTCGGCTTGTCAGCATTAGCAGGCTGTGCGCTCGTTTTTCCCAGTGTTTCCCCAGTGATGAGCCCCATACCGGCAACGCCGCCAGTGCTCGCCGCCTTTCAAGAGAGCCCTGCCATTGCCAGCGCGCAAGCGTGGTCCGAAAATCGCGTTCCTGTTTTGAAGAAAGCCTTTGAAGATAACGTCTATGGGTTCATGCCGCCTAGGGTCTCCGTCAACGTCCTGGATCGAAAAGACATAACCAGCCAAGTCGGTTTGCCCGGTGCTATAGTCGAACAATGGACTTTGGCTTTTGGATCTCATGATGGCGCCCCAAAAGGCAATATGATCCTCGTGGTGCCCAATGATGGCCGCGACCGGCACGCCACGCTTGTCATGCAGAACTTTTGCGGCAATCGCGCTGCATTGCCGGGCGCCCCGCTCGCGGCAAGCTTTATCACCGAACCTCCGAAGGAGTGTTACGGCCAAATGTCAAATATGCTCATCAAAGCGGTGTTGGGCGAGTATGCAAGCGCGCCTCCTTGGGCTGATTTGATAGCGCGGCATTATGCGGTCGCGATGCTTTACGCAGGCGATATCGTCCCCGACGACGCTATTGCCTCACAGCCAGCACTAAAGGCCCTTTGGGCGCTTGGCGGTCCTGAAGCAGCAACGCGCCAACAAACCGGCGCTTTGGCGGCCTGGGCGTGGGCCTATTCGCGCATGGTTGATGTTCTGAGCCTTGATCCGCGCCTCAACCCCAAACAAATCGCCATATGGGGGCACTCACGTAACGGTAAGGCCGCGCTTTTGGCCGCCGCAACTGATCCACGCATCGCGCTCGTGATAGCCCATCAGGCAGGCCGCGGTGGTTCTGCGCTCACCCGCAATGATGTGGGTGAGCCGATGGCGAAACTGCTCGAAAACTACCCCTATTGGTTTGCGCCTGCTTTCAAATCCTTTGTTGGCCGCGAGGTGGAAATCCCAGTAGACCAACACCAGCTCATTGCTATGATCGCACCACGCCCCGTCCTTCTGGGCCAAGGTCGCGAGGACCGTTGGGCCGACCCAGAAAGTGCATTTCGTGCATTAAAGGGGGCTTCACCAGCCTATGCCCTATTTGGCAGCAAAGGGCTGACCCAAAGCGAAATCACAACACCAGACCTCGACGCTGACCTCGCCATCTTTATGCGGCCTGGTCGTCATGGTGGCGTCGCACAAGATTGGCAGTATTTCCTTGGCTTCATGGACCAGCACTTGAAGCCTTGATTCAAGTGGCCGAAATTTTAGTCGTCCGAAGGCAAGACTTGTGACACGATAGGAATGGCATCGCTACGATCAGCTCTCTGCGCACTGGAGAATGGCATGAAGACCGGTTTATTGTCCCTCATTGCAATCACAGGGCTATTGGCAGCGTGCAGCCCCGCGGAAAAGGTCAAAGAAAAGGCCGAAGAGAAAGCAGCTGAAGCCATTATCAACGGTGCAATTGCGGCGAACGGCGGCAACGCCAAAGTCGATATCGGTGCCGCTGATCCAGAGAAGCTAAAAATGCTGCCAGCTTACTTGCCGCCATACCCAGGGGCTGAAATCGTGACATCGATGACAACCAATCAAGACGGCAAGATCGGCGGCTTCATCTCACTCAAAACCAAAGACCCTGTCGCAAAAGTGATGACCTTTTACCGCGAAAAAGTGAAATCAGCAGGCCAAACCATCGGCATGGATATGAACTCAGGCGGCAGCAACATGCTGATGATTAGCGACAAAGACGGCAAATCCGGTGGTATGGTAACTGCAACTGAACAAGACGGTGAAACCCAAGTCACGCTCGCCTTCGGCCAGTAGGTGCGCTTAGGCCGTAGCGGGTTCCTCATCGCGAAGCCGGACGATTACGGACTGGCTTGCGGTCGCCATAAGCTGGCCGTCGTCAGCGAAAAGCTGCATCGTTCCATGACCGAAGCCCGCATGCACCGACTGAATTGAAATATCGCACAGCACCCACTCAGTAGGGACAATAGCACGGTAACGGATTGTATTGTCTAGGCTATTGCCGCCCCCACGCCGCCCAAGTGCATTCCCGATACCAGACGGAACAAAGTCAGCAATAATGGCAAGGAAGCTCGCATCAACCGGAACGCCAGTTTTGGATCGGACCCAAAGTACTAAACGCCCATCCTCGTTTGGAACGCCGCTAGGCGTTACCTCACCATAGTGCCCATAGGCCACTCGCGTTTCTATCTGGCCATGCAGCGTCAGTTCCGACCCGCGCCAATTGGCACCCAACGGGCAATCCAACGGCTTTGGAACATCAGGCATCTTGACCCATTGATGCGACACCGCGCTCTCGCGCTTCCCAAGTGCGGCATTCACCGTCAGAATTTCCTTATCGCCCACATGGCTAATCACGCGCGCTTGACTGTTATATTTGCCGCTTGCTGGCACCCAAACATCCAAGTCAACAATTGATGGGGGGCGGGCATAAGAGAGATACTGCGCTGTAGCCCAAATAACCGGTCTACCGCACGTCTGCTCCATGGCGCGGATGGCCGAGCCCAAGCCAACGCCGCCAAACATAAACAAACCGTCTGGCGGGCCAACGCACACTTTCGGTTCAAGCTGGAGGTACCAGCGATTGGGGTTGTGGGTAGCCTTGAGATCAAAAAATGGCGTGGTCATACGCTCGTTTCTAAGCCCAGCTTGTCTGCGGTGCTAGTCTGCTGCAGTGCAATATTCTCAGCACCACGCAAGCATTCGTTAGGAAGAGCCAGTTCCTGCAAAAGCGACACGTCTGCGCCTCGAAAGGCAGTCAAAATGCCGCTGCGACAAGGTGTACCGAAGGGGTTGTTTTCCCCCTGTTCAATTTCCTACGTGCAAACCAACATTTTTTATGGGGATTCTTTATGACCAAACATCGCTCCGCCCTTTTAGCAGCTGTTGCGCTGGCGCCGCTTCTGTTCGGTGCTTCGGTTACAACAGCCGCTGCCCAAGCCGCTGATGCACCGCAGCAAACCAACCAAGTCGAAACGGTCACTGTAACAGCGAGACGTCTGTCTGAGTCGGCCCAAGTTACTCCCGTTGCGGTTTCAGCGTTCTCCGAGCAAGCGTTGAAATCCGTTGCGGCGGAGAACATCGGTGCCCTGCAAGGTGCAGTGCCTAACCTCAATATCGTGCAAGGTCGCGGCTCGTCATCGTCCGCTAACATTTACATTCGCGGCGTTGGGCAGCCCGATGCGTTGGCTACTTTCGATCCGGCCGTCGGCGTTTATCTTGACGACGTTTATATTTCTCGGATCCGGGGCGCGTTATTCGACGTTTATGACATTGAACGCATCGAAGTTTTGCGCGGTCCACAAGGAACGCTTTATGGCAAAAACACCATTGGCGGTGCACTCAAAATCGTCTCCAAAAAGCCATCGCTTGATAAGCTCAGCGCTAGCTTCACGGGGAGCTATGGGAGCTACAACGCCGTAGAAGCGTCCGCCAAAATTTCGGGTCCAATCGTTGCAGACACGCTGGGCGGATCGCTGGCGCTCTATTATGGCGCCCGTGACGGCTATGTTGAGGACCCGCTCAATAATGGCCGCGAATACAACAACAAGGACACGTTCGGCGCACGCGGCGCTCTCCGCTGGCGCCCAACAACAAGCTTTGAAGCCATCTTGGCGCTCGATTACACGAAAGAAACGCCGAACATGACCGTTGGTCGTTCGGAGGCGACGTTGTTTTCAACCAATTTAGCGCCAAACGCGACCAACCCCTTGGTCGGTATTTTGAGCCTTGCCCCGCCAGCCGGTTCAGACTTCAACTACAAGACCTCCACCACACCCCGCTTGCCCAATACCAACACACTCGATCACGCGGGTGGCAGCCTCACGCTGACCTATGACTTTTCCGACACCCTGACATTCAAATCTATTACGGCTGCACGCGCCCTAAATTACGACGACTTCATTGATATTGACGCGACACGTTTTGAGCTTGGCGATGTCTTTGTGGGTGTCGAGCAGGATCAGCAAAGCCAGGAGTTCCAACTTCTTTATAACGGCAATGGCCCTGTCTCCGGCGTTATTGGCGCTTACTACCTGAAAGAAAACATTAAATCGGCTCAGATCGCTTTCGCGAATGACTTGCTGCGTTTTGGCGCGTCGCCCTTCAACTTCCGACGCGACATCGGGGACGACCTGAAGCTGGAGTCAAAAGCCGTCTATGGGCAGGCAACTGCGAAACTCACAGAAAAGCTGTCCGCATCACTCGGCTTGCGTGTCACCGAAGAGACTAAACGCTACGACCGGTTTACTTTTACAACCAGTGGCCTGCCCGGATTAACGCAAACAGTTTCAACCCCATTCTCGTTCAAAACCAACAATACGTTTGACGATTTCTCCCCAAGCTTCAGCGTTGATTACAAGTTCGCCGACAACGTTTTTGGCTATTTCAAGATCGCGAAGGGCTTCAAGTCGGGCGGTGTGAACGGCCGAGCCAACAATCCGGGCGAACAGGTCCCATACGAGCCTGAAACAGTGGTGTCTTACGAAGCGGGCTTGAAGACCAACTTCTTCGACCGTCGTCTTCAAACGAACTTCACCGTTTTCAATAATGACTACAAGAACTTCCAAGCGCGCGTCAGCCAAGGCGACCCAACGCAACCCGCGCTGGCAGCTCTAACGGTTCTTAACGCGGGTAAACTCCTCACCACCGGTGCCGAACTCGAAGTTAAGGCTGTTCCGGTGGAAAACCTCGTTCTGTCGCTCGACGTTGGTTATCTGGATGCGCGCTATAAGCAATTCCGTGATGCCATCCGGATCGCAGGTGTTCTAACGCCGATTGATCGGTCATGGCAGATCCCAGCCTTCTCTCCTGAGTGGACAGCTCGTTTTGGAGCGGCCTATGAATTCCAGCTCGGCGCTAACGGATCGCTAACAGTAGGTGCAGACGCGAACTACCGTTCGGAAGCTGCCCTTGCAGTGGACAATGCGAACCTGACCACGCGCGTTCGGTTCCCCGGGATGTTCCAAGACGCCTTCACTATCGTGAACGCGCGTGCCGTTTGGGCGTCAGCCGATGATCGCTATACGCTGGGTCTATTCGGCAAGAACATCACAGATGAGGTCTATAAAACCGACGCGCAGGAGTTCTCCTCCATCGGTGGTATTCAAACCGCCTATTACGGTGCACCCCAAACCGTCCAATTGGTGTTTGGTGTGAAATACTAAAACAAGATGCGGGAGGGCGCTGATGCGTCCTCCCTCACATTGTGCCTAATCGAGCCGCTTTGCGCGCCACGAGCGATTGCCGCCCTCGATTTGTAGCAAGTAAGTGCCGAGCGATGCTTGGCGAATAATAACGTTAAATGGGCGCCGCCGGGGTGGAAAGAAGTTGACGGTTTCTGTCAGTTGCCATGTCTGGCCGTCAGTGGTTTTGAGCGTCGACCCCAGAACGTCGGAAATCGCCTTGACCTGTTTGTCGTCTATCCCGTCATCCTTGCTCGCGCCGAAGTCAGGTATGCCCAGCTTTGGTAGGGACGGGATGCGAAAGCCAAACGCTTCGCGACGCAGCGTTTGGACGCGGGCCTGATCAATCGCCACCACCTCTTTCCGCGCCTCTTTGCCTTTTAGATCACTCACCGCCGCATCAAAACACGCCAAGCGTGCCATTGGATCGGTTTTCTCGGCACAAGAATAGAGTGGCAACAATACCGAGTCCGCTGGCGGTGCTGCCTGAGCGAAAGCCATCGTCGGAGCCGACAAAAGCAGCATCGAGAGGACTAAGCGACGCATAAGAATTCTCCTAAAGCCGGGGTGCTGTTCACGTGGGTGTCATGTCCGCTATGTGTCTGTCAAACGACGCTTTATGCTAAGGCATAAGCAATGCCGAGAGTGGCCGCAGTTTTTTCAGGAGTTTGACCATGTTGAATGCCCCAACCCGTCGCACCAAGCGTTTTGCATTGGGCGTAGCTTTGGGCGCTCTTGCGCTCGTCAGTCTTGCGGCTTGCGGTAGTGGTGGCACACAGGCCGATCCTCGTGTCCTGAATATCGGCAATGGGGCAGAGCCATTATCCCTTGATCCCCATAAAGCCAGCGGCACGTGGGAAAACAACATCATCGGCAACATGTTTATGGGCCTCACAACAGAAGACCCCAATGGCAAACCAATTCCCGGCATGGCCGAGAGCTGGACCACCTCGCCGGATGGCCTGACATGGACGTTCAAGATTCGTGATGCGAATTGGTCGGATGGCGTGCCCGTCACGGCAGACGACTTCGTGTTCAGCTTCCGTCGTATCCTAGATCCGAAAACCGTCGCTCAATACGCAACGCTTCTCTACCCGATCAAGGGAGCGGCCGCGGCCAATACCGGCAAAGCACCGGTCGACAGCATTGGCGTGCGCGCCATCGATGCTAAAACCCTTGAAATCAAACTTGAAAACCCAGCGCCGTTCCTGCCTGGCTTGCTGACGCACTACACCTCTTTCCCTGTGCCGAAACACGTTGTCGAAAAAGTGGGCGAGGCATGGATTCGCCCGGAGAATATCGTCGTCAACGGCCCCTTCATTCTAAAGGATTGGCGCTCAAACGACTTTGTTAGCACCGCGAAGAACGACAAATTTTACGACGCCGCCAATGTGTGCCTCACCGCGATCAACTATTACCCAACCACCGATAACATCGCCGCAGAGCGCCAAGTCCGCTCCGGTAAGCTGGATATCAACACAGACTTCTCCGGCCAGCGCCTTGAATTTTTGAAGAAAGAAATCCCGGACTACGTTCGCACGCATGTCTATAACGGCCTGACCTATTTTGTGTTCAACAACACCAAGCCGCCTTTCGATAATGCTGGCGTCCGCCAAGCGCTTTCGATGTCGATTGATCGCGGCTTCATTACAAAAGAAATTCTCCGCGGCGGGCAGGAGCCAGCCTATAGCCTCGTTCCGCCGGGCATCAGCAATTATGACGGCGGTCCGGCAAAAGAGTGGAAAGATGAAACCATGGAGGCCCGCCGCGCGGAGGCCAAGAAATTGCTGGAAGCGGCTGGCTATGGCCCGTCAAATCCGCTGAAGTTCACCTTCACGCACCGCAATACCGGGGACAATCCGCGTATCGCGCCTGTGGTCCAAGAGGGATGGAAACAAATTGCGCCGTGGGTAGAGGTCGAATTGGCTGGAACTGAAGCGCAAATCCATTACGACAACCTGCGCGCTGGCGCCTTCCAAATCGGCGATGCGGGATGGATTGCCGACTATGATGACGCCAAAAACTTTGTGTTCCTCTATGAATCACGCTCAGGCGCGATGAACTATGGGAAATACTCGAATCCACAATTCGACGCCCTCGTTCAAAAGTCAGATCAAGAGCCAGATGCCGCCAAACGTGCAGCGCTCTTGCGCCAAGCCGAAGAGCTGGTCCTCAAGGAGGCTGCGTTCTCGCCGGTTTACTTCTTGATCAACAAGTCGTTGGTCAACCCGCGCGTAACAGGTTGGGTCGACAATGCCGTCGATATTCACCGTGCTCGGTATTTGTGCACGAAAGAAGCGGCAGCCCAATCAGGCAGCAAGCCAAGCTAAAGACTGGAGCAGAAATTTAGCGCTCTTTGAAAGGGAAGCCCTCGGGCTTCCCTTTTTTTGTTTTGACGGCAGACTGCCTTTGGTTGCCGACATCTAAACTTGGGATTTGTTTGACGATGAAGAATGTCCATTCGAGTTCAAGCCTCTCTGCTCAGCTGCTCGCAAGCGTTACGCTTGCTGCATTGGCACTCGTGTCTTGCAGCCCAAGGCAAGAAGCGCCGCCACGTATTCTTAAAATCGGCAATGTCACGGAGCCCCTCACGCTTGATCCGCATCGCGCGACCATGTCGCCAGAAAACAACATCATGGCGAATATGTTTATCGGCCTGACCACGTCGGACTCCAAAGGCAATGACGTTCCAGGCATGGCCGAAAGTTGGACAACCTCACCAGATGGCTTGGTCTGGACGTTCAAGCTCCGCAAAGCCATGTGGTCCGACGGCGTTGCCGTTACGGCTGACGACTTTGTTTTTGGCATCCAGCGTGCCCTAAACCCTAAAACAGGCGCGGCCTTCTCAACCTACATTTATCAAATCAAGAACGCTGAGGCCGTCAACAACGCCAAGATGCCGGTCGAAAAGCTTGGTGTGCGAGCGGTAGACCTGCAAACAGTCGAGATCACGCTTGAATATCCGGTGCCCTATTTCACGAGTCTCGCCTCGCATTACCTGATGTATCCAGTGCCGCGCCGGATGCTCGAAAAATACGGCGAACAATGGATTAGGCCTGAAAACGCGATCAGCAACGGCCCGTTTCTCTTAAAAGAGTGGAAGTCGAACGACTTCATCCGCATGGAGAAAAACTCCCGCTTCTATGATGCGGGCAATGTGTGCCTCAATGAGGTGATTTACTTTCCAACGACTGATGCGGTTGCGGCGGAGCGCTTGGTGAAAACAGGCCAACTTGACGCCAATATGTCGTTTGCCGGTGGTCGCTTGGCCTTTCTGCAAAAGGAAATGCCCGACTATCTGCGCGTCGGGCCGATGGCCTTGCTCGACTATATTGTTTTTAACACCAAGAAGCCCGGCTACAGCGATATGCGCGTGCGCCAGGCGCTTTCGATCGCGCTTGATCGTGATTTTATGGCGAAGGAGATACTACGCGCTGGCGAAACACCTGCCACCAGTCTCGTGCCGCCCGGTGTGAAAACTTATCCCGATGGCCCCGTGTCTGGCCTGTTCGAGGGTACGCTTCCTGAACGCCAAGCCCGCGCGCGCGGGCTACTGGAAGCCGCGGGCTTTGGGCCGAATAAGCCATTGGCAATCACGTATTCCTACTCTCGTTCCGCCGATCGCGATCGCTTGGCCCCTATCATTCAGGATGCGTGGCAAACGATTGCGCCGTGGGTCCGCGTGGAACTCTTAGGAACAGACACACAAATCCACTACGCCAAGATTGATGCTGGAGACTTTGAAGTTGCCCAAGCCAATTGGAACCAAGGGAACGATCCAAAGGAAGTGCTTTATCTCTTGGAAACACGCTCCAACATTATGAATTCCGGGCGTTATTCAAATCCGGTTTATGATCGCCTGATCATTCAATCAGACTATGAGCAAGACACTGAAAAGCGCTGGAAATTGCTGCGCCAAGCCGAAGAACTCGCGGTGCGGGAAGCTGCGATCGCACCAACTTATTTTGGCGCCCATCGAGCGTTAGTAAACCCACGGATTACGGGCTGGGACGATAATCGCTTCCACGAGCACCGCGCCCGTTATCTCTGCACAAAAGAAGCCTTGGCAGAAGCGGCAAAGAAATAGGACAGGGGGCTTGGCCGTGCTTCCGAAATCTCTTTGACAGTGAAACAAAAAAGGGGGCGGGTCATTAAGACCCGCCCCCAAATTCTGCTCCCAGAAGGCTGAGCCTACCGACCGTTGCCGCGTGCAGCGCCGGTCTCAAAGCTGGCTTCCTTGAAGGTCTTGGAAATGTTGCCGCAATCCTCGCTCATCCAATCAAGGATCAGCGTCAGGAACTGCTTCTTATGCTCTGGCGTCATTTGAACCAGCTGGTGCGACATACGGGGGATTTCCACATATTTGAAATCAGACCGAGGGTTTACCGAGCGCATTTTCGCGGCGGTCGTCCGTGAGTGGATTGTGTCGGCTTGGCGATCATAGCTGCCGTGGAAAATCAACCAAGGGATTTCAACATCCTTCAGGTGCTCAATCGGATCATAGCCATCCACAGTCACGCCTTGGATCACACGCTGAATCCGGCTTTCGCCCCAGTCATTTGAGATGCGCTCAAGATCGATCGCTGGCGCGCCCGAGATAGCACACTGCCACAGGCCTTTTGATGTCGTACCCGAGCGGACAGCAGCTGCGGCTGCCGCAAAGCCACCATAGGAGTAACCATACATCATCATGCGATCAGGATCAGCAATGCCTTGCGCAACCAGCCACTTAGCACCGTCATCTTTATCGTCCTGCATGCGACCGCCCCATTGCTTGTCGCCGCCTTTCCAAAGCGCTTTTCCAAGAGCCGAGGATCCGCGATATTGCGGAAGCAAAACCGCAAACCCGCGCGTTGCGAACATTTGAGACCAATAGGATGAATCAAAGTTCATCGTATCGCGCGACCAAGGGCCACCATGTGGCATTACAACCAATGGTAACCGACCGTCGCGCTCCTTGTTATAGCCCGGTGGCAAGTACAATATACCAGGAATTGGGAAACCGTCGCGCGCTGCGTAGGTAACCCACTCAGCAGGACCAAGGTTTTTTTGGTCCCAGCCGTCCAACCGTGAACCAATGCGGATCAATTGCTTCTCGTTCTTGAGTAGATAGAACGTATCTGGTTGATTTGGCGCTGTTGCTGAAACCAACACATTCGCTCCATTGTTACGAACGTTGAACGACACTGTTCTGCCGGGCATCGCGCGTTCAAGTAGAGACGAAATACGCTTATCGATTGGGTCGTTGTACAAGCACTCAATTGAAGGACCCGCCCAGCACACCGTACGAAGGGGGTCACTGTCGACGGCATCCTCATCAGCCGACGATCCAAACGAGGCGCTTTGAATATCGAACTCGGTATTGACAGCCACTGGCTCTGAAATTGTGTCCGTAGCGATGTCATATTTTGCGAGTACGCTGTAATTTGTGTCTCGGTCCGTGATCACCCAAACTGTCTTGCCATCTTTGGAAACATGAACGGGATCCAACTGATACCGATCGTTCAGGTTGACTTTTAATCCTGGAAGCTCACGCCACGCGCCGCCTGGTTCACGATAGTAAGCATGCTGATACCAAACGCCGCCTGAAGCGCGCAACTCGGATTTCAGGCGAATGTTTCCAAGTTCATCCGCCCACTCAAAGGCCTCGTCCTCACCAGAACGCGCATATTTCTGTTTCTGACCGTTCCGCAAATCCACCTTCACAATTTCCGTGCCCGCGAACCGATTGATCTGCACGAGGTAGTGGTTCTCTTCTTTCGGCAAACGACGGAAGAGTGCGAATCCTAGGATGCGGTCTGGATCTGTAGGATCGGTAACATTTGCGTCACCGTCATCCAAAGCCACGAAGCTGCTGCCGTCCAAAGAGGCAATCGCAGCCTTTGATAGCCAGTTGGAGTTTGCACCCAAGGCAACAGGTTGGTTAGCGGTAACCAGAAGCTTTGAGTTGTTCAGGAACTGAACATTGATGAACCGCATGGTTCGTGAGCCAAATTGCGTTGGCGTTTTCGACATGTCATCCGTCGACCACACACGCACCACTGGGTTTTGCCCAGGAATGCCGGCCAAAGCGGCTATGTGCTTGCCATCAGGGCTAATTCGAGCGTTCCAAACCTGCCAATCGCGCGACATTTCTTCAACAGAAAGCGCAGGAGTGGTGGGTCGGAATGTCGGTTTTGTGTCAGCGGAAGCGGCTGCCGGCAACAACGCAGCGGCAAACGCGCACACGGCAAAGAACGCGAAACGGCGTGAACTCATGGTTCAATTTCCCTAAGCGAGGTGTGTCGCCAGAACGCGCCACACGATGACTGACATGTATATTAGCGTAGCCGACGGTCAAGCCACAGGCCGATGTGGTCAAATGTGTTGCAGTGATGCAGCAATTTTGTGTCGTCTGCGTGTCAAAGCAGAGGAAGTGCGGTTTCGGGCTTGCAACATCAAAGGACAGGGCCGTAGGGAGATGTCATGAAATCGCTGTAATGAACCTGCCGCAATGCGGTCGCACGGCACGTGGTGTGCTTTGCCGACGATTGTGGCGTTACGGGCGATCCTCAAAACAGGGGATGGACTTGACCCATACACTTCGCACAACGCTTCTCGGTGCATCTGCATTTGCCGTTCTGGTAACGGGTTCCGCATTTGCCCAAACTGCGGCTCCCGCTGCACCGGCCGCTCCGGCGGCTCCAGCCGCCGCGGCTCCAGCCAAACAAGGTCAAACGATCGTTGTGACCGGTTCGCGCATCCGTCGCGACACCTTCTCCAGCACAGCACCTGTCACCGTTATCACGAATGACAACGCGGTTCTCGCGGGTTCGATCGACGCGGCTGAAACCCTCCAGGGGTCAACCGCTGCGGCAGGTTCGGGTCAGATCAACAACTTCTTCTCCGGCTTCATCGTTGAAGGCGGCCCCGGCATCCAAACCGTTGGCTTGAACAGCCTCGGTTCACAACGCACGCTCGTTCTGTTGAACGGTCGCCGTTTGCCGCCATCGGGCACACGCGGTCAGGTCGGCGCGGTTGACTTGGCAACCATCCCAAACCTCGCCGTTTCCCGCTTTGAAATCCTGAACGAAGGCGCCTCGCCAATTTACGGTTCAGACGCAGTTGGCGGCGTTGTCAACGCGATCACCCGTAAAGACGTTGACGGCTTTGAGCTTCAAGTTGCTGGCGGCACCTCCTTTGACGGGGGCGGCGACGACTTCACGGTTGGTGGCCTTTGGGGCATGACCGAAGACAAGTGGAACGTCATGGCGTCCGCTGAATACTTCAAGCAATCCGCTCTGAAGTTCGGCGATCGTGACTTCTGCTCGGCTGACTATGTTTTTGACGCTGCCACCGGCAAGCGCGCTGACTTTATCGACCCAAAAACCGGCAAAGCACGCTGCTTCGGCACCGGCGCTTCGTTCAACCGCGTTTCACTCAGCGGCAACGGCTTTACGGGTGTTGGTACGTTCTTGCCGGATCCAACAGCGACCACGACCACAACCGGTCTTCGGCCAGACGCGATTGCGGTTCCGGCTGGAACGCCAATCCCAGGCGGTCCATCGGCAGGCCAAGTGTTCACAGTCCCAACCTGCTTGCTCGCAACCGGCCAAGTTATCTCCCAAGCTGCGGGCCAATGCTTGGTGCGCTTGACCGCTCCAGGTTGGCGCCGTGCGTTCAGCCCTGCGTTCGGCCGACTCGGTGAGCCTTTGGCGAACCAAGTGACGTATGAAGCCCCATTGCTGTTCGGCAACGACATCATCTCACCATCAGAGCGTATCAACCTTTATGGTACGGCATCGCGTGACTGGGATATTCTCGGCGGCGTCGAAACCTATGCGGAAGGCATCTACGCCGTTCGGAAGTCTGAACAGACTCGGACTGCACAGCTCTTCTTCCCAACGGCAATCCCGGCTTCAAACCCAAACAATCCGTTCGGTGTACCGGCAACACCGGTCATCATCCGCCCAGCCAATAACGAGCAAGAAGTTAAAACGTGGCAGTTCATCGCTGGCGCGCGCGGGCAAACCGGTAACGGCCTCAATGGGTTCCTTCGCAATGGTGATTGGGAATTCTATTACCAAACCAGTCATGCCGAAGGTGAGTATGGCGGCACGACCATCGCTACGGATCGTTTGAACGCCGCGCTTGCAACGACCACCGTTAATGGTGTTCGCTCGTGCCCTACCCCGACAATCACAGGTGGCACATGCGTGCCAGTTAACTTCTTCGACCCGCGTGTTGTGCGTGGTGAGTACACACCCGAAGAGTATGATTACCTGTTCAATGCTCCAAACAACGTTGGCAAAACCATCTACGAACAGACAGTGTTCGAAGCCAACGTCTCGGGTGACTTGTTCAAAATCCCAGGATCTTCGGATGACGTGAAGGCAAACTTTGGCTTCCATCACCGCAAGTACAGCATTGACGACGTGCCGGGCGCCCAAGCTCGTGCAAACAACCAAGCGCTGACCACCGTTGCGGGCATCACCCGTGGTGAAGACCAGGTGAACGAATTCTATACGGAAATCGTTGCTCCTCTAGTCTCGCAAAAGCCATTGATCGAAGACCTCGAACTGACGGCTGCGTATCGCTACACCGACTATGATTCCTACCCACAAAACTCGACGTGGAAGGCAACTCTGGCTTGGAAAATCACCCCAGAATTCGCGTTCACGGCGATCAAGGGCACCTCATACCGCGCGCCAGCGCTGTTTGAATTGTTCTTGGGCGACCAAACTGGCTTCCTCGGCCAGACCCAAATCGACCCATGTGTCAACTGGGAGTTGAGCCAGAACCAGACCATCCGTCAACGTTGCCAAGCTGAAGGTATCCCAGGCGACTATACCGGTCTCGGTAGCTCCGCGACGGTATTCACTGGCGGTGGTGCAGGCAATCTGAAGGAAGAAGAGTCGGAATCGGAGATTGTGAGCTTCATTTACACTCCGACAGCGTTCGACTTGAATGTGCGTCTGGACTACTGGAAGATCGCGGTAACCGACCAAGTCGCTCAGTTCGGCGCTGCTAGCATCGTTGGTGCCTGCTATGCGGACACTTCTGGCCGTGCAGCTGCATTCTGCGGCCTGTTCACACGTGACAATAATCCAAACTCCAACCGGTTTCGTCAGATCCTTACCGTTCAAAACAACTACGTAAACATCAACGTAAACAAGGTTGAAGGGATCGACTTGAAGTTGGTGTATCGTAAGGACTTCTCCTTCGGCGACCTTACTGTCGACAGCCAACACCGTTGGACTCTGAAGAATGAGTCTGGTCTGTTCTCAGATACGACGCTTGTGCGTACCGAGGGCGACATCGGCGAACCGATCTACAACTCGCAAACCCAAATTCGGTTTGAAAGGGGTGACTGGACCTACGCTTGGACAGTCAGCGCAATCGGTAAAACGAGCCAAGCGGGTACCTTTGGGACCAACCCAATCCCGTCCGCTCTGGGCAGCTATTATGCCTATAATGGCGTGCAGTCGGTTCTCTACAAAACCCACTCCGAGCTGACCATCAACCACGACGTTTCGGTTCGTTACCGCACCGATAACTGGACCTTGGTTGCCGGCATCAGCAATCTGTTCGACGAGCCACCTCCATCGGTCTCCACAGGCGTTTACTTCTCGCGCCTCGGTACGACACCATTGGCCTCGCAGAACGACGTTGTTGGCCGCACGGCGAACTTCCAAATCGTCCGCCGCTTCTAATCGGCGAACTAACCCTCATTCCAACGTTTCGTTGGCGTGAATCGAAACGGCGGGCCTTGTGCCCGCCGTTTTTGTTTCTTCTATCCAATCTGTAAGCATGTTTGCCTTTTCCGTCGGCAGCCATGCCTAAATGCCGCCATAAGTGCGTCCTTTCGGTCACAGATCGCCCCGGAAGCATAACGAATATGTAACATGCGATTGACGGATAAGTGACAGGCTTTGTATTCGAAGCCGATGCGGGCGGGGATCCTTGCTCAAAACACTATTGGTGCGTCGTTGGTCATTCCGGCCTGACGGTGCTGATAGTTGGTATTCTGGAGGTTTACGGAAACCATGAAGAAAATGCGCGACACTTTGCTGACGTCGACCATCATTGCCGGCGCTTTCGCCGTAATGGCGGTGGCCCCAGCCATGGCTCAAGAAGCTGAAAAGCAAACTGAGATCGTTATCGTTACCGGTACGCGCATTCAGGCTCCGGGCGTTGTCTCGTCGAGCCCGATCACGACCATCGGTGCGCAGGAACTGACCCTCCAAAAGGGCGTTGCTGTTGAAAAAATCATCCGTAACTTGCCAATTTCGGTCCCAGCAGACGGTCAGAACGTCAACAACGGCACCGCCGGCGTTGCCACGATCGACCTTCGTGACCTTGGCGCTGCGCGTAACTTGATCCTGATCGACGGCAAGCGCATTACCCCATATAACATTAACGGTCTCGTTGACGTGTCGACCATCCCATCCGGCGTGCTCGAGCGCGTGGACATTGTTACCGGCGGTGCATCCGCTGTGTACGGTTCGGACGCTCTCTCCGGGGCTGTTAACTTCATCCTGAAGCGCAACTATCAGGGCATCGAAGGCCAGTTCGAAACCTCGCAAACCGGCGAAGGCGACGGCAAGAAGTATAACGCGACCATCTCCATGGGCGCCTCCACGGACGACGAAAAAGCAAACGTCGTTCTCACCATGAACTACAACAAGCGTTACGGCGTGCAGTTTGGCGACCGTCCATACGGTCTTGTCGGCGTCTCCACGGCCTCTGGTGCAGGTCTTGGCGTCACCGGCGCGGCACAGCCAGCAAACTGCGGTGGTCAGAACACTGTTCCAACCACGTTCGGCGGTTCAGGCACCACGTTGCCAGCGCGTATTAACATGCCAGGATTCGACCCAGATGGTGCCGGCCCACTCCCAGTGGTTTCGGGAAGCCGCCAATTCCGTGAAGACGGTACTCTGGGCGCGAACTGTAACCAGTTTAACTTCAACCCATACAATTATTACCAAACGCCATCGGAAAGCTTCTCCGGCGCTGCTTATGGCCGTTACGAGATTAACAAGCACGCAGAGCTTTATGCACGCTTGAACTTCTCGGCCGTAAACGTTCGTCAGCAAATCGCGCCATCGGGTATCTTCAACACCCCGTTGAACGTGCCGTTGAACAACCCGTTCCTGACCGCTTCGGCGCGTCAAGACATCATCAACCAGTATAATGGCGCCCGCCTTGCAGGTGCGTTGACCCTCACGGGTAACAACCAAAACTGGTTCGACCATAACGCAAACGGCGTCGTTGACGCGGCCGACACGGTCCGCTTCGGCATCGGTCGTCGTACGGTTGAATTCGGTGAGCGTTCCACGACCTATGACAACAATGCCTTCTCGCTGTTGTTCGGTCTCCGTGGCGACATCATCGCTGACTGGAACTATGATGTATCGTTCCAACACGGTGAGTCCGATCGTACCAACATCTCTGCCGGTTACACGAACGTGGCAAACGCTGCGATTGCTGTGAACACCGTTTCGGCAACGACCTGCACCACCGCAACAGGCGTGACGACTGCAGGCTGCGTACCGTTGAACCTGTTCGGCAAAGAAGGCTCGATCACCCCAGCCATGGCGGCATATTCCTCCGCCGTTGGTATTGAAAAGCAAAACTACACCCAGACAGTGGCATCCGCTTCGGTTTCTGGTCCATTCTCCATGGTTACCAGCCCGTTCGCGACTACCCCACTCCAACTGGCGTTTGGTACCGAGTATCGTGAAGAAACCGGAGAGACCGAGCCAGACGAGTGCTTGAAGCTCGCGCCTGCAAGCTGCCTTGGTGGCGCGGGCGGTAACACGCTCCCAGTGAAGGGTGGCTTTATCGTCTTCGACACCTTTGCCGAAGCGATTATGCCTTTGATCGCTGATAAGCCATTTGCACAGTCGCTCGATCTTGAATTGGGCTTCCGCTACGGCGACAACAACATTTCGGGTACAACCGAAACGTGGAAAGCGGGTCTGAACTGGGCGGTGAACGACTCTGTTCGCGTTCGTGTCATGCAACAACGTGCGGCGCGCGCGCCAAACGTTGGTGAAATCGCTTCACCGATTACATCAAGCCTCGACAACGCAACCCGTGATCCTTGCTCGGTTGCAAATACAGCAATCTCCGCAACGCTTCGTGCTTTGTGCATCAGCACCGGTATGACCAACGCTCAAGTTGGTACGGTTCCAGATATCATTGCCGGCCAGATCAACAGCTTCTCGGGTACGAACCCAGGTAAGCTGCCTGCGCCAGAAGAAGCGGACACGTTCACCGCTGGTATCGTGTTCACGCCATCCTTCATTCCAGTTCTGAAGAACCCAATCCTGTCGCTCGATTACTATGACATCGAAGTGAACGGTTACATCAGCGAGCTCGGCGCGCAAGAAGTGCTCGATCTCTGCTATGTTCAAGGGAACCCAGCCTTCTGCGGTCAAATCATCCGTCAAGCGGGTAACTTGATCTTCCCAGGTTCGGGTATTCAGCTCTTCACGCAAAACCTTGCGTATAAGAAGGCCGCTGGTTACGAAATCGGCGCGGCATTCGGCCTCGACTTGGCTGACCTCGGTCTCAATGAGAAGTGGGGTAACCTCAACTTCTCGTTCAACGCAAACGTCTACACGAAGAACGAAACCCTTTCGTCTTCAGCGTCTGCAAAGATCGACTGCTTGGGCCGTTACGGCACCCAGTGCGGTAACCCATCGCCAGAGTATCGCCACATTCAACGGACGGTTTGGAACGTCGGTGACTTCCAATTCTCCTACCTGTGGCGCCACATTGGAGAGGCTACGGTTGAGCCAGTCCAAATCCCGCAGACCTTTGCACCATTCCGCAAGATCGATGCCTTCAACTACATCGACTTGACCGGCGCTTATACCTTCAACGACAACATGGAAGTGACCTTCGGCGTCACCAACGTGACCAATGAAGATCCGCCAATTGTCGGTGGTGAAATCGGTTCAACGGCGTCGAACGGTGGTAACACCTTCCCATCGACCTACGATCCAGTCGGTCGCGTTTACTCGCTGGGCTTGAACCTGAAGTTCTAGGACTTTAAGTTCTCTCAGTACTAAAATTGGAGCGGCGGGCCATTGGCCCGCCGTTTCTATTTTGCCGATCCCAGTGAACCTATTAGGTGTTGAAAGATGTCCACCCCCGTCCAATTGCTCATCGATCAGGCCCTAAATGCCCGCGCGCGTGGAGATTTTCTGTCAGCCGCTGATCTCTTGGTCAGCGCGCACCGTTCAGAACCGAACGACCCCACCATTCCACTGATATTGGCCGCTGTGCACCGTGATGCGGGCAGCGATGAAGGCGAGGTGGAATCCCTTGCCATTGCTCTCGCCATTGATCCTTATTGTTGGCCCGCTCTATTGGCGCGCGGCCAACGTCTGGAGCGGATCGGCAAGCCGAAATCAGCCGCTTTGGTCTACAAAAATGTGTTGCGGATAGCGCCACCGCGCGCGCATTGGCCCGATAGCTATCGCGAAGCCATGCTTTATGCCGAACGGATGGCCCGTTTCCACACAGAAGCGATTGAGCTCAAGCTATTAGAGGCACTGGGGCCCGCGGCAGCAGGCACAAACAGGTGGGCTGAAGCGGCGTCCATTATGGCAGGGCGTACGCGCGCCTATCACGCCGATTGCAACCAACTCACCGTGCCACGCCTTCCAGCAATTCCGTTCTTTGATCGCGCCGACTTTCCATGGGTGCCCGCGTTAGAAGCCCAGACAGACACCATTCGCGCCGAACTCATCGACTTGCTAAACGCCCGTCGCGACGACTTTACCCCATACATCGCCTATCGCCCCGGCGATCCGGTCAACCAATGGGCAGAACTGAACCAGTCAACGCGCTGGTCCACCTATAAATTGTGGGCGGGCGGAGAGCGGGTCGAGGAAAACCTCCTGGCCTGTCCCAAAACAGCCGCTGCGCTAGAAGCGGTCGACATGGCCTCGATTGGCGGACTTTGCCCCAATGCCATGTTTTCAGCACTTGCTCCGCATACGGAGATTCCACCACATCACGGCGAAACCAATGCCCGTCTCGTCGTCCACTTGCCCCTAATTGTGCCGGAAAACTGCAGCTATCGCGTTGGTTTTGAACAAAGAAGCTGGCGGGAAGGGGAGGTGTTGATTTTCGATGACACGATTGAACACACCGCACGCAACGATAGCGATCACCTGCGCGTCGTTCTGATCTTCGATGTGTGGAACCCGCTCCTTAGCACCGAGGAGCGCGCCATAGTTCAAACCATGACGCGCACCATGCGTGAGTTCTCAGCCGAGTAAACCTCTCGCTGAAGGTTAAGCCGCGCGCGCTAAAGCCGCCTTGCCAAGGATCATGTCCGAAGCCTTCTCAGCGATCATGATCGTCGGCGCGTTCGTGTTGCCCGATACCAAGCGTGGCATGATGGAAGCATCGACAACGCGAAGCCCTTCCACGCCGTGAACCTTCAGATCCGGCCCCACCACGGCCATTTCATCGCGCCCCATCTTGCACGTGCCGACCGGGTGATAAATCGTTGAGCCCGTATCGCGCGCATATTGCAGGAAGTCCTCATCGCTCACGCAGGCCGGGCCGGGATGCAACTCGTGATCAATATAAGGCGCTAGTGCCGGTTGCTGGGCAATCTTTCTGGCCCATTTCAAGCCTTCAACAATCGTTTGTTGGTCAATCGGGTCCGCAAGATAATTGGCAAAGATCGAGGGATATTCAGCCGGATTGGCGGATTTGATCCGAATATGGCCCGTCGATTCCGGACGAAGCTGGCAAGGTGCAATCGTAAGCCCTGGCAAATGCTCCAACTCCATTTCACCCGTCGTCGCCATTTTCTCAAGGTCAGGCGTGGCGGGCAGAATGTGATACTGAACGTCCGGCGTTTCCAATTCGGGGCGCGTTTTGATAAACGCCGCAATATGGGCCGCCGAAAGGGTGAGGAGGCCCTTGCGTTGAGTAACGTATTTGAACACCTCGCCAAGGAAACGCAGGCCCTTGGTTTGTTCGTTCACCGAAACAACACCCTTTTTCAGCCGGTAGCGCGCGCCCACAACATAGTGATCGCGCAGATTTTCACCCACGCCTTTCAGCGCCGAAATCACTTCAATCCCGTGCTTGGCAAGTAAGCCCGCTTCGCCAATACCGGAGAGCTGCAACAATTGTGGTGAGTTGATCGCCCCGCCGGACAGCAAAACTTCGCCGCTTGCCTTGGCATGGCGCTCCACACCATCGTGAACAAACAAAACCCCGCTGGCGCGTTTACCGTCAAAAGTAACCTTCGACGCCAAGGCATTCGTCAGAATCGTCAGATTCGTGCGGCTTTTCACTGGATTAAGATACGCCACAGCCGCTGAGCAACGCTGCCCCTTTTTCACCGTCAGCTGGTAGTAGCCCGCGCCTTCCTGAACCGGTCCATTCACATCATCATTGCGCGGAATGCCGGCCTGCTCACACGCCACGATAACCGCATCGGAAACCGGGTGCGTCGTGGTTACATCCGACACATTAAGCGGGCCACCTGTGGCATGGACACCATCAGCGCCACGTTCTTGGTTCTGGGATCGGCGGAAATAGGGGTCGACATCCTCCCAGCCCCAGCCTTCATTGCCCATTTGCCGCCATAGATCATAATCGCGCTGCTGACCGCGAATATAGAGCAAGCCATTAATTGAGGATGAGCCGCCAAGCACTTTGCCGCGCGGCCACACATGCTCACGCCCGCCTGTCCCCGGGTCTGGCTCGGTAGTGTAGAGCCAATTCACCTTGGGGTCCTTCAAGGTCTGTGCATAGCCGACCGGAATGTGGATCATCACGTTGGTGTCTTTGCCGCCCGCTTCCAGCAGCAACACCTTGTTCTTTGGGTCTGCGCTCAGCCGATTGGCAAGCACGCAGCCTGCGCTGCCGGCACCAATAATAATGTAATCAAAAGTTCCGACATCTGCGGCCATGAAAGCGCCTCCCGAGCGTGATTTTCTTCTGCCCCACTCTAACGCAAAGGGGAGGGGGCGCGGCAAGCCCGCAGCCGCCTTTCCGTTGCGACACACTGGCACGATGCGCGCGGCCCGCTATTCTGTTGCCAACGAAAACACTTCAGAGGAAACCGCAATGACCGCTCGCCATATCGACATGGAAACCCTGTTCATCGACATCGCCGACAAAGTGGCCGTCATCACACTCAACCGGCCCGAGCGCATGAACGCGTTCACTGGCCAAATGATGCTCGACATGATCGCCGCGTTTGATCTCACAGACGCCGCAGACGATGTTGGCGCCGTCATCGTTACAGGTGCGGGCCGGGCGTTCTGCGCGGGTGCAGACCTTGCCGCAGGGGCGGCCACATTCGACTACGCCAAGCGCGAAGATCGTCCAGAACGCGGCTCCAAGGAAAGCCTCGAAAGCCTGCGCGATGGTGGCGGGCGCATGACGTTGCGCATCTATGAAAGCCTTAAGCCCGTGATCGGCGCAATCAATGGCGCGGCCGTTGGCGTCGGCGTGACCATGCAATTGCCGATGGATATCCGCATTGCGTCTACGGAGGCTAAGTTCGGGTTCGTGTTTGCCCGTCGTGGCATCGTGCCAGAAGCCTGTTCTTCGTGGTTCCTACCCCGCGTTGTTGGCATGTCGACGGCGTTGGAATGGTGCTATTCGGGCCGGGTTTTCCCAGCCTCAGAAGCTAAGGAGCGCGGTCTCGTCCGCTCGCTTCATGCGCCAGACGAATTGCTGCCAGCCGCCCATGCCATCGCGCGCGAAATCGTCGACAACACCGCCCCTGTCTCGATCGCTCTCACCCGCCAGCTCATGTGGCGCATGGCTGGGGCCGATCACCCGATGGAGGCCCACAAAATCGACAGCCGCGCGATTTATGCCCGTGGAGCCCAAGCTGATGCGAAAGAGGGTGTGATGAGCTTCCTCGAAAAGCGCGCGCCCAGCTACCCGAACACGGTTTCAGAAGACATGCCAGAATTCTTCCCGTGGTATGAGCAACGCCCGTTTGCCTGATTGAAGGCACAACCAAGCAACGGGGAGTTGATGTCATCAGCTCCCTGTTCGCCGCTCTAGCCCCCAAATGGCCGTAAACCGGATCATGATGAGGATGGCCGTCGTCATCCCAATCGCGGGCACAAGCGCGGAAAGTTGCGGCCCGAAAAATGCCGCGGCCCAGCCCATAAGTGCGGCCCCAATCGGTGCGCCGCCCATATAGCCGAGTGAATAGATCGCCAAAATCCGCCCCAAATAGGCTGGATTGGCCTCCTGCTGAGTGATGGTGCGGCTCATCGAAAAGCCAACACCCGCGCACAGCCCCCAGCAGAAAATCACGAATACGAACAGTGGAAACGGCACCGCGAGAGCAAAAATCGCCAGTGCACTCGCCCCGCCAAATTGAGAGATCAACAGCGCGCGGCCCGGCCGCTTAAACGGTGCTCGTCGCGACAGAACAATCGTCGACAAAAAGCTACCAATCCAAAACGCCATAAACGCATAGGATAGCGCTTGGCTATCCCGCTCATAAACATCGCGAACAATAATCGGGAACAGAACCGAGAAAGAGCCGATAATGAAAACGCCGATATACCCCCCGGAAAGCACCATAGGCAGAACGATTTTGGAGCGTCGAACCTCGCTTAATCCTTCGCCAATATCGCTCAACGCGCCAGCAATTCCGCGCCCTTTAACGTTGATCGGCTTTGGCTGCTTGCTCATAAAGAACGCTGCGATTGCGCCAAGGCCAAACATTATGGCTTGCCCAATCAAAAGCGGTATTGCGCCAATTGCTGAGGCAAAACCTCCCGCGATAATCCCCAAAACCTGTGCGCCAGTTTGGGCCGCCGTCGCCAGTGTCACGGCCTTCTGAAAACTAACCGGATGGCCCGCCGCATTGTCGCGGGCCACAATGGCGTTCAGCGCCGCATCACGGGCGGGCATCACCATCGCAGCCAAAACACCCATCGCGCAGCCATAAGCCAGCATGATGGGATAGCTCAGCCCGAAACCCATCAACGCCGCAATAAGCAGCAAAGGCGGTATCATCGCAAACAGGTGGACTTGGATCATCCAAGAGCGCGCCTCCTTCCGTTCCGCCAGCAAGCCGCCCCAAAGCAGCAGAAACAGCATAGGCAATTGCGACGCCATTTGCGCAAAGCCGACTTCGGGGGGCGTCCCCGCCAATGGAATGGCGATCAGATACGGGAAGAACACCATCTGCGCGCCGAAGCCGCAGAAGTAAGTCGCAACCAGAACCAAGTATACGGGCAGTTCCGCGCGTGTCGTAACGCTACCGTCAGAGGGGCGTTCGGCTTTGGGTGTGCTGACGGTCATACTGTGTCCTTTCCCTCGACATGGCGCATCTGGGGTTAGGATCAACCGTGTTAGCTGTTTCTATCCGAAACTAAGGAAGTAATCCGCCTGGCGGCGTGTAGTGCACCGTCGCCCCCGGCCCGGGTGGAATATCGAAAACCACCCATAAGGCAGTCATCGTGATGCCAGCAACCATGAAACTTAGGCCGTAAGGCAACATCAAGGCCAAGAGAGACCCAACGCCCATTGACTTGTCCCAGCGCCGCGCAAACGCCAGCACGAGCGGGAAGTAGCTCATCAAAGGCGTCATGATATTGGTGAAGCTATCGCCCATTCGATAGGCCGCTGTCGTCATCTCAGGCGAAATACCTAGCAGCATGAACATCGGCACCACCACAGGTGAAAGCGCGCTCCACTTTGCCGTTGCCGACCCGATGAACAAATCAAGGAAAGACGAGAAACCAAGAACACCAACCAGCAAAATGGGGCTCGGCAAGTCGATCTGCTTGAAAAACTCGGCGCCATTGATCGCCGCGATCGGCCCCAGTCGAGACCAATTGAACATGGCAATGAAGTGCGCCGCAAAGAACACGAACACGATATATGGAGCCATGGTTTTGATGCCATCGACCATCATGGCGACAGCATCCGGTGCATTTTTGATCGTGCCGCAGCCGATGCCAAAAGCGATACCTGAGAGTGCAAACAGAAGCGCGAAGCCAGCGATGAGCGAGGCGTAAAGCGGCTGCAACTGCGCCGTCCCTGTTTTGCTCTCGTCTATAAACGGCGTGTATCCCGGCAAAAGCGCTAAAGCAGCAAAAAACGCTACGAATGCTAATGCAACGAAGCCCGCATTCCGAAGGCCCTTCTTTTCTTCCGCCGTGACAGCGCTCCGCGCTAGCTCCGCTTGCAGCCCTTCGTCGGGAACACCTCCCCAAGGCCCGAGGCGTGGTTCGACAATCTTATCAGTGAGGAACCAAGCGATAGGCGTGAACACCACCACAACTGCGAGAATGAACCACCAATTGCCCAACGGGTTCATCGTCCAGTTCGGGTCAATGATGCGTGCCGCTTCTTGGGTAAACCCAAACAGCACCACATCCATCTGACCTGGCATTAGATTGCCCGCAAAACCACCTGAAACAGCCGCCATGGCCGTCGCCAACCCTGCTAACGGGTGACGCCCGGCCGCAGCATAGATCAAAGCGGCCAGCGGAATGAAAACCACATAAGCCGCATCGGAAGCATGGTGAGAAACCATCCCGATGATAACCACGATGGGCGTCAGCGCATTTTTAGAAACGTCACGAAGGCTGGCGCGTATCAGCGCGCTAAACATTCCGGCCCGTTCCGCGATCGCGGCTCCTAGCATAATCACGATTACAATGCCTAAAGGCGCAAAGCTCGTTAACGTGCGCGGCATTTCGGTGAAGAGCCGCGCGATATTGTACTCAGAAAGCAAATTGGACGCGGTAAATGTAAGTATCCCATCCTTCAGAACCCCGCCATCAGGTGCCTTTTCGCCGCTAAAGCTTAGCGAGGCCGACCATCCAAGCGCCGACCCGACAACCGAAAGCCCGACCAGCATGAGAATGAGGTACATGAACAAGATCACGGGATCCGGCAAGAAATTGCCGATCTTTTCAACCGCGCCTAGAAAGCCTTTTTGGCGACGCTCGACGTCGGTTTCGGCGGTCTCGCTCATCATATGGTCTTTCGCGACAGAGTATTGAAGCAGATCGCGCTTTCTGCCCCTGTGCGCGCCCTCGCGCCACCTCTCAGACTTCGCAGATGCGCCCTCTCACGACATTGTTAGAGAACTCATTTTTGTCGCGTCGTCATCGTGTGATCTGCGGAGCAAGATTCCCGCTTACGGTCACACCGCATTAACGCGAATTGCTGCATATTCATTCGGGAATCGAGGATTGCGCATGAATAATACTGCCGCTTTACCTGTGGCCCCACCCGAGCAAGCCGCACCATTGGACCTTGGGCCCACATCCTCGCGCATGCGCACGAAAATGACGCGGCGTCTCCAAGACGTCGTCACCCTGCCATCGTCTCGGATTACCCCTCAAGAGCGCCATATGGCCGCGGACTTGTTGATCGAAGTCTTGCGCGAGAGCGATCACGACACTCGCCTGCGCTGCGCGCAGCGCATGGCTGGCCTTGCGGAGGTGTCCGCATTGCTGCTGCGCTATCTCGGGCGCGACGATATCGAAATTGCAAAAACTTTGCTTGAGGATTCCGAAGCCTTTGGCGACAGTGATCTTATCTTCGTCTCGCGCAACGCCACTCTCCAGCACCGCGAAAAAATTGCACGCCGCAAGCGCGTAACCGAAGCCGTAGCCGACGTTCTGCTCGAGCAGAACGAAGAAACCGTGATGATGGCGTTGCTGCGGAACGAAGGCGCAGATTTATCGCACCCCACATTGGATTTGATCGTGGCAGCGTCACGCCGTCATCCAAGCTTTGTTCCGTGGCTGGTTAAGCGACCGGAGCTAAAACCCTCCCAAGCGCTCGCCATGTTTTGGTGGGCCGCCGCCGCGGATCGGCGGCGTATATTCGCGCGCTTTGCGGTTGAGCGTCTGATCCTTTTGGAATCCGCTGGTGATTTGTTCCCAATGGCGGTAGCGGAAGGCTGGTCAGATCCGTTAGTCCGCAAGTCCTTGCAATTCATCGAGCGTCGCCAGCGCAATCGCGGCGCCATCGATCGAAGCCCCTATGCTAGTTTGGAGCATGCCATAGAGGCATTTAGCCAAGGCATCAGCCGCGAGATCGTCGCTGAAATCAGCAATCTGGCGGGTATCCGGCCCGCCACAGGCGCACAGATTTTGGGTGATTTGGGCGGCGAGCCAATTGCCATCCTCTGCAAAGCCACCGGCCTGAAGCGCGCCCACATATTGATGTTGTGGAAAGCGATGAAGCGGCCAGTGGGCACAGACGAGCAGCCAAGCGAAGGCTTAGAAAACGCGCTGATGACCTTTGACACGCTCTCGACCAACAAAGCCCAAACGGTGCTGCGCTACTGGAATTGGTCACTGACGTCGGCAATGTCGCCGGTCATCGCGAGTTCTGCTGAAATGTCGGGCCTAGACGGTGCGTTCGAGTTTTCAACGCCTGCCCGGATATCCACCCTAGTATTCGGCGAGTAGTTAGCGCACCCCAAGCCACGCTTCGTGCGCCTGCCCGACACACCGCACAAACCAACCCACTTCACGGCGGCGTGATTTTGGTTCATGGCCTTCCTTGCTGGTGAGGGGGCGCATACGTGAACGACATTTTTGGTTTGGCAGCAGCTAATTTACTGTCGCCGCCCGTACTGTTTTTTGTCCTTGGCGGTTTGGCTGCCTTTGTGCGCTCAGACCTTTCGGTGCCAGAGGCGGCCGCAAAAACTCTCTCGCTTTATCTTCTGTTGGCTATTGGTTTCAAAGGTGGTGTTGCCGCTAACCAAGCCGGTTTCTCCATGGAACTGTTTAGCGTAGCGATCGTCGGCATCATCCTTAGCTTTCTACTGCCCTTGATTGCCTTTCCGCTATTCCGCATTCTGGCAAAGCTCGATCAAAAAACCGCTGCAGCCACGGCGGCACATTATGGTTCAATTTCAATTGTAACGTTCGTTGCAGCTTCTGATTTCGCCGCGCGCGCCGATTTACCCGTGTCTGGCCACATGGTTGCCGTTGCGGCGTTAATGGAAAGCCCAGCCATTCTCACCGGCCTTTTGTTGGCGGGCATGGGCAGCTTAGCCGGCGCCCACGGAAAAGCGCGCTCTAAAAAATCTATCGACGAAGAGCCATCGATCTGGCGCGAAGTGCTGTTCAACGGCGGCGTTGTTCTCCTAATCGGCGCCTTTTTGGTGGGGTTGGCAACAGGGCCGACCGGCATGGTCCGGCTTGATCCGTTCGTAAACGGTATTTTCCAAGGCGTTTTGTGCTTGTTCCTTTTGGATATGGGTCTCGTTGCAGCACGCAGGTTGCGCGACGGGCGTGGCATCCGCCCCGGCCTTGTTGGGGCTGCTATCGCGATGCCGCTTATCGGTGCTGGGTTTGGTCTTGCTTCATCCTTTGTGCTCGGGCTTTCGGTGGGCGATGCTGCCTTGCTGACCACATTGGCGGCGAGTGCGTCCTATATCGCCGTGCCGGCCGCGATGCGTGTCGCGCTACCGGAGGCAAACCCAGCGGCCTATCTATCGGCGTCACTGGGCGTCACTTTTCCTTTCAACCTCGTGATCGGCCTGCCCTTGTGGTTTACGGCAGCTCAGTATTTGCTCGGGTAATTCTCTATGGCCACACATGTTCGAAAAAAGCTCGATATCGTCATTGAGTCCCATCTCTTGGGGCGTGTCGAAGCCATGCTTGAGAAAGCAGGCGCAACCGGATGGACGGTATTCCAAGGCCATGAGGGCAAAGGCAAACACGGCATTTGGCGTGAAGATGGCCTCGTGGACGCCATGCAAACCTACCTCATCATTGCCATTTGCACGCCGGAAATCGCGCAAGAAGTATTGAATGGATTGCGTGTATTGTTTGAGCGCCACAGTGGAGTGGCGTATGTCCATGATGTAAATGTGATGCGGTCAGAGCGTTTCTGAAACTTATCATCGCGCGATCAAATAATTGCGAGATTTCATGATTTTCCACAATTAGGGTTGCATGTCGTTACACCGCCATGACAACAAGCAAAATCAGAATTCGGACAGTTAACAGGAATCAGCAATGCCGCTCGATATGAATGAAGAAATCCTCGCCATGACGTCTGACATCGTGTCAGCTTATGTCGGGGCAAACACCTTGCCACCGGACAACATCCCGGCTCTCATTGCCAATGTTCATGCCGCTTTGCGTGCGGCTTCTGCGGGGGCGCCCGTTGCAAGTGAGCCCGCTGAGTTGGTGCCAGCCGTCCCTGTCCGTAAGTCAATTGCCAATGATTACATCATCTGCTTGGAAGACGGAAAAAAGTTTAAGTCCCTAAAGCGCCACCTGCGCACGCGCTACAACATCACCCCGGAAGAGTATCGCGCCAAATGGGGCCTGCCGGCGGATTACCCGATGGTCGCGCCAAATTACGCAAAAGCGCGCTCAGACCTCGCAAAGCGGATGGGTCTTGGCCAAGGCCGCCGCGTTTAAGCTAAAGGCCAATTGTTTCGGAAGCGGTACGAATACTTAGGCATCACTTGCCTTCACTGCAGATGTGTTAAAAAACACTTGCAGCATTCTGCAAATCAGCTGACCTTCCAGACTAGATCTGGGGGTCGGCTGTGAACTTAAGCACTATAGAGGCTGATGCTGGGGTAGTGCCCGCTCATTTCCGTGCTCAACTGGTCTTGCCTGAGCAAATCCAGCTTTTTGATATTTGGTTTAGTCTAAAGGGCCAGTCTATCGGGCCGCAGCGTGCATCGATTACACCAAGTACGCTTGGTTCTATGATCGCCTTTATAACTGTATTTGACGTTCATTTTTGCGACCAAGCTATAAGCGCTACAATCAAAACGAAAATTGCTGGCTCCGGTCTTCGCGGCCTATTGGGCTTTGAACCGCAAGGGCGTTTATTGGAGTCTGGCGCCTCTGATGCGCAAATGCTTGGCCGCGACATCATAGAAGCTGTGGCGCGAGACGGTGTTCCGCGCTGCGGCACAAGGGCCGTTGCTGCGGCGTCTGGCGGCGATGCTTTTCAAGTCTGGATGCGCTTGCCTCTGTTAGGGGCTGATGGAAAGATCAGTGCAATTCTCGGCTTAGATCGTGCGCTCCCAATGACGAGTCTGCGGGATAGTTTGCAAACTACGCACAGGGCGTTCGCCTAACAAAAACTAGTTAAACCAAAGTGGTAACCTTAATTGGCCTGTCCAAACGGACAGCTTCTCCGCTGCAACTGTAAAATTCTATCCTACCGAGATTCCAGCGCTGCCATTATGCGGCGTGGTCGCCACGGGAGCATGCAATGCACTTGGATGGAATGGTATGGGAAAATCTTAAGTTCGATGTTGCCAAAGCGCGCTACGCTCGGGCCATGGTCAGCTATGTTCTCGACGTCACGATCACAGAAGACAATGAACGCGGATCCTACCAAGCCGCCTACGCGCGAAGGATCGCGATGTATTTGTCCCACACCGCCTTTGGCATGAGCATACAGCGTGTCGCCCTCGCCTTTGAGCGGGATCGATCCACGGTCGCCATCGCCTGTCACAGAATAGAAGATCTGCGCGAAGATAAGGAGTTCGACCGGTTCTTGGCCGCGCTTTCGGCTTCAATCTCCAAAATACCAGAAAGCCCACCCTTGCCCGTAATCGGCAAATACAAGTGATGGACCACGCGCCCCTTCCAATTGAAAGCGCGTTGCCCGAAGTGCGAGCCACGCTCAGCCAAAGCACGCGGGCCATACTGGTTGCCCCGCCCGGGGCCGGAAAAACCACACGCGTTCCCTTGGCACTTCTCAATGCTGATTGGCGCAACCATGGCAAGATTATCGTCCTGGTCCCGCGCCGTCTTGCCGCGCGTGCCGCTGCCAGCCGCATGGCAGAAGCCTTGGGCGAGCCCGTTGGCAAAACAGTCGGCTACCGTGTTCGCCTCGACAGCGCCGTTGGCCCCGAAACCAAGATTGAGGTGGTAACCACGGGCATTTTCCTGGCTACCATTCAGGCCGATCCAGAGCTTACCGGAATAGCGGCAGTCCTGTTTGATGAATTCCACGAACGCAGCCTTGATGGCGATTTGGCTCTCGCGCTGGCGCTCGATGCGCAAGCGGGCCTCAGAGATGATGTGCGCCTCCTTATCATGTCAGCCACGTTGGATGGCGCCCGCATTGCCGACTTGTTGTCAGGGGCGCCGATCATCGAATCCCAAGGCAAAGCCTTTCCCGTCGAAACGCACTATCGGGGCCATGCCGGTCAATCCGCGATAGACGAGGCCATGGCCCGTGCCATCCGCTACGCAATAGAAACCGAAGAGGGTTCTGTCCTGGCCTTCCTGCCCGGTGCGGCTGAAATTGGCAAAACAGCTAAGCGCCTCGAAGAAGCCCAACTACCGCCCTCGGTTTCGATCCACCCCCTAATGGGCATGATGGACCTCGCTCAGCAAAATCAAGCCATTGCGCCATCAAAGCCTGGCGCGCGTAAGGTGGTTCTTGCAACATCAATAGCCGAGACCAGCCTAACGATCGAAGGCGTCCGTGTTATCATCGATAGCGGATTGGCGCGCCGTCCTCTCTATGAACCAGAGCGCGGCCTCACAAGTTTGGTTACGCGAAGGGTAAGTCGCGCAGCTGCCGAGCAAAGGCGCGGCCGGGCAGGGCGCACGCAGCCCGGGGTCTGCATTCGTCTCTGGGATCGAGCGGAGGAAGGCGGTTTTCCTTCCTTTGATCGGCCTGAAATACTTGATGCCGACCTAGCGCCCCTCGTGCTCGCCATGGCTGCATGGGGTGTTCATGATTCCGCACACCTTATTTGGCTCGATAAACCACCAGCCCCGGCGTGGTCAGAGGCACGTGCCTTGCTCCAGCGTCTTGGCGCGCTCGATGCCAAAGGCGCGATCACTGAACATGGGCGCGCCCTTATCGCTCTGCCGATGCCGCCGCGCTTAGCGCACATGGTCATAAAGGCACCCTTTCCAGATCAACAGGCCTTGGCCGCCCACATAGCCGCAATGTTGAGCGAACGCGGTGTGGGTTCTCACGATATCGACCTCCGCCATCGCTTCCAAACGTGGCAGAATGATCGAAGCCTGCGGGCGAAAGATCTGCGAAGGTTGGCGGATAGCTGGGCTCCGCGTAAGCGCCGCCAAGCTACAGCCTTTAGCGATGAAATCCTCAACGAAATCGGCACGCATATCGCTATGGCCTATCCAGACTGGATTGCACGGGCGCGCCCATCGCGACGCGGCGGTTTCGTTCTGGTCAATGGGCGGGGCGTCGAATTAGAGCCAAAGGAAGCCCTTGCTGGTGAAACTTGGCTGGCGGTGGCGGAAATGGCGGGTTCGGCGCGGGGCACCCGCATTGTGGCTGCGGCACCGCTTTCAGAGGCCGAGGCACTCCAGCTTCTAGGCCCAAGGATCGAAAGTTCAGAGGAAGTCCTCTTTGAGCGCGAAACCGGACGCCTTAAGGCGAGGCGTCGCCGCACCGCAGGGGCAATTATTCTCGATGATGTGCCGATCCAAAAGCCCACTAAACCCGCGCGTCACCGCGCTTGGCTCAACACCATCAGGGAATACGGACTCGGGCTTTTGCCATGGCACGAACGCACTGTCGCACTTCGTAAACGGGCTGCGTTTGTCGAAAAACTAGAGCTAGGCGTGCCAATTGAAGGGCTGGATTTGTCCGATCAACAGCTATTGGCCACGCTCGGAACATGGCTCCCTGATGCTCTAGGCGATGCGATGGCGCTTCAAGAAATCAGCGGCGACAGTCTCCACAGCAGCGTGGCCGATCTTCTGCCGTGGGACGGGCTCCAACGCCTCGATCAATTGGCACCAGCCACGTGGACGGCGCCAACGGGTACGCAGAAATATATCGACTATCCTGAGGATGGGCCCCCGCAGATTACAATTCGCGTGCAGGAATTGTATGGCCTGAAATCCCATCCCATGCTCGGTAAGCCACCATTTCCCCTACGTTTTTGCTTAGTGTCGCCTGCCCATCGACCAATTCAAATTACCCAAGACCTACCCGCTTTTTGGCAAGGGTCTTGGCGCGACGTTCGAAGTGAAATGAAGGCGCGCTACCCCCGTCATGAATGGCCAATCGACCCCGCGAATGCTGAGCCAACAACGCGCGCAAAGCCGCGAAACCCGTAAACCCACGAAGAAGGCTAAACGAATGGTGTTGACCCTAGACTAATCAATTGACCACATTCCTGCGTGTGCGGCTCTTTTGATCCACAATGGTCCGTTGCCAGCGGGCGAGAAGAGCGCAGCATCATTTCGATGATTTAGCAATGAATCAATGGCACGCCCGATCTGACGCCGAAAAACAAGGAAGCACTCAAATGGGGAAAATTGTCGATGCGCTTACACGTAGGAGACGAAAACATAAGCCGATAACGATGGTATCTTAACAGATTTCCGCCTAGAGCTTTTTCGAAACGCCATGTCCGAAAACGATAAACTGAAATTCCTTGTCGTCGATCCGAACGTCCATATGCGGACGATCTTCAAGACTGTGCTGTTTTCATTTGGTTTCAAGAGTGTTTTTGAAGCCTCGAATGAGAGCGAAGCCGAGACCGCGCTCGACGAACGCGATATCGACATTCTGATTATTTCGCATTCGGTACCCAATGTTGATGCGGTAAAGTTCACAACGGGGCTTCGACGGCGTGAATCAGGCCCTTATCGTTTTTTGCCAGTTATCATGGCAATTAGTGAGGCAAACCGCTCCTTTATTAAGGCAGCGCGGGATTCTGGCGTTACAGAGATTATCGGCAAACCCATCGCCCCAAAGGCTTTCTTTGACCGGATCGTCTCAATTATTGAACGGCCTCGACAATTTGTCAGAACCGAAGCCTATATTGGCCCGGATCGCCGTCGGCAGAGTCCAAAGAACTTCAATGGCCCCTATCGGCGTGCAAGTGACTTTAATGCTGTTGCCGATGAGTGATTACGCTTAGTTAGCGCAACAAGAGAGGCGCTATAGCGTGGCCAAAAAGCCGGCATAAACAAACAAGATGACCGCAAAGGAACCCATTCGTCACTTTGTTCCAAATTGGATGATTTGGGTTGGCGGCGTCATGCTGGTCGTGTTTATCGGGGCAGGCTTATTTGCGTTGACCAACGCTGGATTTCGCGACGGTAATCGGCCGATAGTCCAAGTGCTTAAAGTATCAGAGCAAATGGCCGTCCGGGAAATCCTGGTGCGCGGTGTTATTGAAGTAAAGCCCGCAATTGAGGTTTTCGCGCCGCAATCAGGAAAGGTCGCTAGCGTCATCGCCGTAATTGGTGCCGAAGCGAAAATAGGAACGCCAATATTTACACTCGAAGGTGAGACGGGGCTCTCCTTTCAAAGCGCAAGCGAGGAAAAAATAGATCAGAAAGAAAGGTTGAATGAAGGCAACGCAGCGGCAAATCAAATCCTGCTTCAAGAAATCGTAGCCCTTGAAAAGAAGCGTGCGGGAACTGCCGTGCTGGTAGAAAAGGGCTTCGCGGTTCCTGCAGCTCTAGAACGGCTGGATAAAGAATTGGCGCAGGCGCGAAAGCGTCTGTTCCCCACGGCTCCGAAAAGCTCAGAGGTCCAGCCGGATACGCTCAAAAACGCTCCGATTCAGGCTATTGAACGGGTCGTCCCCACGATTGTGTCGCCAAGCAATGGAAGGTTGGCCACAATTTTGGTCAAGCCCGGCGACGCCGTTCGTGCGGGTCAAGTCCTTGCCACCTTGGCACCGCTGGAGCCGCCGATGTTGTCAGCCCTAATCGGGCGTGAATTTCGTTCCGAGGTGAAAGTCGGCCAAGACGCCAATTTAGTTGTGGTAGCTCTCGATGCCGCGTTTCCGGCTCGCGTCAGCTCAATTGAGGCAGAGGAGCCGAGCACGGGCGCTACTCCTATCCGCATAGGCGCAAACAGCCCCATTGCGATCGCCGAACGAACGCAAGGATCGGCTCGGATCATCTTGGAGCGCAGGCCCAAATCCATCTTGGTGCCGCGTAGTGCGCTCATTGAGGGCTCTAAGCCGAGCGTTTTAGTGCTTTCTAATGGCCGAGCTGTGCAACGCTTCATCCGCCTTTCGCCATGGCCTGGCCCACGTGCGTTGATTGATGGTGGCTTGAAACCGGGAGAGCGCGTGATCACCAATCCTGACGGTTTAACGTTAGGGCAAGCCGTTCGATCAAAATGATGTCGACTTTGAATAGGACAAAAAATGCTGCCTCATCACCCCGAAAGTCCTAGTTTTGCTGATGTCGTATCGGCGGCCGATCGCATCGCGGGGCTCGTACTGCGGACACAGCTCCTACAGAGCGACTTCCTAAACCAGCGCGTTGGTGGGCAAATTCTTATCAAGCCAGAGTGTTTGCAGGTGCGCGGTTCGTTCAAAGCGCGTGGCGCCAGCAATGCTCTTGCATTGATCCCGGAGGCCAAGAAGCAAAAAGGCGTCGTGGCGTTCTCGTCGGGCAATCATGCTCAAGGCGTCGCGCTTGCTGCCAAGCGCCATGGTGTTGCCGCGACCATTATCGTGCCGGCGGATGCCCCCATGGGAAAAGTTGCGGCGGCAGAACGTGATGGTGCCCGCATAATTCTCTATGATCGGCTCACCGAAAGCCGCGAGTCGATTGGAGCGAAACTCGCCGACGAAACAGGCGCCACCCTCGTAAAGCCATTTGACGATCCCGCGGTAATCGCAGGACAGGGCACAGTTGGCCTCGAAATAATCGAACAAGCCCGTGCGATGGGCGTCGGTCCTATTGATTCAGTGCTGGCTTGCGCGAGTGGGGGCGGCTTGATGGCGGGCATTACGCTGGCCTTTCAAGAATTATCGCCAAAGACAGCCCTGTTTTCGGTTGAACCCGAATACCATGATGATTTGGCGCGCTCCTTGAAATCGGGTCAGCTTGAGCGAAACGAACCGGGCACCCGTTCAATCTGCGATGCCTTAATGGTGGAAACGCCTGGGCATATTACGACGCCGATTTTGATGAATGCTGGCGTTCGTGGCCTCACAGTGTCTGATGATGAGGTTTTGGCGGCGATGGCCTTCGCTTTTGAGCATCTAAAGCTCGTCGTGGAGCCCGGTGGAGCGGTTGCGCTTGCCGCCATTCTTGCCGGTAAGCTCCCCACGGAGCAACAAACGATTGGGATTGTGTTAAGCGGAGGAAATGTTGACGCTACGCTGTTCCAGCGAGCCATCAACAATTCCTAATGCTCTGTTAAACAACAAAAGTTGGAGGCCCAGCCAGGACTTGAACCTGGATACGAGGTGTTGCGCACCCCGGCGTCGCCGTTTCCGCCACCGGGCCATGGACCGAACTCTACACAGCCGAGATTACTGCGCAACTAAAGGTTCTGGTTAAGCGAGCGTTACTAACCCAATTGGGTTATTTTGCTCAAAATGACGCAAAAACTAGCCCGTTAGGGCCTCGATGTCGGCTTCAAACAGCACATTTGAGCCTGCCGTTATGCCCGCCAATTTCCCAGGAGCCCGCGCCAATATGTTCTCAGCAAAGAAGCCCGCCAAAGCGATCTTCGCCGTGTAATAGCCGCTATCGCCTTCACCAGCCTTCAGATGGCGTTGTGCAGCCAAACCGCCCTTTGCCAGCATCCACCCGCCAACGACGTCGCCAGCCAGCTCTAAAAACGGCGTCGCCCCAGCCAAAGCATCACGTTTTGCTGTTGCATTCTTTTCAACCAGCCAAGTCGCTGCCTCTTCAAATGTCGCCACAGCAGCTTGTAATCGTTCACCAATCCAAACCAATTGGTTGTTAGAGGAGGTCAAGCAATCATCGACACTCGCGCGTATCTCAGCAATCAAGGCTTTTGTCCCGGCCCCTTCATCGAGGCCAAGTTTGCGCCCGACAAGGTCAATCGCCTGAATCCCGTTAGTGCCCTCATAGATAGCAGCAATGCGTGCATCGCGATAAAATTGTGCCGCGCCGCCTTCTTCGACAAAGCCCATGCCGCCATGGATCTGAACGCCGAGCGAGGCGATCTCAACGCCAACTTCGGTGCTCCAACCTTTCGCAATCGGGGTAAAAAGCTCCTCGCGAAGCTTTGCGGCCGCGGCTTCCACAGGATCATCCGAAGTCTCAGCCAAATCCGCCGCCACGGCCGTAGAAAAGCAGATCGCGCGAGCAGCAGCGACCTTTGCTTTCATGGTCATCAGCATACGGCGTACATCGGCATGATGCAGGATAGGGGAGGGGCCGGCTTCGCTCCAACCTTCAGCTTTGCCCTGCTTGCGCTCTTGGGCGTACTCGAACGCTTTCTGGAACGCGGCTTCTGCAACCCCAACACCTTGAATCCCAACGTTTAGCCGCGCGGAGTTCATCATGGTGAACATAGCGGCGAGCCCCTTATTCTCCTCGCCAATCAGCCAGCCAATCGCACCATCCACTTCGCCATACGCCATGGTGCAGGTGGGCGATCCGTGAATTCCCATCTTGTGTTCAAGGCCGATGCACCGAACGTCATTGCGGTGGCCTAAGGTTCCATCCGGCTTCGGCAGGAACTTCGGAACAATGAAAAGCGACACCCCTCGCGATCCAATTGGTGCCGAAGGCGTTCGGGCGAGCACGAGATGAATCGTGTTGGCCGCCATGTCATGGTCGCCCCATGTAATGTATATCTTCTGGCCAAAAATCCGAAAGGAACCATCGTCTTGCGGAACGGCTCGTGCCGTTAACGCGCCGACATCGGACCCAGCCTGCGGTTCGGTCAGATTCATGGTCCCCGTCCATTCACCGGAGATCAGTTTGGGAAGGTAGGTCGCCTTTTGTTGGGCCGTTCCATGGGCTTGGAGCGCTTCAATGGCGCCAAGTGTCAACATAGGTGCCAGCGCGAAGCTCATATTGGCTCCGTGCATCATTTCGGAGACTGCAAGCGACAACGCGCGTGGTAACCCCAAACCGCCAAATTCCGGATCAAATGGTAAGCCTTGCCAACCACCGGCCACAAACTGTTGATAAGCTTCACCGAATCCGGGCGCAGCACGCACCACACCATTCTGGAGTTGGACCCCCTCACGGTCCCCAATTTTGTTCAACGGAGCCAAAACATCAGCCGCCAACTTGCCCGATTCTTCAAGGATCGCTTGGATCAAATCCGGGCTGAGGTCTGCAAATGCGCCCGAGCTTTTCAGCCCTTCTATGCCGGCAATTTCTTCAAGTGCGAACCGAAGATCGCGAACGGGCGCTGCGTAGCTCATAAATTTCCTCAACCTAGCTCTATTGGGCTCATATCTATTCGCAATTGGCTCAGTGTGCACGCTGCGGTGCGGCATTGGCGGGTTGCAGAAAGGCAGAAGTTTCTGGACGCGCCAATTGAGACCACATTTCCACGTTCGCCACGAATTGTTGTACGCACTTCATTCAATTCAGATTTCGGTAGACAGAAATACCGATTGCGGCGACACTCCAATGCTGTGCTGGAGTGCGATTATGGATTGGAAAGCCCTGTTTTTGAGCCCCCAAGGCCGCATCGGGCAGCGCGATTTCATCATCGGCTTTTTGATACTGCTGTTTGGAAACATCGTCATTGGCAATTTGGGTTCACTCAGCTTTCTAAGCCTTCTGCTGTTTTATCCGGGCGTTTGTGTCTTTACCAAGCGTCTGCACGACTTTGGCAAATCGGGGTGGCTCATTTTGATCCCGCTGCTTGGAACCTTTGGTGCCGGTGTTGCCGCGGGTGTTGGTGGTGCCGCTGCTGTTTTGACCGTGTTTTCAGGGTCGGTCGGCGTTGGCGCTCTCGGTTTGGCGGGCGTTCTGTTGCTAGGGATGCTGGCCGTTGTGGTTTTATCAATCGGCTTCATCGTCTGGGTGATCGCGAGCCCATCAGACGGAGCAGACAACATCTACGGTCCACCTCCGGTTAAGCTCGTTACGGCGTTTTGAGATTTCTTGTATCGTGGCGCCGAGTGTTTTTACAAGTAACTGATTTTATTAGAATTTGATATTTCGTCCGTCAATGACCTTCATAAAAGCAGGGTTTTAGCGGGTTTGCCGGGAATGTCTTGAACATACGCTGGTTGCGCTAAGCCTGAGGCTCGCGCTCTGAGTTCGGTCATTAGTGAGCGGCCGGCATCGATTGTGGTTCGGAAGTGGCCTGTTCCAGGGGCGAGGTCGCCTTGGTGGAGATAGTAGGGCTTTATCCTGTTCTCCACGAATGATCGCATCAAGGCTTCCAGAGCGTCTACGGTGTCGTTGACGCCTTTGAGCAAAACGGTTTGGCTAACTAAGGGGATCCCAGCGTCGATCAGGCGGGCAATGGCATGGCGGGCGGCGGTCGTGAATTCGTCCGCATGATTTGCGTGAAGGGCTACCCATGTTGTGATGCCATCGGCTTTCAGGGCCTTAATGAAGTCAGGCGTAACCCTCATTGGATCAACAATTGGCACCCTTGTATGCCAACGAACGATTTTCACATGAACAATCGCGCCAAGTGCTTGCGAGATTTGGGCCGCACGCCTTGCAGACAAGATGAACGGGTCACCACCGGTTAAGATCACCTCCCAAATGGCAGGGTTTGCATCAATCCAGGCTAACGCAGCCTGCAGCTCAGCTGCCGTCAGTCCGCCTTCGCCATCGGGCCCGACAACCGCACGCCGGAAGCAAAACCGACAATAAACGGGGCACACATGAATCGGCTTGAGCAAAACCCGGTCCGCATAGCGATGAACGATACCACGAATGGGGCTGTTGGCCTGATCTTCGAGCGGATCCTCGGACTCTTCTGGTACGGAAAGGAGTTCGTTTGCACTTGGTATGAATTGAGAGGCGATAGGGCCGGAGGGATCGCAAGCAGGGATCAATTCTGCCATTGTCGGCGTGATCGCAATAGCATAGCGCGCAGCCACCGCCTCCAGACTGGCGATCTCATCGTGCGCAATTAGGCCCGTTACGGCCAAGTCTTTGGCGCTGGTTAGCGTCGTGGCGCGTGGCTTGGCGGGTATTGTCATCCCTGTGGGCATTAGGGCAGGGGGGCAAAGTCGTCTAGCCGCATCCATCACTTCCCGCTCGGCAAAGGCGTCCAAATCACTTGGTCAATCCGCTGCGCGCCCGTGGCAAGCATGACCAGCCGATCAAAGCCAAGTGCAACGCCTGAGGCTGGCGGCATGTACGTCAATGCCGCAAGAAAATCCTCATCCAATGGGTAACGCTCGCCATAGACCCGCTGCTTTTCTGCCATTTCGGCCTCAAAACGCGCGCGTTGCTCGACAGCATCGGTCAACTCGCCAAAACCGTTGGCAAGCTCTACGCCGCAGACATAAACCTCAAATCGTTCAGCCACGCGTCCATCATGGCGGCACCGCCGCGCGAGGGCGGCTTCAACAGCTGGGTATTCGTCCAGAACCGTAATGTTGTCGCGTCCGAGCTCCGGTTCGACTTTCTCGACCAAGATGCGGGAAAAAATATCGCTCCAACTATCGTCATCGACTACCCGTATACCCAACGCGCGCGCTTGGAATGCCAAGCCGTCGCGGTCAGCGGGTGCATCAGGGCTCAGTGTTGCGAGCACATCGATCTCAGCCCACCGAGTAAATGCCTGGGCGACTGTGATGCGTTCCATCGTACATTCTGCCGCAACGTGGCCGCCACGCCACGACAGCCCGCCTAACCCGCTGACCTGTGCTGCCAGTCGGATCAAATCCACGGTATCAGAGATCACGGCGTGGTAATCCGCGCCAGCGCGATACCATTCTAGCATGGTGAATTCAGGTGCGTGTAACGCCCCTCGCTCGCGATTCCGAAAAACGCGGGCAAAGTCGAAAATTCTCGTCTCACCGGCTGCCAATAGTTTCTTGCACGCAAACTCGGGTGAGGTGTGCAGAAAGAGTGGGGACGGCGTGCCATCGGTCGTGACCATTTGTGTGGCAAATGCGTGCAGGTGCGCCTCGTTGCCGGGCGACACTTGCAAAATCCCGGCTTCCACTTCTGTGAAGTCTTGATCCTCAAACCAGCGACGGATCGCACGCATGATGGCACGCCGCGCCATGAGAAACCCACGGCGGTCGGTGTGGCGTTCGCTATTCCACCAAGGTGTTTCAGTAGGAATACCGCGTTCGGCTTGGCCAAGCGCTCGCACTCCGCTATCAGCGCCCATCAGTTTGCCCTTTTGCCGCGCGGCTTTTTTCGCCCGCAGGCTCAATATCAGGATTAGTATCGTGGCCAAAGTTATCGCCAGCAGCCTTCGCCGTGGCAATGTCGTCGAAATGCCAGATGGTCGTCTTTATGCGGTTCTCAAGGCCGAGAACTTCCACCCCGGTAAAGGCACGCCCGTAACCAACGTCGAAATGCGTCGCATTTCCGACGGCACCAAAACAACCGAGCGCTTCAAGACCACCGAAGGCGTCGAGCGCGCGTTTGTGGAGCAAATTGCCCACACCTATCTCTACGAAGACGGTGACACGCTCATTTTCATGAACGGTGCCAATTACGAGCAGGTCGCGGTTCCAAAGGATGTTATCGGCGAGGCTGCCGTTTATCTTGCCGAAAACATGGAAGTGCAGATCAGTCTCTATAACAGCGTGCCAATCGCGGTTGAAATTCCAACACGTGTCGTGTTGGAAATCGTCGAAACAGACGCCGTGACAAAGGGTCAAACGGCATCATCATCTTACAAGCCCGCTACGCTGACCAATGGCCTGCGTACGATGGTGCCCCCCTACATCACAGCCGGTACCAAGATCGTGGTGCTGACCGATGATGGCAGCTATGTGGAACGCGCTAAAGAGTAATTTGTTTAGCCAAAAGGCCGATTATGCCGTCATTTCCTGTCAATTCCTGTCGTCTTGGTGGTTTTGTGGATTGATTGATGCTGGGTCAGCCAACCGTTTGCTTTGATCGCATGTGCTTATCCTTTCATCCGCTAAGGTGGCAGGATAGCACAGTGCTGATGGGGGTTTGACAGATTAAATCTATCTTGCGCAGTGGCGTTGTTTTAACAGGGTTTTTCGCTCAAGAACGCACAGGATTTGAGCCGCCGTTGTCGCCGTTTGCTCGGCTGCGCAGTATTATGGCCTGCGCTGCGAAAATGTGTGGTGGTCGGAAGGAAATGTTCCGCGTTTTCCGGGCGCCTAGACCGAGAAGCTTACCCCGCAGCCACAGCTGCTCTTGGCATTTGGGTTACGGATCTTGAATGACGAACCGATAAGTTCGTCTACCCAATCAATCTCGGCACCGGCCAAGAATGGCAAACTAATGGAATCGACAAACACCTGCGCGCCATCGCGTTCCAACACAACATCGTCGTCGTTCGGCTTTTCGCCAAACCCAAACTCGTACTGAAACCCCGAGCACCCGCCGCCTTGCACGGCAACACGAAACGCCGTCGCTCCGGGTTCGGTCGCTACGATCTCAATGATCTTTTTGGCCGCTGAGGCGGTTACGACGGGCGGGGAGGCTTCAATCTCGGTCATTTTCGGGGCTTTCGGTCACTCAATCAGTGGCGTTTAGTTTTTATCCACACTGGATATAGGATAGAAGTTGCTAGAACCAAAAGGGCGCATGCGGTGTCAGCACTCAATTCTGGAATATTGTGGCGGGTTTCCAAAGATCGCGCGCCCTTTGCTTCTGACCCCTATGCCACGCGTGGGCGCCGTTGGGCAGAGGCAGAAAGTGTATCGCGCAGCCCGTTTGAGCGCGACAGAGACCGGATCATCCATGCCAGCGCGTTTCGACGATTGAAACAAAAGACCCAAGTGTTCGTAGCTCATGAGGGCGATCATTACCGAACCCGGCTAACGCATTCGCTCGAAGTAGCGCAAATCGCGCGCTCGGTGGCGCGGCGTTTAGGGTTGGACGAAGATTTGGCCGAAGCAACAGCCTTGGCCCATGACTTGGGTCATCCCCCGTTTGGCCATACCGGCGAGGATGTGCTGGACGAATGCATGGCGCAGTTTGGTGGCTTTGATCATAACGCGCAAACCGTGCGGGTGTTGACCAAGCTCGAGAGCCGATACCCAACGTTTGATGGCCTGAACCTGACGTGGGAGACGATTGAAGGCGTGGTGAAGCACAATGGCCCTTTTGTTCCCAAAGGTGGCGATACGGCCAATGTGAAACCGGTTTGGCGCTCTTTGGTCGACGAATATGGGCTCGGATACGACACGTATGCCAGCCTTGAGGCGCAAGTGGCCGGCGTTGCCGACGATATAGCCTACAATAATCATGATATTGATGATGGATTGAGGGCGGGTCTCTTCTCCATCGAGGATATTTGCGGCGCGGTACCGCTGGTGGCGGAGGCTTTTGCGGGCGTCCGCAAGGATTTCCCAGACTTGGATCAGGACCGCGCCATTGGCGAGGCGGTTCGTCGCCTGATCGGCTTATGGGTCAATGACCTCTTATTGGAAACGAAACGCCGCTTGGCGCTCAAAAATCCGCAATCAGCCGACGATGTGCGCCACGCGGGCATGGCATTAGTCGGTTTTTCTGACGAGATGACCGCAAAGGCGACCGTGTTGCGCCGGTTTTTGCTTACGCGGATGTATCGCCATTGGAAGGTTATGCGCGCACGTTCGCAAGCGCGGCGGGTCGTTCGTGAGCTGTTCAACGTATTTATGGCTGAGCCTGATACATTACCGCCCCCGTGGGGAAGCCACGCGGAGGATCAAGATCGGTTCAAAGCCGCTCGGGCCGTGGCGGACTATATTGCCGGCATGACCGACATCTTTGCGATAGACGAACATCGCCGCCTGTTTAATCTGGACCGCTGGTACTGAATTCCGTTGGTTGCGCACTGGGGCGGGGAGCGGTCTTGGGTCAAGCAAGCGCAATCTTAGTGATAGATCGCTGTTGACGGGGAAACAGCACTGACGTTTTCCACCCGAATCATTGTGGTGTCGTCTATCGTGCATGCAGACCGCACTTTGAGTCGGAGTTTTCTATGAGCGACCGCGAAAGAGGGCCGTATTCGCCTTCCGCCGATGATCCCATCCTGACGTTTGATGCCCGTGAGGAAGAAGACACGCGGCGTGGGCCGTTCATCCTGATCGCGGCGGTTGGATTTTTGATCCTTTTTACCGGCGTAATTTGGAACTTTTATCGCCAAGGCGTGCGCGAAGGTGGACGCGAAGCGACCCCAACCATTGCGGCAGACGCGTCGCCTTATAAGACCGCACCGGCGGACCCCGGCGGCGTTCAAACAGCAGACCAAGATAAGGCTGTGTTGTCGGCTGTCGGCACCGCGTCGGCGGCTCCGGTTCGGGTGGAAACTGTCGATACCGCTGAGGAGCCGATGGTTGCAGAGGCTCGGCCGGCGGCACCGGTGGCCACGCCCCCGAAAGCGGCGGTTGCGTCAGCGGCTGCGCCGAAACCGCGCCCTCAAGTGGTGGCCCAAGCAGCGCCGCCTCCGGCCGCCAAAGGACCGACAGACTTACGCCCGCGTATGACTGAGACCGCGCCTGTACCGGCACCAAAGGCCGTGGTTCCGCCAGTGCCTGCAGCGATGCCCAAAGCTGTGCTAAAGGCACCGCAGACGGCTTCGTCGGCCACAAAAGCGGCGGCACCGGCTCCTGGTGGTTCGTTTAGTGTTCAGTTGGGCGCGTTTGGCTCGAAGGCGTTGGCCGAAGCGGCTTGGAAACGCTATGCGGCGGGCGGAGGATTTGGCGGGCGGACCCCAAGCTTTCAAAGCGTTGAGCGCGATGGAAAAACCCTAACACGATTGCGCACGGGGGGCTTTAGCTCACGCGCGGATGCGCAAGCATTTTGTGCCAAGGCCACTGCGGCAGGCGCGGCTTGCATCGTGGCATCCTAAGGTCGTTCGGCGATGTTGGCCTGTATCCTTGATGTTGAAGGCGAGCGGCTGACTTCCGACGAACGCGCATTTTTCCGGGCAGCAGATCCGTGGGCGTTTATACTGTTCAAGCGCTCCTGCAAGAACCCGGACCAAATGCGCGCTTTGACCGCCGAAATTCGTGCCGCAGTCGGGCGCGATGCCTTGATTTTTATTGACCAAGAGGGTGGCCGCGTAGCCCGCTTGGGACCACCCCACTGGCGCTCTCTCCCGCCTATCGCCCATTATGGGCGGGTACACCCAAAAGCGCCGGAAGATGCGCGCCGGATGGCGTGGTTGCACCATCGCATTATCGCGCACATGCTGCGTGATGTTGGGGTGACGGCTGATTGCGCGCCCTGCCTCGACCTTGCTGTTGACGGCGCTAGCTCCGTGATTGGGGATCGGGCGTTTTCGCCCGACCCTGAAATCATCGCCGATTTGGGCCGCGCCGCGATGGAAGGTTTGCATGGTGGGGGTGTTGCGTCTGTAATCAAGCACATGCCGGGACATGGGCGGGCTGAAAGCGACAGTCACCTTGAATTACCGTTGGTGGATGCCGGCAAGCAGGCTTTGGCGCTCGACCTTGCACCTTTTATAGCCCTGAACGATGCCCCGATGGCGATGACGGCGCATATCCTGTTCGAAGCGTGGGACGACGCTCTGCCGGCGACGCAATCCCCAGCCATTATTCAACAGATTATTCGCGGGCAATGTGGGTTTGACGGGCTGTTAATGTCGGATGATGCCTCGATGAAAGCTCTGTCTGGCTCGCTTCAAGATCGGGCCCGGTTGGCGCTAGCGGCGGGGTGTGATGTTGCTATGTTGTGCAACGCCACCCTTGAGGATCGGCTGCTGTTTGCTGCGGCATGTCCTGATCTAAGCGGGAAGGCGTTGATGCGCGCTCATGCGGCACAAGGTGTGGCGATGATGCCAAAAGCTGCTTTCTCGATTCAGGAGACGTGGCGCGAGTTTGACGATCTGTTGCGGACCTACCCGCCGCCAATGCCGACACCGCAGCTTAAAATGGCTTAGGGGCCAATGCGTCCACCCGAGACCACAAGTATCGACCTTGAGGCTGTTGCCGCCGCTGAGGAGGCAGGAGCTGCGTTTGTGGTTGATCTGGACGGCTTTGAAGGGCCCTTGCACTTGCTCTTGTCGCTCGCGCGCGACCAGAAGGTCGATCTCGAGCGGATTTCGATTTTGAAGTTGGCCGACCAATATCTGGACTTTGTGGCGCAGGCCAAAGGTGCGCGGGTTGAGTTGGCGGCAGATTACTTGGTGATGGCCTCGTGGCTTGCCTATTTGAAAAGCCGCATCTTGCTGCCTAAGCCCGAGCGCCCGATTGATACATTGCCACTCGATGATTTTGCCGCGCATTTGGCCTGGCGTTTGAAGCGTTTGGAGGCGATGCGCGACGCGGCGGATGCGTTGTTTGGGCGTCCGATATTGGGCCAGGATGTGTTTGCGCGTGGCAGTGCTGGTGAGGGCAGTGTGTCCATTAACCCGGACTGGCAAGCTGATTTGATCGACCTTCTGCGAAGCTACGCCAAAGGACGAACCCGAAATGCGGGGCGAAAGCTCAGCGTGAAGCAATGGCCGGTTTATCCTATTGAGGAAGCTCGCCGCCGCATCGAAGGGGCATTACCGACGCTTCGAGAATGGTGTACTCTAGGCAGTCTGGCGCCGGAAACTGGGAGCTTTCGTGCGGGCCCACCGTCTGCGGCGTCGCGGTATGCAAGTTTGGTTTCGGCAAGTTTGGAGCTTGCGAAAAACGGGCGATTACAGGTGCAGCAAGAGGCAGCGTTTGGGCCGGTTTTTGTGCGCGCCACTCGGGATGCCGGTTCGTGAAGGCACCTGCCAACCCCCATGAAACCATGGCAAACATTGCCGACGCCGTAGCAAGCCTCGCGCGTGCACATCGGCGGATTGACCCTTTTGGCGAAACAGACGAGGACGCCAATCCTGATATCGGCCTTGCCAATGCACGCATGGTAGAGGCGCTGTTGTTTGCTACGCCGCACGCGCTTGATATCGCGGCCTTGGGGACCCGACTGCCGGAGGGGACAGACATTGGGCAAGCCTTGGCAACGCTGAAGCAGCTTTATGCCGGGCGCGGCGTAACACTTGTTGAAGTGGCTGGAAAATGGGCCTTTCGGACGGCGCCTGATCTCGCTTGGCTAATGAACGAAGTGCGCGTGGAGCCAAGGCGCTTATCGCGGGCGGCGCTCGAAACGCTGGCTGTCATTGCCTATCACCAACCCTGTACGCGGCCTGAGGTCGAAGAAATTCGCGGTGTCGCGGTCTCTAAGGGCACGTTGGATGTGCTGATCGAGATGGGGTGGGTCCGCCCTCGCGGGCGGCGGCGCGCGCCGGGAAAACCGCTAACCTTTGGAACAACTGAGGCATTTCTCATTCATTTTGGGCTTGGTAGTTTAGATGATCTGCCAGGCAAAGAGGATCTGAAGGCTGCGGGCCTGCTTGACGCAAGGCTTCCGCCGGACTTTGACGTGCCAAGGCCGTCGGGTGGTGTCGACAGTGATGAAGATGCTCTCGATCTCGACGGACCAGATTTCCATCAGGACTTTATGGCGGGATAGGGTCTATGTCGGATCCTTGAGTGCGCGCAGCATTACGCCTTGGATGCTGACCGTTTTGTGCGCACGTGCCGCTGAGTCTGCTGTTTCGCAAGTGTAGTGGGGTGGGCTATAAGCCCTTAAATCGTGTGCGGCACTGCCGCTCTGAAGGAGTTGATCGCATGGGTTCGTTCAGCATTTGGCATTGGCTCATCGTGGCCGTTCTCGTTGTATTGCTGTTTGGTGGCCGCGGTAAGCTGTCGGGCATCATGACTGATTTTGCGCAAGGAATCAAAGGTTTCCGTAAAGGTCTTGCTGATGAGGAGCCCGCCAAAGCGACCTCAGCTGACGACAGCAAAACCATTGAGGCCACTGTAACTCCGGCAAAAGACAAGACCGAGGCTTAAGCTGACGCGGGTCGGCACTCATTATGTTTGAGTCCATCGGTTTTTCCGAAATGCTGCTGATCGGCATCATCGCACTTGTTGTGGTGGGGCCGAAGGATTTGCCTCTGCTGATGCGCAAGGCTGGGCAAATGATGAACCGTGTGCGCGGTATGGCAGCCGATTTTCGCGCGAGCTTTGACGATATGGCGCGGCAGGCTGAACTCGACGAACTGCGCAGAGAGGTAGAGGCGCTGAAAACGATGCAGCCTCTGAATGACCTTAAAGAAGAATTTGAGAAACCGTTTGATTTCGATGGTCAGGGCAACCAAACGATCCATCTGGGGCCCTTGCCGGACAAAGCGTCACCGGCACCCGCGATCATTGAGGAAGCCGAGACCGTAGGTGCGACTGAACCAGACGCGCCATCCGTAAAGCCACCCCGGAAGCGTTCGCCGAAAGTGAAGGTGGGGCTCAGTGACCCGCAAAAATTGCCGGAACAAACGGCATGACCGCCAATTCCGTAATGCTGCCGCCTGATCCGCCGCTAAGCCCTGACGAAGCGGCCATCGAAGCGACGCGCGCGCCATTACTGGACCATTTGGCTGAATTGCGGACGCGCATGATATGGTCGATCGCCGCGATATTTGTGGGCTTCGGCGTTTGCTTTGCCTTTGCGCCGTGGATCTATCAGATCTTGTTGATGCCGTATGAGCAGGCTGTCCTTGCGGTGAAGGGGGCGGCGGCGCTCAAAGATACCACGATGATCTATACGGGGCCGCTGGAGTTTTTCCTCGTTAAGGTGAAACTGGCGCTGTTTGGTGGAATATTCGTTTCATTTCCCGTTATCGCGTTTCATGTTTATCGGTTTATCGCGCCGGGGCTTTACACGCATGAGCGGAAAGCCTTCACGCCATTCCTAATTCTGTCGCCACTTCTGTTTTTGCTGGGCGCGGCCATGGCTTATTATCTCGTGATGCCGATGCTGATGCAGTTTTCTTTGCGACAGGAGATACCGGGCAGCGCGGGCGGGGCCGCGGTTAGCTATCTTGGGAAAGTGGCTGATTATACGGGCACATTTACGATGCTGATCCTTGGGTTTGGCGTCTCTTTCCAGCTGCCCGTGGTGCAGGCGCTTTTGGGCCGGGCAGGCTTGGTGACTTCCAAGCAGATGATGGATGCAGGGCGCTATGCCATTGTCGGGGTGTTTGTGATTGCGGCTGTGGTGACCCCGCCCGATGTGTTCAGCCAAATCGCTTTGGGCGTTCCAATGGTGTTGCTCTACTATCTCGGTGTGTGGATCGTGAAACTGGGCGAAGGCAAGAACCAAGACGCCGAATAGCCTGCCGGGGCTGTTATCCAAAGCGAGCCACGCTGGACGGGCTAGCCAGAAGCGGGCTAGGAACCCCGCTGAGTGAGGCCCACCCATGCACGACATTAAAGCCATTCGCGAAACCCCAGATCACTATGTGACGGGGTGGAGAAGGCGCGATAGTGCGCTGAATCCTGTGCCAGACATCATGGCGCTGGATGAAAAACTGCGCGCGGCGCAGACGACGCGGATGGTTGCCGAAGCCGACCGGAACGCTGCATCCAAGGCCATCGGCGCCGCTAAAGCGCAAAAGAATGAGGCCGAAGCGGCGCGCCTTATGGACGTTGTTTCGACCGCTAAGGCGACTATTGAAGCAGCGTCAACAACAGAAGGCGACGTCGGCTCAGCGCTTTTCGACCTACTTGCGGCTTTGCCCAACATTCCTGCCGTGGATGTGCCGGATGGTCCTGACGAAACGGCCAACCAGTTGGCGCGCACGCACGGCGAACCGACCGTACTTACGTTTGAACCACGCGACCATGTCGACCTTGGCGAAGGCCTTGGCATGGTTGACTTTGAGGCTGCTGCGCGGATTTCCGGGGCGCGGTTTGTGGCGACGAAGGGCCAAATTGCACGCCTGCATCGCGCGCTGGGCCAGTTTATGCTGGATATGCACACTGCGCCTGAATCCAATGGATTAGGCGGTTATCTTGAGGTTGATCCACCGGTTCTGGTGCGAAGCGAAGCGCTTTTTGGTACTGGCCAATTGCCGAAATTCGCCGATGATCTGTTTCATACCGCCGATGATCGATGGCTGATCCCAACGGCTGAAGTGTCGCTGACGAATTTGGTGCGCGAACAAATTTTGGCGGAAGAGGAATTGCCGCTGCGGTTCTCAGCGCTGACGCCGTGTTTCCGTGCGGAGGCAGGGTCGGCTGGTCGGGATACACGTGGGATGATCCGGCAGCATCAGTTCTGGAAAGTGGAACTCGTATCCATCACCAGTCCCGAAGCGTCAAATGCCGAGCATGAGCGTATGACGGGGTGTGCTGAAGAGGTGCTGAAGCGGCTTGGCTTGCCTTATCGCGTGATGATGCTGTGCACCGGCGATATGGGTTTTGGGGCGCAAAAGACCTTCGATATAGATGTGTGGCTGCCGGCCCAGAATACTTATCGGGAAATCTCGTCGTGCTCGAATTGCGGGGACTTTCAAGCGCGCCGGATGAATACGCGGTTCCGCGCGAAAGGCGAGAAAAACACACGGTTCGTCCATACACTGAACGGCTCTGGCCTTGCGGTCGGAAGGACGCTGGTGGCGGTGATGGAGAATTACCAACAAAGCAATGGAACGATTGCGGTTCCTAATGCCCTACAGCCCTATATGGGCGGCCTGAAGGTTATTGGCGCGTGAGAATTTTGCTGACCAATGATGATGGCATTCACGCGCCGGGCTTAACCGTTCTGGAGAGGATTGCCTGCGAACTCTCGGATGATGTTTGGATAATTGCCCCTGAGGTCGAGCGCTCTGGGGCGTCTCGGGGCGTGACACTAACCGACCCCATCCGTGTTCGGGCGCTGGGGGAGAAACGGTTTGCGACGACGGGAACACCGACAGACTGTGTGATCCTGGGGATGCAGGAACTGATTAGTGGGAAAATGCCTGATTTGGTGCTTTCCGGTGTGAACAGAGGGCAAAATATCGCTGAAGATGTTACGCTTTCTGGAACAGTGGCGGGCGCGCTTCAGGGGATGCAATTGGGGGTTCCCTCGATTGCCCTGTCTCAGGCGACAAATTTTCGCCAACCGGGTTCTGTGCCCTGGGAAACAGCGCAGGCCCATGGCGCGCGCGTAATCCGTTCGGTTCTGAAAGCGGGCTGGCCACAAGACGTTGTGATCAACATAAACTTTCCTGATTGTGAGCCCGAGGATGTGGGTGCCGTTGAGATAACGCGACAGGGCGCGCGGGATGAAATGATCTTGCGGGCGCAGCGTCGGGATGATCCACGCGGGAACGCCTATTATTGGTTGGGGTATCAAGGAAAACTGTCTCTGCCACCGGCTGGAACTGATCTGCTGGCGATTTATGAGGGGCGCATTTCAGTGTCGCCGCTGCATATCGATCTTACCCATCAAAAGACCTTGGCGGCACTCCAAACGAGTTTTGCCGCCGAAATGGCTGGTCCATGAATGAAAGCAGCGACGATACGGCGCGGGCGCGCCTTGTCTTGGCGCTTCGGCGCGCGGGCTTAGCCGACCCGCGCGTGCTTGATGCGATTGAACGAACCCCGCGCGACGTTTTTGTGCCCGATATGTTCAAGCCGCAAGCTTGGGATGACGCGGCGCTTCCAATTGAGTGTGGGCAAACGATCTCACAGCCCTTCGTAGTTGGTGCCATGACGGCAGCCTTAGAGCCGGATGCACGCCACAAGGCTTTAGAAGTAGGCACAGGCTCCGGCTACCAAACGGCCATTTTGGCGCGTCTCGTCAGACGCCTTTACACCATTGAACGCTATAAGACTTTGTCGATTGCTGCCGAAGCCCGGATAAAAGCGTTACGGATCACGAACGTGATCACGCGAGTGGGGGATGGTGGCTTGGGCTGGGCACAACAGGGACCGTTTGATCGGATTCTGGTGACCGCAGCCTCACCGACGCGGCCTGATGCTTTGCTCGATCAATTAGCCCCGGGTGGCGTTTTGGTAGTTCCGGTTGGGGCCGGGCATGTGCAAGAATTACTGCGTTACCGGCTGCGAGATGACGGCGTCATTGAGGAAGAAAAGCTGATGGACGTTCGCTTCGTACCTCTACTGCCGGGTATCGCACGCGACGCGTAAGGTTGATTAGGGCTTGACTTCGGGTCGCCGTCAGTGAACATAAAGCGAACATTGGGGGCTCTATGCGGATATCCGGCAAAATTGATTATGTTGAGCTGGCGAGCCCAGCACACGATGAAACCAAGGCGTTCTACGGTGCTGCGTTTGGCTGGAAGTTCCTCGATTACGGGCCAAGCTATGCGGCGTTTGAAAATGCCGGGATCGATGGTGGGTTTGATCAAGATGCCGATTTGGAGGCAGGCTATGAGACTTCGCCAAGGCCGCCCTTAATCATCCTCTACGCCGATGATTTAGAGGAAGTCGAGGCGACGATTATCGCCTGTGGCGGCACGATTAAAAAGCCAATCTTTTCGTTTCCAGGCGGGCGGCGCTTTCACTTTCTTGACCCGTCAGGCAACGAAATGGCGGTTTGGTCTGAGATTTGATCTCGCGGCATTCTGCTTGTTGGTAACGTGATTAACAAAAGCAAAACTGCTTCGTGCGATAGGGGTGCATGAACCGTCGCCAAGCTCTCCTGTTATCCTTTGCATTGCTATTGCCGTCTTCGGTTTTGGCGCAGAATGCTGCTGCGGCTACGACGACGGTCGGCAGTGGCGAAACGCTTTTTCAGATTGCGGAGCGCACTCGCCAACCGGTTCGGGCATTGATCGACGCCAACCGTTTAGTTCCGCCCTATGATCTAAGGGCTGGGCAGGCTTTGCGGCTGCCGCCGGCAAAAGTTCATATCGTCAAGTCCGGCGAGACAATCCAAGATATTGCTAAGCGCTACTCAATCGATATGAGGAGCTTGGCTGTTTTCAACGGTTTGCCAAAGCCTTATGCTGTAAAGATCGGGCAGCGGATCAACTTACCTTCTCTCGTGCGAGATCGGTATACGGGGCTTGAGCCACAGGACCTTGCGGCTGTTTTGTCGGCTGAGATAGCGCGGGGAAAGACTGTAAGCGGTGGGGCGCCGCCCCCAGCAAAACCTTCGACGCCTGCGACTAAAGGCTCGCCAACCATAGCGCCGAAAAACACCGTGCCGGGGCCCACAACACCGCCCATTGCGCGCCCAACAACGAAACCGCCTGTTTCAAAAAATCCAACAACGCCGACGTCGCCGACTAAGCCTTCAACCCAAGCACCCGCGAACCCGATTAGCCCCGGGCAATTTACGTGGCCCGTACGCGGCGACATCCTGTTGGGCTTTGGCCCAAAGCCCGGTGGAGCGCGCAACGATGGGATCAATATCGAAGCCCAAGAAGGCACACCGTTTCGTGCCGCGGCAGACGGGCAAGTGGCCTATGTAGGCAATCAGTTGGTTGGTTTTGGTTGGCTGATCCTTATCAAGCACACGAGCGGCTTTATTACGGCTTACGCGCATGCCAGCTCGGTTGCAGTGCGGGAAGGCCAAAGCGTTCGCAAGGGCGACCTTATAGGTAATGTGGGCGCGACCGGCCGCGTTAACCGCCCGCAGCTTCATTTTGAGATTCGCCAGGGCACCAAGCCAGTTGATCCGCTGCGGTTTCTGCGCGGCTGAATCGCCTTTGGAGGGCGTTTACGCCGCTTCGCGGCCGGCCCCTTGCTCAGCCTGCATCCGAAGTTTCCAAAACCGCATGGCACGCTGAGCGGCTTCGACGGTTACGTCATTATACAGACGGCCAAGGTTTTCGGCCTCGGTCATCTTACTTCCATCGCCGCATCCTAAAGCGACAAGCGTAACAAAGAGTGCCCGATCAAGGTTTGATGCACGGCACGCGATGGCGAGACCATCCATATCACCGCTTTGGAACAAGCGTCGCGTTGTTTCGTAGTCCAGCCCTGTGGTTGCGGCAAAGGCTAGGTGGAACTTAGTTGTCTCGCGGTCTCTGCAAAGCCCTGCAAGCACCGAGGGCGAAAGCTTTTTTGTCTTGATAGATATTTGAACCCAACGGTCGGCGTCGAGATAGTCATCGGGCAAGGCGCCGACCGAAACAGCGACGCGCGTGCGGGCTTTGGACATTGCATCCTCGACCTCGGCGGGTGTCATGGTAGCGTTACGCTCCATGATTTCTGCTCGCAACGGCCCTTCAACAACAAGGTAAAGCTCGTTGAGGAGGTCAGCCGGGATGTCCATGCGATGGACGATTGGGCGATGCAAGTCTGGATTTGTGAGCGCGCGGTCGGTGATAACTTCAAAGGTGTCGCGCGAGAAACGCGCACCAGTGTTTTCGAGCAACGAGCCAACGACTGTATCGTTACCGTGGTTTACCAAGGCTTCCGATACGCGCTCACTGACGACGGGGCGTTGCGTTACCGCCATTTGATATTCATGGCCGCGCTTTTCAACGACACTGACTAAGTCGTCATCCGTCAGAACACTAGAGCGGCGCAGAATTGGCGCTGCCACGCTAATGTCGTCATGGGCAAGTTTTACAGCGAGTTGGCGCGGAGTGTTCGCAGCCGGTGCGAACCGACGGGCGAGTTCGGCACGCACTTCGGTATCAAGCTCAAAAGCGACTTTCGAGAGAACCTCACCGAACATGTCGATCTCGGTTGAAGAGCGATTGCTCTCCACGAAAAACAGGTCCGTTACATCGCGGAGGAGCGAGCGACGGGTTTCGCTGGAGCCTTCTTTCGCCAATTCAATGAGCTTAGCGTAGTTTGAAGCGGAGGCGGGCACGTTTAGTCCTTTTGGCGCTATTGCCCCTACATCATGCATAGGCAGCGTAAACAAACGGTGCAGGCAGCCTGCTAAAGTTGATGATTGGCTGACTTTTTCTGATCAAGCCGTCCGGCGGCCTTTATCAATCGACGTGAACACACTAACTGAAACGTTTAAGTTTATTGGCAGGTCCGGGCTCTTCATGGGCCGGATTAGGAATCTGTACACGTGGCGCAAGACCCCTATGGCGTTCTAGGCGTTGCCCGTACCGCAACGCATGATGAAATTCGTAAGGCTTACCGAAAGCAGGCCAAGCTTTATCACCCCGATTTGAAGCCAAATGACAAGGTTTCAGAGGAAAAATTCAAGGCGGCCGGAACGGCGTTCGGCATTATCGGCGACGAAGAAACCCGAGCGAAGTTTGATCGCGGCGAAATTGATGCGGATGGAAACCCTAAAGCACCGGCAGGATTCCGCCCCGGTGGACCAGGCGGTTTTGGTGGCTTTGGTGGTGGCCAAGGCGGCACGCCGCCTGAGTTCGAGGATCTTTTCGCGGATCTTTTTGGCGGTCGACGCGCTGGCCCTGTGCCCACAAAGGGCGAGGACATCCGCTTCGTAATGGATGTTAGTTTCGTTGAGGCCATTACCGGCGGGAAGCGTACCGTAACGTTCAATGATGGCCGAAAGGTGGAGGTGTCTATTCCGGCTGGCGTGGAAACGGGTCAAACCTTGCGTGTGCGCGGGCAGGGAAATCCCGGCCGCGCGCGGGGCCCCGCTGGCGATGCGCTTGGCGAAGTGCGCGTTGGCGGCCATGCCTTCTTCAAGCGAGACGGCGACGATGTACGGCTAGAGTTGCCAGTTTCATTGGTTGAGGCTGTTGAGGGAGGGAAGGTGGCTGTGCCGACGCCAACGGGTACAGTGACGCTCACGGTTCCGCCGAACTCATCATCTGGTGCTACTTTGCGCCTAAAGGGGCGCGGGGTCGCAAAGGCTGGAAAACCCGGTGATCTCTTTGTGCGCTTGTTGGTGATGCTGCCTGAAAAGCCCAATGCACAATTGGCAAGCTTCTTGGCGAGTTGGGACAGTCGTGGTGAATTACCAGCGAGACCGCGCGAACCGTGATCGCTTATAGACCCTCAGGCAGGGCGAATGTTAGCGCTTGGTATCGTTCAAGCCTTGTTCAGATGGTTCACGCTAGGCTGATGTCATGAAGCGAATTGTGTTCTCTGTTGCGGTTTTGGCGTTGCTCGGATGCCCTGCCTTCGCGCAGTCGCCGTTCGGCTCGACTTTTGCGCCGGATACCGCGCGCGATGCCGTTCGCGAAGGACGCCAGATTCCGCTCCGCGATATTGCCCGCCGGATAAAGGCGCAGGTTCCCGGTGAAATGCTTGACGCTGAGTTGGTGAGCGAAGATGGCCGCGGCGTTTATCACATTAAATGGATCACGCCTGATGGGCGGCGGATTGATTTTACCGTCGACGCCAGCTCGGGCACGATCTTGAGCCAGCGAGGAGCTTGAGCCATGCGCGCACTTGTTGTCGAAGATGATCGTGACCTCCGCCGCCAGATTGCCCGTGCGCTGGAAGATAGCGGCTATGCCGTAGATGTGGCGGCTGATGGTGAGGAAGGCTGGCATCTGGGCGATACCGAGCCTTATGACGTCATCGTTTTGGATTTGGGCTTGCCGGAAATGGATGGCATTTCAATTTTGGAACGCTGGCGTGGTGACGGGAAAGTAACGCCTGTCTTGATCCTGACGGCGCGGGATAGATGGTCTGAAAAGGTGGCGGGCTTCGATGCCGGTGCTGATGATTATCTAACAAAGCCGTTTCATGTTGAGGAGCTTTTGGCGCGCTTGCGGGCCTTGGTTCGCCGTGCGGCTGGCCATGCGTCGGCGGCGCTGGAGCTTGGTAATTTGCGCTTGGATACGCGATCGTCGCGGGTTTCGGTGGCTGGCCGACCAATAAAACTAACGTCGCATGAATTTCGATTGCTGTCCTATATGATGCACCATCAGGGTCGTGTTGTTCCGCGCGGCGAATTGATCGAGCATATCTATGATCAGGATTTTGATCGCGATTCCAATACGATCGAGGTGTTTGTTGGCCGGCTCCGTAAGAAGATAGGCCCCGATCGCATCGAAACCGTGCGGGGGCTTGGCTATCGCGTATTGGACCCGGAAAGTGACGCGGACGCACCGTTGACGTGACCAAGCTTAATCGCTTTCGATTTGACTTGAGCGGTTCAGAATCCATTGCGGGCCGCTTGGTTCGGGGTGCTACGCTGTGGAGCTTGCTCGTTCTCGCGGTGACGGGATGGGGGCTGGGCGCACTTTATCGGCAGGCTACACTCAAAGCCCTCGACGCTGATCTTGCCATTGTAGTTGAAAGTGTTCTCGCAGCCACGGAAGTTGACCCCGCCGGAAATTTGAAGATCACCCGGATACCAACCGATACACGTTTTCAAAGGCCGCTTTCAGGACGGTATTGGGAAGTCGGAACACTTCACGCCAACGCTTTGGAAGCTATACCAGAATTGCGGTCTCGCTCTTTATGGGATGAGGTGATCCCTTGGAATCCGGCGACACTCGATGAATTTGCAAAGTCTCCCGGTGATACAATTTTTGTAGACGGCATTGGCCCTGAAGGAGAGCCGTTGCGGCTTGCTGGGCGCGCCGTGAAGTTTCCCGATGTTGCCGATTTGGTGATTGTGGCGGCGGCGGCAGACCGACGCGCAGCGGATAACGCAGCAGGCCAATTTACACTGACTGTGATTGTAGCGCTGATCGGCCTTGCGGCGGGTTTGTTGGCCGCGATCATCATTCAAGTTCGTGTAGGGCTGGAACCCCTGCGACGGATGGGAACCGATTTGGCCGCTATCCGTGAAGGGACGCGCGACCGGCTGGATGAGGCGGCACCGCGCGAGCTTGCGCCGCTGGCGCGCGAGCTAAACGCACTAATCGACCACAATAAGGAAGTTGTTGAGCGCGCGCGCACGCACGTTGGCAATCTCGCGCATGCGCTAAAGACGCCGATCTCGGTCTTGATGAATGCTGCTCGCGAGCCGGAGCCCGTTGAAGGGCCTTCGACTTTGCGGGTGCTGGTGACCGAGCAAACCGAAACCATGACGCGGCAAGTGGAGCATTACCTGCAACGAGCGGCGGCAGCGGCGAGGGCAGAAACGTTAGGTGCGCGCACGGCAGTTGACCCTGTGGCCAATGAAATCGTGCGGACGCTAACGAAACTCTACGGACCACAAGGCGTTACGCTGACACTGAAATGCGCCAGCGGCCTCGTGTTTAGGGGCGAGCGCCATGATTTTGAGGAATTGCTTGGCAACATAGCAGAGAATGCCTGCAAATACGGTGGCGGCACGGTGACGATCGACATCGCGCCGACGGATTCTGGCTGGATGGAAGTGCTTGTTGAGGATGATGGCGATGGCCTCAGCAAAAACCAAATGGCTGCGGTCTTGAAACGCGGCGCACGCTTGGATGAAAGCGCCCCCGGCGCGGGCCTTGGGCTTTCGATTTGCGTCGAGTTGGCAAAGGCCTATGGCGGCGTGTTGAATCTGGAGGCAAGCGATCTGGGAGGATTGGGCGTTCGGCTTCGCTTGCCCGTGACAACGCTTTGAATCGTCTGTTTTCGTTAAACCCGCCCTTAACCAGCCTTGTGCCATTCTTTCATTAGAAATGGTGCAAAATTCCGATGGATGGACTTTCCCCCGAGAAAAAAGCGGCGCTGCAGCGATTGCTGGCAGAGCTTCCGCCTGCAGCTCAAGCAAAATTGATCGAAGTTTTTGAGCGTGAGCGCTTAGTGCCGGACGCAACTGGTGCGGCTGATGGCGTGTTGTCGACGCTGCGTGATGCTGGGGCTAAAGCAAGCCCGCTCGCAAAACGCCCCACCTCGCCGGAGCGTGCTTTTTTTGAGCCCATCGATACGCTTTTTGAAACCGCAGTGGATGGAAAGCTGCTGCCGGGATCGTTTGATCGCGCGCACATTCGCCCAATTTGGAATTGGCTGCGCCGGAACATTGCACCCGAAGTGGTTCAGCAAGCTGAGGCTGACATTAGTCAAGAAGCGCTGCGTGGGAACACTGTTGCAGTAAACCTTGCGGCAGAAACGTTGCGCGATTTTGGCGTAACCGCGCTCTCGCGCCTCTATGATCCTGAGAACCGGGTGATCGCGCAGGACGAAGGGCTGACGGATTCGGAATTGCAGTCTGCAATCCGCCTTGGCGACGTTTTGCTGGCCGAGCGCCAAGCCCGCACGGCCCTCCAGACGCTGGCCTATAGCTCCAATGATCTGACAGAGGCACAAGCGGCAAGCATACATAATGCTTACCGACCGCTGACCGAGCGGCGCGACAACAGTTCAACGGCGCTGTTGATTTTGGTGATGACGCGGCTTCGTCGGCCATGGCAAATTTTCCGCCTGGTGCGGCGTATTCATCCGGCGGGGAATGATAAAGTTCTCGATTTGACAGATTTTGCCGTTTTCGGAACCCGTATTCTTGACCATTTGGAACGGGTTTCCCAACCGCTTTTGGCGGCGGGTCGCGATGGCGCCGCTATTGATGCGACCGCGATGATTACTGCCGTTGAGGCCTATAATGCTTTTGTGTCCGGGTTTATGCGCGAGTTCGATGCCGAGCGCGATGGGCCTTGGGGACGGCGCCTTAGCGAAATACGCCGAAATGTGGCGAATGCATTGGAGGCGGTGGCAGATCGGGCTTCGGCGCTTATGGACGATGCACTGCCGGTTGTGCGGGCGCGGATCAAAAACGTCGGCGTAATTGACCATGCCAAACTAACGGCCAAGGTTTCAGAGGCTGATGTTCGCAATTGCGCCGAGCATGTTCGGTTTGTTCAAGCTACGCGATTGACCGCAGCGGCTGCCGGATTTGGCGCGGCACGTGAAAAGGCGTTGAAGGAAATCGGTTTGCACCTCGGCAAGTTCCAAGATGGCGTGTTGGAGCAGATGGGCAATCCGCAAACGCGAGCTCTGGCGCAAAGCTGGGTCCCGTGGATCCAGATCGTGACTGAAGCATTGGAAGGCAAGGACGCGGCAGCCATTTTCCAGCGGCGCGCGAAGGCGGCCTAGTCCGCACCCCCGAGGCATTGCAGCGCAGGCACAAGGGCATGACCGCGGGCGCGTTCGTGCTATTTAAGAGGCGATGGATACCGCTTCTGCCCCTTTTTTGCCGTTTGGCGTTTTCGCGATTGCCGCTGCTTTAGCAGCTTTGGCGGCGGTTTGGATTCTGAACCGGGCCTTGCGCGCGCCCGCGCCGGAGATTGATCCCGAAACAAGAGTGTATCGCGATCAACTCGCCGAGCTTGATCGTGATCTAAGCGATGGCCGCATTACGCAAAGCGGGTTGGACGGCGCGCGATTGGAAATTGGCCGACGGTTAGCGGCCTTAGCGACGCGCGCACAGCCCTTAACGGATAAACCAGCGGGAAAACAAGCAATCGCAATCCTTGCCGCTGCTGTAGCTCTTAGCACCGGGGCAATCTATTTGGCGACTGGCAACCCGAGCTATGGGGATCAGCCCTTTGAGGCCCGTCGCGAAGCTTTGCTGGCGCGCTCGGCAACCAGCCTGAACGATCAAGAGTTAATCGCTTTGCTGCAGGCCGACGCACAAAAGAACAAGCAGGACCCACGTCCGCATTTCTTTCTGGGTCAAGTGTTGGCGTCGCAGGGACGCGATAGTGATGCGATCCGCGCCTTTCAGGCGGCCCTTCGGCGGGACCCAAAGTCTGCCGATGCGTTGGTGGGGGCCGGCGCCTCTTTAGTCCGGTTGGCTGACGGTAACATTGGGCCCGAAGCTTTAGGGGCTTTCCAGGCGGCAAAAGCGCTGGAACCAAAAGCGATGTTGCCAAATTTTTATCTGGCGCTGGCGCAATGGCAAGCCGGCGACAAAGCGGTAGCCCTGAATTCATGGCGTGAGCTTTGGGCTGAACTACCCGCAAATGGGCAGGAACGGTTTGAGCTTTCGGTTCGGGTCGCGCAGTCGCTATCGGTGCTGGACCGTGGGCCCGGCGCGCAAGGCATGGCGAACATGGCCGCAATGTCGGCTGCCGATCGCGGAAACATGGTGGAGGGTATGCTGAACCAGCGCGCTGATCGATTGCAATCTGATCCGCGCGATCTTGGCCTCAGGCTCTCACTCGTTCGCGCCACAGTGGCTATGGGGCAGCGGCAACGGGCGGCGGACCTGCTGGACCAAGGCACGGCATTGTTTTCAGGTGATGCCTTTGTTCAGGCGGTGTTTCTTGCGGCACGCGGCGGGCTGTTGGGTCCTTCTGAACCATCTGCCGCTGCAGCGGCGCAATAACAATGGCGACATCGGGCCCGAAAAACTTACCCGGCCTCACGCGGCTTGGAGCTTTGAGCGCTATACCTTCACCTTGAGTCATGACTCGACCGAACAGCATTTTGGGACTGCAATGCGCAAGCGCGACAAACGACTGATCTTCATCGTAATCGGGGCAACCCTGATGGGCGGTGCCATCGCCTTTGCGTCCGTTGCCCTACGCGATACGGTTTCGCTGTTTTATGGCCCCAGTGATGCGGTGAAGGCGAATTTGAGTGCAGGAACATCGGCGCGTATTGGCGGGCTTGTGGCGGCAAATACCGTTGTTCGCGGGCAAGACGGCAAAGTCGATTTTGTGGTGACCGATGGCAAGGCCGATTTGAAAGTGTCCTATCAGGGCGTGTTGCCAGATTTGTTTCGCGAAGGGCAGGGCGTGATGGCTGAGGGGCGTTTCGTTGGGCCTGCTACGTTTAAGGCCGACCGTATCTTGGCGAAACACGACGAGAACTACATGCCGAAAGAGGTCGTCGAGGCGTTGAAGAAGTCCGGCGAGTGGCGGCCAGCTGAAGCCGCCAGTGCTGTCGGCAATGGCTACAAACCAACATGACCGTCGAGATAGGGTATTTCCTTGCGCTTTTGGCGTTCGTTGCCAGCTTGGCACAGTCCGGAGCGGGCCTATGGGCGGGGCACAAGCGGGATATTCGGCTGGCAGCGGCTGCGACCGGGGCTGCCGAAGTCGCGTTTGTGGCAGCGCTGGGATCGTTTGCTATCTTGGTTTCCGCGTTCGTTCGATCGGATTTTTCGGTTGAGAATGTTGCGAATAACTCTCACACGCTGAAGCCATTGATTTACAAAATTGCCGGAACGTGGGGCAATCACGAAGGCTCTATGCTGTTGTGGTGTCTGGTGGCGTGCGGTTTCGGGGCAGCTTTGGCGCGGTTTCGAGGGTCGCTGCGATGGGATTTGCGCGCGCGGGCGGTGGGCGTTCAAGGCCTTATTGCTGCGATGTCATTGGCGTACCTGATTTTTGCATCGAACCCGTTTGTCAGGCTTGATCCCGCCCCGTTGCAAGGGGCAGACCTTAACCCGCTTTTGCAAGACCCCGCTTTGGCGATCCATCCCCCGATGCTTTACTTTGGCTATGTCGGGTTTTCCGTGGTGTTTTCGCTGGCGATTGCGGCATTGCTGGAAGGCAAAGTTGATGCGGCTTGGGCGCGCTGGGTTCGCCCATGGGCATTGGCCAGTTGGGCCTGCTTAACCGTTGGCATCGCATTGGGGTCGTATTGGGCCTATTACGAGCTTGGTTGGGGCGGTTGGTGGTTTTGGGACCCGGTCGAAAACGCGAGCTTTATGCCGTGGTTGCTCGGGACAGCGTTATTGCACTCCGCTATTGTGACAGAGAAGCGCGGCGCGTTGGTTTCATGGACTATTTTGCTGGCGATCTTAACGTTTTCTCTGTCGCTTTTGGGGACGTTCCTCGTACGGTCGGGGGTTTTGACGTCGGTGCATGCGTTTGCCCTGGATCCAGAGCGCGGTGTTTGGATTTTGCTGATCCTGGGGCTGACCACAGGGCTAGGGTTGGCGCTTTATGCATGGCGTGGCCCGAAGCTAGGGCAGGGGTCGGGGCTTTTTGCGCCGATTAGCCGGGAAGGCGCGCTCGTCCTCAACAATCTGTTCTTAGCGGTTGCGACGGCGACGGTTTTGATCGGGACGCTTTATCCATTGGTGGCGGAATCGTTGTTTAAGCAAACGCTTTCAGTCGGTCCGCCATACTTTAATTTGACCTTCACACCGATCATGGGCGCTTTGTTTCTTATATTGCCGCTGGCCCCGTTCATGGCGTGGAAACGCGGCGATGTGGCGGGGGCCTTCCAGCGGGTTTGGATGGTTGCCGTTTTGGCTGTGTGCGGTGGCTTAGTGACGCTGGCCTTCACGGGTGCCAAAGTTTTGGTCGCCATTGGTTTTGCAATTGGGCTATGGCTGCTCCTCGGCGCGCTTTGGGAAGTGGCAGAGCGGGTGCGTATGTTCCGGGTGCCATTTTCAGAAGTCGGTCGGCGTTTTGCTAGGCAGCCCCGTGGCGCGTGGGGAATGACGCTGGCACATGCCGGCTTGGGCATCTTTGTGATCGGGGCCGTTGCTGAGACGGGGCTGAGATTTGAACAAACGGCTTCTTTGCAGGTCAACCAATCGCTGGTTTTCGCTGGGCGTACCGTGACTTTACAGGGGGTCGCTCCGGTTGAAGGCCCGAACTATTATGCTGATCGGGCAAGCTTTGCGGTGAAGGCACCGCATGGGCCGGTGGTTTTGATGGAGCCGGAGCGGCGCTTTTATCCCGCTGCCAATATGCCGACGACGGAGGTTTCTATCCGGTCATCCTTTGCCGGTGACTATTATGTAACTCTCGGCGATCCGGTATCGAGCAACGGCGTAACAGCGTGGACGGTGCGTTTGTATTGGAACCCGCTTGTGCATCTAATTTTCATTGGTTGCGCGTTTATGACCTTGGGTGGTGTGGTCAGCCTATTTGACCGGCGCTTGAGAATTGCGGCGCCCGCTGGCGCCCGGCGCAAAGCTGTCATGGCAAAGGACAGTGCGGCATGAAGCGTTTGGTGCTTGCCATTGTTCTTCTAGCAAGCCCAGCATTGGCTGTTTCGGTGCCTGAGCGTCCTCTGCAAGACCCAACCCTTGAGGCGCGCGCCCAAAAGCTGGCGGATGAAATTCGCTGTGTGGTGTGCGAAAACGAGCCGGTTTCACAGTCGAGTGCCGATATTGCTGTCGATATGCGCCATGTCATTCGGGATCGGATTGCGGCTGGGGACAGTGACAACCAAGTCCGAAACTACTTTGCCGATCGCTATGGCGATTTCGTTTTGCTGAACCCCCGGGTGACGCCCGCAACTTGGGTGCTTTGGGGCGCACCCTTTATGTTGATCGCTCTCGGGGGTTTGTTTCTGCTGATGCGGTCACGCGTTCCTGCTGAGGGCAGTGACGAAGATGACGATGCGGCCAAGCAAGCGCTTAAAGCGCTGGATCAAAAATAGCGGCTAACGAGGCTTCGGCGTAGCGGGCCGCCCGGGATTGATCAACAGACTGGGTTAGGCCAGCTTGTAAGCGGCCCTGCAGAACGCGACCTGCGCACATTTCCAACTTTATTTGGAGGATTAAACATGGCTGAAATGCACACGGCTCTCGTACGCGAAAATGGTTTTGGCCGGTTCCAAAACGAGGTCTCTATCAATGGTCATTCCTTGATTGCTGATGAGCCTGCATCGTTGGGCGGCGACGATCAGGGGCCTTCTCCGTATGAGTTTTTGGCGGCGGGGTTGGGGGCGTGCACCTCTATGACGCTTCGAATGTATGCCGAGCGCAAGAACCTTGAAGTCGTCCGGATTGCCTGCCTTGTGACGCACACCAGAAAGCCACTTGATCCCCCGGTAAATGGCCGCGCTGAAGTGGACGTGTTTACGCGAACGATCACTATCGAAGGAAATTTCGGCGAAGAATCGCAAAAACGGATGCTGGACATCGCCAATCGTTGCCCCGTCCACCGAACTTTGACGGCTTCCTCAATTGTTGAGACGGTTTTGGCGTGAGGCCGCTGATAACATTCCTGTTCATTACCGTTTCTTCAGAAATCGTCCATAGTCGTGATAGGTTCGATGCTCCATATAGGGTGCAAGAGGGGCTAACCCGCGAATGGAATCACTCATGAACGCTGTTGGAGAACAAAACCGCATGACAAGTTCAACCAAGACCTGGCTGCGTGGTGCTGTAGCTGGGCTGGCACTGGTATCGATGTTTGGCGCGGGCGCTTTGCTGGCGCCTTATGCGGTGACCGCACAACCCATCCAAGTGGCCCCCCCGAAAGCCGCGGCTACCCTGCCAAGCTTTGCCGATCTGGTTGATCGGGTCTCGCCTGCTGTTGTGTCCATCTCAGTGGTTACCCAAGCCAAGCCATCAGGCGCGGCGTCTATTCCCGGCTTTGAAGATTTGCCGCCCGAATTGCAGCGTCGATTTCAAGGGCAAGCGCCTCAGCAACCCCGCGAAGGGCGCGGTGGCGGCTCTGGCTTCTTCATCACATCGACTGGCCATATCGTGACCAATAATCACGTGGTTGAGGATGCCAAAGAGATCACCGTTACCCTGAAAGACGGCCGTGAGTTTGAAGCCAAAGTTGTTGGCACCGACGAGCGTTCAGACCTTGCCGTTCTCAAGGTGGAGGGCAAAGATTTCCGTTATGTCGAGTTCGATACTGCGGTTGAGCCGCGCGTCGGGGATTGGGTTATTGCCATTGGCAACCCATTTGGCCTTGGCGGAACAGCGACGGCTGGCATCGTTTCGGCTGAGGGTCGTGACTTGGGTGGTCAATACGCAAACTTTATTCAAATCGACGCGCCAATTAACCCGGGAAACTCCGGCGGCCCAGCGTTTGATCTGAATGGGCGCGTGATTGGCGTGAACTCAGCTATTTTCACGCGCACCGGTGGCAATGTGGGGATTGGTTTCGCCATTCCAGCACGACTTGCCAACGACGTGACCCAACAATTGATGAAATCCGGCAAGGTTTCGTACGGTTGGCTGGGCGTGACCATTGGCGATTTGAATAAGGAAATCGCGGAGGGCTTTGGATTGACCGGCACGAAGGGTGCGTTGATCCAGTCCACGACGCCGGGCGCACCGGCCGCCAAGGCAGGCTTGAAGCGCGGCGATGTAGTGACCCTGTTTAACGGTGTTGCCGTTGCTGATGCGAGCGATTTGACGCGGAAAGTAGGGTCTACCCCAGCAGGCAAGACGATCAAGCTGGGCGTATATCGCGATGGCGGCATGCGCACGATTGATGTTGTGGTTGGCCAGCGCCCATCGGAAGCGCAACTCGCCGATGGCACCGACGCAACGCCGGATACACCCGAGGAGGTGGCACCCGCTTCAGGGCCACTGGGGCTTACCTTGAAGCCAATGACGCCGGAAGATCGCACGCGCTTGCGTCTGTCGCCAGAAGATAATGGCGTGCTGATTACCGATGTTGAGGATGGTTCGCCCGCCGATACACGCGGCTTGCAAGCAGGCATGGCTATTCTTGAGGCGGGGCAACGCCCAGTAAAAACGGTGGCAGACTTTGCGGCCGCCGTTGATGCAGCAAACAAAGCCTCGCGAACAACCATCACGTTGTTTGTGCAGCGTCAGCAGGGTGGTGGCGCTTACGTTGCCATTCCGTTGAAGAAGTAAATACTTCCGGGGCATCATCCCTTGGTGGGGTGATGTCCCTTTGGAAACGAGGGAGGCCGCCATGCGCGTGCTGATCGTCGAGGATGCTGCTGAGACCGCAGCCTATATGAAACGTGCGCTTGAAGAGGCGGGCCATGTGGTCGATGTGGCCGGGGATGGCCCATCGGGCGAGGCGATGGCGCGCTCTGGCGCGCACGACGTGTTTGTTTTTGACCGCATGCTGCCAAAGAAAGATGGCGTGAGCATCGTTCGCGAGCTCCGCGCCTCCGGCAGCCTGACGCCTGTTTTGTTTCTGTCGGCGCTCAATGAAGTTGAGCATCGCGTTGAGGGTCTGAATGCGGGTGGCGATGACTACCTTGCCAAGCCCTATGCGGCCAGCGAACTGATCGCGCGCGTGGAAGCACTTGGCCGCCGAAAAGATGGACCGACCCCGACAACCCGCTTGAAAGTGGGCGATCTCGAGATGGATCTCCTCGCGCGAACGGTTAATCGAAGCGGCAAAAAGATCGACATTCAACCGCGAGAGTTTCGCTTGCTTGAATTCCTGATGCGCCATGCCGGGCAAGTGGTGACGCGCACCATGTTGCTAGAGAAGGTGTGGGATTACCATTTTGATCCTCAAACAAACGTTATCGATGTCCATGTGTCGCGCTTGCGCGGCAAGATCGACAAGGATTTCGATACCCAGATGCTGCATACTGTTCGGGGCGCTGGCTACCGTCTTGACGCTTAAGTCCGGTGCGGTTGGCAGCACCTCCGGCACTGTTAGAGTGGCTAGGCGGGCTTAGCGGCCTGATACGAACCACGTCTTTCCGCGTGGCCGTCGTTTTTGCGGCGCTGTTTGCCGGTTCGGCGCTTGTGTTCCTAATCTATCTGTATTCAGCGACGGCGGGGCGCCTAACCGCCGAGGCCGATGCAGCAAGCGATACCGAACTTATTGAGCTTTCGGCCCTTTGGCAGCGCGAGGGGCCAGAACAGCTTAACCGCGTGATCGTTGAGCGGGCCTCGCTTGAAAACCAACGCCTCTATGTCTTTCTAGACCCGACAGGGCGAGCCTTGGGTAATTTGTCGGCGGTGCCGATTGATTTGTCTGGAATTGAACGGCCACCACTGGGCACGCCTTTGAATTTTGAGCGCGTGATCCGCGTTCAGTTTTCCTATGAAAAATCCAATTCGCAAACAGGCCAGTTCGAGGCGCGTTCGGCGCGCGGGCGGTTCATTGCGTTTTCCGATGGGTATGGCTTGTTCGTTGGGCGAGACTTAGGCGACGCTGCGATGGTGGCGGAGCGGGTTTCAACCAATGTATTGCTGTTTACCCCGATCATTTTGATTATGGCACTTGGCGGCGGCATTTTGGTGGCGCGTTCGGCATCAAGACGGGCAGACGAGCTCTCGCAAACAGCGCGCGCCGTGATGGGTGGTGACTTTTCGAGACGCGCGCGGGTACGCAGTGATCGCGACGAGTTTGACGCGCTGGCCGCTGATATGAATGCCATGCTGGACCGGATCGAAAGGCTGATTAAGGCCGCGCGGACGACCGGGGATAGCGTGGCGCATGATCTGCGCTCACCGTTAACGAGGCTGCGGGCGCGCCTTGAATCGGCCATTGGCGATGCGCCAGAAACCGAAGTCTCGCGTGTTGCGCTGGTTCAAGCCGTTGAAGAATTGGACGAGATTGTCGCAACGTTTAATGCGGTATTGCGCTTGACGAGGCTAGAGGCAGGCGAGGGCGGTCGTTTTGAAACCGTCGATTTGTCCAAGCTCGCCAAAGAGCTTGGAGAATTGTTTGAGCCGTCGTTTGAGGATGCGGGGTTGGCCTATGCCCTTGAGGTTGAGCCCGAGATTTTGGTTCAGGCGGATCTGTCGCTGATGGCGCAGGCGCTGACTAATTTGCTCGATAATGCCATCAAATACACCCCAGCGGGGGGCGGCGTGACTGTGCGCGCGCGGAAACGGCGCCATGATGAGGTTGAGGTGTCGGTGACGGATACAGGGCCGGGCATTCCAGCGGAAGATCGGGTTCGGGCCTTGGAGCGATTTGTGCGTTTGGACAGCTCACGGAGCGCTTCGGGCTCGGGCATTGGATTGTCGCTGGTATCGGCGATTGCCGAGCTCCATCGCGGTCGCTTGGAACTTGATGACGGGGCACCCGGCCCCGATGGCCCCGGCCTGCGCGTAGCGATCATCTTACCCGCCGCTAAGTTGGTTTCTGTGTGATGCAGCCGCCGGACCGTTTGGACCCGAAAGGAGCGTTGGCGGGGTGGCTAATGGCGCAGGGGATCGATGCTGGTCACGACGAAGCGCGCATGTTGGCGCTCGGGCGGGCATTGGTTTGTTCACCCTATTTGACACGTCTTGCCAATAAACTTCCGCACGCCGTTTCGCGTTTTCTCATTGCCGGAGCACAGGGGCTTGTTGACGACGCTATTCTTCAAGCAACCCGTGCGCGAGACTTGCCGTTAACCGAGGCGATGGCAGCATTGCGCGCCCAGAAGCAAATCCTGCATTTGGCCGTAGCTCTGGCAGATTTGGCCGAAGAATGGGACCTGGACGCGGTAACCAGAGCGTTGACGGCCTTTGCCGATGCAGCGACGCAAACGGCACTTCGAGTGGCGTCGTTCGAGCTTTTTGGGCAATCGGTGCCCGGCTTTTTCATCCTCGCAATGGGCAAGCATGGTGGGTTTGAACTGAACTATTCGAGCGACATTGATCTGACGGCATTTTTTGATCGCGACTTGTTGCCGGAAGCGATGCAAGACGATGCCCAACGGGCCATGACAAAGTTGATCGCTTTGGTCGCGCGGATATTGGAAGAAGTGACAGGGGATGGCTATGTTTTTCGGGTTGACTTGCGGCTGAGGCCAGACCCGGGATCAACGAAGCCTGCTGTCTCAACACAAGCGGCTGAAAGTTATTACGAAAGCTTTGGGCAGAATTGGGAGCGCGCTGTATTCATCAAAGCGCGCCCGGTTGCGGGTGATTTTGAGGCGGCGAACGTTTTTTTGGCAGGGCTGCAATCCTTCATTTGGCGCAAACATCTCGATTTTGCAGCAATCGCTGATGTGCGCTCAATTTTGGCGCAGATCCATGTGCAGGGGCAGCATGGTGGGCTGAATGAGCCCGTTTTTGATGTAAAGCTGGGACGCGGTGGAATCCGGGAGATCGAGTTTTTTGTTCAAACGCAGCAACTGATTTTGGGCGGTCGCGATCGGTCGCTTCGGTTTCAGCGCACTGAGCAAGGCTTGCAAGCTTTGTGCGATGCTGAGCGTGTTTCGCGTGATGTGGTTACTGCGCTTACGTCGGCTTATCGGTTCCTGCGCCGCTTGGAACATCGCATCCAAATGTTGGACGACGCCCAGACCCATAAACTACCGGCTGAGGAAAATGCGCGCCACCGCATCGCACTTTTGTGTGGCTATGCAGATGATGAAGCGTTTTCCCGGGCTGTAGTTGCGGTGCGCCAAAGCGTGTTGGCGCGTGTATCGGAATTGTTTCCAGAGACGGAGAGCTTGGGAAGTATTGCAGGCAGTCTCGTATTTACCGGCGTCGACGATGACCCAGAAACGCTAGAGACGTTGCGGGCTATGGGGTTCAATACGCCCAAACAAGTCGCGGAAGCTATTCGAGGGTGGCACCATGGCCGGATAAGGGCGACGCGAACGCCCCGTGCGCGCGAGCTTTTGACAGCGCTAACGCCAGACTTGTTACAAGCCATCGCGGCAACGGGCGATGCCGATGCCGCCTTTGTACGGTTTTCGGTGTTTTTCGCAGGGCTGAATGCGGGCGTCCAGCTGCTGTCGCTGTTTATGGCGGAGCGTCGATTGATGAAGGAAGTTATTGATACGCTCGCGTTAGCGCCGAAGGTAGGCGAGATATTGGCGCGCCAACCGGCCTTGATCGACTCGATGGTGGAGCCCCGGTTTCGGCAACCTTTGGCTCAAGACGAAACCGACCGGCGCCGACTTAGCTTAAAGCAAGGACTTGAGGGCTATACCAGCTTTGAAGAAGCCCTTGATCGTGTTCGGCGCGGCCACCGCGAGGAAGCGTTTCGCATCAGCTACCAAACTCTACACGGGCAAGCTGATGCCAAGATTGCCGGGGAAGCCTTTGCCGATTTAGCCGAAAGCGTCATCAGTGTTTTGTTGCCAGTGGCCATTCGGGAAGTCGAGCGCTCACATGGACATTTGGCCTGTCAATGGGTGGTTTGCGGCTGGGGAAAATTGGGCGGCCGGGAATTGGCAGCCGAATCCGACCTCGACTTGATGGTCGTGTATAATCCGCAGAACGATGAGTCCGACGGGAGCAAGCCCTTGGCGGCAGAAGCTTATGCCAATCGGGTCACGCAGCGCTTGATTGCAGCCCTTTCCGCACCCACTGCTGAAGGTGGGTTGTATGACGTCGACATGCAATTGCGGCCCTCAGGAAGGGCAGGGCCTGTGGCCGTACGGTTTAGCTCAATGGCTCCCTACTATGAGCGTGACGCTTGGACATGGGAACGGATGGCGATGACACGACTCCGCCCACTTACGGGTGACGTTGTGTTGGCGCGACAGATTGAAGATTTACGTGGTTCGATTTTGACCCACTCGCGCGATATTGAAGCGCTTAAAACAGATGCAGCCGCAATGCGCGAACGGATGGAAAGGGAGCGTCCATCATTTGGGCTTTGGGATTTGAAACTGGCGCCAGGCGGCTTAGTCGACATCGAGTTTATTGTTCAGGTTTTGATGCTGGGCCACGCGCCGACTAAGCCGGAAATTCTCCGCACCAACAGTTCTGATGCCATCGTTGCATTGGTTGATGCTGCAGTTTTGGACCCGGAAACCGGCGATCGACTGGTGTTAGCGGGCCGTTTTTTAAGTGATCTGCGGCAAATTTTAGGATTGGCTGTGAACGATACTTTCGCACCAGAAGCGGCTTCGGTCGGCCTGTGTCGGCGTCTGATGATCTGCGGAAATGCGCCTGACATGTCGGCCCTAGAAGCCAAGCTGAGGGATGCCAAAAGCTTTGTTCGAACCTTGCTGAATTGTCATCTTGGTTTCGCGACGGGATCACCGCTTGCCGCCGTTTGACTGTGCATCGGATGACCCGATCGGAGAGAAGAAATGAATGCGAAGCTTTTACTCGTAGCCGGCCTCGTCACCGCACTTGCAGGGACTGCGGCGCTAGCTCAAGGCGCGAATGGCAAACGCGGCGAGCGCGCCGAAAACATGTTTTCGCGCATGGATACCAATAAGGACGGATCGATCACCATTGCCGAAATGCGCGCGGCTCGCGGCGAGATGTTTACGCGGATCGACAGCAACAAGGATGGCAAGGTGACCAAGGCAGAGGCTGAGGCTGGCCGCAAACGTGGGCCGGGCCCCGGTGGCGATGGTCGCGGTGGCCCGGGTGGTCCCGGCGGGCCCGAAGGTCGAGGCGGCGGTCTTGCTGCTGCCGATACGAACAAAGATGGGACTGTGACCCGCGCGGAGTGGAATGCTCAGCCTATGCCCATGTTTGATCGTGCAGATGCAAACAAGGACGGCAAGCTGACAATGCAAGAAATGGCTGCCCTGCGCGGTGGACGTCGTCCCGGCTGAAACATGGCCTGTGGCGCGAAGTCTCACCAAGGGTGACCTCATCCACCATCCAAGACCCGCTCGGCGACCTTGTCGTTCGAGCGGGTGCAGGCGACAGCCACGCGGCCAATGCGCTGGTTCGCGCATTGCTGCCGCGTGTGTTTCGAGTGGCGCAGCGGGTTTTGCACGATGCGGCTGAAGCCGAGGATGTGGCTCAAGAGGCGTTCATTCGGGCTTGGAAAGCCGCCAAGACATGGAAGCCCGGTGCGGCAAAGTTCGAGACTTGGGTGCATCGTGTGACACTCAATTTATGTTTTGATCGGTTGCGGCGGCGCAAAAGGCTGGTTCATGAGGATGCGGCCCCAGAGCAGGCCGACGATACGGCCTCGGCTGGCGACGGAATGTTTGATGCGCAGCGTTCAAAGCGTATCCGGCAAGCTATGGAGGCTTTGCCAGAGCGCCAAAGGGCTGCGATTGTGCTGTGTCATTTTGAAGAAATGGGCAATATCGAAGCGGCGGCGGCGTTGGAGGTGTCTATTGAGGCCTTAGAATCCCTGTTGTCGCGCGGACGGCGAGCGCTGCGAGGGGCTTTGCTTGATGAAGCGGCCCATTGGATGGGTGGAATTGGGGAAGGGGGCTAGGCGATGATATTCTCAAATGATGCGGATCGGACACTCGAATTGCTTGCGGCGTTCGGTGCTGAAAGCCGAAATTGGCCCGCCTCTGAGCGGCACCTAGCGCAAAACCGGCATTCTGGAAACGAAAACGAGTGGCAAGCAGCCGAATTGCTTGATGCCCAGATGGCAGGTTTTTCGGTTAGTGCCATGCCTGCCGATTTGGCGGAGCGTGTTTTGGCGGCGGCTCCCAAAAGGGCTTTGTCTCTTTTGAGTCTCGTGCGCTGGCCGATGGTTTCGGAGTGGCGGGCGGTGACGGCTACAGTGGCGCTTGCTTGCCTATTTGGTGTCGGCGTTGGCACCGCGCAGGCTCATCGTATCAATGACCAGCAAACGGCCGATCTTGTTTTGACCACGAGTTTGGATTCAGCGTTCGATAGTTCCGATGAGAGCGGAGCATAGGACAAACCAATGACTATTAGTGTCCCAATGAAAGTTTTGCTCGCGGGGTCGTTGGCGATCAATGCCATGGTTTTCGGTGCTATTATTGCCGGTGCTTATGGCGGCCTTCGTGTCGTAGGGCCGGGAAATACGGCAAACCCGACGCGGCCTTTCTTGGGAAATCCAGAGAGAAACCTTTCTCCCGCCCTTAAAAAAGCGATTCAGGAAGGCCGGGTAAGCCTTCGCGAACGCATGGGCGCCGCGCGGCCCAAGCTGGAAGCGGTCCGAGACGCGCGCGAAGCCTTGCGCACGGTGCTTGCCGAACCGAAGGCATCCCGCGAACAAATCTCTAGGGCATTGAGCGAAGTCCGCGCACGCTCGGTTGAGGTTCAAGCCCTTTCAGATGATGTAATCGTGGACATTCTGGTAAAGGCAGACCCAAAAGACCGCCAAGCGCTTGCTATGGCCTTGATGAATCGCGCGCGCGTTGGCGGCGCGGGTGACAGCAAAATGGGTGATCGGATCCGCGAACGCATGCGCGAAGGGCGGCCGCCAGCAGGCGATATGCCGCCACCACCTTAATGCGCAATTCTAGGGCTGTTTAGGCAACGCGAGCAAAGTCGCTTTGTTCGTCGTCCTGCTCTTTTGCAACGAGCGGCAAGAATACGGTTACCGTTGTTCCGACGCCAACTTCACTATCGATGGTCATGCGGCCGCCGTGCATCGCCGCCAGCGATTTTGTAAGCGCTAGACCTAAGCCGGAACCGGCATGCTGCTTGGCATGTTCATTTTCAACTTGCTCGAACGGCCGGGCAAGGCGAGGCAAATGCTCCGCCGGAATGCCAATGCCTGTATCCGATACCGCGATCGAGACTTGTTCGTTGAGTTTTCGCGTACGGATGACGATCGCACCGCCGCGCGGTGTGAACTTGATGGCGTTCGAGAGCAAATTGATCATCATCTGCTTGAGGGCGCGTTGGTCTGCTACGATGTCTGGCAGCTCATCACCTTCGAGACGGAGATTGAGGTCCTTTTCCTCGGCACGACCATGGACCAGCCGCGTTGCTTGTTCGATGGCCTCAGTGGGATCAATCGGCCTAGGGTGGATCGTGAAGCGTCCGGCTTCCACTTTTGCCATATCGAGCACGTCGTTAATCATTTCCAGCAGGTGTGAGCCGCTGGCGTGAATATCGCGCACATATCCGACGTATTTCGGGTGGCCTAGAGGGCCAAAAATCTGGCGCTCCATGACTTCTGAGAAGCCGTTAATCGCGTTGAGCGGTGTCCGTAATTCGTGGCTCATATTGGCAAGGAAGCCGCTCTTGGCGACGCTGGCTTCTTCGGCACGGGCCTTTTCGATAGCGTATTTGTCGGCGAGTTCGGCCGCAGCTTGCTCGGCTCTCCCAAGTTCTGTGACTAAGGCGCGCAATTGACGCTCCGACGAAACTAACCGCTCCTCTTGGCGCTTGATGGCCGTGATGTCGACGCCGATAGAGACAAGGCCGCCTTCCGTGGTCCGGCGCTCAACGAGGTTTAGCCAGCTGCCATCCATCAGTTCGATTTCGCGAAGTTGGCGGTCTGCATCGTCAATTTTAGAGGATGTTATGGAACGCGAAAGTGCTCGGGCAACATCTGAGTAGCGTCGGCCGGACTGCAAGATCTGGGCGTCCAGTTTGAAGGTGTCTGCGTACGCCCCATTCCACAGGACCAAGCGGCCATTCCGGTCAAACAAAGCGAACGGACCGGAGAGAGACCCGATGGCGTCGCGCAGAACACGTTCCGCGTTTGAGACCTTTTCCTCGTTCAGGCGTTGCTCAGTAACATCGAGGCACACACCAATGACCCGAACCGATGAGCGGTCGCCCGGCATTGTGGTGCCACGACCGCGCAATTGAAGCCAACGGGGGGCGGACGCATTACCCACGCGCACTGTAATGTCGAGGCGTTCATTCCGCGCAGCACGCGACAGGGCACCGCGCAAAAGCGGAGCGTCCTCTGGAGCGAGGCGCGATAGGAATGTGTTACCTGTGCATGTTGTCTCATTCGTTAGCTGAAGGAACCGGGCGGTTTCATCACCCAAGAGGACGATATCCTCGTTAAGCCGCCATTCCCAAATGCCACTCTGGCCGCCTTCAATCGCGATACGAAAACGCTGTTCGGCTTCGCGAAGGGCCTCCCGAGCGTTCGTGAAGCGCGAGGTTTGGGCAATTATCACGGCGCAAAAAGCGATTGTCGCCAAAATGACCCCACCGATTGTGGTGAGGTAGAACATCAAAACGCCGCGCCATGCCTTGGTAAAGGTTTCGCTGGAACGGGCGGTGTAAGCCCACAGGCCAGACTGGCTGCGGGCATAGCCAACGATTGAATTAACGCCGTCGGGGTCGACACCGAAAAGCCCGCCGGGCCGGGTATCTTGCATCGGTGCCGCTTGGCCAAATGCGGCATAGGCGGGTGCTTCTGTTGGGTTTGCGAAAGCAGGCACGAGCGCGATGATGTTGGCGTCGGGGTCGGTAACGATCAGACGCCGACCGTCTGAGGGCGTTGGGAGCAGGGATTTGGGATCGAGTGCCGAGAACAAGACTGTTCCGTTGTCCAGCCGACGCGCGATAACAGGATAGCCAAAGATAACGGCCTCCCAGCCGGCCTTGCCCAAGGGCTCCTCAGGCGACTTGCTGAGCTTTACTTGGTCCAAAACACCGTCAATCAATTGGCGATTGTTTTGCCCGATTGAGGCCAAGACTGTGCCGCTTTGATCGGCGAGCACCACTGAAGTTAGGCCCGGGGCTCTGTCGGCTAACAGCGTTGCGATTTCTGCGTTTGCATTCGAGCTCGCGTTTAGAAGCAAGGTGGCGGCGTCAATTGAGGAGCGAGCAGTTTGAAGCCCGGCATCAATGCGGGCGGCCAAAAGCTGCGCTTCGCGGGCGCCGTTGGAGCGCGCGCGCTCCAAGGCCTCGTTGCGCTCAGTTTCGATCCGCAAAAGGAATATACTGGTGAAGGCGATGCAGAAGAGCGCGGCCAAAAGCGGCACAAGGCGCGTTGGGGTTAGAACCCCATCTACGCCTGTCGCTTCGTCGCGCTTTTTACCGCTGAACAGTGCCATACCACCCTTTTGCGTATCGTTTTCGATTCGCCACTGTTAACCGTAAAGGGATGGTTAATGAGCCGCTACCTTGATGTCACAAAACCCTGTGGAGGATTGAGCTTTAGCCTAGTTCGAGCCGTAAATTGTTCGTGCGTTTAGTTCTTCTGTGGAGCCGTCTTTGCGGGTTGCGCGCACGCTTATTCTGTGCGGCCCGTGCCCTACTTCTCTGCCATTGAGCGCAAAGTCGAATTGGATCGCTGGATAGGACGGGTCGAAGTTGAGCAGGTCCGGGGCAACAAACCCGGCCGGAGCGAGGCCAATATTTGCGTCTTTTAGCTTTTTTCCATCGACAAACACTTCAACCTTGGCGATCCCTGCAGCAGATGCGGCAATACCGAAGGCGTTTATCCCCTTACTCGGTATCGTGTCTGCGCGTTCGGGGCGGGCCATGTAGAGCGTTGGAAAAAAGCCGCAAAATCCGCCGTCGGCAACAGGCTTGGAACGCGGTGTTGCAATAAAACCATCGACAAAGATACGGCCGGGGCTGATCTCATGGCCATCGACGCGACGCACGTTTTCAAACAGCCCGCAGAGCCGTTTGCGATAAGCCACCTCGGTTGGTTCGTGATAAAGGTAAGCGCGTTCCCGCAACAAAATGGCGACTGGCTTACCGGCGTGCTGCGCGCTCAAGGCAGCCTCGTCGAGTTTCAGTTGGGCCCGCATCAGCCACATGCCATTGATATCGTCACGCGGTTCTCGGAGCGCATAGACTTGGCGGTTTTTGCCGGGAAACTCGACACGGACGGCGTTGACGTGGCCACCTACTGCGATGAGGGCCGACGGGTCACCGATTTTCGCGCGAAGGCGGTCGATCAGCGGGTCAAGCGTGCTCCAATCCCCCATATCGAGGAATAAAAGCTTTTGGGCCTGCCAAGGTAAACGCGGCGCGTTTGCCCACGCCAAATGATAGAGACCACCCGTAAGGATGACGAGCAGCCCCATAATCGGGGCTGAGGCGATCATCCACGCGCGGCGCCGGCGCATAGCCATGCCGCGCGCGCCGTTAGCAAAAGCGATGAGCGCGCCTGGCACAAAGGGCAGCAAGGTAAGGTAAGCCATAAAAGGCCAATGTTGGAGCCGCGTTTTGTAGAATGGCGATAGCGCGGTGAAAAAACCGAAATAGGCAATAGCGATGCCAAGACAGATGGCGATACGGGGGTCGGCTGCGGCGCGGCGACGAAGAACGCCCCAGCTTAGTGCTGCCATGGCGATAAAAATTGCCGGCGTGGTGAGCATGAATTGCTCGCCTAGGTGCAATAGCAAACCTTCAGGATAGAGCGTGTATACTTGGCGGCGCACCAAATGGTAGTCCACCGCGATCATGTGTTGGCCAAGATTGTAGATAATGGACGGTACTAGCCCTGCAAACGCCAGCGCGCCGGTGAGCCAAACCCCCGGGCGCACGATCAGCTTTCGGCCTGAAGGCGTTAGCAACAACGCGCCAATGATCCCAAGACCGGCAAGCCCGAACCGGTAATGGATCAAAAAGCCTATGGCCCCGCAAAGGCCCGCAAAGGCCCAATCCGTAATCTTGTTGTTTTGAAAGGCCCGAACGAGAAAGCCTGCCATCATAATTAGGGCGAGCTGGAGGCCGGTTTCGGTATAGAAAATTGACCCAGTGGCAGCGATTGGGGGAAACAGACAAGCAAGCAAGGCTGCCCATAGGGCATTGCGGCCGTTGACGACGGGGGTGGCGAGAAACCAGATCGCAAATGGCAAAGCTGAGGCCAACAACAAGCCAATAAGTCGAAGCGCTGGCTTCGACCAGCCAAAGACCTCGACGACGGCAGCGGCGAGGGCAGGCCAGCCTGGGGGTATGTCGGGGTAACCCCAGCTGAGCTGTTCGCCCGCAACAACGAAATGCGATTCTTCCCACAGGATATTGCCGTTAAGCGCAAGGATTAGCTTGAGAACAAAAACGATCGAGAAGGTAATGAGGAACGCGTGAAAGAGTGCCTTATTGTCGCCGAACAGGGGCGTTTGCGGCCCGACGGGGTCGAGCGCTTGCTTTAGGTCGCGCTTTGAGCGGCGCTCGGATGGGGCGCTATCGATATCGATGAAGTCTAAATCATGGCTCGACATACCGGCACCTCCGCTCAACAACGTTCATGGCGCGAGATTGAAGCCTTGTCACGAAGGCGTTGCTGTGTGTGTTTAGAACGGCGATACCGACTATTGGAAAGTGAGAGAGAATTATGCCCCGCGTGATCCTTGTTCGTCATGCTGAACCGGCCGCTGGATGGGGCGATCACGACGATCCCGGCCTTTCTGAATTGGGGGCAGCGCAAGCGGCGCGGGCAGCCTTGGTTTTGAGCGAAACTGGTATTCGGCGTTTGATAACGTCGCCACTCGCGCGCTGCCAAGAGACAGCACAGGCCTATGAAAAGCTGACTGGTGTAAAAGCGCGCATCGAAACTGCGGTTGCCGAGATTCCCACGCCAAAAGAGGTGGAGGATCGGCGCGCTTGGTTGGGGGGTGTTTTGGCTGGCAAGTGGAGTGAAGTTGGCCCCCTGCTTGGGCGCTGGAAAGATGGCGTCGGCGCGGCGTTATTGTCTTTGCCGGAAGATACTGTGGTTTTCTCGCACTTTGTGGCGATCAATGCTGCCGTGGGCTTGGCGACTAATTCTGAAACGGTGGTGGCGTTCAAGCCGGGCCATGCATCGCGCACTGAGCTGTTTTCTGATGGCGTTTCCCTGAAACTGGTTGGCCTTGGCGACGAGGCTCCGATCAATCTGCTTTAGGCTTAGCCCACCCCCCACGCGCCAAGTTTTTTGACCATACGCATTTGGTATTGAAAACGCTCGGGCCGATAATAGCCTTGAATGAGTTGAACCGCGCGCCCACCACGCATGAGCATGACGCGAACAATCTCCAAAAGAGGCGAACCAGGTGCGATCTTTAGCGCTTGAGCGATTGCGACCTCAGCGGCGCACGCACCGATGGTTTGCCGGGCCTCGACCGCGGACGCCCCGGCGCGATCAAGGAGCGTTAGCAACGGAATGGAACCGAGCTCTTCTTCGCTCCAATGGCTCGCGATATCGGCCGGGACATGGGTGACCAGATACGAGAATGGCTCGCCTGACAGCTTCCGTAGCCGGACAGCGCGTTGAAGCGGCGTTCCGCTCTCAACATCGAGTTGATTGGCGATATCCCCAGAGGCGCTGACTGTTGCAAGGTCCAAAAGCTCAACATCAGTCTCCAAGCCCATGAAGCGCAGGCTTTCGATTAGATTATCAAATGATCCCTTTACAGCCGGGATTGCCGCGTTGAAGGTCACGACCGTGCCGCGACCACGGTGACGTGTGACCAAACCTGCTGCGGCGAGTTCGTTCATTGCGCGCTTCACCGTGATGCGGGAAACGCCAAAAAGCTTGGTGAGCTCTTGCTCTCCGGGCAATACACTGTCGGTTGGGAAGATGCCCGCGCGGATGCGGTCGCGCAGCACAAGGAACGCTTGATGGTAGAGCGGCGTTGGCAGGCTTGGGTCGAGCACGTCTGAACTGAGTTTGCCCAAGCCGCTCTCAAGTCGATCTTTCATAATTCCCTCAGAGACGCGTCCGCTAAACGGTTGGGTGAGCATAGCCTACATTGAACACCATGCTATGCTGTGTTGGCACATTCGAAAATAAAGGATGGATACATGTCTGATTTAGCGCCGGTCCGCCTCGACATTTCTCCGGATGGGGCTGCAATCGTTACTCTGGACCGGCCAGAAAAGCGCAACGCGTTTGATGAGTTGATGGTTTCTGCGTTGGCGGAAACTTTTGAGACGCTGAGGGCGGCCGATCATGTCCGCGTTGTGTTCCTAAAGGGGGCCGGGCGTTCGTTTTGTGCGGGTGCTGACCTTGAATGGATGGAACGCCAAGGGCGACACTCGCGTGAGGACAATGAAGCCGATGCGTTTGCGCTGGCTGAAATGCTGCGCGCTTTGCATGCATTGCCAATGTTGACGGTCGCTTTGGTTCATGGGGGGGCTTATGGTGGCGGGTCTGGCCTTGTGGCGGCATGCGACACGGCTATTGCCGTAAGTGGCACTCACTTTGCCTTCACGGAGGTGCGCCTCGGTTTAACACCAGCAACGATTTCGCCCTATGTCGTCAAAGCGATTGGAGCGCGCCATGCCAGCGCGCTTTTTGCGACTGGCCGACCCTTCGATGCTGAACATGCCCTCGCCATTGGGCTGATCCATGAGATTGTGCCCGATCTTGACGGCCTTTCAAAGGCGCAGGAGCGGTTAGCCGACCTTGCCTTTAGCGCAGCGCCGGGCGCGGTAAGTGCAGCAAAGCAACTCGTGGCAGATGTTGCGGGCCAATCGATTGATGCGGGCTTATCACGGGAAACGGCACGAAGGATTGCTGAGCGACGTGCGGGCGATGAAGGCCGCGAAGGCTTGGCAGCATTTCTAGAAAAGCGAGCGCCCGAGTGGGCACCGCAGCCGAAACTTATCGAAGCGCCGGAATAGCAATCGCGTCGTCGTCTGTGGTTTCAGAAACGGCCTTTGGTGCAGCAATAGCTTGAAGTGGTGCGACGCTGGCGATGGGGTCCGGTTCGCGGCGTGAACGACCATCGAACAAGCCGCCGGCATCAATCGTAAGCTGGGCGTGTGTGACGTCGCCCTCAATCTTGCCGCCTGAGGCAAGGTGGACCGTGCGCCCACGAATACTGCCTGTTACTGAGCCGCGTACCGACACGCTTTCGGCAATGATATCACCGCGAATCTCGCCCGTTGCACCGATTGAAAGCGACGCGCACCGCACGTCACCGATCAATGTGCCGTCAATTTGAAGATCCCCGGTGGAATGGATTACGCCTTCAATCACGGTGCCGGGGCTGAAAATCGAAAGCGGTGCTTTTTGACCCAAGGCTGAGGCCGGGCGGCGCGAGGCATCAAGATTTGGGGATGACATTGGAATCTCAGATGCGGCTGTACGGTCGTTTTTTTTACTGAACACTTGATCCGGCCCTCAGGAAGTTGCCCGAGTCATATACCGTGTCGTTGAACCAAACTTCATAATGCAGGTGTGTTCCGGTCGAGCGACCCGTTGAACCCATCCCGCCAATTGTTTGACCCGTTGAAACAGTCTGACCCGGCCGGACAGATATACTGGCAAGATGGCCATAACGTGTCATGAAGCCTTCACCATGCGTAACTTCGACGACATTTCCATAACCAGCCTTTGAGCCCGCAAAAGTAACGGTACCCGATGCCGCCGTAAGGATGGCCGTCCCGTGTGGAGCGACGAGGTCAGTGCCACTATGAAAGGCAGCGCGGCGGGTGAAAGGATCGAAACGGACGCCAAAGCCACTTGTTTCGCGCGCCGCGCCCGCAACGGGCCAACCAAGGGGTAGCGCCTGAACGAGGTCTTCAAGGCGTTCGGCTTCGGCGAGTTTCTCCCCCACACGTTCAACCCGTTTTGCGAATGCGGCCCGCAAGGGGTCGGTGCCGCCACGTGTGATCGATTGGAGGTCAATGAGGGGGCCACCTTGGCCGCCCGCGTTTACACGACGCGCGAGTGCGGCTTCAGGGATACCTGTTTGTCGCAGGACACCCCGAAGTTCTTGGGCGCGGAAGATGGCGCTCGCTTCGGCTGATGCGAGCAGGGCGTTTTGTTCAGATTGCAGGCGAGCAAACTGCGCTTCTGGATTTGCAGCCCCAGTTGTCGGCTGTAGCGCCACGGCGCCCGGTGTCGCGTCAACCAAAAGGCTAGCTTCGCCTGGACGGTTCAACGAGGCCGCCTTATCGCCGGTAGCGCGGGTCGCCGGGGCGGGGGATTCGGCTACGCGCAGCAGCGTGCGCAACATCTCGTGCCGGCGTTCCATTTCAGCCGCTTTAGCGGCGTATTCTTTGGCTTTTTTATCCAGCTCGGCGCGGGCAGCTTTCTCGCGCGCTTCGGCGCTGGCGACCATCGTTTGATAGTTCTGCTTTACCATGGCGGTTTTCACGCCTTGGGAGCTAACAATCATGCCGGTAAAAGCCACACCCAGCGTCGAAATCAACAGCCACACGCCCAAGCCTGCTGCAGCAACTACAGCAATAACCTGATGGGTGGTTGAGATACGCACAAAGTCCAAGCGGCCATGGGCTTGGTGGTAGATTTGGCGTTCAGGTAGCCGCTGCTCACAGAATGAGCGTATACGGTCAACAAGACGTTGCACTCAAAGACCCCCAACATTCTCAGCTATTGCGCACCGCTTCGGTGTCTATGTGGTGCTAGAAGCCGATCCTTGTAGGCATTGCAAGAGCAAATGACACCATAAAAGGGTTGGTAGGGATCATTCTCAACGAATTTTTAATGAATGATCCATGTTTTCAACCCTAGGCACCCATGGACTTAACTGTCTTGAGTACGCTTTCAACATGACCGGGTACTTTTACTTTGCGCCAGACCGAGCGAATTTTGGAATCGCGATCAATAATGAAAGTTGAGCGTTCTATTCCGAAATACTTGCGGCCATACATGCTTTTTTCTACCCAAACGCCATAGGCTTCAGTGACTGCGCCTGCGGCATCTGAAGCCAGTTTGATGGTGAGGTCATGCTTTTTTCGGAACTTTGCGTGGCTATCGACGGTGTCGCGGGATACGCCGATCACAATTGCGCCAGCTTTGGCAAATGCGTCGGCGTCAGCGCTAAAACTGAGGGCCTGCGAGGTGCAGCCGCTTGTGTCGTCTTTCGGGTAAAAATAGAGCACAACGATCTTGCCACTGTGAGCGGATAGCGAAACGGTATCTCCTTCATCTGTGGGCATAGAAAAGTCAGGTGCACGATCTCCGACGATCAGTTCAACGGCCATGAATAAATCTCCCGATCACGATGCGCTCGACACTCAGCAAAGCCCAGAACCGCGCAGCGGCGATGTGGGTTCCGTTGAGAAAATGTCTAGTCCGAACGGGAAAATTCGCAAGCCACCATTAAGCGTACAAGCCAAACGCAAAAGATCACACCAGCGACCTGGCTTCACGTTGCTCGTAGAAGTTATTGGTGGCTTGGTCGGTATTGCGTTGTTGGCTACGTTGGCGCTGGCGTGGCGATTGAGCCAAGGCCCGATTGCGTTGGATGCGTTTGTCCGCCCGATAGAGGAAGCGCTGTCGGCGGCGGAAACCAGCGATACAATCGACATCGGCTCGGCTCAGCTCGGCTGGTCGCCAAATTGGCGGTCCTTAGTCATCATCCTCGACAATGTGCTTTCTCGCGATAGCAACGGGCGCGAGATTGCGCGGTCAAACCGCATGGAAATGGGGCTTTCATTGCAGGCCCTTTTGCTTGGCAAGCTGGAACCTTCGCGGCTTTCGGCCGATGGCGGGCTCTATTCTATGGTGTTGCGGCCCGATGGCAGCGTTGCCTTTGGAGCGGGGCCGCCGGACAGCGTTGCCAATCGACCTATTCAGGCCGCCGACGACGATAGGCTTTCTGCACTGTTGGCAGAAGCGCGCGAGGCTTTGGAAGAAAACGGGCAGGGCGCACGGTTACGAGAAGCCAAGATCACCAACGCACAATTCATGTTCTTGGACCAAGCCTCACGCAAAACTTGGAGCGCGAAGAACATTGATCTCGCGATAGCGCGCGCTCAAAATCGGATTGCTTTGCGGGCGCGTGGCACGCTGGATATGGCGGGATCCGTGGGCAGCTTTGAGATTGCTGTTGCTGGTGCTTCTGCTCTGCGTGATGCGCGTTTGTCGTTTACGGTAAAGCAGGCCATTCCCAGCCGACTAGTGCCGCGCGATCTTCTTGGGCCGCTCGCGGGGCTCGAAACGCCCATTGATGTCTCTGCGAGTGCTCAAATTGATGAGGAACGCGGGCTGGTGGCAGCGGATGCCAACGCGACAGTTTTCGCCGGCAAATGGAACCGAGACAATGCTGTGCTATCGGTGCGGAGCGGTGCGCTTCGGGCTAGGTTTGACCGCGCCCGCAACCAATTGACCCTCTCAGAGGCGACCCTTGATACAGGGCCCTTTGGGGTTGCGATGTCGGGCACGCTGGCAAACCCTCAGGCGCTTTGGACCGATGGGAAATCAGCCATCAATCTGGCCGTGACGCGCTTGGCATTGCCTGCATCGGCAGGCTTCGATCGGGCCGTAGAAGCGCGCAACGTAAACCTCAACGGCGTAGTTGAGGGCAAAAAGCGGTTGTTGACCATAACAAGCCTGAGTGCCTCGCTCGGTTCGGCGAAAGTCTCGTTGGCTGGTACAGTGTTGGCCTCGCGCAAACCCAGTGGGGGCTCTCCTGGCATCGCGATGACGGGGGCGATTATCGGCACCTTGCCTGTGCGCGACGTGTTGGCGTTTTGGCCGCGGGCCGCCGGGCCTGATGCGCGCAAATGGGTTGAGCGGTCCGTTTTGGCGGGCGACATAACAGGGGGAAAAATCCGAGCCAATTTCCCTGTGGATCTTAAAGGGGTTCCGCCGGACTCCGCGCTTTCAATTGCCTTTGGGTTTTCACGGGCGCGCGTGAAGTATCTGCCGACGCTCGGTGACCTGACTGAATTGCGCGGGACGGCTGAACTTCGGGGTAATTCATTTGTCTTGCAGTCGCCGAGCGGGCGCATGGGCCGCTTGGTGCTGAGCAATGCCGACATCACTATTCCCAAGCTGACCCCGGGCGGCACGCCGGCTACCATTCGCGCCCGTATGGCAGGCGATGCCGCGGGGTTTGCCGAGGAACTCGACCGTCCCCCCCTGTCTATATTCTCAGCGCAGGGCATTAAGGCAGCCGACGTTTCTGGCGTTGGCGCATTGGATTTGACCATAAGCTTTCCGTTGCTGAATGTTATCCCCATCAAGGCCATTCGCTGGAGCATTGACGGAAGCTTTGAGCGGGCCGGATTGCGCGATGCTTTCCTCGGCCTCGATGTTACGGATGCACGCATTGCTTTGACGGGCCAAAACGATTTGCTGTCTATCACCGGCCCGGCACGATTAGGCGGGCTGCCGCTCGATGTGGTTTGGCGCGATGACCGACGCCGACCAACGGCCACACCAACAGTAGTACTCGCGCGGGGGCGTGCTGTTGAGGCCGACCGCGCGCGGCTTCTTCCGGCACTTACCGATTATGTAACCGGGCCAATGGGGTTGGATGTTCGCGCGACCGGGGATGGTCTGAAGATAAGTGGCGCAGTCGTGATTGCCGACTTCAAAGAGTCAGGGTTGAAAACTGGGCGCGGTAATTGGTCAAAGCCGCCGGGTGCACCGGCACAGGTGTCGTTGCGGGCGTTTCCCCAAGCCGGGGGCGGGTGGTCGGTCAGCGATATTCGCGGCGAGGGCACTGGCTTAAGTGTGGACGGACGCGCTGAACTGGGCCGCGATGGGACGCTGCGATTGGCGATGTTTGACCGATTGAAGCTCGACGGCCTTGCCGATGTTGCACTGGTGGCGAAGCGGGACGGCAACACCCTTGATCTGGACGTTAAGGGCCCATTTCTTGATCTGGCGACACTGCTTGCACCGGTCGTTCGCGCCGAAACGCGGGCTGCGCAGGGCGCGCTAATGCCGAACATCACGACACCG